>Ga0065704_10070141_pt1 | contig 398206 bp, 189 predicted proteins | sample SwiRhicommuniRL2_FD_59091 | JGI IMG/M metagenome (GOLD analysis project Ga0065704, IMG submission 59091) | Switchgrass rhizosphere bacterial communities from Rose Lake, Michigan, USA - RL2 v2 (version 2) | ecosystem: Host-associated > Plants > Roots > Rhizosphere > Soil | place: East Lansing, MI
CGCCGTAGTAAAAGATCATCACCGCCGTAGTAAAAGATCATCACCGCCGTAAAAGATCATCACCGCCGTAGTAAAAGATCATCACCGCCGTAGTAAAAGATCATCACCGCCGTAGTAAAAGATCATCACCGCCGTATTTTGTGATATAATAAATAGGAAGTGGTCTATATTTTCATATTAATAAAAATATTTACATATTAATTCATTTTAAGTTTCAGTATGCTTACACTATCTTAGAGCTACAAGATTTTAGAAGAAAAATATGAGCCAATGGCGGAATAAGAAGGCACATATATTAAGAGTTCGTTGTCGGTAATGTTGACAGGTCTTAAACTCTTACTTCGACGCTCCAAGTACAAATTCGCATGACAATAACCGCATACATAAGTGCGACTAGGGATATCTGTTAGACTAAGAGAAGATTCGTTTTATCATCTTTATCTCTTCAATATCCAACTTTTGTGAACCATACGAGATTTCTCAAACATCGTATTGTACACGCTAATGAACGTTGCATCAAAAGCAATTTCTATTAATAATTTTCAAATATCTCCCAAGCAAATAATTGAGCTTCAGTTTTGCTTAGATATACTAAGACATTACCAAATCTATTTTGTGATAACATCCCTTACAAACTTCTAGATTAACTTCAATTAACTTCAATTATACAATATCATCAGTTTCTACCTATCTCTGGTTTAGACCTTAAATGATATCCGTTTTTAACCGGCTTCAAATAATAGTAAGTCCGGGATTATAAATCCAGAACTGCATATAAAATATATAGGAAGCGCAAATCAAAAGTATACTAAGTATATGGAAACCAACAATCAGAGAAGGAGCATTAAAAACAGCTAGAGCACCCAAAGACTTGTCAGAAGAATAGCTTGGCACGTGGTTCACTCGAACCAAAACTATTTACAAATCGCCATGAAGCAACCTAACAAAGCATCTACTGCTGTAAACCTTCAAATTAGTATTGTATTTTTATATTGACGTAGTAATTAAGTCCAGTGTGAATAGAATAGTAGAGTAGTTCTGAGTGTTTTTTGGTGGATCACTTATTGGTTACTCCACATACAACGATATACTCCGAAGATCGATTCGAAGATCTAAATTTGATTATATTGTAGGTAATTGTAGGTAATCGGAACTCCTTGTATCTCCGCATAAAACGCGTCCCTATAGGCGTCGTCACTTGAATGTGTTGCAATGGATGGAATTAGTAATGGAGATCAAAACCATTCAGCAACGTGCTATCAGGAAAATAAAAGCTCATCACAGATAAAATGTAATTTAAAAGCACCACTTGAATCGAAGTTCAATCATTTCGGTCATTTTGATCAGTCCTGTTCGGTACTCTACAACATTGGAATACCAGCGTCACCATCTATCCGAAGATTTTCCTTTCCCCCCCCATTGGAATGAGCTTCGTAAGGATGCGGAGATAATCTCGCTCCGAATCCGGAACGGAAAATAGATAATAATATTCCGCTGAATTGATAATTGTAATTCGATTCTATGTAATACACTTGAGGTGGCGGCTCGCATAGAAGCATCACCGGAATAATACCGACTTCCTACAAATGGTATCAAAAGAAATGCATTGGGGGCTTCGCTGGGGTCTTCACAAGTACTCTTTTATCCTCGAAATCCCGAGGAATTACTTCGATTATGCATCCCTACACCCTTAACCCCTTCTTAATAGGAACCACTACATTACTCCAGTAATCATAATTCGCGACAAGAATGGACAAATTTATAAGGAAATAGGCTTTATAATCCAACAGATCTTTCTGCAAAACGTCCTTTGTCATGACAATACTGCCCCTTTGAACCCTTTTGCCCCACTTCCTTCACTCATATAAACCCAGCAATTATCTTTATTTTCAACTACCTCATTTTATCCATTTCAAGAAAGCTACATATATTACATAATGACTACTACCAGTGCAATTGTAACTTACAAGTCTGAGGACGGCAAAACTCTCAATTGGAAATGGGAATCTGATATCAAGGTCCGTGATGAGCTCAAGGAGACCGAAGTAATGGTTGATTTACAATCTTGTGGCCTCTGTCATACAGATCTTCTCTTAGGGGTTGGGGACGAAAGTGGTCCTAAGATCTTGGGCCATGAAGGTACAGGTACTGTGCGTAAGATCGGTGCAAAGGTTTCTCACGTGAATATCGGTGATCCAGTGATCCTCTCGTTCACATACTGTGGTGATTGCACACCTTGTAAAGCAAAGAGCAATGGGGCATGCTACGACTTTCCCCAAGGTAACTTTATCTACAACGATCTCGAAGATACTTACGTGTTGGACGGAACCAAGGTCAATGGTAAGTTCTTTGGTCAGTCGTCGTTCGCAAAAACGGCTGTTGTGAACGGAGCTAGTGTGGTGAACGTTAAGAGTTTGGATATTCCTTTTGCCGACTTGCTGAAGTTCGGTCCGTTGGGATGTGGCTATCTTACGGGGGCTGGAGCAGTTATTAACGCTGGAGAAGCAAAGGAAGGTGAAAGTTGTGTAATTTACGGCCTTGGTGGTGTAGGGTTCAGTGCCTTAATGGCTGCAAAAATCTCTGGCTGCAACCCAATCATCGCCGTTGATATTTTAGACTCCAAGTTGGAAATGGCCAAAGAATTTGGTGCTACTCACACCATTAAAGCAGGAACTGATCAAGAAGTCCACGACAAGATTTTAGAAATCACCGGAAAAGGTGCATCGCTCTCAATTGAATGTATTGGAGGTGCCAAGTTTGTTGAAAACGCTATAAACAATGCCAGCAACCTTGGTAAGATTGTTTTTGTAGGCTTAGCAAGTTTTGATGAAACTATTACCATTCCTACGTTTCCGTTTTTGTCTTCGGGTAAGAAATTAATCGGATGTATGGAAGGAAGTGCTCTTCCTAGTGAGTTTATTCCAAAAATGATCCAATGGCACAGAGAGGGAAGATATCCAATTGACAAATTAGAGAAATTCTATAAGATTGAAGATTACCAGACCGCCATTGAAGAGTTCAAGGGTGGAAAGGTGGTCAAGCCTGTACTTTTGTTTTAGATATTCCATAAAGGATTAATTAATGAGGCTCTCTAGACCTTGAAGAATTAGTCTTGATCGTGAAGAGTTATCGTATTTACTGATCATGCTGAATAAAACATCTCGATGATTAATAGTGGTCTCGATTCGATTTATTATTATGCACTGGTTCTAATAATACTCAACTTGTCGACTCATTACAGATCTTAGACAAAACTTATCAATCAAGATTAACAAGACTTTATAGTAGATAAACTATACGATGACTTACGAGATCCAAGTTACACTTCTACAAATCTTATCCCTAGAGTTAGACCTTTTTATAGCGAATATTCAATCCAGTATCTTTTATTCATATTTTACTCGACTCTTAATAAGTAAAAAATGGTACAATGATAGCACTATTGTATTGAAGGAATCAGCAGATACAGATATAGAGGTCTCCTGTGACGTTTTGTCAACCTTGAGCTGTAGAACTTTAAGAAATAGAACCTCAATAAAAGTTAGAGCTAGAGCAAGAGCTTCGAGAAGTTCATATGTTGAAATATATACAGAAACTCTCACTATATCTTGTCTCACTACATCTTGTCCCATATATCTTATCAAAATAAATTATTACTAAATACCTGAAAATATGTACAGGGGAACCAAACTCATCACAAAAAGTTCAAGAGGATTCAAATTATCATCCACTCTCATAATAAGATCAAATCGCTCATTGAAACTCAGTGAGAACTAATCAAAATCAGCCTTACCAATGTTCGATTTCTCACACATTTGACTGAAGATTCCGTCGGAATTGAACAAATTTAATGGAGTATCAAACTCTTTAATCTCACCATGATCCAAAGTCATGATCCGGTCATATTTCAAAATGGTTTTCAATCTATGTGCTATGCATAAAATGGTACAGTCTGAAAATTCGGTCGAGATAGTCTTTTGGATCTTGCTATCGGTTTCATAGTCGACTGAAGAAGTTGCTTCATCTAAAATCAAGATTTTTGTATCTCTGACCAAAGCTCTTGCAAACGCAATCAATTGACGTTCACCAAGAGAGAAGTTTGCTCCTTCGTCGTCAACAGTTTGATCCAAGTGGAACTTGTGGAACTCTTCATTGTCTTTTGTTTGCAATTTCACCTTGGTGATTTCGTCTTCCTGGATTGCTCCAGATCTTCTCAAAGCATCCCATAAAACATCGTCTTCATGTTCGCCGAAAGGATCAAGGTTTTTTCTAATATTGCTGTTGAACAAGATTGGATCTTGAGGGATGATCGAAAGATTTGCTCTTAAGCTTCGTAAACCAATGGTTGAGATATCTATACCATCAATCTTGATTTTCCCAGATTCTAGCTCGTTCAAACGGTACAAAGCAGTCATGATTGAAGATTTGCCAGCACCGGTTCTACCACAAATTCCAATCTTTTCACCAGGACTTACTTTGAAAGATAAACCCTTCAAAACCAAAGGAAGACCATCTCTATAGGCAAACGAAACTTTGTCAAATTCAATTTCACCTTGGCTAGGCCATGATTTTTCCGGTTCCGTCGCTTCAATCACATAGTCAGCTTCTTGGGGCAATTTGATGGCATAATGACAGACTCTCTCTACTGAGTTCATATCATTTTCGATCTGTGTGAATGTTCTGATCAAGGAAGCTAATTCCCCAGCCAACTGGACACAATAAGCAAGCAATAAACCAACAGTTGCAGGGTTGATATGGAAAACATGGTTGACACAAAGCAAGGCAACGACAAGAACAATAATAGAAGCAATAACTTCCAATTGAATAGCGAGCCATCTCTGTTGACCAAAGAATAGCAAACTGGCCTCGTTCATTTCGTTAAGAAGTTTGTTACTTCTATTTATAAACCTCAGTTCACTCTTAAAAGTTTTGATGGTACTCATCCCACTCAAACTTTCGTTAAAATTGTTGTACACCAAGGATCTCTTGACAGCCTCGATTCTCTTTGTCTCTCTGGACGATGCTTGGTAATAACTTGCCACAGAGGTAAATAAGAAAGCAACCAATGGAATACAAAGTGCAACCCATGGCAAATAGATAATCATAAGGATTAAAATACCAATCATTCTTGCAATGGCGTTTGTGAAAAGTCTAATTTGTTCACTTATTTCGTTATCCAAAGCATCGGTATCTTTGGTGAATCTATTCAAAACTCTCCCAATAGGATTGATGTCCATAAATGACATTGGCGCGTATAAAACTCGCTTCATGGCTTTGATATTCAAGTTTTTGGAAGAATTGGTAGTGACAGTTACAAGCACAACGAACTGGGTACATAAAAATACCACCCACATGATATTCAACATCACATAGATTCCAATATAGAAGCCGTCAGATTTGTCAGGAAACTTTCTTGATATCCAGTACGACAACCAAGTGTTACTGAAAATATCACAGAAGGTAGAACAGGTCATAAGGAACCCAAAAAATATCAAAAATCCAACGAATGTCAACCTGCCTGTACCATGTTTGATGTAATTCAAGTAAACCTCACTCTTGATTGCATTCACAGCACGCTCTTCATCGGTAACAATTTGCCCTTTAGTCAAATCCTTGTCTCTGGTATATTCAATATAATCAAGTTCTTCATCATCGATAGTATTGGAAGTCTTGCTTCTGAGGAGTTTTTCTTCAGTTTCTGAATATAAAGGCACATCATCGTCGTCCCGTGGTTCTTCTGAAGTCTTGCTAAAGGTCATAAGATTCTTGAACGCCTTATTTGTTTGGTTCAACTCTTCCATTGTACCCACTTGGATTGATCCATCCCCGTTCAAAAACACAATTCTATCAGCGTTATCAATCAACGACAATTGATGGGTGGCTAAAACTCTTGTTTTATCCTTCAAAAAATCCAAGAAACAATGGTTCAAAATATTTTTACCGACTCTGGCATCTACAGCACTTAAAACATCATCCATAAGAATGATATCAGTACCTGAATAAACAGCTCTGGCCAAGTTTATTCTAGCCTTTTGGCCTCCAGATAACGTAACACCTTTCTCGCCTACTTCGGTAAAGTCGGCAGCAGGTAAGTTATACAAGTCAGCTTCTAGCGAACAAGCATAGACCACCTTATCATAAGTAACCTTATCATAATCTGATCCGAATAAGATATTATCACGAACAGTAGAGTTCTGGACCCATGGAGCACCACAGAAAACTAAGGAACCATTGGCATCAACAGTCCCAGCAGACGATGTCATGAATCCAGCAAAAGCATTCAATAAAGACGATTTTCCTGAACCAATAGACCCTGTAATCACGATAAACTCACCTTTCTTAATAGACAAGTTTATATCGTTCAAACCAACGAAATTACTTTCAGTGGAAATAGGGTGTTCTATAGCGTCTCCCAACTTCTTCTTCTCCTTTTTCTTCATCTTTTCATCTTTCTTCTTCTGCTTATTTTGCAACTTCTTTGCCTTTTTCTCTTCCTTTGTTAACGTGTCCCAGATCAACTTGAGGTTCTCCTTCTCTACCTTGTCCTTCTTTTTCTTCTCTTCTTCATCTTCTTCTGGTTCAAAAGTTTCCCATTCAAAAAACCCTCCTGCAATTTCCAATGCAATTGGAGACAGGGGATCGTCTAACTGATGGTAATATTCCATACCTTCGATTTCCGGAGAAAATAAATAGTCTGCGATTCTCTTGAGACCCATCAACATATCTGCCGTGAAGGAAAGAGCGGTTGGTAAAAGGAAGATAACGATAGCTAAGATTTCAAACGTGCTGATGGATGAGAACGATGACGCTGCATCTTTTGTAGTTCTATGTATACCATATACCACCAAGAACGAGATCATCGCAGAGATTCCTGACAAGGTAGAAGTTATAGCAAAAATGACATTTCTAAGACGTTGGATCTTCAATATCACCGTAATCTCTTTTGAACGTGCAATAAAGATATTTGCAAAGTATGGAAGTTCCCATGAATAGAATTTGATGATTTTCAAGTTCTGAATAAGTTCTTTTATAAGTTTCACTCTGTTGTCGGTCAATTTTGAAACTCGATCACGATATTCATATAGTTTTTGAGTAGAAATACCGATAGCTACCAAAAATATGAGAAATACGGCGATCCCAACAACAGCAGCAACACCGATATTTGTCACAAGAATAACAATTGCAATTACAAACGGTACGGGCAACGTCCATAATAAAGGTTGGTAACTCATCGCCAATTCGACTCTTGACAAATCGGTTGTCAATAACGAAGTGATCTTTGATGACGGATACTTATGTCTTGAAGCAGCATTTAGCTTAAACGATTTTTGCAAGATAAAATGAGTCAAGACCGACTTACAACGATTCCCAGTAACAAAACTGATTTGAAATGCATGGTTGATAGTCATACCCCCAAAGAACAAGAAAAGAGTCACACCTATCGCATAGCCAACCCCGACTCCGATATGAACGTCATTACCTTGGGCCCTATCTTGAACGAACTCTGTTAAATGTTTGGTAAGTAACGGCGTAAATGCAATAAGAAGTAAAGCAATTAACGAGAAGATTCCAGATAAGATGAGTTTTGGACGAAAGGTGAGGAACAAAACAAAGAAAAGGTTCCATTTCGAAAAGTAGAAATCTGCAAGAGGATCTTCAGATGTAGCAGTAGTAGTAGAAATATCTTTTGGAGATATTTCTTTGTTTGTGATTTCTTTGTCGGTGATTTCTATGTCGGTGATTTCATTCCCTGTGATTTCATTCCCTGTGATTTCATTCTCTGTGATTTCATTCTCTGTGATTTCATTCTCTGTGATTTCATTCTCTGTGATTTCATTCTCTGTGATTTCATTCTCTGTGATTTCATTCTCTGTAATTTCATTCTTTGTGACTTCTTTCTCTGTGATTTCTTTAGCAACTTCTTTAGCCTTTTTAGCCTTTTGTGCTTTCTTACGGATATGCTTTTCCTTTGCATGTTTTATTTCCCTCTCTAATATCTCGTCAAAGATTGCAATAAAATGTTCTACCTTCATATTATCTGGCAAATAATACAAATCCTTGTCGGTCAAAGTTCTTCCATATCCAACTTTTAAAATTGGAAACAACCACCAAAAGAACGCCCTGGAAATTATCCCAGCATTTTCTTCGGGGAAAGGCTTTCTTTCAGCATCACTGGGAATTGGGTAGATTTTATTGGGTAAAAGGAAACTGAGTAGTCTTTTCTGGGGTACAATTCCACTTTCTAGAGAAAGTTCTTCAGACATCGATAAGACTCGAAGATTTTAGATTGTTTTTAACAAACAATAGATATAACTTAGACTGATACTTTAAAGCCAACTCTTTGTTTGAGATGTAAATATGTTGAATTTATAATGGAATCAACAAGTATGAAAAAGTATAAAAAGTATTGATAACTTTAATGAACCAATATCTTGAGAATTCTATTCGTAGTTCTTCAACCTTTAGGCCCTGTTTGAGATTAGTTTCTTAATACTTAAGATTTAGAGATTCCGTGTCTGACTTAATTGATTGTTGACTAATGTCTTTGAATTAATTGGCTGAGGCTTCTATGTCTCAGGATACTGATAATGTGTCTTCACTATCACCAATTAGAAAGATTTTAGAGTCTTATATAAAGCTGTGTTTCATTAGCAAACGATGGTCATATAATGAATTATTTGCCACCCCAGTTTTCTTTGGCCTCTTGATGTACGGCAACGACAAACGGAGTAAAGAGAGAAATGACGGATATAACGATGATCTGACTCACTAGAACGGATTTAGGAGTAGCAATACGGTTTTGAACGGTGGATACAGTCAGTAGCTTTGTGAAGAGTATATTGCATTGTATTGTTAACTGGTGGCAAACTGGACTTCGACGGGTAACGTTTTGTCCGTTGATAAGTATCTCTGTCTGCTTATGTAATAATTTGCGATAGGTTTAATTAGGGTCTACGAGATGAGTTGATGGTTGAAGCTCCATACTTCCATGGAACAACCAGTAAATCTAGAGTATGAGAAGAAACTAGGAGATAAGAAGAAATCATATATATCTATGAGGCACGTTAATCATTGAAAATTATTAGAATGCAACGAATTATAATTAGGAGTATTACAATTGAGCCTAGGTAACCAAGTGCTAGTGAATTAATAATAGATTTGATATTTGTTCGTTTAGAGGCGTGGATTCCACATAAAAATTGGAGTAGTTTCAGAATGATAGAAGTGTAATAGCTATTAGTGAATTGGTGTAGACCTATCATAATGAAATTAGGGTGGTCCCGTATATTTATGGCTTATGTAATCACTAAATAAAGTTGATTTGCCTGTGTATGGAAATATAGTTCAGTTAGAGGAGAGATGATATCTCGAAAAAAACTCATATATTCAATTTCAAATGTAGTCTAGCATCTTATGAATGACTATGACATCTTTACGGAAATTCCGTGATATACGTGTTTCACGAAGTGCTGAGATTTGTAGTCTAATTATGATCCGCTCGTAAATACAATGGGATTATGAGCCGTGAGAGGTACGAGCATATAGGAGATGATAGTTGGTGGCAAATCGAGTCACATAATTTACAGCCGTTCATGGGCTCTGGGGTCCATCAGTGTTTTGTATACCTCTCAAAATCCTCCATAATTGGAAAAATTGGTAGTTTTAAGAGGAGACCGTGGAAGAGTCTAAAATGTAGCGATTGTGAGACGGGTTGGGCCACCAAAGAACTGAGAGTAGGAGAAGTCCTGGGTGAGGGGTATCATATACATGGAGAAGTAATTCTGACCCTGAGGGAGCACCTCTGGGGAGTTATCCTGGCAGAGATCCTGCCATAGGGTTAGCGTGGGCCAACAACCTATAAGCGGAAAATCTTAGGATGACAGAACACCTGCGAGAGAACTACGAGAGATCTGTCTGACAACGAAGAGCCTGTGGGAGAAGCTAATCAGGCAAAACTACCTAACGATGTTTATTAACAACAATAGATCTATATCAAACTCATGTATTATCTAGGTCTATGAAAAATCGATGTTCTAGGATCTTGAGTATGATGTCATAATAGTATAATGTAAGTAGGTGATTCTACTGAGGTATTCTGATCTAATGAGATATCTTCGAAATTGGCTAGTAAAGTATTGGTGACTTAGGTAATCCAAATCAGAGACTATTATATAGCGATGATGGTGATTATAGTAATTAAACTGATTATGAAGAGTATGTTGATTATGAAGATTATAAAGAGTATACTGATTCTACTAATTCTTGTGCCTAAGGTTTGTCATTATAAGTCTAGAACTACCATTATAGTGTCTAGGACTTGTGATTCTAGGGATTCAATTGAATTGTATCAAATTCTACCAATCTACTGATTATATAATTTACTGATTCTATAACCATTTGACTCTTTTCAATTCATGAGCTGGTATGGAAGGATCATTTATCATGGAGGTCACATCCAGAGGCCCTAAAATATCAATTGACTTAAAATTGAAGTTACGGAACTTAGTCTTTCTAAGTTAGCTTCATGAATAGATTTCCCAAGTCATAGATAACATTTTAAGGATTCATGATAACTGTAACACTAGAAACACCATAAAACAGTTTCTCCCATAGTTACGAAAAATCATCTAATGTGTTTACAATATCTAGAAATCGACCAGATCCTGTGTTTACAGAGAATGATTAATTATTTACAGAATCATTGTTTACAGTATCATTGTTTACAGAGTCATTGTCTTCAGAATCAGTAATTCTTTACACTTATCACATATCTTCACTCTATCGAACATTTCTAGAACTCTTCACATCCTCATCTCAGTATTAAGAACTTTAAATATATGTGGGGTGACGGGTTTACGGATCTTCATGTGAGATTCTTCAAGCCTTTGAGTCTTAGACACCCTGAACGAGCTAATCTCTGTTCGGTACATCCAAGGGCACATATGCTTCTTGATTCTAATTGGTGGGGATACGCGATAAAAAACGACATGATTTTTTATCTCAAGTTAAGTATTGCGGTAGCGATGTTTTACAAACACTGCATAAGTTAAGGAGCACATGCCATGCAAAGTTAGAGATGACTCGACTGTATTGGGCTATCCTCCGCCAAGTTGATTCGCCTTTTGTAGGATATCGGTCTATCTCACCTACTGTCCACATCGAACTTACGATGTTGCGATCGGCGACATTTTTGACGAAAGGATTACCAGAACCATAATCAACAGTTAACTAGCTATTGATGAAGCGTTACTTATGTGTGACACTTATGTGTGACACTTCTGTGGGACACTTCTGTGTATGTTAGATAGACTGCAGGACACTACCACTGAGTAGTAGTCGTGCTCAATTGATGGAGTCGGAGAAGAGCGACATTATTTGTTTACAAAAGGTACCTTCTAGGAAATAACGATATCAAGTATTCATTGACATAATTTAATGCCATTTCACAAATCGATAGTCAACAATTTTCTCCAGAGAGATATCAGAACTGCAAACGATATTATGGACATTGTTGACATCATTAGACATTATTGTCTCTTCACTATTGTCTTGTCTACCTTCCTCTACCGAGGATAACAAATTACTAATCTGTTAAATATTAGATATCCTCAGCGATTACAATTACCTAAATAATCATAATCAAAAACCTCTTATATCTCGTCACTGAACTATTGCGAGATTGTGTTCATAACTTGTGAAATTCTCCGACGATCGGGGACCTCGGCGACTTGAATGAAAGATACCAGCCATATTATTAAGCCAGCTCGATTCAAGCCAAACAAGTCATCAAGAATTTTGAGTCAAAACTTTCTGGGCTAAGATTCTCTAGGCCATTATAATCCACGTCAAGACATTGGGTCATATCGTTCATCTACTGAGTACTTACAGGTGTGAATCGAAATTCCAGATCTCGTCAACTCCGAAAACGGCGAAAAATGTCGCGCAAACAAACTCTTATCTAAAACTTGTCCACCCTTATTATACCCTGCACCACCAACTAAAATACCGGTCATTGTCTCGTAAACTTCGTGGCCACCCCACGAAAATTTGTCAGTCCCCATATCGACCAATCATTTTCCTCCGATCAGATGTGAAAATTCTTGGAATACGAATTTACGATACAACGTTAAATCCTGCATATTGCTTATCTAAATTGGATGCGGCTTTTGGAGCGATACACCCATTGGTGGATGATAGTATCGTGTCAAAGTATAAAAAGGGAGACATCTGGACCATTATATCGAACACAGTTGTGACTAACAATTACTGATTTTACGAAACTCCAAAAATGTCCGATTCAGGTAATTTCACTGGTACGGGAACCGGTGGTGACAGTTTGACTGTCAACTTAAATGATCAATTCGACAAGGCCGATATGGCGTGGATTGGCGCCGCTTCTGCGCTTGTTTGGATCATGATTCCAGGTGTGGGTCTTTTGTACTCGGGTCTTTCTAGAAAAAAGCATGCTCTTTCTCTTCTTTGGGCGTCCATCATGGCCGCCTGTTTGACAGGATTCCAGTGGTTCTTCTGGGGTTATTCATTAGTATTCAGTCAGACCAACACATCTCCATTTCTCGGTAGTTTGGACAACTTTGCCCTTATGAACGTTCTTGGTGCTCCATCTGTTGTTACCTCGTTGCCAGGCATTTTGTTCTGTCTCTACCAAGGTATGTTTGCCGCCACCACTGCTATTCTTATGGTTGGTGCTGGATGTGAACGTGCTCGTTTGGGTCCAATGATGGTCTTCTTGTTCTGTTGGTTGACTGTCGTCTACTGTCCAATTGCCTACTGGACTTGGGGTGCCAATGGTTGGTTATTCAAATTGGGAGCTCTTGACTTTGCCGGTGGTGGACCAGTCCACGAAAACTCCGGTTTCGCTGCATTGGCCTACTCCCTCTGGTTAGGAAAGAGACACGATCCATTGACTATCGGTAAGGTTCCAAAATACAAGCCTCACTCTGTAAGTTCCATTGTCTTGGGAACGGTTTTCCTTTGGTTCGGATGGTTCGGTTTCAACGGTGGTTCTACCGGTAACGCATCTATTCGTTCTTGGTATGCCTGTGTCAACACCAACCTTGCTGCAGCCTCTGGTGGTTTGACTTGGATGTTTGTTGATTACTTCAGAACCGGCGGAAAATGGTCCACTGTTGGTTTATGTATGGGTGCAATTGCCGGTTTGGTTGGTATTACTCCAGCTGCCGGTTTTGTTCCAGTCTATACCTCTGTGATTTTCGGTGTTGTTCCAGCTATTGTCTGTAACTTTGCTGTTGACTTGAAACTCATCTTCCAAATTGATGATGGTATGGATGTCTTCTCCCTTCATGGGGTAGGTGGTATCTGTGGTTCCCTCTTGACAGGTTTGTTTGCTGCTGATTACATAGCTGCTACTGATGGTAGTGTTGCTCTTGGTGCTGAGCCTATTGCCGGTGGGTGGATGAACCATCACTACAAGCAATTGGGTTACCAATTGGCTGGTACCGTCTCTATCGGAGCCTGGTCTTTCGTCGTAACTTCAATCCTTTTATTGGTTATGGACAGAATTCCAAAGTTGAGAATCAGATTGCACGAAGACGAAGAATTGATGGGAACTGACTTGGCTGAAATAGGTGAATACGCCTACTTCGAAGAAGAAGCCAAGAACCCAGAAGAAAGCCCATATGTTATTGAACCAATCAGATCTACTGATGCCAGAGTTTCCAAGTTGAAGGCTGCTGCTGCTGCTGGTGAACAAGCTCCAAAGGTTGTCGACGGTACTACCGCTGACGGCCAAGGATTTGTTTCTCCTGATGATGGAACCACTGCTAGTGACCAATCTCGAAAGTAATTCCTGTAGCAATTCTGAATAACTTCAAATTGTTTAATTTTGAGAGATACTCAAATTCTCTCATAAAAAAGGCTTCTGACCGAAGAGATTGTCAAGCCTTGAAATAATGCCTAATTCTTCATTTCTCTTGTTTATTTATGTATGTTCAATAGTATTTTAATAGTAATATAGTCAACAATAGTAAGTTAATAACAACAGTAAGTTGATAACAACAGTAAGTTAATTCCCACAAGGCAGACACTTGAATATGTATAAATGAGCTTCATTTTGATAATGAATTCTTGATGATACCTCGTGATCTCTTAATCGATTCTTTAGTTCTGAGTCTGTTATATTCTTAACTATCTCAATGTCTCTATTATCATCACTAGAGAATGCTCAAACAAGACATGTATTTCCGGTATATTTGGTTTAAATTGATCAATGGTTCTTATGCTGATATTATTACACTTCCTATTCAAATTATGATGTATAATTATTTATGAGAACTAATAATCAGTTTAATAGATGATAAACAAAACCTGAGCAGATTCATACTCTTGAAGGTGGACCGGGAAGTATTTTTGGCATATTCTATATCTTAGTATAACCAGCTCGGTGATATGCCTGATTCTCCCTATAATCTCAAATCATCCTCATCCTCTGTCACATGTTGAGCGATCTCGTCAAATCCTTCATCCACCAAAACAATTCCTGCATTCGTCTTTATCCAAATAGCAAAGATTAAACCTATAGTCAAGAAAAGGTTCAAGTAATTAGTCCAAACGGCCCAAACTAAGAACCCAGTCAGGAGGGTCATTTCCATTTGCGCAACCATAAGCACAGACTCGAGCATTGCTTGTTTCGATGGACTTTGTGGAGTCTGCGGGATTAAGTCAGTTAACGAGCTCATATCACTATTCAACATCTTATAGATTCCGATCCCAATACCAAGAAAACTGATGAATACTGGCAAAACAAATATCACCAATATAGACCTTCTAAAGGACGTAACAGTTTCATTGTTTTTAACCACAGCATTTTCTTCCACAGAAGAAACAGGAGGGAATTTGATGAGAGTCTTCTTCGTCTTGAAGTAGAAAACCATCGACGTAATAAACCAAAGTAGTGGGAAGATTGAGACAAAAAGATTGAAAACAATCAGTTTGTTCTCGAAATTTAAACGACTGACTATTCCGTTATCCAAGACTGAAAATGGATCCCGAGTCCTAGAAAACAATAACTGCAAGAGCCATAACGATATAGCAACGATATTGCCGAAAAAGAGGGCAGATGCAATATATTGTGAGTTTCTCGGAATATTCAGGTAATTTTGGCTTTCTCTGAGGCAATAGATAACACCGTATCCCATTGAAAATAGAAGAATAAATAGTTGGAGCATAACTGATATCACTTGGTTGAGCCAGACAGTTGAGAAGTCCATTAAATGGAAGAAGTAGTTGTTATTCTCAGCAACGTGGTTCTTGACGAACCCGGATATCAAATCAATGAACCAAAGAAGAATAAATGGGGGCAACACATAAAAAACCATTGCCCTTGAAATTAAAGAGAGCGAGTTGAGGTTCGAGAAGTTGGGCCCGATTTTGAACTGGATGGTGTAGTGGAGCAAGTAGGCAAATAGACCAATTGCGATGAGAATTGCTATCTTGTTTTGAGAATACATCAAATAGTTTATGTATGGGAGATAACCATGGCTTTGTTTGACCGCGAGATGGACAGAAGTGTTTGGTGGAGGAGCGATGTACATACAGTACACACCGGATTTAGGTATCAGCTCAATCAACACACCAGACTCAGAAGAATCGTCATCTCTCTTCGCCTTCTTCTCCACCTTGCCCTTCCAAATCTTATCTTGATCAAGCTCAAATCCCTCATTCAAAGCAATCTTGAATTCGCCATCCTCCAAAACCTGTTCATACAATTTTTGACGAGAATCGGACCCTTCGTACTTTGAAAAGTAGGACCCCATAGTGGGAACATTGGTGAAGTTTAATAAATCACGGTAATGGAAGATTAAGTACGGAACAGTCACGTCTTCTGCCAGATCGACGCGGAGAGTGAACTTGGAAGGCAGTGATTCCTTCGAATTGAGGTAAGAACAAGCTGCCCCAAAATCCTGGAAGTTCGACACGGACCCAGCACTGGTAAATGCACTGAGCGTTAGTATAGCTAGTAATTTTAAGTTCATTTGAGGAGAGGAAGAGTAGAGGTTGAGTAGTTTGAGGCGAATTTAGCTAAATATATTTGCTTATGTAAGCGCAGCAAGTGGTCCCATGTGATCTATAGGCGTCACGATTATCTACAATCAAAATTACGTCATAATGTGACAATTGAAGACCCCTTAACCTGTACAACTTAGTGATGAATGAAGAAGTTATCAGCCCCGATTATTGTAGAAGAACTATACCTGATAATCAAATAGTGCTGATACTGACATTGTTAGATCTGTTCCTATAGAAGGTTGCTCAAATATAAGAGAATGGCTCTAGAATTGATTAGTTTACAAAACTATCGTCCTGGTTGAAATCAGATAGTTGAAGATGTTTGAATTGAATTGCCGTCCTTTCGGCAATTTGTGGGTCACAATAAGTATATTATAGTTAGTAAGACCCACAGATAGCTGAAAACCTTAGTTTCAATAATCTAATTATCAGTAGCTTATCTCTAAAATAATCAGTGCCGCAGTAGTTATAAATTTGTACGTATTTCAACAATAATCCGTTCCGCAATAATTAACTATTCGAACGAAATTTTGCACCCAACTTCTAAGACTGTCTCTAAACAGATCCGAGTTGGTAGCTTCCAGTATGATAAGCCATTCATAATTAGTCGTACTTTCATTTTTCGTTTAAATCATTGAAAGGCAGAGTTTTTATAAAAAGATGAATAGAAGTTACATAAATTATCAACATGTCATTTTTTATAATCAAATTCCTTACAGAGTTTTTAAGCCACAGGAAATAGAATATTGAAGATTTTAGTGTTCCAAACAATTAATTGCTTATTCTTACTGTTAAGTCTTGCAGCTAATATAAAACATCTGCCTGCGAACTACTAACTTATTGGAGCCTAACAGTTAGTTATGATCAATTATTAAATAATATTATTATTAACCTGTTCTAAATTTAGGTGGTGCTTTAAATTTAATAATTTAATAATGGCAGGTAATGTATATTTGCTCTCTATGAAGTTATTAGTATGTGCTAAATTTGAGCGAGTTATTTGGCGTATTTTTGAAGGCGCGATGCCCCAAGCTACCCAGGGTTGTTGAATCAATTGATACAAAAGTAACTGCTTGGCTCAAATAACTAATTGGCTGACGCAACTACTTAGCCGAGGAGATTCATCTAAGTATTGGCTCCTAGGAATTGTTCATTTTGTTATTTGTGCTGGAAATCAATAATTCTCGGAAAGTTTTCATTGTTCCCAGCTCTTTCTCGGAAGAGTTTCCCAATTTAGAATTTTCCGACATCCCCACGATTGTCTGTCAACGCATTACTAACAACGGTCATGTTTAGTCAATCAAGGCGGTTCCAAATCAACTATTAATATTAGCTATTATCCCCACATAACGCCGACTCGAAGTTACTCGGAAAGATATTTATTTGCAGAAATGATATTTTGGTAATGGGTGCAAAATATAAAACGGCCGGGTTGCGATGAGAAGAATTTGGAAAGCTTACATTAAACAGAAAAATGAAGAAGGAGGAACAAGAAGTCTTTGAACAAGTAGCTCAAGTTCCAGAAACTCCAGAAGAAACTGACATTAGCAATCTCAACCCATTCGAAAGGCTAGACAATGCAACACTTGGGCGTAGGCCCCCATTGGAGGCCAAGGAAAGTGAAATAATCACCAAAGAAACTAGACTTGAACGTAGACCTCCACTAGAGTCTAGGCCAAGTGAATATGTCACTGAAGGAGAATATTTCAGTCCTACTGAATTCGTTGACGAGTCTCAACCTATTGAACAATTTGAGATTGACGAACCTACAGAAATTAGGAGAATGACCTTCAGTAACCCTCCACGAAACTTGTACAAGTCCATATGTGCTTGTGCATGGGTGTTCTGCGCAGGATTCTCAGATGGATCTGTAGGTGTGCTTCTTAATTATATTGAATTGCAATACAATATCTCTTATAGTGTTGCGTCTCTCTTGTGGCTTAGCAATGCTTTGGGTTTCATTTTGGTGGCCATTTTATCAAGCAAGATCCAGAAATACTTGGGATCAAAATCAATTGTGGTGGGAACAATATGCTCGACAATCATGTACACTTTGGTTCTGACTGGCTCAAGATATCCGATCATTGTGTTCGGGTTTTTCTGGGGTGGAATCGGAAGTGGGATGTGCATAGCTCAGTTCAATATATTTTTCAGCAGTTTGGAGAAATCTTCAAAGGGATTGGGATATTTCCATGGAAGCTATGGAATAGGTGCTTCCGCGTCTCCATTGGTGGCGACGGCATTTGTTGAAGCCGGAATAAAATGGAATTACTTTTATCTTATTATTTTGGGAGGCATGCTAGTCAATATTGGAACCACATACTTTTCGTTTGTTCATGGAGTGGATCAGAGTGATATATTTGATTCTAGAGAAGAGGCTGCTAATAATTACAATGGCAATGAAGTAGTGGATCAAATCCCGGACGTTTCCACCGGTCTTATGAAACAAGCTTTGAAAAACCGCACAACTTGGATAACCTCACTCTTTGTTCTTTTCTACCAAGGTGGAGAAGTTTCTATTGGAGGCTGGATCACCACATACTTGCGTGATTATAGAGATCACGACTTCTCAGCAATTGGATATGTGGCTTCGGGTTATTGGTTTGGATTAAGTTTTGGAAGACTTTTCCTCACTAGACCTATCCATAAATATATGGGAGCTAGACTAGGAAATTCCATTCTCGCTATTTCTGCCATTATCTTTGTTCTACTTACATGGTTGATTGTTCCATTACCTATAGAGATCCTCACTGTTACTTTAAGTGGGATTGTAATCGGTCCAGTGTACCCATTGATGATCACATATGTGATGCTGGAGGGTTTACTTCCTAGAAAAATTCAAGTGATCTCACTTACTATTACAACAGCATTTGGTTCTAGTGGTGGGGCTATATTTCCATTTTTAGTCGGTTTGCTTTCACAATTTGCAGGAGCTTATGTGGTTATGCCCGTGTTTATCGTAATGTTTTCCCTCACCTTAATCCTTTGGTTGTCGTTACCAAATGTTAGATATAAACGTAGGGAAAACAGACTTGCAAATATGGTATTCAGAATCCTATAGTTGTTCTCGGAACTGAAGTCTTTCGAATCAGGAGAATGGCAAACTTAAATTAATGAAGTCTGAACCAAGTCGACTAAAACAAAGAAATTAATGACGAAATGTAAGTAATCTCAGTCTTGTATTATTGATTTCTAGAATTTTTATTTATTATAGTATTAGAATATAAAAACTAAAATTAGTACTTGTCCAACATACAAAAGAAATGTTCTTAAAGAATGGCTGCAAAATAGCGGTTGCAAATTTTAAGAACTGCTGCGAATTCTGATATTTTTCCACCCATATAATACTTATCATTGTTCACGATATCTTTATGAAATTGAACTAAAGAACGTCATGCAAATTATGTAAACTCCTTAAGATTGCATGACGTGTATAGATCTAATTAGACTCGGAATAAACGTGACGATACTTGAAATCAGAAAACTAGTAAACTTGATAACTCAGAGATAATCTACCCTCCCGTTTCGCTCTTGTAAATTTCGTTTTCTTTGAAAATGAACAAATTTATTACTCCTAAAAAGATTCAGTATAACAATAAACATCAGGAGCATCCTTTCTCAACCTCGATTGTTGACACTCTACCTTGATAGTATTGATGAATAATTTTGGCCCACATGACACAACTGCGAGAGACCTGAAAATTTTCTTGACTGAAAGAATGTCGGCTTCAGTCTTGATAACCTCTCCCAAGTTTGGACGTCCATTGTGTTTTTGGATCAAATCATAATGATAGGTAGAGGAAAGAGAAGTGCTTGTTCTTGAAGACTCCAAAACCAAATCCGAATTTGAACCTTCTTGATAAACTTCAGTTGTGATTTCTTCAATTGTGGAGTTTTTGTAGCCACTAGATTCGTTATGAGAACCTTTCATTGATGACTGTATTCTTGAGAAACCCTCATCTGCAGAAAGCATGACTCCAGAATCATTAGAAATCCCTTGAGCCTTCTCGTTAATTTGATCTTGAGTAATGTAGATAGAAACAACTGCTCTTCCTTCATTAACATGCTTCATGATAGGTTCTAGCAAATGTTTGTACCATCTAATATTATCTTCCTTCTTGATGGTCCACACGATATGAACTCTTGAATAAGCAGGACGGCAGAAGTAATCCTCAACCAAATTACGTTTTTCGATTGTGTTCAATAAATCGAGGGCGACAGGAAGTGTGTAGGATGCACCTGAACCAGCAGCCATAAACAAACATGTATCAAAAGTTAAGAAATCTTGATGTTTAGATCCATATGGACCATGAAAGGTAGCTTTAAGCTGTACAATATTTAAGTCTTTTCCAAGATCTGGGGAAAGACTGGAGTCGGAGGAACTTTCGATGGTGGCTGCAAAATCTCCCGATTTTGAGTTTTTTTGCAGCCTAATTATTGCACTCACAAATTTCGCGACCTTCCCAACCGCCCTCTTGATCAAACCAGGTTTTTCCGTAATAACCACACCTTCCTCTTGGGCAAGTTTCAATTCCTTCAACGTAATCATCAACTTCTTTGTGAAGCCTTTTTGAGTTCTGACTAAAAATTTCATATCTTTAGATTCTGGAAGGGAACAAATTGTGAAGGGATGTTGTTGAAAGGCGCTGATTTTACCCACAGTTAAATAAACATGTTGGCCTGCTTTCCAGTATTGAAATTTAGGTAAGAATGTCGTATACCAAGCCTGAGCAGTTAATTCAGTTTTTCTAATTGGAATAGTGATGAGAATAGTTTCATCGTCGATAATTTCAAAATCAGACAATCCCTTGGTTGGTGATTTATATTTGTGAACAATTCCGAAAATTCTGGAAATGACACGGTCTGCAACCAACACATGGACAGAGATAATAACAATTGCTTTGTTTCCGCCGTTATGAAAGAATGCTAATAGCAACATGATAAATGCGAAAATACGATGGGAAACAAGAAATACCTCATATGCGTACTTTCTGAGCCATTTGTTACTACCAAAAGTAAGCACGGAGAGACAACCGTATGAAATCATTCCGAAAATCTGAGGTGGAATGAAAATCATAATTGTGGCCGTCATGTCTGTCCAATATACGACTGAAATCGTCAAGTGAATAGTGATCATAGTCCAGAGAGTTCTTCCTAACCAGACATGCAAGAAAACGACTCTATCATGTTGAAGTCCGGTGATCGAAGTAATAAGATCATTTTTGGCGAGGGCAATAAGAAGAATTGGCAACATACCCATCGCCACTTTGGACACTCTCTTACCTATAATATAGTACTGTGGAAGATAATCAAGCTGAAGAGTATCACGGTAGCAGAAAACTGCAAGTACTGTAATGTAAGCAAGTCCCAACAAGACTAAACTTGGTTGGAAAAAGATCGGTGTAGACTTCCAAGGAACTCTGATGGAGAAGCATGTTACCCAGGATTCCCAAAATTTAAGAAACTTGAAGTATGGCTTGTGATTAAGATTTTGAGGCGAACGTTTGGAACGAAGTAAGCGTGGGAGCCAATGAAAAAGGATACCATGGGTCAAGAGAATCAACACAATAAATACAAATGTTAACCATTGGTATCTATAATTGAGTTGTCTCTCAACAGCATATTGTTCGTAAAAGGGGATGGCCATCGTGATTATCTCTTTGATGAAAGCGAACTATAAGTAAATCTGTAGAAGCTATAGAGTGGGGTTGAATTCTAGTAGTTGGCAACTGTTTGAGGAGGGGATATATATTCTAGCAAACTTTGATATGGCTAAGATATTGTCTTAGAAAGATGATTTGGGTTGGTAATTCCTTTATAATATGTCTCAGTTATTTATCTAAAAGATCTCCAAGTTATTTATCTAAAAGATCTCTGAATAATTAATTTTGAGAAATTCTGACACTTTGCTGATCACTTTTAATTAACGATACAATCCACTTATAAACGAAAATATAATGATTCTATGTTTTTAAAAAAATCGATATGAGTGGTTGGAGTTATCGGAAGATTTATCAGTTAAATTTGGAAGGAAAATTCTTGAAAATCCAAGAAGAGGTACCCGTACCAAGAGTGGCAACCAAGTGACAAAGACAAGGATTATATAGAGGAATATGAAGTGGAATAAGAAACGTAGGAAACGGTTTAGGGAAGTGGGATTTTACTAGCCAGTATAAGAAGTCCGGAAGTCGGAATTTAGATGCTCACATGTATGCACCGGAACTCATTACGGGGTTGAAAAGTTTTCGTATACAAAGTGATTTAGACTTGGCATATCGAGACATTGTAAATGGAGGACATTTTCCGCCGCTTCGGACTGACTCAAATTTCGGTAATATCGGTCTATTGGAAAAATATAAAGAAGGCTACAAGAATAATAAATGTTCATGAGAGAACCGTGGTTCTCAATATGGAAGAGACTTTATATTATGAGTTGGTTGAATAAAGATGCCACTAGTGTAGATTTGTAGTTGCAAACATAGCATTGTACTTTCTATTATTACTAGTTTTGTTCATCAATAACTAGTGGTGTCCTATTCCGCATCGGACTATCAATTCCATCTGATAAAATCATGCATTTATTATCAATTCCATCTGATAAAAATTATGCATAAAAAACCATGCATCTAATATGCACCTTTCCAAAAGCGAACTCGGAAATAATCACAAATCCCCGAACAGATATAAGAAAACGATTCCCACATAGTTTCGAGACCAAATAATCAATCAAAGACTACCAACATGCAATTATCGATCCTTTTATTCATTTCGAGCGCCTTTGCTGTAAATTATGCTACTTATCCAAAAGTTCCAAAGACTGCCAGCATCAATGGTTTTGCTGATCCCATTCTTGAATTCTTGCCTGAATGTGCCAAGGAGTGCGTAAAGTTTAGTACTGGAAATACTCCTTGTCCTTACTGGGATACAGGATGTTTCTGTGTGATGCCCCAATGGGCTGGGTTAGTTGGCAAATGTGTTGCCGAAAAGTGCAAGGGTAATGATGTTGTAAGTGCTACTAGTTTGGCCACAAGTTTATGTGTCAAGGTTGGTGCCAACACTTGGATCATTCCAAAATCAATTGAAAGCGATTTGGCAACTGCTGCTGCAGTCAAAGGTGCTGCAACTGTATCAGCCGAAGTCACCACCTCCGGACCACAAGCTACATCTGCTGCAGAAGAAACTTCCTCAGATTCTTCTTCTGGTTCTGCAGAAACGTCAGCTTCTAGTTCAGCTGTTACTAGTTCAGATGAATCTCCATCACTTACTTCTTCTCCAGAATCGTCTTCTTCTACTTCTCCTCCTTCATCGCAAGCTTCTAGCTCAACCTCTAATGGTGGATTCCTCGTCACTGCTAATATGGTTGGAGCGTTCGTCCCAATTGCTGCTCTTTTCTGGTAGATGTTCTCAAGCACACGGACAGAATGCTACGAAAAATTAAGCAAAAGTATGGTTACTTTGACAACATTGAAAGGACTCGAGCAATGTGAAAGAATTCAATGACTAGCAAGATGCAAAATTCCTTGACCTAGTCATTTCATTCCCAAGATTACAGAGTGCTATCAGAACTATTTTGCATCAAAATTACAAACTCTTAATCAATCATCTTGGCGCTGGAGATGGCGCTGAAACCAGCAGACACTTATAGCCGCCAGATTCAACTAGAAATATTCGGAGCTTTAAGGTGTTTTAAATAACATCTCCCCTATACTAAAATATGAATTCCCAATTAAATATACGCTTCGTTAGATAAAGTTTTTAGGCTAAGGTTAACTCTTCATAACAGAGCCTGTTAATTATTTATATCAAATCTAATATGTAATTTCGCTGCTATTCACAATATATCGGTGTTTCCAGTGAACCAATTGGCACCAAACTCCACAAATGTTGCAGTCATTGCGTTTTCTACGCTTCACGAGATAGAAGCTCATCGACGAGTAGTCGATATCACCTATTCCACTAGAACCCATCTAACCCGATGGTTATAATTCCGGGGTTTGTTAGGACCGGAAACTTTAAGACCCATCATTTGAGGGGCTCATTCAACAGAGAAGAATCAATAGTATTTCCTGTTAACTTTTAGCAGAATCCATTGTATTGTTTAATGATTTATCAGAAAATATCTTAGTTAAGTCAATTACAGAGAACGATAAATTGGATCTTCACTGAGAGATGTCAATTTAGTGATGCAAATTCTAGGAGCTATCACCTGTCATCAATGAATCCTCTCACTGACTTCTTAGAATTTACAAACCACCTAACTTGGCAGGGGCGCTTTCAAAGTTTCATACGTGACCTAGAATATTCGTTCCACCATTATTGTTTAAGATGGGCAACAAGAACCTTCAGACCATCAGATGAATTTCATACTGAATCGAGACAATTTCCAAGAAATGCCAAGATTGCAGCTTTCAGTATCTGTATAAAATAAAATAAAAGAAAGTTTTTAAAAGGAACATCATTTTGAACCATGTACACTTTGTTAGGTTTTCGAGCCTTGTAAATTACCTCTAAATTTTTAACTAAAAGTATCAGGGTTTGACGACACACCTCCTTACATCTCCAAAAATACTAGACTAATTCTATGAGTTTAAATGCTTACATAACAATTGAGTTTCTGCTCTAACATATAGCTACTTGGATGGAAGGTACATCAATATGCTAGCTTCTAACCGCAACCCTCAGTTGCATCAATATGTAAATCAGGTAACTTTTCGAAATATGCTTTCCAATAAAATGTTTTGGTTGTTGAGCACAGGGGAGAAATATATCTTTTTTTTAATTTCTAAGCACCAACTAGAACTTTTAGAGAAAAATGTACACATCATGCAAGCTTAAGAGTACGGTTTAGAACAAATAAACTAATTTAATTCTTATAGGGCAATTCTGTTCTGCTGTTTTAAACTCACAAACCATGTAACCCTCGGAACTGTTTTACGGCCGCAAACTATTATACGTCGTGCATAAAAAATACAAATGTTTGCAGAATTAAATATTTTTTTTTTCGATACTACTGAACCGTGGGGAAGTTCAATAAATGTACAACAATCATATCCTTAGGAATGGATAATTCCATCTCAATTAAGTTGTTTAACTATATAGAATCCTCTAGATAGATCAACCCTTATACTTATCGAAACCCTTACGTTGGAAATATCAGAGAAATGCAGCTAAGAAATTAAGAGTTCTAAGATTTATTGTCTTCCTAATGGAGATATCGCATCTTCGCTTAAGTTTATCTTTTTCATCAATTATTTTGCTTTATTTTCTAGGAAGGATTTAGTCGGGATGGGGATATCGGTGGTGGAAGCAGGAATAATTCATGTTGAGGCTTTTGGCGATGGAGGGGTGTACCAGTGACAGCCAATTCACAAGGAAGATACCGGCGAGACCACATTGCTGAGACTATGTTGGTAACTTGTCCACAATTGAAAGAAGACTAATTCCAAATCGACAAGGGTCCGAGAAATTAAAAAAAATAATTGGCTGCTAATGAAAATGCCGATTTCCGAAAAACGTCCGATCACAAGGCGACCTCTTTAACGTAGTAATAAAACTTACTGCCTAGAATGGGTTACACATCTAGAACCGATTCTAACCTCGTTTAGGCTAGGTAAACACCCAAAGCACTAATTCTAAACTCCTATATAAGTAGCTGGTAATCTCCGGTTTTCTCAAATTATCTTATCCATCTCATCACATTACTCTCGCTATGAAATACTCTCAAGTCTTCACCACTGTCGCTCTCTCTGCCACTGTCGCCTACGCCGCCGATGAAAACCCATACACTCAGTATCCATCGGTAGCTAAGACAGCCTCTATCAACGGTTTCGCTGACAAGATTTATGATACCGTCCCATCTTGTGCCAAAGAATGTCTTAGACAATCCACTGGCAACACTCCATGTCCTTACTGGGATACTGGTTGTTTGTGTGTTATGCCACAATTTGGTGGTCCAGTTGCTGCCTGTATTGCTGAAAACTGTGCTGGTCAAAATGTTGTTTCTGCTACCCAAATTGCTGAAAACCACTGTTCCACTGCTGGTGTTTGGGAACCATACTGGATGATCCCAGCCCCATCAAAGGCTTTATTGGAGGCTGCTGCTGCCAAGACAGAAGAAGAACCAACTCCATCTTCCACTGCTGCCCCAGAAACCTCTGAAACCCCAGAAACTTCTGAAGCCCCAGAAACCTCCGAAGCCCCAGGTACTTCTGAAGCTCCAGAAACAACAAAAGCACCAACTTCTGAAGCACCAGAGACAACTGCTGCCCCATCCTCTGAAGAAGTTGCTCCACCTGCTGAATCTAAATCAGCCATGGATTCCGTTGTTGAATCGGAAGCTCCAGCTGCTTCTGGTCCTTCATCTGCCGAGGCTCCTGGTGCCTCATCAGCCAAGGCTTCTGGCTCTTCCACTACCGCCGCTTCCTCTGCTGCTGCCGCCTCCTCTGCTGCCGCTTCCTCTGCTGCCGCCTCCTCTGCTGCCGCCTCTTCTGCCGCTGCTTCCAAAAATTCCACCACTTCCGCCGTACCAACCGTCACCCAGGCAAACGTCGGGGTCAACAACTACCCAGGCTTGATCGGCTCATTCGGTGTCGTCGCTGCTGGTTTAGCTCTTTTCATCTAGACGTATCTTTGCGATACTTTTAATTTCTGCTCTAAGTATTAATATTTTCTTCGTATACTTCAATTAACACCCGATTAACATAGCGGTAGCAATACTGTTATTAGGGATATATTTCCAAAGCTTCGGTGTAGCTAAGAGTACGGGAAATTCAGTAATTATTAAAATTGCAACAGAGTTCATAGCCACCTCTTGTCTTTTGTCGATGGCTTCGTTTGAGAATCCCTTTGTAGTTTTCTTTTAGGGGGTTCAGTCTCAATATACAGAGTAGCATTAACAGTCGACTCGGGGGAATTACATGAAGTTTGTTTATTTTCCCAAAATTGGGGAAGTAGTATTGGTGAATAGTTCTGTTGGAACTCTGTTAATCGAATAGCCTAGAGAAGAAGCAAGATTTTATAGTTGTATAACTAAGGAGGATGAGAATTTATGAGACATAGCTCTGCAACACGATTTTCTCGGTAACCGGCTCTCTAGCTGCTAGGAATCTCTAAGTGGTACTAATTCATTATATCTCTGGTCTGCTCTATCACAATCATTTCTGACCAGATTACTAACAACAAGATCAACAGTTATCAAAGAGTAAGGCGATAAACCCTCCATTTGGCTTCAACTAGCTATAAATTCTGAATAGAATATCTTTTCGTATGGCTGCAAAATTCCTCACATAACAAATATTAAAGGCTGAAGAAATAACTCCATGGAGAGTATTTGTATATCTATACATCAGAAGAATGTATTTTACTTGTAAAGATTTACATGTATCCGATTCTTCACGAAACTGAGTATATGATTTCTTCAGGCGAAACGTCCAGAGCATAATCTGCATAGAGAAGGAAGACAGTTTGAGTATGAAAATACAAGAATGAGGAAGAGAGCAAGATTTAAAGAGACTTAGAGGTATATATAATACGTCTCTCTAGTTGGCAGAATACTCTCCCTATTATTTTAACCATATTCGTAGGATTTGGTTATTCTACTGACATGAACAGGTTATTCAACCTTATAGTTTAGCAATAATAACGATAGAAGAAAAGTGATATTATGAAAGAAAACGGATTAAATCTACAAGATCAAATATATTGATAGGGATAAAAGTATCTCTAGAGTGGCATATACAGGTCACCCTATTCTCATTAGTTAACTTCCATATATGTCAGTTACTTAGTACGCATAAATATATGTCCTATCAACATCAAACTCTTTACACTTAATACATCCGTATTAGAAATTCCTAGAAAAGCAGTCCTAATATTTTTAACATTACCTGAATCTATCAATCAATGGACATATATATCGACATATCTTGTTAATCGAACAGCTTCCGATCCGTGTGGTCCATAAGTCGTGCACCCCCAAATTGCACATGGGCAAGAATTGAACCAAAAACAAACAGCCAATTAAAACCAGCCACAGAGGACTAGCTACAGCCAATTAATCCCTAAAAGAAGCCGTAGCTGCTCCAAAACACAGAAAATCAATCCAATGTCTGACTTTAATTATCCTACGACAATCCTTACGTCGAAAACGCCGGAACAAGCGGCATTGATTTTACCAACGACCCTTAACGCAACTACTTCGTTACTTGACAAAAAGTTATCCAAATGGTTCAATAGATACTATGCAGCCGTCAACACACACAACCGAGAATTGAAATCGATTCTTGACGAAGGAGCACAATTCTTCTCACCCCAGAATCACACCGGAGAATACGGAAACTACCCCAGAACCTGGGGGGCGATTTTGACGTCGTTACAAATAGAACACCAAAATAACGAACGTTTATTAAATAGCTTGAAACAAGATATCATAAAACCGCTCACTGATGTTGTTCAAAAAGATTTCCGTCTCTCGGAGCTCCTCATAAACTCGCAAGAACTTGAAGAAATCTCCTACAAGTTGCTGAAGAATGACTCCAGCTCCGAAATGCAATGGAACTACAAGGCTCCACAAATATTTGAAAACTTTGAAAAATTTAAGACTTCGGAAATTCAATTGTTGTTGAACATCTCGTTGAATTTCTTTCAAATCCATAATTTGAAGTGGACAAAGGATTTGGAAAACAATGAAAATGCCACTAACTATTTGCTCAATAACTTTAAGTTGAACCAGGAGATGAGCAACTACTTGAACTACATAATAAAAAATGAGTTCAAACCTGTTAACGATGGCTTTTTGAAGCAAAAAATGATGGAACAAGAGAAATTACAGAAAACCCACGAAAAGAAGCACGACAAGTCTTCCAAGAGAATGAGTGGATTTCACAAAGATAATCAATCGATCTTGTCTGAAAATTCCGAAAAATCTTCCAAGAAACCGTTTAAATTGAAATCAAAAGTAGGCTCAATCTTTGGTAGAAGAAAGAAGTCCACTAGTTTTAACAAGGAAACTAACTTTTCAAAAGATATAATTCCAGAAAGTGTAGGCACTAACGATTCGGCCAGTTCCAGAGCTAACTCAAGAAGATCTTCTGATCTTTATGGATTACCAGGAAAGGGCAAGACGAGAGCAGAACAAGGACCACCTTCTGGTCCACAGGGACAAGGAAAATTTCCCCAACCAGTTCCTTCTGGATCTCAAAAGACTGTATTTGGCCAAGGACAAACACCTCAATCAGTTGCTTCTGGACAATTTCCACCACCTGGACAGGCTCCATCATCTGGAAAATCTACTGAACAATTTGTTGCTCCACCTGGACCACCTTCAACTGACCCATCCGGGTCCAATCAATTGAACGCTCCTCCAACTCCTACCTCGTCAACACCGTTGCCAGCTCCCCAGTTCTACACCAAACCCCCAACTTCGATGTTGAATCCTCCTTTGACTCCAAAGAGCAAAGATATCGAATCTCCTCAATTAGACTCCCCCAACGTTGTAAAGTATAAAGATTCAGAGACTTCATCGGATGAAGAAGAACCAGAAACAACAGAATATCGCAGATTATCGATGTTACAAAAACATGATTTAGGAGACTCAGTAACTACAAAAGACTCCGAGTTGCCTTCCATTCCAAATGATGTCCCAACGTTTGCTCCTCCACCAAGCCAAGTTCCTGGTTCGTTCCCTGTGGATTTACCTAGATCAAGGGAAAGCAGTGGTAAGTATAGTTTTGAATCTGGAGATGAAAAACCTATCTCGGGCAACAAAGACGTTTTCAACGACGAAGTGAATTTACCTGAACCAGATATTACTGGAGCTTCCCCAATAAAGGAAAAGAATGGAGCTGCTGCGCCTATAGGAGCAACCTCGCCACTCAAATCAAACACTAGTGCTCCACCACCACCACCACCATCTAGAAAAGTTATTCACCACGAACCTTTACCAGCTTTGCCAGTTAGCGGTGACAACACCACATCGGTTAGAACCCGCAAAGATGTCACATCCCAAATCTTCCATAACTTACCCAGCGCCCGTGACTCTATGATCCAACCAAGTTTCGGACAAGCTCCATTGATCAGCCAGGACACAGGCAACTCGTTGTTGAAGCACCACGACTCTTTCAAGCACTCTGATGCTGCCGAGGAAGTTAAAGGCTTAAACTCATCAGTTGCAGAGGTCATCAACGCCAACTTCAAGGACGGCAAGTTGACCAAGTCACAAATCATCGGAGAAGTCGCCTTCAACTACAAGCCCCACGAAGAGTCCAATATCAACGAACCAATCGTCCTTAAAATCCCAAACAACTTCGATAAGTTGATTTTGAACAACACTTTCGTAGAGAAATTGGCCGACAACGAGTTCAGAATCTCGCCGGCCCAAATAGCGTCCAAGTCCTTGGGAGGATTGAAATACTTGTTGAAATTGAACGAAGAACAGGTTCCAATTATCGTACAACAGATCTGGAAGTACGAGGACCACCAGTCGTCGTTGATGATCAGTTTGAGACTCAACCCTGGCATCCAAAAGTTAGTGCTTAATAACCTCGTGATTTCTGTAGCCTTGAACGAAGATATTGAGACGTTGTCTGCATCGTCAAAACCACAAGGATCCTTCAACAAGGATAAGAACAGAATTACTTGGAGATACAACCAGCCTTTGGTACTTGGTGGAGATGTACGTGAAGAAAAATTGATAGCCAGATTTATGACCAACGGTAAGGGCTCGGAACATGAATCGGGAGTCCAGGTTAAGTTCCAACTCCAAGAACCTATAAAATATGTTTCGATTTACGAGGACGGCGAGGAGATCCCAGTAGTTAGGAATATGGTTAGTGGAAGCTACAGTGGCCATACCTAAATGAGCGACGATCAGAGATCGTTAGCAGTCACCAAAACTCTAGACTGATGAGATCTAGGGCCTAGATCAGTTTCTTGTTAGAGAAGTTTAAAATTGATTAAATTCTGAAGATTATGAAAATAAATTATTTTATATTATTTTATATTATTATTTTGCACCCAATAAAAATGTTACACCGCAATAGTTAATTTCAAACATCATAACCGCAATAGTATACACACATGAACGATTATGGTTTACTTACGTGAAATATCTTTGTGATAGAGGCCTAAGACTCTTTCATATAGCGCCCATAGTTAAGAATGGCTACAATAATCTAAAGATCATATAATGTGAGTATTTTAGACAAAAACTACTAATAAATAGTACCCCAGAGGATGAGAAAACATGTTGAGAGGTGGAAATATAAGCAAGAGGTACGAATATAGAGTAATTATAGGCAGGAGCAATATCTGATGAGCCTTGCTATAATATAGGTAGATAGAACTGTTATTGAGTCAACGTCAGAATGAAATAATCAATGGGCAACTTCGTACACTTTCCCTCAATACATAACCAGGCCAAATATCATGATATAAGAAAGATCAATACATACTAGACAATTTCGAGACAGCCTTACAGTCAATATAATAAGTTGAAATTTTAAGGTGAATAGAAATCGTGAAAATGGTGAAAAATCAGGAAACTCTGAAAGTGGCTGTTAAGGAGACACGGAAAATGCTCATAATTAGCGGCACGCGATCGTTCCAGTAGGCTATAAATCATTTCCTCGAAATGAAGCCGCTTTTGGTGTTAATTTTAGCAATTGCAATTGCAAATTTTATAGATATTGACAGGTATTCACAACAGCGCACAGCCTCAGAAATTGTCTCGAATGTTGAACATTCAGGAATCCTCATCAATTCTCAACATTCTCAGTATTCTCAGTAACTCTCAGTAACTCTCAGACTACTCCTGTTATAAGAGAATACTACGAGTAATCTCCTAGAAATTCTATTCCGAAATCACTCTACGTAACTCTTTCCCTAGCACACTCAATCATCTTTATTTCTAATCTCGCTCTTCGTCAATCCGTCATATTGTCTCTGTAATCCCTCTACCTGTTTCTTCAATGTCTTCAAATCTGTTTCCCTGGTTTGAATCAACTTTTTATACTTTTCGACCTCGTCACCGTCTCCGCCGGCCCTCTTTGCCACCAAGTCTCTAAATTCGCCCTCCTTTTTCACCAATTTCCTAACAATACTAGTCACAGTACCTATGGCTAACATCAAGTACAAAACTGCCCCCGTTAAATAGAGATTTCTCTGGGAATAGAATTTGGTGGCCATCTGTTCGTGAGTGAGCGACGGCTTGGTCATGTTTCCAAAACTGTTGGCAAAGTACGGATTATCTACGGGACCGGAAAATCTCTTCAATCTCTGTAAACAATCCATGAATTGGAGTCCAAGAAGGATTATTGAAAACACAACGCCGACGGTGAAGTTCTTAGACTTCTGGAGCACTTCAGTGAGATGGACGATTTTGTTCCTGACCACGTACGGGAACGGGAGAAGTAGCACCACGAGCGTCACCATCTGCATGATGAGCGTGGAGAAGATTAGTGACATTTGAATACTCATTCTGTGTAGATGTGTAGAGTGGAGGAGTGGAATGGAGTAGTGGATGTAAATTTAGTGAGATGAAATTTGAGAATCAGTGGCGGATTGAGTGTCGCGACAATGTGATTTAAAGAGTGTTGCGACACATTTATTGAGAGTCGCGACTAGTGGATGCGACAAATGCCAGCAAGAGTTCCAATCGATAAATGAAATAGAAGTCTAGTGCATGTTAAGAAGACGTAGAAAGAATTACAATAGAAAACAGTACTAGCGAGTATAATAGTACTAGCAGTACAAGTGGTATTAATACTTGGTGGTTATAGTTAGTGTACTAGTACCACTAGAGAGAAGTTAATTTATATATATACATCACCTACTATAATTTCCATTATATACTATAGCAACTCATATTTTATGTTCAGTCAGCAAATAAGTTTATAGGTGAATCATAAATTGAGCTGACGAGGTTATCAATATGGTGATGATATTTGAGGAGACCTTAAGTCGGACGTCACTAGATCTGTATATTGTACCTTCATTAGCTCGAATATTTAAACATTCACTGGCTCTGGATATTGAAACTTCTTTATCAAATACCCACTACTCACTCTTCACTATCCAATTCCCTTCACTAAAGCCCTGTGACCCTTCTGGCATAATTGTAAGCAAATATACTAAACAAACACATGAAACTTATAATTCCCCAGAACCAAACTAATCCCTCGTGATCCTGGCCCGGAACTATACAATTCATTCCCCAGAGACCTGTCACGACATTTATAGGAAGCACTATTGTTCCTAGAATGGTGATCTTCCCCAAAACATCGTTGGTGTCGTTATTGACCTTGGTCATATCGATATTGATCTGGGCAAGGTAATTTGCATGGAATCGAGCAATCAACTTCTCGTAATGGTTCAACGATTGGACCATGGTGACAATATGATCTTGAATGTCTCCCAAATACATTCCGATCTCCAGTTTTTCAGTATGGCGTCCATTTTCTTGCATGGACTCGCTAAAACGTTTGCTGAATCCACGAATCACATCTGCCTTAGAACCAAGCAACCTCAACACCGACATCACACGTTTTCTACACTCTCCAATACGTCTCAACATATCACCTTTTCTTCTCCAACTTATAATCCCAGTAGATTTGGAGCTGGAGCTTCTACGTGATCCGCTCTTGCTAGATACAGAGGTGGTCGTTTTCTTCAACCTCGTACCAATCTTATGGTCAACAGTTGATTTTGATCTCTTTCTTCTGAAAAATATTTCGTCAGTGGTCTTATGAAGTGTACTCTCATTACTCTTCTTTCTTCTTCCCACAGGGGGATGATGAGACTCATCTTCCAGGACTTCATCGTCCAGATCGTCCAGATCGGTTTCTCCAGAGTGCATTTTTAAAATAGCATCTTCGATAGAATTGACTTCTTCTTCAATACTTTCAATCATTGGAGCAAACGAATCGGTGATATCATCGATCAATGCATAACAAATCCAATCTGACGTCACGGTCAAATAGTCACTAAGCAAACGGGCTCTTCTTCTGACATTTATAGGATGTGGAGTGGGCGAGAAATGAAACGTAATCACAGCATCTTTAAACACAATCATATACATATTCAAAGGCAGCAATTCTCCTTCTCTAATCTTCTTGCTTCTGGATTTCATCGACACAGATTCTTTGGTGTGGACTTGCGATTGAAGGTTTGGTTGACGCTTGTTTGAATTTGCACTCATCCAGCCAGTGAAAAAGTTCCAGACCTTCGATTTCTTCTCTGGACCTCCCATAATATTCGACCGATCTGAGAATGTAGCATTGTCGAACATTTCCTCTAATTTGTTGATCTTCTTTTCTTGTTCTTTTGCTCTTTGCTTACGTCTCTCATATACAATATCGAACGAGGTGAAACAGACAAAGTAGTACGATTTAAATAGTTCCACTTTTTCACGAGCCTCGCCCAAAAAGATATCTTCGGTTGTTAACGGATGGATTCCGAATGTTTTCGACAAAACTTTCATTTCTTCTTCAGTAGGGTCCAAAACATCTAGCCAAAATGGTGTTGGCGAACGAATTTCTTCGTTGTTTGGTTCTGGTCCCATTTCAGATCCTAATGCTGTTCCTGGCGAGGTTTCTGTTCCTTTAGATTGCAATTTCGTAAGTGGTTGGATGTGTAGGTTGTTGCTGTTGAGATTGACAGTTATTCCTGGCGTTGGAAGCGGTGTAGAATTCGAAGAATGTTCTGTCACTATATGCCCTACACTTGTCGAAGATGCTGATGTGGAGAGTTGAGTAGCATGATTCCTTGGTTGGAAAAGTTCTTTAAGTCTTTCAATCACAGTCTGATTATCATGTTCGCCAGTATCTTCCTGTTCTTCCATTTCTTCTTCTTCTTCTTCATCCTCATTCGGGTCTTCTTGATGCTCTCCCAAAAGTCCACTGATTGTTGGAGAATGTATGGTCTTATTTAGATCTTCTCTGAAGTAAGTGAATCTACACAAACTAGAAGTAGATTTACCCAACCTTTGTTGAGCTCTCGATTGGTTCTGACGACTGTTATTCAAAATGGTTGGGATATTCTCTTTCGATTTCTCCCACGGTTGGATGGGAGTAGGTCTGACCCGTAAAGATTCCTTTGCCAGTACAATTGATTCAATTTCATTGACCTGGTAGTTGTTTAATAATGGTTCATCGTCACGTGGACTACTTGGATACTTATGACTCTTTGCAGTAGGCAGTTGTTCTTCGCTCGCTACATGGCGAGCTACCGGGTCAAAATTCACATTTGGTGAAAACTGTACATCATCATCTGCCATGAACGAATCTTGTAGTTCTTCTTTGACGAACTCTTCCATGATTGCTAATTCTGGCCATTCTCCTGCTCTATTATTATTGTGATCAAAGTCGTAGTAGTCTGGGAAACAAACATCGTCCAAGGACGTTGAGTCACTAGAATGGTCTGAAGAAGGGTTGGATCCTCCAAATTCTAACGAGTTTGAAGAATACCGATCTTCCTCATCGCCAAAGTGTTCTTGATTGAAGGGATCGGATAAGGACCGCTGGCTCGTCAACTGACGTTGTTCGTCAGTATACCGATCCATGTCAAGAACAACAGCGCCACTATGGTTCCGAAACTCTTGATTATCAACATTATTGTTTCCTAGAAGATTCTGAAGATTACGATTTGTAAGCGGAAGAGTTGGAGGAGATGTATATGTTGGTGAAACAGACTCGTTGTCTCTATATCTCTCGGGGTTGTCTCTGTAGCCAGCAGCGTACGAAGCTCTAGTCGATTTCCTGGCGTCTGATCCTTTTTTGTCACTCTTGGGCGTATACTTCCTACTAAACTCACCATTGCTTTGGCTAACTCTCCTCAATGCATTTGGACTTATTTGTCCATGTTGTCTGTGGTCGACGTAGGCGCCACTATCAATGAAATCATCAATAGAACTTTGTCTACTGTGGTCACGCCCAGCGTTACCTGCTATATTATCACCGGCTCCTGCAGTTCCACTCATCTCGCTGCTGTCACGACTATCCAACGTCGTATATGTGGCGGGAAATGTCTTTCTTCTACCTTTGTTCTTACCCATGTCTGACTATATCATCTATCAAAGGGTTGTGTGTCTCGTGGTGGTAATACGCGTTGTAAAGAGTTGGTGGGTGGAAAATTTGACACTTGATTATAAAATTTGAGATTTGGTGATAAAATTGCTCCGGAATTTGGCGCCCGCATTTGGCGACGCGGCAAGCGAGATTCCGAGATAGTGGCACTGATCGGTTTAGATAAGGGCATTATGACTCTTAGTGAGGGATTTTGCTGGGATCTGAGAGTGTCGTGTGATCTATATTTGCTGCTTACCATAAATGATTTTCGGTTTATGGGTATTCATAAGGGTATGTTGAATTAAGAGTCACAATTTGGTAGTGCTCTCATTAAAGTTAGTGAGAAATTTTGTAAAATAACCCTAGACCTCATTAGAGTTACTGACAATAGTGAGTATTATATTAGAATTCTCACTATTTTAGTAGATCTAAGATCAGAGGAGTTACCAGATCACTATTTTACTCAAGATCACTATACTACTTCACTAACATGTGAGTATACATATTATGATGCTACTGTTAATAATGATAAAGATTCAAGGTATCACTTACGAAACTTGAGCAAGTTCTTTTTGATTGGTATTTGCTTAAAACAGCCAAAGCTTGTTTGAATATTGCAATAAGGAACTGGCATTATTTGAGTTATACAACGGCCTCAAACTTTCTGGATTAGTTTCTTACAATATTCACCTATCAGAAATAGTGGAACGCTCGGCACGTGAGAGCAAGCTGTATGTTACTTCCTTCTAAGATTGTAGTTCAGAATCACATTCTTCTCAGTGCCGTTAAAAGTATTTCTCTAGGGGTCACCTATTTCAGGTCATAGTGACGAGTCATCAATATAGTTGGGGGTATTTATAGCGAACAATAGTAAACATTAAGACTGAAGTTTCCATAGCAAATTCAAGCCCCTGGGATATTTCACAAACAAATATAGGTTCGAGAGCCATAGTAGGAAGTATGAGGAGCCTGTGAGTTAACGAATCATTTGAGACAAAAACTTAACACATCCTTAAAGAAGATGAAATGTATGAGGAAGGTCTAGAGAAATGTGGTGAAGAGTCTCTAGTTAGGGGAGTCCAAAATATGCTTGTAATTGCTAACAATCTAGAATAGAATCAGAATAATTAGAGTGATCGGAAATTCATCAGAAGTCAATAATTAGACCTTAGATTATCCCCACTTCACTTGTACCCTCTCAATAATCCTCAATTCTTACTAAATCATCCATCTCACTAAATATCTAGTCGCTCGCTAATCCTCTTCCAGGTCGTTTTTGACCTTCTTCTCAACCACTTCGTCCACTTTTTCTACTTTACGTCTTTTCTCTTCAGATCCGTCTAAACCATCCAACGCTGCTTGAATCTCACTAGCTGATTCCAACAACTTCTTCCAAACATCCTCTGTCAACGAGATCCCTTTTTTACCTGGTCGTTTTTCTCCGGACTCCTTGTCTATGTAGAATTCTCGTATATCCACCAAATTGATGTTATTGAATTTGCGTACGGTCACTTGTTTCTTCTTGTCTAAGTTTATGACAACATCTGCGTTGCTAGACGGTTCTGAGCTTCTTTTGACCATTTTACAGCCGTTATGTAAACGCGTCGTTATTTTGAGTACTTATATATTAGGAAAAGATCAACACCGCGTTTTTTATTTAGCAGGTACACGTCCCAATATGGGTGCAAACTACCAAACTCCAATCGACATACTTAAGCTGAATCTATAATGTGGTCTATATTCCATATCTAAAGGTCTATATTCTATATTTTCTAGCTATGGGCTCATAAATTCTTAGACTAGCCACAATATTAGAGTTAAATTCAAAGGAAACGAGAAAGAAAGTGGTGAAGTGAATGGTTAATGGTGAATGGTAAATGGGGGAGAGTATAGTACTATTTGAGTCTAATTCTGTTAGAATTATAGTACTTTTGATAAGATTTCTAGTATTTTAGCATGGTTCTTGTCATCTTATGATAATTTTGGTAATAAATCTTGGGATAATCAGATAAAAAGGAACTACTAAAGATTCATCTTTTAGAAAACTCTCTAACTCTTTAAAATCACCCGCGGCCCGCTATCCCACTCTCCCATGTTTCATTAAAATGTTCTCCAAGCAACTTCTTTACCCTCTCATAAAGTGGCACATCCTTCTCGTTAATTCCCTCGGCATTCTCCTTAACCTGCCAGTAACTATCTAACGCAACTTTCAACTCTGCGATGTTAGAAACTCCCAAAACCACCGAGTTTCGGTTTGACTGCTGATCTCCGTCAAAAAGCCATCTTTTTAAAGCAAATCTCGTCGCAAGATCTGCCAACTCCACGCCCTCTTCCTTCAACTCCGCAGCAATATCAAACACTTTATCCTTCAACGCTTGTGACGCTGGATGGAAAGAATGCGTGAGTTCACTTCTCAATAACGACATACTCAAGATCGAACCGTTCATAACCTTCTTCACCTGACACTCATCAATGAACCGATCATACATCTCAAACAACCGTTCATTCTGGATACAGCCATTTGAATACGACAAGATCGCATCCAAGGGCCCCACGGGACCTTCCTTGCATCCCAATGCAATTTTGTAGAGAAATTTGATGGGATATCCCGAAATCCCGAAGTTTTTCACGACTCCCTCCTCTTTCAAAGCCTTCAATTCTTCCAATGCTTCGTAGATCTGGGCTTCCTCCACGAATTCGATATCGTGCATATAAACCAAGTCAAGATAATCCGTATTCAACCGCTTCAACGAACGTTCTACTGATCTTCTGACGTTTTCACGTGAATAGTCAAAATCATCTAGCTTAACTCTGCCTGCCTTGGTACAGATAAAGTAGTTTTCACGGGCAAATTCGACTTTCTGCAACGCCTGGCCGAGAATCTCTTCCGAGGGCCCGTAATATGGCGAAGTATCTATAGCATTCAATCCGTGTTGGAAGGCTAACGTTAAGATATCTTTGACTGGAAGGTTGTGAGGATTGGTCGAATATTGGTTGTTGAAAACGGCTCCCCCGACAATTAGTGGTGGAAGGTCTTGTATATTATAAGGGCGTGTAGCCTCGGCTTTTTTAATGGTTCTAATCATGATGTGTGGTGATCTGTGGGGTGGAGAACTGGCGATCTGTTGGTGCTGTCGTAGAAAATCGATGGCAAATTCTGTGTCGCGGAAAATATCAACACCGAGGGGTTTGCGACACGACAAATTGCTAGCAAGTGAGCTAAGCTTGCTGTGATTAGCTAAGAGTGATAATAGGCGAGTAGACTAATTTCGCTAATCTTCATTGAGTACCGAAGGAAGCGATATTTTAATAGTAGTCAGATTTAGTGACATTTAGTGACTTATCTCTCTTTCATACTCTCGCTCAGTATCTATTAGTGAGAGAATTAACCATTTACTGAGAAGAATAACTACGGATGACATTGTAATGAACAAATAAGTCAGAAATTTATTAACTTCTTAATAATCAGTTTAAGAGATAACTAATCGCTTCACTCATAGTTCTTTCGGTACTTAAAGCTGCAAAAGTGCTATCTGGTACCAAATCATTTATATGCAGTACGTTAACATCGGTAGATTCAGCATCTGGAATATTGACCAAAATTGCCTCTAATAACTAATTTAAGATCTAGTGTAACTTGAAGTGACTCCCGCTATATCATATACAAATTTCCAGTAATTTAAGAAGTAATTACCTACAATAATCAACATGTTGTGTTGCTTATGTAATCTTCAAATTTACTATTGAATATTGAGCGGATTACGTTAAAGTGAATAGAATTAATGATATTATCGAATACGACTGATATTGAATGAGATTTAGTGACTTCTTGGGTTCGACACTATTTAACAATAGTTCGTTTCGTGATTTTCTACGTTTTGATGGATCACTAAGTGACTATGGTCCAATAAATATCATTCAATTGTTATACAAATTATACAAGAATTGGAGATGAGAGAGGTCAGGGCTAGTGAGGTTTAGGAGGTATTATAGATAATAGATAATAGATAAGTTCACTGTAATAACACCTGGTATATGATTACTATACTTAGTTTCACTAAAAAGATAGGCATGATCGCGAGCCATTTTCATAACGAGATAGCATCAAGAAGCCAACCATATCATATTAAGTCACCCTGCTTAATCATACGGTTCTGAAGTGAACTCTTCTAGGGACTTTTTGCAGCCTAATTAAGTGCACGTTATCTATGACAGGTTATTATCTTGTGGTTAGCTTTGCAGGTTAGCACCCATATTTTGCAACCATTAAATTAGTGGAACCAGAGAACCAGATATCGACACATATCTGGCTACTTTAGAGTTTCTATAGCTTTCCAGAGACTATACCTTAAGTACCCTTTCATTTTGGGTGAATTATCTGCCCTCTTTCTAATCTGCCTCTTCGCTCCTCTTTCCTTTTTACTTTACTTCTCTTAAATCTCAATCCGTTCTCAGTGGAAGATGTCGCTGGACTGGTTCCTCTTCGGTGTGAGCTCTAAATTAGACACTTCCCTCGCTGTGGTCGGACATTTCCCTCGCTGCGATCGCGATCTAAAATAAATGGTTTCCCTCTACCAAGTAGTTCCCTGGAACCAATCCAACCATACCAGCCCTGTCGTCAGCATTCGCACCTAATTCACAGAAGAACCAATTATCTTCTTGCTTGTGAATGATATAAAGTTGCCAGCCCTTCTTGAAAAACAACTCTCCATGTTGCTGTGGTTTATAAGTGTATCTTGCTATTGCTTTAACGATAAATTTCCGATGGGTGACCGAAGTCTGATCCTGATCGATCATTGAGTGAAGGTTGGTATACGACTTGCTTGGTAAACTCAGGAGTGTCCGTCTTGAACGGTCTTTTACTATACATGTTTGAAGGGAGTCTGATTCACGGGGTATAGGATCAAGCATAGATTTAGGACGAGCTTTAGGATGTCCTCGGGAATCACTCCTTATTGACTGTCCCAAACTCTTTGCAGAATATCCTCTGCCTAGATCTTTTGCCAATCCTTTGTCTAAGCCGTTGAATGTGGTTTCTGAATCTTTAGATCCTCTATCGATTGAATATGGGTGTTCTCTATTAGACGGGGAACTGAAATTTATCGATTCGTACCTCGTGGCGACTTCCTCTCTGTCATCCACATAATCTGATGCTGACACATGGTTGGACATCACTTCTTGAGCCTTTGCTTCTCTGACGGACTTTCTATATTGACTGATATCTCCGTTACCTCCCAGGTTCAAGTCTTCCAATGCCTTAGCGATGAAATCGATGGAAAAGTCCTTCATAATCGGCACTTCTTTCTGAGTTTGGTCAAGTTTTGGCATGGTCATTGGTAATTCCTTTGATTTCAAGTTGATTTGTTCTTGGAACTGGTGGAGTTGTTTCTCCCTTCTACGAGGCGACGCCCAGTGTCTCTCGCCCTTGGAATTGGTAGAGTAGTGAGAGCCTGTGCTAGGATCAGAGTAGTTGGATCCGTTGCTGTTTGTGAATTTGTTGGAGAAAACATCTGCACGATCTTCTGGACTTGATGAGTATACTGATGATTCTTTTGGTTTGAGAGTATCGTGTGTTAATGGCATAATTGTGGTTGGTGCTTTTCTGGTAGGTGATGGGGTTTGGGGAGGATTAGGTGTTGGAGGGGAGAGAACTACCGGAGGGAGTTCCTTATCATGAAGTGGTTGAGAAAGATGTGGTTGAGAAAGGTGTGGTTGAGAATGTTGTGGTGATTTAGATGCAGCTGGTATATTTGGATGAGATGAATAGCCTGATGGGTTGGAGGTTCTGACTGGCGAGTTTGACGTTTTGACTGGTGAGTTTGAGGGTTTCACTGGTGAGCTATTATGTACACTGGCGGAGGCTTGTGAGTAAGTAGAGTAGGTTCTTCTCAAAATCGTTTCGTGATCAGGCATATCGAATTCTGCCAAATCGTAGCCTTCGCCCTTTTCTTCGAAACCGTTCAAATAATCAACATATTCGGGATCCTTGAAGATTTTGTCACCGGTTCCATAAGTGGCCGAAAAGTCCTGTAAATCTAAAGGAGGTTGGATCTGGGCAAACACCGATCTTGCTGCGTCCACTGACTGGTCATTGTCAACACAGAGAGTGGCGATATTGTTGCAGAAGTTGAAACAGTTAACTTTGCAGATCTGTATCCGTTCGAGTTCCAACGTATAGAAGTCTCGGAGGGTAATGGACCAGTCACGTATGAATATTTCATTGATTTCCTTGTAGAGAGCCAACGCTATTTGGTAGTTTTTCCTGCTGTTTACAATGGATAACGTCACTTTCTTGTATTTGGCCTCGTTGCGCTCGAGTTCCTTTCCTAATGTCGTCTGAATCAGCAACTTCAACGCCTTCAACTGTCTACAGTCCTCCTGAAACTTTGATTTCGTCTGCTCGATATCTCTGAGAGCATCCTTACGTTTGCTGAGGACCTTCAGCATATGACTGTCCATCCTAGAGGCTCTTTTGTGGTATGACCCGGTAAATGCCTCGAGCTTTTCGTAGTTAATTTGACTGAGTGACTTGATGAACTTTTGATTGTACTTGGTCATCTGGGAGTTTTCCTCGCTCAACTTATCCAAAGACTTCTTGAACGTTCCAGTTTCATGCGAGCCTATCGTAGTTCGCAGGTTCAACTTCTCTAGTTTCTTGGTGTACTCTTTTTCAAGCATTATTCGTTCATTGTAGTAGTTTAGAAGCTCGTGGAGTGTAGATAACGAGTCGTTGATCTTTTGCTGGATGACTTTGAAGCCAGAGTCGTGGCGACCCCAGAAGTTGTTCACAAAAGTTACGTCTTCACGAACCTGTCCTCTCATATTGGATATGTTACAACTGTGTAGTGATGGTGGTGAGTTTAATCTGGAGAAGTTGAGTTGTTTATCTTTTGATGAGTAGCCGAGTGTTGATGTTTTTCCCAATTGGGAAATTTTTGCAACCAGAGCAAATACCAAATACTGAGCGTAGCGAAGTATTTGTGAATTAGAACCTCAGTAAGGGAGCAACAACGGAGAGTAGCAGAGGGTAACGAAAAGTAATTCGGCAATGGTGAGACTCTGGCTGTAAATGCGAGATTTTCCATCCACTCTAAACTAAAGTATCCCCTCTAGACCTGCCCACTACGTCTAATTTTCTTTTAGCGGACAATAGTTGAGCAGGATAGTTTTGGTGTAGCTCTAGATGGTAATATGTGTTTCTCATTAGTATATGATCATCCTTAGGCTAGAAAGATACATATCTAAAGGCAACAACTTTGAAGTTGTGAGATTTGGTGGATCCTTCAAATTCGCCGGCATCCATCCTTCAATGTTAGTTATGGAGGCGAGATAGACAAAGAGGATATTCATTCATGTGGACACTCATAGCATTTCTGGGACTCTTGATATCGTTCGGATGTCACTTCGTATTGTGGCTATTGCTTCTGACCTAATATGAAATATTTTGGGATCTTCTCCTCAATGGCTGCGAAATTAGCAAACTCTTATGAAAATAGTTTAACATTTATAGTAGTGGTAAGTGGTAGTTAATATGTCAAAACCACTAACCTCAATATTACTAGTGGTAGTTAGTTATGGCAAAACCAATAGCTTCACATATAAATTGATCACATTTTTATTCAGCTCCATGGACTAGCGTTCCCCCTTCTCATAGTGGTGACTTTACGTCTCACAAACTTAGTCATTATTAGAAGTTACCAGGAGTGGGTTTTCTTAACTGCACTTCACCCATTGCTAATATAATAATAATTATCAATTTTTCAAAATTATTCATTAAAGTTGCAAAAACTTGGAATATTTGAATATTTCGAACTGATGATTTCACAATTTGTCTACTCTAGCTCCCAAAATAGCCTACAAATAGATCTGAATTCAGGCTTCTTAACATCTCTGACTTCTTAGATGGTCTCTATTCTCATATTCCTCTCAGCTCACTTCCTTTTTGTCCATATCACAATTAACTTGCGTCTCATTTCTTGATTATCTCATCATTGTGGCTGGACCGATCCTGGAGCCGGTCTCCGTGTAAAACTTCTTGGAGTCTAATACTGAACACCTGACTATACTATAATTTCTTGACCGGCTCCAGCTCATCCATCCTAATGACCTAACTCACAATCATCGTTATTAGCCCTCATTTATCTGTTGTTCCCATGTTGCATCTGATACACTTTATGTTGCGGTACTGATATTTTGTTATAAAATCATCATCATCGGTCCGAAAATGCACGTGACTCATACTCTATTCTATCCGAATTCCATTAAAAGTATCCGAGTCTGTGACAACTTTTCACATATAAAGAGACTAGAACCTTTGAAATACTGAACTGAAGAAATCATCGTCTTAGATAACCGGACACAATAGTATTATTATATCAAAGACTAGAAAGTCAACAGAGTCTCACTGATCCATTAGCTGAGTCAAATACGAACATAAGATCATAAAATTATACTGGGTTAGATAACCCTTTCAATACTCATAAAAACCATCACAACTTATAAATCAGAACTTATCACAAGTTATAACTCATCAAAAAGTCATCAAAAGTTATAACTTATCAAAGAAATCATCAAATAAATCATCTAATAACTCATCAAATAACTTATAACTCATCAAATAACTTATAATTATCATAATACCCTTAACTATGTCCTTCATAACTTCTAAACCATACATCTATGCTAAGAAAGTGTTTGACTTTCTTGTAGCACAATGGTTCTTTATTATACTAGGGTGCTTAATTGCTATTGCCCATTCATACCCCGAGTTTGCTAAGCTGGGTGGTACTATAAAAGCCCAGTATTCTATCGGATATGGAGCTGTTGCTGTGATTTTCCTTATCAGTGGATTGTCCATGCCATCGAAGGATTTGGCAGTCAACATTGTTAATTGGAGAGCCCACTTCACCGTACTCTCATTATCTTTCTTGATAACGTCTTCCATAATCTATGGTATAGTTACTGGCATCAAGCAGTCACATGACAAGGCGATTGACGAATGGTTGCTTGTGGGGATGATCGTGACATTCTCGTGTCCCACAACCGTGTCGTCCAACGTCGTTATGACCAAACAAGCCAATGGTAACGACATCTTGACGCTTTGTGAAGTGTTTATAGGCAACATCTTGGGTGCCTTTATCACTCCAGCAATGTTGCAGTTGTATCTATCGGGAACCTGGGACTTTGGAAACCCAAAGTATCAAGCACACAGCACCACCATTGGTTATTTGTACCAACAAACCATGAAACAGTTGGGATTTTCGGTGTTTATTCCGTTGTTTGTGGGCCAGGTTGTCCAGAATATCTTTCCAAAACAGACAAAGTGGACCTTAACCACATTCAAGCTTAACAAGGTGGGTTCATTCATGTTGATTTTGATTATGTTTCTGTCATTTTCCACTGCGTTTTCCCAGAATGCATTCACACTGGTATCCCACGAATCCATCATCTTCTTGGTGTTCTTTAATATCGGAATCTACCTCTTTTTCACCGTGTTGAGTTTTATTTATGCTCGTCCATGGCCGGTCAAGAGGTTCTTGAAAGATGAACCAACTGAGACTTCTTCTACCTTGTACAAGGGATGTTATTGGTTCTTCAAACCCTTCTATTATAATAGAAGGGACACTGTGGCCATTATGTTGTGTGGTCCTGCAAAGACTGCTGCGTTGGGAGTATCGCTTATTACTTCCCAGTATGGTGCAGATAATCCTCGCTTGGGTATCCTCTTGGTTCCGTTGGTGCTTTTTCAGTCCGAGCAGGTCATAACTGCCCAGGTTTTGGTGAAATTCATGAAAAAATGGATCGAGGCCGAACATGTGGTGGTCCCCGACCTGGAGAATATAGTCAAGGACCAGGGAAGCGACGAGGTAGCTAGTGAGGATGCCGACCAAACAACCCAAGTTTATAAGACATAATGAGTTTTAAGATGTCGGAATCTCAGGACTCGTTTAGAGGAAGAGGCTTCCCAATACATGCTAAGGAGTTTATCTAGTAACTCAGGCAATGATAATGGACATCCAACTGATTTAAAGCGATCCTAGGGACATCAGATGCTAGCCTAATATCTGGTAGCTACTATTCAGAGCTTATCACTATCAGTCAGTCCATCCTTTAGTGACCAAATCTACCAAAATGTATATAAAAACAGTCTGGTAGCGAGCTGGTGATGAGAAATTGACTAGCAAGTTGGAGAGAGAGAGTAAGAGAGGAGTAGCAAGTTTGAAGATTGGGGTGCAGTAGCAAAAGCTGATGACGGTGTCATCGGCCTATTTATTATTTATAGAGAATGAGCATATCTAGAATAGAGCACAACGATGGGGAGTACCAGCGTAGTCTAGAGAGGAGCAATAATGAGCTATAATGAGCTATAATGAGCAATAATGAGCAATAATGAGCAATAATGAGCAATAATGAGCAATAATCGGAGCAAATATCTGAAAGATTTCTTATACCAGCGAGAGAATACACTAGAAAGACGAGAATCCACTAGCAAGACTCCACTAATGAAGATTTCAGACTAAATATAGAGCCCTCTATAATAATTCCTTGAGGATTGAATTGATAATCATAACGATAATGATAATCAAAATCCAAACTCACCAAGCTGGGCCTCCAAATCATCAATTATTTTTCCTAATTCAGTCTTGTTCTCAATCAATGACTCTAACTCGTCAAACTTCCTGAGCTTGGTGTAGTCTACAATCAAATTTTCCACCATGAACTTTTGTTCATTCATCACCATCAACTGTTCGCGTAATTCTCTAATTTGCTTCTTGGTGAGGCGAGGTGGAGCCACCGGTTGGGATTCTGCTTGTTGTAGTTTTAATATCTTCTCTTCTTGGGCCTTGAATTGATCGTTTAGCATCTTATACAGAAGAAGACTTTCCCGAAGGAAAATAATGAGACTTTGGTACATATTGTTGATCAACGCTGAATGCTGAGCGTATTTCTGTCCAACCTGTAAACGGTTGTTGAGGGTTACAAAAAATCGGTTTTTGAATTGGACGGTATGGATCTCAAATTCCTTGAGGAACTTCATGAGTTTTATGCGAAGTTTATTGATGGAAGGTTCGTCGTCGGCGTCTTCGACGAGTTTTTCGTATCGTGGAAGCAAGAGTTGGATGTGTTGCTTCAACGTCATGATGGCACTGTAGGTGTTGAATATATTCTCCTCTTCTACGGTGAGAGTTTTCAACGAATTGAGCTTGAAGTCGTGGAGCAAAGCATTCTTGCAGTTAACACAACATCTGAAACGAATAGATTCGTCTTTGATGAGGGTTGGAAGGGATTGTTTGACTTTTGGAGGGTAGTTTAGATTCTCCAACTTCTCCACGAGTCTACCAAGCGGGACGTTGATGGAACAGCTCTGTCTTTGGGCCAGTGGGTCGTCACAAACAATCTTTCCACAGAGACGACAGTGATGCTTACGTATAAGGAGATTGAACTTCACAAAGCACACTGTACAGTGGTGGGTAGTTGCATCATCGTCCCAAGTATCGCCGAGTCCGTGGCGAGAAGTATTGATGGAAAACCACAGAGGTGGCGGCTGGTCAACCAATATCCCCGACAACTTGATGAACCGTTTTTGGATTTTATTTCTGTAGAGCAGCTGGTCGTCCACTACCAGCTGGCGCATTTTGACAAACGTCCGTGTTAAATCACGAGAATTGACCTGGGTTCCGAGTTTCAAGTCTGGTTTGTTCTTGTAGCAGTTGTAACAGCAACGTGACCATACTCCGGCAGAATCATAGGCCGGAAGAGTATCTGGTTCTCCATTAGCGAGACGTACTTTGTAGTGTGTATGGACGTTACAAAACAACAATCCACATTTCCGACAATTAACTACTCCGTTTTTGACTCCCAACAGCGTGGTACACGAGGGATATGAACATGTAGAGGTGGAAGATGGATGTTTCCAGTGGGATCGAGAAATAGAAGGCGTTGTTGTATTGCTTCGAGCAGAGCCTGGAGAACGCGTCATTGAATTCCTCTGTCGTTGACTCGATTCACCTTCTGCTGAACGTGGACCCAACTGGTCGCTCAAACTGAACCCTCGGTTTCCGTCTAGAAGGTCTAGATTTACCGTCTTACGAGGATGCTTCTGTGGTTTCTGTTGTGAAAGCTCCTCTTCCCTTATAACGTGTGCATCGTCTATATGTTGGTTCAATTGTAGGAGACTCACCATGGACTCTCCACACATAGGACACTCGATTTCTTCTGGAACCTCTGGGCGAGAATCAGGAGTGGTGGACTTTGATCTTGAAGATTGTGAAGGTGACTCGTGTAGTCTTGGACCGAGAATCTGTCGAGATCCTGGCATTTTTACACCATTTTTGTCAGATTTAGGAGATTTTGTTGCTGACGTATGAGATTCTGTAGCTGACTCTTGAGATATCGTTCTATCTCTCATGGGAGTTGGGCTGAAATTAGGAGATCTAGAATCTGATTGGGGTCCTAACTTAGGATCATCTCCGTTAGATTGACCTCCTATAGGTGCTTGAGTCTTGGTCCCAAGAGTTCTCGCTGGAGTGCTGGTTCCAAGGGTTCTTGCTGGAGATCTGGTTCCAAGAGTTCTCCCTGGAGTAACCAGAACTCCAGCGGCAGGATTCGTTATTTCACCAGGATTTTTATCATCTATTGAATCGTCAGCAGAAGTTCTAATGCCTCCTATGGATCTTTCTGGTACTTGTAGTCGCATGCTGGTAGATATAGAAGTGCCGTCAGATTGTGAGTTCGCCGACTGTTCCAGACCCTTGGAGATTCCATCAGACCCAGCAGGTATTTTAGTTCCTCTAGCAAGTATCGGACCTCCTGGAGACTTGAACGGCGATCCCAAAATCCGTGAAGTCATGAAGAACTGGTTGGTTTCTAAATCATATTTGAGCAAAAGTACACGACTTTAATGATATCTAGCGATCAAGCCACGACCAAATAGGCTGCAAAGTTCAAGTGATATAATTAGCAAGATAGAGTACTTAGCAAGATAGAGTAACTAGACGAAGCCAAGAGAAGAATCTAAATATATGAGTTTTAGTAAGGATAAGCACGAAGGAGACTGAGATAGATATAATAGTCATGAAGAGACAGTCAAGAATAGCCATAAAGAGACAGTCATAAATAGCCATGACGGGACAGTCATAAATAGGTATAAGGAAGATATTAGAGCTACGAAGAGCCTCAAACTCTTACAAATACCATATTTTCTGCACATTCAACTGATACTTCGTCTCACAGCTATATGTATCAGATACCGTGATCCAAGTCGCCAAATCTCGTCATCTATTTAACTTGAACAATGAGAACAGTTATATCATCTTCTTTTCCTCCCAAATACTTTTGACCTGTTAACCGGGAGAGTTCCTGGGCGAAGAACAGAGGGAAATTAGGGTCTTTTGAAACTTTAACCACTTCCGTGACGAATTTAGAGGCAATTTGATCAAGATTGGGAGCCTTTACATCAAAATTATCCTTCAAAAAGAGTTCAATATCAGCCGGAATGACGTTATCAGTGACTCCGTCAGTAGCAAACATGACAATATCGTTCGGACGAACATCCCATGTGTATACATCGGCACTAGAAGGCAAATCGATGATGTAACGTCTACCCTCGAGCTCGGCCTGTCTAACTATTTGGCGAGGAATTTTGGCAAGCTGGTATGGTGTGTTGAAGTTGTGAGTTTGAGATTTGGTTTCTTGGACGAGTTTGTGATCACGGAAGAGTCCACACCAAGAGTCTCCGATGTTTGCGACTTCGAGTGTGTGACGTGGTGTAAATATCCCGATACAGGCGGTGGTTCCTCCTATTTCGACAGCAGGGGATGCAAGGACCGATGCGAACGATGATGTGAGTAGGGCAAGGGCCCCTGGAATCAGAGTCGTCAGCATTTTCTGCACTTCTTCCTCCAGTATTTTGTCCATGGCCTGTTCAAAGTGAGTTTTTACACCCCTACATAATTCCCTTGATATAGCAGAAGAGTCATATCCTGCTTCTGACCACCCTCCAACACCGTCTGCAACACCAACTGCAACGTATCCACCAAACTCCTTCGATATAAGGTAGTTATCCTCTCCAGTTGGCGAGTCTCTTGCTGGACTCTTCTTTCCCCCTTTTTTAAACACGTTTGATTCCTCTCTATCTTTGGCTTGGTAAGCTACTGCAACATTGTAGTAACTTTCAGTTGGTTTTGATGTACTTTTTGTGAAACTGAAGTAGCGACGACCTCGTAAGAGTCGGGATCCTTGAGAAAAGGTTCTTGGAGGAAGGCGACTAGAAAGAAAAATCATAGCGACAGTTCTAATATGAAGCGATAAGTTTCTGGACGAAGTAGTTATGCAAAAAAGCGAAGGTTTCTGGGATGTTTAAGAACAACTAGTGAAAACACAACAGATGCAGTATGGAAGTACCTGAAATTGATGGGATGAAAAATACGAGTAATTATAAGCGAGGCTCGATTTTGTGAAGTCATAGCGGGAGAAAAAGCAAACTCTCAGTACTTCTCTTTAGACTTGCCGCAAGCTTTCCAATTTTCCCCCGCTTTCCTGCCTAGAATGCAAAATAATAGGGAGAACTTGAACTTTTGAATTCTCGCTAGAATTTCTGTTTGGAATTCATTGTATTTCGTTTCATAAATTTTGATTGTCCTTGAGTAACTTATAATGATCATACTCAAATTTCAGCTTCATTTCTCAGTGAACTGATCTGCTGTATAAATACTCCTTCCCCCAGTCTTCTCTACTGTCTCTCACCAATATGAAGCCGACTTTCCGAAAGTCGTGCGTTTACCCAAATTCTCACCAATAAAATTTCACCATTCAATATGAAAACTCTTCTACAACCACAACCACCAGTAACATGAGCACTTTCAACGTATTAAGATATTCAGCATTAGGAGCCGGTATTCTCTACGGTGCTTTCCACAGACAAAGCTTAGAATCTTGTCACCAAGAAGAAACCGCAAGAAAGGAGTGGGTTGCCAGAGAAAAGTTGATCAACCAAGCCAAACAAGAATTTGCTAAGACAAAGGCTGTTGCTGCTCCAGCTGTTTCTTCCACCGGAGTTAACTGGGAAGATCCAAACTTGGATATTGGTGCTGCTTTAGAAGGTTTGATCCAAAAATTGGATTAGATTGAAGAAGAATAGAATCGTTCGGTGGAGGTACTTAAGTCAGAATAACTTAGAGACTCTAAGTGAACATTCTAGAGTTATTTTGAGAATGTTATAAGAGGTCCTATCACCGAGTCGATAACCGAGGAGTCGGTTGGATTACTGGAAGGTAGGTTTAACTTTACCAGATAATCAAAAATATAGTAGATAGTCAATGATATTCATAATTGAAGAAACTGAAGTTAAATCATAGTGACAAGTCTGACAAGGATTGCTTCTTGTTGGTGAAATGTAGGAAATATCGTAGCCTGAAAATTACCTGGTAATTGGTGAATTAAAGTTGTACCGTAGCCTGAAAGATCCTGAAAAGTTCCTGGTAATTGAAGAACTAAAGAATACCGTAGCCTGAAAGTTCTCTAGTATTTTAGTTCGACCCTTTGATTTGAAGGTAATAGATTTTCGATCATTTTTGACTGATACAGCGATCTGGTTATACGATCAAACTTTATTCATTAACAGTTTCATTCAACAGTTTTCGTAAACAACCTCGCTAATTCATAGTAAATTAATGGCTTAGTAGATTGCTGAATTCGAATTCTCACTAGTTTGGTCGCTAATTTTTGAGACCCTCGCTAATTTTGAGTTCTTTCGCAATCTGGCTCATTCCTCGGTTGAAAAACACATTTCAGCGTAACCTGGGGAAGCTACCACGATTATTCAGCATGTCTAATAGGGAGTTACCGTTTGCAGATTCTGCAACGATAGGTATGTAACATCATCAATATATGATGGGTCGATATACGCAACTGTCAGCTTGAATTAAGAAGTGGTTCCAATTGTTCAGTATTAGTGGAGGTACACATTTTGTACTGTATGACTTAGAAAGTCTAATCTAGAGTAATTTTACGCCATTCAGAGTTCTAATGCCCTCTGAATACTCTCAAGCATTACTCCTCTCTCGTTCTTTACTAACATCTAGTCCGTGCCCATCAAAAAGATGCATACTTTGAATCATCTTATCGTACACAAATACAAGATGTCCTTCAACTACTCAAGGGACAGCGCTTTATCAACACATACCCAGAAGAAATCAGAGTAGTGGCCAAATCCATATACGTGGCACTAACTGTCCTCATTGGTGCACGTACCTTGGGAGAAGAATATGTGGATTTAATTCATGTTCACGGGTCAGGAAAGAAATTACCTCGTATCTTCCAACGACTTGGTTTTGTTGTGTCCTATGCGCTTATTCCATATATTATATCAAGACTAGTGAAACGTCTTATCAAGAATGAAGGACCAATTGGTAAATTTCTCGGATCTTATCATAAAGTTCTTGACACGATATTAAATGCACATATTGCCGTGTTTTACTTTCAGGGAGAGTTTTATTCACTAGCCAAGCGGTTTTTTGGGTTGAGATATGCTTTTGGCCACAATAAGGATCCACATAAGTTGAATATATCAGGAAACTATTCCTTTCTTGGTGGAATTATTCTTTTACAGTTTTTGGTGAAGGGATTGATACTGTTGAGGGGATACACCCAGAAAGAGAAGAAGGGTGAAATCAAAGGAGGAATTAGAGGTACAATCGGTGATATCGACCAGTTGAAGAAATTGCAAAATGTCGAGTCAGAAATTGGAGAAGATCACGACTCAAAAGATGGTGAAAATGACGAAAAACAAACTGACCTCAAAACCCTGTTGATAATAGATCTTGAAGATCCAACGATGCTCCCTTATATTCCATCCAATTCGCGATCGTGTATGCTTTGTCTTTCACCAATGACAAACCCATCTGCTGCAAACTGTGGTCATCTTTTCTGTTGGGATTGTATTGTTGATTGGCTCAGGGAACATCCAGAATGTCCTCTATGTAGACAGCAATGTTTAGAACAGAACCTTCTTCCATTAAGGTAGTTGTTAGTAATGAAATGATATGAGAAAACGGAGGACTGAATTGTAGTGTCATTTTAGTTAGTTCACCAGTAAAATGTCAGGTATAGAGGATCGACTTGTTGAATACCTACTGAGAGCTAATGAGTCCAAACTTGTAATGAATTGCTGCTCAAAAGACCTTTAATATATTCAGATAATGATTCCACTTGAAGAGTTGCTTCAGAAAAGCAAATAAAATGTAAAGCATAGAGATCAACTTGTAATATCAATTGATACTGAAAGACCTGTACAAAATTCAGCTCAGTAGCGAGTCCACCTGAATGGAGACCCGCAAAATATCGAGCATAGGGAGTCCGATGAATTGCTAATGAAAATACTTGTAAAATATTCAGAATGAGTCCAAGCCCACTTGGAATATAAATTACAACTGAAAAGTCCGAAATATTTAGCTAATGAGTCTGAATTCATTTGATGAAATTCTACTGACAATTCCAGTAGAATATCCAGGCAGTAAATCCACTTGTAGCCACTTTAGTTTACTGTAGGATAAAACATCGAGCTGAATCCCCCACCGGTTTGTGGGTCTCACTACTCCAGTTAGTGACGCCTGGCTCCCCAAAAAATCTCTACTTCTTCACTATATTTATTTTACTATTATTCTATGAGCTAGAAATATTCCACTATACGGCTCTCCTTTAGGGACTTCTATTTGAAGTCAATGTGGTTGCAAATCCAGAAAATCTTATAGTGAGACTATATACAGGATATTTCATCAGAAAATGTATAATTGGCAAGTGTTACCTATGAAAATACGAATATTTGGTTAATATTAGTACCTTTGCAAACATCTAAACGTCTCAGTACATAATTTTGATTCTACAATATCTCTTTATAAGTCTCACTAGCGCTCACTAGCCCTCTCTAGGCTTATTTAAGACAATCTATCTCACGCCGCTTCTCTTCATCGCTTCTGCAAAAGTCGTGGCCTTCCCAATCGCGAAACTCCTAATTTTCAAAACATCAACGGATCAACTCAAGCCCTCCAACTCTACACATCGACATGAGCGGATTCTCCCTTCCCTACTTTAAAGGGAAAATAAGCTCTGACGAAGAGTCACGAGAATACTCCAAAACTTTTAAGCCAAATAAACAGTCAAATTATGGAGGAGTTGCAGGACGTGTATATACAAAATTGGTCCAGGGTATCACCGACTTTTCAATCAAGTATAAGAAGCTACTGATATTGCTAGTTACGTTATTGTGTCTCTCCTTGTTCACTTCCACACCCTTTATCCCCCACTTTACAGGGTCTAGTCCAAAAGTCGTGATAATTCTTGCGGCAAACGAGGGTGGTGGTGTTTTGAGGTGGAAGTCTCCTCAAGAATGGTCTGTCGAACGTTCATCCATCGCCAACAAGAAACTATACGCTAAAAAACATGGCTACGGCTTAACCATCAAAGATATGACCATCAAGAAGCGTTATTCACACGAGTGGAGAGAATCTTGGGAGAAGGTGGATATCATGAAACAAACCATGAGACAATTTCCTGATACCGAATGGTTTTGGTGGTTGGATCTTCACACGTATATTATGGAAACCCAGATTTCCTTGGAGGATCATTTCTTGAACAACTTGGAAAACGCTACTTATAGAACTTTGGATCTGTTCAATCCTCTTCATTTACCTGTCGATATGCCCTACGTAGACTACAACAGCCAGGTGGATCTCGTGATAACCCAGGATTGTGGAGGGTTTAATTTGGGGTCGTTTTTAATGAGAAGATCCAGTTGGACTGACATGCTTTTGGATGTCTGGTGGGACCCAGCAATGTACGAACAGATGCATATGCAATGGGAACATAAAGAACAGGACGCTTTAGAGACTTTATACTCAACACAGTCGTGGATTAGAGAGAAGGTGGGCTTTCTTCCTCTTCGTAAAATCAACGCTTTTCCTCCAGGTGCTTGTTCTGAGAAGGCTGACGATCCTCAGTATTTTTTCAAAGACCATGATTTTGTCATAAATATGGCTGGTTGTGAATGGGGAAGAGATTGTTGGGGAGAAATGGAACATTATAAGGCATTATCCAAGAAGTTGCATAGAAGATGGTGGGCGTTCTGGTAAAGTATGATGGTTTAAATGGACGACTGAAAAATGACACTCAGAAGTCAACTTCGATGAAGAGTCACTAAAATAGTCACTGCAATAAAGATGTCATATTATTCAAATAGTACTAAGAGAGTAGGACGTTTCCATATTCTACTGCGATCAAAAGTTGATTGTTTGTCTACATATACACCCATTAAACTTATTAATAGTCACGAGAGGAGACACTTTTCCGACACTTTTTCGACACTTTTACGAATAGAAACATCATCGAAGTTTCTTATCTTTTGATTTCCACCATTTCAGCTTAAATCGCTGAACAATCACTCCAAAACACAATTCATATTCTACTATACCTTGAATATCATATACTTATAAATATTCATACATCTAAGTAATACTATAGAGTATGAGAAATTGCTAATAGATAAGTTTAATGAGAGTAGAAGGAGTGCTGGCAAGTACTTATACGGTCCTTTACAAATATAGTCCTTTAATTATACTTCTTTACAAATATATTAAAGTATTCGTTAAAACAACTTCTACAAGAATCATTGGAGTCAATTTCGAATACCTAAATTCTATTAGCGAGGTTGCAATCACCCTTAGAGTAGTCACACAATCTCAGTGACGTTTGTGGAGCTTTATAATCTCAAGTATGCGTATGTCTCCCAAACATAACCTTAAATTGAACCCTATACTAGTAGTAGTATCCAGCTTTCCTCAATCCAAACACGTGACTTGCGAAACCATATAGTTAACAGAAAACCCTTTAGCGAGTCTAAATACCCAAGCCCGAGGAACTTTACTAAAACATACCCCTGCTATTAGTTTAACGATGTTCAAACATTCTTTTCGAAGTAATTCCTCTGCATGTTGTTCCATGTCTTAACTATGTAATCCATATTTGGTCGTGTGACACCCAATTGACCCTCGCGAAAATTCGAACGTATTTGAAATATTTACTTACTCCTGGTAAACACAACAACTCACCACGACAATGTCTGATAACTTTTGGTTCAACGAGAATGCGTTTCTGAACTCGTCCAGTGGTGGAAAGGGGAACGACAATGTCGATTTTCTTGATATATTTGACCCGGCAGGTGGTGCAGGGGGAAGTGCTAGTGGCGCGAGTACTGGCGCGAACGGAGCTATGGGGCAACCTCAAAACCAGAGCCAGGGCCAGAGTCAGAATCAGGGCCAGAATCAAAGCCAGAATCAAATTCAGAACCAAAACCAACAGGTCAATTTATCGTCTCTGGGAACAAATCAAATTCCAGACTCTATGGGACAGAATCTCAACCCACAGATGTTTTTAAGACAAGCACAGCAACAGCAACAGCAGCAGCAACAACAACAACAACAACAGCAACAATATAACCAAGGAATTAATCAGAACCAAGGAATTAACCAGAACCAAGGAATTAACCAAAATCCAGGAATTAACGAAAATCAGGGAATAAACCAAAGTCAAATTCAAAACCCAAACCCAAACCAAAACCAAAACCAGCAATCACTTAGCCAAGCACAATTCAACCAACAGAGTCAACAAAATCTTAACCAAAATCTCAACCAACAACAGAACCATTCTGGAATCAACCAGAATAATAATGAACAATTGTTAAAGATGAGACAACAAATAATGCAACAGCAAATGCTACAGAGACAACAACAGCAACAACAACAACAGAGCATGAACTTGGTCAATAACAACTCTAACATGTCTCCTCAAGCACAAGCACAAGCGTCCATGAGACTCAAGAATATCGAACTTGAGAATGGTAGTCCTTCTGTTCAACTGGGAACTCCAATGGGAAGCATGAACCAGGGAACACCTAACTTAGCGAATATGAACCATGACTCTTATTCAGCCAGTCCTAACTTGGTAAACGGCCAACCACAAATGCAATTACAGCAACCACCCCAAATGCAACAACAACCAATGCAACCACCACCTCAGATGCAGCAACAGCCTCAGATGCAACAACAGCCACAACAACAACAGCCTCAGCAACCACAACAAATGTCACAACCACCACAATTTAGCAAACCTCCACCAGCTCAAGTGGCTCAACTCCAAATCGAACTATTCTTGACGACTCTTTATGATTTCATGACTCGTAGAGGGACTCCGATTTCGCAACCTCCTGTTATAAATGGAAAACGTGTCAATTTCTTCTTCTTTCACATTTTATCTCAAAAGCTTGGAGGACCAGCACAGTTGATCAAGTGGATACAGCAGCCTAATTTCAATCAGCTTCAGAGTCCATGGTTCTTGATTGGACAGAAGTTGGCCTTATACGAAGGAATCAATGTGAAAGATCCAAGTGCTAGAGAGCATATCGATAGAGAAATCACCAATTGCTATGCTACCTACTTATTACCCTATGAACAGTACTATAGCACACCGGATGGAAACAAGGACTTACAGCTGAGACGGGCACTCTTCCAAAAACAACTTCTTATCAAACTTCAACAGAGCCAACAGAGTCCTCCACAGAATTTGTCACCCCAGATGGGAGTACCATCACCAATGAATAGCCAGCCTACTCCAGGAGTCATGTCGCAGCAGAGTCCCATTATTAGTCAAGCACCTACTCCTCAACAGAGAAAGTACTCACGTGTGAGTAATCCATCGAACCAGAACTCTCCAAACCCGCTTCAATCACCACATATCCAAGGAAAACCTGCGCCGCCCACTGCGCCTGGCCAAACCTTCAATCAACGCCAGATGTCTCAGATATATGCCAGAGAACAAACGGCCAGGGACCAGGAGAAAGCACAGCTCATGGCAAGAGAACAAGAAAAAGCCCAAGCAAAGGCAAGGTCTATGCAAAGGGTTCAACACCAAGCACAGGTACAACAGGCACAACATGCACAGATACAACAGGTACAAAATACCCAGTTTCAACAGACTTCTCCGCAACAACCGCAACAAGCGTCTCCGCAACAGTTGCAACAGTTCCAGCAAACTAGTAGACAATCGCTGACTGCCGAGGTCAAAGCTCCAACGCCAAAACCGGCCGATTCTGACGCCAAAGAGGAACCGAATATCCTCAAGAATTACGTCCCATTCCGTAAGGTTGTAGACACCCACGGTGGATACGCTATCAAGGAATTATCACAAGTGGCCAGTGAAATCGAGATAACAAAACCAGTATACTTATTTGCGCCTGAATTGGGTGGTGTGAATATGCATGCTTTGGTGATGGCGCTCAAAAGCTACTCGGGGCCTGATAACGGAGAAGTGTTTAACTCTTTAAACACGCTCTTGGTGACTACATCAGATGCCAACTACACTTTTCGAATCGACCACTGTGTCGAGCTTCTAGAATCGTTGTCGGTATTGGGAATAAAGATCTTGAACAATATTGTTGGTGGTAACAACGAAGACTCAGCATTTACCCACGAAGACGTTTCTAAACTCTCTGGAAACCACAATATTGATGATATTTTCGGCAAATACGTCAACACCAACTCCGACTTGGTGGCTGAAGAAGTAAGTTATGTGGTTGATTCATTGACGGGAGAAGTTTTGGACGAAGAAGATTCTATGGAGGTTGACGATTTGTTTGATCCCGTGGCAGAAAACTCGTCAGGAGTCTCTACACCATGTGAAGGGTCTGAGGACGGCTTCAAGTTCAAAATCTCCGACTATATGACGACTTTACACAATTTCCGTGAAGAAAACAAGTACCATTTCAGCAAGATTCAGACGAAAAGCGCTAACGACGACCAAATCATGTTGGTGGACCAGTTGGTCACGGTGACGATGATCTTGAGAAACATCTCGTTTTCCGACGTGAACAACGTGTACATGGCGGCCAATGAATCGTTCAAGAACTTAATCTTTGCCATAGTCAAGAATATTGGTTTGCACGGCGAACGATTTGTATTCAACAGGAAACGTCTCTGCTTACTCAAAGATTGTCTTTTGATGTTGAATAACATTTCGTTCTTTGTGGAGTTGAGAAGTTTGGAAGAAGCGTTCTTATCGTTTGTGTTGGTGAGTTCGTTCGGTCCTCCAATCAGTGATGGATACGAGATTCCTCAAACTGTGTTGGAAACACACACCTGTTTGGCGTTTGGGATCGATACATTGACCAAGTTGATTGTACGAGAACCACACAATCGTTCGCTCGTACAAGCGGTATTGAACGGAACGTTGAACATTAACTCGTCCGCTACATACTCCAACATGAATCCATTTGTGATCACTCAAAAGGATCAAACAGAGACCAAACGACTCATCTTGTCGTACCTCGACGGCGACGAGAACTCATTCAGGGAAGGGATTTTGTTGACGAGATCGTTCCAGTTGTTTATGAGCATTTTGCCCTACGACTCGAATAGTTACGAGTTCTCCAAGTTCATCTTCTCTCGTGCACCAACCATTTCCCAGACATTATTTGGAGCAAAGCTTCTTATAGATATGGTGCCTACAGAGGATGGAACCGCGCCACTCAACAAGTTATCGGTACGGTGGCTTGTGGCCAATAAACGGATTCTTTTGAGCAACTTGTCTCGTGTGACGGTAGCATTGGTGTCGGAAACGGGCAAATTCGGCCGTGACACCCACGAGTTCCGGGTTTTGACACTTGTTTTGACGAAATCGATGATTATTATCAACACTCTTGTTGGAAATGCCGTTGCTATCCGTGATTTGGTTCCTTCAGATGACCTCATTGACGAAATCACCAAAATCGGCGAGCTCTCGAGAATATCTCCCGACACCAACTTAACTCTCGATACATATATGGCACCAACCGTCGACTCCAATCTAGGCAAAGAAGTCATCCGGCTCTTGGGACTAATTAGAGTATTGGCGGGTCCTGTGTCTTCGACCCCTGTCCCAGATACCCTGATCCCCGTTTCATAAAGTGTCTGGATTTGTGCCCGCTGCGCAAAAACAGGCGCAAAAAATTGCCGTATCTAGTAATTTATAATAAACTTTAGAGATAGACCCACTGTCACCACCACTTCACAAATGGCCCAAGGATTAGATTCCCTTTTCTGTGTCGTAGATACCAGAGCGGACGCCTCGACCAAATGGGGTAATGAGACCCTTCGATAAGGTAACAATAATAGAGAGTAGAATGATAGAATGACATAATGAAATATTGGCCCTGCGATTGGATCGAACTACAAATACTCCACAGATTCGAGCAAAATGAAAATGATATGAATCTTAGTCATTAGAGATCATTCAGATTAGATTCGATTAAGCCTAAGTATACGAGTTGTATCTTAGTATATTTCAGTCAAGTCTCTTAGTGTTAGATTACAGGTTATCTATCTCAGATTAGAGTTCGCAGTTTATCTTTTATCTACAGTTTATCATCACATATATTACAGGTTAATATGGCTACTACTATCGCAAGACCAAGCGCTCCTCCAGCAGATGATCCCAAAGAAAAGTTATTGGTAGGAGAACACACTCTTCCTGCCAGTTGGTGGACATCTGAAAAGATCTTTGATGTGGAAAAAAGAGCCATTTTCTACAAATCTTGGATGTTTTGCACCCACGAGTCCAGGTTCACCAAGGCCGGTGATTACTACTCGTTCACCGTGGCCGGAATCAACTTCTTTATCATCAAGTCGAAGGTGGACGGCAAGTTAAAAGCGTTCCATAATGTGTGTCGTCACCGTGCATACCCTATAGTCAAAAAAGAACAAGGATCGTCGACTATATTAGGCTGCAAATATCATGGCTGGAGTTATAACTCAGACGGAAAGTTGAACAAAGCTCCAAACTTCGACAACGTCGAGGGATTCGTCAAGGAGGAGAATTCTTTGTTTCCAATCAAGACCCATGTCACCAAAGAAGGATTGGTTTTCATCAACTTCAACAACGATACCTCGGAAGCGTTCATTGAGTTCGACCAATGGTTTGAGGGGGTCAACGAAGACTTGAGTGAGTTTGATTTTAGTGACTACGAATACCACATGTCGTACGAGTTGGATGGCCAGTTTAACTGGAAGACTTTGATGGACGGATACCAGGAATGTTACCATTGTCCCACGGCCCATCCAGGGTTATCAACGGCTTTCAAAATGGAGACATACAAGGTCGTGCCCAAGACAAGATATTGTCGTCACTATGCGGAAATCACAAGAACCGAGCCTAAAGAAGAGCCTAAGGAAGAACCAGAAGAATCCTCATGGTTCGGACTCGGTAAGAAAGAAAAGCCGAAGCCAACCCAGCCTCCTTCTAAAAAGGACAAGAAGAACCCCGGTGGAGAGTTCAACGGGTTGTGGATCTACTTGTATCCAAACCATGGAGTCAACTGTTATTCCCCTGCATGGTACTCGATCCGAGTCTTACCGCTTTCTGCAACCCGCACTATTTTGCAGTACGACATTTACACCAAGAAAGGTTTGGACGAGGCCTCCAAAAAAGAGTTTGTCGACTTTTTGCAACTTGTCGAGTTGGAGGATTTTAACTTGTGCCAGTTGACCCAGAAAAACTTGAACCAGGGTGTCTACTCTTCGGGATACTTACATCCTCAGAAAGAGAGAGGAGTTTTGTTTTACCAGGGTTTGGTGAGAGATATGGTCAAGGAACATTTTGATTTAGAGCAAAAGGCTGGGACTCAAATCAATCCTGCGTTTGTGGGGCATGCTTCGAAAAATGAGGGAATTAAAGAGTTGGAAGGAATATGCCGTAGTTTAGAATGTGGTACAGAGGATAAGGGAATGGAGTGGTGAAGCGACTAAGGAGCATAGCGACTTAGTCGTGCTGATGACCTATCAGTAAATACTGTTGATCTCCAGGGTGAAATAACAATTTTCCTCAGTAATATTCAGTAATATCACCAAATCTCCATTATTTACTATTCAAAACTCTTAGTTCACAAATACTTTGCGATTTCACTAATATTCACTTCACTAAATCTCACTAAATTTCATCAAATTTCCTATTTTTATTAGTTTTAATATTTTATTAAATATAATTGAAAACTAAAAAATATTATATTATTTAAAATGTCATAAATAAAATATGTTACCTATTCTCGGTCTTGAATAATGTGGGTAATTGGTAGTTAAAATTATCGAGAATTCGTATATGATATATCGGGGCTACTCCAAGTTAGTCTAGATGTTAAATTAGTTACTAGAGGCAATTTTGGTCGATATCACTGTAGCTGAATCGACTGATATTCGTGTACTGCATATAGCAAAAACTTATCAGTTAGCTTTTTGCAGCTTAAATATCGACAGAACAATACGACTCTCATGTAGTTATTCGTCGCAATGTTATTCTCTCACTAAATCTCACTAATCTCAGTAAATGTTACTAATATCGCTAAATCACTCTAAATGTTACTAATATTCACTAAAATCTCACTACTTCTAAATACTTCGCTACGCTCAGTATTTACTTCACTTCTATTTACATCAATGTAATCCTAACTTATCCATTCTGACTTGAACGGCATTTCTATGGGCCTCTAACCCTTCAACAGCAGCCAAAGTCATTACAGCCTTTCCAATACTCTTTAAACCCTCTTCAGTAACATCTTGTGCAGTGATGAACTTCTGGAATGTCGCAGTATTCACTCCGGAATATTGTCTGGCATATCCATAGGTAGGAAGAGTATGGTTGGTACCACTGGAGTAATCTCCACAAGATTCTGGAGACAAAGCACCCACAAATATCGAGCCAGCATTCTCAATATAGTCTGGAACATACTTTGGAGCATCGTCAATCTGAAGAATCAAATGTTCTGGAGCGTATCTGTTAGACATCTTGAACGCTTCGTCGTAAGAATCCACCAACAAAGTGTATGAATGGGCGAGACATTTAGCGACAATGTCTTTTCTTGGTAATACCTCGGCCTGTTTCTTGATGGCAGCATCAAACTCGGCCAATTTTTTCTCAGACAAGCCGACACCGACCAAGATGACTTGCGAGTCTACTCCATGTTCTGCTTGCGACAACAAATCACTGGCAACAAAGTCAGCATCGGCATTTTCATCAGCCACAACCAAAACCTCAGAAGGTCCGGCCGGCATATCAATAGAGCAAAGAGCCTGGGTATCGTTTTGGACATACATCTTAGCAGCAGTGACGAATTGGTTACCAGGACCCAAGATCTTGTCACATTTCAACACACTATCGGTCCCGTAGGCCATTGCGGTTACGGCCTGAGCACCACCGGCCATGAGAATACATTTTGCACCCAATTTGTGGGCGACGTAAACAACTTCCGGAGTCAATTTACCAGTTTCTCTTGCTGGTGGAGATGCAAAGATGATGTTGGTACATCCCGCAACCTTTGCTGGAACCCCCAACATCATGGCAGTCGAAGGTAACACAGCGGTTCCACCAGGAACGTACAAACCAACGTTTTCAATAGGCTTTGCAAAACGTGAACAACGCACACCAGGACAAGTTTCCACAGTCATAACCTTTTCCTTAGGTAACTGGGCAGCATGGAACTTTTCAATGTTAGAAATGGATATATCAATGGCTTCCTTCATATCGTCGGAGATTTGCATCAATTCGGGAGCAAATGGTGCGTTCAAGACTGGTGTTGATAATGTAACACCATCGAATTTAGCAGTAAGTTCAAGCAACGCCTTGTCACCGTCCTTTTTCACCAGTTCAATGATTGGTAATACGAGTTTCATGATATCAGCAGTCTTTTGAACGGGTCTGGTTAATGCTTGAGCAACAAGGGCAGAGTTGGATTCATCAGCAGCATTAATGGTATGCATTTTGTAGAGAGCGGTTTCGGGAATTATAGCCTCAGTAACCTCAGGCTCAGACTTTGGCTCTTCTTTAGCCTCAGTTTTTTCCAAATATTGTGCCTTTGCATCACCCTTTCTTCTAGTAACCTTTGAACTCTTAATATCCAAATTCTTCTCTACATCTTCCAATCTCACACCATTCTTAATACACCAGACCATGGCAAAGTAGAACAAATCAGCAGCTTCCCATGCAACTTCACTCTTATCACCAGCTTGGCCAGCTTCAATCAACTCATCCAATTCTTCCTTCAATTTAGCGATCAAAAGTTTATCATCTTCAAAAAGACGTTTGGTGTATGAACCTTCTGGAGCGGTAGCCAATCTCTTTACCAAAGTATTATCAAGCTTGGTCAAACCAGAGCCATAAGTTTCGTCCTTCAATTCTCCATCTTGGAAACATGTAAAGTTAGTTTCGACGTGACAGAATCCAAATCCATCCTTAGGATTCACTACGAATTTCACCACATCGGAGTCACAATCCTTCTCCAACTTGACTAATTCCTGTGTGGCTCCACTAGTCTTGCCCTTGTACCACAATTCGTGGGTACGTTTACGGGATTGGTAGACACCCACCTTTTCTGCGATTGCAGCCTCAATTGATGCCTCTGAAGAGTAGACTACGCCCAAGGCCGTAGAAGCTGGAGTGGTGATCAAGGTGGTGAAGAGTCCATCAGGACGGTCAGTAGTTAACGTACTGATGAAGATTTTGGCAATAGAAATCTTATCAGAATCTTTTTGACTGGTTAACTGGGTGGTTGGAATTATGGGGAAAATTCCAGCCCTCGCCGATTCTTGAGCCAATTCCTGGGTAATGGCGTCGTTTTGATAATACAACGATCTGTTGCCGTGGTTAGAGATTCTAGAAAGTTCTTCGTTAGAAATTTGGCTAGTCAAGATTAAGGAAACATCGGTGGCCAACAATTCATCACTAACTACTGCCACTTTGACCCCAAATCTTACGGCAGGCAAACCACCTTCGTTGATCAATTTTTGAACCTGAGACTCGTTAATAAACAAAGTTTTGATACCGGCATTCAATAATCCGACGGCTTGGTCGATTTCCAACGTTTCTTCCGTAGCGTCTACCAATACTGCGACATGTTTAGGGAACTGGTTAAGAAAGTGTTTCGATACTGTGACATTTTTCAAGGGAAATAAAATCTGTCCAACGAGAGAAAACTCGGAGATCGCTGAAATATCACTAGGACTAGCCACTAATGGCAAAAGTGGAAATGTCATTGGTGTTGTTAGAGAGTAGAGAAAAGTGGTGAAAAATTATAAAATGATTTTGGCCGTTAGCGGTGAGCTGTGAGTCATTTAGATTAGCGAGCGACCTCGTGATCAGAGAGTCATAGTACGATTATTGGAGATATACATTATAGATAGAGGATGTTAGGGATAGATTAATAGACTAGTCAAAAGTATGGATACCCATGGTCATATTAGTCGGAGTTTATATAGTCAATAGGTTCTTAGTAAGAGTGAGTTTCGTGAGAAGATTGGAAATTAGTAGGGATAGATAAAAAATTGCGACGATTAGATGAAAAATTTGCGACGATTAGATAAGAATTAGTGATGGTTGGATCAGAATTAGGGACGAAACTTGCCAATTTGTCGCTAATTTCCTGTAATGTAAAAAGAAGTTACCGTTACATTTGATAAATATAGAAGTAGTTTAGTCCAGATCTGCCATATCTACTATAATATCATCCATTTGCAGTCTCTCTAACTTCCTCTACATTAACTCATATCATAAAATACATTACTAAAAGTTGAATTCACCCCTAAACTGGTTCAAATCCATTCCTGGTTTCACTACCTCCAACAAATCTCTTCTATCCAAAGCGATGAATGCTCTCTTCAACGTTTCAGTTAAGGATGTTGATTGGTTGTGGTTCAAATGTGACGCAGATGTATCTTCCATTCCTTCCACTTGATGCATGGCCAACCCACTCAATAAATGTTCAGCGGCTTCCTTGTAACAACCAATATTAATACATGAGACACCTAAATTGTATCTTGCTCTTACAAATGTAGGCTTCAACTCTAACGCTTTAAAGTATGCGTTTACGGCCTCTTCTGAACGGTTGGAGTTTGCCAATGAAGCACCTAACCGGTTCCACAACACGGCATCGTCAGGCTTGATCGAAAGTGCAGCCTTGAAACAGTCAATTGTCTTGTCGAAATCTTCGTTTGCATAGAATAATACTCCCAATCCCATTTGGACATCTGGATCCATGTTGGCTTGGATGGGCGACAACTGGGCAGCCTTCAAAAACAACTCAGTCACACGTTTATTGAGAGAGAAACGATCTTCGTCAGTAATCTCCGGGTTTTCTTGTCTCGCTTTTTCTGAAACTTGGGGGTATTTGGTGGAAATCCATCTTTCCAACGTAGCAAATGCAGCATTATCATATCCTTCATTAATGTATGAGATGGCCAACGTCATGAGGGCCTCTGAGTTTTCAGGATGGAGTTCTAAACACTTTTCTAACGCCGCTATACCCGCAATTTCCTTTTCGTTTTGGGTTTGGACCTCACCCAACTTCAACCAAGCGTCGATGTGTCCCTCGTTCTTTTGAATAGCAGCTTCAAATGCCAAAGCAGCTTCAGATAATTTAGCTCCACTCTCCATCAATTGTAAACCGATTTCATAAGGATCGCTATCCTTTGGTAAATCTAAGAATTGGTTATTTTGTTGGTCCTCGAACTGGTAGTCTCCGAAATGTGCTCTAGTGGAGGCATACTTAGCAAAATCCCTCTCCCACTGGCTCATATCTGCAGGTAAAGGAGTATGTGCTGTGTTTTTAAACTCTTCATATTGTTGAGAGATGAAATCGTTCTCCATGGCTTCAGAATTCAAGCCATCCCATACATCTTGAAATGTTGCTTGGTACTTGTCGTCAATGACAAAGTCAGGGGAGTCGGCCTCGGCCTCACGGACCTCTGCTTCTGCTTCCTTTGCTACAGTAGATAATTCTTCAATCTCTTTGAATTGGTTATCCCAATCAACTTGAGTTTCCTGGTTCAGTTGTTGTTCTTGTGGTTGAGCCTGAACTTGTGGTTGCTGCATTCCCATCATTCCTCCCATCATTGGTCGATAAGCCCCCATTCTCATACCTCCATATTGCTGTTGCTGCTGCTGCTGTTGGTGTTGGTGTTGCATTTCCATCTGAGGACTGAATTCAGTAGACCACTGACTATTAACAGGAGATGCAGACTTAAGCTGAGCATGTTGTTGGGAAGGTGATGGCGACGATTTGAATTCTTGTGACCATCCAGACTGAAGCCCAGTTTGTTGAGGAGAGTTTTGTTGTGGACCCTGACGTTGCATAACATCCAATTCGTGTCTCATAGGTTGAAACTGGAAGGCTCCTTGACCCTGTCCGTTCATAAACTGGTCCATTCCTTGTCTGTCTCTGACGTTCATTAAATTGTCTTGTTTGAACCCTTGGTTCTGGACACCTTGTTGGTTCGCCACCTGTCTTTGTAACGACCTATCTTGTTGTGTATGTTTGTTGAATTGTGAGATCACGTTTCCGTTAACAGAGCATTCAGCTCCACCTCCAACAAATGACATTAGAATAGTTATAAATGAGATATATGTATATACTAACCCGTGATTATTAGTTTTAGTTAGCGTTTCTCAGTAAACTCAGTATTTCTCAGCAGACTTAGTGTTTTTAGCAGACTCTTAATGTTTCTTAGCAGACTCTTAATGTTTCTTAGCAGACTTAAGCAGATGATGCGTAGTTGCTCTTAGCAGTTTTTTGTTTGTAAGCTGGTAGTGTTGTCGGTTTCAATTAATAAGCACTAAAGAGACTGGTGAGATAACTGATCAAAATTCCCCATTCATGTGCGGGATCCGAGGTTGATTTTCACGTGTACGGAATTTGGAAGAACAATTTAGCAGCACAATTTAGCAGCACAATTTAGCAGCACAATTTAGCAGCAATTTAGCAGCAATTTAGCAGCAATTTAGCAGCACGATATACAGCACGATATGCATTAAAATAACCAGCAGCCAGATGTATAAGCCTATAGAGCCGTCTATAACTATGGGTCGCTGGTCCACGATGACTCAGAATCTACGGATGTTTCTACCAGATCTTATGCTACGCCGCCACCACCTTACACAACACATTGGAGAATTATGATATTTAAAGTATGATAGTTACCTTGAATTTACGACGAAGTTGAATCTATATATTCAGCGGACACTGTCAAGAGATATCGAATCAAGGCTCGAGTCATTGTGGATATGATTAGTATCGTATTATATAATAGCTGGGAAAGTGTCTACTTGTTTGGGGTAATATGTACTAGGCTGAGAGATCAAGGCACAGGAAGATCATTAGCTCGGCACATTATGGCACAGTGGTCACGAATACGCTATTATCCTGCTTCTACACTGATTTAGAACTGATTTATATTATGGTTCAGTGGAATCTACTTATAAATACAAGATGTTAACATTAGAATCGTGAGGCTTGGCTTCGCGTGATGAGTTCATTTGAGTAGAAGTCTAGTGAACGGGGCAGGAATAATGATAGCACAGCTTAATGGTCAGCCTTCGCAGCAGTTGGCAATTCAATCAAAGACTTTCTAATGGCTTCAACACCCTTCAACAAGTCTTCCTCAGAAATTACCAATGGAGGAGCTAATCTGATAATATGGTCGTGGGTTGGCTTGGCTAAAACACCGTGGTTCTTCATGACAAGACACAAGTCCCAAGCAGATCTACCGTTGGTCTTGGTGTCATCAATGACGATAGCGGATAACAAACCCTTACCTCTGACTTCAGCAATTATTCCACCGAATTCTTTCTTCAAGTCTTCCAACTTGGACTTTAACAAGTCACCTAATCTCCTGGATCTTTCTACCAACTCTTCGTCACGTACAACGTCCAAAGCGGCAATGGCGACTCTACAGGCCAATGGATTACCACCGTAGGTGGAACCGTGCGAGCCTGGTTCCAAGGTCAACATGATATCTTTAGAGGACAAGACAGCAGAGACAGGCATGACACCACCAGAAATTGCCTTACCCAACAAGATAATGTCAGGCTTGACACCTTCAGAGTGTTCGTAACAAAGCATCTTACCAGTTCTGGCGATACCGGTTTGGATTTCATCACAGATCATCAAGACGTTGTGTTCACGACATAATTGTTGAACTCTTGGGAGGTAGTCGGCAGGAGGAACGACGATACCAGCTTCACCTTGAATTGGTTCGAGCAAAATAGCAGCGATTTTGTCACCAGCGTTCTTGAAAGCCAATTCGACATCTTCAATCACTCCGTATCTCAACAAGGTTCCTGGAGCTTCACCTGGAATTTGAGGACCGACTCCTGATAAGAATGGACCGAAGTTGGTTTTGGCATCTGGGTCAGTAGACATTGAAATAACTCCCAAGGTTCTACCGTGGAAGTTATCGACAGCAGACAAGATGATGGCCTCGCCAGCTGGAATGTTCTTCTTAACGTAACCCCATCTTCTGGCCATTTTCAAACCAGTTTCGACGGCTTCGGCACCAGTGTTCATTGGCAAAACCATTTCGTAGTTGAAATATTCTGTAATGTATTTGGCAAAGACACCGAACACGTCTGAAGAGAAGGCTCTGGAACACAAGGTCAATTTGGAGGCTTGATCAACAAGAGCTTCAATGATTTTAGGGTGGCAATGACCTTGGTTCACAGCAGAATATGCAGACAAGAAGTCCAAGTATTCATTTCCTTCTGGATCCCACACATGTGCACCTTCGGCCCTGGTGAAAACCACTGGAAGTGGATGGTAGTTGTGGGCCGAGTATAATTGTTCGTAATCCTTAGCGGTAGCTGATGAAATGGCAAAGTTTGGCGACATATTGATCGTGGTATGTTTATGGTGGTAGATAATTTTCAAACGTCGACGAATTCTGGGGTTTTATATTAAACCGGTCGCTTGGTATTGCCGATAGGGCTTAAGTAAGTAAATCTGAAACGGGAAATTCAAGCCGAATTTGGACACGAAAATTAGCGGTAATGGAAAGCGAGAGAATTCATGACGTGGGGCCAATTGAGTATGGATCAGCATAGGCGATTCTTAGGAATCTTAGGAATTGCCAGTACAGTCTAGTTAAATATTTTTCAGCTTGCAGGTAAAGTAGGCTAGAGGCTAGACAGACCCCGGGACTTGATTTTTAGAGGTCTCTGGAAATTTCAAGGCATGAACAGTTCAGTATCGGAACAGTGAGGTCAAGAAACCGTTGCTGTAGATATAGCTCTCAGGGTTTGAAAAGTTATCAACTTGTGGATTTTCGAAGAGTTTGATAATTGATAATTCCACCAATTCGATTCACTCGCAAATTTCCACGTATTCGCAGTGCTTCAAGTATTTCCATCTCTATTTTGTAGAAGAACTAAGCCGTCAAGAGCGAGTTGTCAGGGCTGTTATTTGAATTGAATCACCGATTCAGTAAGGTGATGAGTTTGTTGGACAAGATCAAAGTTGTTGGATCAATACTTCACAAACTTGTACTTGAACAAGAATATCGATACAAATACAAAGCCATCTCGGTGAGGGCTCAGACAACTCTTTGGAGAAGATGTATTTTTTGAGAATTGGCGAAGTGGTGTTGGGTTATTTTGAGTTAGTTATTCGATTCCAACATAAAGGTTTCGATATTTAAGAAATTGGGTGGGTTAAAATAGCCCTGGCTTCTTATGATTAGATGATTCATAATAGGCCCAAATAGTGGAACCTAAGAGTTGGTGATCTCTATATCTGGAGAATTTCCATATTTATGAGATTTAAGGCAGTTAGAGACTTTTTCTCATTACCAGTGCTAGCGAGAGACCCGCAACTCTCACTACAAACTCCTTTCCAATTATCTATGTCTCCTATTACTAGCCAACATATGTAAATCGTCTATTTCCCAACACTTCTAAAATTACTTCGCCACTTGTCGCCTTCTATCCAAATGAGTACATGACGGCTCATTAAATTTACGGAGATCTCTATACGATTTAGCAACAGTAAAATCTTCGCTACTACGACTACTCGATTGTATTCACGTTACTTCCAGGAATTATGAGTTCCGTTTTCATTGTCACCGAAGTGAGGTAAACTTTTCATAGTTAATAGGAACAAACTGACAAAGTAATTTCCATTTTCAAGGTACCCAAAATTCCGCTCCATCATCCTTCTAATAGCTTCGGCAGCTCGTGTTTGTGGTTAGCTACTCTTCATGCTTTCAAATCTTCTGTCGGCATTTATATCATTCCGATCCTCCGCTATTAATCCATATGCACCTGCATAGAGAGCAAAACGGGGTTTGCCTTTTTCGGAATCTTGGAGTCTCCGGAGGCTGAAAACTTGTTGCAAAATGTAAAATACAGAGAAATATCCACTGGATAGGATATTCGACATCAACAAATGTCAAGTATGTATAGTGATAGAAACTGATAGTTGGAGACAATAGGGAGGGTTTAGGAATTAGTGGAGACTAGAAGGAGCTCGAAGAATAGAGGGCTGGAGAGGGCTAGCGGTAACTGCACTGAAAAGCATTGGCGTCACTAGAAGTTGGAGTATGTCACTATATATCAGTGGAATATGTCACTATATATCAGTATCGGTCACTTCAGCGACTAGTCAAATAAATATGTTGGGTGTTCCCACAATTACTATTTCATGAGGAGCTATAGGTGGTGATTGAGTTGCGTTGCAGCTTGTAGTGTGCCTAGATATGAATACAGTTCCCATATTAGTGCCATTGACTTTTTAAGGTTGTTTCTTAATTCCTTCTAGAGTATAATTTCAGCAAGCTGTGGCCCATTCTCTTACTAAACTTACGTTAATTCTTAGGATCTCGTGAATTCACACTACCCCTACACTAGAAGTAGGGTTTTAGTGATATCTAGTGAAGATCTAGTGATGTTTGGTGATGTTATATGCTAGTATGATTCTTACTATTATAACAATTCTTACTAGTATCATAATTCTTACTAGTCTCATTATTTCTTCCACTACAATAATTCTTACAATTTACTAACCTCAGAACCTATCCAATTATATACCGGTTGCTCCCCTAACGGGTACATGATCTCCGTTTACCTTGAGTTTCTCAAAGTACCATATGAAGTCACTACTTTTCAACTCTTCAACAGCGAGACTAAAGCCGACTGGTATGCCAAGATAAACCCCAATGGAAGAATCCCTGCGATTGTTGATCCCAACACCAACATTACCTTATCGCAGACCGGTGCCATCTTGCAATATCTTGCTGAGAACTACGATAAGGACTTCAAATACTCGTACAAACCAGGAACTCCAGAATACTATCTCGAGAAGGAACTCTTGTTCCTCGAAGTCACTGAAAACGGACCTACTCATGTACAAGCCGTCCACTATAACCTTTTAAACAAAGGCGCCTCTGAGTATGCAGCTACACGTATTTTGAACGAAATCAAACGTATTTATGGCGTTGCTGAACAATATTTGATTAAAAATCCTTCTGGCTTATTCTTTGTCGGTGACCACTACTCAACTGCTGACGTAGCTTTCTACTTCTGGGTTGAGTTCAGTAGTAAGTTAGATATTGATCTCAGTGTCTGGCCAAATCTTGCTAAATGGGCCGAGACGTTTGGTGCTATTGAAGAGGTTAAGGTAGGCTCACAAAAACCTCCGAGAACTTATTAATGATAAATAGTCTGTAAATAGAGTCCAAAAAATGGCATTTACAGAAATGTCTGATATATGGCAAGAAATGTCTGAAAAATAGAAATCTGTAAATGTCTGTCCATATTTGTCCAAATGCTATTGATTTACCAGGGACTTTGTCTCCTAAATATTTCACTAAGACCCTCTACGACTTCGCAATGACTTTCATAACTTTAGTGGCTCTTCTATTGACTCGCTTGTACCCCACCCATGCTCCACTCGCTGTCACTAAATATTGTAGCCGCACATTTGAACCGACTGGCCGTTTCCGGCATCCAGAAAATTAGATCACGTGTACACTTAATTATTCAAGATGATGGATCGATTAGTTCAAGTACTTTTATTAACGTGGCCAGGTCTCTAATTAATACGGGACTATATTCTTAGATCCACCGAATCATTTAGATCTACCTAATCAATTATACTCGCAGACCCATCGAATCACGTGACCGAATAATATGACTTATCCAGATCCATTACTAAAATCAGCGAACTATAATGTCACACTGACCCGTTAATATCTATCTTTCTACGTCCATTATATCCTGTATTAATATAAGCGTCTAACAATTTAAACTAACTTACGTTCCTCTGTATTAACATGTTAAATATTGAATCTCAAATAAATGGCACGCCACGACCCAATATGAATAAACGCATAAAGGAATCAGTATAAAACCGAGACGTATAAATTGAAGAAGTGTTTGAAAGAATTTCTAGCAAGTTTCTAGCATTAACTTCCGGTATACTTTTTAAACTCATCGAGTAGTCGTTGAATGTTTGATATCATTTTGACCCAGCTCAAATTGTTAAAAAAGTTTGAAATCTTCAAACTTTGATCTTTAGATTCTGACTTCTAATTTTTTAGCTGATATTATCTATTTGTGCCTCCAAAACAATAGTCTAAATCCATAGCCGATCTAGACTAGTTATGGCTCTATTGTTTTGTACTTATTTATCAATATTGCCCGATTAGGAAAAATCATAGCTAAGATCCCAATGGGGAAGTATTACCTAATGCATAATGTCGGGTCATCAGCCAACTGTGGCCAGACCAACACGTGACCATCATAGGGGAGTTGCGACCTTAAAAGTTCTCCAACCCTTGGAATTATCCAGACACATTCTTTAGACACCAGTTTTCTGTAAACATCAATACTACCATGACTACGTATAAACGACAAATGAACCAGGCCTCAGAGCCCCAAGAAACCAACCCCGACATCGCATCCTTAGCCACCCTTGGTATGAGGATCAGAAAGGCTGTGTCTGATGGATACAGCGTTGGACCAACCAACCACGCCAGCAGTTATGATCATGGATTCACACCAAGTTACGACAGAGAGGCTCTTCCTCAACATATGGACGGCCCACCAGGATTATCAAGTTCTGGTTCCACCATGGGCTCCACCATGAGTTTCAGCGAGTGGGACAGTCGCTACGACATCCAAAATGCCCCCTTGCAAGTATTCCCAGTGAGTAAAAACAAGAGAAAGCATGATGATAGCGAAGAGACCCCTAGATTTGAAGAGAAGTACGGCTCGTTAGCGTTTAACGTGGAATTTTAGAGAGAAAGAAGAGTGAGTAGTGAACAGTGAGCAATGAGGTATAGTGAGCAATGACTAGGTATAGTGAGTAGTGACTAGCATAAAGGATACAGAGACCAGCAACTAATTCTCTAGTGACTAATGTCTATAGATTAGTCACTAGCATTTACAAGCTACATATTGTCTGTCCTTTAAGTCGACCTCTAAGTCTAAGGCTCTGCTATGGCACCTAATTCTTGAGCTGAGACTCTGAGAGACTCTAAGAAATAGGATACAAATTCTGACTCTCGGTAATAAGGTGGAAATACCAGAGATGAAATTATCATCGTTACTGAGGAGTTCATATTACCAGTAGTCCCATGAGTTAATATTATATTAACAGGGGAGTTTAGTTCTAGTGTGATTAATATATGGGAAAGTTTATGATATAACAAGTAGAGTAGAGTAGAGAGTAGAAAGAGCCACACAATACACACCGGGAAGAGAGTCCAAAAAGTAGATCCGAGATCCAGTCACCCTTAAGTTACTTTTGGTATCTCAAGTATTTATAGCTACCAGGATTAGTTTCAAACTTCTTCTACTCATTTCTTCAGTTAAAACGATTTTGGTGTAGATTTTCTCCAAAGAAGAAGCTGTAGCCTGTTCGCGTGTCTTGATCCTCTTATACCCCAACAAGCCTCACCACAGCTATATATTTGCTGTCAAATCAACTCCCAGGCAGAACCAGACTGTCTTATATAAAATATCCTGCATATAAACAATATAAAAATATATCTTTTAGCGACTCCTTTTCAAATCACAATTGCTATCACAACACTAAAATACAACTCTTTAGCAGCCAGTGAAATAAAACTGTCACAACGTTATTGAATATCAGAGAAGAAGTCGTAGTTGAACTTGCTAGCAGAACTTGACTCTTTTACACGACTTTTGGCTGAGTTCCATTATTTATTAGACACCATTAGAGACCTGCCCCCATTAGAAGACCCGTCACTACTCCAGGTCCACCACAAAACTCAACTCTATCACATTTAAGGAGAAAAGATAGTTCTGCATAAATACCTACTACCCTAGAATTATCACAACACTGTGCTAACATCTTGGAATCATAAGAACACTTAAAACACCCTAAAACCATAGACGAACTATAGATATCAAATCTTACACTGTATACTCATAAATCTTCCACAGTCTAATCATTAACATAAAAGCCACCTCAAGGGTTCAATAAACAAATCACTACAAATTTTCATGAAACTCTTTTCAAACCTTACACCTAAGGAACGCATAATTCAGTTTCTTCGTTTGTTCGCTACATGTTCGGTAATCGCTTATGGAGTTTCGTGTCTTGCGGTTCCGTGGTTTACCACCTCGACATATATCGCACGTATCAATTGTGCAAGATTAGATGTCTCATACGGTCTCTACAAGTCTCTTAGAAACTCGGTATCTCAAGGTCCAAATCCGGTGGATGAGACTGCTGCTGCAGGTTTTCCAGTAGACTCATCGTTGACGAACCTGGAGATCTTAATATTGACTTCGTACGCTGAAGAACAGGTGGCAAATGCTCCACAGTATATCATCACATCGCTCTGGAGTTGGTGTTATGGTAACTACAACACTACAAAGTGGGAGGATAGCAAAGGAAATACACATTACTCCAAACACGACGACACTCTCATCTGTACCAAAACCAGCAACAACGGGAATATATTCAACTATCGACAAGAACTTGAGACTGTTGGGCTTCAAAGCATTCTAGCCTATGCCTTCAAAAGCACGAGCTATGATAATCTGGAATATGGAGAGTTGGTGAAAAAACGTGATCTGAGGTACAAATTGTGTCCGGCATCGATAATATTCACCGTGGTGTCACAGTTTATATTGTTGCTAGGTACAATTGTGCTCTATAGTGCGAGGGGGCCTGAGCGTGACTTGTCTAAGGTAAGCATGATTGTTTTGAACGCCATGGCGCTTCTTGCCGTGGGTTCGGCTATCAGTATCACTGTGGGAGCCCTGTTGGTTACCAGGATGCTTATCCAGATCCGTAAGGAGATAGCCCTTAATCTTGGAGATTTTGGAGTTAGCTTGCACTTTGGAACTGCATGGTTCACCCTCCTCTGGCTCACCCAGGCATTTTCAATGTTGACGATGTTCTCATGGGCTTTCCCTCTCTGGTGTGCCAATCCCGAGCCTTTTGAAGAGGAAGATGAATTTGTGTTCCGCACCAAAAGACGAGTCTCGTCGTACGTTCCTCAAGAATACACCGTCGATACAGAAATGACTGATTTGGAAGAATCCAAATTGAACAGGTTTAAACGAAGCTTACATCTCCACAACAAGTCAGAAGCACTCTCCACCAGCCGCCCCTCGAGTCCTACACATCACCACCGCATAAGTGGTCTTTTTCAACACCATCGTCCTCTAAGCTATGAGGAAAAGGACGAACAAGAGTTACGGAAACTAGGAGAGACTCTCTCGCGTAAGGTCTCGGTAAGACGTATGAACACCAAGCTGTCGAAACAAACTGTATCCAATCCATTTGTGATTGAAGAAGAAGAAACTAAGGATCTACTCTACGGAGATAACCGTGACCACAACGCGTACCCAGACTTCCCCCATCATTACCGTGAAGAGACTTATGATGGATATGGCGAAGAAAAGCGGTCTAGAGCGAACACCGTCGACTCCACCGATGCTCACAGAAAGGAAAGGGTCTTCAGACACAGTTCCACAACCACTCCAAAGACCGTGACCCCTGTCGAAATTTTAGACACAGACAGACACTCATATTTGAACGAAGATGAAGCGAACTTTTTGGACAATAATAATTTTATTAATAAGTTTTAACAAGGTCACTGGGCGAAGCGAAGTTGCTTGTGCGAGCCCCGTGACAGCTCCATGAGGAGTTCCTGAGAGTTCACTAACCAAGGATCTCTTAGTGCACGTCTAGTCGGAGCTACACATCGTTCGGTGGCAAATATTTAATGATCAACATAATTTTAGTATGTTACCAATCTAGACCAATACACCGAACAAGTTCAATTACCATTAATTTGACCTTCAGATATGATTTGGTCCAATTATGGTATGATCTAAACATTTTTTTTTGACACGAGCTGGCCATAACTGACTTTATTTTGAGAACTAGAATTCAATTCTAACGTTTATTTCCATTCCTTCGCATTATTTACTCATTATTTATCTCACTATTCGTGTGGTGGGAGAGGATGTTGTCCAAATTGTCTGTGGCTGAGTAGCGATTGGATATATGTTGGAAATATTTAGTTCCTGGAGAAATAGATACGTTCCTCGTTGGTTTTTTGAATAGCTGGGAACAAACCGCTCGTGCATAAATGTTTGTGTATCGATGGCGTTCAATGGGAAATGATCATCTCTCCACAGGTAACCCCTGGTAACCCCTGGTTCGGGATCTACGATGCGTACATATGAAAACTTCGATCTTGTGTCGACTTGAGTCTGAATACACTTTGAGATATCAACAAAGTAGTGTATTCACCAAGTTGCAAAATTGGAGTAAGTGTGAGGTGAGTTCCTAACTACCATTGAATATTGAACGAGAGTAGAGAGAGAAGAGAGAGAAGATGATAGTTAAGAGGCCCGAAGACTTTACTTTTCGCTGTAGGTTCACTCTAAGGTTTGAAAAGTTCTTTGAACAAGCATAGTTTCTTCTTCTCTCGGTTCACTCCAAGACAAACAAGCTAAGAACTTTTTCTCTTTAAGTCTTGAAAGTCATCTTCTCTCGTTAAGCTCATTCAGATCATCACAAGAGGGCCACTAGAAGGCCACTAGAAGGCCACTAGAAGGATCACTGGAAGGCTTTTGTCTTTTCTTCTCTCGCTAAGCTCACCCGGGGCCAGACTGCATATTTATATACATTTTAGAAATCTATGTAGCTGGAGACAGAAGATACATGTTGGTTGGTTGATATATTAGTGACCGAGTCTGTACAACTCTCTGTAATTCGTCATTTGTTACTTGTGATAATACTTTTGTGAAATAAAATTCTACTAAACTCTTCTATAATTTCAGCTGTACCCATTTCTTCGTATAGTTAGCCAAAATAAAATTCATAAAATTCATAATGTTTTAACTAAAAGCTTAATAGAGTTACTAAGGAGCGTAGCGACTTAGTGACAATTCTCCAGCTCTTGGTAGCGATCTCTTATCGAGACAAGTCAACACTTCGCTTATTGATCCTACAATGTCGCGACACAAAATTTCCAATATTTTCCGACATTCCTGCGAGCGGGGTCTTCACTTTCTGGGGAAGCGCGAAATAAACAACCAACACCCCATGACGAAATACACAGAACTCAAGCGGGAGTCGGACGACGCGATCGAGCTCAAGGAGTTCTCTAGAGGATCCGAGAAACCCGAGAAGATACTTGGACACTCCAAGGGAGACGATGGAGGCCTTGGGACCGCAATGAGTCCGGGAGGTTCAGCGGGTAGATCAGAGCCCAGATTTGTCTCAAACAAAAATGGCGTACTATTAGCAACGGCGCTAGTGATATCTTCAGTAATGATCGGGATCCACGTGGTGAGTTGTTTGCTGTGTAACGGCGGTGTTTTGACGTGCCGTCCCCAGTATGGGGTACGAATTGACGACTCAACGCCAGAGGCAAAGCAAATGATTTCCGTGGCCGAGGATGCCTTGAAAACATTGTCGTACTTTGCAAAGGACCACAGTGTAATGGAGGAAGAGTTCGGGGACGGGATGCAGTACATGGACGTCATCGACACATTCTCCAACCACAACAAATTCCAGTTCAACTTCAATGGCTTCTGTAGACATAGCGAGGGGTCTTTGGTGAAAACGTGTACCAAAACCACTGGGCTCGACGTTTTCTCCAGTATTGTTAGAGATATCGGACAACAGTTGGGGAACGTATCGAAGTCAGATCCAGTACAAATGGGAGAGGATTTGGTGACTGCATATTCACAAGCGTTGAACACGATGGACAAATTATATGCCAAAGGAGCCAAGCTGGAGCCTGGGTTCGATGATATGAATATGACGTCGATCGGCCAGTTCCATAGGTTGAAATCTTTGGAGAAATATAGTGCCCATTTGGTCACTGCGTCGTACTGGACGTTATATTGGATCATAGCTCTAGCTTCTAGTTTGGCGTTAGTGACTGCTTCGTACTACCTCAAATTTAAGCCTGTATTTCGGCTCTCGAGGGCCATTGTGGGGGTATTGGTGGTGTCTATTGCAAGTATGGTGATGCTTTTCTTTTCGGCTGCAAGTGTATGGCATATTCACAATGTGCTTGTTAAAAAGTTGGGAGGCAATCTCAAGTTGGCAGTAGTTCTGGTGGGGCTGGGATTTGAATTGTTGATACTAAACTTCTTTCTTTCGGTTTCAGTGATGGCAGTGTTGTTTTATATCATTTATAACAAGCAGATATAACAAGTAACTGAGCGAAGCGAGGTTGCTTGTGCGGAGTTCAAGACAGAGAGAAAGAGAACTATACCCGAATCTAGACAGAAATATTCACTATAATATATTAACTGAACGAAGGTTGCATTTTTGGTGTCCGAGACAATACCTTTGGATCATTAAATGACTCTGAAGATACTAAAAGGCAGCTGAAATCATTATCAGACTGTGATTAGATGTTGACAGTGAGAATCAACTGCTGATTGTCACTAGTTCCTGGATAGATGCTGACAGTGGTTAGCTCTAGAAATTTTCATTAAAGTGTTCAGTTTGCGCGTTCCCATTATAAAGCTATTATATCCTCATATGCTAAACGTCGAGCACCAGGAATCACATATGTTAGCCATACTTGATCATAATTCGATATAATAAATGTCGTATGTCATCACCGTGTCGTAGAATGTCACAATAATTTCACGCGACACATCTCATTTCAAATCAAATCAAAACAATGCGAGCTCCTCCTCACCATGAACCAATGCCACGGCACCACCACTAAAGGGATCGGATGTAAGCTCAAAAGCAACGACAAATACTGTCACTACCATATAAACCAGGCAGAATCTGCGGTACCCAAATTTCCGAGGTCGCCAGCCAAAAAACCGTCTACATCACCAGTTAACCCAACGTGTCAAGCTAAACCAGCCACTCCAAAACCCGGATATATTTACGTATATACAATGACTCGCTTGCTTACCCACGATAAAATTCCGTGGCTCAACGTCAAGAATCTTCCCAACTCAAGAAATAAGAAATGGGTACCTTTCGACTCCAAAAGTTCGTCATATATTTTGATCAAAGTGGGCATGACCACCCAGACCGTGTCCAAGAGGATCCAGCAATGGAAAGATAAATGTCACCATGACCTAACGGTACTCTCCCCGGGCCAGAAATTTTCCGAGTCGTCCTTGAAACGTTTGGTTGCAAAATTTAAAAACATCAGTCTAGAACCCACTCCCACTTATAGAACATTCAGAAACGATGGGTTTTATAGTAAAGGAGATATACGGAAGGTAGAATCCGAGGTCCACCGACAATTAAGAAACAAGTATGGTTATGGAGACATGCTCTGTATTGGCTGCGAAAAGACTCCCTCCTCGAAGAGTGGGGGACCGTTCAGTGAAGCGCATAATATTCACGTGGAATGGTTTTTAGTGCCTAAGGTTGAGATGCCGTGGGTGTATGAGGTGATAGATCGAATCACTGAGCTGAATCACTGAGCAAAGCGAAGTGATTCATAGGACAATGACCAGCAGCGAACGAGACTTATCGATACAACACTGAAAGATTAATCGCTGAAATACGAATCGCGAATCACCAGCGAAGATTTCAGCGGACCACTCACCTGCGAGCAAAACTACATCCCGAGTCGATCTTTCATGAAACACTTCGCTTCGCTCGGTGATTCACGACTAATTCTACAGATGGCTTGACGCCAGACTCCCAAAAGTAAGTCATTCCTACGGTTAATGGTAATACTTACTTGTAAATAATACATTGATAGACACAATGATCTAAACTTTTCAAACATTTAACCTAAGTGTTCATGTAAGTAGATGGATCAACACCTTCTTCTGGGAACTCAGTGACTTTGACGTCGAATCTGGATTGAATCTTTTCCAAAACTTCTTCGTCTTCCTTGGTGGAAACTAAGGAGATAGCTAAACCCTTGGTACCAAATCTACCGGCTCTACCAACTCTGTGCAAGTATTGGTCAGCTTCGTTTGGCAAATCGTAGTTGATAGCCAAGTTGATTCTTTCAATATCAATACCTCTACCGAAAACATCGGTGGAAACACAGATACGCTTGTTGAATTCCTTGAAGGACTTGTATCTCTCGATTCTTTCTTCTTGTGGCAATCCAGAGTGAACGGCGATCGAAGGGAAGTTACAGGCACACAATAACTTGTTCAATTCGTCTGCTCTTTGAGTGGATCTGACAAAGATGATAACTTGGTTGAATTCCAAGGAATCCAACAAGTCAGACAACTTTCTGTTCTTTTCTTTTTCTTCCAACTTGATGTAGTATTGTTGCAAACCGTGCAAGGTCAACTTGGCTTCGTCGTCAACGTAGATTTCCAATGGGTTCTGCATGAACTTCTTACAGACTGGACGGATTTCTTGCGATAAGGTGGCTGAAAACATCATAACTTGCTTCTGGTGAGGAGTGTTACGGAAAATGTCCTGGACATCTCTTCTCATGTCGATGGATTCCAAGACCTTGTCACATTCATCGATAACAAACGACTTGACGTTTCCTAAACGAATAGCCTTTTCCTTGACCAAGGCATGTAATCTACCTGGGGTAGCAACAACAATGTGAGGACAAGTTTCCTTGCTCTTCAACTTTTCAATGTCTCTCTTGATTGGAGTACCACCGTAGAAGACTTCGGTCATGACATCTGGCATGTACTTGGAGAATCTGGCATATTCGTTACGAATTTGGTAAGCCAATTCTCTGGTGTGACAGATGACCAAGGTAGAAATCTCACCAGCTACAGGGTCTAATTGTTGCAAGGTGGATAAAACAAAGACGGCAGTCTTACCCAAACCAGACTTGGCTTGACATAAAACGTCGGTACCCAAGATCGATTGGGGGATACAAACTTGTTGGACTAGATTTGTTAGTTAATGTTGGAAACGGTGGCCCATGTGCCAGCTAGAATCTCTATCCTCCAGCTAGAATCTTTATTCTTCCCTATCCATGATACCAAGTCCTGAAGAGAAATGAAAAATCAAGAAAAATCATGAAAAGTTATCAACTGTGGCCATAGAAAAAAACATTTAATGGAATAAGTGGACAGTTGAAGTTTGACATTGAGACTATGGTGTAGCCAGTTCCTTTGGATATAATCTCCCAGTCAGTTATCTCAAGCGACAAATCTGACACTTCAGATATTGTATCATTTTTAAGAACTTGGTATTTGGAAGTAGGATATGAATGCAGTGGAAATAGCTTGAAAAATTGAAGCTTGAGAATAGATGATAGTGTTGTCAGCTCGGATATAGCCACTCCATCTACCATTCATATACGTGGCTGTGTGCTAAGTCCCCATATCCAGATATTGGGACTCACACACAGCGGCCACAAATATATTAAGTGATTTGTTAATTTATTAATTCATAACCCGTCCAGCGGGCTACTGACAGATAGAGAAAATTTAACTGTTGTATGATAGATTGGGATCTTTGCTGACGTCAACTATCAAATATCAGAAACTTATGGTTGAGGATTCTGGCGGCATGGATTATCCACACATAACCATCAGGTTACGTGTGTGTATACTATACTTACCCTCAGATGGATGTTCGAAACCACAATCACCAATTGCTCTCAACAATTCTGGCTTCAATAAAAAGTCTCTGAACCCAGTGGCGTGGATACCAACATAGGAACCTTTTTTATCAGCCTCATCCTTAACTTCGCCATCACCAGCAGTGGTAGTGGTGGTGGTTGGAACGGCGATTTCTTCGGAGTCAGAGTAATCTAACAACTCTTCTTGACCTTCGTGTGACATTTTGTATGAGTTGATTGAAGAGTGGACAATGGTGGATTGTTTTGATGTTGAAAATTTTGGACAACGAGTCGGCAAAATTTGGGAAGGGCACGACTTTTATGATAATTAGAAGTACTCTGGAACACCTCGTTAGATTGTAGTTTTTGGTGTTAGAAACGGAAACGATACAAGATATTGTATGTGGGAGTAACCAAGATCTTGACGGGTACCTCGCACCGATTTTCTGGTGTTATTTATTGATTTTTGGAATGTCGCTAATATCACTAACTTACGATATCGACGACATCTCCATATTAGAGAATATGGCATAGCAGACGTGGTTTCGAGGAGATTTCTCCATTAAATATTGTAATTATCAGATAAATTTCACCCATTACAAGTAATATGAGCCAATGATACCAAGTAGTCTCTATTAGCTAAGTGTCATTGAGTGTAATTATAAATATATACCGGATAACTCAGTATACAACGCTACGACAAATCTTCCAGTTTACTGACACGTTTCTAAGCCTAAGCTCAGTACTGATTTGTTACATGTATTTAGTGGAGATTTTTCAGTGGAAATTAGTGGAGATTAGTGGAGATTAGTGAAGATACAAGAGTTTTGAAGTATTGGAACCTCGTCAAAGATCTCAGAGAATAGAGGAAACGGAAATACCTCGATATCATCCCGAAGCAACTTCGTATCACCGAGTTATGCAGTTGCACAATTCAGACCATCCTAAGTAACTAAGGTTCTCTCGGTTACTTATTGTTGTGAAGTTTATGTAGTGGAGTGCTGTTTGACTTAGTGACGAGAGATTTTACTAAATCGCTACTCTCCTTAGTAACTTCTATTCTACATTGTCTTCAATTTCAGGTCAGAGAGGATCTTCAAGAGATATTTAAGGAATCTTCAAGGTTAATACTCAATTCTTCTAAAGCCCTCTAATCCTCATCGTTATAATTTTCTATATTCTTCTTTATTCTTTACACGTATGTATTTCACATCGTTGAGCTATATTAAAACTAATGAACTACTTACGGATCGTAAAGAAACTCGTATTCTCTCAGTTAGTTATAAACTAATATTTTAGTTATATACTATCATTTTATCATTTTATCATTTTATCATTTTATAATAGTTAATGAACCTCTTACTTCTTTGCAAAAGAGGCTGAGATGTTTGCAGCCTCTTCTACACCTCTTGCGATCCCACTTCTGACTCCAGCATCCTCCATCTTCAACAAACCTCCGATAGTAGTTCCTCCAGGAGTGCAGACCTTACTCTTCAACACAGCAGGATGGTCGCCAGTTTCAAGAACCATCTTAGCAGTTCCTTCCATGACTTTTGCGGCGGCCAAACGAGCGACTTCGAACGGAAGTCCCATTCTGACTCCACCGTCAATCAACGATTCCATCATCATCAAGCAGAATGCAGGACCCGAGCCCACCAACGCAGTGGCAGCATCCATGTTTTTCTCAGGGATCTTGAATGCCAATCCTACTGGGTTGATAAGTGACATTACCAAGTCATGGTACTTTGCTTCAGCTTGGCTGGAAAACGAGACTGCAGCAGTACCACATCCAAACTTTGCAGGAGTGTTGGTCATAACTTTGGCTACGTATGGGGAAAAGATCGATAACTCTTCGATGGTTGTTCCTGCTAATAACGAGATGATCAATTGTTCATCAGTCAAGGAATCCTTAACTTGTTCATAGATATCTTTGTACATATAAGGCTTGCACCCGAGAATGATGATATCAGCCTTTGCCACGGCCTTTTTGTTGCTATCAGCACCAAAAGAAGTTTCAACGATCTCATGCTCCAATGTCTTCTTTAACTTGTCTGCAGATCCACTGGAGTTGGTACACCCAATGATACGGACAGGATATGGCTCGAACTTAGCCTTGAGGATAGCTGACACAACGGCAGTACCCATGACCCCACATCCTAACACAGTGATAGTATAATCCTTCATTATTGGTTTGAGTTGTATTTGGTGGTGGACGGAATTTTTCACTCAAATTGATTTCCGTTGATTGGGGAAAGATCCACACCGCAGTATAATGTTGAGTTAGCATAGAATGTCGTGAGATAATCCAGTAAGGGTGGGTAGTGGTGAAAATGTTGATTATATCCTCCCCCAAGATGGGTAGTAGTGAAAAGTTGGTTTCATCGTCAACGAAGTTGGGTAGGATGCAGAATAATGCAGTGTGTAGTATCAAGTAAACTTAGTAGAGGTATCAATGTTCAGGTTAGCCCTCAACTTTTTGTCTTATCAGTGACTTTATCTAAGCTATTTGTATATTCCAGTGAGTCGTGATATTGTTTATTACCAGGTACTGATCTAATACGTTCATAAAAAACGACAAGTGTTTTATTGTTTGTTATAATATTGCGGTACTGATTCTCCGATGGATGCAAAAAATGTTCCAGGCACGGAAATAGTCTATAGATAACTCAACATGAATTAATAGTATATTGGTCGGAGTGAATTGGATCGCAGAGCCAATAGCTGAAGATTAACCGGAGCTACTGAAAAACTACTGGAGGTTACTGGAAGTTCCGTATAAGCGAGTATGTGTGAATACACAGAACAATATACGTAGAAATACACCAGTGGACTTATTTTAGAGACTCATAGGACCGATTCTCTTAATTCTCTAGATTCTCTGGATATTCAAAATTCTTTGATTCTCTTGATATTCAAACAATAGGGATAGTTTTGTCAATACTCACAATATTCTTACTATGATATGTATAGATCCTTTTATAGCAAGCACTTTTACATGGATCAATGAGCTGAAAAATTAGATACGGCATCCATACTGATTAGACGCCACATCTTAATGAATTATGAGCTGATAAATCTCTCAGTAGACTTGCCAACTCTCACTATACCTGTACTAGCGAAAAGATCAGTATAGAACAAAATTTTAGTATTTTCAATATTTGAGTATCATCACCAGATCAGTCTCACTCACAGATCACTATTATCTCACAGATCAGTACTAACCCAAATAAGACCAAACATATTCAAATTGTCGATTTCATATCACCAACTCTCAAACCTCTCAGGGCTCTTAGATCCCCCAGATCTTTCTTTCATTATATAAGAACAACACACCACCAAGACTTATTTTTGTCGCGTACACGCAATAGCAAAACCGACTGATTTTTTTCCTTTTCTGACAATCCCCGAAAGAGAACTATTTGTCGGAAAAGGATTTAACCTTAACTACGATATATTAGAAGAGTCGCTTCATAGTGTGAGTGTACTGGAGCTTATTCCTATTAAAAAAATCGGTTCTTTAAGTGAAAAACCCCGAAATTCGAAGGTATTTTGAGAAAGTGCTGCTAAATCTTTAAGAAGGGAAGGATAAATTGTTAGGAAGCTTCGGTAAATTGTTAACAAGCTTCACTAAATTGCTAGAATAGTGCTGGTAGATTACACAGTGATCCAGGTGTGACATATTTTGGTTAGTTTGCTGCAATGTATGATAAAAGCTTATTGATTCCCTGTCCGGTGCTTCGACCCACAGATGAAGAGTTCAAAGATCCTATATCTTACTTATCCAGAGCAGATAATGCACAGCTCGGCGTGGAGTACGGAATAGTCCGGGTGATTCCACCCAGTGGATGGAAACCTAAATTTCTGCTTTCTCCAAGTTTCAAATTTCACACTAGACTTCAAAAATTAAGTGATTTGGGGTTGACCACACGGTCTCGTAAGTTCTTTGGTGATAACATCAACCGTTTTTTGAAAATGAGACGAAAACGGCCCGTGAAACTCTTTTTCAAGGTCTCCAAGGTGAAGGTGTACTACTACGACTTGTATGTGGCGGTAGATAAGTATGGAGGGTGGGAGAATATGGATGAAGGCAAATGGCGTGAGATCAATACGAAATTCGGGATCGACGGCCATATGGAGGATGTGGAACATGAATACGACTCAACTGTAAGGTCATACGCTGCATACGTTTCACAGAATAACCTGAATTACGAATTCCCCAAATCCGACTCTGAGGACGAGTTCGAAAACTGTTTGATTTGTGGAAAACACAACCAGCCGTCACAAACATTGCTATGTGACAACTGTGATAATCCATACCATATGAGCTGTCTTGACCCAGTTCTTGACGAGATTCCGCGCGGGACGTGGTATTGTGACAAATGTCTTATTGGTACAGGAGAGTATGGGTTTGAAGAGGATGTGGATGTTAAATACTCTCTTCCAGAATTTTATAATATGTGTCTTGAGTTTGAGCAAAAGTTTATTGAAGATTATAACCAAGGACAACCGTTGACGGTGGATGTGATTGAGCAGAAGTTTTGGGAGTTTGTTGATTTACAGAAATCGGATTTGGAAGTAAAGTACGGTGCTGATATCCATAACTTGCGTCCTGGTGAAATCAGTGGATTTCCAATGGCTGGAACGGAGGATCCAGAAACTGCTGCTTATGCTACGCATCCCTTCAACTTGACGAGACTACCTTTTGCAAAAGGTTCCTTACTAAACTATATAAACACAACAATTTCAGGGATGACAATACCATGGATATATATTGGTTCCCTTCTACTGACGTTCTGCTGGCACGTTGAGGATCACTACACACTCTCTGCAAACTATTGTCATTTTGGTGCAACCAAGAAATGGTACGGTATTCCTTCGTCACAAGCCGATCAGTTTGAACAATTGATGCGTGACTATGCCCCAGACTTGTTCCAAAGACAACCGGACTTGTTACATCAACTAGTCACCTTACTTTCGCCAATGAAGTTGGCAGAAAATGGGATACGATGTGTTTACGCCGACCAAGGACCCAATGAGTTTGTTATAACGTATCCAAAAGTCTACCACTCTGGATTCAATTGTGGATTCAACTTCAACGAGGCCGTCAACTTTACAATGAACAACTGGCTCGAGTTTGGCGAGAAAAGTATTTCCGAATACAAGAAAATCAAGAAGGAAAACGTATTCAATCATTATCAATTGGTGGAGAACATTATGCGTGGGTTCAATAAACAACGAGGAGCAATCACCGCCGCGGATATCGACTTGGTGAGCCGTAGTGTGGTCAGTCTCGAGACGTTCAACAAGAACCAAACTGACCTTTTGGAAACAATTATCAAGTCCAACAAATGGAAAGTGGACTACAATCCAAAGACATATCGACCAAGAAAGTTCGAAGACGAGCAACAGGGACATTTCGAGCAAGCAGAAGAGGAAGAAGATCTTTGTGACGCTTGCAAAACATACCTCACCTACCAATATTGTGTAGTCAACAACGAATTACACAGATTCGGTGAAAAGCCAACACGAATTTCGATTCAACAACTTCTAACCCCAGACTCTTCACCTTGCGAACACCATAAACCCAAATTTAATGAAGATGTGAATACAATCCGAGAATCAGAAGCTTCTAAAAAGCTCTCAAACCTCAACGACAAATGTGTTATGGCTCAGTACGATGAACTAATTAATGCTGCCAAACGTGCTGCGAGTGAAGAGCTCGATGCCGAATCGACTCGTCGTAAATCTCGTCGCCTCCAGCCCAAAAAAGAACCCAAACTTGAACCTATCAATCTTTCCATCAAGAAAACCCACCAACCTCCCACTAGCAAAATGAGCCATGTCCAACACCATTCTACTATGGCTCTGCTTAATCAACTTGTAAAAATCAAACTTTGCTTGGAATGTTGTCATAAATTCTACTACACAGAGTCTCCCAACCCAGTACCGTTTGGTAGTGTCATAAGGTATGAAACGTTTCCTTCAAACCTCAAGGAGCTAGTGAAGGAGACAAAGAGAAACTTGAGTGAGCTCAGTTGTTAATTCACAGAGAAACTTGAGTGAGCTCAGTTGTTAATACACAGAGAGAGTGAATGAGAGAGAGCTCAATTCTTGATAAAAAGATATTTCAAACATCACTTAATCGTGGTATAAGAAGTCAGGTATAATTATGTTATGCTACTTATTTTCTTACTTAGCCACAGATGTGTTTTAGTAGAAACTTGGGGGTACTAGGTGGTACCTATTTGATAAGATACAGCACACGTGACTTTGAATTATTGAAGTAATTCTTTACTGGACGGATGCTGTGATTTATATGTAGTAAGAGTTGATTTGTATTATTATTAATATTACTATCATCATATAGAAGTTCCTTAACTGTAGTGAGAAATAGAGCAAGCAAGGTGACTTTTGTTAACTATGGTGGTATGGATCTTTTGGGTGCAAATAATCAAGCATTATCTACAATTAGTTACGCCCAACAGCAATACACAATACTATTCAATCCTTACTAAATCTCTGGTGGTACTAAAGTAAACGAAGCGATCATGGCTAATTTCAGAGATACTGGTGGAGAATATGACTCGAATAATGTACAATCGCCATACCACAAACTATATAAATTAAACTACAAACCGTGAACATCACATGGTCATAGTCTAACATAGCCATACTATAACATATGAAAAGTAATGGAACGATATTTCAAAGTTCGGTTGTTCAATTGGCCAATTGGCCAATAAACCACGCTTCCAAAATCCCCATACTTTCGGAGAGTTGTCTTTGTGCGAAATTTAGAGATTAGAGTTATTACATTACTATCTATCAGCGATAGGTCCAGAATATATCCTCGGTTCTTGATGTGATAGAAGGAAGAAGCTGCCTTTATTTCAGAAAGTTATCTTAAGCTATCCCGGAGGCTCTTGTTCTGGATCTTCTGGATCTTCTGGATTCTTGTCTTAATGTCCGGACCATCTATTAGTCGTGTCTCCGGGTAATTTAGTCCCACCAATTAAACCCCCGTACGAAAAACAAGCACAACCACCGATCCTCCTCAACCGCGCACTTTCATTGGACAATGGCGATTTACATAGTAAAAAGGTCGTGTTAATCGACTCAAAAAAATCCGAAGGAAAAAATCCAGCGATTATTTATGAGTGTTGAATTCTCGACCAATTCATAGTACTCTTCTTTAGCTGTCTTATTTACCAAAGTTAACTACTATGGTTCTTCCAAGATTATTTAACACAGCATCACGCAATGCGTTTGTTGCTGCTAAACGTAACTTCGTTTTCAACAGAGGTTTAGCTACCGCCGCCCCAGTGGCCGGTAAGGTTAGGTATGTACAATGAAAATTACCAAAAATCAGAATTGGGTGGAGATTTCGGCTATCCAATTGAACAACATTCACGTTAGTCAATTGAATGATGACCTGTGCTTAGGAGATCGATAGTATCTGGATATTGAAGTTCTTGTCGTCCTGAAGTGGTCGAGATCATCTTGGGGATAGTGGCAAGCACTGAATAATCTAGATGGATTAGTCAATCAATCGATCCTACGTCTTTTACACGTGCATTGAACACACTAGCATAAACAGCACTCTCAATTGGACTTTAGATTCGTCTTGGTGTCGACTCTGTTGTTGGCTGGACTCGAAAATTACTATTGCAGTAGTGATCTTTTCCATGCACACTTTTTCGTCCAATGAAAATTTTCAAATTTTTCAGTTGCCGAGCACGAATCAAACTCATAGTTGAACATCTACTAACAAATTTAGAGCCGTTATTGGTGCCGTCGTCGATGTTCAATTCGAAGAAGGTAACTTACCTGCTATCTTGAACGCCTTGACCTTGAAGAATGGTGACAACGACTTGGTTTTAGAAGTTGCCCAACATTTAGGTGAAAACACCGTTAGAGCTATTGCTATGGACGGTACCGAAGGTTTAGTCAGAGGTACTGCCGTTAACGATACCGGTTCTCCAATCTCCGTCCCTGTTGGTAGAGGTACCTTGGGTCGTATCATCAATGTCACTGGTGACCCAATCGATGAAAGAGGTCCAATCCAGTACGAGAAGAGAAACCCTATCCATGCCGATCCACCAACTTTCGTTGAACAATCCACTTCTGCTGAAGTTTTGGAAACCGGTATTAAGGTTGTCGATTTATTAGCCCCTTACGCCAGAGGTGGTAAGATTGGTTTATTCGGTGGTGCCGGTGTCGGTAAGACCGTTTTCATCCAAGAATTGATTAACAACATTGCCACTGCCCATGGTGGTTTCTCCGTTTTCGCCGGTGTCGGTGAAAGAACCAGAGAAGGTAACGATTTATACCGTGAAATGAAGGAAACCGGTGTCATCAACTTGGAAGGTGACTCCAAGGTCGCCTTGGTTTTCGGTCAAATGAACGAACCACCTGGAGCCAGAGCTAGAGTTGCTTTGACCGGTTTAACTATTGCCGAATACTTCAGAGACGAAGAAGGTCAAGATGTCTTGTTGTTCGTTGACAACATTTTCAGATTCACTCAAGCCGGTTCCGAAGTATCTGCCTTGTTAGGTCGTATTCCTTCCGCCGTTGGTTACCAACCTACCTTGGCCACCGATATGGGTCTTTTACAAGAACGTATTACCACCACCAAGAAGGGTTCCGTCACCTCCGTCCAAGCTGTCTACGTCCCAGCCGATGATTTGACCGATCCTGCCCCAGCTACCACTTTCGCCCATTTGGATGCCACCACTGTGTTGTCCAGAGGTATTTCTGAATTAGGTATCTACCCAGCTGTCGATCCATTGGATTCCAGATCTAGATTGTTGGATGTCGCCGTCGTTGGTAAGGAACATTATGATGTTGCCACCAACGTCCAAGAAACCTTGCAAGCTTACAAGTCTTTACAAGATATCATTGCTATTTTGGGTATGGATGAATTGTCCGAATCTGATAAGTTGACCGTCGAAAGAGCCCGTAAAATCCAAAGATTCTTGTCCCAACCTTTCAAGGTTGCCGAAGTTTTCACTGGTATTCCAGGTAGATTGGTCAGATTAACAGAAACCATCAAGTCCTTCAAGGAAGTCTTGGAAGGTAAGTACGATCACTTGCCAGAAAACGCCTTCTACATGGTTGGTGGTATCGAAGATGTCGTTGCTAAGGCTGAAAAGATGGCTGCCGAAATTAAATAGATTATTTCATAAAGATCATCAAAAGTAAAGAAAGAAATGAATATGACATTGTCACATATATATTCGAGAGTATATTAATAAGAGTAGAATTCTGGAGGGTAATGTGGGAATATTGAAATCCACTAGTTAACGTACTTGCAAGATATGGCCCTGAACAGACCCCGTATGTAAGTATGTGAGTATCTACCCCATCAATAGCCTGGTATTCCTATAGTAAATAAATCCTGTATATAAACACATCTAAATTTCGTATCCGCACGACCATAGTTGACAACAACTTTGGCTGGCAAAATTAAATCATATTTTGCCACATAGTTCTTTCTACCATAAGATGATTTCATTGGCAGATGTATGTATACTGGAACTAAAGTGGCTACCGTGGTTGGTGCCCTAGAGACAAATATTCATCAATTGAGTGATCAGATCAAGCCAACGAAGCAGTCAAAGTGGACGTTTTTTTGGGATCTTTCTAGGGTAGCAGCCGTAAATGGATGGAAACCGGAATATGCTCGACGTGGATATATCATAGTGAATAATTATAGTGAAGTATTATTTGTTGGATCAAATTGATGTTCTGGAAACCTGGAGATAGCAGCCCACACCACCGTCGCGTCCTCTTAGCGGCCTAACGACCACTCAACTGAAGTCAGAATGGTGAATATTCTGAAGGTGATTATTCTGAAGATTGGAAACATCGTTGTTCCAAAACACCGCTCAATACTTATCCACTAATAAATACTAACCCCAGACCTTTTCATTCCTCGACAAACCGACCATCGATTGGAAATCGATTATCCTCTCGATTACCCTCGGACACTATCTCTTTGAAAACTATCTCTCTTACCGTCAATATCAGGTTTTAAAGCGTACTTCTCCTCCAGTAAGTCTTAAGGCTGAAGTGGATAAGGAAACTTTTGACAAATCGCAAGATTACTCTCGTGCTAAGTCAAGATTTGGATTTTTCAGCAGCACTTTTGGCTTGGTTAAGAACATTGCTTTTATCAAGTATGATTTGTTGCCAAAGTTATGGTCTATTAGTGGATGTTTTATGTCCAGAATCGCTCCTGTTTTGCCTTCCTTCATGGGTGGAATTTTGACCCAATCCATGATCTTCTTTGCTGGTACCCAATTGCTCTCTACTATTTTAAGTCTTCCGTTCGACTACTACCACCATTTCATTCTTGAAGAAAAGTATGGCTTCAACAAACAAACTGTTAAGTTGTGGGTCATTGACAATATCAAGTCGTTTGCTTTGTTCATGGTCATTGGAAACCCATTGGCCGCTGCTTTCTTCAAGATTATCGACGTTTCTGGTGATAGCTTTATCTTTTACATTATGACATTTATCTTGGTTGTCCAATTGATCGCCATCACCATCTATCCTACCTTGATTCAACCTTTGTTCAATACCCTTTCTCCGCTCGAAGATGGTGAATTAAAGACTGCTATTGAAAAATTAGCCAAGGACCATAAGTTCCCATTAACTGAATTGTATGTAATTGACGGCTCCAAGAGATCATCCCATTCTAATGCCTACTTCACCGGCTTGCCATGGAAGAAGAGTATTGTCTTGTTTGACACTTTGATCGAGCACTCTACTGTTGAAGAAACCGTTGCAGTCTTGGCCCATGAAATCGGCCACTGGAAGTTGAATCACATTCCAAAGTCGTTGCTTTTTGCCCAGGTCCATTTGTTCTTGGTGTTCTCCATGTTTTCTGGATTCATCAACAACAACTCGTTATACTCGTCTTTTGGTTTCCGCACTATCAAGCCTACTATTATCGGTTTCGTTTTGTTCAGTGATATCTTCACTCCAGTAGAAGGAGTCATGCAATTTGCCCACAACTTGATGTCCAGAACTTTCGAATACCAAGCAGACAACTATGCTGTGGACAATGGCTACTCCAATGTTTTGGCCAGATCTTTATTGAAAATGTTTACCGAAAACTTGGGTTCCATTGATGCTGACTGGTTATACTCAGCCTACCACCACAGTCACCCAATTCTTCCAGAAAGATTGAAGGGCCTTGGCTACGTTTCTGAGGAAAAGGTCGGTGATGTTAAGGTAAACGTTGTAGAAACCAAGGAGGCCGAGAAAACTGAAGAAAACGAAGAGAAATAAATGATTGAATACATGACATGTTCGAAGAACATGTTTAAACTCATGAACACCTCAAAAACTGAAGAAAACGTTGTAATAGCTTCACAGAACACCCAAAATCACCAGAACTCCTGGGCTTGACAAAAGTGTTAACATATTCGATATTACGGCGGCTAGTTTGTATTACCTATATTTTACCTCTTATTACACCACCTATTCTATGATACAGATATGACTCTAGATGTAGACTGGTCACATTATGCTGATGAAGACTGCTATGAGCACGAGGCCGTGACCCCTCCATAGATAATTAACATCAACATAGTGATTGTTCGATTGTTGTGAACACTATTTGATCCAATTGGAAAAGTGTCAAGTTGACCTCGGGGATTCGTCTGAAAAATCCTCGTTATGATTTGTTTCAAGCTGTTTCTAGCTGTTTCTAGCTGTTTCTAGCTATCTCTAGCCGTCTCGAGCTATCTCTTGTTCTAGCTGCTAGCTATCTCTTATCTCTAGATTTCACGACGTCTTTCCTCTTTTAAATTTATGGTTTAAGTCATCGTATGCTACTCTCATATGGACGAATCCAAGATGGATTTTACCAATCAAATGGTCAGCCAATCTCCGGTCACTGTCCAACCTCGATAAATATGCTCCACAGCCTTCACAGACTTGCAATTTCTGTTGTGATGTCTGGCCTACGTTTTCGGCGATAGTCCTAGCAGACTCGGCCAATTGTTCTCGTTCTTTACATAACTCATCCAACTTGACCGTCTCAAACACAGACTTCAACGTCTCGTCCTGGTTGAGCAAGTATGCAATTTCCTGAGTCATCAAGCCGATTTTTGTATCCAAATCGTCCAATTCCTTGGTGACCTTTGCGATTTTCTCCTTCTCTTCAGGAGTTCTCTCGAGTCTACGCTGGGCAATCTCAATGGTTTTGTCCAAATCGTGGATGTATTTCTGTAAGTGTTTGAAGTATGCATATTCGAAGTCTGGAAACTGTTCGCCTTTCTTCCGTGTCCGATACTCGTACTCGAGCTTGTACTTTTCAAGATGTAACAACGGACACTTTCCAAGATCCTGCTTGGTTCCCACAAACAAGTCATGAGGACATGTTCCCACCAAAAAACTCTTGCACACCTGGTGGCTGGTCATTTCGGGATCCCGTCGCCTTGCCATTGGCGATATGAGAGAGTCCTTTCCCATCAATTGTTCCAAGAGCTTCCTCTGATCTGTGGCCATGGTGATTTTAGTGAAGAATATGTGATAGATTAATATTTCTGTGTAAGTATAGTATATACCGTCTATATGGTTTGCGCTGTATTATTTTTAGGTAGTGATGGGATTCTAGTGGCAAACTTGTTGTAGTCTTTAGTCTTTAGTTTCTCTAGGCTTCGCTATAAAAACCAGTGATGCATGCTGGTGAATACACGACCTCTTATGAATTGAAAGGAACCACACATACTAAACATTATAAGTAAATTGATAGAAATATGGTCTAGAGGACTTTCTCTGAATTTAAGTATCTCTAGAAACCTACAATGACTCTAAAATAGTGAGAAAGTATACCAATTATAGAAACTTTGGGTGCTTAAATTCACTTTAGATACTATATCTCACACAAATGATACTATCTATAGAAACAAATAATTTCCAGAAGCATAATCTTGCATACTCTTGTCATTTATTATATCTAATCTTATCAATGATTCCACCATGTCCAACTTTTCTCGACATCTGTCATAAATATCCTCATATTGACAATTAACCCCACACTAAGTCACTGGTGGCTGCAAATTCGCATAATACTATACACTTTCTAAAAGCTCTTTGAAGGTTGAGGATCTCAGATGCTTTGAGTCACTCTTTTAGGCATTTAAAGCTTCGCATACAACTTGTAGTATATAACTAGCTAACTTTTCAATGTAATAATTCATCATTACCTCCTCTATAACCAAATTTAACGTCCTGCATATAATAGCTACACTGATCAGTTCTTTGCGGTGGTCAGATCATAATTAGATAAGATGACCACCACTTTATTGGCCACCACGCAGTCACTCTTTATCGCTGCTAGAATAATTTTCAATATCCACGTCACCAGTAGTTACTGCGGTCCGGCTCTAACTACTTTCATTGACCTTCCATTAACCCATCAACTCTTCCAAAAGTCAGCCGTACCTATCCTTAAACTGTGGCTCCAGAGATACAGAAGATCTAGATAACTTTTATATATACAAATTAACCAGTTTCAAGATAACTCAATCTCTAGACCACCACTCTCTTCAACTACATTCTTCAAATACTCCACCTCTAATCACTTTCACCACATCCACCTCACTCGTTATGAAAAAGCATCAACTCATAGGGTGGAAAAAGGTGATGCACAAAGTCGAAAGACCGGTCCAGCCCAAGTCGTTATGTCTTCACAACCTTCCTGTAGAGATCCTCCTTGCAATTTTCGATCTCTATACCTCCGACATCAAGACCCTCCTTCGATTAGCCCTCACATGTCACAAATTCAACATCATAATTGACAAACACTATCTCTACAAAGACGTGGTTATCAGCTCCGTCACTAGTTTTTCCAAGTTCGCCGTGTGCCATCTACCACTGTTCACGAGCTCGTTCACCAAAAAACTCAAGTTGAACGAACCAAGCACCAAAATCAACTATATCCAAACATTCCACTTGATCAACCCGCCCACCAAGGACTCCATAAACCACAATTTCAAAGTTGCTGGTTCTTACAATGTGGAAAACGTCCACAATCGTGACGTTCTTAACTATCAAGAATACATAGAATGCTTCCTGACGCTTCTTCATGAGTCGTACGGGATCAAAACTATCACTATCAGTGAGATATCTCCATCGTCGTCGTTCTCAACGGAATTGATAACTTCTTCCTCGACCGCTTCGTCGTCTCTACAATTCTGGAAGAAGGAAAAGCCTCGAAAGTCGCTTGATAAGTTGGTCCTAAAAACACAATCTGGGTGGTCGATTCCGTTCAAACTCTCTCACATTTCGTTATTTATAAGCCATTTTGCAAATTTCAACCATCTCGTCCTTCACAACTTTATTATCGACGATTATAAACTCACAGTCTCGTTTCCCACCTTGACCAAAACCATTTCCATCAAAAAATTGTCATTAAACTCTTGCATCTTTGCCAATACGCTTCGAAAACTCAATTGCGACAAGAAGATGTGCCAGCTTTTCAGCGACGTTTCCTCGCTAGAGTTGAACAATATTCTCTCGGTAAATGACTTGTCGGTGATCGACTTTATTAAGCAAAACCACAAACTTTCCCAGTTGATAATTGACTTCAGCTCTCCTGTGTTTTACAATAATGAAAAGAAGTTCAATTTTGCCCGCTACAACTCGTTTTTCAAATTGGTTTCTTCGGGAACCGGAGGTTATTCTACGCTTAAAGATATGGTCCTTACAAAGTTTGACCTTTTTCAGTATTTTGACCATCAACACGAACCAGCATCAAAGTCGCCAACCAATAATGACCCGAATATTGACCCATCAGAAACAGAGACGTTTGAATATCTCTTAACATATCTTGGACAAATCAAGAACCTCACCATTGTCCTTACAAAACGGATAAAACGATTCCAGACTTGTAAGAACTGTGGGTTCACTGAGTCTAGTGATAATGATAAAGATATGAGCCTGTTGACGGTACTGGAATGGTCGATTATTCTTCGTCCATTACTTTCAGCAAATGAAAACTGTAAAGTAAGAATCAAGGACCACAACCATACGACTTTATTCACGAGGTAATAAAATATGAATCAACGACCACAACTACAAGACATTATTCTCGAGATAATTCTATAAACTATAACTTAAGAAGGAAACATAGATATGTTAGAAATATGTTCGAAATATGATCGAAATATGAACTCACAAGCAAATCTTGTCATATTAAGGCACCACATCATTCATTAGCTTCTTGGTACTTTAGAACCAATCATTCATAATACTGATCAGCTCTTTTATCTCATTACATCACAGCAATTTCATGTCATCACAGCAATCCTATCCCGAATATTAAACTAAATACAATCACCAATATTGATAACGATAGATTCGTGGCCCCTAAATGTCAGTACGTCCATCTAAAAGCTTTCATCTCAACTTACCTTAATTGCTATTAAACATATTTGTTAAGTTATGAAACATGTTGCTGAAAAACTCAGCTATCGGATCAAACAAATTCAGTTTATCAACAGGTCCATCGCTCTCGTAATCTGAACTGGAATCATAGTACTCAGAATCACTATACGTACCATTTTCTGGAGAGAACCCTTTGGATGCTCTAGGATCGGAGTATATATCAACTATTGGGATGATTTTGTTTTCAACTGGATATGGTTGACCTTGTGGCGTGAATATCTTGTACTTGGAAAGGAACTGGCTTTCAGTAAGCTGGACATACTTGCCTTTTTCGACTTTAACTCCTTTTTCGATCAATTGCTGCACCACAGATTCAGGAAGACCTTTGGAGATATCCAAGTTCTGATATGTTGCTTCGCATGGCGGTATGCCAAATTCGTGGGTTTTTAATCTGGTTTGGATATTCTTAGCATCTTTACGCATGGCGCTAGCGATATGGGTATAATCGGTTTCGGGAAGAAGCTCGAATTGTGATTTCAACAGCAAATAATCGGCGGTGAGAGTAATATCGCCCAGCTCTTTAACGATTACTAACCCATAATTGTTTGGTTCTTGGGTGAACTCATAGACTAGACCACCGCTGAATACATCAATCATATCAGTTGAATAGATCGATTGAACTTCGTCGAAAACACGAGGTTTGATTTCATTACATCCATACCTGAGTGTTAGTAAGGTTATTGAGTATCAGTAATATAATCCTGATGCTTTCTTAACTGATAGGCTTTCTAAACTGATAGAATTCCTGATACATACTCTGAAAAAAAAACTGGCCTCGTGTATTTACTATAGTCATCAACAAGAACATTATATCCACTGGTATAAAATGTTTGCTCGCCACACCATTGGTATGAGTTCACGCCATAGAAATCAACCGAATCAGAAGGAGAAGTATCCACACATTCAAGATACTCCGAAAATGACATTCTGTACTTCAAATCATCTGCAGCAGAGTATCCCACAGGAATCGGACGTGGAGAATTATATTCGATATAGTTTTTCATATCTCTGATAACTGCTTTTACAAATATGGGCGATGCCTAATGTTAGTAAGAGCTCTAGAAGAGTTGAGCCTAGACTTATACATACTTTTGCAGACATCTCGTCATTCACAATTTCATTACCGGCAAAGAAGCCTAACGTATTGTTGTATGCACTAAACTGATCAACGACTTTGAATACGTTGGTCATGTAGTCGACATTGTAACTAGTCCACGGTTCGTATCTATTCAAATGGTGGCTTAGTAGCGGAGAATTCACATCAAGCACCAAATAAATCCCAGCGCTTGCAAGCAACGACATACAAATGTCATGGTTCAAGTCTGGATTGATGGAATATATTCGGAGAGTCTGAAGTTAGTATAATTCAAGATGTATGGAATATTCTACATACATTAATACCCAAATCCTGAAACAAGGCGATATCTCTGGAACATTCTTCGACATTTGATAGTGGATCTTTTTCAATTGTAACGCCAGATGACCCTCCTGGTTGGTAATCTACACCTTTGAGATAAAACTGTGGTTAATACGCTGAAATTATATAGTGACTAGACTTTATCTGATAGATTTGGCATAGCTTTTTTAGATTTAGTGACTGCTTATGACTTACTGGTTCTTTCGTGACACTATCGACAAAGTAGTGACCGTGAATGGAGATTGGATGAACAAATCCCAACACTGATGAGACACTAAGGAGACTAACGAGTACTTTCTTCCACATTGTGCTTAAGAAGAAAAGAGTAAGCGGTAAGTTAGCGCTCACTTAATTTGCAACCGCGACACATTTGGCACGGTTCCTGATAATATGATTAATAGAAGTATAAGAGTTCGTATATAATTAATATGAAAGTACGACAGTTCGTCTATAATCCAATATGAAAGGACGAGGTTCTTATATAATCTACTGGAAACTGCTTAGACTACTGATTTAGAGTGATTTAACTCAGAATTGTAGTGATGTAACTGAAACTTTTTGATATCCTGTGTCCCAAATTAATGAAGGTATAACCAGATACTACCCAGTCGAAGAATTAATTAATCGCCTAAGAAATTTGATTGACTATAGCGCTTCTAGTCTATATCTTCCTATATAAATTCTAGTATATCTGCCTTGCTCTGTATATTCATGGAATGGTGGGAAAATATAGTGTCGCAAATATTTTGCACCCAAAAATGCGACAAAACCAGATGTAATTTTTAACAAAGAAACTGTTGGATATAGCTGAGAGAATTAGTTTAGACATGGATCATTCCAAATGATTATTTAGTGGGAGTTCTTGATTTCCTATCAGAGGACTCACTATGATAGTTTTGGTGTATTGAAATTGGTCTACCAATTCTGAAATTCTATCTTCAGCAATCTCTCTACAATATAATATCTACAATATTTCTATGATCTCGTACTATTCATTTGTTTTAACTCTTAAATCCTAAAAATCTCTAGGTCTATTGTATCTTTTGCTATAGATTAAAGAAACAAGACTAAACTTATTGGTTGATTTACTAAAACAAGCCGAAGAAGTGCAACCACGAGTTACAGAGCTTGAGGGTTTGTGCTTTAGGAATAGTGAGCCATGATCTGAGCATCAGCTCTTGTGAGAAATACTCACTAAAATATCAGAACAAACTCGTTAGTTGTATTCAGATTAACTTCCTGACTTATACAGTACATCCTATATGGTTATCGAGTCGTTAACTCCTCGCAGTATATTCTAGATTGCTGGTGAGTATCGATTCATTTACATATTAGGTCTTCGCCCACCCATCAAGAAGGGAGAGTCAATTTGGATGTTCCTGCCAGGATGTACTTACCCGAAATTTCCGAGATTGGGTTCATAGATGCTGGAACGGTGCACAAGAAAACCACTGCAAGAGGTTACAGCAAGACATTTAGCACTACTCACAGCTGGTTTTTCGTTTTTTAGGGACGCTGACTATAGAGCTTTGGGGAAAAATATGGATCCAGCGATTGTGTACCATGATCCGAATAGAGACTACTTTTAAACCTCAGCTATGCCGCTATTACACGAGCCAGGTACGAAATGGGTGTATGGAGTCAATACCGATTGGCTCGGTTTTATTATCGAGAAAAATACCGGTATGTCCCTCGATAAGTACGTGAAAAAGGTGATCTTTGACCCTATTGGAATGACTTCGTGCACGTATAAAGTGAAGGATATTACAAACGTTCTCAGGGTTCATATGAGAAAATCCGATTCTAGTCTAGAGCTCTATAAACACACAAATAACTACAATCCCACGATCCCTCGAGGTGGCCAGGGATGTTATGGGTCGGTACCCGATTTTCTTAAGTTGTGCAGAGTCTTATTAAACGATGAATACTCTCCTGATTCTGGCTTCAGGTTTTTGAGAAAGAAACTATCCAGTATTCTATCAAAAACCATATTTCTTCCGGTATTGATGTGGATTTTCCTGGCTTGGCCCCATTAAAAGACCTTCCAGGCTATATTCCAGATGGCTATGCGCTGGGAATGCATACACTAAAAACGTATTACCAACGGGAAGGCCCAAAAGATCTATCTATTGGGGTGGCTATGCAAACATATTCCATCGGATAGATTTTAAGAATAAGATTGCCGGATTTTGGGGTTCTCAAATATACCCGATAACGATAACTATTCTGAGGCAAGTGCTATTAAGTTTGAGAAAATGGTATAAAGACTTGATCGGGAATAGTCTAGATCTATAGCTGACTTTAGAATATGGGACTCTAAAATTATAGTCTATCCTTCTCAAGCAACTCATTTAGATTTATATAGATAAATGGGTGATCCATGTTGGTCATATGCTAATCCTGTCCTTCATCTTGGACAATACATTTCCAAGCAGAGTCGGGACATGATAATTATAGTCATTATTAAGTATGTAACGAAATTTGGCCACAGCATTCTTCTGAGTACTACGCGGCACTCTTGGGTTTTTCAACACTTCCGTATCCGAATTGCAAAATTTATACATTCGCATGCTCTACGAATTGTAAGATTCAAGAATACTTAGGATTGTACAGAACTGTCGTTAATTTGATATGTACTAATATCAAAAGACTCAGTATCACGTTAGATTCATTGATTTCCACCAACCCCTGGCTGCAAAATCTATTTTAAGACCTATTTCAAAATCTATTTAAAATCTATTTAAAATCAGTTGTTCCCAAATCCACTAATTATTATTAATTCTCTCAATATTGCTGGTTCGTATTTTCATTCTACTCCTTATATCTGTCCTTTTCATTTAGTCTAGATCTTAACTTCTGAGATATCACAGGAATCATACTTGCTGGTTTTCGCACGTCCGAATATAAACCCCACCCCACCTCCATTTCATCAAAAACAAATCATAGTCCATTTCATCGCAATACTTTATTTCATAATACTCCATTCTTCGTAGCATAGTGGCAAATATGAGTTTGACTGATAGCAAGAAACGACAAATGATCAGGTCTGTTGATCAGATTTTGACCGACGTCACTAGCATCAAAAAAGGCAACAAAACCCCCAGGATCAATGCGGTTATTGCTGGTATTTGTGATGACAAAGAGAATATCTATTTGGAAGCCAAAGGGACAAGGAATGTGGATACTGGGGTTCCTGCGCAAGTGGATGATATTTTGGCGTACTTTTCTTGTACCAAAACCTTCACAGTCATGGCGATGATGAAATTGTATGAAGAAGGAAAAGTGAATTTGGATATTCCGGTGAAAACGTACCTTCCATTGATAGAAACCATCGGATTGATTGATAAGGGTGGTGTTGACAAGAATGGTGAGTTCAAGGTTCCTCCTCGTAAACCTCAAAATGATATAACGTTGAGACAGTTGGCGATCCATACTGCCGGGTTTTCATATGCATTTATGAACCGGGACTATATGGCGTTGGCGATGAAAAACCGTGAAGTCAGTACTATGAATCCAACCATGGACTATTTCAAAACTTCGAAAATGCCTTTGTTACACGAACCAGGATCGAGATGGATGTATGGACATAATACTGATTGGCTCGGACTTGTGATTGAAAAGGTCGCAGGTATGTCGTTGGATGCGTATATGAAGCAGGTTATATTTGACCCTATTGGAATGACGACATGTTCCTTCCATATCCATGATCAATCCAATGTTATCAAACTCCACAGACGGTTGGAAGACAAGAGTATTAAGTTGATGAAGAAGTACGATATGAACTTCGACCCCGAAGTTGATATGGGTGGCCAGGGTTGTTTTGGAAGCGTGGGGGACTTTATGAAGTTCATGAGGATTTTTTTAAACGAAGGCTTTTCTCCTGACTCGGGTGTACAAGTATTTAGAAAGCTGACTATGAAATATGCCCTTCAAAACCATCTTCCTCTTGAAATGCATCTTGAATTTGGAGGTTTCGTTCCTTCAAAGGTTATTCCAGGTTTTAAATCTGATGGGTTTTCTCTAACTGGGAATGCAATTTGTAGTAATCCGCTCCCGACTGGTCGGCCAGAGGGTACTCTTTACTGGGGAGGTTTGGCTAATTTATACTACTGGATTGATATTGAAAATAAAATAGCTGGTTACTGGGGCTCTCAAATGTTTCCATACATGGACATCCCATCTATGATGAACTTTGCAAAGTTTGAATACACGGTTTACGCAGCAGTACGTGCATCCAAAGCAGAACAAAAGAGGAAAAAAAGAACAAAGTTGTAAAAACCCAAGCTTATTAGATATTTGTTTTGAATGATGAGTAGCTCCCGAGTCTATCAGCAAGCTTATAGACTCAGACTGATGTTTAGTTGTTGTATTTATGAAAGTTTTTCTCTCGCCCTTTTTTATACCATCCCATCGTTCATCTTTATGAACCTTTATAATTAGATAGAATATGACACGTCCCGATATATATACCTCCACTGAGATAGCGATGCTTCAAGACTTCCTTCAAGACTTAATATTGGAACTTAACTAGCATCATTTTGCAGCTATAAGAATTACAACCTGTAAATGTGATGCAACCTGTAAATTTATTTCAAATTTACAGGTTCTACTACAATTCAAAGCCATTTCTCGGCTAAGTTCAATAGTTACAGGTTACACGCGTCACAAGAGTTATAGCAGAATTACACTACATCCCCTAAGCGTTCTTACAGCTTAGTAGAGCTCTTCCTGTAATTTCTAGAGCCACTATCCTCGAGAACTTCTGCCTGGAGCTTAAACTTATTTATTTGGGGTTCTATAGCCGCCAAAGGTATTCTAATAGTCGTATATCCCAGTCACATGACACATACCGAAGCTCAGCACTTTTTATTAGCATACAGAAATTCAGCCACCTTATTTACATGACACTTTCAGCAGACTTACCTCCGTCGAAAGGTCAAGACAACCACGTATTTTTCCATTTACTTTAACCTGACTCTACTAAAACTCCGTACGACATTAAATAACGGTGTGCATATAATTCTACACAACCAAAAAAACGAACACATTACGCTACAGATAACTAAACACCATAAACATGCTTGGGGGAGAACAACTGTATGAACGGTTGCAGACATCTGAGATGTCATACCCGGCACTTCCGCCGAACTACGATGACCTGGAGGTAGGAAATGGAGAATATGAACGGAATATAGGACAGTCTGGCGGACAGTCTGGAACGTACGAACAAGGGGGACACTCCATAGAACAATTCGAAATAGAAGATGCATTCGACGAATCTCCCGAACGAGAAGGATTCTTTATACGGGCATCACTAATGACCAAAAAGTTTGCTAACAACTTTAACAACAAAATTGTGAATCCGGTGGCGAGGATAATTGACCCAATGTATGAAGGATACCAATACTTCCAAATGCAATACGAAAGGACAATAACCAAGGTCGGGAACCCGCTAGTAGTAAAGCGACTCGTGTACGTGTTTTTCGTCATGGTGATCATATTCTTTGTTACGAGATATAGTAACGGAGACGGCGTGAACGGAACCAGTGGAGGGGCATTTTCCAACGGGAAGTTTTACGATATAGACCTATTAAGTTCTGCGGTGAAAAAGTACATAGATCCAAAGTTGATGAAGGAGAACTTGGAATATTTCTCTAGCATGCCCCATATAACCGGATCCAAAGGGGATTTAGCCCTTGCAAAGTATATCGAAAGTTACATGAAGAATAACGGCATAAGTGTGCGGGAGTTCAACGAGCTCCAAAGCTTCACAAACTATCCATCTGAAAAAGACACATACGTCAAATTATCAGACGGAAGTGTCGAAGCCCAATTATATGAGCTTCATAATACGAACATGCAATATTTGTCGTATAATCCAAATTCCTTAAATACCAACGACGAAATAGAGGCACCATTCACATATGTAAACTTTGGGAACCCCGAAGATTTCCAGAAATTGGAGGACAACAAAATCAAAATCGAGGGTTCCATACTATTAATAAAGTATGGAGGGAAAGGATTTCCAGAAGCAAACAAAATCCAACTTGCACAGAAACATAATGCCAAAGCCATTGTATTTATTTCCCCTAAATTCGAGATTGGGACAGGAGATCAAACTGTCGTTCATGACGATGTTATTCAGAAAATCAATGTAGGTTTAACAAGAGTTAGTCCAGGTGATATACTAACCCCTGGTTGGGCATCTGAAGACGGATATGTCACAAGATTACCATGGTTCAAGTCGGAAATCACTCCGAAATTGCCCACCATCCCAATTTCCTACAGAGACGGTGAAAAGTTCTTGAACAAATTGAACAAAGGCTTCAAATTTGATGACGGGTTTTATTCAGGTAATGACAATCCACATAAAATCAAATTAAAGATTACTAACGATCAAAGACCAACTCATCAAATTTGGAATGTTGTGGGGTCGATTCAAGGACGAGAACAACCTGGAAAAGGGATCGTCATCGGTTCTGCAAGAGACTCTTCTTGTTATGGAACATTATCATCAAACACAGGGTCTGTGGTACTCCTTGAGATGATAAAGATCTTGACCTCTATACAAAGAGAATACAACTGGTCACCTTCAAGGTCGATTTATTTTGTATCTTTTGATGCCTCGGAATACAATTTGGCGGGTCTGGCCGAATGGATAGAAAATAGAAAGGAACTCTTGAAAAATCAAGGTTATGCATACATTGATCTCAGTGACGTGATTGCTGGTGATGAATTATCGGTCAAATCACATCCATTTTTACATGATTTGATTAAAAAATCTCTACAAAAGGTGGGAAATAGGAAAGAAGAAGATAAGGAACACAAGAGAGACCAAGAACAGACAAACGCAAAACGTGACGACTCGTTATATGACCTTTACAAATCTCAAAACAACGGACACGACGCCATTTCCAACAACCTCATTGAACAAAAAAACTATATCCCTTTCATCAACCTTATCAATATCCCATCATTAGAAATCAAATTCACAGGCAAAAAGTATCCCAAGAATTCGTGTTACGACAACTTTGAAAACTTTGAATCGTCTGGAATCGACTCGTCCATGGTTAAACATGGTCAGATTGTGGAGTTGTTAACAATCATCACATTAAATTTGGCAGAAAGTCCATTGATCCCATACAATTTCGACGACTTCTCACGCAGTTTGTCAAACTACGTCAAGGATTTGGAGAACTATGCCCAAGAAGTCATCAAGGAACTTGATCAACGTAACATTCCAGTACTTAGATTAGAAGGACTCCACCAAGCCGTTAACCAATTGCATGAGACCGGAAAGAATTTCCAAGAATGGTCGAACAACTGGAATAAGTACATCATCGAGTCAGGTGGGGTCGAACAATCGCTTTTAGCGATGCTGAGATGGAAGTTGAATGAGAATATGATCCACTTCAACGAATTATTCATTTCCAAGGAAATAAAATCAAAGAGACCGGGTTTCGTTAACCTCTTGTTTGGTGTACCGTACAATGCACCTGAGGAAATGAACGAAAAGCACGAATGGAATACGTTTCCATTAGTCAGAGATTCTCTTTGGCGTCATGATTTTGGTACTGCCCAAAAAGAGATAGGAAATGTTGTCAGAATGATGACTTACGCACATGATCATTTGCCTGAGTTGTAGTTAAAGTATCTAAAGTAATTGAGCGAAGCGAAGTTACTTGTGTGTGAAGTTGACAAGGACGAGTCAATGCGAGCCTGCACTCCCTCTTTACAGTTCTAGTCACAAATTATTTCTGACCAATATCTTCTAATAGATATTAGACCCAAATCTACTGGTTTAGGATAGTTATCGTCAAATATAGTAGTGGGAAATTAGTACTGATGGAATAACGATTATTTTCCACTAATATATGTCCAGGACCGTATTGTCTTTGAAGTGAGAATTTTATGTAGATTATGAATTCAATTTTGGGTTCAAAATTCAAAATATAAAGAATTATTAGTGAAAGATATCACCAAAATTATATATAATTTCATACGTAGAATCATCATAATAATCTTATACCCACAATCTAATTTGTCTTCACTTTCTCCCTTACTTTGTCCAGTATTTTCTCTCTTCCAGAGCCATGCAGTATGAGACTTAAGTAGAAATGTAGAGGAAAGTTGTGAGGATATGGCAGTAATAGAGCAATTGAGTGATCGGTGTTCGTATTAAATGGTTGAGAACTATAAAGTTAGAGTTTGTTGTCTCTGTCGCAGCTTACGAGGGTTCAGGCTAGCTTTATGGTAGAGTATTTCCCAGACTTTTTCTCTCCAATATCTGTAGACTGTTTACAATACTGAATCTGGCTCTGACATGTGGATGTTAGTTTCTCTATGTGTCAGATATGTATTCTAATCAGGTCTTTTGAAATTCCATGTCTCCTGTTAAAGTTACGATTAATTTGGGGAATTCCTCTTCTCATTTCAGAGCTGATTATTCATCAAGATTATCTTTGAAAAGTGTCGTTACTGTTCTATGTTTTTGTCATATACGGTAGTGGCGTATCTTACTATTATATCTCCTCTGGTTACGGTTGCTCCCTATTGAAATTATAGAAATACGAGTTATCGGCGACCCGGGGAGATAGCAAAATGGTGATTTATTAATATCTTTTATCTCAGTAGTGGTTGCAAAATATTGAAAGGTCGTGTGTGCACCACGGTTTCAGATGTGCTAATCAAGAGAAGAGTTAGCGAAGTCTTAGCGAAGTCTTAGTGAAATGTGAGTGAAGTGTTGGTTTTGATGACCTAAGATTCCTTTCTAAAATCTGAATATTCTCCGTTTATTCTCGTGTTTTATAAGTAATCGATCTAACTATGATGATATTGCGGTTCTATTAGCATTTTATGTTAATTGAGCTATGCGGCGATGACTAGTTTAGTATACTTTTTACCGTAAATCGTACAACATCCTTTTCCAACTGAATATTGGTGAATGAAAGGTTTTAGAAGTTGGCACTGTCTGGCAATTTTACCTGTCAATAAAGATTATTGAGCACCGTAGAATGCTCTATATATTTTTATATGCAGTACACATACACCTATAGCTTCACCTAGTGGGTTATTGTACAGAATTGTATACAACAACTAGATTAAGATCTAAAAAAACATGATACAGCCCCACACATCAAATATAAACTCCCAGTAATATTCTACATTAATTACAAATGATATACAACGTGGAGTGTTAGTGAGATTTAGTGACTTATTGGATTCGTCCTAGCTCTCAGTATTTAACAAAAGGGAATATTAGTGGAGGTTTCCTGGAAAAATTACTCCAGTTCGTTGGTAAGTGCTTACGTCAGGAATTGCAGGGCTATAGAATTATATACCTTTCGAGATTTTCTATCTGTCTTGAGGCTATTTTGAGTTATAAATTTAGACTAATGTAACTTCCTACAGAGTAAAAATAGAAAATGTGCCCAGAGATAATACAAGGCTTGGGCATATTGTATAAGGGCCTGTAGTAATACAACTTGCATGATCTAGTCCCTGTCTCAGAATGTTTCGATTTTATATCGAAAATCTCAGGACTTTGAATCATCTTTAATCCATATCGACTATACCTAAGATCACTTTACTATGACATATATATTACACTGAAACAATCACATAAAAATCACTCTTGGTGGCCAAGCTGGCTAAGGCGCGAGACTGTAATTGTTCTTACAAGAGTAATCTTGAGATCGGGTGTTCGACTCACCCCCAGGAGATTTTTTTTGCACACAAAATAATTCCGAAGAATTAATAAGCTATGACATTGATTCATTCTAGAGCTGTACCAACTTTACTAAATCTTCTAAATAATAGTCTCTGGCTCCCACATGTAGCAATCTCACGGCAGCCGTCAATTCCTCCAAATACTCGGAGTTTTCGCCGCTAGGACCCTTTGATACCTTAATCTTTTTTGCCGTCTCCTCTATATACTCCGGTCCAATAAACGACTCGTTGTCTATAGTTCCAATATAGATCATAGACTCAATATATGAGTCGCCGGTAATAGGATCCTCGGGAATCGCCAGAAGCGCAGGATGACTAGACAAATCATGATCTACTATATGGAACGGCACCCTATGAGTAGAATATCCATCCTGTTCTCTGATATCGAGATATTCCTTGACTTTGGAAACGTTTTCCGCTTCAATGTAGTATGCCACACCCCATACTTTGAGATCTTCCACTTTTAGTGTAGAGATTTTGTGACTGATATTTTTAATGGGGTTAGAATAGTTAGGGAGATTGAAGTCGCTAGGAGTAGACGGTTTAAAGGCTTTTTCTTTAATGTCGCTAGCCATGGACTCTTTAATTTCTTTAATCTCTTTGATTTCTTTAATCTCTTTAATCTCAATCATGACGGGTTGTTCGCTTTCTTCGCTACCCACATCTGTCTCAACTCCATTCAACTCATACATATGCAAACTGTTATGGAACTTGATGTTGGCTTTCAAGTCTTCTAGGGAGATCAATGTCACTACTCTTCCCGGAGACTCCACAGTTCCTCGATGGTCAGAAGAACTTTGCCAGAACCTTCGTATGAATCCTTTGAGGTAACCATTGACCTTGAACGCTACATACGGTGGAGGCTTGAATATCAACGAACCATACCCAATCACCCACATCCCATCCATCTCTGTCATTATAACTGGTTGAGAATCAAAGTTGTGACAGATTTGGCGAAGTGTGGATTTATGTCACAAATGTCGGCGTACTGCATATAAACATAACGATATAGAGTGGATTTGCAACAAGCCACGGTAGATATGGAGACCTCAGATATCAACTTCAAATAAAGTAAAATCACATAGAGACTTCACATATAAACCTCGATATCAATCTTTGGTATCTATAAATGTTTAGTAGGCTGAAGAGTCGGAAAAGAAACTAGCCATGGATCACGTGACCATTACATATATTATGAATCTGCCAGCATTATAGTTGTCGAATCTACTAGTGTTCTAATTTGTCACCACCTCTAAAATGTCCCACTAAATAGGACTAGCTGAAATTCTCTTTGTCAATAGAACTTTATTATGATTGCAAGTCTTGTAAGAGTAAAAGTCACAGAATTGTCACAAAAATAGACAAAATCTCAAAATGTCTTAGATCTCATAAATTTCATCCTAATTTGAGGCTACCATTTTAAGAGATATATCAAGTATTCTTCTACCTCAATTACTAATAACAAATGACTAATCTGTCTCTAAGGATCAACTCACTGTATCACCGGAAATAGCGACAAAATTGTATTCCATAAAAGAAACCCTCTTTAATACTATGCAAAAATGATTATTCACCAATTTTTTAATTTTGCACCCAAATTGAGAGATATGAAAAATTATGTGGTATTGATGTCACTACCTAAATATATAACTAACTGGGTAGATATAGTCAACAGCTAATATCCCAGTCTTAAAACCCCTTTCAATTCACTCTGTCATATCTAATGACAGAGTACGATAAGATCATAATATTAATGGGAAATTATGAAATATTTTCTGCCCTCATCGTTGGACCAAGGCTTCGCCCATTCTTCAGTTACATCTTCAAGAGGGATTCCCTTGACTTCGAAGTTCAAGACACCCTTAGCCAACGATTCCGTAGCCTGAACCAAACATTTATTCATCTCTATTCCAGTGAGTGGTCCAATACCGCTTCCTAAAATAGAGAAGTTGTTGCTACGCAATGCTGCCGCTGGAAGTGCGATTGTGGGTTCTTCAGAAATCGCTCCAATTTCCACCCAGCTCAATGCTTGCGACGAAACCTTCTTGGATTTGATGGCTAGAGTCATGAATCGCGTGGTGGCCAGGCCCCATACATAATCAAGAACTACATCAGCATCAGCCAAAGTTTCGTTCTTCATGATATCCTCGTCCTTGTCGGTATATGAGATAATATCATCCAACAAAGGTTCTGCAGCCTTCAAAGCCTTCAATTTATCGCCGTTTCTACCAATACCAATAACCCGTTTGGCATTGTAAAGTTTCTTTGAGATTTGGATCGCGATATGTCCTGCTACCCCCGTTGCTCCAATAACAACCACAGTAGGGTTGGCTGGTAAATCCTTGATTCTGGAAAATCCCAATATTGAGGACATGGCCCCGTTCGTTAAAGCGGCCACGCTTGCAATCGCACTTTCTGTGGTGATTCCCTCAGGGAACGGAAACACGCTCCGCTTGTCAACATTAACATACTGGCTGTAGGACCCTCCCAACGAAAAAAAGTACACCAACGCACCAGTCCCTTCAACATAGCCTACCCCATCGACACCGACGATTGAAGACGACTTGGATGCTGAGTAGTGTGCTCCCGATGCTCTTCCTCTGACTAGATGCGAGTATCCCGCAGCAACTACCTTAATAGTTACTTCATCTTCTCCGGCAGCAGCTAACGTTACTTCCAGGAAAACTGGAGGCTTACCGGTCTCTGTAACAATTGCAGCTTTGACAGTTCTTGACATTGTATGATTTAATTGCTTTGAGTGATAGTCTTGAGTACTAGCGCAACCTCGAATATTTATAAGGTGGTATCTCCGTTTGACGGAGATACGGGACCTGCAGCCGGACCGACTATGCCGGATCGAGTAAGATCACTAAACATCAGTAATATTAATAATAGATTAGATGATTTCGTTTAATAACGTAATGTAATCAATTCCTAAATCGATCGTTAGGAAAGTTACTGGTAGAAAAGCGTCCACTGAAATTTGGATCAGTTAAAGTTCTGGTTAATTTTCTTCCACTTTTATACTTTTGATTTAAACTTGGACTAGTCACATTCCTAGTCAATTTCCTAGTATTCCTCTCAGTGAAATCTTCGTTAACTGAATCAATTTTGAAATTGTCTTCTCTATTCAATTTTTCTTTGTATTGTTGACTCCAACTTGCACTACTTCCATCCCCGGTGAGATCTTCTTCACTACTAACCTCACTCAATAACTCTTCATCTAGAAATTGTATGTCTTGTAGTTCCATATTCATAAGATATCTTAAATCTTGTTCTATCTTAAGAAAGATTTTCACAAACATATAATGTGGTTCTTTTAAAGGAAGCCTTAGCGGTGATACATCGCTCAACCAAAAGAGGCTTGTATCTTCTGACGTTTCTTCGTTGGCCGGCATCAAGGACGATTCAACCTCAAGTAGATTTAGAATTTTGGACCATTGTTCATGGCTGTAGATTTTAGATGGGTTATCCAACAAATCTGATATTATCGGCTTCAATTCTTCTAGAAAACCCAAAATTCTATAATTTGTTTCTCTATGAATCTGAAGCTTCTTTTCAATGAATCGTTTATGTTGTGGCCATTCTTCTGCCAGTATCTTGGGCCTCGGAACCTCCGATTCTAATGATGTCGTAGGTTTAATCTCTTGAATATTCTTATGCTTCACATCATCCCGAATGCTCTTATGTTTACTCCTGTAACTAATTGACAACCATTTTGTAATAAAGAAACTGGTTTGATCAGCAAAGTCAAACAATTTATCTCCCATATTCGAAATCAAAATCGTCATCAATGGTACTGCCGAAACTGCCCAACATACAAAAAATGACCTTCCTAACGGTGTGACAGGAACATAATCTCCATACCCTATAGTGATCAAACATAAGAAACAAAAATATACCCCATTGAAATACGTCCAGCCTTCAACATACAGAAACACTAATGCCCCTACTAGCCAAAATACCATGAAATTCCCAAGAGTGAACAAGAGAGACAAGTTGAGTTGTCTCATTTTAGCGGATCTTCTAATAGCTCTGATTTTATCGTATGCTTCTTCAGACGTGATTTTTTGAGCATTATCTTCAATGGATTGTAGTTCCTTGGCCCGGCGTTTCTCGATCAGATTCCAAAACATTGTAGGACCACCCGAGGTCAAAACAACTTGCCTAATCATGGCAATTATAAGACCCATCATCAAAACTCCTCCTAGAGAAAAAAATAACACCATAGCTTTTGCAAGGGACGATTTGGGTACAATGTCACCAAAACCAATGGTTAAAAACGACACTATACAAAAATAAAGCGCAGATCCATAAGTGAGACCTTTGATCAAATGTCGTACCGATACAGTTCCAACCGTGGTCCATATCGCAAATCCAATAATATAAATCATCAACGATCTCTGTTTTGAATTCAAATTGAACGTTGGGGGATATTTGTTGAGTTTATATCCAAGGAAATTGATTGATAAGATCACAGAACACACGAAATAGAAGAAAGAGGTAAATGCAGCAAACCAAAACCCGTCAGTTCTCGCTACATGCACCGTGTTCCTTATTTCGTTGTTGGTTAAGATCAAATCTATTGCCAACAAAAGAGACGCCAAGAACCAGCAAAATATGGAAACTGTCTGGGTTACCAAATACCTTATAGTTCCTGAAAAGTTCATAAGGAGAGAAACGTTTCCAATGATCCCCATGCCCAACGACAAAGCGTTTAGAACCATGAAAGCAGGCCGATCTGGAATTTGCTTTAAAGTGACCGTGTCATACCTCCAATGCTCTAGCAATGACACAATGGATATCATATTTGCCAAAGGGCCCAAGCATGCAGATAAAATTGGAAAGTATGAAGAAATAAAGAACCAAATCACAAAATGGTCTTCTCCCGGTTTAAGTTTGAGATTCTTGATCGTAACAATAGGAACGTTTAAAGAGTGTCGCAATGATAGTGGGATAATAGTGTCATTCTCTTTGTTAGGATAGTAACCCTCCATGATAAGTGGGAGTAACTCTGCATCGTAAGGATCCACGTTGGGTGGAATTTGGCTCAGCTTACGGAAGGGAAGAAATCTTTTGGACGTAGACTCACGCTGTCGTACAGCATTGTTAGACATTGTATATTATTTCTGACCCCATCAACTATGCCTAGGAAGAGTAGTAAGTAGTACACTGATTATGTGAAATTGGCTTGAATTTCGTAAATTTACAATCGGGAACAAACCGCACGCACCTTTATAAAAATTACGATGGCTGTAAATATTATGTTGTTTATCGTTTCTATGTACAGAGATGAGGCTTCTAGAAGCCGAAGATTGTCTGACGAGATGAATAATGAGTGCAGGCTAACAAATGGTGGAAAAAGGAATAGTAGAAGTGTTTTAGAGCTGTCAAGTAGGTGTCATAGAACATTGTGGGGGACTAAGTTCAGAGCACTAAAGTTCAGAGGACTAAGATCAGAAGACTAAAGCTTTTAAGGTGCTGAAGTTATCATAGAGCACTAAAATGAATTATGGTTTCAACTCCCTCATCCCATAGTATTTTCAGTAAATCACTTATTCACACTAATCATTCACACTAATCTATTGGTTGATTGGTACTGGACATTCATTCTTTGGATTCAAAATATACTTTCTCAAAATATTCTTCTGGGTATGCTTCTGGAGGTTCTCTAATGGAGTACTTGTTAATTGAGACAATATCCTGTTACGATCTTGAGTGTATTCGTCGGTCATTATCGTTTCGTAAATGGAATTGAAGTTGTTCTTTCTGATTTCGATCTCACTAAGCTCTTGCTCTGCTTCATTGATATCCAACTTTAAAACCGGTTCTGTGAATGGCCATGAGGAGATGTTGTATTTTTGTTTGATTCTGTTGATTTCTAGTAAAAGTTGTTCTCTGTCAGTATTGGATACTTCAGATTGGAAAGTACTAGCAATTTGATCTAATTTCTTCAAGTCTTCTATTTGGGTGATGGTACTTTCAAACTCTTTTCTCTTCTGGACAAACTCTTGGAGTTTCTGAGTCTCTTCTTGTGCAACTCTTTCTTTGGCCACAGATTCGTACAATGCAAATTGTTGACCTTTGTTAACCTTTATTTCTGCTATGGCAAAAGTCTTTCTGGCAGATATTCTTGGAATAGCTTCGATTCTTACAATATCTCCTTCTTTACAGAGACTACCTTCGTCGTGGACTAAGTAGTCTTTTCTCTTGATAACTTCCTTGTGGATAGTTTTATCGTATGCTTTTCCTTGGACTCTGACCTTGACAGTCTTGGCCATTTTTCCTTGAGAGACGACAAGTCCTACTAAGTTGAGTTTGGCCATTTTGGTGTGTTCCTATCTAGTGTTCCTATACCTGGTACCACTAGATTGAAAAATCTTCGATGAAAAATTCATATACAAAGTGCGGGTTACCCGGATTTAGACTACCTAAAGATAGTCATACTACGTAGTTGCAACTACAAAATCAGATAAACACTAGCATGTATTGTCTATAATCTAAGAGTTAATTTGTTCCAAATTCGCTTTAAGGGTTTCCACCAAAAGTTTGTTTTCTTCGGCAGTTCCAGTGGAGATTCTCAAAGCACCAGTGCAATTCAATTCCTTACCTCTAAATCTAACGATAATTGAATTAGAAGTTGCCAACTTGTTATAAAGAGCATAAGCAACTTCATTAGAAGGTTTGCCTTCCTTGTCCAAGATTTCAATCAATAAGAAATTTGAGTCCAAACCACCGATATTTTTCCCAATATATTTGAATTCTTGTAACGACTTCAATACCCAATCACGCTGTTCTTTAATAGCCTCAACGAACTCAAACATAGTACTCAAACCATTTTCTGGGTCGGTTGTTCTCAAAGCCACATTTGAAGTCAAGGAAGATATATTGTATGGATATTTCATTGCATTCAAGAATCGTGATAATTCAGAACAACAGTACGTGATTCCTAGTCTTATGCCTGCTAACCCAAAAGATTTAGACAAGGTTTGCAATGCCACCAAGTTTGGATACTGGTTTACCAAAGTCGCAACGGACTCACTGGTTTTATCTTGAGCAGATAAGGTAAAATCAATATAAGCTTCATCAACCACAACCAAACCATTCCAGGATTTCTCAAGACGCTCTAACAACTCAACTATATCGGCAACAGACACCAATTTCCCGGTAGGATTACCTGGAGAGGTAATGTACACCAATTTGATGGCTGGGTCGGCTTCAACCTTTTCTGCAATTCCACTAACATCAATTCCAAAACCAGGGTACAACAATGGAACCTTTTCAATAGCTACATCATTCACGGTAGCACAGATGGAGTACATTCCATATGTAGGAGGACAAATCAACATTTTCTCCTTTCCTGGAGCACACACACATCTCAAGAGCAAGTCAATACTCTCATCGGATCCAACGCCCAAGCACAAGTTATCAGTTCTCAACTTGTTGTTGTCGAAATCTTGTAAAAGCTTATTTGGTTGAGAGTTTCTAAACTTGATGATTTGTTCTTTCAACTCAATTTGATGAGGATCTGGATACCTATTCAATTCAAGATCTTGTTCATGAGAAGATACGTTGGTTAATGCGGGGCCATGAGTGTTTTCGTTAGCATCGAGTAAAATTCCGGCTTTAAAATCATCTCTAGCACATCTGTATGGCTGGAGGTTTAAGATATTAGGTCTTATGACAGCTTTAAGGTCAAACATGCTTGATGGAAGAGATTAGACTAGAGAGATTTTAGAGTAGACTGGAGAGATTTTTCAGTCTATATATTTCATATCTATGAGTCAGGATACTGCAGATAATATTAACTCAGATAGCGAGAACATCACAACCGCAATAAAGTTTATTATTTGCTGGAGTTGCCGGTTGTGAAAACTACAAAAATGGCTGATTCAGCACCATGGCCGCTCTCTAATGACTATCTAAGAATATGTCTACTATTTATTGAGCCAAATCCACTATGCTACGATAAGCTATTCCTCACATCAAGTTTTTCTTAGAGTCTATTATGGTATTTCACTTTGAGGAGGAAGGTCGAATTTCACTTGAAGTGGTTTGTAAAGTGATCTGTGAGATCCCTTTTGTCCTAATTGCCGAAGACAACTAGGAATTGGAGTCCTCAGATTCGTTCTGGAAAAAATGGTTGCAAAATACGAACACACACCATGATTTGCTCGATACACATCCTCTATCGTTTCTATTGTTGGAAAATCCACCACATTCGGTCTATGTGTTTTTGGAGAGAATACAGAATTCTCAAGCTTAGCACTTTCAGTAATGAGAGGCAGTTGTGCACTAAGAAACAGTCTCTTTGATACTCGTTCAGTAAGTGATTTGAAAATTTTTGAAGAAGGAAAGAGAGGCTTCCATCCAGTAAGCAGATGAGACTCTGGAATTTGATCGTTTTCCAGCTTTAATATCAAGGTACCGATATTTCTTGATTTAAGTTTTATTCCATGGAGCGAAGCACGACCTTCCAGTAAAGTAGTGAAGTAGTGTATCAAACTGTTAGATTGAAGTGGTTGTTGAATGTTGAGCTGAAAAGTCCGCGGTGAATTCAGCAAAGGAATGGTTTCGATTTTGGTAGTGTCAAAAGTATGGGAATTCTCCAAATTAGTCATATTATGATTGTGAAGGATTGTGTTGATAAATTTTGATGGAGAAGCCAGACTGGGTTCTAAAATCAATGATTTAGTCATCATATCTGACTTTTGACCCCGTAAGTTCTCATTTGGCGTTATACTCAGGGAAGTACGATACTCATGTTTAGGTGTATTTGGAGAAGGTTTCACTATCAAGCTTTCGCGAGACTCTAGAGGATTCACTATCAAACTATTGTGAGAGTCTATAATTTTCCTTTCCTTATTCTCATCAGCTTTCCCAGTGACATTCTCTCTATCTTCTATACTGACAAACGATACCAGGTCAGCGTCGTCCATATCTAACCAAGATCCACAAACATAACTTTTTTGCAATCGTTTTCTAAAGGAGAGTCGTGCGCATAACAAAACACACGTAACTTTCAGAAAACGACAACGGTGTTTCTAAACCTCGAACTCCAGATCACAATCGCCACCACAAAGATGAACGTCGCAATGCAATATGACTCCAAGACCAAGCACTTGGCAGTGCCTGCAGAAGTCTCACAAATGATTCCTCAGTTAAAACATGAAATTGACCAACTTAACATTTTGACGACTGAGATCATTGGTACTGGATCCGACGTGCCTCCCCACGGAACCATGGAAACCTTCAACAAAGAAAAGTCCAGAATGGCAAAGAAGTTATATGAAGGTGGTGTACAGGCATTTCAACAAGGTAGATATGTCGATGCTGCCAAACAATTTTCCATCGGAGTCGAATTGGTTTCTAGAAGAGAAAAGTTCGAGTCATTCCAAGGTACTATTCAAGAACTTAGTTTGTTTCTTATGAGTAGAGCAGATTCATACTTGAAGACCGGCGAACACTTAAAAGCATTCAACGACGCCGACATGTTGATCAGCTTGATGATGTGTACTCCAGATAACTTCTTGAGAAGAGGTGTAGCCAACTATTTCTTGGGTAACTACGAAGATGCAAGAGCTGATTACCAGAGAGGATTATCGGTGGATCCAGAGAGTTCAAGATTACAGCAGGAACTTGAGATTTGTTTGGATAAGATTTTGGAAGAAAACGGTGATATATTATAGATCAGTTGATCCTCTTGATTGATTTAATAATTTAATTGTTTAATTTGATTACAGTTTGATGCGTCTGTTTACAGCTTGATGTGCTCCTCTGGTAGATGTCCAGTTAACTCCTCTTGATGTGCTATGGATTATACAATGAACTACCGGTAAAATCTACCAGTTTTTGACCTCCATTCACCAACAGTTTTACTGGAACATCACCAAATTATGTCTAATCACACATATCAACTATAGCTTTATCATATTGTTGTTTCTACTCCATATTTTTCACACCATTTTGCAATACTCATGATTCTCCAATACTCATGATTCTCCAATACTCATGATTCTCCAATACTCATGATTATCCCATACTCATGATTTTCCTCCTTCTCTTCAGGCAAGACTCTCAATATATGCCCAGGGGCACTCTATATTGAACACTAAATCTACTCTTGCCCACCACTAGAAATTCTAAGCTCAAGGAGATATTTCTGCCTGTACCATAGTTCATAGTTACAATATATGGAAAACAAAATCCTGCATATAACAAACAATAGTTAATATCAAATTCTCTAAACGATTGCTTACTTTAGACGCCAACAATCTTATTTCTCCAGTGTAATGGCGAGTACCTTGTCTGAGACAGGTGTAATAGAACTAAGCTCAGATGACGACGAAGAATATATCAAGCCAATCGACAGTTTGAATCAGAATAATTCAGCTTCGTATCAAGATCACAGAAACATTGCCACAGATCATTTTCAGTACAGCAACCAAAACCAAGAAGGATTCAACACTATAGAGGAGAAACCTCAAGAAGTCTATGAATCACGTAAGACTTATCCTCAGATGATACGAAATCGATCCACTGGTTTTGGATCGGAGATCCAAGACTTGACTTCTACTGAGAGTAGTGCTCAGGGATCGCGAATGAACTCTCCACGGGCAGATCCTCCTCCGTTGAATTATGTCGAAAATATAGAACGATCAAGATCGAGGTTAGGCGAAGGCGAGATTGATAGGCCCGAGAAACGGATGCGATTAGACTCATTGAAGAGACCTTCCAGTTTCCAGCAAGGATCGAGTGATATATACCAAAGGCCGCAAACAAACCAGTCAAATGAATATCAGAGCCCACAATTAATCCAGCAAACAGGATCAAGTGAATATCTAGAGCCACAACCGAACCAAGAAGCAAAATTTAATGAAATATACCAAACTCAGCCACAAGTAAATCAACAAACGCAACAGATTCCAGTACAACAAACACAATCTCCATTCTATTCAGTACCTATTGAGGTGTCTTCTAAAAACCAACTAGACAAGGTTTCCAAGAAATCGTTTCCAAATGATGTGGAAATTATTAATATCAGTTCAGACGAGGACTTTTCGGATAATATTCCCGAGTCTGAGGAAGATTTGGTGATATTGGACCCTCTGGATGAAGCTGTAAGAAGCAAATTCAGCTCCGTACAGCCACTGAGAGCTCTCTTCAACCAACCTATATCCGCCCCCCATGTTTCTGATCCATTCTACTCAGATGTAAATATTAAGATTGGCCAGTTGCAAGAAAGACGCGCACTCTTCATAAGGGAGAAACAGGTTGTGGGGTCCCAAAACGCCAAAGTTAACTTCGAGATCGGTCAGCTTGAAAATACGATTAGAAACTTGAAAGATTTCATGAAGGCACTTCGTGGACAAATTGAAAAGACATTACAAAATAATACCAATCTCAGCATAGATGCCCTCAAGAGCAATTTGGAGTACAGAATAGGCGAAGTCCACAACTTTAAAACCCACTTGGAGGCAAAGAAGTCCCAGGCAAAAGGACTTGACAATAAACTCCGTACGCTCAGCAACAACTTGTTTGCTACTGAAAACAGTCTTCGTGCATTTGGAATAGTGGTGCATGCCCCACAACCAAACTATGCAAGTGCCGATTTCCCATTAACGAATGAAAATACATCATCGTTTGCTCCCAATATTTACAGTTCTCAAGCAAACCAAGAAGACATCCAGTTGTTGTTGAATAATATCAGACCTGATGAAGATTTCGATAGTGGGTTGGAATTGACCCCTCCAGAACTCAACATCAAACTCATGGCACATCAAAAAACTGGATTGACCTGGTTAAAAAGGATGGAAAAGTCTTCCAAGGGAAGTATTCTTGCTGATGATATGGGGCTAGGAAAAACGATCCAGGCGATTTCATTGATTCTCGCTAACCCTCCTCAAGACCGAAGCCGTAGAACCACCTTGATCTTAGCACCAGTCTCTTTATTGAGACAATGGGCGGCCGAAATGAGGTCCAAAATCAAAACCCAAGCACAACTCACGATCGGGATTTTCCATGGTTCAAACAAGAGGAATTTGGTAACGTTTAAAGACATGAATGATCACGACGTGATTTTGACTTCGTACGCCACGCTATCGTCAGAATGGAAGCGCCATTACAAGGAATGTTTGAAGCAAGCCCAGGAGGACAAAGTTTCAGGATATTTGCCCAGACCAAACGAAGGCGGAAAAAGTTACGAGTCTCCGTTCTTTGCTCTGGGAGGATATTTCCATCGTATAATCCTTGATGAAGCACAGAATATTAAAAATAAACTATCGCTCGCTTCCAAAGCCGTGGCATGCCTCAAAGGAGACTATAGACTCTGTTTATCCGGTACGCCCATCCAAAATAACGTAAATGAGTTGTACCCATTAATCAGATTCTTGGGAATACGACCATATAATAATGAAGACAAGTTCCGCGCCGATATCACGCTTCCTTTGCGTGCCAACCCCAACTACGATGAAATGGATAAGAGCAGTAGTATGAGAAAATTACGAGTCCTCCTCAAGGCGATTCTTTTGCGTCGTTCCAAGACTTCGTTGATCGATGGCAAACCAATTCTTACACTTCCTGACAAACATGTACTCTCTGACTTTGTAGACATGCAGGACGAGGAGAAGAATTTCTACAAATACTTGGAATTAGATATCCAGAGCAAGGCAAAGAAGTTGTTGATGACTTCTACACACGGAAAAGCTTCCAATATCTTAGCCCTTTTGTTGAGATTGCGTCAAGCATGTTGTCATAGATACTTGGTGGACATTGGACAGATGAAATCCACTGCAAAGCAAAGGGCCGAAGAAGATAGATTTAAGGTAAATGATTGGAGATTGATGCTTGCACACCTTAATAAGCTTGATAATAGTGTGGTGAACCGGATCAAGCAGCTAGATGATGAGACCGAGGAAGAGATCGAGGCTCTTGGAGCAAAAATTGAGTTGACAGATGTGAAAAATGAGTCCACAGATGTAAAAAAGGAAGTTTCTGGTGAAATAGTCGAGGTTCTTGGTGCAGATGTAAAAAACGAAGGTGACTTGGCCGATTTAAAAGCCGATGTCGAGAAAGTTGTGAAAATCGATATTCTTGACGATATCGAAGCGTCCATTAAAGACGAAACACCGAGCTCTCTAAAAAACGAATCTACTTCGCTAAAAAACGACTCGTATGGAGAAACTGTCACTTGTCCTGTATGCTTCAACATGCTCACCAGCACCGATGCGATTACCATCTTTGCAAACTGTGGCCACATGATGTGTCAGTCATGTGTGGAACCGTTTTTTGAGAGTGAGTTCACCGACGAAGATGCCCTGGGAATAAGAACAGTCAACTGCGCAGAATGCAGAACCGCTACGAAGGAGAACGAACTCATTGATTATGTGATGTTCCATAAAGTCCACCACGAAAAGGTATCCCAGGACGAGCTCAACCGCTTTTGTAGAGAATACTACTCTACAGTTCCGGCAGATACCAAAACAAATGCCAGATATGTGGAGCATTTTATCGACCAAGAAGGATACGAAACGTCTGCAAAGATCGAGCAGTGTCTCACGCTCATCAAGAAGATTAATTCAGACAATCCTCAAGAGAAGATCATTGTATTCTCCCAGTTCACTACGTTGTTTGATGTGATGAAATATGCATTTGATAGGGAAAATGTCGAGTTCTTGCGGTACGACGGGACCATGAACCTAGACCAAAAGAACGACACCATCAAGCGGTTTTACCAGGAGGATATCAAGGTATTGTTGATCTCTTTGAAGGCTGGGAATACGGGATTAACGCTCACGTGCGCTTCGCACGTGATCATGATGGATCCATTTTGGAATCCGTATGTGGAAGAACAAGCAATGGACAGAGCACACAGAATTGGTCAGGAGAGAGAGGTTTTTGTGCACCGTCTCTTGATTTCAGGCACGGTCGAAAGTCGTATTATGGATTTGCAGGAGCAGAAGAAGGAGTTGGTTGGTGCAGCGTTGGATGAGGGTGGATTGAAACAGGTTTCAAGTTTAGGAAAGAAGGAGCTTGGATTTTTGTTCGGCTTGAACTCTTTGTAGGTGTATGGGTAATTGGATGACTTTTATAGAATAGAAGTAGTGATAAATCGAAGCGACAGCGTAGAAACGGTGGAGATGATTAGAAAACGGGCGGAGATAATGAGATCTCAAGCGAACTCCTTTAAACATAGTGAGCACCCACAGGCCATGATGATTTAATATACTCAAGCAAGAATAGTGAAATTCTAAAGCATATTGAGTCATAAACTTATTAACGATCTTCTTTAATCTTTTGAATGAATACGCGACCAGCTTAAATTATATCAGCTTCGATTATATCAGCTAGACTATATCAGCTAGAATATATCAACATAATAATTCTCATTTAACTCCTAATCTTCTTTACCTTTACCAAATTTCTCAACCAATCTTCCTCTTCAAACAAAGATTTCTCACTAAAACATAAATCAGATATTATAATCGATTCCAAATCAATATTATAATTGGCCAACGACTTACAAAGATATATGATCTGCAAGATCAAACCATCTTTCTGACTCTGAACATCAAACTCATCGGAATCATCGATTTGTGGTAAGTATACCCTGATCTCGTCACAGAGGATCTGGGCCAAGTTTCTGACAAACTGGTTTATCAACAAGAGATCTTCGTCGGTAGACGAGTTGAAGATAGAATGGTACATGGACAAGGAGCTGAAGATGAACTCACGATAGATCTCGATGAATCTCTTGAGGTAAGTTAGCTTGTTGAACTTTATCAAGGGCTTTAAGGTTCCAAGTTCATTGGTGATGAACTTAAACCTGGCGTTGAGGTAGATGATTTTCAAGAACTTATCCTTTTGACTGGAAGAAGTGTTGTGGATGGACGAGTTGAAGTTTGTCAAGTCGAGTTTGCTTAGAATATGAAAGATTTTCAACACATTATTTTGTTTCAAGTTTGTGTTCAAGAGTTTTATTAATCCTTTGACCATCAATTTCAACTCTTGTTCTACTTGGTGATGAATTTGTTGAAATATCACCAACTTTGGGAACCTTATCACTAGCGCCTGGACAAGGATGGATATTTCAAGCGATTCCAGGTAGTTTCCTTGTAAAATACATACTTTGCAGAGAGTTGGTAGTTCTAGAAAGTCCAAAACCGAGTCGATTTTAGAGAGAATTGAATTGTTGACTTTGATGTTGGAAGTGAGTTTCTCGTTGATATTGATATGGAAATTGCCTTGTTCGAGTGTCTTTAACATTGACTCCACTTCCTGAGGATATTCGAGTTTAAACGAGGTTTCAACGTTATTCAAATCGTCACTTATTTCTAGAATTAAGTCTCGATTCTCATTGGTGATGGATGATAATTCGACGTTGATGTTGCGTTGGGATTCGTCCAACTCTGCGATCTCTTCAATCAACGTTTTGTTCTTAGATGTCGTGGTTGTGGTGAAGGTTTCGGTAGAGAGCAAATCATCATTGACAAGGAGATCCAAGAGATACTGGTTGCATGAAGATTGTAGTTGAGGATCGTTGTTTAAGTAATTGGATAATTCAGAGGGAAGCTCCTCCAGAAGGGTGGATAAAAGAATAGACATTTTAGATGAAGAGTCGATTCAGTCTGATCTAGATTAATAACAGATCCAGTTCCTCGGTTATCAGGGTTGATTGAAATATGTAGTAAAAAAATTAGCAAATCAATTATTTCATATAAGAATTGGCGATGAGTAGTAGTGTAGAGACTCTGACTTTGTTTGAATGAAGGAGAAGGAGAAGGATAAGTCGAGGTGCTACTGGTGGCCTCAAGATTTTGATATTTGACGCGAAGTAAATATTTACGTGCACGACCATTTTTGCACCCAAGCAAATACTGAGTAGCGAGGTATTTGTGAATTAGAGAGTTTAAATTGAATAGTGAATAGTGAGTAGTGAGTAGTGAGTAGTGAGAGAAGAGTGAATAGTGGATACTAGTAGAGATTTAGTGTATATTAGAGGAAATTTAGTGAATCTATGAATGTTAGTGAGATTTAGTGGATATTGAGAGTTTTGAGTACCGAGCAATATTGAGTACAGGAAGTATATACTGTAGGTCAACATTAGTGGCTTATAGTCAGCATTAGTGACTGATAGTGAATTGTCGAAAATATTAATGGAGATTTGTGAATTCTTAAATACTTCGTTGTGCCAAAAATTCAATATACGTCAATATACTTGAACTAGTAAAGAGTCTTGAATACTTCCCTAAGATCAGTATTATTTAGTGAGATAATTAAGCTCTTCTTCTCAGAAAAGCTAAGGGTAGCAAGGCTGCTTGATATCTCATAAATTGCTGTTCTCAGCATTATATTATCTCTCTTCACTCAAAGTTCTCTCAGTATTTAAGGCTGCAACGAAGCTAGCTAATATCAATATATTATACGCAGTACGTCGCCATCAGTAGTTTCAGCCAGTGGAATAGGTGGACGAGCTCCTCTATAGTGACCACTAGCTACTCTCAAGTAAATATCTATTGAAAATCTTATATATGTTTAAATTTTTCAAACAATTTATAGTGATATCGACAATTATTAGATCAATTCCCTGAGTCATACTAGCAGATCTTTTCGTTGATTCTCTCTAAACAATTTTTTCTTCATGGGAACACTCTCCCTTCGCTATCACCCATTTCCTCGGGGACCAATGAATTCTCCACTTCTCTTCCATTATCTAAACCTCTTACATCAGAAGCTGTTCTTAATGATTCCCATGTTTCCACGTGACGAAATTACCAACACACGACCTTTTCCAATTTATTTCTCACCACGAAATGATAAGGAGACAGGCACCTAATTACAACTAAAGATCACCTACTAAGAACGATAGTAGATTTCAAACAGTTGTGACTACATATAAACTATCACTATGGAGGGATTATTCTTTAATGTCAATTATGGATATATTGAAGGAATCGTCAGAGGTTACAAAGGAGGTTTATTGCGCAACAACCAATATGTCAACTTAACTCAATGTGATAATCTCGACGATTTGAAATTGCAATTGTCGGCAACTGACTATGGTAACTTCTTGGCCTCGTACAACGGACCCTTGTCTACCAGTGTGATTCAAGAAAACTTATCCAAAAAGTTATACCAACAGTTCCAATACTTGAAAACACAATCTTGTGGAAAATTGACCAAATTCTTGGACTTTATCAGTTACGGATACATGATCGACAACGTGTCGTTGATGATCACAGGCACCTTACATGAAAGAGATAGAAGTGAGATCTTGTCCAAATGTCATCCTTTAGGATGGTTCGACACCTTGCCTACCCTTTCTATCGCTACTGATATTGAAAGTTTATACTCCACAGTATTGATCGATACGCCTTTGGCACCATTTTTCAAAAACTGTTTGACTGTTGACGACTTGGACGACTTGAATATCGAAATTGTCAGAAACAGATTGTTCAAGAACTACTTGGAAGCTTTTGTTGAATTCATCCAACAAGAATTCGACAACCCTGACCAAGAAATCATGTTGCGATTATTGAGCTTTGAAGCCGACAAGAGAGTCATCAACATTGCTCTCAATTCTTTAAACAACCCCGACTTATCTGCTGAGGATAAGTTGTCATTATTCCCTAGCTACGGTAAACTCTATCCAACGTATCATTTTGAATTATCTCAAGTTGAGGATGTCGAGCAATTGAAACAGATTGTTGAAACCGTCGCAGAATACAAGGAAGTATTCAGTGAATCTTCTGAGAGTACTCAAGGTTCTAAGAACATGGAAGATTGGTTCTACTTGTTGGAAATGCAATACTGTAAGAATGCATTCACCCAACAGTTTACCTTGTCTACTGTATGGGCCTGGTTAAGATCAAAGGAACAAGAAATTAGAAATGTCACTTGGATTGCTGAATGTATTGCCCAAAATCAAAAGAATAGAATTGATAATTATATTTCCGTCTACTAGTAAGTGAAATAGTGAAGAGTTGGTCAAGAAGATCAAAATATGAGGAATTAAAAGTCGAACTATAGAATTTTTGATATTCAGGGAACAAATTTCTTTCTCTATTTAGATTGTCTCGTATCATTGACTAAAGAACCAAAGTTCTTTCTTTATCTAGATTGTCTTAAGTCATAAACTAATTGATGAGAATCAAAGTGGATCTTAAAATTGGGAACTTCAAATCGGGATCCTCAAATGGGGAACTTCAAATCGGGATCTTTGCTCATCGGTCTCATACCTTGATCATCTCAGCTAATCCTTGTCAGCCTACGCATATCGTCGTTCTAATTCTAACTTACAAAATTTATACGTTTCCTTCTATATTTCTATACATAATCATTATCATAAATATAGGGCATGGCCCTTTGGACAACATGTAGCTCACCATAGCAATTATTTCTTACAAGATTTCACATAAACAATGGAACTTCTATGGCTCCTCCTACCGTATTAATTCCATCATCTTTATCAGGCTTTCGGTTCTTATTCTGGTTCGAATCATACATCGAATCTGAAACCTCAACGTCAGGTTGTTTACGGAATGCAGAATACAACAAGCTGGGGGCTGGAGGGTCTCCCAATACTTCATTACCTTCAAGATCTTCGGGTTTAGCATATTGATAACTTTCATCATCAAAGATATTATTGATTCGTTTCGTTTGAGGGTCAATGAGAGTTGAAAAATCATCATCATCGATACCTGAAACCTCCAACATGTTAAAGGTAATAAGGGTGCCAGCATAACTGACGAGATTGGAATTCATACACAACAATTGGATGGACAATACTCCATTGAGGTCCTTGATGATCTTGCATTTGGACGACAATCGTACGGCCTTGTAGATATGAAAGAAGTTTGCGAAGTTGTAACACGAAATTAGCGACGTGTTTATAGGAGACATGTCGTCGTTGGAATTCTTGCCGTAGATCAAGAGCTTTTCAAGAATGGTTTTTTCACTGGGATAGATCAATTTCAGATGTCCTATTGGACCTTTGGAAATGAAATTTAATTGGTTGTCGGTGAATTTGATTCGGGATTGGTTCGTCGCTCTTCGATTCTTCCCTAGGGTCTTAATTTCGTTGGAAATGCAGATGAACAAGTCGAGGGTGTTGATTTGGTGAAGATCAGCGAGGAGGTTCGTAAACACATCTGATTTGAGAATAAGCTCAAACTGTACTTCGTTATAGTTGATGACCAACTCTCCATCATCTTCCTTATCATAAGGATACGATATATCCACATAGAAAGTAAGAAACTCGAGCTTTTCACTCATCAAGTCGTCTTCAAATTCAATCACCAACGGATGGCCATTTCCCTTATAAGTGAAGTAGCAATTTATAGCTTCGGCATTGGTAGATTTGCCTGGTTTGGGTTTGTATTGTGTGACCGATTGAAAGGCGTCGCTGATCAAACTTATATCGATACCTAAACGTAACTCTTGATCGCCAGCTTCATCTTCACCCACCACACGATCGTTCTCGTCTCGTACAAGAAAGCTATAGGAATTGAAGAGAGAAGGATCCAAATTCAATTGGACGTTGGAAATGTGATTATATTCTGCGTAGATGGAGATTCCAGTGGGTTTGATAATCATAAGTGCCTGGGGACTTATGGTGGTGATAGACGAAAATACATCTGTAAGATGTGTTATTTGATTGGTTGACCCGCTAAACGATGAGGTGTAGGCTTCTATATGTTGAGACTCGTCTGAATCTTGTGAATTTAGGAATAGACCAGCCATGGATCTTGGTGTGGTTGTAGTGTTGGAGAATAGTAGTTTTCAAACGCGACATTGCGACTGGATGCAAAATGTCGTCCAGAGTTCATAGTGACTGATGATTAGTGGATCATTGAGTGAGAGGATATTTAGAGTATAAATAGGGACAATTAGGAGAGAATGAAGGGGAACCACTACTTAATTTCTGATAAATACTTGATTCGATAAAGTATGGATAAAAATATGAGTATCCAGGTAGAACCGGCCAAGGGCCATTCTGAGACTGGTGAGACTGAGGACATCTATTAATTATAATTTAAAAACGACATCAAGTCTAAGAGTTAGAGGATCTATCAATTATATGACTCTAGCAGAGACTGAGTACGAGAGTCTAATTCCGAGTATTCCGTTCACTAACTATCACCATCACCACCACTAGTATTTAGTGAGCATCATTAAACTCGAACGTCAATGTCACCGAATATCTTCACTAGAATACTCAAACTTTTTCTAGAACATTGAAAACAGTCGTTCTAATGCTGTTCTATATCTCCAATAATCATAACGCCTACTATGATATGAACCCTAATCATAATCACGCTTTCTACGCCGTGGTCCACCTATATGTCTCCGAAAGGTGTTGAATTCCTTCCTTCCTTAGATCAGTGCGCCTAACCTTGCCAAGCAAGAAGAAATTCATGGCTTAACAAATTCATCACGAGCGAATCGTTCACTCGACAACTCGGTAGAAGCCCACACACTACTGACACCTTGCAGGGTTCGGTGGCCCTAGCGTTGTATCGCCAAGAATTGTGCCACTGAGCCTATCACCAAATCGATCCCCATATCATTCCAGAAGTCTGGAGTTGTCGTAAATGCAGTCCAATATGAAGGGCTTGCATCACGTTTATATGCACTCCCGGATAATATCAATAGATATGGGAAATTAAAAACTAGAAATCTTTTATATGTCAGGGAACAAATTGATTAGATAGATGGTATGGAGTCAGCTAGAAGTATGTATATATAAGTGAGAGTGAGATGTCTTGTTTGGCGATGATACTTTTCAGTCAGAGAATTGGAAAACGATGAGAGATTTGTGGCCACAGAGAAGGCAGCAGAGTAATCAGAGCTTGATAAGCGATGGGGTGTGATTTATGGACTTGATGGGTGATAGAAAGTGATTTATGGGCTTGATATGCGATGGAGAGTGTTCTGATGGCTAGATCAGTGAATCTGTACCGATTTAAGATATACCAATCATGAAGTACGAATTAAGATGGAGTCTTTAAAATGAGTCTTAAAATGATGGGAGCTTTGGAGCCTTAATTTTAAGAAAATAGGAGGCTCAATCCTAATGAATCTTAATAATATGGGATTCTTTATTAAACGGAAGTCTTAATATAACGGAAGTCTCAATATTAGGGAAGCCTATTTCAATGGCAATCTAGACTAATAAGTTCCCCTTTACGACCACTGTATAGATTCTGTTCAAGCTCTAACATATCCCCATTACCAATATTCTTAATTATGATTACTAACCCTACAGTTAGAGACACCCCACATAGCATATGCTTGCGTGGGGATCTTTTGTACAATCTTTTCACTTGTGTCACTTTTTGTGAAAGAAAAGTTATTTATCGGTGAAGCCACCGTTGCCACCATAGCAGGGTTGATCTTAGGTCCCCACTGCTTAGGATGGTTTGATCCCGTTACGTGGGGAAATACTGATTTCATAACGTTAGAAATCTGTAGGATCGTTTTATGTATCCAAATTGTTGCTGTTGCCGTTGAATTGCCTAGAAAGTATATGAAGAAACATTGGGTTTCCGTGGCTATATTCTTATTACCCGTCATGACTATCGGATGGCTTGTTGTGGGACTTTTTGTATGGATTCTTATTCCCAATTTCAATTTTAGTGACGCTCTTTTGGTAAGTGCTTGTGTCACTGCTACCGATCCTATTTTGGCCGCTGCTGTGGTTGGTAAAGGTAAGTTTGCAGAAAGAGTTCCGGGTCATTTGAGGAATTTGTTGTCAGCCGAATCCGGTTGTAACGACGGTATGGCATTTCCTTTTATTTTCCTTGCTCTTAACTTGGTATTGTATCCTGGTGATGGTGGCACTATTGTGAAGAATTGGTTCACTCTTACTATCTTGTGGGAATGTTTCTTTGGCTGCTTGTTGGGTACGGTTTTGGGTTATATCTTGAGAAAGGCCGTGGCATTTGCAGAATCAAAGAACTTGATCGATCGTGAATCATTCTTGGCCGTTTTCATCTTTTTGGCATTCAACTGTGCGGGGATTGGTTCCATGTTGGGAGTCGATGACTTGTTGGTATCTTTTGCTGCAGGTACTTCTTTTGGCTGGAATGGTGATTTTGCCAGGAAAACTGAAGAGTCCCATGTATCTACCGTCATTGATTTGTTATTGAATTTGGCGTTTTTCGTCTACTTTGGTGCTATCGTGCCATGGCCCGAATTTAATAACGCTGCAATTGGTTTGAATGTCTGGAGATTGGTCGTTTTAGCATTTGTCATCATTTTCTTGAGGAGAATTCCAGCCGTTGTTGCATTGAAACCTTTCACTCCAGATATCAAGTCTTGGAGAGAAGCTTTGTTTTGTGGACATTTTGGTCCTATCGGGGTGGGTGCTATTTTTGCATCCATTTTGGCACGTAAGGACTTAGAAGCACATTATACTACTGAGGAGACTCCACTCGCCGTACTTCCGGCCGAGGACAGCCCACATTATCAGTTGTTGGCATCAATTTGGCCCATAACTTGTTTTGTAGTGATTGTATCTATTATCGTCCACGGGTCTTCTGTTGCGGTATTAACCTTGGGTAGACGTCTTAACAGAATGGCTATTACAATGTCTTTCACGACCACAAATACTCAGGACCAAGGACCAAGTTGGATGGCGAGATTGCAAAAGTTGGACAAGGCTTCGTCGTCCTTCTCTTTACACAGGGTCGACACCGTTGCTCCTTCTGACAAAGCCGAAAAGTTACAACATCTGAATACGGTGGAAACCAGTGGTATTAAAGTAAGACCCGCCGGTGGTGCCCAAAGAAGAAAGAAGCAAAAGAAGAGAAAGGCCGGCCCAGGGGATCGTCTCAAGAAGTCATTATCTCGTGGAAACAACGACGAAGATGAGAAAGACTACAACCCTGAAAGACAAAGACCTCAAGCAGAGTTTTTGCAATTGGGAAAAACTTCTTCAAGACCTCAAGGTTCTATTGCACCCTCGCAAGATTCACCAGTGTCTAATAAGGAAAGCTACGATGAAACTTCTTCACATTCCTTGACTGTCAAGGACAACAGTGATGGGAAGTTGGAGATTTCAATTCCAACCCCAGAGGAGGAACAATGCCTTGAGGAAGAGCAAGATGGTAGATATAATACGCATCAATTGCTCCAAGCAGAAAGAAGGCACGAATCGATTCCGACCACCGCATTTCAAGAAGGAAGCAAGATCATTATTGAAGATCAGAATGGGGAGATTGTTGAAACTGTACCAGTGAAAGATTTCAACTCTGCAGGCCTTCGTCGCAGTAAGTCTCCTCCTCCTCCGGGTTCAAACGAAGATATCATGAGTATTCACTCGGAAGGCTCCCTTTACAGGAATTTATCACAATATTCATCAATTTCTGGAGAATCATCCATCCATTCTGACGACACTTCGGCTGGAAACAGTACAAGATTATCCAAGATTGTTAGTCGTACAATGAGCAAGAAAATTGCATACAAGAAGAAGAATAGCAACACCGGCAGAAAGGTATATGCTCATCAAATTGACGACTTACTCGTTATTGAGAATGAGGATGGAGAGATTATCAGGAGATACAAAGTAAACCGTCATATCGGAAAGGGCAAACCCGCACAAAGAGCAAGGTCTGGTAGTATTGTGGATAGGGCCTTGTCGTTTGTCGGTATGAAGAGCCATTCTGCTAAAACTACCGAGGCCCCTCCTCCCGAGGACTTGGAAAAGGGTGATTCTAACAACCTTTTGGTGATGGAACACGATTCAAAGGATCCTAAATCACCTCTTAATGACGCCAAGATCGCAGGCAAAATCGAAAATAAACTAAACGATATTTTACATCAGAAAAACACATTGCACAGGCCGTCGGTTGTTCCCGAGGAACTGGCTGAAGAAGACACAGATGACTCTGAAGACTCTGAAGACCTGGATGATTCTGATTTGTCGCAAGACTCTGAAGATGGAGAGATTTTGCAAGAGACTGAGGTAGAGAGAAGAAGAAGAATAGCAGCATTAGGACGTTCTAAACGTGACCAAAGTGACGAAGAAGAATAGATGTGAAAGCAAACAACTATGAGCAAAGCGAATAGCTCTCCAGGTATCTGCTTGTTAGGCAGCTGACTAATTAATTTATTCTAATTTATTATCAAGAAATCTAAGGATATTTATTTAAATATCTATGATTTTTTGAATATTGATTGTGAGAAAAATACTCCCAAACTGTTTTCCAGAATCAATTGAAGTGATTTCCAATCTCTCCGCTAGGATACATACCCGGCGCTACTTTCTTGTCACCAAATTGATCTTTTCAATATACCCTTCTAAAACAAATTTTGAGACCAATTTTACTTGCTCGATAAGTAGTGAGACTCGTGACATTACCGAGACAACCATTGTAAATATATGATGGCTATTTCATTACCCTCCCAAGGTATCTAATTAGACATACACTCCTTACTATTGGATGTCGTCTCTGCATCTCTCAGCACCTTTACATAAATACGCTTTTCACAGCCATTACATAATCTATATTTTCTCCGAGGTTGGACCCCACAGAAAAACGAGCTCCGAAATTATCATCACTCTTCTTATCCAGATACTTCGAGATAATTATACTGTTAATAAATAGCATTACTTAGTAAGATCTAATTGAGAGCATTGCGAACATATTAGGTTAGTTAAATTGATCTAAGATTCAGAAGATTCACCTAAAAATTAGACTACGGTTATTGAAAAATAAGATAAGAACAGAAATTGGACTACTGATAGAATAGCAAAATTAGTGACCAATACTCCTACATAGTCTCTATAACGGTAACCATCACATTAATTTCCTAAATCTTGACATCTTCTCCACAATGGAAAACTCACTCTCGTCGCCACTCTCGTCGTCACTCTCATCATCACTAACTTCCAACCAACTAATGAAGGATAAATTCAATTTGGCAGTGAAATTATTCACCAATAAATCCATCGAAAAGTCGTTCCAAATTATTAGCGAGTTATACTATAAAAGTTTTGAAACTTTCAATAAAGGATTGATTTCCGAGGAATTCTTCAACTCAATTATTAGTTTCTATTTGGTGGAAATAGGCACAGGGTTGTCGGAAGAGAGCTTAAGCATTAGCAATCGAAAGCATATAGAAACCATAATTGAAAATGATGAAATCCTCACCCTGTTGAGACAAGTTTACGACGAGATTCCGTTTCAAATCTGGTTCAATTACTATTTACTTCTTGTGACCAATCAAAAGTTGATCAAAAATGAAGACAATTTTCTAGCAAAGGTCTGGAATTTGTACTCCAGTATCGATTCCACATCACAAGATCCTTATTTAAAAGACTTTGTGGATTTGTATGTATTAGAAATCTTACCGAGATTTGGAAAGTACGAAGAAGCCGAGTCGATTATCCAAAAGAACTCATTATATAGTGGATCCGAGATAGAAACATTAAACGAAATCAAGCAGAAACAGGCCGAGGCAGAGAAACAGGCAAAACAGATCGAAAAGGATAAGAATGCCCTTGAAAAAGAAGCAAAGAAACGAGAAATACAGAAACAAAAGGATTTAGATGCCCAACTTAATTTGAATTTGAAAGCAAGACGTGAAGCAGAAAAGCTGTATACAAACGAGATAATACCTAAGAGTCCAAAGACCGACCAGTTGCAAGTTTTACGGGCAAAATTAGGATTTCTTTATAACCTTTCGAAGTCGTTTATTAAAGAAAACTCTCCATTGATTTTGGTAGTAGTTTTGCTATTTTTTTCGGTTTCGAGGTTTGTGAATGTTAAAAGGATCGATGTGAGGAAGAAGTTGGTGGATACGGTGAAAATGGCGTTTAAGATTACGTATTTGTAATAGTCACGAAGGAGGAGAGTTATAAGGAGCGTAGCGACTTAGTAACGATCTCTCGGATTTTAGTGATTCTCAGTACGGTCATCGGAGATTTCTCAGTACGGTCATCTGCGATCAGTGACTTCTCACAACGCCATCAGTAACTCTGATTTCCCTTATCACAATATTCGCTCAGCGACTTACCCTCTACAGCCGTTCTCAAGCCACTCTATAAACTCAAAGTGAGTACAATTTTATCTGACGCGACTGGTTCACCTATGGCAGAGAAATTGGTAGTCGCTTTTGATATAATTTTGTATACTATGACATTTTCATCCTCCTAAACATCATTATCATTACCAAAGACCATGATCTTATTAGTATCTTGAGACAAATATATTTATTATAGAACTAGTTAAATTGTAAGACATTAAATTTCGCGCTTACCTAATCAAGATTGTCGATGATAAGGGTCTCAAATTTGGTGACTATATTATCACCACTAACACAACATTACTCCACCAACACATCCATACACACCATGAGTGATCACGAATCGGTGATCTACGATCCAATAGTGTTCCGGGTTACACCCAAAATTCATTTCAAATTATCCCAGCTCAAATATGTAACGTTTACCATGATTGGAATAGCGTTATTGTGGCCATGGAACTGTTTCCTCTCAGCATCTGAATATTATGCAGAGAGGTTTTCCGATACTCCAGGGTTGATCAAAGTATACACGTCTACGATGATGTCTGTATCCACGGTAGCATCCACAATTTATAACTACTATTTGTCGCAGGTCCAGACTGGCGTCAACTATACCTACCGTATCAACTTGGGGCTCTCCCTAACTGTTGTGGTGTTTATAGTGATGGCAATCTCGTGTGTTTCCGACTTCTTCATCAGAATGTTGGATCCGATATTCTTTACTATTCTTATGAGTATGGTATTGATTTCTGCTACGGCCACTTGTCTTGCCCAAAATGGTACCATGGCCACCGTAAATGTGTTGGGAGGAATCTATGCCAACGCAGTAATGGTGGGACAAGCCGTGGCAGGGGTTTTACCAGCGTGTGCTTTGATCATTTCTACCTTTGTTATGGGAGAAAAGCCAAAGAACGAAGAGGAGGGTAAATACTATGTGGAAAAGAATTACGGAGTGTTTGTCTACTATATCACCGCCAGTTTAGTATCGATAGTGTCGATGCTATTACTTTTCTGGTCCAACTATCATCTCACCGAGGCCAATTATCGGGCTTTAGACGAAATTATGGAAGAACCATCGATTGTTCCAGAACCCCACCCTTTAATGTCGTCACTTTCACAAGAACCAATGATCCAATCCAAATATGTCCCTTTTTCAGTTTTATGGTCGAAGCTTAAGTTGATCGTACTGACGATCTTTCTCAATTTCTGTGTGACGTTGGTATTTCCAGTCTTTGCATCATGTATCGAATCAACCCATACCGATTCAACATCGATATTCTTCCAAAAGAAAATCTTCATCCCCTTCATTTATCTCACGTGGAACATAGGTGATCTTTTAGGTAGGATCCTCTGTGGCTACCCGAAATTGGGGCTCTTGATAACCAACCCCAGAACCTTGGTGATTTACGCGGTTTCAAGAGTAGTGTTTATTCCTTTGTTTTTGACATGTAATGTCCATCCATTTTCTACAAAGTCACACGAATCAAACGCTTTGATCAATTCTGATGTTTGGTACATTCTCTTACAACTCTTGTTTGGAATTTCTAACGGACAGTTGTGTACGTCATGTTTTATGATTGTGGGTGACTATTGTGATAACGACGATGAAAAAGAAGCTGCTGGAGGCTTCACAACGGTGTTTTTGAGTGTAGGACTAGCTGTAGGAAGTCTTCTTAGTTATTTGTTAGTTTTATATATCAATTAGCATATCAATTGCATATCAAGCATATAAAGCATATCAAGCATATCAACAGCATTTAATAACATAAAATTGGCCCTACGTTTAGAGGCTAAGCCACACAATCATCTTAAAGTCACAACTGACTACGAATAAATAGTCAAATAGAGCTCTTTAATTTCCTCTATCCTCTTTAATCTCTTTAACATCCTCTAAACTCTTCAATCTCTTTAATCCTTCTTTTCCTCTGGTTCTCTACGCCCAGTCCTCAAAAACTTGCAGCACTCGTCATACTTTTTTCGCGAGTCAAAACTTATCATCACTCCTTCTCTTATCAACAATGTCATTTTGGGATAATAATAAGGACACTTTCAAAAAAGCCGGTGTCGCTACAGCCAAGGGTATTGGTAAGGGTACTAAGGCAGTTTCAAAGGCTGGTTATAGTACCTATAAAAAAAGTGAGGCCAAGAGGAATGGAACAGCGTATGACGACAATGGCACCACTGATCAAGAAGCCCAACCATACACTGGCCCTCCTATAGCCAAAGTAGACAAGGATCAACTTAAACTGCTTCCTGCACCACCTAAACGTAATGTTGGCGCGTTTGAAGTTCCAAAGTCTGGTGAACCATCAATGTATAGAGTCCAGCCGACTGCGCCAGTGCAATATGCACAGCCAGGTCAAATTGGATTGCAGCAGCCAGTTCAACAACAACCAGGGCAGCCAATTCAGCAACAACCAGGGCAGCCAGGTCAATTTGGACAACAACCTGCACAACCTGGTCAATTTGGACAACAACCTGCACAACCTGGTCAGTATGGACAACAGCCTGCACAACCTGGTCAATATGGACAACAACCTGCACAGCCTATACAGCCAGGTCAATATGGGCAACCTATACAACCACAATTCGCAGCACAACCCGGTCAATATCCATCACAACCTGCCGACGTGCCGCCTCAATACAGCGAACCATCTCAATTCCAGTTGCCACAGATTCAACCAGCTCAAGTAGGAACTCCATCTCCTATCCCGGCTAGACCAATTCCTCCCCCACCACCGCGTTCATCAGGAATCTCTCCAAATCCTACTCAGCCGCAAGTACCGCTATCTTTCGAATCTCCATACCATCCGCAGTCATTGGAAGCCCCACAAGTGAGTCAACAGCCGACTCCTCAAACCGGGGAGCCAGCTCCGATAAATGTAAACATCGCTCCAATGATTCCTGGAATGAAAAACGCCGCCAACCAACTCTTTCAGTCATATCTGCAATCCCAACCTCTGACTCCTGGTGCAAGTACCGCTCAAACAACTCCTCCTCAACAACAACCGCAACAACCACAACAACCGCACAACATCAACATAGCTCCTTTTTTACCTGCTCTCACACAAGCAGGCGGAAGCTTTCTTAAAGCACAAGCGCAACAACCACAGCAAACCCAGCAAACCCAGCAGACCCCGCAACCTGGTGCAACCCAACAGCAGAATCAAGGAAATATCGACATAAGTCCTTACATGCCTGGTGTTAAACTGGCCGCTGGTAGCCTTTTTCAATCATATCAAGGACAAAATGCACCTCCTCCACAACAAGCACAAGTTCAACAACCGCAAGTTCAACAAGCACAGTTTCAACAACCGCAAGTTCAGCAACCACAAGTTCAGCAACATTATGAACAACCACAATTTCAACAACCGCAAGTTCCACAACCGCAAGCTCCACAACCACTACAACTTCCGGCTCAACAACAATATCAACAACCACCAGTGCAACAATTTCAACAACCCCCACAGCAACAAGTTTACCAACCTACTTCACAACAGCCTGAAAATTTGCCGCAATATACTCCAGTTCCCGTAGTCACTGATTCTTTACCTGTCGAAGAAGAGCAGAAGCCAGTTAAAAAGTCAAAGTTTTTGGGTGACGTCTCTCACTTTGCCCCTCCACCCACGCGTCGGGAACATCAATTAGCTCTCGAGTCAAAGGCGGGATCTCCTCCAGCTGTTTCTACTACAAGTACTGGAAAGAAAAATTACCAAGGAACTCACTCTGTTGCTTCTCCCGCGCCACCACCACCGGCGCGGCCTTCAACATTACCTCCCGTTAATTCTTTTGCACCCCCTCCAAAGATTTATCGAGCGGAACACGAGCAAGTTCAACATAAACCAAGTAAGAAATCCACGTTTTCCTCTCCGCAAATGCCAACAAGACCAAGTGATCCGATCTCCAATGAACAACCATCGCCACCCCCCATTCAGAGTCCTCAATACCCTGTGAACTCATTTATACCACCTCCAAAGATTCATAGAGGAGCACCTGGTCATGCCGAGGAACCTACCCCTCTGATGCCAACGAGACCACTGAATAACACTATCCTGAATAATAGCATCCTGAATAATAGTATCGAAACAATAAAGAAGGCACCACCTCCCAAGCCATTAAAGAAATCTTCGACTATTGGTGATGAAACTAAACGTGAGATACCACCCCCACCATATACCGAAAAAGTTCATAAAAAGGATATAGAGAAAGCGGAACCTTCTAACGGGCCAATAAACTTTGCTCAACAAATAGCATTGCAAAGGCAGAATTCCTCGCTGCCTTCTGTTGCAACCAACCTGAAACCAAACAAGCCACAGAAACCAATCAAATTGGAAGCTTCAATTCCTCCAGTTATTGTTAAGAAGCCGAGTATACCTGAACCACAAGCGGAGAAAGAACATGATTTCATGAATGACCTTAGAATTAGTTTGAAAAAGGTACATGTGGATCGTGATGAGAATTCGAAGCTGCTGTCAGAGACTTCAAATGCTCCGCCAAAACCTAGCAAACCTGTGATGAAACCGGGACCAAAACCAATCATAAAACCAAAGCCAATCCTGCAAACCTTCTCGAACTCGCAAGAGTCTATAACTAGCACACCTATCATCAGTCCAAAGCCTGCTATCAGCGCCAAACCCGATATCAGACCTAAACCTGCGACTGGTGCCAAACCTATTATTCACGCTAAACCTGCTCTCATCGCAAAACCGCCCGTCCCACCAGCAAGACGCACAACGCCAGATATTGCATCGATTCCTTCGCCAAAACCTCTTCCAGCTTCGGCCTTGCGCTCTGCATCTGTCACACCTCCGCCACCACCACCACCGAGAAATTATAATCGACCAGCAGAAGCCGCACCACCCAAACGTGAAGAAGGACCCCCAACATTAAACTTGGAGATTTCAACAGGATGGCTTGATCCCAACTTAGGATCGTCACAAATGCCCAAAGATTTACAGGGATTAACATATATTAGCTCCAGTCAAAGCTCGATGTCTGGAGGGACCACCACGCACGTTCATAAGTTGAACTTGAGGCTTAAAGATTTAAGTATTCTTCGGTATGTTATCTCATGGACCAATTCCGATTTTGCAAACGCCAAAGTAGAGATCCTGGAATACATTCCCTCACCCATCGTCCATAATGTTCCTTCGAAATCAGACTTGGTTGGTTACAGTGGCAGGTTTGGGGACTACATTGCTTCGTGGTGTGACCACAAAATGGGTCAGCAAGTAGGCAGAGGAGAATGTTGGGACCTTGCCCAAGAAGCATTATTGAAAGGATGTGGTAAACATGCCATGGTATCTACATATACACACCATGGTTTTCCGATCCTTCGAATTGCCGGCTCGAATTCGGGAATCTCGTTCATTGACGGTGTAGGACAATTTGATGAGATAAGAAGAGGTGATATTCTTCAATTCAAATCATGCATTTTTGTCGATAAACAAGCGGGATCTACTAAGACTGTGGGAGCACCTGATCACACTGCTGTAGTGTTGGATAACCTAGGCGACAAGATTATTGTTGCTGAACAGAATGTTAACAACACCAGATTTGTGGTAAAGGGTGAATATTGTCTCAAGGATTTGACTACAGGAGAGACATATGTATATAGACCTGTTCCTACTGACTGGCCAGGTCAATTATAGAGAATACTGAGCTATTAAATGCTGAGCTGTTGAATGCTGAGCGTAGCGAAGTATTCAACAATATATAATTAAATTTGAATGCTAAGCGTAGCGAAGCATTCAACAATACAGAACCAATACATTTAACCTCACCAATATTCATAGTATTCATTAATATTCACCAAATCTCATTAATTCTATTCACTTTCAAGATTATGTAAGCAATAATATAGTCTGAATATAGTAGATAATTACTGGTTGAAATTAATTGAAATTCGTATATGATATAGTTGATGATAATCCAGCCTAGTATATATGTTAATTTAGCTTGTAAATGCAACTTTGGTCAATATTCCTGTTGCTGAATCTACCTATTTAAATGTACTGCATATAACAAATCAATAGTTTGCACATTTGCAACTTTATAAACTGAAAGAACGAATCCCTCCGCTCATAGTTCTCTCTGATATCTTCTTATTAGGGAGACCTTATATTCCTTATAATCATCAAATTATTTGTTCACTATATCTGTAGTTATTCCTCATTGTCAGAAGTTTTCACCATATATTTGTCTTTAGGACCCTACAATAATTAGTGAGAGGATCACCAGCTCTAAATACTGTTAAGAGTGTTCCTGATTCTTGCTGACTAATATGGCAAATGATCGATCCAGCTACCCTTACTATATGTATCAGATTTATTACTCTTAGAAACTCTCTCTTAATCTCCATCACATTCTCCTTTCGATGTTCCTCACTGCTCCTCCTGCCGCGGTTCCCGTTCCCTCTATTCCTCTTCCTAAATTAATGGCTGCAATTTCGATCTCATCGCAAAAACAAAAAATCATCACCAATTAAACACCAACAGAACCATAATGCTGGAGGAAGAGATAGCGCCAGCGCCAGTGTTGTCGACGTACCAGGATGACATTACATTTTCCTACGACAAGGTCCGGGCCCAGGAGAAATTGAGACCACATCTCAAATTGAAGAATAACAAAGACGACGAAGAAGTCAGAGAGAAGATCGGACAATACTACTCCTTGAAGGAGATGGTTGAGTTTTTGAGCCAGAAGGATGGAAGCAAACTAAAGTATGAGAGAATCACATTACAATTTCCAGATTCTTTGATTTGTGACTCGGCGACGATTGTCCATGAGCTACAACGTATGTTGAAAGAAGTGAGAGAGAGCCAGGTAGAGGGTGAGGGTGAAAGCCAGGGAGAGGAACAGGAAGTGGACATCAAAAATGGTGAAGAAAACGGAGAAATATCTGATAATCGAGAGAAGATTAGCGGAACATGTCAAGTGACGGAGACTAAATGTCACAAATCAGAGAGTTTAAATAAATGTGGATGTGGAAAAGAAACATCGTGTCAAGAAGTGGCTGTTTCTTCTGCTTCTCCCGCTCAAAAACTCTGGATTCTTGCAGATACTTCATATTCTCCTTGTTGTGTTGATGAAGTGGCTGCCGCACATGTGATGAGTGATTTGGTTATTCACTTTGGTAATGCTTGTTTGAACGTGATAGACAAATTACCTGCAGTTTATGTGTTTGGAAAACCATATGCTGATATTGATGAGGTGATACGCAGCTTCAAACTGAAATACAATAAAAACGACAAGGTTGTCCTTATGGCTGATGCTCCATCAACATATATACTCCACGAGTTATACAACTGTTTGAAGGAAGAATACAAGAATTTAATATATGCTGACTTATACATTGATTCTAGTTCTTCTGCTTCCATCATTGGCTACACTCCACATACCAGCACACAGTACAACGCATTGAATAGAACATTTATCGGATTCGATAATATCCAAGACTTGGATGAGGCTTTGCTTGAGCATGATATCTTCCATATAAGCGATGCTTCTCCCGATACTCCAAGATTGCTTCAGCTTACAACCAAATTCAAATCGGTGACCCTTTATGATACAACCACTAATATCGTATCGCAGGGCCCATTTCCAAGTTTAATGCGTCGTTATCGTTACATGCATATGGCCCGAACTGCGGGAACGATTGGATTGTTGGTGAACACATTATCATTGGCCAACACTAAGAAATTAATCAACTCTATCGGTAAAAAGATCAAGGATGCAGGCAAAAAGCATTATATATTTGTGGTTGGTAAACCGAACGTTGCCAAGTTGGCCAATTTCGAAAACATAGACATGTGGTGTATTCTTGGCTGTGACCATCAGGGTATAATCATCGACCAAACCAATGAATATTTCAAGCCCATTGTTACTCCATATGAACTTTTACTAGCCTTGAATGACGAACTCACCTGGTCAGGCAAATGGGAAACCGATTTCAAGAAACTATTGCGAGATATGGAAGAAGAGGATGAGAATAAGGTCGATCTGGAAACAAGCGATGATGACGAACCTGAATTTAATCCGGTTACAGGGAAATATGTCAGTACTTCTCGTCCTTTGAGACAGTTGCATCATTTACAGATAACTTCCCAAGAAGAAGAAGATGATGAAGACGATTCTAAGAGCTTGGTCAAGAAATTCTCCTCTACAGTGGCTATTAAAAACACAGTTTCGACTTCTGCCGTACATTTACAGAACAGACATTGGACAGGTTTAGGAAGTGATTTCCAGAACGATAATTCTGACGAAGAATACGACCCAGAAGAAGGTGCTCTTTTGGAAAAAGGAAGAGGTGGTGTTGCAAGAGGCTATGATTATGATATTGAACACAAGCTAGTCACTAAGGAGTAGCGACTTAGTGACGATCCCTCGGATTCTAGAGAGCTTCTGGTGATCTAGCAATGACTAGGAGGATATAATCTTTGGATATCATATATATATAGTTGAACAACTAGTTGGAATTGTGAGCCAACCTTTGAATGGTGAAGTAAGTAGGAACTAGTGACCAGAAGACCTATGCAATCTTGGTGAGTTTACTACTAATATCATCAATTCTACAGTTCTGAAAAGTATCAAATAATGAATAGAGTTGATGAAGTGGTATTACTGAAGACTGTTGGGACAAGAATATATGATGTTAAATATCCAGAGACTAGCTTCTTTCTAGAGCTCACCAAACACTGTTTTTAGAGACAATGGAGCTAACTCATGAGAGATATTACTAAATAGAGACTCTCAGGCTCACTAAATATACCTCTAGATCACTATTACACCATTACTTCACCAAATAGATCTCTAAATGGTCCCTCTAGATCATTATGAGACACTAACAACTTTTCACTTATATACACTCCGCTTGTATAATACACGTACATAAACGATTTTACTTAAATAAGTATCCAACAACCAAGAACCATGATAACTATCGATGATGTGATGGGTACAAGCTGGAAAATGTTCTTGAAGTTCAACATGTTCTATATATTGACTATAATATATTTTATGTAAGTGAAACATTTTTCAACAACATTTCACAACTAACATCTAGAAACTTTGAGGCTTACAAGACGTTATTGATGACAATATTTGTTGTATTAGTGTATATACAGCTGCTGGTAAAAATTTCAGATATGTATCACGATATTCGTCCCAACAAGCGACTTTCCCAAACATATACGGACGGTGTAGCGCTCGTCACTGGAGGGTCGATGGGGTTGGGACTCGAGATTGTTCGTGAGTTACTTCGCCAGGAGATGCTGGAGGTGGTTGTGCTTGATGTGGTTGAGTATCCATTTGAGGATCCTCGAGTAAAGTTTAAAAAATGTGATGTGGGAGACGAGATCGTGTTGAAGAAGACTCTTGAATCCATCATTGAGATGTTGGACTCCACAGATAAATATATCAGTGTATTGGTGAACAACGCAGGAATCAGACACCATGAGTCTCTTCTCGATCTCGCCGATTCCAAGATCCACGATCTCTTTAACATCAATACTCTTTCACATATATGGATCTTGAAGGCTGTTATCAATAATAATCTACTGAAAATGAAGAGAGAAAAAGAAGAAGAAGTCAATGGTGAAAAAGATTTATCAAAAGATTCAAATGATTCAAATGATTCACCAGAGGATTTAACTAGTAATACCCACATCAAACCGCTCTTTATCGTTTCAGTTACTTCTGTTCTCGGGGCTTTGGCACCTAAAAACTTATCAGTATACTCTGCTACAAAGGCTGCAATCACCCTGATTCATGAGGCGTTATCGTATGAGCTTTCACAGTACAGGCATATCAGGATGTTATTAGTATCACCTGGCCAATTGACTTCGGGGATGTTTGAAGATGTGGCTCCGTCAAACCGGTTTTTTGCACCATTGGTCAAACATACAGAATTGGCTGAGAAAATCGTCTCAAGAATTATTCCAGGACATGCAGGGGTGTTATGTGAACCATTATACGCCAACTTTATTCCTGCAGTACGGGTCATGCCAATGATGTTCCAACACTTATGTCGCTGGCTCTCTGGAATGGATAAGAAAATCAATGGCGAGATAAATGAAACATTTGAAGAGATTCATAACACATAAAACGATAGACGCAACTGAATTACATAGAGACACTAGCGATAATAGAGAAGAAGGTGACTGATGAACAAATTCAGAGATCTGATAAATAGCAGAGTCTGACAAAGATATGCTAATAATGGACAGTGAAGCTTTTGTGAAGCTTAGTGAAGCTTAGTGAGGTATTAATAAAGTGCTAATGAGTGTTAGTTTTGATGGCCTAAAATTCCTCGCTACGCTCCAAATACTGTTGAAAGCCCATGTACATATTATTCTAATCATTTATAAATAGACGTTAATACTTTTCATACTTCTATTGATATGGTCATATTTTATACTAACTACTCATCTTTCTTCTCAAGCTTAGAGATCTCCTTCTTCAACAACGACAAGAACTCGTCTCTGTTGAAATAGCCCAAGATATCAAAGAACTTGGAGAGCTCCAAGTCTGCAAATACAGCGTTTTTGTCATCTCCGTTGAGGACGATTTTGGTCTTGTAAACGGAATCGAATTTCTCTGTCCAACCAGAAATTGATATTTTCTTTCCCTTGGGGGTGTATCCAACATACTTTACGTCTTTATTTGACCATTTCAAGTATGATAAGACACCACTTATCAAGAAGTAGGCCACAATGGAGAGAGCTGTCACGTTAAACGATTCTTGAAAAGTATACTTTTTATCAATATAGTATAACAAACCAGCTATGATCACGGTAGAGTAGCCTAGGGCCAACTTTATGTCTATGAGTTTAAAGGACTCGTCATACCCGAGTTCCGAGAGAACGGAAGACAAGTTGTCGTCAGTAGCTTGACGTAAGTCAATGATGGAGCTGATGTTAGTAGTGAGCTGAGAGATCTATCAACTTTGGTTTGATAAGTTGCTGGTGGTGCTAGTAATTTTGAATTAAATTCAGATTCGATTCTGGTAGTTCTGGTTCTGGTTCTGGTTCTATTTTGAATCAGATTTCAAATTAGATCACGCGAATTGTCTGACAACAATTCCTAACAATAATTCTCTTATACTTACTTGAGATTGACTGTCTTGGAGGCTGACATTTTAAGTATATGGTGGAAGTGTGGTCGACCTAAACTGTAAATAACGATTATGTTTTCATACAGACTGTTTGCTCCCAACCTGCATTTTGATCCTCAGCGCTAACCTGTAAATCCCACGATGATAAAATCAGATGACAGCCAGGAGTTCCAACACCATCAACTTGGGGATCAACTTAGTCGAGCTCCCCTTGTGATTTGTATATAAACCATTCTCGGGAGCATTTCTTGCATATTGCAGCCTCGCTGGAAGAATATGAAATTGGGGTTCAGCAAACGTGATGAACAATAACCCCCCACAGCTCATGAAAAGTAATCTTGATATTTCGAGTTCTTCTCAAGCAATGAAAAGCACAGACGTTTCAGCCTCGCTGCAGGTAATTAAAGGTGACAATTCAAATGGCTCTACTCCAAAGAATGTCAATACTCAGAAACAAGGACAATCCCGCCGCAAGGCAAAAGCAAACAACAAACAGTATCGAGATGATTTCTCATCACAATTGGAAAACCAGATCAGTCAAGGACGTCAAGTAGTAGGGACGAGTAAAAAAAACAAAATCTCCATCAACCATCTCTTGGACTTCCAATCTTATACGGATCTGAAGGAGTACAAGACAAACCATAGTAAAAGTGGCAAACGCAGAGACAGCGGCAACAAAGGCAATAGACAACACAAATTTGCACCTCCAAAGGTCCATTTACAGGGCATGACGTTTATAAATGTCCGCTACAAATTTGTGGTGGACTATAGGAAAGATTATAGAGTCCAGGAATTGGATCCAAATGTGCCCTTGGATACCAATGACATAATTCGCATAGTCGTACCCAAGGGCAATGCTTGTCCCATCTGTTTGACTGAGGATCAGATTGCTCCTCGAATGATCACATCCTGTGGCCATATCATATGTCTAAAGTGTGTGTTATCACTCTTGGAAAGTGAGGTTCCTCCGCTGCAAAAGAGGGAGTCCAAGGCTATAGTTGAAAAGTATCGTGAGTGTCCGCTTTGTTTCTCGATCATCAGGAAGAACGAATTGAAACCCGTGTTGGTTCATAATATCGACGAACGGTTCGAAACTCCTAAAGTCGACGACGAAGTGGTCCTCACCCTCATGCAACGGCCCAAGAATGGAGTGTTGGCCCTTCCAAAAGCATTAAGTCAATATCAAAATGTCATCGATGGGTTTCCATGGATTAACCAGACAAATCCTGACTTCAACCAGTACCTGCGTATCTTCAAAAGTGACATGACGTATCTTGTTAATATGTATGATTTTGAACGTCAGCAGATCTTGGCCAACTATGAAGAAGAAAAATTGCTATATAATGAAAGTGATACTTTTGTCAAGCTTGCGTTGGCCCATATAGACCAAGAAATAAGTCAATGGACTCAAAAGTTGACGGAACCAATTCCACCGACTTCAAAGTCAAAGCATCACATCGATAATTCTAGTTATTACTACTATCAAACAGGATTCAACGCTCCTTCGATGTATGTGTTGTCTCCGTTGGATGTGAAAGTATTAAAATCTGCCTACAATAATAGTTATGAAGAACTTCCATCACTGATTGTGGCCAAAATCGAGAACATCAAATACGAAGAGTTGACAACCGAAACATCTACCTCGAAATTCAAGTATATTTCCAACTTACCGTCAGGAACTCAAGTAGGATTTATGGAATGTAATTGGTACCAAAATGAGTTTGTTGACCCCAATACTTGGAACAGTTACAAGGAAGAACTCACCAAGCGGACTAAGAATTCAAAGAACAAGTTCCGTCGTGAAGAACTCAACAAACGGAAAGCTTTGGACGAAGAAGAGATTCGGAATCGTAATTTCTATGCCCGTGAAAACGGTGACAGGACTGACTTGACTGATGATGAATACTCCATAGATTACGCGACCTCTGGAATGGGAACTCTAACAATTATCGACAATCGAGAATTACCAACATTAGTTCATGAACCACATGAATATACCGGCCCGTCCGACGAAATGGCATCGATGGAGTACCAAACCACAATCTGGGGAACCAAGATCCCAAAGGCTGAGGAAGAAGCAGAATTCGAAGACGAAGACTACTGGGACGCAGAAGAAGCTATACGCAAAGCCAGAGAAGAAATGGAGCAACTGGCCGGCAAAGGTAAGAAAAAGAAAAAGAAAAAGATGATTTTACTTTCCTCTAACTATTAGAAGAAAAGAAAGAACAGAAAAAGACGATTTACTTTCCTCTAATTACTGAAAGAAAAGAATAGACCATTTTACTTTCGTCTACTTACTGAAAGAACGAAAAGACCATTTACTTTCCTCAAATTACAAGAGGTACAACACCTAGTGAGCAAAGTATAGACGATATAGAGAAATGAAGAATACGATGATTCAAATTGGAAATATGGTATAGTATGCATTAATGATCGACTCTATGAACGGTGCTGATTATTATTGGAAGCAGATCCACTGCTTATCATCATTAGAGCACTTATGTTCGATCTCTGTAATTTTTGAGCTCGCTTGAGCTCACTAGAACTCGCTTGAACCAACTAGAACTCACGTATTCGTTTCTGTAGATTCTTCTTTTTTAATCCAAGAATTCCTCCTCATATTTGACCTCTTCCTTTTTATCAATGCTTCCAACCCACATTAAAACATATGGCCTCGCGTAGTAGAAAATGGCCCCGAGGATAAATACCAGAGTACCGACAGTAGGGAAACACCAGTAAGGAATATCCAACTGGTCAGCATGTGGAGGACGGACAAAAGGCATCAAGGCAAGAAATAAATTGGCAAACCAGAATATGAATACACAGATAAACGGAGCAGAAATTGTCTTTTGATTGGCTGGTGGAGGTGGCAGTGATGACCGCGAAATAAGGAGATGCGAATCTTCCTCTTGGTTGTTTCTCTTACGAGGATTATATTCTGCAACCAATTCTTCATAGTCTAAGCCATTGTTGGCCAAGGATCCTTGTGGTAAGTGTTCTTCAGTATATGAGTGAAGAGAGTTTTCGTCATCTTCTTGAAGGTTACGTTCTTGTATGATAGGATTGAACTTGTCCCACTTCTCCTTCTTTTTGTTGAGTTTAAGATAGATAAGACCCAGAGTGAGGAAGACGTTGATCCAAGTACCTGGATATATGTAAAGGTTGACGACAAACTCATAAATCTCAGTCAGCGGTGGTGCCACCAAGATGAAGACGGTTACAAACCAATGAAGCAAAAGAGAATATGGCAAGTATTGGAAAACCGAAGAAAATGGAAGATAATTATTCATGGCGAGTTCCTGGTTGACGACACTATGAGCATAAGAAACAACCAACACGTTCCCCAAATTCGATAAGGAGATGAAAATGGGTAACAATCTCGAAGTGATACTTTCACCAAAGATCTTGTTGAAGAAGATTCCTGCCACCAACACTCCACTCTCCAATAACTCTTTCTTTGGAATGACAATGAGATAAGAGATCAATACGAAAAAATAGAGGACCGTAGTAAGAAGCACGGCCGATGGAGCTGCAATTGTCAAGACATGGTATGGATCTTCAATCTCATTGAGGACATAATTGACGTTCTCCCAGCCTTTGAAGGAATAGATGACTTCCAAAAGTCCCACGGCGACGGAATATGTGTCAGGCAGTTTATCTCCATAGAACAGCCACACATCAGTAAAGTTGTCAGTGGGTTCAATATCTATAACACCAAGGGACACAAGACCTCCAATCGCAATGATAAGCACGAGAATAAGTAATTTGAACACTCCCAAGAAGTTAAAGAGTCGAGTTCCTTGGTTGGGGAACTTTATATGCAAGAAAATACAAAACGAGATACAAGTAACTCCAATCACCTTGACCAACGAATCGTTGGTCTGGTCGCCTTCCTGGTGGTCAACCACAGCGTAGAGGACATACTTTCCGAATGCAAAGGAGTTTCCCGACAGAAATCCAAGTAGCACGATCGAGAACGCATACACACACCCCATGAGACCCTTGGGCTGGTTAAACACACGTAATAAGTAGTTCTTCTCGCCCCCGTTCTTAAACGGCAAGTTGAGAGCGAACTCGAGGTATATGATCAATCCACAGAAGATTATGATTCCACCAACAACAAATAACGAGAGGAAGAGTCCAACATTTCCTCCTGTGTACTGAAAGATTATTGACGGGTTAGAGAAGATCCCTGTCCCTATGATTTTGTTGACAATCAAAGATATGCATGATAAGGGTCCTAGTTTGGCCTGTGTCCGGATTGAGGACGTGGTGGTGCCAACAGATATGCTGGGAAGTAGGGTGGGCATTGAGTACTATAGTTTTAGCATAAGAATTGTGGATTCAAGATGATTTGGTTATCTGAGAATTATCTAGATAGAGTAAGTTCACGTGATGTGTCAAAATGTCAAAAAATGATGTGTCTCAAAAATGCGACAACAGATATCACAAATGTTGCAAAATTAAAAGATGATTTTACGTGACTGGGTCTTCTTAGATATTGAATATGATTTTTTAAATATAGTTATATATTCGGATATTGAAGTTAATGACATCAAGCTTCCATTTTGACTCTTGAACTACCACAAATAGGGTGATAAACTTGTTATAACCACCATATTTTATTACTTTGAGAGCTTAAAAAGTCATTCTATGGATGAAAGTCTTCTCTTCCATAATAGTCGTCCATAAAATTTACGTCATTTGATTAGAATTCTATTCTCAGTCTTGCTTGTCAAGTCAACGGGGTGTCCACTAAATACGATATCTATTTATTTCGTTCATAGAGTTGTATATGTGATGTGTTATAATAGCAAATGAATTGAGTTCTGAAGTACTAAACTTTAATCTTTTCAGTTGGTCTTGATTCTGTTTTAGAGTCTCAATCCAATTACGATTAGTTGGTAGTTGTTAATTAACAGTGCTTATCAATCTCTTGAAAAATTTAACAGAGAGAGATTTGAATAGGAGAGATTCCAAAAATTGAAAGAAACACCCAAGTATCGTTATATCAAGACGTGACCCAACTTCTACCAAATTCCAATTTAATATAATCACAATTACCTGCTTCTAAATCATTAACAAATTTTTTCTAATAGCATAGGATAAATAACATACAAGTTTTTTATATATTGTTTTGGGGACGATGACCTTTCACTAATCCTCCCAAACTTCAAAAATTGAAAATCCAGCGAGGCGGGTTTTACAAATATAGAATTTTGGATCACGAAGAATCTTCATCAGATCTCAAGTTAGCTCATATCTGGAGCTGATTTTACCTGAAATGAAAATTATGGATGAAAGGACATCAAGAAATGAAATTTATATGGTAAACAACATCAAAGTTATAAAATAACCCTCAAGGGTAGAATGAAGAGAAATTGAGTTCGTTTATTCCTTAGGAAGCATTAAATGCGTCAAGAAAAAGTGCAAAGCTTCTTTAGCCAAACATCTTCGAGTGTTATATTCATTTTTAGTGTAGCAAGACGTTTAATGAACGTTTTTTACGCGTTCAACCTATCATCAGCACTCGCAATTGTTGTATATTCCGTGATTCTTGCATATTCCGCTTTTGTTAGATTTTCTAAACCTCAACAAAGCTATCCAACGATGAAGAAGAACAGCTTCTATTGTTAAGTGGCCGTGATTCTCGTATTCACGTACTAATATGAAAAATCTATATAATTTTCGACAAATTAAGACACAATCCCGATGTGGTATCAAACCGTTTTAGTGGTACACAATGATTTTGTGTAATAAATGAAAAATTCAATTATAGAAGTAGGAACAACGAATTACAAGTTGGCTAAAGAATAAAATAGAGAACCTTAATGAAAATTATTTCGGATCGACCCTTGTTACCACAAATACTTTAATATCCACTAATATTCATGAATATTCACTACTAAAATCACTACACTATCATTTCTCTATTACCTCGTTTCTATTACTAATTTAACACCATTTCTAAATTGTACTCTAGCCCACCGTAGCCTTCCAATGCTACCAAACATACTGCAGCCCCACAGTTATTCAAAATGCGTCTTTCGCCCGCATTCTGAGATCTATTCATCTTTCTCGAATCTTCAAAGCCATACAACTCCTTTTCTGCACCAGTATCCTTTTCCTTTTCTTCTTCCACCACCTTGCTGTGCTTAGTCCCAGTCTCAAATGTCTGTTGCTCAAAAGACATGTCTTGATTGAACTTTTTGTGAATCAGAAGCCTTTGCGACGTAAAACTAGTTGAACTAATCTGACTGTACTCCAAGTTCATCTTGGAAGTGCACGAGGAATATTCGTGGTTTATGGATGGGAAGTTGATATTAAGAGATATGGATTTGGGTAACGTTGTTTTTTCAAGAATCTTGGATACTTGGGAATTTATGAATTGAATATTTTCACTGAAAGTGTTAACTTTCAAGGGTTGTTGACTTTGAATATTGAAGTACTTTTCATCCTGATAATAAATATGGTGGTTGTCTTCGGTTGAGATGGCAATGGAGGGAATTCCGTTGATCTTGGAGTACCTCAACATCTGAAGAAGAACGTTGTCCTTATCGTCGTTTGTGTATTTTGTGCCTTCGTTTGGGCCAATGAGGATGATTTCCGGCGAGAATTGTACTTTATTAATCAAGACATCAAGTGCTATACTTAACGTGTCCATTGGATTTGAGTTGACATACCAAATATCTTCATCTAATGGATCTTGTCCATAAATGTTTGATTGAGTAGTGGTCTTTTTAGATTTAAAGTTTGTTTTAGACAATATTCTTTTGTCGATTGATTTAATGGAAAACTTGGGGGAGTGGTTGATTCTGGCGATGTTGCGGAAATATGTTTGGTGTACTGGAAGAAGATGGGAAAACTCACCACCGTCAATCAAAGACAATTCGCTGTCAATCAAAGACCCGCCACCCAAAGACTGTTTGATTTCACGGGATCTAACGGTTGCTTCCGAATCATGAAGGGCCTCTATTCTGGGGACCGACTTCATTGCCTCAGTCATATATGAGTTATGGATGCTTTCATTTTCTCCTTCTGATAACTTATCGCCTGCAACAGTTTCAGTTCTATGATTATATTTATATAATGGACCCACCAACATGACATTGTGGCCTTCATTTTTCAAATGTTGATACAAGTATCTGACATTTTTCGATACCCAGGTATCTGTAGTGGTAAGCAAGATGTTTTTTGCCACTACCATTTGAAACGTAATGGCTAGTATCAAATATCTAACCAACATAGGTTTCAGTAATTTGTTTTGACGATAGTTTTTACATAACTAAAGTTCGGGATTTGATTCATTTTTATACGTGGACCCCCAAATGCGTATTTTTAAAAAACGTGGGTGCAAAAATAAATTATTATTTGTGATTTCGCACACCAATGCCTTCACGTGGGTGTTGTGTTTCCACAAGTGTGGATGGTTTGTCCAATCTTGGATATATTTACTAACTCTAGACAACTCTTTCATTTCTAGACGTCTACTCGTTAGTTCTCGTTAGTCTCTTTATTCTCGACTGAGAGCCTTGCGCTATTTAAATATTTAAAATTAGCTTTTTCAACTATATGCAATACACAAAAAGGTGCCGCAGTTGACAGCGTTTACGAGAGTTCATGTTATTTCTGTTTATGGTCCTTTATATTGTGATATGCAGGATGTGATGACTCTAGCGAACTACGAGATTTTTCGTGACACAAACTTTCTCCACAAACGGAAAATGTCCCAATACAACCAAAAACTAGCCAAATGTCGTAATATTGAGAACGGTAGCGAGACCACATTAGGGCCCGAGTTTTTACCCTATGGAGTTACAAATAATTATAATGAATGGAAATGTAAGGCGTGGTGCCAGTATAATTACCAGTATGATTCCAGTATATTTTAACATAATTTCAAAATTCCAGTATAATTATAGATGTCGAAATGTGTATTGTAAGTCTAGCCGCGACCAAATGGTATATTTAGCACGCGAATGTGAAACTGAAGTATTAACTAGAATTCTTCTATAATGAGATATGACAGGTTGAAACAAACCTCAGACAAATACTTAACCAGCACAATCTCAAATTATACAGTAAGCCAGTACTCAATAAGTTAGTGGATCCATGATATTCTTAGGAATTTGTTTGCTGTAGATATATTAGCTGACACTAGTAGGGCTTAGGTTAGGGCGCGGTAGGGCTTAGACCGAATCCATGGTTGTGCGAAATGAGGGAATAGCTCCATCCAATAGTAAAAGATTGTCACCAAAGAAAGTTAAACCGTGACTGTTACTAGCGGCACAGTGGCTTAGAGTGACGAATACGTCCCTAGACGTTATAGAGGAGAATATGAATAATTTAATGTGAGGTTCTTAGTTATAATCCACGACATCGTAATTTGAGCAACCACTGAGTTTACGAAGTATTTGGATACTTAATAAGTGCTTATTAGAGGAGATTTGCTTTTGTTCATAAATATTGGTGAACATTAGTCTTTTGTTGATTAAATATAGCTCAGATTAACCTTTTGTTGATTAAATATAGCTCAGATTAATCTTTTGTTCATTGACTAATTAAAAACTACTTCTTACTCCTCTTCTTTATTCCTCTCATTCCTTTCACTACAAAGTCTCGTTTAAATCATATTAAATCTACATAATAAACTGGATAGACATGTCCATAGGATGCGAGGCACTCAACTGTGGCTTTTGTGAGTACTTTGCACTCAAAAGTGCTCTCATGTTGTTTAGAAGTGACAAATACAGTTGGTTTGGTTGCTGAGTCATGGTTGAGATGAACGACCACGACATGGCTCCGGTAGCCATACCATTTTCCAGCGCATCGGCACTAGTTTGATCATCCTTACATCCACTGATACTCACAACATCTGCAGGAGAACCCTTGAATTGTTTGATACTGTCCGAGTTGACATTTCCTGACTTGGCAAATTTCTTAGCCATTGAGGTTAACGACGAGATAGCTCCTCCAATATTTCCACTATTGTAAGCCATAAATGCTGAAAGAGCTCCAGAACCAGCTTCCTTCAACATATTTGGTTCCTTAACAACACCTTTAGTACTGTAGACATAAGGCAAATCCAAAGCAGTACCACTGTGACACGAATCATATAAAGCTGTCAATTTGCATCCTGGAGGTAATGGTCTGACCATAATATCATGCATATCGTCATCAACAATCTCTCCTGCAACCTCGAAATCTACAGGATAAATGACATCGTCAAAACCGCTTTCTTCATCTCCATTCAAATCCTCAGTAACTCCACCATGGCCACTGAAATGGAACACTAAAGAGTCGTTAGGACGGGCATCTTTAACTAACCATTGCATAGCACGGATGATATTTTCCTTCGTAGGTACTCTGGCCCTATCATTCAGATCGTCTGTCAAGATCACCATATCTTCCCATTTGTAGCCCCATCTTTGAACCAAAAACTGACTCATGTTTTTGACATCATTAATACACCCACGTAATTCGTTTTTGGAGCCAAAGTAGTTGATTCCGACCAACAATGCCTTTTTACGCCCCGAACATTGAGAGTACTGGTAAGTGATCCCCGAATTGCCTCCAAAACTCTGAGGTTGTTGGGGTGGTAGATGAGCAGGACGTTCGAATTGTTCTTGTGAATAATTGCGACTCTCATGTTGTGGAGGTGGAGCAAACGCTTGTCCAGGAGGAGCTTGTGGACGGTTATATCCTTGATTTCCATACCCTTGTGGGGGACCTTGAGGAGGCGCATAGTACGATTGAGGTGGTGGGCCAGGAGGTGGTCCGCCCCCGGGGGCACCACTAGGTGGTCCATATTGGTACTGTCCAGGAGGAGGACCCTGAGGGGCCGCATAGTGATTTCTACCGCTACCAGGAAACATTATATAGTAGATTAACGCGTTATCGGTGTCGGTGTTGAATTTTCAACATGAAATAGCGGTCTAGATATTTTGAAACATCACCACCGCAACATAATAGAATAGTCGCTAGTAACACTGACGGTTATAGAAGAGCTCAGCCTTAATCTTGGATAGAGGTCTCTAGTTGTGTCAGTAAATAGTTACGCTCATATCAAGGCTGTATATATGTATTCTTTAACAATTCCGAGGAAACGTTTATTCATAAAATAAAAATACATAAGAGTCTCTCAACTACAACTTCAGAGAAGTAGTGTCTTCATTTTGTTGAATAATTACTTTGGGGTACATGTCACCAACAAATGGACCCAAGTGCCAAGCTGCACCATCAACTACTTGAACGGTTCCTGATATGTACAGGGCAGCGGGAGAGAAAATGAAGACAGTAGCATCGGCAATATCTTGAGTAGAACCCATACGTTGTAAAGGAATCTTGTCTACCATCGAGGAACCGCTACCAGGAGGAGCCAATCTATCCATACCTTCTGTGTTTGCTATGGCTCCTGGAGCAATACAGTTAGATCTGATACCCAGAGGACCCAATTCAACAGCAAGAGTATTTGAGAGAGCATCAATACCAGCCTTTGCTGCAGTTACATGTGATTGGAATGGGAATCCGTAATAATGAAGAGTTGCAGAAACGAAAAGTACGGCACCCTTGTTCTTTTTCAACTGTTCAAACGTGGCCTTGACGGTATTGAAGGACCCCAACAAATCAATAGAAATCACAGACTTGAACGCGTTGGGAGACATATGATTGAAATCACACAAGAAGTTTCCAGCAGCTCCAGCAATTACAAAATCGATTCTTCCCAACTCAGCAACGGTCTTCTCAACTGCCTTTGCAATACTATTGACATCACGGACATCAACACCACCAAGTCCGAGGACTTTTGAACCAGGACGTAAGGATTGAATTACAGCTGCTGCTTTTTCCGTCTTTTCAACGTTTCTTCCAAGGATGGCAGCATTAGCTCCGAGCAAAACGAGAGCCTCTGTTTGTACCTTACAGATGGTACCAGCACCTCCCGTTACAAAGACAACCTTACCTTTGAAGAGATCTGGCTTCCATGAAGATCCGCTGACATATGATGCGTCTAATGTAGTCATTTTGAAGTAGTTGTATATTAATCTAATAAGAAAGTTGCAGAATCGTCGCGATTGGTCTTCTTTATATGGTGATTTGAGTTTTTGTGGGGTTCTTTTTCGCAACATCTCAAATCACGCCGAGGAACCTGGAGTCAGTCTATGAAAATGTAAGCACAAAAGAAACAATGAGACTGTGCTATGGTTTAGGTATATTTACCGTGGGATATCTGCATGGTGGCAATTGTGGCTCTCTATTTTGCCTGTGTTCTCATGAAGTATTGTCTTGGTGCATAATCTCATGCGAATTTCTCTTCGGATGAGTGCCTGTGAAGGGGAGGGTGTACACTTGGGGTAGACACTTGTGATCAATTGACTCAAGATACTTCCGGCCTCATTGGGTATTACCAATCTTGTGAAACTAATGGTTTATTCTCTATCTATATTCTATATACAATGTGTTTAGGGACGAGAAGGTGATGAGGGAGGGAGTGAGTAGATCCAGCGTGATGAGACTACTTTAGTAAATTGTCAGTACATTCATACTCCTAAGAAATGTCAGCAAAAGAATCGATTACCAAGTTCACTGACTTTTCAGTATTGAAGTACTATATGAGTCCCATTTTGATCGGATGATACAACTCTATATGAAATTATGAGGGATAATGAGGAATGGAACAGATGAAACATTGCAAGTTTATGCAAGACAGGTAGTGGTTGATAGAAATATTGAAGATTTTCAATACTTTTGTGGTTGAAGGTTTGCACTACTCTTGTGGTAGATAGAGTCATTCAGTATGCTTGAACAGATTGTCAAAAACATCACCAAAGCCGCAACAGTTCTGTTCAGGTTTAGCAACAAATATGCTGTGCTTGAGTAGTATTATTGCTTTATGAATAGATTTGACGACTTTGTCACAGACTTAACGATTTGTCCAGTTATGCTTGAAGTCCAGATCCCATTATGACATCTAATTTCTTTAAAGAAACCTGGTAAAGCAAAAGCATGATGGAACTTTGAATACCTGTCCATATAAATCTGGGCCCCACCCCCGAGAATGCACCCAAAATCCCTTCGTTCTTATAAATGGATGCAAGGGCATTGTATGTCGAAGATTTGTGCAAGAACTTATCAAAAGAATTCTTGGGTACAAGTGGAGTAAATTCATGGCTACTGGGTCCCGTAGCTGTTTGAATTCTTGTTTTGATCACATCCAACGGAGTGGTTAATGTCCCTGCCAATCCACCGGCAGCAGCCCCAGTCGCTAATTCCAACCAGACTGGCAAATCAGAATCTTTATGATTGTAATAGATGGCCAACTGTCGGAATTTCTCATAAAATGCAAATTGTAATGCACTGAAGGGCAAATCACGGAACAAGGTCTCCTTGTATCCAAACGCAAATGTTCCCAATCCTTCAGTTTTGGATATGCTCGACACTGCATGTATCAAGCCTCGATAATTGTATCCGGATCCTTTGGTGTATAGGTTATTGTGTTTTCCTTGTAATTGTAATCTTGTTTTCAACAACTCGGAGGGCACATAAAACACACTCAGTGCCAAATCTCCCAACACTCCGGCAATGAAATACGAAATTGTCTCGTTCATACCATAATCTCCAATCAACTTTCTCTTGGTATATTCGTAAGTTCCAAAGAATGCTGCAGTCAGCGGAAACAGCCCCAAAATTGCTGGGGTATATCCACCGTATAAGCCTCGGAAAAATCCTTCCTCTCTGAATATTGTTAGATATGCCGGTATCATGTTTTTGTACTTTATATGGTGAGCAAAACCTTGTTGTCTTGTCTTGACTGTGTCTAATGAATGCATAGACGTATCACCCACCATGCCTCCAAATCCTCCGGCTATCATACAATTTATGATAGGAGAAATGTCCTGTAAGTTTGATGACTCTCCACTTGATACTGGTGGCGGGATGGGTATCACTTGCAGATCTGACCTGGTTTCATGATGTGTTCCGAAACTTAGCGGTATGGTCGAAGATGTAAAAACTTGCGACATCTTCTAATAAATAATCGAATAAAAATCTATAGCAAGCGGAAGTTCATGAGATGTTCAATGATCTAGAAGGTACTCAAAGAGAAACTTAACCAATGATTCTTGAGCGACGGATATATTTCAATAACACCTGAGCTGATTCGATATTCGCCGATACTTTCACAACTGATTGGTAATAATGAGGGACGGAATGTGTGATGGAATGTTTTAGAATATCTTGGTCCCCTGGTTAGATGCAAGTCTCGAGAGACAATAGTATGGTATGCTTATATAGTTGTTCACTATAGAAATCTTGAAGTCCATTTTTCTCATCCTGGGATTTTTTCCACTGATGGATTTTGGGTACTTCTAATATGAAGGTGGCAACCAGGAGTTAATGAAAGGGACACCGAAGGGACGCGTGGTGATGGTAAATAGAGAAGTGGTGAGTAAATAGAGAAATCCCGCGAAGATAGGCAGACTAGCAATGAGGATAGAGATATTTTACTGTATTATTGTAGAGTTTGTCGCTAATATTTTAGAGTAGTGCTCAGAATAGTGGTGTTAGAAATAATGGTGCTAGAAATGGTGGTACTAGAGTTTAGATAATCGCAAATGCTGAGGAGTTCCACAAACATAGTATTAACCACTGGATATCTAAGCTGCCTAAAGAGACGGAACTTTCAATGTTATGGATCTTGTGAAGCTTCAATATGGATCTCGTATATGTGATTATGTAATAGACAAGTCTCGGAAGAGTACTTCTACCTGTATTAGTGCTTTCTAAACTACAGTAATCACTCCAATAATAAGAAAACTCACTAAATTGTGGACTGGCAAATCAGCAGAGGTCAGTCCGCTAGAGCCTGGTTAATACTATCATGGTTTCTTGTCATAACTCAACCATTGCGAATACTCGGAGCACTCGACTCAGAAATTAAATCTATCAGCTTATTACTAATGCTAGATGAAAACTATATTAAGATTCAAGATCTTCTCGCTGCTTTTCCTTTGATATAACTACCTCTGATTGGTAGCAGTAATCTGATAGCATATATGAATATATGCTTATGTAATCGCTATATACTAGAATTTTTCATTTGCACCTTCTTTATCGTATTGGTTGTTATTGGACATGGATAGGGATGATTAGAGCATTACGAAATGTGCCCCCGCGACTCGTATCGCTAAGTGAGCGACTCCTGTCGCTAAGTGAGCGGCGCTCTTATCGCGTTTTAGCTTTGGAGTCATCCTGTGACGATTCTTGTATTGCACTTCTTGACAAATCGCAGCCTGGTCCACCTGCCATACTTGATTTCACCAAAAAGACACTAGATTCAGCAGATTTAGGCGGGATTATGCCTACTGCTGCTCACGACTTTCACCACTACACTATGGCTTCATTAGTCTCTGAATTTTGTCAAAAACATCAGTTAACGTCCCAAAATCCCCCAGACTTGATCTGTGTAACGAGGGGCCCAGGTATGACTGGATCGCTTAGTTCAAGTATCCAAATAGCAAAAGGACTCAGTATTGCTTGGAATATTCCCATAATAGGTGTACATCACATGTTGGGACACTTGCTTATAGCCCAACTTCCCAAATCTCAACAGCCACAAATATCACCTCCAAAGTATCCGTTTTTATCTCTACTTTGTAGTGGAGGACACACGATGTTAGTATTGCTGAAGTCCATATCAGACCACGAGATCATCATAAACGTCAATGATATCGCAGCTGGAGATTCTCTCGATAAGTGTGCTCGAGAATTGGGTCTTTTTGGTAATATGTTGGGGAAAGAATTGGAAGTATACGTGGATGCGATTCCGCAACATCTCAAACGAGAGTTTGACACCGTCAATACTAAAACCAGACACAACTCATATAATCTAAAGCTTCCAATGCCTTTCAGAGGACCTCGTGACTTGCGATACCCAGAAACCATCCAATTTTCATTTGCATCTTTCCTCAGTTCCATCCAATCCTATAGAAAACAACATTGTCACGACTTGCCATTTGATACAAAAACAAACCAGCTACTTGCATACAAACTCCAGGAGACCATATTTGACCACATTATTGATAGAATGAATATAGCTCTCGTCAAGCATGGTTTAAACTCCACCATCTATGCAGCTGCAGATGGAAAATTCAATGGAGTTCGAGATGTTATTTGCTCAGGAGGAGTCGCTGCAAATAAGCGTCTTCGAGAGATGCTAGCCACCAAATTGAATTTCAAATCTTGTCTTCAAACCGATCCAGTCTTTCACTTTCCTGACTTGGCCCTTTGTACAGATAATGCGGTGATGATTGGAGTGGCAGGGATCGAGATATTTGAGAAGTTACGTATAAAATCGGATTTGAGCATCCTACCAATCAGACGCTGGCCTATGAACCAATTGCTTGACGTTGATGGTTGGGTCAATATCAGTGACGAAGAATATATGAAAATCACAAGTAAAAACACAAATAATATTCATGACTTGTGATCTCTTCTGATTACTATTACCTATGAACTTGTATATACAGAGAATTGGATATGTACATAGCTCAATACTCATCCAGTTCTTCTATTAACTTTAGTAGTCAACTAGCTCTTCTATTAACACTAATAATCATCTAATTCTTCTATTAAGTTTAGTATTCATCCAGCTGTTCCAGTTTAACTTCGTCATCTGATTCATCTTGGTTTTGAAAACTTGGTGGTGAAGCTATGGGAGTAGGTTCTCCTAAAGATGCAGCCTCGGTGATTGCAGCCATTTTGGCTCTGTCGTAAGCAGCCTTGTCACGAGCCTTTTGTCGTTGACTTCTATGTATATTATTCTCTTGATCTCCCAATTGATCGTCTGGAAGAGTATCATTTCTAGAACCTTCGAGTTCCTCGTTTTCTTCTTCAGATCTGTTTCTGCTATGAGCTCTGACTTCTGGTTCCATATCTTCCTCCGGAAAAGTATCTTCCACTTCACCCCTGTGGTCCAAGAACGAAGTAGTTATGTTAAACTCTCGGATAAGATTTTGCCACGTTTTGTAGTCAAAAGTTGCAATATGGTGATTTGTCTCAATACTCTTCAGTTGTTCTTTGGCATCGCTGCATTCCTGATCCGAGACTCGGAAAACATTGGGAATTCCATCTTTATCGAGAAACAACTTCAACCTGGCGTCCTTGATCAAAAAACTGGTATAGAATAGGTTTTCTACCGATTGAGAAAATGAGTCTGGATTAATAAAGAACTCAAAGAAATTGACAGGTTTCGATTCGTCCCTTTTTATGAATGTCTGGTAAACAGATTTCACCATTGTAGCAGTATTTTGTTCTACATCGTGATCTATTTCACTTGCCTGGACTCTTTGTGCGGTGGTAGAATATGTTGACTGTGTGTCGTCGACGTTTCTGGTTCGAGGAGCGATCTTTTTCCGTTCTGTAGATAATGGTCCGTTCAAAAAATCGGTCAGGATGACTTTCTTACTGGTTTGTAAGTAGAGGACTCCTAGTTTTAGCCAGTTAAATTGATTAAACCTGTCTTCTTTCGTACTTAAGCCGTTATTCAACTCCTCTTCGTCTTCGTAGTCTTCCGGAACTTCACTACGATCCTCATCCTCCTTAACAAACGCAGTATCAGTCATAAATTTCTTCAAGTTGCCCACGAATTCTTTCACCCCAATAGAAACTCCAGCATCGTCTAGCTTCATATTCCGTACATTCATAGCAGCAAAGTCAGACGTTTCTTTGAAAGCTTCGGAATCCTTTAAATGTACTTTGGTATCTCGATTCTTGTCTGTTTGGACTCGACTGTATAACTGCTGGATTTCATCAAGATGCTGTATCACCAATTCAGAAGCATTTCCTTTACTGGCTTCTGATTGTTCATTTCTCAATTGATACCGAAGTCTGTCATAATTATCAATATGTTCTTGCTTTGATAACTTTGGTACTTTTCTTCTTGGTTCTTCATCATCCGACTCAGAACTATTGCTCTCTTGAGTTTGAGATCGTGATCTTGAATTCATCTCCTCTACTGTTAAGAGTAAATGTTGTTTGATTTACCTCTAGATCAATATTCCGGCCTCGCGCACGATTTAAATATAGATGAGAAATAATCCAGGTTGCAAAGAAGTTACGAAAGACAAGATGGAAGAGGACAAACAAGACTACAGGAGGATCAAGAAGTTGGATGAATCTGTGGTCAATAAAATTGCTGCTGGTGAGATTATTATCCAGCCAGCAAACGCGTTAAAAGAGATGTTGGAGAATTCTATAGATGCGGGATCCACGATGATCGAAATCATAGTCAAAGATGGAGGACTCAAATTGCTCCAAATAACAGACAATGGACATGGAATAAATAAGGATGATTTGGCGCTTCTTTGCGAGAGATTTGCAACTTCGAAGTTGACTAGTTTTGATGACTTGTCTAGAATTGCAACCTATGGATTTCGAGGAGAAGCGCTAGCCAGTATTTCTCATATTTCTCGCTTATCAGTCATAACCAAGACCAAGGAGTCGGCTGTTGCTTATAAAGCATTTTATTGTAATGGAAACTTGGCTACGCCTACGTTCAAGTCAAGTGGTACTGCAAATATATCACCAAAACCAGTTGCAGGCAAGGATGGTACACAGATTCTGGTGGAGGACTTGTTTTATAATATTCCATCTCGACTCAAGTCTTTGAGATCTAAAAGTGATGAGTTTTCTAAAATATTGGATGTGATTGGTAGATATGCTGTTCATTCTCTGAAAGTGGGAATCAGTTGCAAGAAGTTGGGAGAATCTCATCATATTATTTCAACACGTCCAAATTTACCGTTAAAAGAACGAGTACGAATTGTGTTTGGAACCAACATCGCCAATGAACTAATCGATGTGGAACTTGATGGACAATTAATTGAAGAAGAAGAGACGGTCTCATTAGCTGAAAAATATGGTTTAATGTCAGTATCTGGAGCAGTAACTACTCCCAATTATACTAATAAGAAAAAGGTGCAGCCAGTATTTTTTATCAACCATCGGTTGGTTGCTTGTGAACCTTTGAAGAGGGCAATTTCGTCTATTTTCCAATTCTTTTTACCGAAAGGAAATTATCCATTCATTTACTTGAGTTTAGAGATTGATCCGCAAAATCTTGATGTCAATGTCCATCCTACAAAACGAGAAGTAAGATTCTTACATGAAGAGGAAATCATTGAAGTGATAACTAATAAAGTGCATGAGGTTCTTTCTAGTGTTGATACATCTAGGAAATTCAAGACTCAAAGTTTATTAACTGAAAAACGTCCTGCTAGTGATCAGTACTCTACTATTGCCCAAAACCCAAAGAAAAATAGACAGGAAAATAAACTTGTAAGAGTAGATTCCCAGCAAAGCAAGATAAGTCCGTTCTTATCACTGACAGAGAGACCCAAAGATAGGCTGCAAGCTGAAGCAGATATTTTTGAAAATGAATCCGAGGATACACAAGATTCCACCATTATTGAAGAAGATTCTAATGTAGTTACTGTCACATCTTCTACTACTAATGATCGCAAGAGAGTCGCCATCAATTTAGACAGTATCAAAACTATACGGGAAGAAGTTAGTCAATCTGTGCACAAGCCATTGACCAATATTTTCAATAGTGCAGTATATGTTGGTATAGTAGACGAGCAGAAACGTCTCTGTTGTTTCCAATATGATGTCAAATTGTATCTCTGCGATTATGCATCGGTGTTGAATGAGTTTTATTTTCAAATAGGTCTCTCTGAGTTTTGCAATTATGGAAGAATACAACTCTCGCAAGAAATATCGTTGGAAGAACTTTTGCAGGCCTTGTACGAGAATTCAACCAACCTCATCCCCAAGAAAGTGATTATTGAAACATTGATGGGTATGAAAGATATGTTGTTTGAATATTTTCAAATCGAACTTAACGACGGCTCACTCGTTGCTCTACCAATGATTTTAGAAGAAATTCAACCTATTATATCGAAGCTACCACATTTCATATACAGACTAGGCTCGCAGGTAAACTTTGAAGATGAGAAATGCTGCTTGGAGGGAATAATACGACAAATCGCATTGCTATACGTCCCAGAACCAATCTCAACCGAGATCACTGAGGCCAATACAGGCAAAAGAGTGAAATTGGATCATGCGCTAGAACATATTTTATTTCCTCTTTTGAAACAAAGATTTCTCGCAACCAAGAACCTTGTTATGGACGTTACTCAAATCACTGATCTTCCGGGGTTATACAAAGTTTTTGAGCGTTGTTAGCCCATGTGATGGGTGCAAAATGCGTGTGAGAATGTCGATCAAAATCACAGCGTGGAGACGAATGTCGCACGGTGTCGGCAAATGTCGTAGCACTCTAAACCGCTGAAAAACGGTTTCCAATATAAATCAAACACCAGACAACAGAAGAGTTATCTCTAGATTTGGAAATATTAGAGGCAACGTCATTGCGAGACTCTAGATAGGCCTATCCTAAAATTCTTCCGGTATGCTTATTGAAAACTCAATCAATGAAAAGTACATCCGTACGTTAAACTTTGGATGTTTTCCTGCCAATGTATTGGAGTTCCAAGAATCCCAAGATTTCCTCCAACAACTTATCTTTATTGACTATCAACTTCAATTATTGATCCAAAATGAATTCAAGGGTAAGGACCTTGTGCCTGCTAAATATTATGAATTGCAGGGCAATGATTCTCCTCTGGAGAAGTTGTTCCAATTGATAAGTTATGCCAAGTCCATAACCGTAAACTACAACAATACCACCAAAACCTATGATGAAAACCTCTATTTCTCAGTTATTATGGCACACTTATATTACTTGAACTCTCAATTGGATGCTATGCACTATTCACTCAACTCTATCGCCGTCTCCACCCAAACAGCGTATGCCTCGGCTACTATATGTCAGAATGAATTCATTCAATACTTGACGGCGAGGTATCATACCTTATTGGGATTGACAAGCGTTGAAAACTCATACAAGGTATGGATAGAATACTTGTTCTACTTTTCAAAGCCGTTCAACAAGTCGCAGATTTCAGCCAACCGCTGGTTGGACTTGTTATTTCTTAAACTAGCTGAGACCTTGGCGGAAGGTGGCAAGAAATTGTCATTTAATGATTTGAAGAGTCAGAAATTCTTTGATACCAAATTATCTACTATTAGATATGCATGTTTCTTGTTAAGGCCGGAGAATTTGAAGTTAGTTGATGCTTCTTTCAAAGCAAACTTTGCTGGCTATTTATCAACGGAATTGACAGCAATGATCGCTATCAAATCTGAATTTCCAAATGCAAATAATACAGACAGTGAGCTCAACGATTACGTTGACAACTTGTACCAATCTTTAAGTCAAGTTCCATTTAATTTTACGGTATTGAAGTTAACGTCAACTAAAAACTTCTTAATAAATGCGACCACGAAAACATATCAAAGTCAAACCGTTCTCGCGAATTTAATCAAGAACTTGATTGATACGGACGAGTACGACGAAGCATTTGCTGCGTTCAAAACGTACATCAAGTACTTAGAAAACGACCAAGAATTACATGGAGGACGTGTTGATAACATTTTACAGGTTATCGAGGTTTTTGGAAGTTGCATCGAGCATTTCAACCCTATCAAATCGTTTGCTCCACGGACAAATTCAATCAAAAAGTTCAAGTACACTTCTGAAGTCAAGGTGGTGGCTGCGTTATTGTCATTTGGCAATCAGCTACAAATATACTTGAACAACTTGGCATCTTATATCGACTTGAATTATGATGAAGAAAAGAGTATGGACAGTGCCAACTACTTATCATTCTTATATCACAAGTATAACGTGAACATTTTATTATCAGATCATTCCGAATTCATTGAACTAATTTCTCATGCTTGGTTTTCATTGGGATACTATTACTATTACTTGTCGATTTATGAATCTCCGACCCAAGAAGCGTTGACAGCCAATACAACACAGATCTTACACCTCTACAAGAATAGCTTGATAGTGAATTCAACGGGGAATGTGACTTATCTTTTCAACTATGCATTGGCCCTTGCATTCAATAAGCAGTTAAAACAATCCTTGAAGTTGTGTAAATTTATTTTAAAAAAGTATCCTGAATCGTTCAAGGCTTGGAATTTGTTGGTTTTGCTTTTGACCTCGTTTGAAACGAATGATCCTGATTATACCAAGGTTATCAAACCTTCTAAACCACCCATTCATGCTCAAAACGGAGTAGCCAATGGTGTTGCAAACGGACAACTTGCGGCTACTGTTCGAGAATCGGAAAAATTTATCAATAACGCATTAAATATAGCAGGCCTATTCATTGACAAACATCACCAAAAAGATATCAAGTTGACTACCGAGGTAAAGTATGAGATTTTGCAGTTGAAATTGACCCAAATGGCGGTTTGGGAATCTATCTATGGTGTTCAATATATCCTTGAGTATCTTTCAGAAGTGTTTATTTTGTACCACGAATTGTTTGATATCGAAGTGGACACAACTCCTGCCAGTAACGGGACTGTTCCTGGAGTATCTGCGGAAACAAAATGGTCTCATAGACCTAGTTTCATTGATCCTATCCCTGTTGCCGTTAACGGAGGCTCCAATGGACATGCAAAAGGATTATCCAAGGAAGCACAAATCGCGAGAGATGCCATTAAGAAGCTTTCAAAAAGTAGTTCAAAGAAAGATATCAAAGTGTCAGCTCCAAGTGCAACGCTTGACAACGTAGTCGAGAGAAAAATCTTACAAGAAGTATGGTTGTGGACCAGCAAAGTTTACTTGAAAATCGGATTGTTGGAGGAATGTGAGCAGTGTATTGTCGAAGCCGAATCGAGTTACGAACCAAACGTTCAAACATTCACTGCTTTGGGTTCCTTGACGTCAAAGAGCAGAAAGTTTTTGTCGTTACAAGAATTTGAAAGATCTCTCGAAGTCTTGAACACTTTACCCTACAATAGATTGGATTACGGAAACACTTTGGTGGGATTGTGCAAATTGTTTATCGTTGATGACCAAAAGGATAACTCGTTGTTCATTTCAGCAAAGGACTTGAATGCTGGGCTCATTAGATTGAAGAACTTATTGGAAAAGTACACTTTGAGTTGGCCATATGGATCCAATAACGTGGAAATTTGGTACTATTTGTCCAAGATCTATGAAACTATCGACGACAAGATTTTGTTGACAGATAGTTTATGGAAGTGTATTCATTTGGAAGATTACAGACCCGTCAGAGGCTTTGAAATTTGCAATGAATATAATTATTAGAAGTTTCTGATATCAATTTATACTTCTGTGCGCATAGAGATGTGCATTTATTGCAATATTTCAATCGATTTCAGACTATTTCCAATTTTATTAGATACTGTTAGACTCTCTAGTTATACTACACCATTTACTACTAGTGATAGACAATTTCTCCTATTTGCCGTGTCGGCTTGTCTAGGTATTTCATTTTCCTTCCTATAGGTACCTGAGTTTCGCACGACCCAATATATGATAAAAAATTTCAATACACATTGCACTAATTGCCTAGCACAGACGACGTCTTTATACATCTCTAGAACTACTTAGAAACGAACATTAGTCTAATTCTCATCTCTAGAATCACCATCCAGAACCACATCTGTAAAATTTTAATAGTCAACAACAATAGTACACACCATATTCAATGTCAGAGATTTTGCCATCACCAGTTATTTACTGTGGAATCTGTTCATATCCTCCTGAATTCTGTGAATTCGGACTCTCCATCAAGAGGTGTCGTGAATGGCTCCAATCCAACCATCCTGACATGGCTGATAAATATTATAGTGCCGATGCCTTAGCCAACATAACTTCGACTTTGTCGTTGGAAAAGGAACAAAAAATGTCCCAAGAATTAGAAAAGAAACAATTGAAGGAAGAAGCCAAACAAGAACGTGAATTACAAAAGAAATTAGCTTCCAAGGTCTTAATTAAGAGAATCGAAAGAAATAAGAGAAAGCACGTGATCTCCATTTCCGGTTTGGAAGTCTTCAATATCGACATGAAGAAATTAACAAAGACTTTTGCATCCAAATTTGCAACCGGTGCTTCCGTCATTAAAAATGCTGAAAAGAAGGAGGAAATCTTAGTACAGGGTGATGTCAGTGACGAAGCAAAGGTATATATTGAGAAATTGTTGGAAGAAAAGGGTTTGGACGAAGTCAAAGTTGAGCAGATGGATGAAAAGAAGAAAAAGAAGGCTGCTCCAGAAGTAGCTCCTCAAAAAATCTAGTGAATCATCGATATATAATGTTGGAATGTTTTCATGAGTTTACTGTGAGAATTATCTATGGGTTAAGATTTTACGAATTGGTGCCCATATCGTTCATATAGAGGGTTAAAAATTCATGTTCTCAGTTTTTGTATTCTAATATACTCCTAGCCTGATGCTAAAACATTGCCAGGCGTAGCAGAATGATGTACTCAACCAATTTATATACATTTTGTATAGTAAATAACAATAGTAATTTAGATACTCGTCAATTTGGTATACGTGTTCGTGGATTAGTGTCCGTAATTTAAGTTCAAAAGGGTCTTAATATGACTGAAACGATTATACATAATATTTTAAATAATAAATTGTATTGATGCAATAATCAACATAAATGTCTGATGGATTTCCATAATTTTGAAAGAATTTACATTTAAATTTGTCTGATACAAGAATTAACATAAATGTCTGATAGATTTCCATATTTTGTCTGATTCAAAAATCAACGATTGCAAGATCTTTGCGCTTTTGATTATGCAAATCCATCACTGTTGGCCCTAAAACTCCTAAGAATCAAACAAAGTGAACCCGTTGTTCAAACTCAAATTCTCATTTGACTCTTAGCAATCACTCAACTCTTGTCTATGAGATTTCTAAGTTACTTGGTATCATCCAATTATCAATCCCTACAAAATTAAGAACTTTTAACATATATATAGAATAATTAACATATGTGAATATAAGTAAGTACCAATCAGTGATTGGTTTAATAGTAACAATACAAGTGAGAGCCTTGATGGACTCTCTAGGAAAAGTGTGAGGTATTTCGTTCAAAGGCAAAAAGCCAACATGATGAACTGGTCTTAAATCAAAACTTAAAACAATTAGAAATGCATTTTGCAAAATAACTTGTCCTGAAAATATATATGGAAATGTGTGGTCTGTACTCTGACAAGTTGCTGATCGTATCGTTGTTTGGGTTAATCATTGCTTGGGATAATCATTGCTCGGATTAATCATTGTTTGGGTAATTATTAACATCAAATACTGATAATGACCGTGAGAGTCACTACATTTGACTATGAAAGTAACTTGGAAATCGTGGGTACATTACCATGTGCTGCATCCTTCTTGGTAAGTGTGAGGTTCTTAATTGAAGGCAACTTCGAATCACCTACCTTCTCGGTGGTCGATGATCCTCCATTCAGGGAGTCAGATGATGCAGAGTTCGTACCTGATTCGCTCTTAGTGTTAGGTTTGGTTCCCGAAATACTAAGACTATTGAAAGCAGTATCGTCGTAGGAATCGTGAGTCTCGCTAGAAGACGCTGACACGGATGCAGGTGAGGTCGCAGAAATCGATCGTGAATGTGTGGAGGATGGATCTTGGATGGGAGGTAAAATCGGCGACTTGATCGCATGATTCGATGCAGTAGTTGATGAGATGGGTGGTAGCGAGATTCCTTCCTTGCTTGAGTCTACCAATTGCGATGAATGGATGGCTGATGTCATAATAGGAGAAGTCTGCGAAGAACTAGATGAAGTGGCAGCACTAAGTATTTGCGCTGACGGTTGATGGCTAGTAATTGGTATTTGTGAATATTGCTGAGAGTAATGAACAGATTGGGCTTGTGTTTGAGCCTGTGCTTGAGCAACCGCCTGTTGATGTGCTTGTACTTGTGCCTGCACTTGTGCTTGAGCTACTGCTTGTTGATGGGCCTGAACCTGTGCCTGTATTTGAGCTTGCGCAACTGATTGTTGAAGACCCTGGTGCGAGCCAGCAACCATTTGCTGTTGGTGGGGACCTGAGTTTGATTGAGGCATGTTAGTTGTTGCAGCATAAACTATACTACCGTCTGTGGCCATCATCGGTTGGAGAGAGACTAGCGCGCCATAAGGAGATTGAAGCATTTGTTGTTGTTGGTTCTGGGGTGACGGATTATTGGTTACCTGAATGAGAGGATAGGAGTATGCGGATTGTTGCTGTTGTTGCTGTTGTTGCTGTTGCTGTTGCTGTTGCTGTTGCTGTTGCTGTTGTTGTTGATGTTGCTGTTGCTGTTGCTGCAAACCTGGTGATGTTGCTTGTTCTGGAGAATTATCTTTACTATCCTTTGTGGTTTCCATTTTTTCCTTTCTTAGAGTCTGATTGAATTGTGCCATACGGAGTACATTTCTGGCATTTGAATCGAGGTTGAGATATGCACAATTGAGTTTTCCCTTAAGACAGTTAAGACATGCTGGTAAGGTCTCGTCACATTTGATTCTACGTTTCTTGCAAGTGCCACAACCCAAGTGGGAGTTACGATGCTTACGACGAGAGTTCTTCTTTTTCTTAGAGATGGACGAATCGGAAATCTTCTCATTGAGTGAAGCAACATTTTGGAAATGTGGTGCCGTTGATGAAGTTGGAGAGGTGCCCATAATTGCATTTCCCATAAGTTGAGAAGCACTCATGAGTTGAGCGTTCCCAAGCTGTGTTGGAGATGTACCCATTTGATTGCTTCCCATAGAGGAAGGTAGTGAGCTCATATTAGACCCTACCATTGTGTTTATTTGGCCACCCATCAGTGGATTTCCCATAAGTTGCGATGTTGGGACCATCATTGGCATTGAACCTCTCATTGGAACCTGAGGATTTATTTGGATCCCAATTTGGCCCATTTGTGAGTTTGATTGGGGTATTGGTGCCATTTGGGGGTTGGATGGGCCCATTTGTGAAGCGAGCTGTGGATTTCCCAATTCTAGTGGGTTTGTCATTTGGGAAGTTGGATGGTTTCCCATGTGCGGTTGTGAACTTAGGAGGTGAGAAGATGAAGGTAGAATGGTGGGTTCAGGTAGTATTGACAGCGCACCCGGAACTGGAGGGCCCTGGATTTGTGTTATCGAAGAACCTCTTCCCAGACCTTGGCCAGTTATCCCAGAAACGCTTCCAAACCCCTCGACTTTCTTGGGTGGCGATGGATTCTTTAATGCAGAGTTAAAGATATCCATGCTAAATTCGTGGTAAAATAAAAAAATCCAATCGCGCCAATCCTGAGTAAGTAACGGCAGTGATGTTGTATTATGTCCAGTTGTATATTGGGCGAAGATTCGATTGATTATGGAAAGAAAAACCGTCTGTAAACACAGAATTTAAAATCAAAATGTTTTTTCTGAGTATTCGTAATTATACGACGATCAATAGGCCCCTGGGCCACTCGGAATTTCTCGCTAGAACAGGTTACGAGATACTACGGCAGGCCATGGGTACCTGTGGGTTGGCTGTTTACATGATGGAGCAAATCCTTCTTGTACAGATTCACATTTGTTGTACCATGGGTATATTCGTTGGGTGTCCTCATTTTTGGCTCGCACTATTGGACCTTACAATATACGAATTCTGTAAGGCACAAAAATACACGACATCGAAAACTGAGTAATTATAAGCACTGGATCTCGTATATTGCAGCCCCAACATGCTAGCCTAATAGTGGGAATTTATATTATAACAGGTTTTCGACACATTTGAGAATATTTCAGGCACAGTGATTGGTGATTATCCAACTTTGAGCCTTGACAACCCCTTAGATGATCTTTTTCTATTGTCGTTTCAGTTGTCTCAGACATCTCTCTCCATACAAACCGTTCGCGTAAATGTCAGAACATGTATATCCAAGTAATGTGTAGTGCGTAGTTCAACTTGCGTAGTTCAACCGTGCGTCGACAGCTCTACTAGAAGCCCCCACAAGAGAAACAACACGACAGAAACATGACTAGATCATGGACTAGCCTACGATGACCTACAATCAAGTGGGGTAGACTCTAAAAATGGAACTTGGAATCAACCTGGTTGCATTGTTCCCTATATCTCTAAATGTAGGTACAGGTTTGACTTTTATGCTGGAAGGCGTGTCCCGCACGTTCTGGGGTAGTGACAGAGAGATAAGCAGCCGTTTTTCAAAGGACCCCTGGCGAGGTAAAGGTGGAGAATACACGAAACTCGTTCAAATACGAACGGAACGGATGTTTAAACTCTCTTGTCTTACCATAAGTATTTGGATCCTTGATATTATTGCGACATATCGGTATTCTGTTTAGTATGTCGTAAATTGTGAGAAGCGACATATTATTGCTCCGAAGTGGCGGGGAGAACCAACCACACAAGAGAGAATATTTTCGTATTATGAAGCACAAATCTGGCTGGGTTAGCGAGAAAACCGTAACTTCGTAGACAATAGTACAAAATATAATGACAATTGAAGTTACCACATCCTGGATTGTATGTGGGACTTCGAAGGAAAAATGTGAGTTGTGGTAGATAAATTTAGGAATACGGGCTGCTGATTATTGCTCGAAGAATAAAGATTGGCCTCTACGAGCGAACGGGTTGGCCACGGTATTACTCGAGCAACTTGGCTAGCAGCCCGCAGCTGTGCGTTTCTATGACGTGGTATAGTTGTTTACAATCAGTCTCGAAGTGGTTGATTCAGAGCCGTTGGATGAATAGTTTGAAACCACTTCGATGGCCAAATTAGGATTTAAGTCTAGACACGTGAACAGGTCTAGGTTTGTCATGCAGTAAATGTGCATTCTAATGTAATTCACTGTCTAGATTTGACACTCGGCTAAATTTTAGTCATCGACGTGTTGCAGAGGGTTAGATTTAAGTCTAATTGTTTGTCTCGGCGTTCAATTTAACCTTAGAATGTGATTTAGCAATAATTACCCCAGATCTCGTTATATGGGGCGTGTACTGTGGAGAATTTGAGATGATATAATGATGTAAATTTTTATTACAAGGTATTTCTGTCACTAAGCTGTTTTTATATCAAACTGTTCGTACAATACTTGTTAGTGCTAAAATATCGACTATTGAGTGCTTAACTGTCAACTTCTTGCTCCTAACAATCAAATTGGTACCACTAATAATTACCCCTGTTGGCGTTCATTAAACCTTCTAGCACTTCATTATCAGTTGATTCATAGTCTTCTAACTGTTCATTGACCCTGACTTCAAGATCTCGTGATATCTGAAATTCCCATTCATCTACATTAATCGTCATCTTAATCCTAAATCTATCTATTTCATTGCTCATCTCATCGAAAAATTATTCAACACAACAATGACTGCTAAGACACGAAAACCACAGACTGCTGAGGAGTACCAGGCACAACTCAGAGCCTTCTATTCCGCGGGGCCCCATATTAATTCCGAGAACTGGCTTCTGGAGTCCTTGGTAGATGTCTCGCCGGACCAAAAAACTGATAGGGTCCGTATACTCCATGCTTGTGAACAAGCATACTTCCGTGGTGAATACGAGAGATGTTTAGAGTTGATAAGCCAAGGAGAGAAAGTGTTTGGAGTAAGTGATTATATGATTGAGAGTTTTACAGAGTCTGAAGATACTAAAGATAATAATGATAATAGAGATAAAAAAGAAAATAAAGAAAATAAAGATATTGCTAAGTCAAAGACTGATGATACTGAAATTACTAAAGTCGATTGTGCTGGCAACGATGACTCTTTGGAGCACGATAAACTCACTGTACCAATTCTCAACATCACCTCCAAAACGGTCCGCAAGACTGCCCGTATAGAACGTCATATTGTCGAACTCCTAAAAATCAAGCAGAAATGCATTGCACGTATAAATTCAGATAAATAAAAGGACATGGTTATATAAATCATGCCTACATACATGGGTAGAAAGAGCTATAGATCTAAGACATGCATATTTTCAACCACTCACTACATATTCAAAAATCTACCTAGTATAATTATGATTCAAGTATATTATATCAACGAGCCACAAGGCTAACACTAATAAGAAAATTGCATAAAGTTCTTTGATAACTTTGTCACTAGACCACTAGATCAGATCGGTATTTTCTCTAATCTTCTCTAATAAGATCACTAGACTGGTATTTTCTCTGAACTTCGCTAATCTTCACTAATTTCACTAATCTTCGCTAATCTTCACTAATTTCACTAATTTCACTAATTTCAATAACGTTAAATAATATTAAATAATCTTAAGCAGCAGCACCATCACCTGCTGCTGGAGGGTAGTCACCAACATCTCTACCACTTTTAGAGACACAAGTACACCAATCTTCCTTTTTAGCACTTTCCATAGCTGAAGGAATGTGCTTTCCACATCCCATCCAGGTAGCATTTCCTGAAAGTTAGTATTGAGCTTTGATATGCGACATTCTGACATCGTGAGACCAGACTAATTCGTAATCTGGTAATTGGACACATGATCCTCCAGGTGGTTGATAATGAGTTCACACATTTTCATACAGACTAGTCAGAAAACTCTAAAATTTTGTCACCGTTATCCTCTGGCCTAGATCTATAGAATTGTCTACTAAAATTGTACTTACCGCAAGTCGGGCATTTAGTAGGACGACACATTTTTAAGTTGCCTGGAGATATAGAAGTGGCGACTGAGATTGTTGATAAATCCCTGATTCTGATTATGTCAGCCGGGCACGAGTTTATAGGTGGTAGGAATAAGCGGAGATTTGTCGGGAAGAGACATACAGAGACTAGAAGAATAATTATTGAATGTTAGGCACTTTACGGTTAGCTAGTGTTATGATTCTGATAGTTAGTTTATTTTAATTAGATTAGTTAGTTATCTATTTCAATTACGAACTAAATTGTGCGTACGATTTAGAAAGTCTCAAGTTCATATCAATGAAGCTACACCTAGAAGTCATGCCAAAATTGCACCTATGAGTTACTTGAAGACCAGCTATAGATCATCCTGTTATTATTTGCTTGTTATTTGTCGTTATTTTACCTAGATTATTTTAGATGTCTATAAATGAGTTCCATCTATGGCTGCGAAAATTACTATAACGCTAAAACCCCAGGGCCCCGGTATGTATCAACCCATAGATAATACCTTTAATTACTAGCACATCTAGAAAACTGAAATATCTAGTGTACTGGTAAACTAAATCAAAAATAGGTTGACTCTTAAATCGAGTGTATTAGCTCAATTTCTGGCCCTTGGATCCAGAGTATTAAGTTTAGAAAAAGTCACTGAAGAAATCCCTTATCCTCAATTGTATCCGACAGTTTAATATACACATTCTCTGATTTGTGGAAATAATTCTAGAGACTCGACAATATACTCAGACAATTTCACAATTAGTTGATAGTAGAAGAGTCAAGATATAACCAACAATGAGTCTATTATTTCAGATTGGTGGGGTATCTTTGGGTTCCTCTAGCCATTAGTCAATTCAATTCAGGATCTCCGTAGACATCAGATTACTAGTCATTCTTGAGATCGACTAGGTGACGGGAACACTTCCTAGAATCACTTAATTAGCCGTAGACTATGAAGTCATTGGAGTCGTTTAGATACATTTAGAGAGTAGAGAGTAGAGAGTGTTTAAAATAATTAACTAGAGCCATCGCTATTATACTCTTTGTATTACCATCACTCCTTTATCACTCTTTTATCACTCTTTTATCACTCTTTTTATCACTCTTTTATCACTCTTTTATCACTCTTTTTATCACATTTGTCCTCCCTACTCTTTCTTTAACCATATTCTCGCTTCCATATAACTCACCATGCGCTTTTCATATATGCTGCCTTCTTCTTCCTCCTCGCTGTCTTCTTTGTATTCATCTAACACCTCTACACTTCCTGTAAGATACTCCACCTTGTACTCCAACTCTTCGAATTTGATCCCTATCGAAAGAGCCTTTTCTATAGCCTTTCCCATACCCTTCACTGTGATATATTTCACCTTCTTATACTCGCCTCCTTGGAATCGTCTATGTTTTATCTGAGACTTGTCGAACTTCGAGAGAATCTGCACGATCCTCTTGACGGCTGAGATGAATGGCGTCCCAGACTTCACCAAGTAGCATGTTTCTCTTTCAACCAATGTTTGGATCTCATTGTTGGGACTGTGTTTTATATGTGTTTTACCCACTATCCGTTTCGATTTAGTGACGGCCATGCTATTGTGAGAAGTAATGGTGATCTGTGATAATTTAGAGGTTTGAGATGATTTGGTTTAGAGATGATTTCGCGAAAATAAGTTTTGATAGTAGATTAAGAATTATAAAAGGTAAAATAAATAAATGTCTCTAGAAGTCTGATAAAAGTAGTTTGTATACTTTACGGCTCCTATTCTGGCATTTCTTAGTGGAGAATCGTGTAATTTTTTATATTTCAACAAAGTAATGATAAATTGTGATGGAATAATTATAGGTTGAGAATAGTGAATTCTATATTATACAAATAGATTCATAATTGAAAATAGAATTGAAGAAATAAAAACACCTGAATAATATTACTTTGTAGAGTAAGAGAATTATAAAATAATCTCCTTTTGTAATTATGGTCAAATAGATCAATTAATAGTTGTGATGGAGTAATTTGTGACATAGTAATCGAAATTGGGATTAGTGACAATTGTGACTTAAATTGCGATTGGTGGTCTAAATTGTGACTAGGTCATTGCGACTACATCATTGTGACTGTGATTAACAAATTAACTGTGGCTAGTTACTGGATAATAAGCCTGCGTGTTTATATTACAATGCTATATACTTATATGCATGGGACTATGTCTTTTTATATCTTTCCTTGATTCCCACAGTTAAATCCCGTAACTGTTGAATGCTCTGCGGTAACAGTCTTTTAGAATCCGACTTTGGCGAGCTGAAGGGTGTGCTTTCTTCAACCATGCCCTTTCCGAACCCAGTCAAAATAGACACGTTATTGAAGGTAGTGTTTGCGAACGAATTATTTGAGTTGAATGAGTTCTGAGCAAGTAAATTGTTCATGGAGTTGTTAATGGAGTTGTTCTGAGCGAATGAATTGTTCATTGATTGGTTCATGGAGTTGATTCGGCTTCGGTTCAAATATGACAGCATTGACCGGTTTGCAACGGTGGTATTAGGACTCATTAAGCTCGGTATATTTGTCTTTAGATGACCATTCAAATAATCATACGCTCTTGATTTCCGGGCCCTGTTCAAAAGTTTTGCTTCAGACTGTTCAATAGTGACCTTTGATGTTTGTTTCTTACCTGGCAGTTCCTGTACCGTCTTAAGTGAAGATTCCTTAGCTTTAGTGGCCAGCCTCTTGTTTAATTCATGAATTTGGTGGAGTTTCTCTTGTTTTTTGGTGCCTCGGGCAGTTAATACTCCTTTGAAGTTGTTCTTAATGCTATTAAAACCATTAACAAGAATCTCATTTATGTTACCATCTTGAACTGTCATATCACAGAAACTGATATCTTGTACGTTTTCATTCTTCAGACACTCTTCTAACTTTAATATTGAAGTAGCCTCTTGTGAGCTTAATCCACAGTTAGAAGCATCCCAGTATACAAGCATAAGTTGGACCTTGTAGAAACTAAACTTTTCAACCAACGAAACGATTTTCTCAAGTATAACTTGGTCCTTCTTCAACTTTTCTGCTAGGTTTTTGTATTTTGTATCTTTTGTTGTTAATCCACATTCAAAAAGAATAAACGATGTCGCTGAAAAGAAATCTTTGTTGAGATAGTTTCCTCCAGGAAGACTGGTAAAGTTAAGAACCACCTTGTCGTCTCGAATGCAGTGTTCATAAATATGCTTTTCCTGGTTTGGTTGGAGACTAAACTTAGTATTAAGCCATTTAGAGTACCCTGATGCCCAGTTCTCCACTACAAACAAAAACTTGAGTGAAACGTCCTGGCTTTCTATCTTGAGTTTGAAGTTTTCAGAACAACTTTTCAATAATGAAGACAAATCAAAAGGAGCCCATAAATCCTGGACTTCGCGTTGTCGTTCATAAATCCTTGCTGGGGATTGTTCCTCCAGAGTAAATCTTCGTTTAGAATTGACACTGAGCGTGCTTTCGTTCGACAATCTACGCTTAAGCTTAGGGATTTTGAAGGAGATCGAATTCAACTCTTCAAGCTTCTTTCGCTTGGATTCTTGCCTCTGCTTCAACGTAGTGCCAATAGAAATCAATTTCCGTATGGCTTTGATTTTCAAATTCTGTTTGTAAGTGAAATCTGCCTTGCTCTCTAGTGAAGCCTTGTATGTGACTTCAGACATAAATGCATGATATAATTCATTGCTCAACGATTCTATAATTTGTTGTCGCTCATGGATTCGGGTATGCACTTGGATAAACTTAGGAAGAATCTTTGCCAACTCCAGATTTATGGTTTGACTCAAAATTTCATCAAACACGAGTTTTGCTGCCTGATTGAAGTGGCGTGAGTCTGAAAGCATCTTTTTGGGTACTGGTGCAACTTTCGTAGGTATAGACACAGTTGTGGAAACTTTTGGGGTCTTATTTTCTTGAATTGGTTCAATTTTAGGCGTTCCAAACGTCAATTTTGGTATAGAATTCTGATTCGTGGTTGGTGGGGGTATTGAATTACCTAATGAAAAGTTATTGCTTGGTTTGGAGGAAGGAATTGTTGGCAATTTCGACTCAACTGACGGTATACTCTGACTACTATCTGTCTGTTTAAAGATTCCTGGTGAAACGCTCTTGTCAGGTTGACTGAAAAGTTTCTTCTCTGGTTGACTAAATTGGGTTTTCTCGGTTTGTTTATAGGTCTCGGAGTTTTTGATTGTTGGTTGGTTTACAGATGCTGCATTTTGTGAGAATGAGTATTGCGGTTTGGAGGCTGACGATTGAAAAGCGTTATTATTTCCAGTGGATCCAAATGAAGCAGCTTGAAATGTGTTTTGTGGGACCTGAGGTTTTTGTATAGGTTGTCCAAATGTTTGAGAGTTCTGTATAGGTTGTCCGAAACTTTTAGAATTTTGATTAGGTTGTCCGAAACCTTGAGAATTTTGAGTAGATTGGCCAAAAGTTTGAGAGTTCTGTATTGGTTGTCCAAATGTCTGGGACACTGGTAACTCAGTATTCAAATTAGTGGGCAAGATCGACTTCTTCTTGAGAACTAGCGGAGCTTGTTCAATAACTGCTTGTTTGTACTTCAATTTCAAATCGTGATTTGGGTATCCAGAATTCACGAATTCCTTGATAGATTTTCCTTGAATTTTCCTATCAATTTGACTTGAATACGTTGGACTCAATTTTGCTTTATCGTGAACGGAATTTAACTTGTACTTACTTTCCAACTTGTCCTTGTTGAAAAGATCTACCAAAATATCGCCATTTTCATTTACAAGGTCGATTTCGTAGTAAGTGACAAACTTTGTCAACTTTTCTAAAGAATCAAATCCAAGAATATTCAGTAAAGTTTGTGCAGAGTATGCTCTGCCCTTGGTATGGTAACTCCTGGTCATTGACTTCAATGCATAGAATCTAATTTCGTTAAAGTGGGTTTCCAAAAGACACGCCATCAAGAATGGTGTTTCGTCACTATAAATGATTCTGAAAAATTCAACAAACATGTTCATGGCTCCCACAGAATTTATATAACCTCTTTCTAGAATGTTGTTTTGGGATATAATACTTCTTAATCTCAATGCTAATTGTACATTTTTGTCCTGTAAAATGCTGTTGGGTAAGGTCTGGATCTCTCTTTCAAGTTCTGGGTCTCTAATATGACTTAAAAGATGGTAGGCTCTGAATTCAGGTTCGTTTGGCGCTATTCCACCATGATTTCGGACATCTTGATAAATTTCAGTAAGTGTTTGTAATGCTTTGTTAAATTGTTCAAGTTCTTGCTGTTGAGAGTATTCAACCTCACTTCCACCCATGATATGGAGGGATAATAAATGTATTCTGACAATACGCTCGTTACAGTCGATTGCTTCGGGCCCAAATGAGTTCTGGTATGTAAAATCTTGACGAATAGATCTCGTTCTATCCCAGATGAACGAATGTGCTTCAGGTAATTGGTGGACCATATTTTCTACCAAATAATCCAAAGATTGCACAAGAATATGAGGCGGCCTAACTTCTGAAGGTAATGGAGATGGTTGGCCAGCAGCAGGCCTCAGGAATGCTTTCACTGCACGATCTTTGGATATTTTATTTGTGGTAGGATCTTTTTCAAATGCTTTCACATTGTTCTCCAAGGCTCTTCTTACACGTTCAAAAACGGGACACATATCCAAACAGGAGCCTTGAAACACAATGGCATCGTTCAAATCCTTACTTATATTCTCTGCATCCACGAGTCCTAGAGATTCCATTTGTTTCCGTTCCACCTCTCTCATTTTTTGGAATTCTTCATACAAACCTTGGTAGTCCAGACCCAGGTTGGCTTGCTCTAAGGTCGTCATACGGTCTTGGTTTTGTCTATCCCAGGCATTTGGATGATTTGCTGGGGTATATAAAAGTCTTGGTTGTGTGAGAAGATACTTTGGAACTGGTCTGGGAGCAATACGTTTGGAACCTCTTTTGAACCCGAATGATTCTGGGTTATCAAACAACTGTCCTGTTGCCAGCAATTCTTCAGGCGAATAGCTTTGTAGTTTGACTGGAGTCTGACTGGGTATGATTTTGGTAGGAATATCCAAAGGATCGTTTAGTATTGGCAGTTCTGACTTAAGCATCGAGCTTGGTGGTCGACTACCTTTCTTCCGTGGGTTGCTTTTCTTTCCATTCGGTTCAGAGACAAACCCGCTTGGTTTTGAAAATGGTTTTTTGGGACCGCCAGTTCGTCTTGGGTCGTTGAATCCATTATTATTAGTATTATTGAAGTTATTATTCTGGTGGTTCTGATAACTTTGGTTATTCAGTTTCTGATACTTTTTCAGATTAGAGTCTGAGCCTCCAAATGCTGACATCCTACTTTATACCACTTGCACCTTGATTGGTATTCAAAGGACGTTCAGCACTGAAGAATAATCAACTTCGACTGGTGGCAGCTTTTCAAGGTGTTCGAAATTGTCCGTTGATTGAAGTGTCGCGACGACTTTGCAAAAATATAGAATTAGTTAAGAATTGTGACGTTTGTCGCGAGAATTCTGACGTTTGTCGCTGGAAAATGAATTTTTGCGAGAGATTCTGAAAACTACGATGAAATAGCGCGAGAAAAATTAGTTTAGTGAAAAGAGAGAGGTATTTGCAGCATATTGTCAGGGAATAAACAGTAATTGAGACAAACCACTCAAGATTTTAGATATATATTGAAGTTTTACGGGGGATATTTATTATAGCCTGGTTTCTAAGTGTGTTATATATTACAGGTTTTTATGTTGATTAGCCCATATGAATTCAAGCTATGATTCTAACGTGGCCCCGCCAACCCTCACTAACCTTCCCTAGGGTGAAGGTACTATCCTTCAAGTATTACTCCCAATATATAATAAAATGATTCTTCTATCTTCTATTTCACTCTGTGATGTAGTATACAACAAACCCCGCCGTCAATTCCTCGCTAAGCATATCAAATGGAATATAGTACATGTTCAAACTTGCGTCTACCACCTGGCGTACAAAAGACTCCAACGTATCTGGTTGTCGTAACTGGAGTGTTATTAGTATTCCTGTGCCCTGGCGTAATAATATTGTGAAGGCAGATATGAAATGAGGGATAAGGTAGTCGTTGTAGATGGTGTCACAAGCAATTACAAGGTCGGGTGGGTCTAGTCCTAGAGTTTCGCAGTTATACATGGCGTTGTCGAGATCTTCCCAGTCAAATTCTATGAATTCTATCCTAGGCGGATTTTTGTGTTTCGTGGGCGGACGTTTCAATGTCGTGCTGGTGTATTTTTGGGTACCAGCGTTGGTTTCAAAATTTTGTTTAAGAAGTTTTAGTATATGTTTCTGGTCGGTGGCAGTATAAGTTCCTACCAATGGTCCTAATAGCGAGACACATATCCCTGCTACACCAGTGCCTAGCTCTAAGACTTTAAGGGATGATTTGTTCCTAAAAATCAGGTAGAAGGGACATCGCTCATCGCTCAAGAGCCAGTCAGTAAAATAGACAGCTGATTTCCAACATACAAATCCCGTGGACGATGTTTCTTTGGTCGAAGATAGTTCTGTAAGTGACTGGCTGATAGATAAGTCGATATTTGACCTGTGAAGCGTAATATCTATCGACTCGCTACGACGGTCGACGTAACCTAGATCTTGGTTCTCAGGAGGAGTATGGTAAGTGAAGAGTTCAAAGATATGATCGTCGACTTGTTTAATGAGCTCAAAACATGAGACGTCTATCAACGAATTCATTAAGAGATATTAATACCAATAAGAAAGAGTTCCATGAGTATTGTAAGAGTTAGTCTAGATAAATCATAATGGGTCGTGCCCCGTCCATTTATGATGAATAACTAAGATGGTGTAGTTATACAAGTTTTCCTACAAGTATGTGATTAGTGAATAGCCTGCTAGTTCCTCTTCTTCTTCATCTACTTGTTCCTCTACTATGGTATCTACTAATCTTGATAAGATTAAAATTTCTGTGAATTATGTGTTTATATGTGATCCTGGATTATGTACCTAAATGAGGTTCTTTGCCTTTAAAAGTTCAGCAATCAAAATACCGGCACCAGCAGCACCAATAATAGTGTTGTGGGATAAGACGACCATCTTGAAATCCAAAACAGGATCTTCTCTGATTCTTCCGACGGAAACTCCGTACCCATTGTCTCTGTTCCTGTCTAATCTTGGTTGAGGTCTGTCAGGTTGTTCTAAAACATGGATAGTGTTCTTAGGAGCAGAGTGACATCCTAATTTTGTAGCTTCACAAACGTATTCAGACAAGGTTTTCTTGACGCTCGCGAGAGATGGAGGTGGTCTGTTTGCGAATCTCAAAGAAATACATTCGGTGTGACCGTCGGTGACGGCAACACGGTTACATTGAGCACTGACTTTCATGACGTCATCAGACAAAGGAACAAACTCGGTGTTGGCAGCATTGGTGGAACCCAAAATCTTCTTGGTTTCCCATTCCATTTTGTCTTCTTCACCACTGATATAAGGAATGATGTTGTCCAAAACATCCATACCAGGAACACCAGGAGAAAAGCCTGCACCGGAGATGGCTTGTAAAGTGGTGGCCGACAATGCGTCAATTGGACCAAAAGCATCAACCAATGGTTTCAAAGGAGCAACTAAACCGGCAGTAGAACAATTTGAAATACAAATGATGAAACCTGGCTTCTTCGAGCCAGCAGCCTTTGCGTCGGCAACCTTCTTTTCGATGACCGATAAATGTTCGGTATTCACAATAGGAACAATCAAAGGAACATCTGGGGATCTTCTATAATTCTTAGCGTTAGAAACGACCACCAAACCAGCTTCAACAAACTCCTTTTCGATTTCTCCAGCATAGTCGGCGTCCAACCCAGAGAAGACGATATCACACTCTGCAAAGGCGCCTTCAGGCTTACATTCTTGAACCATAACTGACTTGGCCAGTTCTGGCAACAATTCAGTTTGTTTCCATGCAACGGCGTCTTGGTATTCTTTACCAGCTGACCTGGAAGAAGCGCCCAAAGCGTGAACTTCGAATTCTGGGTGGTTGGCCAATAACAATATAAAACGTTGACCAACAGAGCCAGTAGCGCCTAATACACCTGCTTTCTTTAAACCCATAATAATTTGTGTGGAAGGATAAGTGGAGTGTTTAAAAAGTTGAGTATGGTGATTCATGAATTTTTCAGTCCTGAACCGGAGGATCAAATCCGGAGTTCAAATTGCTGATCTCGTATTTAGACTTCCGGTCAAATCGTGAATTTTTGGATGCTAAAACGACTCAGTTTACACACTATTTGGTCGTCATTGAGTTGTCTACTAGAGTGATATTGTATGTTATTAGGTGAGGTCATTGGTGACTTCATGCTCCCGACCGTTAGTAGAGTTGAAGGGTATAATAATCATGAGTAATAATTATTTGGTAATTACACGTCGGTTGTATGAGTCTTACGGCTATGACTGTATGGTAAGTACACGTTTATTTTTTGTATAAAGCCCACGAAACTCCTCCACTAAGTGACATAAAGAAAGCAACAACAGAAGCGCAGGTCGCTTATTGTATCAATTTGCTGGCAAATAAAATACTGGTAGATAAATTTCTGGTAAATAATCACCAGTATGGTAAAAGTCACTGGTTAGATACCGGTATGGAAATTTCATTGGTTGATCTGTGGTTAAATCACGGAATTGTGAGGTAAAAATGCTGGCACTGGTGAAATCACTGGCTGTTTGAATCACTGTCACTGTTCGAAACACTGGTTGTTCGAGACACTGTTGCTGTTGAAATATATATATCAACCTTTTCTGAAAAGATATTAGGCTGCAAATTGCTTGCTTTGTTCGGCTTATTCGTTAGATACTTCTACCTTACTTTTGACGTTTCCCCTAACGATGCTCTCCGAAATATCTTTTCAGATAGGCTTATTTATTAGATACTTCTAACACGTTGCTGTTGTGTTTTATATATCAACCTTTTCTGAAAACAAATTAGGCTGCTTCCTTGCTCTGTTCGGCTTATTCGTTAGATACTTCTACCTTACTTTTGACGTTTACCCTAACGATGCTCTCCGAACTCTGTTTTCAGATAGGCTAATTTATTAGATACTTCTAGCACTACTCAGACTAATATAACTTTCCTGTCTAATATCTCTGTAGAGCCCCGGCAATGACCAGTTGTCATATATTGAGTCCAATTTAAGTAGACAGACTTAAAAAGTAACAATTATTTCCCGTATGCTCAATATAACAACTATGTAATAAATATCACAAACTGTGACTAACTGTCGCTGCTTAACCGTGACGTTCTATCATTGTCGTAGCTATGTCCTGTTATCTCACATCGACTAGACACGACCTTTTTGCGACATTGTCTTGACGCGTCCAAATTTTTCAAACGATTGTTGAAAGAACAACCTACAACCCCATCATCCACAACATCAAAATGGACAACACGGATTTTGATCGAATCTATTTAAATCAGTCTAAGCTCAATGGGCGAATGCGTATTGCAGACTCCGGTTTGGGATGGAAAGCCACCGGCCCAAACAACGCCACCAACGCTCCGTTTTTGTTGCCATCGGAAGAAATATTAGCAGCGCTGTGGTCTAGAGGATCAAGAGGATACGAATTAAGAATACAAACCAAAAACCAAGGCGTGGTGATGTTGGATGGATATGATGTAGAAGATTTCAACAAATTGAAGCAAGAATTGCAACGAAACTTCCACTTAAACTTGGAACATAAAGAACACTCGTTGAGAGGATGGAACTGGGGCCAAACCGACTTGGCTAGAAACGAATTGATCTTCCATGTCAACAACAAGCCCAACTTTGAAATTCCATATAGTTCTATAAGTAACTCCAACTTGACTGGTAAGAACGAAGTAGCCATTGAGTTCAACTTGGAAAACGACCAAGCTGGAGATGAGTTGGTGGAAATGAGATATTACGTGCCAGGAACTGTGGAAGGTGAAACAAAGACAATTAAGAACGAAGAGGGACAAGATGAAGAGGAAACCGAAGAAATCAGTGCTGCGAGTGTATTCTATGAACAATTGAAAGATAAGGCGGATATTGGCCAGGTTGCTGGTGAGGCCATCGTTTCTTTCAGTGACGTACTTTTCTTGACTCCAAGAGGTCGTTACGATATCGATATGTATACTACTTCGTTGAGATTGCGTGGTAAGACATATGACTACAAGATTCAATACAAGCAGATTGAACGTATTTTCTCGTTGCCCAAACCCGACGAAACTCACCATTTAATCATATTACAAATAGACCCTCCTTTGAGACAAGGTCAAACTAGATATCCTTTCTTGTCGTTACAATTTGCCAAGGAGGAAGAAATTGAGTTGGAATTGAACGTGTCAGAAGAAGAGTACAACAACAAGTACAAGGATAGATTGAAGAAGAACTACGACAGTCAGACCCATTTGGTGATGTCGCATTGTTTCCGTGGATTAACTGAACGTCGTTTGGTGATTCCTGGCTCGTTCCAGTCTAGATTCTTACAGCCGGGTATTTCGTGTTCGTTGAAGGCATCTGAAGGGTACTTGTATCCATTAGACAGATGTTTCTTGTTTGTTACCAAGCCTACATTATACATTCCATTTTCCGAGATTAGCACAGTGACTATGTCGAGAACTGGAGGTGGAGTTTCTGCATCCAGGACATTTGACTTGGAGATTAGTGTCCGAGGCTCCAACCAGCCTCATATCTTTGGAAGTATTGATAGAGAAGAACAAGAAACTATTGAAAAGTACTGTCAAGAAAAGGGTTTGCGTGTCAAGAATGAGGAAAAGATTGCTAAGGCTATGTTGGCCAAGGCTATGACCGAGGCTGGTGATGATGACGACGATGGTGATGTTGATATGGGAAGTGCAGGCGATGACGATTCGGAAAGTGCAGACGACGATTTCAATTCCGGGTCTGATTCCGATGTAGCAGAAGAATTCGATTCTGATGCAGCTCTTTCAGATTCCGGATCTGAGGATGAAGCTGGTGACAAGAAAGATGATAAGAAAGATGACAGACCAGTTAAAAAGAAGGCTAAAACTGAGGACAAGAACTAGGTCAAAAAGTAAAGATCATCACCATAGTGACTCTTGTGACTTTGGCAAATCTTAAAAGCTGGTCAGTCACAGTCTATGATTACAAGTATTATAATAAAAGTTGATAAGGACATCACTACTGTTGAGACCATTCTAATGTATGTACTTTAAGTAGCTATAATGTAAGGAGTCCGAACTACAATAAGCTTGTAAGGTAATAAGGTTCTAATAGTGATAATTCTACCCTACCATTCTGGAATATGGTGGGATTATAACAAGCACCATATATTACGTATAATCGTTGCAAGTGACTCCAATTACTTGGTGGTTATGGATCATATCGTTTTCTGGGTGTAATTGCTGGTTTTCGCTTCAAACATATAATAAACATCACTAAAACGATTTCAGGAGAAATGTGTACTCTTGCACGCAAAAAGTATTTAAAATTCTAACCTAGCAATTGTACGATATCATTCTATAGGTATAGGTTCTCTTAGATAATCCATTGTTCCCCTGAACAGTACATGGTTGAGAGACGTTAAGCTACAGAAACGCATAATAACGTCGATAATCGGTCCCAAAACGGAAAGGTAATTAGAAAACGGAAAATTTCCTTTTTCGGCCGGTTCCAGCATTGACACAAATGCGTGCCAGATGCTGGCACCACAACCGTAATAGCGATTCTACAACTCTGAGCCCCTACAATCCTAATAGTGGACCCAGCAACTTCTCAACCATATATAGAGGAAATATCCTGCGACAAATATAATTAAGAATTTGTTTAAAATGTCTCTATACATTAAAGAAAATATGATTTTAAACGATATACCACAACGATCACCACGGCGAGCGCAAAGTTCAACAAAGGGAGAACCCGGGTTAAGTTCTCCCTCAAATTGTTTTGATTCTTCCCCTTTCATTTCAGATACGAGCTCTTATGATGGACAAGAATCCAATGACGACTCCATCTTTTCTGTAGAGGATTTGCACCCAAAACATCTTGGGTTTGAGAGTGAGGACGACTTGGAGGATTTGCTTGACGATCTTGATGCTGATATGATATTCACTGTGGACGAGATTGTAACGGTGGTGGAGGTAATCCAACAAAACGATAGAAAGACGAAAACACTTTCGTATATTAGTGTAGTTAGTCAGAACTGATGGATCTAAACTGCAAATAACTCATATGATTACTGATTAGTAAATGACTAATTACTAAACTGCAATTATTACTTCTTAGTCGTGTCATTTATTACCTCTAAGTCATAATCTACGTCAACATCCAAATGACTAATCCCCATCATGATCCCGGTCTGAAATTCACAATAATAGCCAATGAGTCCTGGCTCCTTTTCTGAAATTTCCAGAAACACTCCCTTACGAATTACGACCCTTAGGTATAACTCTATTAATGATCCTACCAGTTATACCATTCCAAGAACCGTGTAACTATTATACAAACTTGAGCTAACTACAACTTAATAATTAATTAAATAACCGTTCTGATAGCTTACATAAACTAAGGTCTCAGCCAACCTCTAATACCCTTCAATTCTCGCCTAACAATTGGCTAATTGTTCAATAATACGTCTAATATTCTGGACTTAAGACAATAGTGGCCCTAAGCAAATATGGTAGCGCGAAATCGAATCCTACTATTAATTGAGCCAGAATATTCATGACTATTTGTGGATATTTAATAGCACTAATGAATATTAGTGAACATTAGTGAACATTCAGTTAACATGATCTTTTTCATTCCAATAGCTCTTGAGTTTCTTCTGATTAGGTGCTAACTTATTATAAGACCAGTATTATCATGGATTCTGGTGAGAAGATTCTGTCAATACTATATAATTGACAGAATCATTCAGGTTAGTGAAACCATGAAAGTTCTTAGATCTTATGATATTAAAGAATTCTATATATCTTTATAATTGAATGTATTTATGTCTATTCATTTACTACTACAAAAGTGTCAAATCATTTGATAACTCCTATCTTCTAGCGATCCCCCACGCCCTGCGACGTTAGTTTCCCTGGCCATAAAGGTTTGACCTTCCCGAAAGCCTCATGAGAGACAGTCAGTTGCGGACTTACTAATACAAGGAGTAGTAATTATCCCGGCACTTATAGCTCCGTCTCTGTGGTCTCTACGTCTCTACGTCTCTATCTCTGCCCACTCCACCTCATTTCGGTGTGCCCAAATTTATCAATTTTCGCGCGGGAGATTTTGGTATAGTCCCGAGATGATGAATGTTTTACGACACATTTTTATGATTCATCTTTCTCGCACTCTAGATCAACCAAAGTACTACTAAAGTCTCACGTATAGTAACAGAAGTAAAACCAGACTAGATAGAATTAGACTTACTTAGTACACAGGTGCTAGAATTCCTCAAGAAATTTAATCTCCATAAAAATCAGCTAAGTCAGACAACTAAGAACCACATCTTTCTTTAGTCTTTTCAATAGCTAATAAAAGAGAATAAGGAGTATCGTCTACAACTATATCTGCAACTATATTATCCACTATATCATCCACTATATCATCCACTATATCTAACATTCACCATGTCAACATCTCTAGGAACAATCATCTACTCTGCCGTTAAACCGATTTTCAAAATCTATTTCATCATCGGTTTGGGTTACTTCATCGCTAAGCGTAACGTGTTGTCGGTCCCTACATGTAGAGATATTTCAGATATGATTGTGACCGCCATTATGCCATGTTTGATCTTTGTGAATATCGTTAGTAATTTGAAAAGTTCAGATATCAAAAGTCTAGGCATCATTTTCTTCACGGGGACGATTCTTTTCGCCAGTGGAGCAGTCATGGCCATAATCACCTACATAGTGACCAAAGCGCCAAAGAAATGGCGAGGAGGGTTGCTATCTGTGGGGTTGTTTCCCAATATTTCTGATTTGCCAATTGCATACCTTCAAACCTTGTCAAAGGGAAATGGAATATTAACCGCAGAACAAGGTGATAAAGGAGTCGCTTACGTGTGTATCTTTTTGGCGGCACAGGTGTTTTACCAGTTTTCCTTGGGGTTCTATAGATTAATTGAATGGGATTTCAAAGACGAAATCGATGCAAACGCAAACAAGGACATGGAGTCTGGAAATAATGAAGATGAGCACTCAGAATCAAGTGGTTCTGAAAAAAACGATGAGCATAACGTGGAATCCAACGAAGACTTTGAAAGTCCCGACTCAAGTCCTCTGATCTCCATTCCTCTTCCTCATTCTAAACTCGTTCAAGATGATTCATCGTCAATATCATCGACTCAACTGGAAGCTAATTTGAATCCCCAAATCTTAACAGACGCAACCTCGCATCTTTCCGCACGACTGATGTTATCCCACGAAGCCAGTATCGATTCAGATACTTCTCAACAAGTCAGATCAAGAAGAATGATCTCAAATCAATCATTTGGAACTAACAAATATTCCTTACACACCTCAACATCAAGAATTCCAGAACTAAGACAGCAAAAGTCCCAGGATGTGGAGGATGTCATTAAGGAATATTCCGAATTCGAAGGCTTGAAAAATCACGAGGTCCAGCGTACGGTTACTGGTATGAGTGAAGTTGGAGTCCAATCCCTCGAAGAAATAGTCAAACCAAAATCGAAATTCAAAGGCATGATGGCTCAATTTCTTAAGAATTTGTGTACCCCAAACTCAGTCTCTTTAATAGTTTCTATCGCCATAGCAATGTCTCCCCCTCTCCGAGCACTCTTTGTGGTAGGAAGCTTCCATATCCCACCTGCTCCAGATAACCAACCTCCCTTGTCGTTCATAATCGATATTGCCGGTTATATCGGAGCTGCTTCTGTTCCGTTAGGGTTGCTCTTATTGGGAGCAACCATATCCAGGTTGCAAATCAAAAAAATGCCTAAAGGTTTCTGGAAGACCGCTCTTATGATCACTGCGGTCAGATTAATCATAATGCCTATGGTAGGTGTTGGTATCACCACCGGGTTTCAAAACGCAGGCTGGTACGACAACGATATTATTATCCGTCTTGTCAGTGTTATTTCATTTGGTCTTCCCAGTGCCACGGCTCTTGTATATTTCACTGCATTTTACACTGATCCAAAATCAACAGATCATGTTCAAATGGATTGTTTGGCTGTCAGTCTCATCTTCCAATATTCAATTCTTTTTATAACTTTACCATTCTTGGTGACTTTCACATTCAAGGTATCTTTGGGATACTAGTTATAGATAATAAACGGAACGGGATTAATGAAAGTAGTATATGGTAGAGTGAGTAGTTGTCGATTGACACTTGTGCTATTTTAAGGAGTTTTTCAACTTTTCTTGAATTCATTTGATCTTGAAGATTCTCATCACATTTGACTCACGATTATATCAAGATTTGTTCTTTTAGCGAGTTTAAGATATATCAATTAGTAAATTGAAGTACTAGAGAAGCACATTTCACAATTTTGCTTGATCTTGCCTATAATGAAATTAGTTAAACATCGATTATTGTAGGGATCCACACATTTTCTATTTTGGCTGCGAAAAAAATGAAAATAAGTGAAAAATAGATTATCGAATGTTCATAAAGAATTTGGTAGGTCTGTGTTACTCTAGTACTCACCATATTTCTTGACTTTGCTTAAAGATTACTGAGCTACCCATTCAGTAGATTTTAGAAATGATTCTAAACATCTCTTGCTAGACTTCGCTATTTGTGATGTTGATATATTCTTCAAATATTGGCCCAAATCCAATTTTGCATATTGATTGAGTTCTTGATATCTTATATCATTTTCATTGATTCCCGAACTCTTCCATCTCCATTACGTCTCTCAATTTCTTTCAATATTGGACTGATAGGGGGATTGTTAAAAGCTTAGAAGGAAAGTTTAGGAAGGGCCAACTTCAATAATTAGAATACGGGATGGTTCATATTATTCTCGTTACTTCGATAGATATAAAATAGTTCTGGATTGTGAGTAATGGTTCTTAGTCAAGGTTCAGAATATTGTCTTGAATAAACTATTTTACATGAATCTGCCAGGAGTCCAGTCAACAACAGGGCTTAGAGCAGGATCAACAAATGGAGGATAGGAGATACAGCACAGTCAACACAGTCAAGAACTGTAGGCGGGGCGATGTGTAGTCCAAAGCAATATATAAGGAGAGGATGCGTGGTACGTTCTGTGCTGTCATAATCTTGTGATGTATCCCTGTATAGTCTTTTGGTATTGTCAGCATTACGTTGTCTTTCCGCAGTGGCTGCAAACTGAGAAAAAGTGTCTACTGATATACAGACAGAACAAAATTCTACTACTTCTTCTTCTCATAATCAAGGTCGTCACTGATGGACCCTAAAAACATTCATACCTTAGAACATCAGACCTTGAATAACATGAACATTGGTGGGACCCTTTTCTACAGAGCAATCGAAGTCGCTCTTTTTGCGACCATTCGAGACGTGTTTTACGGTATAACAAACACTTGAAGTGATTTACAAATCAATAAACGTGATGATTCAAGAACGTCATAAACCAGAACGTGATGAATAGTCACTGAACGTGATAAATAGACACTAACCTAATATTACTCTAAACCATGTTATCTTCAGTTTCAGTCTTAAGAGCAATTTTGTCAATTGTTGCTTGTGAGACTTCTCACATGACCAACTGAAACGTAGCAAACTTCACCATAAAAGCGCCACTAATTTTCCACCACTTCTTCTTTACCACAACAACCATGGCATTATATTACAATCTAGTCTTTGGGCTCCTCGTCATCGAGATGACCTTCTTTACGGTCTTGTCGCTTCCTTTCCCTAGAAGGGTCAGAAGAAGCGTTTTGTCGACAGTGTCAGCACCATTCCGTAATGAGCAATTCCAAATTGCTATAAAATGTATATTGGGGTTCGTGGCGGTGTTATTTATTGACTCTGTCAACAGAGTCTACACTGTTACCACCGAGTTACACGCAAGCTCTCCAAATACTGGCAACCCTGCTTCAATGGGGATCATGAACGATCGTTCGGAAGTTCAGGCCAGAAGATTCTATGCCCAAAGAAACATGTACTTGTGTGGATTCACGTTGTTTTTGACATTGATCTTGACCAGAACTTATTCGTTAGTAGTCGAATTGATTGTCACCAAGGACAAATTGGACACTTTGAAGAGTGAAGGAGAACCTGAATCTCAAGAAGTTGAAAAGTTGAAGAAGCAATTGAAGGGGAAGGATGAAGATTTGGATATCTTGAAAGAAAAGGCCGGAAAGTTGTCCAAAGAATACGACTCGGTCTCTACTGGTGTCAAGAAGTAATGAATTATTGTGAGATGTGCTGATAAGTTCTATTAGTTGTTCTATGAATAGTAGTGGTAAGTATGATACTGTCTAAAGGCGAGAATTGTGATATCAATTTCAATCGTTTCTGATCTCAGACTGGATCACTCTCCCTACAATTACGCAGAATATTTAACAATATTCATTTTGAAGTCGCCAATGATTCATTAGTTTACCGTGAAGATCTAGTGAAAATTCGTGAAAACTCCAGTTAAACACAAAATCAATGGTCAATAGTAATTATCATCAGCATGGTAGTCTAGCTTCTCTATTTATTTATTAAATATATCTTTATGAAATTTAGGTAATTTTGTCATAGTCACCACTAACAAAATTCTTAAAGCACTGTAGTTATCATTTCCTAGGATTCGTATGCGTTACTCTTGTGCTTTGGAATAAAGTTGAATCCTGGACCAGCCTTACCGAGGAACATTTCTGTGATCTTGATCCAATCTTTATAATCAGAAGATCCCAACAATGTTTCCAATTCGTTTCTACCCTTCCATTGTGGAGGTCTTTCGTTGATCTTTGGAGGCATTCTTTCCAAAATTCCAATAGGAATGTATCTGTGGGTGAAACCCAAGAACTCACACATGAATCTTCTAGCCAATTCAACACCGTACTCGTCCGAACCCCAATGTTCAATGGCGAAATCGGCGTAGGTTTTCAATAAGTCTAATCTCTCGGTAGCAGATTTGTCCAAGTACTGTTGGGAGTCGATCTCTTCAAATATCCATGGCTTGATGAGCGCACCTCTGGCAACCATTACGGAGTCGATTCCGTCGGTGTTGACTGCCTGGTGCCAGTCTTCGTGGGTGAACACATCTCCGTTACCGATAAAGAAGGTAGGCTGGGTGTCAGTCAAGTCTTTATCGTCCAACTTCTTGTTGTTCCACTCCTGAACGGTTTTACCAACTTCTCCAATGTACTCCCAGTTAGCAAGTCTGGTATAACGCTGTTGTCTAGAACGTCCATGCAAGGTGATGGCAGCAACGTCACCTTCGGCCAACACACGTTCAACGATAGCTTTGGCGGTGTTTTTGTTGTCCTTGGTTCCGGTTCTGATCTTCAAAGTAACAGGAATGTCTCCAGATGAAGCATTCATACCCTTTAAGATTCTCAACAATCTCGCTGGTTGTTCCATTAAGGCAGATCCTTGTCCTTGACGATATAACAAGTCGATTGGACATCCACAGTTCAAATTAAGTTCGGAGACGTTAGAGGTTTCTTTGTAAATGGCTTCAGCAGCCTTAGCTCCAGCCCAGTGCTTGGATGTAGCGATCTGTACTCCGAACCCCGGATATTCAGTTCTGTGGGCCTTTGGCAAAGCCCATTCAGAGTTGTTGGCTTGAAGTAATGGTACGGTTAATGCCATTTCGGAATAGGTTACGTCTGCACCTAAAGTCTTCATAAGACGACGGTACGGTAAGTTTCCGACGGTGGTCAATGGAGAGACGATTTTAGCGTTCTTCAAGTTCAACTTCTTCTTCTCTGCGATCTTATATGGAGCCTCCACAAATGAAGCTTGGTTGTCCTTGGCTTGTTCTTGTGCTTTGGCGATGTTTTCTTCGTTCTGAACCATGGAGTCCAAGAATGGAACTACAACGTCAGAGATGCTGAAGTCGTATTTCTTCTTTTGCAACTTGTTCTTTTGTTCAGGAGAGATCTTGTTGACCTCAAAATTGAGCTCGACCTTAGACCTTTCAGTTTGTTCCAAATCCTTAATCAATCTGTTGGTTTCCTTGTTGTAATGGGATTTTAACCATCTACATTTCAACCCAGTTGGGCAGTATCCAAGAGCTTTGAATACAGGACAGATTCCTTCAATATCCTCTGCCTTTTTGGATAAATACTCCTCGACATTATGAGTGTTTCTACATTGTTGTGGTCCGAAATGACATTCTTTGGTGTTTTCTGGATCCAACAAAGTAGAACATAATCTGACTTCAGTTTCTTGTTTCAAATCACGCTTTTTGTTTTGGCCCTTTCTCTTCTTTCTTCTTCCATTACCGCCACCCACTTCTTCTTTTTCTCTGTCTCCACCTTCGGCTTCGTCGTCGTCATAAACCTCAGTGGACGGTACACTCTTTACAACATATTCTGGCTTGATTGCAGCATAACCTTTTGCAAAATGATCGACTCTCTCTTCAGTCTCTGAAATGTGTGCTTTCTTAACGTCTCCGCCTTCTACAGACTCACTAGGTCTTTTTTCTGGTGTAGAAGTCATGATGTAGTCAAATGCCTGGTGCCTGGAAATTTCACTTTTTTCACCTCATCGCGAAATACGTCAGTAGCTCGGAAGACTTGTGACTACAAATAGTTATTAGAATAGATAATGAGGTGGGGCGGGGTGAGGTCTAGGTGAGGAACATTAAGAATATATACTGACTTTGAGTACAATAATGTTAGAGAATGTTACAGAATGTTACAGAACGTTAAGCGTATTGGAGGTTGCAATCGTGATGGAGAAGCGACGCGTCACTATCTTCGATAACTACCTACGTGCTAGCTAGAGATTTGATTGCATGTTTAGATATACGTCTTTTCAGAGGTCTACATCTCGTCGGGGATTGTTTCTTAATTCTCATTTCTTATTTCTTGTTAGGATCTGCTTCCCCATAAATCCACTTCGTGTCCTAGAATCTCAGGCTAGGTGTCTTCTCTAAATAGTACTAATTCTAGGGTCCTGTAAAATACTTTATAACTTCGTAAATTGGGTAGCTTACCACCACGGTATCTCCATGCCTATCATTATATTCGAATACTACTGCTTATCCGTCGTATCATCTCTTACCACGTAAAATATCTTTGGTGCAACTCATATTGATGCTTTTATATACAGTACTCGATGAGGATCAAAACTTTTTGAAAACTGAATAATTTACATTACTCTCAACAAACTAAGCATGGTTGAAGCAGTTGAAAAGAGAAGGAAGTTAGAGACTCCTAAAGTGAAGTCTAGACCTTCTAAGATATTCAGTCCTTATAGAGCGCTTGGAAATGTTTCCAACGAAATCCCATTTGCTGTGGGAACGTTAGGTTCAACTTACTACATCGTCACATCTGTTGGTAGAACGTTTCAAATCTACGATGTGGCTACTTTGCATCTATTATTTGTATCTCAGACTCAAGCACCTTCCAAGATCTCATGTTTGGCAGCACATTACCATTATGTTTATGCTGGGTTTGCTAATAAAATTGGAATTTACAAGAGAGGCCGTTTGGAGTTCACCTTGGAATGTGAAACTACCGGAACCGTCAACAATATCTTGGTATTTGGTGACTACCTTGTTGCCACATCTACTGAAGGAGAAGTGTCGATTTTCAAGAAGTCGGGGGGATCCAAATTCGCAAACGAACCATACACCACATTGACCACCATCAACACTGATATTGAAGGAGAAATTGTAGGATTAATCCATCCTCCAACTTATTTAAACAAAATCGTGGTTGCCACTACTGGGGGATTGTTTATCTTCAACATTCGTACTGGAAAATTGTTGTTTAGAAGTCCAGAAAGTCAATTTGGAGAGAACATTTCGTGCATTGAATCAGCTCCTGTATTGGATGTTATTGCTGTGGGTTCTTCTGTGGGTAGTGTGTTCTTATACAACCTTAAGAAGGGTAAGATTATGGGGCAAAAGATTATTGCATCCACCCAAGAAGTTTCTGCCAAAGTCGTCTCGTTATCGTTTAGAACAGATGGCTCTCCTCATTTGGTTGCTGGTTTGAGTACTGGAGATTTGTTCTTTTACGATTTAGCAAAGAGAGCCCGTGTCCATATTTTAAGAAATGCTCATAGAGAGAGTCATGGAGGTATTGCAGGAGCCAGATTTTTGAACGGCCAACCCATTGTGGTTACCAATGGTGGTGACAACCAGTTGAAAGAATATGTTTTTGACCCAAGTTTATCCACCTCAAACTCTGCTATTGTTTCTCCTCCACGTCATTTAAGATCTAGAGGTGGTCACTCTGCTCCTCCAATTGCCATTGAATTTCCAAACGAAGATAAATCTCATTTCATTTATAGTGCTTCCAGAGATAGATCTTTCTGGTCCTTTTCTTTGAGAAAAGATGCCCAAGCACAAGAGTTTTCACAAAGAATTCCAAAGGCAAAGGATGGAAAGAGACAAGCTGGTCAAGTGTTATCTATGCGTGAAAAGTTTAGTGAAATTGTTGCCATCACCTCTTCCCAAGCTCGTGAAGGTGAATGGGAAAACGTCATGACTGCCCACAAAGATGAGACTTTTGCTAGAACATGGGACTCCAGAAACAAGAGAGTTGGACGTCATAACTTAAAAACCATCGATGGTGGAATCGTGAAATCCGTTTGTATTTCCCATTGTGGTAATTTTGGTTTGGTTGGTTCTGCCAATGGTGGAATTGGTGTTTTCAACTTGCAATCCGGTATTCCTCGTAAAAGATACGTCTTACACAAGAAGTCAGTTACTGGACTTGCAATTGACGGAATGAATAGAAGAATGGTCAGTTGTGGTTTGGACGGTTTAATTGGTTTCTATGACTTTACTCAATCAAAGTATTTGGGAAAGTTGCAACTTGATGCTCCGATCACATCCATGATTTACCATAAGTCTTCGGATTTAATTGCCTGTGCTTTGGATGACTTGAGTATAGTTGTTGTTGATGTTTTGACCCAAAAGGTTGTTAGAATATTGATTGGACACACCAACAGAATCACAGGAATGGACTTCTCGCCTGATGGCAGATGGATTGTGTCTGTTGGTTTAGACTCGACTTTAAGAACTTGGGATTTACCAACCGGTGGATGTATTGATGGTGTTATATTGCCTAATGTTGCCACAACTGTGAAATTTTCTCCAATTGGTGATATGTTGGCCACTACACATGTATCCGGTAACGGTATTTCTTTGTGGACTAACAGAGCTCAATTTAGACCAATTTCCACCAGACACGTCGAAGAAGAAGACTTCTCGACAATGTTATTACCTAATGCCTCTGGTGATGGTGGATCGACCATGTTAGACGGCGCTTTTGACGGAAGTGAAGAAATTGAGCATAGTGAGACTTATTCCTCTCTCGCTCAAATCGATGAGTCTCTCGTTACATTGTCGTTAGGCTCTAGATCAAAGTACAGCACATTGTTACATTTGGATGTTATCAAGCAAGCCAGTAAGCCCAAGGAAGCTCCTAAAAAGTCGGAACATGCACCATTCTTCTTATCGTTGAGCGGTGAAGCTGTTGGAGACAGAGCTTCTGTCGCTGAAGGTAACGTTAAAGAAACTGATGCTGCGCAAGATGATGAACCTGATACCAGATTACTTAAATTGAAATCTGCCAACGCTGCATTCGAATCCAAGTTCACTCAATTATTAAGACAAGGAGCCGAACAAGAATCCTATGCTGAATTCTTGCAATACTTGATCAACGCTTCGCCTGCTACAATTGATTTGGAAATCAGATCTATCAACGCATTCCCTCCATTAGATGAAATGTCAAACTTTGTTGAAGCTTTGAACGAGGGGCTCTCCTCAAACACCAACTACGAATTATATCAAGCTATCTTTTCAATGTTCTTAAAGAACCATGGTGATGTTATTCACAACCATCATGATAATGACAACTTACAATCAAGTCTTGAAACCTGGATTCAATTGAATAATGATGAGAAGGATGATATGGATGCTTTAGTGAAGTACTGTTCTGGTGTGATTAACTTTTTAACTACTGTTTAAATCTCAGTAAAATGTGCTGCAAATTGGAGTCCCTAAATGTCGGAACTCTCCGAAAACTATCCTCATTGATTGCTGAATATTTAGTCCCTCACTCACCTGTCGATATGACTATCGTGATGCTCTAACTTTTCATACTTAAATTATATTTAGCAAATATAACCCATAAATATTGCTAGCGTCAATTCGTAGTTGGTTTTACAACCAGTTCATCGCCCCAGAAAAGTGTGCCCATATGCAGTACCTTTGTTGCACGCGGTTATATCTTGAACTCAAGTTACAGAGTGCTCGTATTAGACTATTTGCTTATGAATATTGATATAATAGAGCCGTTCAACAGGCTACGTCTAACAACGGGATCTAGTACTTCGGCAATCCATTCTGATGGGCAGAAATTGTATGTCGGACTAACCAATGGGGATTTAATTGTATACTTGCGAAAGGCAGGAGAAGTCAGGAAGGATGGAGGATCTAATGAATTGGAAATATCATCTACATTCAAGAATGTTACCGAGAACAATTCACAAATTGATAGAATATCAACGTTGCCGTACTTTCCGGATAACTCAAAAGTGTTGATGGCAATATCCAGCATAGAAGCGATAAGAATTTATGAGATTGTTGGTAGCACAATAAACCTAGTACTGAAATTGCCTTCAACACGATATGCTAGTGACTACTTATATGTTCAGAATAGAATTCTTGTGGCCAATAAGAAAAAGGTTGTTATATTTCAAATTTCAAACAAAACACGAAACATCCTACAATGCAAGGAGGAAGTGGAGATTTCTGTGAAGGACAAGATCAAAACGTTGGGTTTGTTTCTTCAAGGAACAGAATCTAATGGAATACAAGTATTGGTGGCGCTCATAAACGACTTTGTATTATTAAATATGGAGGACTTTTCCGTCAACCCACTTCCTGTGGATGAAACAAGCATTTACAATTTCAATCATAGCACATCCTTTGGATATTTTGGATTGACGGCAGTACCCAAGATTTGGGTGCTCAATATCAATCCGTCAAAAGTACTTTTGGTCAAAGAAACTCAGGCAGTATTACTAGAGAATGATACTACATCAGCTTCAATTATTATAACACCGTCACCTATTAAATTCACTGCTGTGCCATTGTATATCTCATACATTTCTCCCTTATATTTGTTTATCGTTTACGACAAGAGGATAGAAATAATCGATATCGAAAGTGGCGATCTAATCCAAAGATTCCCTCACCATATAAAAAACCAAATATTTGCTTGTCAACTGAATCATCACATCTACATAACTTCCAACCTGGAACTTTTGCTGTATAGAATTTTGGATTATCAAAAACAAATCGATCAATATCTCAGTATCAGTGGGAAAGGTTCATCAACCAAGAGTCTAAAAGATCCACATAATGATCTTAAAATCATCGGTCTTGAAAAAAGTATATCGTTAGTTTCTAATTTGGATGTTGAAAGTGAATTCTTCAGCAGTATTGATCCTTTGAAAAAGAAACAATTAATACTTCGAGAGTTGTATAAGAAGAAAGCAATAATTTTATTCGAATCGTATTCGAAATATCATGAATCATTGGTGGAAATTTGTTCTGAGTGGCTTATCTCATACATAGATGTGTTGGCATTGTTTCCAGACTTTCTTAATGCTGAACAACAAATCATAAGGCATGGAGATTTTCCTAAGAACGATGAAACTGAGAGTGTTCGTTCCTTTTCACATAATATAATAAAACGAGTCTCTCTAGATGATATCCTAGGAGCAAAGTTATCGAACACCACAGAATCAGGAACAGAAGTTGAAGGAAACGATACACAAAGTTCCCGTTCTATTCGACCGCCCGGTAGTCCTACCAAAAAATCGTTTCAAAATCTTCAAGGATACTCGAAGTCACAAAATATCCGCAAATTCACCAAAGCAGTAAACAATCTAATTGTTTACTTGACGGAACAAAGACGGATACATCTCAATTTTCTTGACTCCAGTATAGTGAAATGGAAAGGAATTGAGATCAATCCGTTTGACATTTATCCGACAATAATGAAACCAAATATCCGTTCCTATTTGCACCATGCGGCTGCAGTCATTGATACGTCGTTATTTCTTTGCTACTTTCATACAAAGCCCATGCTTCTTGGTCCTTTATTAAGAATTCCTAATAACAGATGTAACTCCAAGGTTGTGAATGAATGTTTGCTTAGAGATATACATAACCATGTTCAGCAGAAATCTATGCAACAGCCAAACTTTCTTAAAGAACTTTTGGACTTTTATTACGGCAGAAGTTTGCATAAAGATGCTTTGGAAATGCTCTACAGGCTTTCGCATGAAGATACCAACGACTCCACTCCACATAATGATTCTGATGATGAATATGATAATTTTGTCAAGGGACCGGATTTGACTATCCAATATTTACAAAAACTCACTCAAGAAGAGTTGGATCTAGTTTTCCAATTTTCGTACTGGATATTATTGGAAGAAAGTAACATCGATAAAGTCATAAAAAACGGAGAATTGATATTCATGAATGATTCTTATGAATGTGAGAGTTACGACAACTTCAAGGTATTGAATTATTTCGTAGATGTATTGAAATTGGATTTGTTGGGAATAAGATATCTTGAATGGCTCTTATTTGAAAGTGATTTGGTTGAGAAACTCACCAAGAAAAAGAGCATACTGAAATTCCATACCAAGTTATGTTTGTTGTACTTGAAACAGCTTAAAGGGATAAAAGTTGACGAAAACTTTGATACGTCTACCTACTATACTAAACTTTATAAATTTCTCGAGACTACTCAGCTTTATGAGCCGTGGACGGTTTTGAAGAATATTCCAACCACTACAGACCGTTTCTTACGGTTCACGATCTTTATTTACAAACGGTTGGGTGAGCATGAAAAGTCCATTGATGTTTTATTCAATCAACTTGAAGATCTCGACGGCTCGATTTCTTATTGTTCAGACATTTACCACAGACCTCATAGCAAAGAAGTAGGTAGGAGATTGTTGCATAAATTGTTGGAAGATCTTTTGATGAACTATCAGTCAAATATTGATTCTATTGAAAAACTATTACGTCTGCAAGGATCAAAAATGTCCATATTGCAAGTATTGACGGCGTTACCAAATTCCTTCCCATTACATAAGCTTTCAAACTTCTTAACGGAAAGTCTAAGAAACTCTCAAGAGTCGTTCCATGACGGACGGATAGCGTCTCAGCTTTATAAAATTGGGAATGTTAAATTACAGGACAAAGTCCTTCAAGAACAGAGTCAAGGGTACTCTATCGAGTCAGCAAAACAAGAATGTTCTCTTTGTCATAGGAGACTTGGCTATGGTGTGTTTAGTGTTGAGAAATATGGTCAAGTTGTACATTATGGATGTGCTCAAAAGTCATCAAACTAGTTTATAGAGATACCAAGATATCTAAAGATAGATATTTAGGTTCATTAGTGTAATCAAGGAAACTAGATAATAGAATTTTCTTGAGCTAATCCTTAATATAATTGGTAGAATAGTACACCACCAAGTCTCCTAGCGCAGCTTTAGTACTTACTAGACATTTTGCAACTTCTGATACTTGTCGTGTGTTTACCAATAATCCCGCAATATCAACGTGAAAAGGTCAACACCAAGTTGAATAATCAACCGCTCATCGATTCCTCTACGAACCTTCCACTAATAGCTCATTGCAGCGAGATAATATTAGCAAATATAAGTACGATCTAAGCAGCGATATTTTATCACATTTTCACTCTGCAATGTCGTCTAATGAGAACCCATCGGCCACCTCATCACCAGGAGATGAGGGGATAAGATTGCCTCCCATATCGTTTATTTCTAATCAACTGCCTGCAAATAGTACTAGCAATTATAAGGTGTCGTCAAATTTGGGGATCTCAAACTTTCTAAACGATCCTAGCCCTCCACCTATAGAACAATCAAATAAGAGGGTGAAGATAGAGTCTGCCAAGGTGAAGGAGAACAAAGAAATTGAGTTTTTAGAATCAAATAATAGTAAACCAGAGCCAAATGCAGAGAAGGAAGATACAAACGACGAACAGCCGAAGTCTCCTCAATTGGAGATGCCTGAAGTTCGCGTGTTACCGCAGACATCTAACGAACCTCAAGAAGAAGCAGAACAACCGAAATCGTTACTACCAGTCGATACTAAACCCAAGAAACGTAGTGGACCACCAGTGACTCTCGATACTGAGCCTATCAAGGAATTTTTAACGGAACTCTTTCCATCCAGACAATATTTGGGAACGATAATTTACAACCCTACAACCACATGGGAAACCCTTCAAACGTCACAGCTTTATGGATTAAAGCCCGAACACCACGAAAGATTTCAGGAAATCAAGGATTTGTTTGAAGAACGTTCCCACGACGCGACTGTCAAGTATATTCCAACCATTCCGCCTCTCAGCAACGACTACATAAACTGTGTGATAGAGGTCAAAATCCCTTATGCGCATATACGGCGATTCAAACTGGATTTTGAGACGGTGATTAGAAAACGTGAACTCTGGGGTGGTGCTGGTGGTGTCTACACCGACGATTCGGATTTGCTCTGCGTTTTGACCCATCTTGGTTTATTCAACAATACCATAGATCTCAAACAATGGAACTCCAAGTGGGTCCCAGCAGATATCATAAAGCCACACACGCAAGAGTCTGAAAATGACCCACAAGATATCGACCATGGTGTGTATGGAGATCTTTCTGTTGAGATCCTTCTTCTTCCAAGACTTCCACTGTATCCAGGATATTATGCCAACCAGATCAACTCAAGGTCGTGGATAGGTAACAACAAACACAGAGGATTATCAATAGCCATTCACAACATCAAATGGGAATCGTGTGGCACGTACTTACGTGACAAATCGATTTTCAAGCGTTACCATCAAGAACTTATTCAAGACACCCAAGAAAACCATAGTAATATCTCCCAAAAACAAGGTTGGTCTTTCAATTACAAGTATTATAAGGAACTCAAACAAAAGTATTCAGAAGTTAGTGACAGCAAATGATTTTAATCAGTATTGAAGTTAATCATATACATGAATAAATTTTACGGTGTGTCTGGATTGTTCAATAGATTGTGAATACTTTAAATTTGTGAGATATTCACTAAATATATCACTAATTTATGACACCAAGAGCCATTATAGTTCAGTTTATATAATATCTGTGTAATGTACTAGATTTCTACCATTTAACGTACCAAATACAATAAATAAGTAATCACTCACCTGTTCTAATTTCACAGCTTCTTGATGGGAAGAACTATTAATTTTAAAAATTACACCTAGTTAACTAATCTGGCTATCTGATACCTGTAGGAACTAATTCTATGCTATAACTACTCTCTCTCTAAACCAACCAGTTTGTCTCTCTAGTGCTCGTTCTAAATCTCGAGAAAATCCGGCCCGATTCCATGCGTGAGGTCACAAGATCATATTTCTGAGTCCCTCAAGACCCCTAGGAATAGATAGGTCGGTAGATATCCGAGCATTCGTGGTAGATATCAATCTTCAAGTCTGGTTTTGTTAGCTGGAGTCTCATTGGCTATACTTAGATTGACTAAATCCTCTTGTATAACTCGTAAATTACATTGTAGAAATAATCAGTTGATGGCCATTAGCGTTGCTATGAATAGTGGCAATATATTCACATCTCCGAGAGCTAATATCTCGAAGGAAGATAGTTTAGGATATTTACATGTTTATATACTAAGGGCCCCGGACTCCTGGCCCAGCTGTTTCTCCTTCTGGCGCGGACTCAGGCATGGATCTTACGGCTGATGGGCGTGACTCGTGGACAAATTTTCCCCATACTAAACCTTATCATCTCATCACAAAATTTAACCCGGTCCACATAAGCAACCAGAATCGATGGCAAGCCCCATACAACCACCAGTAAACTCTCACAAGATCCGAAATACAAAATCCACACCCGCATTAAACAAAATTAGAGCAAATTTATTAGCATCGGAAGTTCCAGCATTAAAAGACGCAAGATCTGGTACATCATCACCAGGGGTAGCATCAGGTAGAGCATCGTCAGTGGGAGCATCAGCAAAAGGATTCACGGTTAGGGAATCTGCAATAACATCTCTAGGAGAAACTTCGTCAGTCAAGGAGTCAGGCGGACCTTTTGTAAGAGGTAAAGCATCGGTGGGCAAAACCAAATCCAAAGTAGGGTTCTTTAGAAAACTCTCTCTAGAGTGGAACTTATTTCTCTTAAGACTCAGATCTATTAGTGACGAAGTCTTTTTAACAGACGAAATCGTAGAAAACTTGTTTGAAGAAGAAGACCAGGATTTCGACAGTCTCGCCAGGTCCAAGGTATACAAGTCGGCAGAAGAGAATTTTATTGCTAGTTACAGGCATTTCAAGAACTTGAACAAAATGGTGCAACATTTCCAATCATCAAACGACGTTAGGAGCTCGTCTACTGTCGACTCTAAGTTCACGGTTCAGGATATTATACGGCAAAGCGAGAGCGAGTGTGTGGCCTACAACGATCTTGATGTTTGCAAAATGAGACAAGAGTTCGAGTCGAGCTCGACCGACTCAAACACTATAAACTCCACTGGCTACACTAATATCGGAACCGCTCTATGGGAATATCGTCGTAAAAGATGGTTACGTGATCCAGATCCAACTAGAAAGAGAGATCTCGCTCGTACAAGCATTGAACATATACCAAAGGATTCTTATGTGAAGATATATACCAATTTGGTCGATAAGGGAAGAAGTTTGAAGGAAGACAAGAGATTGAATTTGAGTGATTTGGTCAAGATCATTGATGCTGGATGGATTGCAGAGGAGAAATGGGAGAGAGCCGCAAAGGGGTTAGCATAAGAGGTGTGAGTACTATAAATACTTAGTCGGTAAAAACTCCGAGAGCTGGATAATTAATGAGTTCTGTCTTATGAGTTCTTGTCCAATGAGTTCTTGTCTAATGAGTTCCTGTCTAATGAGTTTGTTGGTGGTCCTCACCCGTTACTTCTCGTCTCATAAAGTTGGTATATTGTCTAACCAATCACATCTGAATCCTCTATCGCATCAAACTAATCAAGGTGTTGATAATTCTTTACATTAACAAGGTGTAGTGCAGCCATCACCCAAACAGAAAGTGTCGTCTTCAATAGGTCTCGCAAATTATTGATCTTCATTTTATGGAGACGTTTCTGGTACTTTTAGTGTGCTATTAGTGTGCTATTAGTGTGCTATTAGTGTACTATTTCGGTATTTCCGTACTAGTTCATCAATCACTTGTACTATTTGCCTACTGGTTGATATTCACTTGTTCTATATTTCACTCAGTTACTATTTTCCAGGCAAGTTCTAGAGCATCAATCAGCCTACTGATTCATATATCTTCTTAGTATTAGCATAGTCATTACTTAATAAAATTCATTTCTATTTTACTGGACGCCTGAGATATTGTCACTATATACGTTTTAGAGTCCTACTGTGCTCTTTAGGATGGGTATATAAATATAGATGAAGTGACCAATACCGAACGCAGCCTGCGTGGGAATGGATCTATAATCATATGGACTAGCAGTATAAGAGACAATCTGGTTTGCTCTAACAGCGGATACAGCGTCTCAATTAATTGATTTAGTACAAGAAGCCAATTTTACGTTCATTTACTAACGTATGATTAGGAGGATTCAATGACCATCTTATCGTCTGTAGAACTGATATTAAATAATCTACTAGATAAAGGATACTTGCACTCTCAATAGACTTCTTGGTAAATTTTATTATCCAAATTATTCCTCTCTCTGTCTCAGTAATTGTCATCCTTTCTTTATTTATATGTTTTGTTATTCACTTCTCTCAATGATCTTTGATGATCTTTAATGTGTGTTCCAATATCCTTAGCTCCCTATCGACGCCCTCTACTCTCCTTTGTAATACATCTATCAATCCCTCGTGGTAAAGACCATCGCTGTACAATACCTCGTTGCATCTGCTGATCAACACTTGTAAATCTCGTTTACATTTGTCCAAGCCGTCAAACTGCTTCGCCAATTCATTCAACTGTATGTCAATGTCATGATCTAGTTGATGGATGGTGGTGATCTTATCTATAACTGAGGACGTGGTCGCGTTGTCTGAGGAGTTGGATTTTATAAGCGTATAAATTGTGTTTATTAGCTGCTTACTATAGAGTGACGACTTCTTGAGATACTCTACTTGATTCTGCTTCGCCTGCTGGATAAGTTTGTTGTGGGACGTCATGGCGATAGGAGTTGATAGTATGAATCTGATCTATCTATAAATCGTGGGGTCCTGTATCTAGTAGTGATCCTGTAATTATATATCGTCCTGTATATAATGAGGGTATAGCTCTCAATTTGGTTCTGGCTGCCAAACTCAAACTTCATAAAGTCTCCTTCTTTTCTTTGTCAGTAGTTGGCGTCTTGAAGTAGTTATCAGAGGAGATATCTGTAATATAATGTGATGACACTGGTATGATGGATTATCTGGTGAGTATTCTGAGAGCTAGTCTTATCACTAATCTGATCACTAACCTGAACTTAGTCTGTTCACTATATCAATTCTTTGATAAGAAGAAAGTCTTGGGGAATAGATAAGTTGATATTAACTGTGAAGAATTTACCAAAGTTTTGGATATAATTTATTGGCTAACCACTAACAATAGCTAACGATTTGACGATATCAGTATGCTATGACTACGCTGGAGGGATCTTGATATACTTCGTAATTTCTTGAGTACACTTAATAATTTCAGATGGTGGTACATTACAGTACATCATTGTCTTAGTGAATAGTGTGTATTCGCCATAAATGGTTGCAATAGTCGTGTAAATGAAAACAGAACTAATATGCACTACCAGATCAGGCTTGATCTTTAATTGAATTCGCTTAAACGGTAAACAATTCAGTTCTTGATCAGAGCTCTCCAGACAGACAATTTCGATGGATGTTTCTTATATCACAGACGACTCGCTATTCTTGAAGCTTCCTGTGGTGACTCAAGAGGCGAGGCCCACAATTGAGGATTTATTGAATGATCTTGAGCGAAGTAAGGAAGACTATGATTCTATGATAGATAAGACCTACTACATTATTAAACAGCAGGAGTTGGGTTGGGATCAGGTGTTGAAGGTTTGGGAAATCAGATTGACTTTACATTTGTGGTGGAATCAATTGGGACGGGCAAGAAAGGAGGGTGTCAATTTGAATAATGGTATTTACCAATCATCGGTTGCACAAGCAAAGTCATTACAGGAAAAGTCTGGTGTGATTCAGCCTAGTTCGACGCTTCAAAATTCACCTAGCATGACGTCGCTTGGCCTGGTTACTTCAGTAAGACAAGTACCAGGTCTCCAACCTAATTCCAATACTCCAGCTCCTTCCTATCCCCTCCCCAAGCACCTCTCCCTCCGCCATTCGCTCTTGATTCTCTTACTCCGTCTCAAGTCGCTTCCCAATATGAATCTTGTCAATGAATACTATAAGTTGACGTACCAACTCCGCTTGAAATCCACTCCGCTGTCTCGTGATGATCTTGCAATGAAATTGATCAATCTAAGCTATGATATCATAGTCATATTAATAGTCACCAAGAACTATACAACATTAGTCAGCTATTTGACGTCAATACGGCATGAATTATTGGTGTTAGGAAAACTGAGTGGTAGTGAATTAGATACTCAGTATCAGCAGTATCTCTCAAACTTGACGTTGATGCTTGTATTGTGCGAACTTCTTGCTGATAACTACTTCAAGACGCCAACTACAGACACAGTTGTAAAGTATACCCCAATATTTGACGAGGTGAATGATATTTCCAAGAATTCGTTGCGATATGTGTTGCAGAATATCTATCCAAGTGTGGGTACAAGAGGAAAGACTCAGATACAGGATAATCAACTGAGTATTGATGAAGACTACGACGACAAGGAGACCTCGACTATAGAGAATGACCAAAAACCCGTAGATCCTTTGGATGGCTCACCTCTTGAACTCTCTAATATAGTACAATTGATCGAGAGCGGCGCACTCTCGACTAGGATAATATGTTCAACTCTAGGTCTATGGGACATTGCCACATCTAACGACAAACTTGTGATATCTGAAAATGGGATACATCTTGAAGAAAGTGACCAACAAACTGACGATGAAGATTTGATCCAGAAATCTATCAATTTGATATCAACAAATTGGCACAAATACGTTTATAAAGTGTATGGATTGGAATAGAATAAGAAAGTGAATAGAGAGCAAAAGGGTAAGTATATTAGAAAGGAATGGAGATTGAAAATGGTACAAGTCACTTATAAAGTTACCACCATATATATTTTAATAGATATAATCATTATAGTTAGAAAATATTAATATCATACTTATGAACTCAAATTATTATCAGTACATATGAGACTGATCTAATACTACTCCAATGAGTCTGGTTTATTTGTAGTACATGAGCTTCCCCAGGTTTTATCTAGGGCTACTGCCCTTCAAATTCGCACTACATCACGTGTACTCTGAAATTTTATGTGCACTCGACTTTTACTACGCAGTCGCAGGACTCCGAAAAATTTTCAGACTCTCGTAGGGACATACTGAAAAAAGAGAAATATTTCAAGTCAACTGAAGCTTATCAGAAAGACGTATTAATCAAAACATCACTATCCAAAATGGCTTTACAAGACGTAGTTACCCGTGAATACACCATCAACATGCACAAAAGAGTATGTACACATTAATCTATCGAGGAATGAAATATCGATAGTCGAGATGAGACGATTATGAAGTAGTGGAATATTAAGAAACAGAGTGAATAGTGGACCTCTCCATACGTAGATTCGCATATCCAGAGTCTCAAGAGGATAAAGAGACGAATCTATTGATATATGTATTATTATATTCAGTGGTTAAGTTCGAGGATACTTCCACAGTATAGACGTCTATCGATATTTCAGAAATACTAGACCTATTGCAGATGTCCATATATCTGCTAGGCTAATCTAGTCTAGAAATTTTACTAACAATTCAGTTACATGGTGTCCACTTCAAGAAGAGAGCTCCAAAGGCCATCAAGGAAATCAAGAAGTTTGCTACTTTACACATGGGTACCACCGATGTCAGATTAGACCCAAAGTTGAACGTTCAATTATGGAGCAGAGGTGTCCAAGGTGTTGAAAACAGATTAAGATTAAGAATCTCCAGAAAGAGAAACGATGAAGAAGAAGCCAAGGAAAAGTTATTTGCCTTTGTTGAATTTGTTTCTGTTCCAACTGCCAAGGGTTTACAAACTGTTGTTGTTGACGAAGATGAAGCTTAAGTAATTATATAAGTTACAAGACAAATTTTCATAAATAGTTTGTATAATACGAAATCATAATTATGTTAGAAATACAGATGTCTGTATTGTGTAGAAAGTTTTGGATGTCACACTCTTAAAATCTAGTAGGCACTATTTGATCTTAAATGGTCTAGTTGAATCGCGTCTATATATCGCTAGATAATCTGAAGTTAATCTATAGATAATATATAGTTTTGTTGAATATCGAGCCGTATACTATTCAAATAACCAATTTACAGAACTGATAACCTCATTAATTACCTCATTAGTTACCTCATTAGTTTCCTCTAGATCTCCATAATATTCCCCTACATTCTTCTTAGTTTTTAATTTACAACACGAAGTCACTAAGGAGCGTAGGCTCGCATTGACTAGTCCTCTTTAACAAGCCCAAGCAACCTCGCTTCACTCAGTTACTTGCTACTCTACACTCAATATCTACATCATAATTCAATTCATGATTTTATTACTATATTCTTGATTGTCTGTTAGTATATCTCCAGGATAATTCACACTTATATACGTCAACATCAGTGTAACTATGACAAAATACCAGATCACAGCAATAGGAGCCATGCATTACCAAAACGGTAAAGACTCCCAAGAAAGCTCTTTTTAGGTATGGAAAAAAAGAATTATCATCACATGAAGTATATTAAGGGGTGCGTGTGTACTTACGGTTTAGTTGTTGTGGTTGTAGTAGTTGTTGTAGTATATGAAATGCTCGTCTGAAAATTTATGCCATCGAAAAATATATGTCCGGGTAATAGAGTTGTGAGTGAAAATCACGAGGGCAGGTAGGATGTAGGAAGTAGAGGTGCCGTCACGAATAATCAATTACGAGTTGGCAAGATAGATTAGCAATTTTGTACTGCTTGATTATAAGAGAGTTTAACTGAAAACAATTGATCAGATTAAGTGAGTTTTTAGCTGTAATAATCAGTGAGTGAGTCCGTGGATATATATTAGTTAACGTTAGTGATTGGCAATTGGTGCTGATCGTGAGTCTCTGGCAATTCATCACTTAACGTGAGCCCCTAGTTATTAATAATTAGTGTGATTCTATACACAATTAGTGTTGATTTCAAAGATTTAAGATTCACAAATTTAATGATTTGATCATATTTAATGGTTGCAATATTTATCTATACCAGCATTTTAATTGTAGTAGCTAAGTACAGTTTGGAGTTCGTTAATCATTTCTTTAGAGTTCCTTATGGATTCAGTATTGAAATCATATAAATTATCAGGAAATCCTGGAATCCTATGATTTGTGACTGATTCACTGCATTGGAGAGTAATGGAAATAATTTAGACTCATTATATTCAAAGAAGATTCTATGAAGAATGATTCATGAGATATTGTGACTGATTCTTTAGGAATTATGATTCTTCATCTCTTTGTCCATGTCCTGATCGTCTCGATAGATCTTTATATCCTTATAACTCTGTTCTTGATATAAATAGTGTTCCAGATTTCTAGATTTCCTAGATTCTCTAAATTTCCTAGATTTCCTAGATATTCTTCACTAGTTCAATCTCATAAAGTACTCCTATGACTAACCGATTAATAATACTGACAATTCTCCCTCTCGGTCCATATCTTCGGCGTCTGACCTCAACCGGTTTACTTTCAAATGCAAATGGCTGTCAGTTTTCTGTGCGCCCCACAAAAACTTCCGAGGATAACCAGAATATATATTTCCAACATATCCACTCTTCATCAGGATACGAAGCTACGCTACCGCCATTACTCGTACAGGCACCATATCTCACAAATCTTTGAAACTTTGGAGATGCCGTCAGCTGTGCAGGCAGTAGATATGTCGATATCAACAGTTTCTAACGTGAACTTCATCAATGATCCTAATATTATACGTTACGACGAAGTTCTGATCTCAAAAGATTTGTATGAAAAGTTATTCAAGGAGGGAAGTGGGGCTGAAGAAAGTCCTGCTGCCAACGGATCTTCCACTGATCACTTTGTGTTGATCAAATTATTAGGTTCCCCGGACTATTTCAATACCTTCAATATTTATAAAGTATCTTCAATTGACTTCGAACACCATAATTTGGTTACGTTTGTTAACAACACTAATTTGAGTCGGTTTCGTGTTGACGAATTGACGTTGAGTTCGCTTATTGTTCAATCTATACAAAAACAGGATATTCCAATCCTCTCCAAGATTTACGTGTCTGTCCCTTCGGAGATCTATTCTATTTTGTCAAATACTCCAGAGGATATTGTGAGATCAAGATTCTTGACAAAATATTTGGCAAACGGAGGTGTAGTCAATGAAAATGATGAGATTCGTTTGGTGAATGGAAAACTGAGGTTATGTGAGCCATTAGGAAGAGGATTGGTTTCGAACGAAACTGAAATTGTCTTGATAAAGGAAAATGGCGCTGTCCAGATGGGCAATGCATTTGGTGCGCCTGATGAAACTACTGAAGTCACATTTGACGATGCCATAGATATTGTTCTGGTCGATGAAGAAGATTCTCCTGACAACATTGATTTTTCTGCATACTTAACCTCCAGCTTGAACTTTAGTTCTCGTCCACGTCCCAAGTCTTCAGCCAAGTTTAAAGTAAAACCTTTACCTGATAGGATTTCTATAGATGGTTTTCCCCAGAAATGGGCTAAAGAAGATTCAGAACTTTATGTGTTTATAAGTTCTGCCGATTTTATCAAGTTGGGCTTTCCAGTATTCAATGGAGATTTGATAAAATTAAACTGTGGATCCAACTCAGTAATGGTCAAGATCTTTACTTTGACGGAACCAAATAAGATTTTTAAGAAGGGAGTTGTATATTTATCACCCATTTTAATCATCAATTTGAACTTGAAGCTGTCCTCAATGGTCACCTTCGACTCTGTTTCGTCAGAAGGATCTCAACAGTTTTCTAGCTTGATTCCTGTGGCTGAACTGGCAATAATCTCGAGAATATCTTCGCAAATAACCATGGACAAAACTTACCAAAAGAACTTCTTATCGAGCTTAAAAACAGGACTCAGTAACCAATTCAAATGTGTCCAAAAGGGTGACTTTTTCCCAGTAGTTATTGACACAGTTCTCGCAAAAACAATGTTTGACAACGTTCCAGAGGAGGACGAACTGGAAGAGGATAACGAAGGAAGTGACAATATTGATGTTATTCCGACAGGAGATCCCGACGCTGTAGCTTGGTTTAAAATTATTGATATCAAAGGTGAAAGCTCGTTGAGTACCAATCAATTCCTCATTGATCCCAGCAAGACGTTATTGGTAAGCTCTGGTGTAGAGTTTGTTCGTTTCCCCAAAAATGAATTCAGTCAATGGTATGAGTATCTCAACTTACCCCAATCGTTCAACTTCAATACCGCCTTGCAGTCAGGCAATTTCAAATACGCCCAAGAGCTCAAGAAGATCATACAAACATGCTTGAATTCAAAGCTTAATTTGAGAACAACTGTATTATTGAGCTCCTTGAGTAGGGGAATTGGAAAGACCACATTGGTCAGAAACATAGCCGTGGAATTAGGATTGAATTTAATAGAGCTCGACTGTTTCGACTTGATCAACCCAGGACAAGAATTGAAGACCATTGGATTATTGGTGGGAAAAGTAGACAAGCTTATTTCCAATGCCCCTCCAAACACATCGGCCTTCCACGTTCTCTACTTGAAACATATTGAAAGTTTGTGTCCACAGATCGATTCAAATGATCAGAATTCCAGTATTTACACGTCCTTGTCGTTAAGAATCATTCAAACATTGCATGATTACTTGCGCAAGTATCCAAATTTGTGCGTCGTTTTGAGTTGCAACGACTTCGATAAAGTAAATGACAACATCAAGCTGTTGATCAAGTTCAACATTGAATTCAATGTCCCTACGGAGGCTGAAAGACTTGAGATTTTCAAGTTCTTGATCAACAACGAAAGTAACAATCAAATTGGTGACAGTAATGCTCATGAAGAGTACAATATAGAATTCAGCGGTGTTGCTGACGTCACATCCTCATCATACGTGCTTAGAAAAGATATAAACTTCAATACCCTTGCGTTGCAATCTGCTGGTTTGACACCAAGAGATTTGATCTCGATCATTAAGAAGTCCAAGAAGTTAGCGATCAAGAGATTGACTAAACTCAGCAAGGAGTTGGGGATCCCGTTGGATAAATTGATCAAGATTGGAAATGGTGGTTTAATCACTTGGATTCCAGAAGATTTCAGTGCTGCCATTAACGAGGCACGTAATCAGTTTAGTGATTCCATCGGAGCTCCCCGTATCCCAAACGTAAAATGGGAAGATATCGGAGGGTTGGATTTGGTTAAAGATGAGATCTTGGATACTATCGATATGCCATTGAAACATCCTGAGTTGTTCAACAACGGACTTAAAAAGAGAAGTGGAATCTTGTTCTATGGTCCTCCAGGAACAGGGAAAACGTTATTGGCCAAGGCTATTGCTACCAACTTTTCATTGAATTTCTTCAGTGTCAAGGGACCTGAGTTGTTGAATATGTATATTGGTGAGTCGGAAGCTAACGTTCGTCGTGTGTTCCAGCGGGCTAGGGACGCCAAACCTTGTGTAATTTTCTTTGATGAGTTGGATTCTGTTGCGCCAAAGAGAGGGAATCAAGGAGATTCTGGTGGGGTTATGGATAGAATCGTGTCCCAGTTGTTAGCTGAGTTGGACGGTATGAGTGGAAGTGATGGTGGTGATGGTGTGTTTGTGGTTGGAGCAACCAATCGTCCTGATTTGTTGGATGAGGCGTTATTGCGTCCTGGGAGATTCGATAAGTTGTTGTATCTCGGTATTTCCGATACCAATGAGAAGCAGACCAAGATATTGGAGGCTTTGACCAGGAAGTTCAAGTTGCATGATAATGTAGATTTGCCGCAGATCGCAGATCAATGCTCTTTCACGTTTACAGGTGCTGATTTCTATGCTTTATGTTCTGACTCGATGTTGAATGCAATGACTCGGGTAGCTAACGAAGTGGACGCTAAGATCAAAGAATACAACCAGGCTTTGGTGGATGCTTCCAAGTCTGAAATATCCATTCGGTGGTGGTTTGACAATGTTAGTACTGAGGATGATATCACTGTGTTGGTGAAAATGGAAGACTTTTTGAAGGCGCAACTGGAATTGAATCCTTCTGTGAGTGCCGAGGAATTGGAACACTACTTGAGAGTACGTGAAAACTTTGAGGGAGGAAAGGAAAAAGCCAAACAAACGGTTGAAGGCGCTGAAATCGATCCTGAGATCAGAGAATTATTACAAAACGGCCTGAGCATTGATATGAATGCATTGGACAATAATGTGAGCACATTGGATAGTATCGCCAACGGCTCTACAAATGGCCAGGTATAGAATCATTATGCATTAAATATATAGTGCCTAGGGCACTAGTTAACCAATATAGCTCTAGTTATCAATATAGCTCTAGCGCTGATAGACTAAAGTAATTATGAGTAATGTAGCCACAAAGTAACAGGGATCTTCCTAGTGCTGTTACTAGTACTTTAGTGAGTTCATTATATGGATCTCCAGTCACCAACACCGCCAGTCTCTAAATCCCCAATTCGTGGATCTCTAAATCTCCAAGTCTTGGATCTATCTAACAAGTTCACTATTCTTTCTCATTCTTGAACATATAACTGTGATCAAGTACATCCTTGGCCTGGTTGATACGCTGGGATATATACTTGCTCCCATTTTTATCAGGATGATTCAATATCATTAATTTTCTGTATCTATCACGTACGAGCTTCCTATTGGCTGTGATGATATCGTTGCCCTCGATCCCAAGCACAAGCAATGCTTCTTGTTCTGTCATGGGATCTCTGAAACTGGTATTTGGGTATGTCCGTCTAAGGAACTTATGGTGAAGATAATTTGGATCCATTGCTCGGGCTCTGGCCATTGGTCCCGAGACATCATCGTCGTCGTTAACTAGTCGGATTCCATTGAGTGACGCCACCATCAGTGGGGTTAGAAGTACGAATTTTCTATATGCTGAAAGCGTTGATTTGACTGTAAGTGCAACTACCGTGGCACCGATACCTATTATGATCGGTAGAACCATGGCTGCAAAGAATCTGGACTGAATGGGAATTGTTAAAGTTGTTTGAAAAGTAGTAATATTGGTACGGACACGCTGGATGCTGACGTGCTCTAATTAAATATGCGCTAACAATACCACACGACCCATAAGGTTCTAGCTACAACGGGCATAAGCCGGATGTGGCGGCTGATCGGGCCGTTTAGGCGGATCTTAGACACGTTGAGACCCCAAGATATAACTATTGTATGCTCTCCTTTGATAATAGGCTTATACCAGAGAATATATACTGGTGAAGTATGAGAAGTGAATGATTTTAGTGAGTAGAATGTAGTGAGTAGAACTGTAGTGAGGAGTGAGTGTTCCCTAATTTTAGAGGCAAACTCTAGTTTACATTTAGTGAGGATTTAAACCTTTCATTACAATCACTCACTAACTCTCTTCGTCTCCTTTAATTGTTTCGCGCAACGGAGGTAGCAATAGTGTCTAGGGGGCCGAAAGTCGATACATCCACCTTATCTCGTTATTACCCAATATTCCCCAATCTGTTGGACTGTCTGTCTGCTAACAAAGCGGGCCATCGCATAGTATTGAGTTGGGCACGCCCTTTTCCCCTCCTTACAGGAAAACTCCGAATCCGATACCTTCGGAGTTGATTTAGAGCTAGGATGTAGATACTAATAAATGTTCGACTATTAATTTGGCTAGAGGAGACCCATACGTGAATTTGATTGGTTGGTATCTTCATTCAATCAGCATTGCGGATTCAATGGAGAGAACTCCGAAATGACAGCTTCGGAGTTGGACCGGATCTCGTTGATTCTATTCAAAAGAGAAATGGAGAGACAATATTGTGGATTATTATTTAACCATGTCAGTACTTGCACCAACTTATTAAACCCTTATAAGCCAATATAAGCCATAATGCAGGTGATATGTTTAAGAAGATCGTAAATTGCACGAGCGATCCGCCTAAGAGATTCCTGTAGATATCACAAAGAAATTACTGTAGATATCACCCAAAGAAATTACCTAGAGTGATAAACCTAAAGGCACCCTTGTGCTAATAACCCCTAAGATCTTCCCCTTTTTGAAAGTAACACTTATTATCAAACTGTCTGCATTCTCCACATTATAGCTTGATATCACGGACTTTGGATATTTCACTTTCTTATTAGGCTGAGTTATAAAGCCCGATTACATCACCTTATATTTAAACGCTCCATTACATGTTGGTGCTGGGCTCATTGTACGTTGAAGAATTCACGTCACCTTACCCATGCATAAATCACCTTGTTTGCCATCTCATGACAGCCCAACAAGTATCAGTTGATGGACCACATGGTCGAGTTCCGGAGGCCCGAAAAAAACAAATGTCGGAAGTAGTGAAAAGTTCGTTTCAGTGAACCTCATCAACCATCGCTACCATGTCACTGGATTGAGAGAACGTCCTCCTCAGTTTACAGAAGCTGGAACGTCCCATGTGATAGAACTATGACCGTGGGCTTTCTAAGCTAACTCTCATCTTATTTCAATCCTTGTCTCTGGGTTTCATTTACTCGGAGTGAATCGACCGGAGTACATTGACCGGAGTTGACCAGATCATAGCCGGAATCTCAACCTCTATCTATACTCCTGCTCTACTACCTAGGTACCATATAACATAACTCGGATATACTTCTCTAACCCATCAGCTGGTTGTATACCGCGTAGCTCTTCTTCCATGCCACTTCCCAGCGCGTTCTCTGTAGTTCTTTGGTGTCTCGGCTCACACCACTCCTTCCTATATACACACCGCATTCCTTCTTTTTTCTATATAAAAACCACTTAATCGCATCAATTTTTAACGCTAAATTTCACTAAGAATTCCATACCTAAGAATCCTTAGCTACTAATTCTATTTACACAATGTCTACATCTTCATTATCTTGGTTAAGTCAATTAGACACCACCGAAACCCCAGACAAGGTTCTCCGTCGTTCTTCCATCATCGGTACCATTGGTCCAAAGACCAACAATGCTGAAGTTATGGTTAAATTGAGAAAGGCCGGTTTAAACATCGTTCGTATGAACTTTTCCCACGGTTCCCACGAATACCACAAGTCTGTCATTGACAACGCCAGAAAGTCCGAAGAATTGTACGCTGGTCGTCCATTGGCAATTGCTTTAGATACCAAGGGTCCAGAAATCAGAACCGGTACCACCGTCGATGAAAAAGACTACCCAATTCCAGCTGGTCACGACATGATTTTCACCACTGACGTTCAATACGCCAAGAAGAGTGACGGCTCCATCATGTTTATCGATTACAAGAACATCACCAAGGTCATCAGTCCTGGTAAAATCATCTACGTTGATGATGGTATTTTATCTTTCGAAGTCCAAGAAGTCGTTGATGAATTCACCTTAAAGGTCAAGTCCGTTAACGCCGGTAACATCTCTTCCCACAAGGGTGTTAACTTGCCAGGTACCGATGTTGACTTGCCAGCTTTGTCCGAAAAGGACAAATCTGATATCAAGTTCGGTGTCCAAAACGGTGTCCACATGGTCTTTGCTTCTTTCATCAGATCCGGTAACGATATCTTAGAAATCAGAAAGGTCTTAGGTGAAGAAGGTAAGGATATCCAAATTATCGCCAAGATTGAAAACCAACAAGGTGTCAACAACTTCGATGAAATCTTGAAGGAAACTGATGGTGTTATGGTTGCCAGAGGTGATTTAGGTATTGAAATCCCAGCTCCTCAAGTTTTCGTTGTCCAAAAGCAAATGATCGCTAAATGTAACTTGGCTGCTAAGCCAGTCATCTGTGCCACCCAAATGTTGGAATCTATGACTTACAACCCAAGACCAACCAGAGCTGAAGTCTCTGATGTCGGTAACGCTATCTTGGATGGTGCTGATTGTGTTATGTTGTCTGGTGAAACCGCCAAGGGTAACTACCCATTCGAAGCCGTCTCCATGATGCACAACACCGCCATTATTGCTGAAAAGGCAATTGCTTACCAACAATTACACGACGAATTAAGATCTTTAGCCTTAAGACCAACCCCAACCACCGAAACCTGTGCCGTTGCTGCCGTTTCTGCCAGTTACGAACAAGGTGCCAAGGCTATTGTTGTCTTATCTACCTCTGGTGTATCTGCCAGATTAGTCTCTAAGTACAAGCCAAATGTTCCAATCATGATGGTCACCAGAAACGAAAGATCTGCTAGATACTGTCACTTATACAGAGGTGTCTACCCATTCATCTACAAGAAGGACAAGGTTGAAAACTGGCAAGAAGATGTCGAAAACAGATTGAGATGGGCTGTTTCCGAAGCTATTGACTTAGGAATCATCAACAAGGGTGACTCCATTGTTACCGTTCAAGGTTGGACCAGAGGTTCCGGTCACTCTAACACTGTTAGAATTGTCCAAGCTTAAACACACTAATCTTGTCGGTGTGATTGTCTGAGATTATAAAATGAAACTATTTGCATAGCTGACCTTCGAGACCTCTTTAGATCATACTTTCTCGGAGTGGAAAGCTGTCTTGCAGCGATCCACTCACCAGAAGTCAAACATACTAGAATTAGTATTAAGATCTTCCATTTATAACATTATATGTACTTTAATTCTTTGTATTCACGAGTAGAAAGAGGTCAGATTAACCAGACTCTGATGATAGGTATTCTGACGGTAATGAGATTGTAAATAGGAATGCTGAAACAAACGATATTTGTACAAAATATAGAGATTTCGTGGCAATCTGTTGATGTATAACAATGGTAGCTCTCAGTAACGATACTAGAAAGAAACAGTCAATAATTCAAACAAAACAATAAACCAGTAAAATTTGGGTGCAAAATACAAAATATTATGAAATCTGGCACGTCATAAATTAGTACTGTCAACTTAAGCCTAAAATTTATTAGAAAGGAAAGTTGCCTAGTGTTACTGAGAAGAAAACATCCAACACCAAACAATGGTGGCTCTGTATTGTTCTGTATTTGTAACTTAATAACTTTTAACTGATCCTAATTATCACAGAACCATTTGGAGGTTGGATATAAAGACCCTAATAAAACACGACTTTAGGACTCAATAAAACGACCGCACGAAATAGATACATTATGAGTTCATTGTTCTTGAATAAAACTGTCTGAATCAAAGGAAACAGGAAGTTAATATATAATTTTGCTGGACCAAGTGAAGGATCACCCACTAATATAAATATATTCGACACATCTCCATTAGCATCTTTAATAGCATCTCCATTGGATTCTCCATTATTCTACGACATTACTTACCACTCATCTTAGTCTAAATATCACCACGTCTACTCACATCTACTCAAATTGTATCTTCATAAATGTTCTTGTTAACTAAATTATCAAGGAGAAGAATGTGAGTGTGCATTTTGCATCTCAAATTATCTGGTGATATTCTAGCAACCAACTAAACATCCACGCCGCGGTAGGGAAAGATCTTCTCCCAAACTACTACAAAGAAGCCGGACTATCCTAAGCCTCTAAACCCCCTAACAAGTCCTCTCAGTAACTATCAGTATCTCAATGCTCTCTCTAAATCCTGCTAATATTGGTGCCAGTGGGGCCAGTGGTGCGGTCGTAAAATCGAGACTCAAATTTTCCACTGTAAAATCAACAGACTACTTCTCCGACCACAATGAGTTTACGAGTATTGGAACGTGTAGTTCCAAGTGTTGCGAAACGGTCAGTAGCATCACCTCTAGCAGGCCTTAATCTCCGTAGCTATTCTACAACGCCACCCAACGATGAAACCACCCACTTTGGATTTAAGACTGTGAACAAAACCGACAAGGAGAAATTGGTTGGAGGCGTATTTTCGTCAGTTGCCTCCAACTATGATGTGATGAATGATGTCATGTCTATGGGAGTCCACAGATTATGGAAATCACATTTCATCAGTAGATTGGACGCAGGGATGAGACCTGGCTCCAACAGACCACTCGACTTCTTGGATGTTGCTGGTGGAACCGGTGACATTGCCTTTGGATTATTGGACCATGCTGAGAAAAAGTACGGTGACAGATTGAGTACCATGACCGTGGCAGATATCAATGCCGATATGTTGAGGGAAGGAGAGTTGAGATACAAGAAAACCAAATGGAACGATGGCTCCGACAGAGTCAGTTTCTTGGTCCAGAACGGTGAAACCATGGACCAAATTGCTGACAACTCCAAAGATGTCTACACAATTGCGTTTGGTATCAGAAACTTCACCAATATCCAAGCTGGGTTGGATACTGCTTACAGAATCTTGAGACCAGGTGGGATTTTTGCTTGTTTGGAATTTTCCCAAGTCGACAACGTAGCATTGGATTATTTATACCAAGCCTACTCCTTCTCGTTGTTACCTTTGATGGGTCAATTGATTGCAAACGACAGAGAGAGTTACCAATATTTGGTGGAAAGTATTAGAAAGTTTCCAAAGCAAGAAGAATTCAAGGGTATGATCGAAAAAGCGGGATTTTACGTTCCAGAGAAAGGATATGAGAACTTGACTGGAGGTGTGGCCAGTATACATATTGGAGTGAAATTGTAATGGAGTTTGAACAAGCTGGTTGAATAAGCATGATTTGAAATGCATTCTACTCAACTTTGGGCTCCCATATCACTAGACCAAGTAAGTTAATTGAATTTTTTCAACCGACTAGATTTAACAGGGACTGATCTCTCAGGCTATTACAAGAATTGATCCCTCGGGCTATACTCTTGCGATAGTTGTTTGATATTTGGTGACAAACTAGAACTGTTGCACCTACAGATATGGTAGTCTTTGGCAAACAGTATTCTTCTAGACAAGAATATTGTTTGCTTATGTATATAAACTATGAATATTGATAATATTACACTCTATAGTATTTCGAGCTATCGTATCACCCTACTCGATATCTAGAAATGTGCCTAGACTATTCTTGGAGACACATTCCTCAAATAAGTTATAGAGAAGTTCTTGACCGCTCACAGCTCTTGCCCAGACTCTTTGCTCCAATATTCTCCGAGTCTAACTATATACATGTTTGAACGATCTAACAAGGTCCTCGGTTAGATTAAGAGCCTTGATGAACTTCTTTTCCTTAACCTCGCTTCCACCATCAACATCCATGTCATCAGCCCCATCTATGGTCTGAAAAACACCATTGCTGATCTTGAACTTGAGATATATTTCACCAACCTGTGGTATGAACCCGAGCAACGACATCAAGACGTCTTTATGTTTTGATATCAAGTCGATGTCGTCGACTTGTAATTTCAAGAATGGTTCCACGTCCACGTCCGCCTCGTCATTACCCTTCATAAACTGGTCGAGATCTTCTTCCTTGTTTATGGGTTGGATCGTAGAATACGTAGCACTCTCTGAGATTGCATTCAAACCCAAGAGTTCTTCGTCTGTCACGTCATAAGACAATTTCAAAGACTCTCTCAACTTCATCTTTGCTTCCTCGGTCATTTCCTTTTCACCAAAAACCACATTACCATTGACCACCTTGGATCCTCTTCTTGATCTTGATCGGAACAGAGGTTTTCCTTCATTTGTAGGTTCGATGTGTTGGAAAAGTGTACGGTATATGTTTGATAATACAATGAAGTTCCTTAATATCGGGATTATTTGGACAATATCTGCCAAACTGTGGATCACTACCGAATTTAACGGTACCATTTGACCAGAAAATTCGTGTGCAATGGTAAAAGGGATGACTTCTGTGTTCACAGCAATTGAATGTGACAAACCTTCAGTGGTCTCCAAAATCTTGAACTTACTGTCCAACTCAGGGTCCGTTTCAAGCGTTGAATATTTGAAGAGGTTGAGGTACTCAAGCAAGATTATAGGAACATACACGAAATTATTAAGTTTCAAGTTGATGGCCCAGTTATAGTTTACTGAGATTGTTGAGCCAGAGGAGATGTTTTCTGGCGAAGTAGTTTCGTGGATGTCGAATTTGTATTTCTGACTCAATCCGTTGGGGTCGACAATGTCCCATATTTGTGATTTGTTGGTTTCCAAGTATTCTTTTTGCTTGGTCTCCTTATCTATAGGGTCGATACTGACAAGTATACTGTAAGAATTGCCTATGACAGGCTGGTTCCTGATTTCTAGTTCATGGTTGATGTAGCGACAGTCCGTCCAGAAGTCAAGGAAGAGGCCCACTTGGCCAAGCTCAATGTTGTTGAGCTTTACTTTACCAACAGAATTGGATAATCCTTCGTTCAATAACCAGGAATCGGTGGTGGCCTCCTTTTTACCATTTTCTCCAAAAAATCCATCTCCAAGAGATTCAATTCCTCCAAATTGCTCGGTATTTTTGAAATTTCCTTCCGAATAACTCACACCTTCGTATCCCGACACTCCATATAACAATAAGCCAACTTTTTCAAGATATGTAAACAAATTCACGCTCGAAGACGACAATTGATCAATATTCGCCAAGTATTTCAAATTCACAGGAAAATTATTCAACCTCTCTTGCTTCAAGTTATTCAATAAGATCAATGCTGCAATAGAAGTCTCTCCTTCAGCCTTTAAGAAGGTCAATGGAGACTTGCTCACGTCCAACACCACATGTTTAAAATCCTGTTCTACCGTTTCAGACTTGATGTAATTACTTGAACTCACCTCATTGCTGGCGAGAGACATCGATACCGCCACCACGATATCATCCTTTATGAAATCTACGTCCAACAAAATGGACGAGCCTGCGATAGACAACCGTTGAGTTTTATCTTGAGTGGAGCCAGTAGCTGTATTGGTTTCTACCGTGTACCCCAACTTATCTATGAACGTCTCAAGTTTCAATTGTTGAGCCAACCTTTGAATAAGCTCTATAGAAACCTTACATCTCGGCGAGTAGTCGTAGAGACTCTCTAGACATTCGTTTATAACGCCATTCATCCTTGAAGCCTTGTAGTTCGATAGATTTGTGTCTGTATTGGTTAATTTGATACTGAAATATGATGCGATTTATATGCAGGTATGCAATGTGATTTGGTATAAAGACAGTGGTTTGGAGTTAGATTCGTTGGGTACCAGATTGAGAGAATCGATTTTTAACTAGAAGATCTCTATTACTAATAATAAAGGATAGAATTGAATCTTTTAGTGATTGTTTACCATATTTTTCTCGATATCTTCTGATATAATCTGTTCTTCTACTATTCTGAGGTCTGACCAATTCGAACTACCATTTTGATTTCGTCTCCCCTGATAATCAAGTGTTATCGGGTCTATTTGATTCTTGTCGTATTCTTCAATTCTGATCCTCAATTCTGATCTTCAATTGTGATCTTCAATTCTCGTCAGCCTCACAAATTCTGAAATTTTGCAACCAAATCATTATTTAAAGTCTAGAGTCTTCACATAGAAATGTTTGCAATTCACACAACATCATTTATATGGTTTATATTCATTGACCTGTTCTTTGGCCATGTAATTTTCTTTAATTTATCCTTTGACGTTATGTGAAGACTATTTGATGTCCCAGGTAGGGCAGTTTGCGTGAACGAAACTATATGAATATAAAAAAATAATTAAACATGTTTGATCTAGTAACCTATTCTCATTAATTAATTAATTGTAGACCTCAGTTAAGATAAACTGTCTAATTGTTTCTTTTTATGTTATATTGGACGATAATTCTGGTTCGGTGAGTACATAAATGTGATCTTAACGTTTGCAGACCATTTATTTGGAGTTCAAAAATCGTTGAATTTCACTTTTAAGTATATTGTCTAATCTCCAAGTTCTTTATGATTCAGAAAGATATAGAAAAGCTAAATCGAATAATTCTTCTTTAGAAATATTCAGGTTGTGGAGAGTTTCAAGGTGAAAGGGTGATCAATACGTGGTAAATTTTGTCCATAAAACACTGAATATTGACAATCAAACAGTGAATTTCTACCTACTCTAAAGTTTAGATCACTACTATGTGATACTCCCATTTTCTAATATAGCTTAGTAACTGTCTACTGTCTCCAGCGTATTCATATTGGGTCGTGTCCCTTCCAATTCAACAAAAAATTCTATATGATTCATCTCTTCAGAATGGGTTACACTAGTTACACCACCACCATGTCGCCCATTACGCCCGAAATAACCTCGCTAATAGATCCTATAGTGTCTAGCTTGAAGCGTCAACAGATCATAGGCGATCAAAATGTTGCATTGGCCATCACACAATTGCTCATGAAAGTGATCTCGGCCGCTAGATGGTCAAACCCATATGACCTCATTGATCTTATCAGGAAAGTAGGTAAGATACTTGAAACGTCACAGCCAAAACAAATCATCACTGGAAACATTGTTAGAAGAGTGTTGGCGATAATTCGTGACGAAATTGAATCTGAACATACTACTTCAGACCAGTCCACAACACCTATGATGAGCTCGATGTTCAGTTTATTATCAACAACAAGCCACACAAACCACAAAGAACAACACAACCAACTGAAGAAACAGATGAGTGAGTTGAGATCCATCATCATCCAAGGGATTAGAGACTTGGTTGATGAAATCACCAACATCAACGAAGGTCTTGAGAATATGTCCGTAGACTTGATTCACGACAATGAAATCTTATTGACTCCTACGCCCAATTCCGATACTGTGTTGCAATTCTTAATAAAAGCTAGAGCAAAGAGAAAGTTCAGTGTGTTGGTGACCGAGAATTATCCCAACGACATCAAGAAGGCCCATGAGTTTGTCAAGGCCTTGGCCGACCATAAAATCGAGTGTATTTTGATTCCCGACACCACTACATTTGCAGTGATGTCCAGAGTTGGAAAAGTTATAATTGGATCCAATTCTGTTTTTGCAAATGGTGGAAGTATTTCCAACTCCGGTGTGGCCACAGTGGTAGAGTGTGCTAAGGAACACAAGACTCCGGTATTTGCATTGGCGGGTTTGTATAAGTTGTCGCCATTATACCCATTTAATAGTGAAGATTTAATTGAAGTTGGGAACTCAGGGAAGGTGTTGAATTATCACGATTTCAACCTCTTGGACAATGTCGAACTTGTTAAGAACCCTCTCCATGACTACATTCCTCCTGAAAACATTGATATTTACATCACCAACATCGGTGGGTTTGCTCCATCCTTTATCTATAGAATTGTGTTGGATAATTATAAAACTGAGGATAACAAGCTTGATTAGATGGTTTAAAGAATAAATATTACAATAATTAGGTGTCAAATATATACCGTATTCGTATATTAATATCAACAAAATGATCGTTATGAGAAAATGCCAACATTGGTGAACTCGTGGCGAAATTGTGGTTCTTTCGAGAGACTGTGATTCTGTAGTTTAAAGTATCATGTTAATTTGAATTAGAGTTTTCCAATCCAAAATGAATTTCAACTTATAAATGAACTTTTCCAATTTGGAAAAGACCTCTCCCAATCTCAGCTAGATCAGTGCCTGGTTCTTCTATGAAGAAACCTAGTCCTTCGTGTGGCTAGACATTTCGACATACAACTAGAGTGAGTTTTCTCCAGCTTCGATTGGATTGGAACGAAGTTGATTTCCGATCTTTCCATGAGTGTGGATTATTAGTTTGCTCTCAAATCTCTACAGTGCCTGGCAAAGTGCGAGTACGATGGGTCAAGGGTTTGTCTCTTAGTGAAATTATCTACCTTCTAGAAATGTTTTGGAGGATTTTTGGAGGAATATCTTTTGTCTTGACAATTTCTTTTTAATAGTCTCCGTAGATTTATATCTTATGTCTTGTCTTCTCGAACATTGTGACCATCTCCGTATTCGTTATGGAATAACGTGATCCTTACCAGCTTTACTCAATTTATACTGAACTTCGACTAGTTACACTCTTCACTAATGTGAACTAGCTGGAATATACTTTAATTCCCTCTAGTTGGCCCATATGTAACTCTTTTATGAACTCTCTTTCTTGGTTGTACCCTCACAGTGTTCTCATTATGATTCTCTAGTATATTTATTTCTCAAGACATTTTATAAAAGTTACGAAAATTTGCACCCAAATTATGAAACGATTTAGTCTGAACTAAATTCTAAGAAAGACTAAGATGAGACGGTTGAGAAAAGGTGACTGAGTGTTTCATAGTTTCATAGGTGTAGGTATTTGTTGTTCTTTCTGGTCGTATTTCAGACGTCTTAATTCTTGTATTTGTCTTAATTCATGTATTCGTCTTAGTTCTCATATTTGTAGTTCTAATAATTGCGGTGGTGCTCTTTCGTTTATTTTCTTTTTGTCTTTTCTATATTTCTCTATTTCTCTATTCTCTTCTCTTCTGTAAATCTGTCTACTTGATAACTATATACCTACAACACTCTCAAGATCTCTCTAAAATCTACTAATAATTGTGTATTTCGAGTTTACTTAGAGTTAAAAACGAAAAGATCAGTACCGCAACAGTATAGTCATACCAGATAATGATTCCATTGTCATCTTTATGACTCTATCTGAACACATAAATCAAACTATTCAAAATAACAAACGTACAACGCTTAGAGTTATACTACTTAATAATATCACAAGACTCTTTAAACATCCGTACCGCAATATTTAACAACATCAATACTTAAGAAAAGGTTATTCACCGGAAGTCCATACGAATAAACAGAATTAGACTAAAAATTAAATATCATGACTATAAATTAATGGTTAGACTTCATAACACTATTAGATTCACTACTTCACTCACTGTATATAAGTGGCATCAATCTTTGTTAAACTTGGCCCCAAATAAAGCTTCAACTTTCTTCTATATGCCGTTGGATTCTGCAACTGCACCAAGTTTCCCTCAAAATAAACCACGTCCAACTCAGGCAACTTCCCCAACTGCTTTCCAATCTCTTCAAAGCTTGAAATCTTATTGTAGGAACACCAGAAATCAGTCAACTTTGTCAAATGGCTCAAGTTGTCTAAATGTTCTAGTCTGTTTGAAGTCACATCCAACACCTCCAAGTTGACATTCTTTTCTAAGTTTTCAATCTTCTCAATCCCATTATGAGACAAGTACAACTCAGTCAAGTTGACCAACTTGTCCAAACCTTCGATTTTTGTCAATCTGTTTGACTGAATCGACAACACCTTCAAGTTTGATAAATAATCCAAGTTTTCAAACTTTTGGATCTTATTCTTACCCAACCATAACTTTTCAAGATTCACCAAGCTATGGAAAGTTTCACTTATGACTTCGATTTTGTTTCCACCGAGCTCGAGGTTGGTCAATTTCTGTAAAGTCTCCAAGTTCTGGACAACTTTGATCTTATTCTGCACGAAATAGAGATTCTCCAAGTTAGTCAAGGTCTCAATGTTCTTAATAGTTTTGATTTTGTTGAACGAGAAGTCGAGATCTTTCAAATTGATGAGATGTTTGATACTGCTCGAAATATGATTGATTCTATTATCATACAAATCAAGCTCTTCTACGGTTGAAGGTAAAGTATTTACGGCGGTTATGGAGTCTATTAAGTTTTGTCTCAAGTTTAAACTTTGTAAGTTGCTAAACCTTTCTAAGTTCAAGTCTTCTAGGGAGCTTATTTTGAGATGGATGAGATCGATATATTCGGAATCCGCAGGGTATTGTGACGCCAAATCTTTATCAGACTCGATTTGCTGTTGGTTATTATCTGGTAGGATTGTTCCAGGATATTCTACAGGGAGTGGTTCATTGGCGTCTTCCTCATCAGATACTTCTTCTTCTTCTTCCGATCCAGAGTCTATGTTGATCTGAGCGATAGTCCTATGTATATCTTGAGTATTTTCATTCTCATCAGTCTTGCTAGGATCCTTAATTGGTGACATTGTGCAATTGTGTGATAAGGACGGAGTGATGAGTGATGACTCCGTTGTTTCTTGACTTTGCTGCGGTGGATTAGAAAGCGAGTCACGTGACACAACATTTCGCCAGACCAATCAAAACGATGCATTATAAGAACTACAAATTGAAGATGGACAAAATGTCCTTTGATACAGCTACAAGTGGTCTAATAGTAGCAGATTCCACCAAACTTGGGTGATCATCTGCAATATCCATTGAGTCGAATAAATTATTCTGAAAATATATACAAAGTTAAACTGAACTAATCTACCGAGCTAAGGAAGTAGGAAACGTCGGTGATTAAGAGTCATCAAGTCAGAAAGATTTATATAAGTGTCAGTAACATCCATAATAGCACAGTAGTAACTTTACTTGTCACAGACATTAATAAGAATAGTTACTCTTATCAGTGAACATCACTCTCATTAGCAATACGTTCTCCTTATTAGCGGAGTACCTTCTCATTAGCAGATACTCACTCTCATTAGCAGATCCTTCCTCAATCTCTTTTATGCTCTTACTCAGTCTCTTTCTCGTTTTCATTCGCTCAGTTCATTAGCAGCATTCGTTCAGTAGTCAGAATCAATCGGATTAACGCAAAATCTAATTACGTTCCAGTATTCTCCATTACACACTTAGGTTGTCAAAGACTACTTGAGGCTCTCACTTCATTGAACTTATAACTTTTGTTCTTCTTCGTAAATATAATCAACAGCTTCTCCCACGGTCTTGATTTCGTCAGAAATCTTGTCAGGGATTTCCAAGTCAAATTCTTCTTCTAAAGCAACCAAAGCTTCGACGGTATCCAAGGAGTCTAAGCCTAAGTCTTTTTGGAAAGAAGCTTCTAAGGAAAGTTTTGATTCTTGTAAAGCAGCAACAGTCTTTAAGGCTTCGAAGGCACGAGTGGTGACTTCTTCTCTAGAAATTGGAGCCACAGCGTAGAAACGGACTGGGTTGATGGTGGCAAAAGTAGTTCTTGCAACAACTGGAGCACGAGCGGCACGGATAGCTAATCTAAACATTTTCTTGTATGAGTTTTGATCGTTACTAATAATCACCACCTCAAGCTTTTCAAGTCAGAAAAGTTTTTGAGATTTGTTGATTATGTCAGCTTGAATATATGCAGGTACGTTTTGCAACCAGTAAAACCCAATAGACACCATTAGAGTATTTAAGGAGATAAATAGTGGATAGGCATGTGTAGAGAATGAATATAATATCTATGTATACATATATATAAGATTTACCTACGTAAAATGATAAAGTAGGCCAATGGTGGATTTCAGTTAAATCATTTATGCTCAATTTCTACCTCTAGCATGCTTCCATTTATAAATGTCACTCCATTGAAGGGCAAGCAAGTTTCCAACACAAAGAATACTACGCCAGCAAGCCTTTATCATCTATTATCTTATTCAGAAGTATCTAGCTAGATATCGACTGGTTAACTTGTAGTTCAAGTACTCTTCTATTTACTCTAATTTCTAATATATCTAAGTTTTCACAATAATCTCTATGGGTTATTGACCATGTTTCTCCAATTCAACGCAGTTCTCTTTTGTTTACTATTAGCATAAGATTCGAGGGTGGAACTTTTATCAGAAGAAAGTCCTGAGATTCCCGAATTACTTGAGGCTGAGGAAGCACGACTAGTGGTCTTCGTCAATCTTGAGCCCGCAATGGATGGGGCTGGAGTGAACCCCTTACTACCAGAGACAGATCTCTTATCACTGATGGAAGGAGCAGGAGTTAAATGAGAAACCGAATGGTTGTAAACGGAATTCTCGTAGTCGGTTGATAACTTCAACTTCGCAATGTCTTCCTTGAAATTCTTCTTGTACAACTCAACCAAAGCATCATGAGAAATTTTCATGCTTGGAGAGACCAATTTTCCATGCAAATGTAAGCATCTGTTCAAAATGATAGTCAAGTCATTGAAAGCATTCCTCAACAACCTAATCATGGATACATAATCTTCCTTGCCTTCGTATTTGGCATCTGTAAGGAACGTACGGTATTGGCCAACACCTCCATTAACTGGTGAATCAACAGTACCGGCAAGTTGTCTGGATAAATCGTTAAAGAGAGAAGTAAAGTCGGCCTTTTCCTTGAATGCTAGGTTGATCATACTCTCCAATTGAATCAAATCGTTGTTCTTGTTCATAATTGTTCTGATAGCGTTATCCAATGGAGACAACTTGACCACGCTGGAGATTTTGATATCACTTCTGTTCATCAATGTAGGGAACGAAAGATGCGTTTCGTACGTGGTTTCCTCGGTCCATAAATCAAACACCGAAGTTGAACCAGGAATCTTCTTCATAGTGGCAAAGAATCTCAAATCTTTGTTTCTAGCGTATTGTCTGACACCAATAGACGTGTTGAATAACTTGTCAGAAATTTCACTCACAGGCTCAACAGTGCTTACATGCAAGTATCTACCGGTTTGAACCTTTTCCTTCAACTTTTGGGCTTCAACATCATCGGACACAATCCTTGCACCTGGATACAATCTCAATAATCTCTCATGGATGGAAGTGATATGTTCAAAGGGCAACCCTTCGTAAATCTGACCCTTCCCCCTGATATTAGTAGGGAAACCAGCTCCAATAAAGGCAACTCTAAAAAATGAGGAGGATAACTTGTCTGACGACTCTAAATCCAAGTATAACTTTGCCAACTTATTATGGACATAAGCAAAACTCTTTAAATCGTAGGTATGAGCACTGTACGAGTCCAATAACTCATTATATGTATCGGTTGCTCTTTCCAAACTGTTACCCTTGACGTAATTGTTAGCGATCATTTTGAAAAGACTTTCCTTTCTTTCAAAAGAACTTTGTTCTGGGAACTTTGGTCTAAAACTCGAAGGAACAATAACACTATGATCCCATAAGTAAGATGACGCCAAAAGTTCCAAACTTAATGCTGCCTGAATGTAATCATTCTTCTTGAGATTTTCTTCATACATGGAATTGATGAAGGAATGGAATAATTCAGGCTTGTTGGCATTCTTTAAGTAAGCATTGATGTTCAACTTATGGAATGTACGATCATCGTCAAACTCCGGTCCAACTGGAACACTATTCAAATCATTCAAGACTTTCAAAAATCCATCCAAGCTTTCAATAAAGTTGTAGATGATATTGAATGCCTCATCTTCTCTATCTAAACGAATGGTTTTCTTCATTCTTTCAATAAAAGAGTTCTGCTCATTGCTAGAAGGCTTGTAGGCATTTCTATAATAGATATCATGTAATCCGACAAGACATTCTTTCTCGATATCAATGATATTGTCACTGATAATGTATTCTGAGATAATGATGGACCACAAAATCTTGACACTGACTGCTTGACATTCTTGATTCTTTTGTAATGCAAACAACATCAATTCTTGCAAGATTCCATAGTCATTGTTGATGAATTCTACTTGGTATCCTCCGAATTTGCTCAAATTAAATCTGATGACATCTTCTTCCGTAGAAGGCCATGCGAGAGCATCCCATGCTTCGTTGACCAAGAACGAAATTCTGTCTCTCATTGTACCAGTAATTTGTGCACACGCTTTTCTTGGTACTTCAGATAAATGTTCAACAGACACTGGGGCTAAAACCCCTAATCTCAACAAACTTTTAAGGTAATTTCCCCAAATAACTCTGTCGAATAATTCAGACTCTTCAATTGGAAGAATGTAATGATTGAGTAATAATGGACGGAGTAATTCTAACGAACTCAAACATCCCTCTGCGATAACTGAATACAACGATAACCACTTATCTTCAGGGAAGTATTTACCTTGTCTAAGAAGCTTAACACCCGAAATAAGAGTGATGATGTCTTCGTTCTGGAAATCATTTGCTAAGTATTTAGCAGGATCAAAGAAATCATTTGCAATCTTGGTGTTCAAAATTTTACTGTATCCATCATTTCCTGCGGTTGCCTTTCCAATCTTTGCAATGAAACAGAACACGATCGACAATTCAACTAAAATTTCCACCAACACTTCATCATTGACGATAGGGTCCATGGAAGCCTCGTTGAATGGATATTCAGTTGGGAATAATGAGGTAAAAGTTCTTTTGGGCTTGAAGAAATCGTTTCCTCTAGTAAATTTGTTGTACTTGATGATAGTTCTCGCAATTGCTGGTAATAACTTACTGAGGGAGAAGCACAATGGGATTTCGTCTTTGTTTCCGTCAACAAATACCGATTTCCATAACAATGTACATGTAGCATTCAAAACACTACATGCTAACCTGGAAGCATCAACATCTGTTGGACCCAATAAAACCTCCATTGACCATGTGACAGATTTAGCAATTAATACCGACCGAGTTTCGGCATGTTCAACAAGATTGGTATTGAAAAGACGACCAATCAATAGCAACTTACTCACAATAATCTTGTGGTCCTTGTTACTTGTAATCTTCTTGACTCCATAGACTTCTTCATTAACACCCAAACCTCTGGTACCAATCGAATCAATCAAATTGGCAACATACTTCCAAGAATCAAACTGGGGAAGATGAATATTGAATGTCAAAACGTAATCAATGATTTCCATAAGCAACACTTGGTCGTTGATCAAACTATTGGACTCGATGGAAAGAAAGAAAGCACAAGACTTAAACAAAGAACTCAATGCTCTAGTGTATGAGTCAAGTTCAGTTGCATTTGCCATGGAAGTGATTGCTAACTTTAAAATCAAAGACACAATTCTACAAACTGATCTTGAAATTGAGTTCCAATTGGATTCAGCAATTGAAAACATTTCTGCTATTTTGTTCACCAAAAATGTACCAATAGGTGGAAGGTTATTGTACTTTTGAATGAAATTGTCAATCATGTACAAATATTGATCTTGCTTTCCAAAAACCGTATCCAAAAGATGGATAATTGCCTTGAAGGTGTTATCCTGCAAAATTTCAATACTTGGAGAGTGTCCGAGCTGGAAGGAAGTATCAGCGATACTATACAAAGAGCTCAATAACTCTGGGAAGTACTTGACCAATTGAGAAATATCCAATTTGCAAAACGCAACCATTGAGCTTGATAATTCATCATATCCCTTTTGTCCAACCTTGAAGAACCTTTCGAATTGGAAAATGCTATCAATTGAAGCATCGGAATTGTAAATCTTACCAACATATTCGGTACTAACTTCAACTTGCGCCATTGGCACTTTATGGGTCGTTGACATGATTTCAATGGAGTGAGATTTCTTCTTGCTGAATTCAACCAACCTGTTACCTGACTTGTAGAGAATTTTTCCTTCACCAGCCAAAGTACCATTTACATATAACGATAAGACAATGTGATCTTCCTTAAGAACCTTTTTAGGATTCTTCAAAGAAACACCATTAACTTTGATGATTTCACCAACTGATTCGTCTGGGTACACAGAGACAAATTGCCAGGATCTCTTCTCTTGCTGGTTTGAAGCTTTTGCGAATGTGATCAATTCGTTGTTTGGAGTACTCACTTCAAAAGTCAACAAATCATCTTTGGCAATACTGTTGAGTAAGGAAACCTTGTTCATGGCCAAGTAGATTCTTTCGTAGTTTTCAGCCAATGGATCAAAGAAAATTGGTTTAATTCTAGAAATTGGTGCAGAAGAAGAAAACAGGAGCGATGATCCAGAAACTATCTGGTGCTTGAATTCTTTCACAGACACAACTAACTTTTCAGCTCTTGGGTTAACAACCACACCATGGCTCGAGCCAGCAATAATTCTATCGACCAATTCTCCCCACCCATTGTTGGCGACGTCAGTACCGTCTGGCATTCTACCCTTCTTATTATTACCATAAGAACCGTACAATCTAATCGAGAATTGATGCGATTCACCTGATTGTAACGAATCTTGGTTTCTGGAGAAAACTCTCGTGATATCAGTAACACCAGCAGCAACTCCCTTCTTAACTCTTCTAATTTGAGGAATTTGGGAGGCAGCTTTGAGGGTCAAGTCAATTTCTTCCGTTAACACAGCAACAAGATAAACTCTACTGTTTTCAATTTCAGTAGAAGGAATGTTTCTAAACAATGCTGCACTGATTTTTTCCACATTAACCAAATCATCAACAGAATTGGTATGGACAGCAAAGGCCTCTGTCAATCGCTTACGATTGTTACGGATGTACAAATAGGCAATCATACCTGCAAATCCAGGAGGTTGGTAAGCGGAAGAACCCGAAACTGAACTGAAATCAACAAGAATATGTGAAGGCTGTTCATGGTGTAATTTCTTATTTGGAGGAGGCTCCAACGAATACTCTTGAAGGCGAAGGTGGGCATCGATAGGGAAATTCGATGCCAAGGCACATAAAACTTGATTCAAAGCCACTTGCGAAGGACTAGACACTTCATTGGATAACAACTCACCAGAAATGGTATCTCTTGACAAGATAGCCTTATAACCCGAAATATCAGTGTAAGTGTTATCTAAATCGTAAGATTGAGCATTCAATCTAGCAGCTCTCGAGGCCAATTTCTTTGGAATCTTATTCAAGTAGAACGTAGCAGTCTCCGTAGCGACTTGGATCTCATTTGCAGTCAACAAGTTATGGGTCAACTTAATTCTTGCCTCATACAAATTGTAGTAGATACTTGTCAACTTATTGAAAAGTCTAAATTCACCAATAGAATACAAGGCAAAGATGTGAGAGTTCAATAACCCAAGAGCGTGCTTGATCTCACCAAGTAAATCTTCATCGACCTGGTTATTTAACAATGGTAACTCAGGAACTGTTTTTCTAGGAAGGACCCCACAATCACCGTTCAAGGCAAGCTTACGAGCAAAATCAGAATCCTCAATAGTTGGGACAAAGCCCAGCGCGTTGACGTTATTGAAACTGTCGTCCACTTCGATTTTGGTGATTGGAACGGTTTCAACAACCTGGACGTAGCTCAATGGGAAAACAACAATTTTGATATTGTTAGAAGGCAACTCATCCAAGTTGACCGAAGTAATCGTGAAATCGTTGGGGAATGGTTTGGTTAACGTGTAACCTCTAGCCCATCTCTCATTCTTGGTTTCAAACACGTACACTTCATCCCCAGGATACAAGTTTTTCAAGTTTTCGTTACGTAAATTAGGATGTTTTTCAAATGGCAAGAAAGGCTTGACAATCTTACCGTATAAGAACTCCTCAGTAGGAATCCAGGTCATAATTGGTGTATGGAGGTAAGAAGTGAAGTTGTCGTAAATTTGAATAAATCAGATCGTGAAATTATGAGAAATTGACGAGCGTAATTAATCCCGTTTGGGAAAATTTTGCACCCAAAATTGGGCAATTGCGTACATGAGTAGTAGAGGCTTCTTAGATAGGGCAAAGGAGGCTCCTTATATATAGCAAATGAGGCTCCTTATAATGTACAAGAGGCTCCTTGTCTCAGCAAGTAATGGTTTAAAATTCTACCACATTCTAATTGTCTCATACTTAGATATCTCACCAGCTTAAGGAATGATATTATGATTGGGTAAACTACCGATTTACAGTGGAATAAGCTTAAAAAGTCTAAAATATATTCGAATTAAGTATACCCTACCAGCACTATCCAAGTAGCTAGTAGGTAATGTAAAACGATAAAGGTTGAAGTGAAATGATAATGAAGGCTACCGAATCTAAGACAGAATGAGAATCATTTAAAATTGAGATATTGCACACTAGGCAAGGAAGGATAAACATTTACGCATAACGTCTTTGAAACTGCGGATATTATACTCTCTGCCTCCATCCCAAATGTATCTGTCCATTTCTGTCCGTCCCGAATCAAAGTCCAATGTGTCCAAGCTATGGATTCTTGTGCCTTTGACTATCTTATAACCAAGGTATAATATTGCAAATACAATCAAGGTACCATAACTGGCAAAGAAGAAGACTACACTCCATTCGCCTTCCAAGAACACCACAAAACCCATGGAAAGAATAATTGTTGATGACCCAATAAGCCCAACAATTGCACTGTACGGTTGGAATGGAGACTTGTATGGATATGACTTATCATCTCTGCTGATGATGTCGGGTCTTCTTTTGAGCCCGAAGTAAAATCTGATGTAAGATAAACACATTGCAAACCAGAGAATTACTCCAGAGGAAGCAATGATACTGGTCAAGTTCTGGAACACTAGTGTTGCTCGCTCAGAAACGCAAATGAAGGCAAGTAGTCCAAAACTTGCTGATACCAAGACTGCAACGTATGGAGTACCATAACGATTGCAATAGGTCAAGTATTTTGGAGCTTTTCTTTGCAAAGCCAATGAATAGATGGTCCTTGAACTTACGTACAATTGAGCGTTCCCACAACTGACAGCAAAAAAGACCAAAAATCCATTAACCACAGAACTGAATTTGCACATACTGGAACTTTGCAATGCAATAATCCAAGGACTCTGTGCACCACTTCCATAGCCACCGAAAATAGTAGAGGGATTATGACAATTCACACCACCCACGTATTCGATGGCAAAGCTTTGATTAAACTCTTCTTCAGAGATCCCTGTTGAGCCCAGCAAATACCGTAACAATCTTGGATCACCAGCATATACATTGAGTGACACCATAAATGCTGACAAACAATAAAATATGATAATTCTCCAGAAAACTCTCTTTGTTGCCGAGGGAAGAGCTTTTCTCGGATTCTTGGCTTCACAAGCTGCAATACAAACGATTTCCGTACCACTATAGGCATATGATACAACCAAAATTGCAACCAACAACGACATAAAGTTTCCCTTATCACCCCCGATACCAGCGGTCGATGAATTGGAACCATTATCATGGAGATTGAAGGAAGGTCTGAACAATCCAAATATAAGATTGTGTTCGAAATCCGACTTCAGATGTTGCCAATACTTGAAACCAATATTCTTCCCATTGAAACCACCTGTATTTAAGACAATCATGATAACAATCATGATCAATGCACCCAACAACTTAATGAAACTTGAGATATACTCGATTTCTCCAAACACTCTGACATCAGTCAAGTTGATGATGACAATTGTGAAGAGAAACAATGCAACAAATCCTGCAGCAAGACTTTGATTATTTATGATATCCAATTCCGGATAATATGACAACATAATGACACTTGCAACGACCTCACCAGCGAGGCCAAAGGCAAAACTAACGAAATATAGCCATCCTACCGCAAAACCAAATGCATCGTCCACGAATCTTGAGCTTAAGCCTGAAACTCCATCCACCACAGAAATGAATGTGACCATTTCACAGAAAGATATAATAGTGGCTAAAACGATTATCCCACAGATAACAAAAGCTAAAAGAGTGCCGAAACCACCAGCAATAGTCAAAGCCTTTCCAGTATTAAGAAACAAACCTACTCCCAACGTACCACCAAATGAAATCATTTGAAGATGTCTAACTTTCAACTTTCTCTGCAAGAAAGTCGGCTGTTGTTCTTGATTTGATGAAGACGGAGATGCATTTCGAACATAAAAGTTTTCTTCGATGTCAGACTTTGACTGATGTTTTGGAGGATTCCAAAACCCTTTAAATCCCGAGTCTGGGTTGTCAGATTTTGTCAGATTGAGTTTCCAATGGTCTTTATTATACCATGAAGGCTTAGGCTTTGTGGCTCGTGATTCGTCTTGAAAGTTGTCGTCGTTAGCATCAAATCTATCAGCAAACTCTTTAGTAGCCACTACATTCAAAAGGTTGTCGTGGGGTCTTTTTGAGGACATTTTTGAGAAGATCTGGTCATTAATCTCCGTTTGCTTCACATACTTGTTAAAGTCATCGAGGCGTGAAAGACCAAATATAGATGACGAAGAGGTATTCATCACCTGTAGTGGTATGTCATTATCGTTTTTCATGCTTGTCATCACATCCTTTATGTGATTCTCTTTGGTCTTGCTACGTCGTAATTTCTCGTATAGACGAAGATACTTGAAACGAGAGTCATCGTCTGCATTAGGGATTGTAGAAAAGTCGTTAATACCCGAAGACATTTGGTTTATAATAGAAGAATCCAAAGAAAACTTATCTTCAGATTGAATGGTGTTGAGATCAGATGCTGTGTCAAAATTCAGTCGAAACATATTACTTTCTTCAGATAAATCGTAATGATGAGTACCATCAGAAGGACGACGAAACACATCTCGGAAATTATCTATTGAACTGGAATTTGATATTATGGAAACTGCTTCTCCATGTCGTATGGAAGATTCACTAATGGGGTGCTCTAAACGAGGATCATGCTTGGGACCATGAAATGCTTTGGGCACGGGAAATAGCCCATTATTCATTATTGAAGATGAAGAAGACGATGTAATATCACCAGATTCATCTTCATCATGTATCATTATGAGAAAGTATGTATATCTTTGTAGGATTACGGAGGTACTGTGGTTTGTGATAACAAATTAAATTTGCGACTGACTGAGAAAAGGGCCGGAGTGCGACAATTAATACTGAGAGAATTAGAGGAAGCCAGAGTACAATGTTATAATATAGATAAGAGTGATAGAGAAGAAGAGTAATATTTCATAAAGGAAGTGATATGTTTCGAGTACTAGGGATATGTGTATTTACAGGTAATTACATAAATGAAGAGAGTGCGCAGGGCCATAAGCTGCAACAAATTTGAAGGTTTAATTGCCTGGTAGTTAGGTTTTAGCGAATCGATGTACAAATGCGATTTCAGACATAAAGATGGCCAAGTTGCAACATAAAATCATCACGTCCTCCTTAAAATGGTTATCACATATTAGCGAAATCTGATTTAGATCTCAGTTTACCCAATAGCTATTGTGATCTCATAATAGCAAGTATCTTTTAAATAATCGTTGTGACCACACAACACTTACTTAAAAGATTTGCGTCAGAAGCCGAAAGGTGCAATGGCAACGACACTGTGTACGGAGGTGTGAGCAAGCCCATCGGTCCTTCAAACAATTTATCCAAAAATAAAGGTAACATATTTTAAAAGTCATCGGTGATGACGTTTCAGTTGTTACACTGAAAAGAACAGATACTACACTTGATCTAAGCCAAAAGGCAAAGAGATTTGGTCGCAAAAAAAGGGAGACCAGGGGAGTTGGTTGTATTTATACTCGTTGCACATCCGGGTAACACAACGTAAACAGAAGAAACGAACTCAATAGTAGATGAGGTCGTGCGAAATCGTCAGAAAAAATAAAAAGCGTATGTGCCCTGTTCGATAGTTTTCTATAGACTTCCGTAGAAGTGAAGAGACCAAATTCGAAACCAGAGGAAATATATGGAAGCTTATGTCATCCATAGGTTGACGCCGCCACCACCACATTGAGTAATTAATATCACGCCGCACGCAACCAGCCCAATTGAGCTTAACTATGCAAATCTCATCGCGCCATCGCGAGGGGCCCTATGTTCGAAAAATTTTAGCATATAAAGTATGGAGTACTTCTCTTACCATATCGAATTTATTTCTTTAGTACTACAAGTTCAATACAACAGTTACTAATACTGAATAGACAATAATATAATAGACGCTATAGACATTTTTGCTGTTACAACCACTACTACACAAACACATTCAATATATCATAATGCCTTCCTACCCAAGATCCCAAAAGAAGTATAATAGAAAGAACTATTATGTTACGAAGCCTTCCGCTAAGAAACAATATAGAAAATACTATCATCAACAACCTTCAAAAAACATGGTATACGTTGAAGAACCAGCCAGCGAAGAAGAATATTCATCTGAAGAAGAAGACGAAGAAGTTTATGAGTTCAACTTAAAAGACAACAAGAAAAGACGCCAACAATTAGAGTCAGAATCCGAATCCGAATCTGATTCTGAATCCGATTCTGATTCTGATTCTGAATCTGACTCGGACATTGAGATCGATTCCGAAGACGAAGTATACTTAATTGACTTAAATGATGAATTAGAAAACGAAGCCATCGAATACTTAGCTGCTAACGGTAAAGTATACGATTTAAACGATGAAATTGTAAAGTATTACGACTCTGAATCAGACTCCTCAGAATCCGACTCCGACTCCGACTCCGACTCATCAGAATCTGACTCAGATTCCGACTCCTCCAACTCCGACTCTTCTGATTCAGAATACGACATGGAACCTCAAGATATCTTGGATATGATCGATATGAATGACCAATTACAAGCTCAAGCTTTAAGACAAATTTCTGGAGAACTTTCTTCCGAATCCGAATCTGAATCCGAATCTGATGTCTCAGAGAGCGAAACTGATACTGATATTGAATACTCATCTGACCTTGCTCAATTGAAAGACCAATTATTGGTGGAAAACGTCAGACAAGCATTCGAAGAAGGCTTGGTCTCTGAAGATGAAATCTTGTTATCTGAAGACGAAGACGAAGAGTTGGGCTCTGAGCCAGAATATTTCGAACTCGAATCCGGTGACGAAATCTATTTCGACGACGAAGACATTTACGATGCTGGTAATCCAAACAACTACGAATACGACGATGAATCCTCATCTGACTCCTCTGACGATGAAGGTGTCACCATCTACAGACACAGATTTGACTTGCCTGAATACAACAGTGACGAAGATTCCACTGACGAAGAGTTAGTGTCTTCTGACGAAGAAATCTATGATGAAGAAGGTTACTTAGTTGCTGACGACTCAGACGACGATGAAATAGAAATCATCGACTTATCAAAGGACTTGGAAAACAGCAAGGATTGTGAATTAATTGAATTGGACGAAAGCACCTATCAATTAAACTTGAGATTTCCATCATTAGTCAAGGAAGAATTGAAAATCGACTTCTTAAAGCATGAAAACGAATTGATCATCAAGGGAAAGTTGAACTTTAACGACGTCTTCGAAGAAGAATCCGACTTCGAAGAATCTGAAGATGAACAAGAACTTGAAGGTGAAGTTATTCTTGAAGAAGATTCTGAAGAAGATTCTGAAGAAGATTCCGAAGAATCAGAAGAAGAACTCGAAGGTGAAGTTATTCTTGAAGAAGCTGACGAAGAAGATGAAGAAGATGAAGACTACGACGTCGAAACCACCAAAAATGACGATGAACCATTGGAATGGTCTGGCTTCGAAGGTCAAGACGAAGATGACCAAGCTGAAGTCGACGTCGAATCTGAATTCGAAGAAGAAGAAGAAATCAAGGAAGACGCTGAAACTCTCATCAAGGAATTCAAGAACCATGAAATCAGTTTCGAAAAACATTTCATATTCGACAAAATCATCAAATTCGACGAAATCAAGGCCAAGTTCTTGAAAAACGGTGAATTAGAATTGATCATTCCAAACGAAAATAACGTTGTTGACAAGAACGACAACTTATTTGCCATCAGCATCGAACAAGAACCATCTTCTCCTTCGGACGAAAGCACCACAGAAGAAATTGACGAAGCTGTTGCCACCATTGCTCCTGCTGAAACAGAAGAACAATTCGAAGACGCTTCCATGGAAGCCAACTAAATATCAAAAGCCAAAAAACATCAAAAATCAAAAACATCAAAAAAAGTTATGAACCCCACAAAACGGTAAAAATATTATAAAATCAAAAACACTATAAAACATCCCGATAAGGGTTGACTAATCTCTCTTCTATTTATTTGTATATTACCTATAATCAATATTCTTTAGTTCTGGAATTTACTTGTAAGATCTCATATCAGGGCGTGTTCCGCTCAAATATATAACGATCAACTTTTTTGCAGCACTTTCAATATTACTTACAACACAATATAGAGCTCCATGCTGAACATAGAATTGGACAGTGCTTCCAGTAGATCTCAAGAGATTACTTTGGAAGCTGAAAGTGAAGTATTTCAAAGAAAGGGTGACGTTTTCAGTGAAACTCGCAATATTAAGGGGTTGAAAATCCACCTGCTACGAATGACTTTAGGAAACAAGTCTTTACTTGGATCTGATGAATACCAAACTTGTGAAATTGTTCGTACTGATATGTATCGTAATGTTTTGTCTCTTGTTACCAAACTATATATTTGTTTTGCTATGTTGAAGAAGGTTTACCACGAAATCCGTGATTTGTTTGACATATTTATTTATAAGGTTTGGGACCTAACCAAAGTCAACTCTACAGTACTGCACTCACGTGTCGGCTATATCAAAATGGTGCTTGATTCTTGGAGTTTTCTACTCAATATGTTGGGAAACATCCCTCCTGCTATTTATAACACCTGTCAACCGAACTTATTTGACCATACACCCATTGCTATTACAGATTTCAAAGCATACATTCCTAGGGACTTATTGCTTCAAAGCATCGGGATTTTGGTATCCTTGAATGATGCAATAGTGAGCCCACCTCCAATGGTACCCGAACCATATTTGGATGGAGATAAGAGAATTCAAGTGCCCACCAAGAATGAAACTCAAATCGCAATGGCTGCAAGAAATGAATTCTTCACTCATCAGAGTACACATTTGGCTGCGGAAAAGGTACGCTTATTGAGTGAAATAGGCAGGTTTGTTACATGGGTAGCACTTATTCCCAACATTGAAACAATTAACATTTATGAAGAGTTTGCGGTACTTTGGAGGTCACCTAAGGAAGACAAGAAAACAATACAGAATTCTATCATGAACGAACTTTCCAATTATGTCACTTCTCCTCAAATCTACGAACAGCTCCCGAAAATCACTCTCATAATCCACTTTTCTGGAGAGGAATATGAAGTAGAAGAAATGAAAACGTTTGCCAACAACGAAGTGATCGATAAGCGAGAATTGCGAGTTTATTTATGTGATTCTAGGTCAGAAGAGATGGTACTGACTACTATGAAGCAACATTTACATGAAGATAGCGAAATATTGTACCAAGAAATCAAAAACTTGTATCCACCGACCGCAGACTTAACTATTGTTGCCGCTCGTAAGAACAAGGACAACAAGATCTCTGGTTTCAGAAGTTTTGACAACGAAGGAGGTCAATGTAACAGCACAATAGTCTACTTCAGCCCTTTTAGATTTGGATTCAAGTTCTTTGCAAGATCGTTGTATTTTTTTGCGCTATATGGGCTACCTCAAGAAAACACCAAGCAGGATTCAGGAACATCTGCGCAGAGTATTTTCAGTTACTCCAGTCAAATATCTACAAACTACTTGGTTCAAGTGCTTGAAAGGGTTAGGACTTTGAGAAAGTTTGATCTCAGCTCAAGTGATGATACTCATAATTATCCACAGATTTAGAATTTGCAACTAGCTAGAAAACCAGCAATTCTACCGGGCATGGAGGCGCAGATATTTTTCCCTTGACAACTAATAGTATCGAAGCATTAAGACGTAGTTTTTTGCTCGCTTTTAACTATGGAGATTACTGGTCGCAACCAATACATCCTGTCGCTTGCGCATATCATTTTGGGAACCCGTCTTTTTTTTGGGTGATAGATATCAAAATCAAATTCCAAACCCAAACCCATTTTAACTAGTTCGCTAGTCGTGATAAATTTGAAAGGAGATAACTATTAGTCACTCCTAGAATATACCAATCGAACACCCTACTTGCGTGCTATTATGTTTAGGTACGGCAATTATTTAAACCGGCTAGCCCATTCAGTGAAACTGTTCAGATTACTTCACAATATCAATCGGAATGTTCCTAATGCATATATACATCGACCATTTACTACGAGCCGACATCTTTACGAGAGTATAAAAAATGACAAACCTGATGAAACTAATGATACAACCAATAATACTAGTGAATTCGTTGCTCCCCAAGAACAAGAAACACAAGCTCACGAAGAATTAAATGATAATGACTTCCTTACAACAGTATTCGATAACATGGATCCATACCTTGATACATATAGCGTATACACCCAATTTCGAGCAGCGGGGTTTACCCTGGATCAATCAGACGAACTTTTAAATTTGTTGATTGTCCAGCTAAATTCAAAGTTGTCAAAGTTACCCACCAAATATTCACAAGTATATGAATTAGAAAACGAGCGGTATTTGTTTGAGAGTGCTCAGCAAGAGCTTAGAGTGGACATAACAAGATCCCGTGAGCAACATATCAACGAACTAATAAGTTTGATCAATATTCTTCAAAGAGATTTCCACATATTATCAGACGAATTGAACAACGACTTCATCCAGATGAAGAACGATGCACAGGTTTCTATAAATGATCAGAAGTCAGACAATACTTTGCAATCCAAGCGAATTATATTAAAGATCCAAGAGACCAATCATAAAATCACCACAGAATTGAATTCGGCCATGAGATCTGAAATCGAAAGTTTTAGATGGCATCTCTCTCGTTGGGGAATTATTGCTATTCTTGTATCTGTGTTTTCAGGCTGCACTGTGTTTTACGTACAAAAGGCAAAGACCACAAAGGCAGAACAATCCAAGAATGAATTTGTTCCTCTTGTAATATATGAACCAAGTGAATATGATGAGGATGACTACCATACTGATCTAGATAAGTCATTAATTGGATGATTCAAGGGAATATGCAGATTTATCATGGATAAATGGTAGGACGAACGAGTATTATCCAACCTATAGAGTTATTCTCGAAACAAGATATAAATTATCCAGATCTAAACGAATATTACTCTCAGTGACGTGCTCTGAATTACGTTACATTTATAGATCTTCTCGGGAAGAAGTGACTACATTTACTAAATACTGGCCCGAAAATGAGAAGTATCTCTGAGCAATTGATGGAACTCTTCTTCTCAGAGACCTCTAAACGTCAAGTTACCATCCTACATGGTTCTAATTTGCTAATACTTGATTCGTACTTTAAACGAATTATAGCTAGTATATAGATTCTCGCTATAGAATATCCTCCAGTAATATTGCTATTCATTCGCAGATTATATTGCGGTATTGATTTTCCGAAAATTACTACTTCATCTTCAACTTATATTCTACACCAGCATGTCCAGTTGTCAAACAGATGCTTGCAAACCACAAGCGTGTGCTATACAGGATTGCATCCAAGCCAATGGCTACAACGAGTCCAAGTGTACGAAAGTAATTGACGAACTCTACTTGTGCTGTAGGAAGTTCTACGAGACCAACGGCCTGGACGCGAAGAGTGTTTGCTGTCCAAAGTTTAACTTGTTACAATTAAAATTGAAGCAGAGGGAGTTGGGCAAAATCGATGCTGAGTTGGTTGACCAGCGCAATAGGTAGTGTCGAGCTATCAATAGTGATGATAGAGTTGTCCCAGCAGAGCCAGTCAAGAATGCAAAACGAGTGAAACAGGAAAAGTCAGAGCGAAATGTATAGTCTTAGTCACTACCAACAACTACGAAAGGGAATGGAAGGCAAGAAACTCGTTTAGATGAGCATATGCTGACTATATTAACACTAAGATTCACTAAAAGTCTCTAATCACTATAACTGATTTCAGCAAATCTCACGAAGATCAGAGATTTCGTGATTAAAAATGGGGACTAGTAGCTGATCAAAAACGAGGACTTATCTCAACAGATCACGGCAGTTTATAAGTTCTCTGCCGTAATAGTGACAAGTTCATTAGATTCATCAAGATCCAGATACATCGGAGTACTAATACCTAGCACGGTGCTAATTAGAGAAGAAGCCATTTGACTCTAATAAGAAAAACCATTCGACTTATAGAGGACTGAGTTTAAAATTCTAGTTCTAGAATCATCTCAGACTACATAGCATAATCTGATGCTCATATATAATTACATTTGTAGGTTAGAACCGCGTAGTCAATCCATTAATCCAGAATAAGACACGACAAAGCAGGGCTGGTGGCAACCATTTGATCTAAGGAGTACCCGAGCACGAAGAACCACAAAGTGATTATAGATTATATGTAGAGGAAATCATATAAACCGTGACTCTAATGGGCGCCTATGTTAAAAACATTGTATGAAGAAAAATAGATAACTTAAAAAGAATTAAAAATTCTCATTTTTATAGGAATGAGATATCCGGGTAACATGATATTTTGATATAACTAGGCCCTACTAAGAAGTTGAGAAAGATAGCGACAGAGAGATAGAAAGACAGAAATAAGGAAATACAGAAAGACCGGAATAGACATGATCTAGACATGATCTAGAAGTGATCTAGAAGTGATCTAGAAGTGATCTAGAAGGAAGGCTTATAAACTCTACAATTTTTCTGATTCAGGTTTTTACTACAATTATCAAGACCTCGATAAGGCCATATTTCTCTATGATCGTAACGTAATTTCGTCTATGTATTTGTAAAGACAATACTTTTATATACAACTAGTTTAACAACAGTATCGTTTCTAACTCATTCGATTGTATCGAGTGTTATGGAGGAATTTGATTATCTTATGAATAGACAATCAAATACTACTTGATGGCTCACTGTAACTTCATGGAGTCTCACTAGGTATCCCATTTACAGGTTGTTACTTTTTATCCCATTTACATATGCTACTTCTTAGAGTCACCCTCTACGGTTCTCTTATCATAATCATGCACGTCAGGTAAATATGTTTTCAAAGCTAAAGGTTAGTAAGGTCCATAAAACACTCAAAAAAATACATACGAGAAGTGTCTTCAAGCCATAATGCTTGTCCATTGACGTTCTTTATGGAATTGTCAGCCTTGACATTCTTTTCAAACTCGTTTACTGCGATTTCGATATCCAAAGGCGCGAGGCCAGCCTCTGTCAATTGTTTCCGCAACAATGCAATATGTAAACCCATTTTGAATGTTCTTCGGGCATGCTCCTTTCGTTCTTGTAGGATCTGGATATCCCGCTTTTGTCTAGCTGCCAAAAAGTTTTGTTGTTGGATCTGTAAAGTCTTCAAGTTTATGGCCGTAGCTTCATTGTTGAGCTTTTCAACTTTGATGCGGTTAGTATAGTTGTCGACAGCAATATAGGCCAAGGCACACATGGCAAGAAGAGACGATAATTCTTTGATGGAACTGTTTCGGTCGTAATTTGCATGGCTACCAGGTTGAGGCTGATTTGGAGGAGTCTGGGGAACTTGTGGAATCAGATTCGCTGGATTTTGATCATAAGTTTGTGGGATTTTGTTGGGATCTCCGAAATGTGATGGAGGTGAAGTATAGCGACGACTCTGTAACGAGCGCCCTACAATTCTCCCTTTATATATATGCTTGAACATGGGTGATTTATAGTTAGTAGAGTTAAGTGAAAAATGCGAAACTTTAGAGGCAAATCTTGATATATTCAGAGTCAGCCAGGGCACGCAAGGGCTACAAGATGACAAGATGAAAAGACATAACTTTTGAGAGCTACACTCAGAAATCAGCTAGTACATATAATAGAGCTTGTTTCTAAAAAGCTCTTCATTCAATACGAATAGATAAGGATGGATACCCAGCGATGGGAAAGACGACATTCATTGAACGACATTCTGGCAGGGCTTGAAAATGTGTACTAACCACCATTAGATGCTTTGCGTATCTTCTCTACTCATTCTCTTCTACAATTATTTGATTTATACGATGTGATATGTATTGAATTAGGAGAGCTAAATTACAATGATAACTTCATTTGTCATTCACTTTCGTTAATAACAAATTAAAGAATTTAATGTCTTCTGGATTCAGCAATGACCTTGTTCATTTCTTCAACCTTTCTCAAGGCTCTCTTGTGAGTACCTAATCTCTTCTTAGCCAACTTCTTGGCTCTCTTTTCACCGGCGTTTCTGATCAATTCGATCAATCTTCTTTCGTATGGGGCTAAGCCAGCAACTTCCTTGACGATGTTTCTGACGAAGTCGGTTCTTTTAGATAAAGCACCCTTTCTGTAAGAGATTTTTGGAGCAACTTCCTTGGCAACGGTCTTGTGACCTTTGTTTAAACCAATAGCAATACCTATTTTGTTAGTATATGAAATTATTTTTCACCAAAGAATTCCGGAGAGATGAGATATAAAGCAAGATGTAATAGAATGGAATATGGTACTCTATATTGTTATGATAATCATGAATTGTTATTCAAATAGAACAACTTCACTTCCTTCAAGTATCGATGTCTTTAGATAGGATAGTACTGGTATATATCATAAAATTTCAGATGCTTTGATATTTCAAACGATTAGATATCTCAGATGTTTAAATGTCGATGCTTAGATATTCATTTGTATATATATTCAGATCTTGATGGTTTATGTTTAATTTTCTGATTTAATTCATAATTAGATATTCTGATGATTTCTTCCATGTCATCTCGTCTCCATATCAGTTTATTGTTCTATGTTTCTGTATTCACATCTCTCTCTGATCCATGGTAATAGTGTTTGATGATCTTTACATACCTGATCTAGCCATTTTTATTATATTTACTATAGGATATAGATGATGAAAAGAATGAAAAGTAACGTTTTAATGAGTTTGGTAATTTGCCAGGTGCAAGGTTGAGACGAAAAATTTTCAAAATTTAGTCCTGCAGAAAAACAATACTTATTTGTGTTAAGTATTGAAGTGTGGATGTTTTCCTAATGGATCTTCATGTCACGAGATCCAAATTAGGGTTTCACGTGATACAAACGGACTGCTATTTTTATTAGACAAGATATGGTATTTCTATGTACAAAGGGAAGACCCGGTGAATTAGAGGTAACTAATAGCCTAGCTACTAGTTGACGCTACTAATGATATGCCTAAACTATCTTCCATGACGGAAGTTTATGTCAGTCTAGTCAGTCTATGTCAGTCTATGTCACCAACTATATCGTAATAATCTGTAGAATGTTTCTGTCATGGAGATATTAGAACAAACGCATGGAATGAGTTACCTTATTACGGGACTGAGCTCAGGACATGGTTGAGTTGGAAGCTCATAGATCTTCGGATATGCTCATAAGTCTGTGTTGCTTTCAGATGCGACGAGCATCATAATGAGTTTGGATACTGAACCTTAGAGTGTGAGATGAGTAGATTATGAAAGGTACTCATCTCAAGTTAAGAGTCTGAGATCTTGGTGGTTCAGGACCAGGAATCTGCACGAGTCTGGCATGAATATGTCTCATGGATCGTTGGAGATATGCAAAGATGCGAACATGTGTGACTATACAGTGACTTGAGCAAAATCATAGTCGTACTGTTGAAGTTTATCCACAATTTCGCCAATCGTAAGGAACCTATGGTTTCTGTTGAATTGTGTAGGTGAAACAAATGTATAGCTATCTCTGGCTACCAATGGAAACAAATCTTTCAACAATTTGTATTTACCAACTGTGATCCTTTTGCCGTCTTGGTGGACATGGTAAACTTGTTGAACTTGGCCGTTTTCAAGAGGAACTTGGGGTAATTCATTATGTTCCATTTGCTTCAATACTTGGTATCTTAATTGCCAACCTTTCAAACCCAAAGTCTTCACACGACCAGGCTTCTCTTTGGTCAAGTAATTATCCAAACCACCTTCTTTAGTGATAGTCTTTAACACTTTGGTACTGACGGTTGTTTGTATAGCTTTGGATAACGTCTGTGACCATAACTTGGACTTTTGGATGTTAGGCAAGTGTACTCTTAAACCTTTATTTCCACTCTCACTACACGTCTTGGAACGTTTTCTTTGTACACCACCAAAAAGACCTCTGTTTTGTCTTTTGAAGTACATGGTTTCGAAATGGTAGTCTGGAAATTGTTTGGACTTTAATGGGATTCTTAATCCCTTATGAATTACATCACCGGCCTTGTATCCACTGGTGTCTTTGACGGGTTTAACATATTTGAGAATCTTGTAATATTTGTCATTTGTATTTCTAGCCGAAATGTTCATGGACTGGCTAAACGTCCGTATAGGAGTCAAAGTGGCCAACCCAACGGATTTAAAAATAGTACTTCCGAACATTGATGGTGTCTATACTAACCGTGTATATAGTTTACTTGAAAAATTTGTCCAATTTGTTGAAGATCGGTCACGTGAACGGAAGTAGTGTAGCGATCAATTATTGACTATGATTGCAAAATATCATTAGTGTATTCCATATGTGCTGACCAAAGTTCCAAATGGGTGACGATGAGAGAATATTTAGAAGCTTACAGAATTTGATGATACTAAGGTATAACTATTAGTAGTGCAAGAATTGATATTCTTGTTATTTCCATCTGGTGACCAGTGACTAATGTTTTACAGCTACTTAGAGGCACTGAGTTTGTTTAGTCATAGCTGTTCAGTTTTCCTAATTTCCTACTCTTGTCTGAATTCTTAATCATATATATGAATTTTGATAGTGGCTCCGCTAAACTTTTGTAACAAGACAACCTAGACTGGTCTCCGAATTTGACCCAAGGTGAGCGAGCCATAGTGGATTTGATCCAAACTAAACGAATCATAATGAATTTGATAAATTATTTAACGTATTTCAAAGTTTTCGAGTAATTGACTAGACTTGAATATTTCAGTTGAATCAATTATTCATAAGGAGAAATTAGATTGTTCGTATTCTAGCAAGCAATAATAATTTGCAGAAATTTGCAGAAATTAGCCGTTTTATTGAAAATGTGAATATTAAATTAGATTAAGAATTATAGAAATAGTATTATATATAAAGATTTAAATAATATATCATCGCTGACGAGAGCAAAATATATCCACTAGATTTTATTACACCATCCAACAGTTCTATGAATCTTTATAGTATTCTTCTTGGAGTATTGTGCTACTTATCTGCAACTTATATACAATACCCTAAATTTAGATATTCGGAGCTAGTCACCGGAGTTAAACAATACTCCAACTCTACTCTAGTGATTATAAATTACTAGTTCCTAAGAACTTGGAAGGTATCAATTCTTCAATTCATCAATTCATCACCAAAACCTCAGAAATGAAACATGGAACTGGCCGTTTCGAGATACTATTCACCAAATTCCGCTTTCAATCATACTAGTAGCCCGGCTCTGCATGTACATAAAAACAATAACATTGAAAACAACTCTAATTTACAGATAATTGGGCTTGCTAAAACCAGGCTGGTTCTATAAACTGCTGGCCCGGATCCTTCTGGGTAGCGAGATTGTGAAAAGTGATTTGGGTCGCTTTTTAAGCGTGGCACTTTCCTGTCATATGCAACAAATTAAGCGAACCGATTGCGAAAATTCCCTCACTTTGCTTATCTAATTTCATAAATCTGGACAATAAGAAATGTTTGAATACGGACAAGAAGAAGTAGAGAAGGAAGACAAATGCGTACCGCGGTCTCTCCCAGATAGATTAAATGAGGTATATAAATCAACCAGAATACGATAATAAGTAGACTAAAGTATAGAACAGATCAAACAACTGTTTGTGCATAGTAGAGTATATATTTTAAGCCTACTTGTCGAGCCTATAAGTATTTAGATGTAGAGAAGTTTTCTAAAGTAGAGAATTCTCGAGAGAAGGGAATTCTTCTAGAGTAGAGAATTCGACCACAATATATTTAACATACTCTAAGAATCTCCTGATATCAAGCTTGATCTATCTATAAATTAGCCACTTCTGGACAATCTCGGAAAAGAAAACGATGCTCATCAATAGCAGAGACTCTGACTCAAAGACGCAAAGACCCCTACTGATCAGATATATGGAGGATACGAACGAATACACTCAGGCTGGAACTCCTCACTATATAAAAAGGATTACTCTCATTAATATATCGATATTTGCAATTGTTCATCGTAATTGGCTATCAGGATATACCCTCACTATGCAGTGTAGTTATTGTAGTATTGGCCCCCATGATGTCGGATTACTACCACTTATTGTACACCCTCATCGAGTTATCCGTTCCGCTACTCTTCGTACATTCCCTGCACTTTTTCCCCTGTTCTTTTGCACTTCTGCGCTCCTACTACTTCTTCTGTTCGCTCGTAGCTCGCTCAGTTCGGGTTTGTGTAGAGATCATCTCAATTTTCTGTTGGCGCTATACACCTCCAACATATATAATTTTTTTTATCTCTTTCTTCTTCCTTACCCATCCACAACAACCATTCTTTCAATTCTTATCTTTGCATTACGTATTTGTCGGTCTTTATAACTTGACATTATATTTTAATTTCTAAACAAAGTCTATAAGTTTCTCTGTATTCTTATAAATTCGCCCCTTAAATTAGAGGCAAGTCATACAAGTACTCAGGGTTATTATTCCACAAGCTACTCTGAACCCCTCGTGTGCAAACCTTTTTTACTACCAATTCACTTTTGTTTGAGTGTTTTCTGTTCATGGTCTATACCTCTTGCATACATATATTATAGAATGGCTGATTTTGCTAAATCCATTTTTGGCTTTAGTGGCTTCAAAAGAGATGCCTCCACCAACAATTCCAACAATTCTCAGGGTGTACCAACTCCTCCTACATCTGCCTCAGATAATTGCAACCCGCATACTTCATATGATTATGACAGTGACCACAACACATCAAAATTCTTACCAAAGGGTTTAGCTCCAGTTACGCCAACCACAGCCATCTCAGAGAACTCGTTGGTATATGGTACTACCAGCATTAATACCGTCAATGCCGGACTGGAATCGTTTTTGAACCAAACATTCAAATCAAACGATTTGCAGAAATACCCTCAACCCCAAACTCAAAACTATCAACAATTTGTCGAAAACCCAGTTCAACCATTCTCTAGCGGACAACCGGTTATCATCACCACTGATGAAACAGGTCAAACTTTAAGTCCAAATGCTAGAAACAGTCAGCCAAAGGGTAAATTGAAAGTAACTATTGTTGAAACAAGAGATATTCAAGCTATTCAACCATACGTGGTTTGTACGTTCGAGTCATCGGAATTTGTAACCAATGCTCCGTCATCCTATGGTAAATCTCCATCAACTCCTCCATTTAATCAAAAACATAATACCCCAATAACTGGCAATTTGAACACTCATTTACACAACAACAATCACCCTTCATCTCGTGCATTACCGGTTAAGTCTTCAAGACCTTCTTTGTACCAAAGACAATCATCGACTCAACAACTCCAATTGGCTTCCAAGGCAGAATTATCAAATTCAATTATGAACCATGAAGCCATCTTCGATGTCGTGGGCTTGAGATCAGAATTGGATATCTCCTTGTACGACGCAGCTAGAGATGACGCATTTTTAGGCCATGTTCGTGTATTTCCATCCACCATCATCAACAAAAAATCTCAAGCTGAATGGTTGTCATTAAAAGCTCGTATTGTGGGTGAACGTGTTTCTGGATCTATCAAAATTAACTGGGAATATTCTTCGGTAGACAATAGGAAGGCATATGGCCCTGATGATTTTGAAGTTTTGCGTCTTTTAGGGAAAGGAACTTTTGGACAAGTCTTTCAAGTTAAAAAGAAGGATACTGAACGTATTTATGCTATGAAAGTACTCTCCAAGAAAGTCATTGTTAAGAAAAAGGAAATTGCTCATACCATTGGGGAACGTAACATTTTGGTAAGAACATCTGCTGCCGCATCCTCGTTTATCGTAGGGTTGAAATTTTCGTTCCAAACCCCTACTGATTTGTACCTTGTAACCGATTACATGTCAGGTGGTGAATTATTTTGGCATTTACAAAAAGAAGGGAGATTCACTGAAGACAGAGCCAAATTCTATATTGCAGAGTTAGTATTGGCTTTGGAACATTTACACGACAACGACATTGTATACCGTGATTTGAAGCCTGAAAACATTTTGTTGGATGCCAATGGACACATTGCCCTTTGTGATTTTGGTTTATCCAAAGCCAATTTGAATAATGATGGTACTACAAACACCTTTTGCGGGACCACCGAATACTTGGCACCAGAAGTCTTGCTTGATGAGACTGGATACACCAAAATGGTTGATTTCTGGTCTTTGGGTGTTTTGATCTTTGAAATGTGTTGCGGATGGTCGCCATTTTATGCTGACAATACTCAACAAATGTACAAGAACATTGCCTTTGGTAAAGTTAGATTTCCTAAAGAAGTCTTGAGTGCAGAAGGTAGATCTTTTGTTAAAGGATTGTTGAATAGAAACCCAAAACATAGATTGGGTGCAACCAACGATGCTAGAGAATTACGAGCTCATGCATTCTTCAACGATATTGACTGGAATCTTCTTAAAGCCAAGAGCATCCCTCCTCCATTCAAACCACATTTGACTTCTGAGACTGATACTTCCAACTTTGACCCTGAATTCACTTCCGAGTCAACGTCTGTCCTTAAAAAGCAAATGGAATTAGCCTCTACTCCTTTATCACCAGGAATCCAAGCCAATTTCAAGGGTTTCACTTACGTTGATGATTCTGCAATGGAAGACCATTTCGGTAAATCACACAGAATTAACGCTTTCAAAAACACAGGTTCCTTTATTCCAGGAAACCCTAACTTACCTCCAGATGAAGATGTGATTGATGATAATCAAATTGACGAAGAAGATGAAATGGAAATCGACGAAGATCACCAGATGGATGACGAAGAATTCGTTAACGGAAGATTTGACTTATAGTGACATATTCACTAGTTTTGACTAACTATACTCCTATTACAGGCTGGATCAAGCGACCAATCCTCCAAAACCGGTATCTTGTTTATTTTCTATTCTCTTTGCCAAATGTATCAAGTTCATTTCCTCCACCATACCTCAATACAAATAGTTGTTTTCGATCTTTTATGTTTAACTTTTTTGTTTCCTTTTCAACGTGACACCATGAGGATTATTTCTAATAGCCTCTTCATCTAATCCTTAGCCTATTTATTCTCTCTTTATATATTCTATACAACCTGTACATCTGAAAGACGTGCACCGCACAAAAGATTGGGAACGTTTTGAAAATGAAGTAGAAAATACTCACTACAACAAAACAACAGAAGTTAGGGTGACAACAGAAGTTAGGGTGACAAAGTTGACGTTGACTGTTAACAAAGTACCGGCCAAAGCAAAATCGATAAAGCTTACTTTTGTTGTATTATATTAACAGGCAGATCTTTTAATAAATTGCTAGAAGGAATTTAGTTCCAGCGATTAAAACAAGTTGAAGGAACGATAGAGAGCAGTAAAATGGCCCATCCAGGAAGACCCAAGGGTCGTACTAACAAAAGAACCCAACAACTTCAGCAACAACAAATACATCAGTCTCAGCACTTACATGGGCATGCACCCCAACACCAATTACAAGGACACCCCGGTCGCGTGCACAACCAAGGACACGGCCACGGACAACATGGCCAAGGACATCCTCAACAACACCATACACAACAACAGCATTCGATGAAAGAAGAACAAGGAGTACAACTACACGACGAAGCCGATTTGATTTCATTCCGAACCGATGCTCTTACAAGATTCATCACCAACTATGAGTACCTTGAAAATGTCACGTCCAAAATGGTGCACACATCCAAAATCATACCACCCAGCTTATACCCCATAATACCCAAACAAAAACAAAGAGAATTCAGTAAATTGACTCCCGAGGATATTTACTTTGGGGATGTTGAGTTCATGAAGTCGAGAGAAGAAGAATTGACCAAACAGATTCAAGTATTAAACAGTAACCAGCATTCTTCAACCAAATATTTGCCCAATGAAAGTGAATATGTCTACCAAAAGGAGAAAATAGACAGATTGCTGGACTTACAATCCAAGTTGTATGACAAAAGCTCGGCCGATGCTCTTGAAAAAGAGCTTGATACGATCTTAGAGGAATACAAAACAAAGTTCAACAAAGAATACAAATATTCAGAGCCTACAAAGAAGTACTCTGTCTCCAGAGATAAACTTGGATATAATACCAACATCCAAGAGGCTCCTGCCAACTATAACCCGAGACTGATAAATTCATTTATAAATATCAACAACGGAAACCAAAACCCAAACGTCCATAACTTACAACAAATGAACGACCCACACAATCCAATGAAGAACTCAGTGATAGGAATGAATGGCGGACATTCCAACATGGCAGGAATGCGCCAGAATCCAATGGCACAGAATATAAATCAAGTCCATGCTCCTCAATACAATGGGTCGTACTCCAATCAATACGACCAGCCAGTGAACAATTATACAAATGGACACAATTTGTCACCAAATTTCACAATGTCCATGGTCAATGGTAATGGAAACAATAACGGTAACTCAGTTCCTCCTTCTGATGCTCTTATGCAAGCCAAAAATAGCCTCCAACAGATGGATACTATTGATACAAACTCAGCATATTCTATTTCGCGTAATGAAAACGACATGATAGCTGCTCCAAGAGAGCCTCTGCCAATGGTAAATGATATGGATGACTTGTTCGAGGATGGCGGTGGTCTTGATCCTAACCTGGCCATTGTTAATGATGATATGGGTGATTTAATCAATTTCGATGATCCAGAAGATGGTATGATGGGCGGAGGAGCTTTTGATCAAGACTTTTTGAGCCAGATTGACCATAGCATGGAATAGATGAGAGAAAGCTTGGAATAAGAGTAGAATTAGCGTGGAATAGGTGATAATGAGCGTGGAGGATAAAGTATCAACGAATCAAGGTTGATCACCCTGCTATATTTTTGGATTACTTCCTAACATCCAAGATCATATCCATTTCAGCTACACGTTAGCCTTGATGTGAATATATCTTCTTCGTGAATATGGTACATATTTATCTTAGTAATAACTCTTTTGTCACTCCCGATCCACCCGAACTTATCCAATCAACTACGATTCTTCATATTGTATTATTACTGGAACTTGACTGGAGTTTATATTTACATAAATAACATAGAGAATCAATATTCCTCCATATCCAGAGAGTGTACATATTAGAGAACATCTCACCAATAAGTTCCACGAGAATATGAATTTATATATATTTATCTTTAGTCAGTTATAATATGACCAAAAGTATTAATAGTCAGGAGATCAAGATTGGGACTAGTTACACCTGAGTACCTACTCCTTCTTGTACTATATCTTGTATGGGTTCTAGATCTTGTATATATCTACCTCTTGTATAACTACTTCACCAACTACGAGTCTCGCTCACGTGCCCAGATCTGTATACAAATAAATCAAAACTTTTCGACCTAAGGATTACTGGAGGTTACCGAGTGATAGCATACTAGATTGATCCAAAGCAGTTAGAAGTGAATACCCCAGAGATTGTCTGATTCATACTTCCAGAACTCGCATACATGGACCAAGGCAATCAGTCTGGTAACGCCAGCAGACAGCGAATATACAAGCAACAGTCTCAACAACTCACACGGTCAAAGATAAGACAACAAAAGCTCAAATTCACGTTTATTGGGTATCTTGTTGTTCTTTTGTTTATAGCTGCCGTCCAATTTATCGGCGTGGGATTATTTACCCTGGGATTCTTATTGTCTAGACAAGTTCTTCCGAATATTTCAGAATGTACAGACGACCAGTTTAATACGTGTGGACCTGCCAGATTCGATAAAGCGATTCTCGTAGTTATTGATGCGTTGAGATTCGATTTCGCTATACCAGTTGAAGGCTCGACAGAGTTTTATCACAACAATTTCCCAATTTTACATACATTGGCTCAAAAAGACAATGGGGTGTTGTTAAAATTTCTTGCCGATCCTCCCACTACGACTTTACAGAGGTTGAAGGGATTGACGACTGGATCCTTACCCACATTCATAGACGCAGGATCCAATTTCGATGGAGACGCTATCGATGAGGATAACTGGCTTTTACAACTTCACAAAAACGACAAAAGTATTGCATTTATGGGCGATGATACGTGGCAGGCATTATTCAGCGAATACATAAATCCAGAATTGAACTTTCCTTATGATTCTTTGAATGTTTGGGATCTTCATACCGTGGATAACGGTGTTTTGGAACATATGTATCCGTTGATCGAAAGAGGAAACACTTCGAGATGGGACCTTTTAGTGGGCCATTTTCTAGGTGTAGACCATGTTGGTCATAGGTACGGTCCCAGACATTATTCGATGAAGGAAAAGTTGAACCAAATGAATAAGGTGATTGAACATATTGTTTCCAAGTTGGAAGACAACACATTGCTCATAGTAATGGGAGACCATGGTATGGACTCGACCGGAAACCACGGTGGTGACGCTCCCGACGAATTGGAGAGTACTTTGTTCATGTATTCCAAGAACAAGAAGTTCAGCAAGAAGAAGTCTTCAGAATATGATGTTGGAAACACAGGCAAGAATTACAGATCAGTGAATCAAATTGATTTGGTGCCTACTATATCCTTCATGTTGGGCTTGCCTATTCCTTTCAATAACCTTGGATTTCCGATCGATGAGGTATTTGCTAACGAGAAAGATTTGAGTTTGGCTACTTTCAAGACATTACAACAAATCCAAATGTTCCGTAATGCAACTCCCAACCTTTCTCCCGAAATCAGTGAGAAATATCATCAATACATGGCCAACTACTCTGCCTACGGAAATATCAAAAAACATTATCTAAACTTAATAGATGAGGCAAAAGTGTTTCAGTATGAATCTTTGGAAGAGTGTAAGAGATTATGGGCCAAGTTTGACTTGAAATTGATCGGTGCTGGGATTGGAATCATTCTGTTGGCATTGACTTTTATCATTACTTATGCCAGATCCATTCCGTCTGTAAGAGTCCTGACGATGTCGTCGGAGTTCATTGGTTCCGTTATCGCCATGTCATTACTTGGCTTGGTATTGAGTTTTTCGATATCTATTGTTTTGAAACCTGGCATGTTTAGTGTCAAACACAGTTTGGCTGTTGGATTTGCATTGGGGATAATCGTTGGCTTCTGGGCCCCAATAATGGATAGATTCAGTGTCAACTGGTTGTGGCATCAATTGTTTGATTTCTTTGTGTACAATTTCAACAGTTGGTCATTTTTGGGATTGGTGTTTGTGATTGCCCATTGCTTGATTTTTGCTTCGAACTCTTACGTTGTTTGGGAAGACAAAATGGTATCGTTTTTCATTATAACTTTTGGATTCTGTTGTATTTACAGTTGTGCTATCAGCACCAAACTCACTAAAACACAGAGAATCTTGGGAATTCTGCATGCCGTAACATTTACCGTTCTCTCAAGAATTGTTTCCATGATCAATTTGTGTCGTGAAGAACAGAGACCATATTGTGTTTCAACTTTCAAAACAACTTGGTGGTCCTTGATAATCTTACATTTGTGTTCATACACATTACCAACGGTAATCATGGGCTTCTATAGACTCAGTGATTCGTATCATTCAGCTGCTCCATTATGGATCGGAACAGGACTCAAGTTCTTGATGTTTATGAATGCAGTTTACTGGACGTTAGAATATATTCAAAACAGTGAATATTTTGCTACTACGAATTTGATAGTCAGTGCAGAGTTGTTGAAGTCAATGAAGTTGGGTATTGCTCGGATCGTCCTAGTGATTTCGTTAATCCTTGCAAACTTTAGTTGGTCCAGAGGTCCTTTGTGCGTGAAGTTAGATATCAAAGAGATCCCTGTACCAACCGACTCCGACGACGAATCTGAATTCCCTCAGAAAACAGCAACTATCTTAGGATATTCCAATGTCTATGGATCGTCGTACTTTTTGTTGGTACTTAACTTTGCAGTCGCCATAATGTTGGTGAACAAACCGTTGGCCGCGATCTCAATCAATATGTTGCTTGTTCAAATCCTTTCAGCATTAGAATTATATGATACCTTGGATATTCGCAAGAATCTTATTGCACCAATCATCCTCTGTCTCTTGGGGTATCAACATTTCTTCAGTACAGGACATCAAGCCACAATCCCTTCGATTCAGTGGGAAACCGGATTCATGACTACAGAAACCATTACGTTTCCGTTCACCCATTTAAATATTCTTTTGAACACGTTTGGATCCTTTTTCATCGTGTGTTTATGTCTTCCATTAATCACGCTATGGAAAATCTTACCATCGAGCAAACCCATCACGGTCTTATCACAAGTTGTAACCAACGTTACCACGTTTATTACGTATCAGCTTTTGACAGGATTATCCAGTTTAATATTTGCTGCCCACTTTAGAAGACATTTGATGGTGTGGAAGATCTTTGCCCCTAGATTTATGTTGAGTGGTATGTTAATCATTGGATTAAACATCTTTTTGATTCTAGTTACATTATGGTTTGGAACTGGAAGAGTGGTTACGCAAGTTAATAGAATTTTTGGAAAGTAACTCCGTATTTATTCATGATATAAGACCCTAGGAAATGAAATATCATTCTATGATTTAGATGTAGTACAAGTAACTGAGCGAAGCGAAGTTTTGTGTGATCTGTACCAGCTCCCTGTGATTGTTCTTCAGATTTTAGGTGGAGTAACATACTTTTGTACTGGGATTTGAAATATGTAGTAAGATAAATATGATTTGTATCTATAGAAATATAGTAAAAATCAATATCGATATCTAGTATATAAATCTAGTGAGAAGGTAATATTAAAGTTGGGTGATATTAGCTCTAAATCACTTAGTAGTTTAAGTATCAAGGTAGAGTGTAATATAACCCTCTAAGAATATTACTCAAAACATATTCATTAATTTATCATATCTTGGTAAATCCAGTCGAAATCAATTATCGCAATATTTAGAATATAAATCCAGTCGAAATCAAATATTATCCAGTATATATATACTAGAATTGTTGTCTAGAGGGTTTCTCACCGATACAGAGTTCTAGCTAGAGCTAGAGCTACATCATTTGGAACATCCATAATTTATCATCTTTATTCTCTCTCAAGAATCTCCCAGTCACGAATATATATAATATATAGAGGATGGAGCATATATATAGAGGGAGAAAGAATTTTGGTGAAGATGGTGAAGGCGGAATTGTGGTAGATATATGATGTATAACTATGATATACAATGTTGATATAGTCATTGAAGTGGTGGATATATAACGGTATTGGGCCCCTGCGCAACTCGCATTTGGTACAGATTTTGCAGCCATTTAAAACCAGAGGAGTCTTTGAGAATGAAGAGATTAACTGAAGATCACTGATCATATTATCTTGGATCTGGACACACCTACGTAGACTACATATATAGTAAGGGGAGGCTCCATAACGTTTTATAAATCTGGCACCCCTAAAAGTTCTCAATTACTCTCTCTTTAGTCAAAACTCATCAAATAGCTTGACTCAACATAGAGCTGCCTCTCTCTAAAACTAATATTTAAAGAGTCCATTTAGTTAAATGCTTTAATCATATAATAAACCTTTTGTGACTTTCATACAACCCTGAAATCTTTCAAAACATATTCTCTTACTAATAAAGATCGACTTAGTATAAACTTTGCCTCAAAACACATCAGAATCGTCTACTCTGAGAAAGCCCCAGGCCACTCTAACCGGTTATAGAATGAAAACTGTTTTTGAAACTAAGTGAGTAGTATATATAGAGATTGGTTCGAGTCTAGAGAACTTACGGCTATTTGGTATATATAAGTGTACTAATTGTCTATACAATTTAACATTAGTATTTGGCGATAACTTAAATTTGGATATTTTGTCAGGGCCTGAGAAATGAGAATTCATGTATTAGAGAATTCGATCAATCTGTATCTCATTAACTAGCACTACAAAAGAACGTTAACCAGTCAGAATCTACTAATTCTAGATATCATATAATTCTTGAAACATTTCAGTTCTAGATATCTTTATCCTTCTAGAGTTCATCATTCCTCTAGATTTCATCATCCTCATTGAGACTCCAGATCAAACCATAACAACTCCACAATCCTAGACGCTACGCTATATGCTATTAAACATACTAAATGGCACATTCCTCATATTTATAGTGTCATTACTGACTCTTGGATCATGTTCTCCCTATAATTCTTCATTCACAGCAGCACATCTTCAATATCTCAAAGCAGAGACTAAACTAGTATTTAAACATGCTTGGGGCTCTTATATAACTTACGGGTTTCCTGCCGACGAAGTTAGGCCTCTAACATGTGAACCGTACGGACCAGACTTCAATAATATCAATGACATGATCCGTAATGATGCAATGGGAAACATTTCACTGACCGTCCTCGATAACCTCGATACATTGATCATCATGGAAGAATGGGACGAATTGGAAAATATGCTCGAATATTTGAGGAACACGCCGGATATCTTCAATCAGGACACCATAGTCCAAGTATTTGAGTTGAGTATTCGGTCGCTAGGCGGATTGCTCTCTGCACACTTGTTGCTCACAGACGTGACAAATTCGTATGTTCCAGCCAAGTTTGACAAATTTAAACAGGTTTGTGATGGTTACGATGGTTTTCTATTGGATTTGGCCTATGATCTAGGAAAACGGCTTATTCCAACTTACAAAACTTCGAACAATATCCCTGTCCCTCGAGTAAACCTTGCAAAAGGTGTAAAGGATGTACCACCGAAATTCCAAAGAGATGCATGCACGGCAGGAGCCACAACACCGGTGTTGGAGTTTACCTTGCTCTCCAGACTCACTGGAGATCCACAATTCGAGCATTATACACAACTAACATTCTGGAAGTTCTGGTCTTCCAAACTGGTACTTAATTTATTACCCATGACCATAGATCCAATTGCATACAAGTGGAAGGATTCGCTCACCGGGATCGGAGCGTCGGTCGACTCGTTCTATGAATATTCTGCAAAAGCGGCCATCATATTCAACGACAAATATATGTGGTCAGTGTTCAAGACATCATACAAAGCATTATTGACCCATCTGGCCATAGGTGGAGGAGCAGGAGATGCAACCATGATTTTCACAAACGTGGGAGTCTACGACGGAGTGGTCACTAGCGAGTGGATCGATCTGTTGGGAGCATTTTGGGCAGGACTTCAAGTACTCACAGGACAAGTATCGGATGCAATAAGAACTCACTTGGTGTATCTTAAGATCTGGGATACTTATGATCTGATTCCTGAAAGATGGATATATTCCCATTTTCAAAAGAAAAAGTCATACACTGTCACGGATGCTATAAATCTAGAATGGTATCCACTTCGACCAGAGTTTATCGAATCCACCTACTATTTATACAGGGCCACAAAAGATCCAATGTACCTAAAAATTGGAGAGCGTGTGTTGGATTTACTAAACACACGATACAGAGCTAAATGTGGACTAAGTGGTGTTCAGGATATTCGGACAGGAAAACGCCAGAACCGTATGGAAACCTTTGTGTTGGGAGAAACGTTGAAATACTTGTACCTTCTTTTTGATACTCAAGACGAATCGTTTCTTCATTCTTCTCTTATGAATAATAAGAATTGGATATTCTCAACTGAAGCACATCCACTATGGTATCATAAAAAGTTGAAAAAGGAACGGGGTGGTGAAAAGGGAGGAAATTCGATAACTGACCCCCTTCACGATACCCAAGAACCGCTAGTATACCCCAAGGTCAACTTCCTTCGTAATATCACACTCCCTTTGGTAGCTACATATCAGAATATTGGTGGAGACATGAAATACTTTGAAAAAAAGGATCCTTTTGCAGCTAAATTAGATATATGTGAAGCAGATGCCTTCAAATCCATGACCAACTCAACCAATTCATTCATGTCGTCAAATTACTATGAGTGGGATCAATTATTCAGCCCAGATTTCAAGTACATAAACACTTTGAAAAGACCCACATACCTTGGAAGAACGTCTTTGGATGGAAGTTCTATAGAACTCACCAAATCGTTTTACGACAAGTTCACGTTATTCTCGAAACACCAACTATACCTTCAATGTCCCCAACCACAAACTTCCGAAGTATACGAAGTATTCCTAGGAGACATCAAAGAATTGAACACTGTCGAAGTATCGAAATTGAAACTCAAAAAGGACACAACACTCCCAAAATCGTCCATTGTGTTGGACGAGGATGTTTGGGTTCCTGAACTAACTGCCTTGAGAATTACGTTTGAAAAGTTACGTGTTGGAAACATAGACTCGCAAGGAAACCGCGTTAGCTACAAATATATTCAATCCACAAGACCTGATGACTTCAGTAATAAGAAAGTCAGTCCTAAGAACAAAAGGCCTAATAAAGATATTGATGTTGTTCTTAGAATCATTAAAGTTAATGGTGTACATGTTGGCAAAGGTCTGGTTGTCTGGACACTTCCATTCATGATTCAGAGAGATGATGCCAGAGAAGCAGTGGTGGATGTCGCAAGTGATGGAAGGGTAGTTTTAGAGGGAATTCCCGTGGAGAACTTGGTGGTATGGTACAGTGATAATAAAGCTAGTGAATATTAGTGGGGATTAGTGGATATTAATTAACAATAAGTTGTTAGTGAGCAAGACGAGAACACGTTATTAATAAAACCATTATTGGTGAACTATACTTCGTTAATTCTGATTAGTGGACATCTAGACCATGATGCCAACCTTACAGTTTTCTAGCAAACAAGACTCAACAATTATCATCATATCCCAGTCATAACTAATATGTTAAATCCTTCCTGGACTAGATCAGAAACAGCCGTTGCTATTCCAAAATCTAATACAATAGTCTAAATAGAATGGTTAGTGGACGGATCGATCATTTATTCTACAATTGACTGGCACAATTTATGCTAGAGTATCAATATAAAGCGATATTAAAGACATTTCTCAGCTAGAGAAAAGGACCTGGTCCTCGGTATAGTTATTTATTCAATAGACGGAATTCATAGATGAGTAAAAGTTGAGTGAATAATCCATGGAGAACTAGTTGGGGACAATTAATATGGGAAAATTACTAAGGAGAATTACTAAGGAGAATTACTAAGGAAAACTACTAAAGAGAATTAGTTTGTAGAAGCCCCATATAGCTCCTGAGAGTCCATCACATGAATATTTATATATATAATTTAGGGGGTGCTACAATACTAGAATATCTCACTATGACTCAGTCTCTGCAATTCAATATTTCAGAAATACGCCAATTGAAGAATAATATTAGGGCTTGATATTCTAGTACTAGTAATCTCTACTGACAATATTGTTCTAGTTATCATCGTCTAATTGTAATCTTCTAGTTATCCTTAGTTATCCCTAGTTATCCGTAGCTATCTTCTCTCTTATATCTCTTGATCTAACTCTCTCAGTCTCGTGATGTTTCCGCGCCGATTCCGGACCCAGCAAAAAATTGTCGATCGCAAGATAACTAACTTCTTCTGCTCCTGCCAGAGACCATATAATGCAAGCATTCAAGAGACTAGGTGCTAGTGCACTTAGGTTAAATAGACCGTTTCAAGCACTTCGTTTTCAATCTACTCTTGCTCCGTTAGATGCCAGCAAGTTGGTCATCACCAAGACCACTAGTCCTAAAGCAAAGTTACCTAATGAAAAATTAGTCTTTGGTAAGGAATTCACCGACCATATGTTGGAAATCGAATGGAACAACCTCGAAGGTTGGGGAACGCCTAGAATCTCGCCTTACCACAACTTATCACTCGATCCATCGACTATTGTGTTCCACTATGGGTTCGAGTTGTTTGAAGGTATGAAGGCTTATCGTGACGCCAACAACGACATTAGAACGTTCAGGGGTGACAAAAATATGGTAAGAATGAATTTGTCTGCTGACAGAATCGCTTTGCCAACTTTTGATGGCGAAGAGTTACAGAAATTGATCGATAAGTTGATTGTTCTTGATGAAAGCTTTGTACCAGAAGGTTCGGGATACTCTTTATACTTGAGACCAACCATGATCGCCACCTCCGAGGGATTGGGTGTTGGTACTCCCGACAAGGCTTTGATATATGTGATTGCATCGCCAGTAGGTCCTTATTATAGTTCTGGATTCAAGCCTGTTTCGTTAGAAGCTACTGACTATGCAGTCAGAGCTTGGCCAGGTGGTGTTGGAAACAGAAAGTTGGGTGCCAACTATGCTCCATGTGTGAAGCCCCAGTTAGAAGCTGCTTCTAGAGGCTACCACCAGAACTTGTGGTTGTTTGGAGAAGAAGGTTACATCACCGAAGTCGGAACTATGAACGTTTTCTTTGTTTTCAAAAACGCAGATGGCAAGAAGGAATTGGTTACTGCTCCTTTGGACGGAACCATTTTGGAAGGTGTCACCAGAGACGCGATTTTGGAATTGGCTAGGGAAAGATTACCTGCTGACGAGTGGACGATTTCGGAACGTAAGTTCACCATTGGCGAGGTTCAAGAAAGAGCTGCCAAGGGTGAATTGGTGGAAGCTTTTGGTGCTGGAACTGCTGCCGTTGTTTCTCCAATCATGAACATTGGCTGGAGAGGTGACGATATCGCCGTGCCTTTGGCTGCTGGAAACTCTGGTGAGTTTACCAAGCAAATTGCCGAATGGATCAAGAAGATCCAGTACGGTGAAGAATTATACAAGAACTGGTCAAGGGTTGCAAAATAGAGACCTTATAGAGAATAAATAGTATGAGATAGCCGATGCGATTTAGTCAGTCTAATTAGATAATATAGAGAACTGTGAAGACAGATTTATCACTTTAATACTGAACGCAGAGAAGTCTTCCATAAATTACTACTATTCACCAAATCTCAGTATATGACTACAGATCGTGAGTTGTATGATATTCTACTGTACTAAATATCTTCTGTGTTTCAGAAGTATGTATTCGTAAGTCGTGGGAGCAATTTGAAGTCGAGGTAGCAGGATCACAGAGAGAATGAGCAATGCTTTAGTTGTATCTGAGGAATTAATGTACTAACTTTGTAAATGAGGAACTTTAGTGGAAGTAATTTAGTTGATGATCTTTAGAAGAGATAATTCAATTGAGGATCTTCAGTAGAAATAATTCAGTCGGGGATCTTTCGTAAAAGTACTTCACTTTTGAGATATGACGAAAGACCCTAGAAATAAATATCATATAATCAGAAAACGTTAACCTTCTATATCGTTCTTTGATCAGAATGGATTGTCTATTATCTTTAACCTCACTATCATAAGAATTCGGTCAACTGTATCTTCTCTATCATAGTGTCCTGATGCCAGTATTCAACTCTATCAAACTTGAAATAGATAATAGATATACTTCCCCTCCAGAATACAATAAGCAAGGCTCTCCTTTTTCTCTCTTTCCTCTCATAATTCGCCTAGAAATCCTTAACCCTCTCTATATCAGGCAACTTCTGGATCTCTCCCAAAATGTAATCTCTCTCATCAATCAAATTCATATCGTTAAACCCAGCAATATCAAAATCTTCAAAGAACTTTATGAAATTTCTCTTATTCTTGGTCAAGATATCTAAAACCTTCTGACTCTTTTTGGGCTTAACAACAAAGAACTTGAAGATATGGAACCCTTCGATTTGTAGGTTTTTCAGCTTGTCGCTCAACAATATCATGATGATTTTCAAATTGTTTATATCGTCGTAGTAAGTATTCAAAAACGTTTGGTTTCCTCGTTGAAGAACAAGATCTGACAATAACCTCACACTCTGTCTTTTTGTAACATAGTTTTTGGACTGCAAGAGAATATTCACTTGGTAGATAAATACTTCATAGTTTGCAGCTAAGAATTCTGATACGAGTTTCTTATGAATAGTTAATAAATCATGCAATGTGGCGAATGAATCTGTGGCGATCTCAAAGATCAGCAATTGGACATATTTGAAGAAGTTCCAGAATAATGGACTTTCAAGCACAAAACGGTTTATAACTTCGAATTTCAAGCAGTCTCGTAGGATCTGGCCACAGATCAAGCCAGTCTCCAATGATTCTGGCCCCTTGATCAATATAATCAAGATTTCAGGCTTGGAGTTGATTAGATATTCCACGGTGGGCGATTTATTACCGATCTGACGTCGCAACAACGTCAGAAACAATATCAACACGTCCTTGCGTGAATCGAAGTCCAATTTCTTCAAATTGTATATCAAGTTGTATAAACAGTCTGTGGCGTAGATTTCTTGGGCTAGGATTCCAATTTGATCTGGTTGAGGCTCGTTCTCATCGTCTCCATGGAGAATGATCTTGATTTGTTTAAGGTATCGGGCACAGTCGTCTTGGTATTTCTTGTTGTTGTCGTTGTTGTAGTCCAACTTGACTACTTGTTCGTTTAATGCCTTGATGAAATCTGGAGGAGTCTTTGGATTTCTCTTGAAAAGAAATGTCATAGTGTGGGCGGCTAGTGATTTTTGAGTGGATGTGTTTGCTTAAGGAGTGGAATTTGTGGTGTGTTCTGTGACCTAGTATGGATGACTTAGAGCTAGTATGAAAAGAGTAGTAACCTGTAGTGAATAATGTGAAAATGGTATTCGATTTATGAGAACTGTGAAACATTAAATCTGTAAAATGGATCAGACTGGTTCTGAGAGTTAACCTGTAAAAACGGAAATGAGTATTGAAGTCTAACCTGCAAATCACCAAACCTATAACCTTATCATATTGTTACTCCGTAATGGAGACTCATATAAATATCTGGAAACCGATTCGAATAAATCGGAGCAACCGTCCTATTCTTGATGACAACGAGCACAACATATATATACGAGACAATATAGGATTATATCAAGGAAGATCGAAGATCTTGGGTAGACAAAATGGACGGATATATTTAACCAACCAACGAATCATATACTTTGACAACGAAGACAACTCCAAATCAATTGCCATTGATCTCAAGGATATCGCTAGCAGCGAAGTAGTTGATGGGTTTTTAAGATCGTCACCAAAAGTGAAGCTATATCTCAAGAGTAGTGGTGGCGAAACATCCACGGCCAAGTTGATAGCGTGGATATGTAGGATTTGCTCCTATAATAATCAGATATCACTGGATTTTGATTTGGACAACGGAGAGTTACCGAAATGTACGTCGTGTGGTATTCAGCCAAATGTTGAATTGATCAAAAAGGCAATTGAAGATTATTCAATCGAGTCTGATGGAAGCACATCGTCTCGTGAAGAGACACCTGATATTACAAGAGACGACCAATGTTCCAAATGTACATTCATCAACCATCCGTCGCTCAAGTACTGCGAACTCTGTGGAAGCGAACTTAGATCAACCGTTTCAAAAGGGTTACAATCCAAACTCAATCAGAGTACAATAAGCATCGCCTCAAATGAAACCAATTTACTCAATATCAAACTTGAAAACAACTCAGAAACTTATTCCTCCTCGAAACCATACATCAAACTCAGTTTCCGTAAAGGTGGAGAACAGAATTTCCAGAAACATGTAATAGAAGCCATTGATGAGATAAAATGGGAAATCTTAAAGAGCAAAGGTGCAATAAATCAAAACGGAACCAAGCTAGATCAAACCAAACCGGCAAAGAAAACTTCTGGAGGTGGGATTCGTGGTTTAGAAAGAATTGGTGAACAACAGCGACAACAAAATGAAAACATTTTAAGCTCGTCATTGGATGACTTAGAACAATTGATGTTCAAGTTTCAAGATATACTAAAACTATCGAATTCATTCAGTAAATTGATCATTAATTCGAATTTTAGAACCTTCTCCAACAAGACGATAATTCCATCAATGAATATCAAACGAACTTCGACTCTTTACCATCAAGAACTCTCAAGACATATTAGTGAATATTTGATCAACTACGAACTTACAAAGAGCTCTTCAATAATCACATCTCAAGATTTGTTTGCAAATTACAATAGGTATTTAATAGTTACCGAGGGATTTGGTACAGAGTTTCCAAGCCCACAAGATTTTAATAAGTCTCTAGAACTATTTGAAATTCTTAAGTTACCTATAATGCTTCAAAAGTATGAGAATTCAGGACTAGTGGTATTATCTTCAAGATCTGGAACAAATGACTACAAAACATTCATCACCCAATTTCTTCGAGAACAAGAATCCACTTTCAAATATAATAAACTCAAAACACAAATGTTGGGAATGATGGACGAGTTTTTCATCAAAGAATTCAATTTCTTTAAGGGAAACACAATTTCCGAAATCTCAGACAAATTTAACTGGTCGTACAATATCACCATTGAAGAAATTGATAAATGTATCGAGGCAGGCTCCGTCGTTATAGATCAAAACATTTCAGGAACTTTCTACTTTATAAATAAGTTTAATGAAGAGGAAAATGATGACGATGAAGAGGTTATAGCTAGAATCAATGCGGAAATCTTGCTTGAACAAAATAGAATCAAGCAAGAATTAAAAGACCAGTTTGATTTTGAGTCTGCAAACAATTTAATCAACCTACAACCCAATTATACTTTCGGCCTTGATCAAGACGAAAATGAAAGTGGTATCGATACTCCAGACGATTATTCTGTTAGTGAGTCCAGAACTGCATTGAATGATTTAGAGGGCCTCACTTTCAATTAGAATTATGTTTTGAGTACATCACCAATTAGAGTTTGTATACTCAATTGCCCATAAATGTCCAGAAATCATCCTTAGGGGATAATATCCTCCCATTTTATATCTAATAGTACTTCTATCATGGTTAGTCTAGATTCATTTTTTTGTCCTCAGATACATACTTAATATTCATTAGCATAGAAAATAGCTACGTTCTTATATAAAAGGTCAAATTAGTTACTGAAAAAGATCAAATCTCTGCTTGGAGTGTGGTTAAAGTGATACCCACCATTTATATTAAGCTAGAGCTCACCTTTTCCTCGTAATCTGGGTACAATAATATTCTCTCTCTCACTAATCTCACTTTTCGATATGCGATAAAATATTCGGAATCGATTCTTCACCAATTTCCTCACTAATTCATCATAAACTTCTAGAGAACCATGGATCTAAGATAACGATAATCAATATATATAAGTGAATAATCAGCAAATCTAGGAATCTAATAATTACAATTTAGGACACTATTAATAAGAATTAAGAGACTATTAATTAGAATTAGGAGATATATCATTCTTACAGATATTTATACAATCACCAAGACAACAAGCATACAAGTATTATACTACAATATAGTGTACTATAACTCGTATATACTATAACTCTACGCATCTACCATATCAAGAATGGTGATTAATAATGGAATAATCGGGACTTCTAACTTAGGAAGTAATGGACTACCACAGACACAAAATATGATGAACAATAATCAAATGCCAATCATACCCCAACCAGCACTAATGGCACTGAATTCGATACTTACTATTGGTCCATTCAAACATAGAAAGGATTTGACCAGAGAATCGGTGTTATCTACCTACCAAATCATAGGGTATATTGCTGCAGGTACCTACGGGAAAGTGTACAAAGCACAACTAAAAAACACGTTGAAAGATGGGAAACACGACGACAAGGAAGGAGAGTTGCGAAACGATATTCTACAAGGAAATGTCAAGAGTAAAGTGAATGTGGTGAACGAAAATGGCGAGGTCCAGTTGTTTGCAATTAAAAAGTTCAAGAGTGACAACCATCTGAGCAATAAGGCACATAATAATCATGATATCAACGGCAACGAAGTTATACACTATACAGGGATCTCTCAAAGTGCTATTAGAGAAATGTCGCTCTGTCGTGAACTCAACAACAAGAATATAACGAAACTTGTGGATATTATTCTTGAGAACAAATCCATTTACATGATTTTTGAATTCTGTGAACATGATTTGTTGCAGATTATCCATTACCATTCGCATCCGGAACTCAAACCTATTCCTCAACAAACTATCAAATCGTTGATCTGGCAAATTTTAAACGGAGTCACCTTTTTACACCAGAATTGGATTTTCCATCGGGATTTGAAACCTGCTAATATAATGGTATCTTCAAATGGGGTGGTAAAGATTGGAGATTTGGGTTTGGCAAGAAAATTCAACAATCCTTTACAGAGTTTGTATACTGGAGATAAGGTCGTGGTGACCATTTGGTATAGAGCTCCCGAACTATTACTAGGCGCAAGGCATTACACCTCATCAATTGACTTGTGGGCCGTGGGATGTATCTTGGCAGAACTATTGTCATTAAGACCCATATTCAAAGGTGAGGAAGCAAAATTGGATATGAACAATAAGAAAAGTGTCCCGTTTCAAAAGAGTCAATTCCAAAAAATCGTCGAAATCTTAGGAACTCCTACTCAAAAAGTGTGGCCATCTTTGAATAAATATCCCGAGTTTTTATCATTCCAACTGCAAATATCGACCTTTTACCCTCCAAACTTAGTCAACTGGTATAAATTGATAGGTGGCTCAAACAAACAGTGTTTGGCATTGTTGAAGGGACTACTAGAATACGATCCAATGTTGAGATTGACTGCCGACAATGCATTGTTTCATCCATATTTCCTAGAACTTCCAAAGGTCCAGGAAAATGCTTTCGAAGGTTTGAACTTGAAGTATCCTAGAAGAAGAATATACTCTGACGATAACGATATAATATCTTCATCAACTGTTCAAAACAACTATAAAAGACATGGATTCGAAGATTTGAATGGAAATAATACCGGAAGAAAGAGACAAAAATGATAGGAATGAAGAATACAGAGATATGGATATACATAGAGTGGAACTTACCCAGAGAAACTGATTAGCAAGATTTGAAGTATCATAGGAATTATCTGAAGATAAAGTGTCTCAAGATAATTATGTCATAGCAGTTATCTGAATACACAATCCTACAAATTTGTCGGCCTCGGTCTAACAATTTGAGCTTCTGTTATCTGATTCAATTGTGTTATCATCAACTATGTTATCTGATCAATGATTCAAGATCTGAAATCATTAATCTTTAGAATTTTGTCAGCTCTGGCTGCAAGCGGCCACTAATAGCACACATAGTTATGGGGTAATTAATGTCAGTTCATATTTCTATTTCTGTGTAGAATTATTGTAGAATGCTCAAGATCTTAGGGATCCTGCATTATAACTATTTAGATCCTTATCACATATAAACTTGCATGGATGAGCAGACCTTATTCAACTTGGTGCACATGCAGGCAAGTAGACTACGCATCATCCGGGTAACTCAATATTTATAAATCCCATATGATTTTTAAAAGGCGAAAGTAGCAGCCAAATCGATCCATCAATGAATATTCACCAACGATATATAGAACGTAAGAGAATATACAGCGGCCCGTATAGTGATGTTTATCTGAGTGTTGACAATGAAACTCAAGAAACAGTATGTTTGAAAATTGTGGATATAGATATACGGTTACCTCCACATGATATTCAACGAGAGATCAGTTTACTCAAGAGAATGAGAAATCGCAAGGACATTCTTAAATATCTCAATGATTATGAATGGATGGACGATAGAGTACTTGTAACCTCATACTATGAATTTACTTTAGACACTCTACTCAAATCGAAACACAGCAGGAAATCTACTCGATTCAACTTTGACCAGCCATTGGATATTAAACTGACATTGAAAAACACATTGCAACAACAAGATTGTCGCCAATTGCTCATTGGACTTACAAAAGGATTAGTATATCTCCACGAACTCGGAATTATACATCGAGATTTGAAACCTTCAAATATCTTCTTTCGTGATGACAATATAGGCGAGCCAATAATTGGTGATTTTGGGATAAGTTTTGATACAAACTCAGAAAACCAAGGAGAGACTAACTCACACAAGTATACAGATGTATGCAGTGGAATTTTCAAACCCCCTGAACTTTGTTTGGGAGTTGTGGACTACTGCTTTGAAGTAGATTTATGGTCCCTTGCCATAATCATGACTATAATCTATCTGAATGATTTGAAAAGTATAATGGAATCCGATGAAGAAGCTTCTGCAAATGATTTGTATCTATTAAACAAGATATTCTCAGTATTTGGCACACCTCATTTAGACAATTCAAGACCGCTGGAATTGTATTGGCCAGAGATGGATAATGAAACATACTATTTTAAGCACTTTGAATTTATCGACCCAAAGCCACGTCTTCCTAATGAAGTGATTATTGCAAGAGCTGATTCGAAAATGGCTGACATATTTAGGAAAATGACGGTGTATCAACGTTGCAATCGAATCGATGCCAAAGAGTTGTTGGATCTTTTAATGAATTCAGAAGATAAATAGCTGCATCTTCACAAATGAATAGCATACTTGAATCACAGCTAATTCAAAGAATGTTATTGAATCACAGTTAATTCTAAGAATGTTATTGAATCACAGTTAATTCAAAAGTGTTGATGGATCTCAGTATGATAATAATGTGAATCAAAATTGCTACATCTGAAGAAATAGCTATAGAGTTGATCATTATCCATTCAAGGATCATTCAATCCAACTTTTCTAACAAGATCCACCCGTATCATTCAATTTCAAGTCCTATTATTGACAAACAGAATGTACATGGCTTAAGTAAATTATCCATTTGGCGTACACTTTTGTCGCATAAGTATCCTATCTCATTTCTTATTAGCAGACCGGTAACTACACCAATTTGAAACCTACCAGGAAGAAGGGTCCAATACTCACCTCTTCACAATTCGCCAGAGTTTCTATGACAGGTACTGCACATATGAGATCTGGGTTTGCGACGCAAACTTCCCAAACAGGTAAGGGTGGGGTAGTTTCTAATGTGATGCGGGAGATCAAAATGTCAGAGGACATACATAGCAGTTTCTTAAAAGTTGATTCGTGACTTGGGAACCTATTCAGAATCGGCGAAAAGGCATAGCACAAAATCCCAATCCAGAAACGGGTTTACATTTCAAATTCATTGTTCGAGGTTCGGTATTACATTCAAAAGTCAAGTGAAGAGGATAACTCAAAGAAATCATTCATAATTACAACTTAATAAACCATGATTCTTTCTAAAGGATTAAAAGGATTAGGAGGAGACAGCAATGAGCTGTTTGGATCACTGAGAGGCTCATCGCCTCCTCCTAGAGAATACATTCGACACTTAAACTATCAAGAGTTGGAAGATAAGTATGCTATTCAAAGATATATTCCAAGGTATATTCATAACGGAGATTACAGTACGCCAGTATTAAGAGACATGATTGGAACCAGACCTATTTACAGTGATGTGAACAAGAAGATGAAACTCCATCAAAAGCGTTTACACCGTCGTCAAGAAAGACACACCAAGATAGCACGGAAATTGAAGAAATACGAAAACGACGACGATATCAATGAAATAGGAAGACTCTTTACTGAAGAGTTGGTATTCAACAACCCATGGGAAGAAAAACCCGCTGAAAGTCAGATTTTTCAGGATCAAATGAGTTATCCAAACGTCAAGAATTATACTACGAAAAGAGACAGACGTGGCCATGACACAGAGTCGTCACACCCCACAAGTCGTTTGGCTCATAAGGCTTTAGGAATTGATGCTTGTCACACAAAAAGAGGCACACGAAGAGGAACCGTAGGAAACATAGGAACCCAGATAACAGATAAAAACTCCGATGGAGCCAATGGAAGACTTTCTAATGACAATATCCTGAAACCAATTGATTTTATACGTGAAGAAATACATTCGCTTGTAAAATCCAATAGTTATGATCAGACCAAAAGTACCATGACCAAAGAACGAAGGAGCTTGAAGAGTATCAAGCAACGACTAATTTCGTTCTCAACTAGAAAACGATTCAGTGAACAAATCGGTATGTATGGAAATTTTAAAAAGTGGGGTAGTTGATATTTTCGACGACATTTTTCGAAAACGTGAATGCAGGCAAAAATTCTAGAAAAAAAAGGACAATTCTTCCATATGGTTGCAATTTTTTTCTAGTTCAAAGTTACTTACATTAGCAGGCTCTTAGACGCGAACTCTCTCACCACATTGCATTTCCTCTTGCTTAAAAGCTCTACTCGTTGGATATTCACTCTTCACTCTACACTCTTTCGGAACAATAGGTCACGCATGGGCACTCTTTTTGTGACTTGGAAGTCATACCCCCGCACGACCTTTTTTCGTGGAGAGCTTTCTTTAGATCGTTGAGAATAATCAGCAACATCCTCTTCTTTTATTGAATGATCAAAACTGGTAATTGACCATTGAATAAAGATTTGTTGTGACTGATTGTATTAAACGATAACTAAATTGAGTTTTTGAGCTGTTTTGAATTGAATTTTGGTGTTTTTTTGAGTTGTTTTGCTATAAGAAGTTTGCTTACGAGTATCTGTTTACAAAGCGAATTCAACACATTTACATAAAAACAATATTGGGAAGTCTGCTATTTCTTATATTGTTACAAATATCATTGAATAGGAAACTTGCTGTTGTTTTGATTGATCTACAAGAGTGTCACCTGACTCGCAATATATAATTGTCTGATTTGTCGATTACTGTGTCAAAAATTGTCCCCCTCTGAGATACTGATATTTATATCTTTAATCTGTCATTTAATCTCTCATTCATACTAACATGTCAAAAATAGAAGTTATAACTGAAAATGTTAATAATGGTCATACAGGTCAAATTCAACAAATTCAATACACACAATCACAAATGGTTGGCCATGGATCATTTGGAGTAGTTTTCCAAACCCAAATCCTTCCAAACAATGAAATTGCTGCAATGAAACGTGTCTTACAAGACAAGAGATTCAAAAATCGTGAATTGCAGATTATGAAATTAGTTCATCATCGTAATATTGCAGATTTGAAATATTACTTCTATACAAACAATGATAAAAACGAACTTTATCTCAATTTGATTTTAGAATTTGTTCCTGAAACGTTATACAAAGCATCACATTACTATGTTTCCAAGAGATTATCCATGCCACCATTGGAGGTTAAACTTTACACATATCAAATGTTTAGAGCACTTAATTACATTCACTCTCAAGGAATTTGTCATAGAGATATCAAACCACAAAACTTATTAATCAACCCAGAGACTGGTGAATTGAAGTTGTGTGATTTCGGATCTGCAAAGATTTTAAATCCAAACGAACCAAATGTGTCATATATTTGTTCCAGATACTACAGAGCACCGGAGTTGATCTTTGGCGCTACCAATTACACAACCAAAATTGACGTCTGGTCTGCAGGTTGTGTAATGGCAGAATTAATTCTTGGTCAACCTCTTTTCCCTGGTGACTCCGGTATTGACCAATTAGTTGAAATCATCAAAATTTTAGGTACTCCATCAAAGGATCAAATTAAAAACATGAATTCAAACTACACTGAGCATAAATTTCCTCAAATCAAACCAATTCCATTAACTAAGATTTTCAAGAAGATTACCTCAGACACCATTAGTTTCTTGATCAAAGTCTTGCAATATTCTCCAATAGATAGAATATCATGTGTTGAAGCTCTTGTTGATGGATATTTCGATGAGTTAAGAAACGAAAAATTGAATTTACCAAATTACCGCAAGATCTTCTCTCAACAATTCCATTCGAGTTCGTCTGCGTCCTCTCATTCAAACAATGCTAATCATCAAATCTATGCCAACCAACCAGATTTGAAACCAATTCCTGAATTATTTGATTTCGATGATCGTGAATTATCCGTTGCTCCAGATTTGAACCAACGTCTTATTCCTCATTTTGCATTTGGTAGATTAAGATTATCGCAAAGCATCTCAAATTTACTGGATTTTGTACCAATGAATGAAGAACTGATGCAAGTCACTTTAGAGTAGTGTCAAAATGAGCAACTGTGAGGTTGTGTGACGAAGGAGACTAAAGGAAGATGTAATGAAGTTCTATTGGTTGTTTTTGCTAATTTTTAGTTGACGAAGAGTGTTGAACGTAAATCCGTGTATCATTTCGTGGAAATCCATTAGAGGCAGTCAGGGATACGATGCATTGACGTACTGTTTCTATTGTCTGCCTCATTTAAACAGATGACTATTGGCCAAAGTCTTATCATTAAACTCTTTGATCTGTCTCTGTTGAAATTAATTTAAATCTAAATTAAATCTACTAGAGAATGCCATTTGAAATGAAGATTCATTCAGATACAACCTTTTCGTCAATACTAACTTCACATAACCAATCCAATTGAAAGAGAGACGTTCCCACGACACCAATTAGCATATTATTTTTACGATGTCGAAGTGTTTTGCTGTTCTATAGATGTATTATTCTATGTTGATAGGGTTCTTGATTATACTTTACTCTTTATACTCTTCATGAATAAATGAATAAATGAACCATTCGAATTAGGTGTAGTTATGATGTTTCGTGGAAGTAAGTGAAATATATATATAACTGTATATCCACGACCAATTCAAAGAGACTCGGAGGTATTATATGTCTCACTGCGCTCTTTCAAAGGTTTACAAGCCTCTGGAGCTCAAACCACCTACAACAGTGCCCTCTAACCTCTTAAACTTAAATTTTTATACTTCATAGATATTTATCTATAACCTTGGTTTCGTCACTGTCTTGACCTTGTCAACTTCTGGTGGGGCCCCGACGCTAACAGGGGTTGGTTTCTTCTTGAACATCTTTGTGAAGGGGATGATAAACCATTTAGCAAACCACGGCATCAACGTCAAACTGAACATGACACGGAATGGAAGCAAGAACTTCACAACGACAAATGCATAGGCACCTTCCTTGATAAAATTGAACTTATCGTGAAGTGAATAATCTGCAAAGTCAAATTTGGCCATACTGGAGTCGATGATCTTGGAACCTCGTTCAATTGCCCACGACGGTAAATCTAATGGAATTAAGCCTGGATGCTTGTGGAATAGGTACCAGAACCCAATAAGAGGTATAAGAGCTGTAATTTCATGAAGTATAATAAAGGCTGTAACATGTGATACTGGAGCGTTGATGAAGCCTCTGGTGTATGGTTGGAGGAATTTGGGGACCCTTTTCAAGATTGGATTCTTCTCTTGGGCTTGGAGTCTTGTGAGCGATTGGTGGATCCCTCTGTGAAATATGGATTTAGAAAGGGGAGATTTGAGGATTCTGGGGCTTGAAATGGGAGAATTTATTGTACCTCTCATATTAGAAGTAATACCCAACTTCCACATCGTTAGTTAGTTGGGGTAGTACTGGTGATTGCTAGATGATAATTTCGTATATAAAGAGATTTGGGGCACGTGATGAAAATTATGAATATAGAAGAGTGGTCACGTAATGTTTCAATAGTTGGATCCTCTTACTCTTTCATGAGAAGGTGGGTTTTGCAATATATCATTAATATTCTTATTCTTATTCTTCTTCTTATACGTATCCATTTATTGTATTAATAAACTTATCCTAAATGTGTTGGGAACACCTCCTAAATATATCTGTAAAGGACACGACCGATTATGAATGAATGAGTTGGGAAGATTCGAACAGATCACGAAATGACAGAGAATACACTATAATATGACGTAGTACTTTCTATTGCTAGTCGATTGAGCTAATTATAATATAGTTTTAGGATATTCTTATAAGTAAAGAGAACTAAAAATGATCTACTGGACAGTGAATATATGACAAATACGAGCTAAAATGTACTATCCACTAAACTAACTTCTCGAAATGCTCACGAGTTGCGATTTGCTTGATCTCGGCTTAATTCATGTCCCTTCACCTCGTATTAAGCTGCACCCAATTGATTACATCCTCCGACCCTTCGGCTCCCCACTTCCTGCATACACTTCCTCGGTTCGATCTGAACCATACAAATCGCAACCGGTCAAATTACCTCTCGTTTAACTCTCGTTTACCCAACCTATCTTTAAATAAAGATTATCTTAAAGTAACGACTTCACATTACTCATCAATACCACACAAAACTCTCATAATTTGTTTTCAAACGTATCTGATTTATAATGCAACACGTGATCAGTATCACAAGTTTCGTTCCCGTCGTTTAATATGCGAACATATAAACTGGACCGAATGGCAAGATTTTTGATTTACAACAACAGATTCTTTATCAAAAATGGTTGCACCAGTCTACATTGTTTCTACCGCCCGTACTCCTATTGGAGCTTTCCAAGGAGCTTTGTCCTCTCAAACATACTCTGATTTGGGTGCCCATGCCGTCAGAGCAGCCTTAGAAAAGGTCCCTCAAATCAAACCACAAGACGTTGAAGAAATTTTATTCGGAGGTGTTTTACAGGCCAATGTTGGTCAGGCTCCAGCCAGACAAGTCGCATTGAAGGCTGGCTTATCTGAAGCCGTTGTTGCCACAACCATCAACAAGGTTTGTGCTTCTGGTATGAAGGCCATCATCTTGGGTGCTCAAACCATTCTTACTGGTAACGCCGACATTGTCATTGCCGGTGGTGCAGAATCCATGTCCAACACTCCTTACTATGTTCCAACCGCTAGAAATGGTGGAAGATACGGTGACGTCACTATGATTGATGGTATTCAAAAAGATGGTTTATTAGACGTGTATGAACAAAAGTTGATGGGTGTAGCTGCTGAAAAGTGTGCCAAGGACTACGATTTCTCAAGAGAAGACCAAGACAAGTATGCTATTGGCTCTTACAAGAAAGCCGGTGAAGCTTTGAAGGGAGGTAAGTTCGCGAACGAGATTTCTCCAGTCACCATCAAAGGTGTCAGAGGTAAGCCAGACGTGGTTATCAGCGAAGATGAAGAAATCAAGAAGTTCGACGAAGCCAGAGTTCACACTGCCAGAGCTGTTTTCCAAAAAGAAAACGGTACCGTCACAGGACCAAACGCTTCTAAGTTGAACGATGGTGGTGCTGCCGTCATCTTGGTTTCTGAAGCCAAGTTGAAGCAATTAGGTTTAAAGCCATTGGCCAAGATCTCCGGTTGGGGTGAAGCTGCCAGAAACCCAATGGATTTCACCGTCGCTCCATCTTTGGCCATTCCAAAGGCCTTGAAGCACGCTAACTTATCTCAAGATCAAATCGATTTCTTTGAATTGAACGAAGCCTTCTCTGTTGTTGGTTTGGCCAACGCTAAGATCTGTGGCATTCCTGCTGAGAAGTTGAACGCCTACGGTGGTGCTGTCGCCATGGGTCATCCATTAGGTTGTTCCGGTGCTAGAATCGTCATTACATTGATATCTGTTCTTTCTCAAGAAGGTGGTAAGATTGGTCTCGCTGGTATTTGTAACGGTGGTGGTGGTGCATCTGCCATTGTCATTGAAAAGATTGCCGACGACTCCAAATTATAGTTATATAGTGTTCGATAATCATATTCATAATAATTAAACCATTGTAATTCAACAGAATCATGTCGCGACAAATTTCAGTATGCGCGACACTTGACTAAAACTCCGATGCCCGAATCCATAATTCTGCCACACTTTATGGACTTGCCAGACTCTTCAGATCTATGGGAAACAGCACCCTTAGAGTTTCAGGGTACTTCTATTGCGCGTGGCAGTCGGTTTGTTATTGTTCTGCCTAATGAGGATCTTCCATCTCTCTACAAGCACTGGGAAGATTGGTTGGAACCCTTTAACACATATTATCCCTGGAACAACAACAAGCCGAGATTCAAGCTAATAAAAGACAAAATTGAATACATTTATGGAGGACTAACAAGTGACTTGGAGATTGACGATAATTTGCTCTATTCACTTTTGTTGGAGTTTTCTACCATCCACAACTGTTTCATCCACCTATGGGACGGTGGAAACGAAGAGATCACCCTTGCACTTGCTTATGAACATCTTGAGCCATGGATGAATTATCCTCTGGCAGGTAATAATCGGTCCTGGTTGTATAAAGGACAAGTTACCATAGTCAATTTGCATCAAGAAATCAAAGACTCATCCCCAGAGGACAATTTCTTGCCATTAAACCGAGCAATTGCACAACTATTCAACCATGACCATAAGATCCACGAAGAGATCTCGCAAAAGATCGTATCAATACTCAACACCTATGAATACGGAAAATATAACCTTGGGGTAATATTTGACCAGTCTATACTAGTCCACAAGAACGAGAAGCAATATATTCTCAATAATCCATGGTTTGTTGGAAGGGCAGTGACGGCATTTGGTTCAGACTCATTTGATTCCAGACTTAAGGAGGAGGTGGTGGAAGCAGAGACGATCAACGTGGCAATTTCACTGGTGGTATTGTCAGAAATTCGTGCTATACAATCAAGTCTAAGATCCCGAGGAATAGTTATAGAAGTCGATATTCTTTTAGGGAGAATCATACATTTAGGGAAGCTGAATTTAGAAGGTGAGGTACATGAAGCTACTACGGACACTAATGAAGTAGAATATCAATCTACTAACACTAATCATACAGGACGACAGAAATTTCAAGAAATATTAATCTCACAACAAAGACTTGATAAAATCGTACCTGAAGATGAAAGCATCTTCCAATATACACAATCCGGTGAGGATATGGATATTCTCTTGAACCAGTTTCAAACTATCTTAGGAGAACAAGATTTGGGAGATATGTTTGAGAAGGAAGCAAACAAGTTTTATGAGGAAGAGAGTGACCCCGAGGCCAAATTCATAGATGAAATCGATAAAATTAGAGACCATTTAACGTCAGAACAGTCCAAGAACAATGAGGATGTTGATTTTCTGGATTTTGCAGATTTCCTAAAGAATTTAGGACAAAATCAGCCAGAACTGTTGAGTAAAGACCTGAAAAGTGTACCGAATTACGAAATGTATAATGATGATTCCGATTATTACAGTGAAGACGAGATAGTTAGGTCCAATTCTCCCGGCCAAGATGTATACTTCGACGAACAGGAGGATATGAAGAGGTTTGAGGACGAGATTTATGAGAAATCCGAAGACTCCAACGATGAAATGGATGATTCCACAGGTTTGCCTGAGTTGAATCCCATGAGCGCAGATACGAACCAACTAAGATACTTACTAGACATGATTCAGAACACTCCAGGACAAAAGGGACCAAATACGAAAAGATTAGAAGAAGGTTTGAGAGCAAAACTAGGAAAGAAATGAGTCCTGATACACTAATAGAAACTCTAGAGTTTACACTTTTCTTGAAGCAACACTTCATGTTCATTCCGACCATCGATAAATAAGTAATTAAATAGAGTTTTATTGCACACAACAATACATGCACAACGACAGATAATACAAGGCACGAGCCACGTTATACAACCACATGGGAATGCAAGAGAATTAAAATGGGAGAAGTCAAAAATGATGGAATATCATCATGGATGAGCGAGAGACTACCAGAAACGACATTTAACAGCAATCGTTTGGAATATCAATACGATTCATAGAAATGCGTTACCAACAAGTCATAGGGAACCGTAAATAGTTCCGAGAATAATTATTACAAGTCTCGATATTCCATCAATTACCAATTGAGATTCCACGCTCACTCAATTGATGTATGGTCCAAATCCAAGATTTTGCTGCATAATCCATATTTCTGGCGACTTTCGAAGGTTCGGCCTCGATCCCTCCGGTAGCAAAGTACTTACCATTGTCCTTTTCAAGGGACAAACCTGGATCAAGACAACATTTGACAGTTGAATATGCACCTTCCTCGCTTGAAACTCCAAATAACCAGCCAAAGATTTGAAATAAACACCAAAACATTATCCCTATAATCGGTAACCGAGTCCAATAACTAAAGAGATTAGCATTCATCACAAAACCAGGATGTACCGAGAGACACAAAATCTTTGGGTTTCTCAAGGCCAACATCTTCATGAAGTGAATGCTTGCCGTCTTTGCCAATCCATACCTAAACCAAGTGAATATAAAGTTGGGAGTGTAGTTGAAAGTCGAGTTCATATTGATATAGCGAAATGCAAATTGATGTCCAATAGAACTTAAATGAACAACTCTTGGTGGACCCTTGTTGGGGTACGCGTCCGCCGTTTTCTCTAGTAAAGGAAGCAATTTTAATGTCAACAAAAATGGCGATACATAGTTTGTTTGTAGCTGGATCTCGAAGTTGTCTTGTGTCAAGCTAAATGGCAACGCCATAACTCCGGCATTGTTGATAAGTATATTAAGCTCAGATTCCAATTTCCTAAAAGTTTCAACAGCATTCAATACCGATTTTAAGTTGACTAGATCGATCTCCAAAAAGTGAAGCTCTCCTAGAAACCGTTCACTGGAAGACTGATGGGACGTATACTTCAGTCTGAGTTTTGTAGCATTTTCTTTTAATTCTTTTATGGACTTCATAACTCTCGATTTTCCCCTTGCTGCAATATACACAATGTATCCATGGAGATACAATTGTAGAACTGTAAAGTATCCAACTCCGGTGTTACCTCCCGTAATCACAACAACTCTTCTGTCATTGGATGGATTCAAGTAGGGAAGGTTTTCAGGATTGAACGTCATTTCGTTCTTGTATACTATATAGGTATACAGTATCACCTATTAGCTACGTTATTAGTACCTATACGAGGAGATTGGTCGTAGAGTGTTTGGTTACGCTTAGTTAGGATTTTTTCACGCATTTTGAGATTTACACCGTATGATATGCAGGAAACACATATTGATTGAAGTCTGTAGCAAAGAAGAGAGATCCAGGGTAAGTTTGATAGCCGTATGTCGAGAATTGATAGTGGTGGAGTTTCTTAGGAAGCTCAAGCTTGTTTACGAATACTATCAGGAGAAATCGTCGGAATTCCATGACCCCTCTTAACGGGAAATGATATGAGAACAATAGATTCAAGCGAGATTAAGTAGAAGGGATCTAATTGAAGACTTCCTAATCAAGTTATTTCTGACGAGTACTGGAGGAGTGGGGAGGTTTAACAATGAAGAATAAAGAAAGAATAATGAAGAATGAAGAATATGAGAATAATTTATTTGATATGGAGGATCTCTCCTAGTAAGAATACCAATCCTTATCAAAACATGAGTTTTCACCCAAAGATTCACATGAGTCTACTTTAGATTGTGGTGTTGGACTCATAGAATATCAAATTTATAGCCAGTGTGAATGTTGAATTAAGTTTTCTATTTTGGGTGCAAAATACGATTCTCGAGCAATCTAAACTTCGGGAAAGTTGCTCAGGTGATTCGGTCCAGAACCAGTTTGAAAGATCTCATATCTTGTATAATAACAATAACCTGATACTGTTTATTATATGTAACTACCGTGACATGGCCTATATATACTCGTAATTTAGTTCTGAACTGCTTCGTGTATTCTAAACTTATGGAGTTAGCCTTCTTGAACGCTAGATAGGATCGTTCAAAATATCTAGAAAATGTCGCATGCCTGATTGTGAAGGTGCGAAGATAGATAGGTTGGATCACACTAACACGGAATTCGATAGTTTTAGGAGAAAGCTTATCAACATAGTCTTTCTAAAAGCATGTCATTTTGAGTCCATATAGTGGTTTTGTGGTCAAACATGCATTTGACACGATTTTTCAAATATGATTTGACACGATTTCTCCATGAAAAATCAATACTAAAATAGATGTTCACCAGATAAGAAATGGAGGCATGGGTCTCCTCCCTATATATGTTCAAGAATTGATACTGATCACAAGCTCTCCAATATTTCATTAAAAATGATTTCTGGAGTCTTTCCTGTAGTATCTACCGATATGCACTCTCCACCCTCACCTACCAACTCTTGACCTGCTGGAATCTCCATGATATCATATTGCGATTTGACCATGTCTGATTTCATGTAATGACCCTTTCTTCCATCTACTCTCTTCATCAACTCTTCAAAAGTTGAGTATAAAAAGATAAACCTGAACTTAATAGGTTCCGACTTCGGACAAGATTCCTTGATATGTTGACGATAAATCTTCTTCAACATCGAACAAGATACGATAGCCGTTGTAGATTTGTTGTCAGCGTCCAATGCTTTGGTGGCAGTGGCTTTACTCAACTGTTCAAGCCATCCCCATCTATCCTCGTCCGTTAATGGGATTCCTTCGGACATTTTGTCGATGTTTTCTTGGGGATGGAGTGCATCTCCTTCGATGAATGGACAGTCGAATTTTTTGGATAAGATATCAGCGATAGTACTCTTACCAGTTCCAGCTGGTCCACCAACTACAATCACAGTGTGCTGAGTCATTATTATGTGTTGTCGAGAGCTGTAGAAAAAGAGGAACTTCTGGATTATATATTTCCGTTTCTAAATAATTGTGGGGGATCAGCCCCCACAGTTTGTGGGGAGAAAAATTGTTCCCAACTTGACGGAGTCCTCGAAGCCATTATGTGGACTGGCTTAAAAGCATTTCATTGGTAGATGTGGTTTTATATAACCAGACAAGGGTCTCGTATCCGGGTGGGGTCTGTAAGTGCCATTCAGACTTCATTTTTAATATATACAGGAAGTATTTTGGATATATTAGTAGAAATAACTTGGTCTATATTTTATAATCCATAATCTATTATACAATTAGATTTCTATTTAGAAGATGAGTTAGTAGTTGATAATTCTATTTACAAGATGAGTTAGCATCTGCTACTTTTCCCCACTACTTCTCCCAACCTATTTCTCTTTAATAAAGATAGGCATTGAATCACTCGGATCGATCTCCACCATATTTTGCAACTTTGTTATCAGAGTCTCAAATCATGTCATGGAGAATTGTAACCAAATTACATCATCGTGAATAGTAACCCTCATCATCCTCGCTGATTAACCCTTCTCAAGTTTATAAGTTCCTGACTGATTCTCTTTTCCAATAAAGATTTTATATCCATAGCACTTTCCTTATCCACAAATAAAGTGGGCCATCTTTGACTTAACCATAAAAACAAAAGAACTTGTCTATGGTTGTCTTCTAACATTTGAAGAGTCTCAACAATTTCGTCATCCTTAGCTAATGCCTTCCGATGCAGAGCAATGATATTTTCATGTAGAAATTTGAAGTCAAAGACATTATTTGTAGCACATATAGTAATGTTTTTGATAAATTTAAATGCCGTTTCAACAACATATTCTGAAGCCATGGCGACGTTCACAGGAGCTAAACTCAAAACCAATTGATCTTCAATAGAAGTTCTCTTGAAGAGATTTTCTCTTAAAAATAACCTCAATACTTCGTTTCTCTGATCAATTTCACTAATAAAGTAATTTTGCATATTCAATGAACTTGTTTCCACAGCAAATTTATTTAGAATCTCAAAGAATGGAGTATTCTTGGGAAATTTCGTCATATAGTGCTTCCAGATAATGTTTGTTGGCCATAAACAAGCCTTTTTTAAAGGTCTTATTGGTGCACCCATTTCTTTCTTTATGTATTTCAAGTCTGGGAGACTGCAAGCTGTTACAAATCCTTCCAGTTCACCTTTATCTTGACTGAACCTTCCAGCTCTACCAGCAATTTGCTTAACAGCAGAAGTTGAAAGGGAAACCAATTCACTTCCATTAAACTTTTTGATTGTTTGAAAAACAATCCTTTTAATCTTCAAATTTAATCCCATTCCAACGGCATCGGAGGCAACTAGAATATCATAATCTCCAGAATTAAAACCCTGAGCTTCTTTAGCTCTTATTTCAGGTGGCAAAGCACCATAAATTATACCGACTTTAAACTTGGTAGTTTTCTCTATCTGACACTTTAATTCCAAAATCTTTCTCTTTGAAAATGCTATAAGACAATCACCTTTTTTCAAATTCTTTAATGACGTTAAAGGTTTAGATTCGACAGTTAATTTTCCGAGTCTTTCATACTTTTTGATAATTAATTCATCTCCAGTTATTTTTGTTAACCTTTTTACTAGAGGAACGGCACTTTCTTCACCACATAAATGGACTTCTTCGGCCAAAACTCCCAATAAAGCGTTGGTCCACGCAGCACCTCTTCTTTCATCTGATATCATTTGAATCTCATCAATCACACATACTTCCATCTTCTTGTGAACAGGAATCATTTCAATTGTTCCGGAAGAAAGTTCACTAACCTTACCAAAGTTGTCAATTGTCGGTATAACTTCTTCACCAGTAATCAAATTACATTTCACGCCGTTTTCATTAAATCTTTCGTAAATTTCTCTGGCCAACAATCTTAATGGTCCAGCATAGTAACCTGATTTGGCATTTGCTAATGTCTGTAAGGAATTATACGTTTTTCCACTGTTTGTTGGACCTACATGCATAATAATTTTCCTCTTCATTTTTCTTGCTTCAGGAAACCACTCTGAAGGATTTGAAAAATCAATTAAATCACTTTCAGGTTTCGTTGTCTTGATCTTCAACTCCACGAATTCTTTATCCAATAATTTTAAAAGCATATAACTCAAAAGCTCGAAATTGTTATTTAAGTTGTAGAATTTCAAGATATCTTTTGGTTGTGAGTTGTTTTGAATCAGGTAAATGAGTTGTGAAATATTGCAAAGCTTGGGATTTATAAAGTCAACCAACTTCATATCGCTAATGGCCCGTTTACTAGTTGAGGTGTGTTCGAAATTATGTCTCTCTTTATTCTGGTCCCATTGTTCGACAAAGTCACTTATCTCTTTGTCCAATTTGTTTTTGAAGCTAGTCATTAGGGTGTCTATTTCCTTCTTTTCCAATCTATTAAACTTTGTATATCGGTATTCGAATGATTTGTGGCTAAATTTGTTCTGAATCTCTTCAAGAGGTACACTTAATGTGGCACGGATTTGGTCGAGAGCTTTCGTTTCTGGGGTTATTTCAGAGTATTTGTGTGCTTTGAACGCGTCAGATCTGGTACGTCTTGTGAAAACCTTAGAACTTGTGGTTGTAAATCGATTCAGGGCACATTTTGATCGTGTAATGATTCCTCTATTAAAATGTGTAGGGCTTGGTCTTGTAGATTGGTATTTGATTGTATGTCGCCCATAATTTCGTATGCAACGCCCAAAGAAATTAAAGCCTTTGCAACCCAGAGATTCCATTAATTTCTGATGCCTTCTAGTAGTAGGATGGTTTATTTAAGTCTTCTCCTACAATTTTTCGGTCGTGTGGGGGACGATATTTCACAATTTGGCTGCAACTTGAAATCCAAGGAAACTATCCTTCTAGAGTCACTTCTTATTATAAGTTTAGATCGATTCAGTTAAACAAACTCTACATATCTCACGTTTGTTTATCCTCGGGGTTTCGGATTATGGACAATTACCTACAAAAAAACACTTATTTACTAAACTATCAAACGTTTCGAGGTTCAATAACATCTGTGTGAATCCTTCATTAAGTCAAGATTCAAGTCCTTAGACTCGGAATCTTCAAATAAGGGATATCCGAGACACTTTAAATACAGTGGGAGCCTTTAATGGATACATTCATTTCCAGATGATCATATTAATTTTGATATTCCTATCCACCTAATCTCAAGATGTTCTAGCACTGGATACTTCAATTGAGTTAATTTCTCTGGAAAAAGATCATCACCGGCGTAGTAAATGTTCATTCACATCATTTACTAACATTGTTTAATTATAGTAGTTAGCTACTTCCAACCACATTCTTAGCACTTTATGCACTACTCTTTTCACACTTGGTTCTTAACTTTCACGTGACTTTTCCAAAATCTCCTTATAATATGACGGTTTGATGAAGTAAAATAAGCTCAAGGTATTATATTCTGCTAGTCAAGTGCCCAATCCTACTAATAATTTTAATTGCGAATTGTGACGTAACTAAAACGGCGAATTCTCAAAATCAATTGCTGAGGAAATTGCAGCAATATCTAAAATTATATTCTGTTGAAGTTAATCTCACGATTTACTACATAAATAGTAGTTGAAGAAATAGAAGCTACCTGGTAGAATTTGAGAACTGTCAAGATCTTGGAGGCATAGCAACTCAGTGAAACTATTTAACTACCAAGTGTACACAATCACTAATTCTAATCAATAAACTGGTGACGATACACATCTGAACTAACTTGAGAATCAGAAGTTACTATATTCACATCTACTACATTTCATTTCATTAACTCTCTAGATTCGAGTTAAGATATCATCACAACTACACATCTACCATAATACTTGTCCATGAATGGTTCTTCGAAATTAATTGAAGATCAAAATTATAAAGCTCTCTTGGCCACTCAATTCAATGCATTCTACCTTGATATAACGTCTCCAAAAGTATCACAAGTCGGCAATTATAGAATAATCCAAGAGATTGGAGAAGGATCTTTTGGTAAAGTTTATCTTGCAAACCACATCCTTCTAGATATCAATGTGGTATTAAAATGTGGTGCTATAGATGATCCCAATATTGTGAGAGAAATATATTATCATAAGCAATTGAAGCATAAAAATATAGTCAGTCTATATGAAGTGATCAAGACCGAAAATCATCTCTGGATTGTGCTAGAATACTGTGAAGGAAGTGAGTTATTCTTTTTAATTTATGAAAAGAAGCAAATTGAATTACACGAATGTCAAAACTTGTTCTTTCAGATTGTAATGGCCGTCAAATATGTTCATTCACTTAATTTAAGTCACAGGGACTTGAAGTTGGAAAACATTTTATTAGCTGATGCAAAGAAGTCCATTGTCAAATTAACTGACTTTGGGTTTGTGAGAGAGTTCAACCCAAAGAATAGGAAATTTTTGTCAACTGTTTGTGGTACTGTGGTTTATATGGCACCAGAGTTATTAAAAAGCGAAAAGTATTCGGGGTTCTTCGTTGATATTTGGTCCCTTGGGATTATATTATTTACAATGTTATACGGTGAAATGCCATTCGACGAAGATGATGATTTGAAGACAAAATTTAAGATTTTGAACGAAGAACCAAGGTATAGAGATACAATTCCTCAAGATCTTCAATTATTGATAAAAAAAATGTTGAGTAAAGACCCTAACCAAAGGCCGTCTCTAAATGAAATCTTAAATTCATCATTTTTGATCAAATTATACAACAAGCATTTAGATAAATCGACCAAAAAGCATTCTCTTGATGCTGAATCGATTCTTTCCATAAACCAACACTACAATTCATCAAAGCAACCATTTCAATCAAAAATTGAGAAAGAGATACTTAAAAAATTGGAGAAGTTGAATGTTAATATTAATTCTTTACAGAGCAATGTTTATGCAAACGAAATGAATCCGTTAACTGCCCTATATGAGCTCTTGTTGACTCGTGAATTTTCAAGAAAGAAGAAGAAGTATTATCGAGATTTAAGGAATGGATATGATAAATCAAAGAAAAGGAGAAGCAGAGTTAGAAGTGCTTTATCATTAACCGAGCTTGCTAATAATGCAACTTCTCAACCGTTGGAAAGAATAATTTCAAGTTTAAGTATATCATCAAAAACTGCAGGCAAAGCCAAGGACTCACGAAGATCTTCAGAGATTGAAAGAAAAATAGAATCCCAACTGATGATCGGTATAGATGATAAAAAACGAATGGAATCTAGACTGTCGAGAAATTCACTTATTGGAGGAATAGATGACAGGAGAAGAACAGAGTCTCAGCTGTCACGAAACTCGATAATTGGTGCACCAGAAATCGAACACAGACGTATAAACTCTCTGCTGTCTCGAAATTCTTTAGTTGGGCCCGCAAAATATGAACGCAGAATAAGTTCTGGAATCACAATATCAGCTCCTTCAACCCCAAGAGCATTAATTATTAGTGATCAAGGAATTGGCCAAAGTCCTATCGGTCAAGAAGGGCGCATGGACGAGGTGACTTCTATAGAATTTCAAGTAACGGCCCCTGCTCAAACCAACCAGAATCAATTTCGATCAAATCAACTCCAACCATACTTTAATGATACTCTGGTTTTGGAAAGAAGTGTATCTTTCTTCACTGAAGAACCAAGTAGAAAATTATCCAATGCAACCACTACAATTACAGCATCGACGACTGACTCGCCCAAGAAATTACGAAATGCAAAGCTAAAAAATATGCTCCAGTTTTGGAAAAAGAGCAAAAAAGAAGACACCAAGGATTCCAATAGTCATTTTAGTGGAAATAGTCATTTCAGTGGAAATAGTCAGAAAGATGAGGAAATTCGTGAATCAAAGGGAAGCACTCCGAGTCCAAGATCAAGCCATAAAGGTATGAGTAGAAGCTTTGATAAGGATTCAGGGTATGATAACCGTCATGTTAGTTATGATACTCACGGAAATCCTTATGACGAGGCTTATAATGGAGAACTTCAAGAACATCCAATCATCACTACCAGTAATGTTTTTGACACCGGGAAATCTGAAAATGTAGTCGCCAACGTTAATGACTCACCAGTGGCTTTTGCAGATTCACTTCCTTCGCCTCTCAGCGATCACTTGGACTCTGCAGACTCTCCTCCGGTTACTGAGCCCCTGAGTACCAGAATGAACAGAACTCGACCATCATCAATGGTTTCACAAATAAGTCAGATAAGTCACTTGAGTCAAATGTCAACTATGATGTCTGAATCGGAGTTGGATATTTTAGACGAAACAGACACCATGGATGAATATTATGACGATGATGACATAATGTATACATCTAGTGCCAATGCTTCCCAGGATTTTGGAAGACTGTCTATTCCCATGGCACATACTTCAAGCACTTCCGTACTGATACCTTCTGTAAAGCCCACGCCAAAGAAAAAACCAAGCTATAGAAGGACGCTCTCGTCTGATGTTTCCATCAAATCTACTTCAACAACAGCAACCACCAACAAAAACAAGAAGTTCTCCTTATCACAAGTTTCAAGTAATTCTTCTGACGAGAGTTCCATCAGATCAAACCCTAATGTCAACTATATAACTCCAACCACAATGAAAATCCAAAATAATGATCTTGATTCAACGTTGTCACAAGTTCAAATTGCCAGGTCAAGCTCTCCGGATTTGATTAAGAACAACAAGAGGTTTAAAAATCCAATCTTTTCAAATGGTATCGCCAGTATTGGTGGAAATGCGAATTCTTCAAAGTCTGGGAACTCTGTTTTCTCGGGCAATATACTTAACCCAGGAGCAATTACTCCTTCTACATCCATATCTAATGGAGGTTTGCAATTCTCAGGCAAAGAACCATTTCACAGATCTGCATCTCCACCAGTTTCAAAGAAGTTCAACAAAATGAATTCGAAACTTATCAAGCCTGTAAAGATTGTTTTAGAAAAAGGATCTCACTTCACCAATAACTCGTCGCTGACTACAAATTCCAACTCATGGAAACCAAAGCTGAATGAGGAAAAATGGGATACGGTGAATACTCCTACCATTTATTCACCGAAAAGTACAATGTACGAACCTGTAATTAATGAGGAGGAGGAGGATGACTACTGATCTAGTACTCAGCGATATTACTGCGCTCCTCCATTAGCATTCGCATGTAGACTTTTTTGATGAAAGTCCACAAGAAATATACTCATTAACTTATGGAAAGCTGTAAAGTAGAATTTTGTTTAGTAGAATTTTGTAGAGTAGAATTCGACAGATCTTTCCCTATTGAGGTCTTATTCATATTTGTAGCATTATTATGAGCATTTGCAAGTCAAGTATACGCCAGAAGTGTTTATGATTTTGGGATATTTCGCAGCCATATAAATTCGTTGAAACTTTAAGTGAGTCTGATTTTTCCTTAAAACTAAAATATTACTCAAAAGTGAAAGCATTTAAGCTTCTTCATATATGGAACGGGACTGTTTGGTACCTAACGAGTTATTTGAAACGACTTGCAAGAGGTTGTAAATGATACATTCCTGTATATAATATAAATGTCTTTCAGATATGTCGCATCGCGCGACATATTTGGTCTTCATTTTTCAACGAACTGAAAATTTTTAAGCAGCACCATCTTCTCCATCATGTCGTCGGTTATAGTTGTTGACAACACTCTCAAAGATTCTGTTAGAGAATATGCACAAATTCTCGACGCCGCCAACCAAAACAGCGAAGTTTCCAAAGAATTACAAGGATTTTTCCAAGATTCAAACATAAGTGATTCCAATGGTTTACTCTCTTCGATTTATACTTCTTCAACCAGCTTGAACAAATTATCAGACAAAGAATTCGAGCCAACCTTCAATTTGCTTATTTACATTGTAAGCGAAGTATCCAACGCTTCCACTTTGGATGACAAGTCGTCTCCGCTTTTAAAGCTCTTGGTAGACACCGTTCCAACCAAACAACCATCCTTAAGAGACAGAAAATCAATTAAATCAACCAGCATATTATCATGCTTCAACACATACTTCAACTTATTACCAGAGTCGTCATCCACTAGAATTCATATCTTGCACCAAATTTTCAACCTCATCGAGATCTCAAACATTGACTACTCTTTGGTTGAAGAAAACATCAGCAAAAACTTAATTGGATGGGCTAAATTGGCCAACTGTAGTGATGGCGAAATCAAGTCCCTCTTCTGGACCTTCATTAACTTGGATACCAAATTTTCATCAACTTCCTTAAAGTCCATCAAATCATTCACCGAAACTTACACCGTCGAAACCGCCGAGTTGTTGAGTCTCATTAAATTCTGTTTGTCGTCGGAAACTGTCGATATTTCTTTCTTGGTGAATCACTCTGTCTCAGAATCAATGGCTGCAAACTCTCAACAAGAATTGGTTGCAATCTTTGGCAAATACATTAACGGTGAGTACACTAACTTGTCGAGCCCAATTGAAGGATTAGACATTGAATTTATCAACTCCAAGTCTAAGATTTTAGCTCTTGCTAAATTCTTTGCAACTGAATCATCAAAGAACCCTTCAAAAATCACCTTTTCATACAGCGAAATCCCAAACATCTCTTCGTCATCCGAATTTGAAATCTTATTAGTGAACGCTATAAAATTCGGAATCATCGAAGGTAAGTTGAACCAAATTTCTGAAACTTTCTACTTGAGTAGAGTGAATAAATTCATTTTGCCTGGTCAAAATGATGAGAACTTGAAAAACTGGATGGATGTCAAGAAGGCTTTGGTTGACTGGAAAGATTCTTTATCTAACATTAATGATATTGTTAAAAGTTCAAGAGAAAACATCGTGAACAGTTCTGCTTAAAAGTGGAAAAAAATGTTTGAATTATCTGAATATTATGAGTACTGAGTAAACGAAGCGCTCTTTTAGAGAGAAGCACTAGTTTAAAGCTTAGTATAAATTGGTAGCAAAGAAGAACTTAGCTAAAAGAAATTTGATCTTTTCCACCTCGGAGATTCAAACAATCTTTAATCTTTGGTAATCCTACTAAAGAAACTTTCGATCAGCAAATATATTAGAGTAATACAGATCGACAATACGTATAATGGACTCAGTCCTAGAATTTCTATCAGAAACATCGTTGGCGATATGATTTGCAAGTAATTGTATTATTAGTTAAATAGTGATAACATGTATTACCCGGTAACAGCGCCAATAGACGACCAAGTACAACACGAATTGTTTTATTAGAGTTCCTGTAGCATGCCGTGCCATTGTCAGGTTGGTTTAAGAGATGTGCCAACTTCAATTGATAAAGTGATTCATACTTACCACTAAAACAGAAGATATCGAAGTCTGAAGCTAATGTTGCAAGATGCCCATACCTGTGTTTAATATCTGTGTTTTAATTAGTCACTTTGATTAGAATTAGTCACGCCTCCTTTACTAAGTCTACTAATCTCTCTCATTATCAAGTACCACCAATACACCACCTACTAAATGTAATGATCCACATACAAACACGTCAATTTCTGAGTTTCCAACGAACTCATTACTCTTTGTCAAACTCTTGATAAAGTTTAAGCCAGTCTCAATATCGTGGAAAATGTGTTTTCTGGAACTAATATGCTTTGAGGAGTCCAAGTTTGCCCAAGTTTGGGCCAATTCCTTTTGAATGACTAACTTATCGACCAAATCTTTGGATGTGTTTAACGACACCAAATCGGAATTGTATTTCCCATCAGACCAGGTGATATTGGTAGTGAATACTACATGGTCGAAGTGAATTTCTGGGTGGATATTCTCATACAACTTTGTTAACAAAGCATCAGCATTTTCTCTGCTTTGTTGGTTGAACAAGAGGATTTTCAAGTTCTTTGAGTTCTTGTTGACTAATTCGTGTTTGAGCCAGATAGAAGCGACATTGATAGACTCAAGGGTATGTGCACCGTCAATGTACCAATTAATACCTTCAAATCCTGGTCTGTTTCTGATTAGTTGACATCTTCCATCCCAATTGACATCGGCCAAACCAGCGACAAACTTTTCAGGCATATCTTCAAGTAAGCCTTGGTCATTATATTTTGGCAATTCATTTTCATCAATCCCCAACGTTTTTAAATGGGTTCCCACTAATTTTACTGCTAATGCAGCGTTTTGTTTCTGAAAGTCACCAGCCAAACCCAACTTCAAATCGGACCTGATTACCTTATCGGTGTCGACAATTTCGAGCGAAGAGGCACCGATTTCTGCTGCTCTTTCTTTGATCACATCAATGGCACTTGGATATTCTTGTTGGGTACTGACGATAGCAGGAACTCCCTGTTTGAAAATCCCCGTTTTGTTCCAAGCAATGGACTCGATGGTATCCCCCAACATGAATGTGTGATCAATGCCTAAACTTGAAATCCCCGTGACCGTTGGTTTTTCAATGATATTGGTAGAATCATAGTGTCCACCTACACCAACTTCGTATATAGCAGTGTTGACACCTTCAGACATGAAGACGTGAAAAGATAACAATGTCAAGTATTTAAAGTACATTGGTTTCACGACAGAACAAGGTTGTAAGGTTGGAAACTCTTGTGGTGACGAAGACGTGGTACTTAACTTGTCCCATACTTCAAAGAAGTACTTGGTGAACTTTACCTCATTTATTGGCGACCCATTGATTCTAATACGTTCTCTTACCGACTTCAAATGAGGAGATGTGAATAATCCGATCTTGGTTATTGGTCCTGTAGATTCCTTAGCCAAATATTGTTTAAGAATCGACTCTGCAAACGCACAAGTAGACCCTTTGCCTTTTGTTCCCGTAATATGAATGAGATTCAATTTATTAAAGTCTTTTGGCAAATATCCTAAACGTCTAGAATACTCATAAACCTCTTTAATGGAAAGTTCGTTTCTATTAACATTCGGTCCCAACTTTTTAAACGCTTCTATCGATGCAAAATTAGATTGTAGCGTATTTAAGGAATTTATAGCATCTTTATATGTTCTAGAAGGGATTCTCATATCACTGACAGAATTCGAAGGTTTCTCCTCTATTCCAGACTCCTTGGTTACTGTTTCTTGGGGAGAGTCAGCAGGATTCTGATTGTTTTGATTCATAAGAAATATGATTCAGGATTCGACTAGTTCTAACAAGAATATGGACAATAGAATTAAATAATCTCAATTGCAGAATATAATAGAATTGAACTTCTGACAATTGAATAATAGAATTAGATATCTTTCAATTGTATCAATAATATTATTAGATAACTCTTCAACTGTACCAATATTCAGGATCTGGAGGTTGTCAAATTTTTGTGAATAATTTTTGTGCCCAAGCTCAGAATTAATGAGGATTATTTTGTTAGTGAGGTAAATGGTAACGATTCAGGGTCTGAGATTACCGAACGTACAAATAGTTCAGTTAGTTAACATATGTATAGAATGTTGCATCATATTGCAATATATATAAGTACATTGCTGGTTGAAAGTGTAGATATTCTAAGATATAGATAGGGCTTTCTCACTAATCCCTGAAAAGTTCTCACAAAATATCATTATCTCACTAAAAATTTGAACTATTACGATAAAACTAGAATAAATTAGCGCACATCGCCGCGATCGTCGGTAAATGTCACGAGAATTTTGTATGACATCATGAATCCTTTTATCATGAATCTTTTCTATATCATAAATTCTTTCTATATCATGAATTCTTTTTCTATATCATCAATACTTAAGTATAATACCGCTACATTCCGTAATTCTCTACTGCAAAACACAGTTATACATCAACTCTACTTCCTTCTCTAAATATACTTTTTATTATAGCCCTGGAAGATTCTCACAAAAAAATCTTCCTAATATTTCCAATTGTGGTCCGAAGATCCACCTCTAGAATAATATATTCATTGGTTGATCTATAGTCAATAACTCCAGTGAGATATCTACACGGTCTTTACCCCATTGAGAGATGTTCCTAGATTTTCTAACACACTTTTCACTTTCCAAGACCCTCTCTCATCCCCGTGCCCTACGGTTTCCAAGGTCTCCCAACCAAACATCCATACACCAATACTAACTGATTTCACATCATTACCGCCATACATAATTTTTTCTGACTCATTGCTTTTTTCCCACTTCAAACTTTTTACAACACTCCCTTGATTACTCTTGGAAACAACCTGTTCAACCATTTCTCCAAATCATCAACTGATTAAGGAAGATCCGTCACACGTATAGTTCTTCACTTCACAATAGTCAACTCTATTCTTTTCTATACACATTTCATCTTGCCCTTCTTGCGTTGTCATAATGTGCTTTTAGATTAGTACGTCGATCAAAATTGGATTTAGGCGGTACCTTATACGTTTTCTATAATTCATTAGAATCTCATCAGTCATAGTGTGGTGAATTCTGACAATCACTTGGATTATTCAAATATTGAGATCGGATCACTCTATTTCGAATCCGAACTTTTTCAACTCATTTATAGCATTTTCCTCTAGCCTATTAATTAGTCTATTCTCTGAGTAATTACGCTATCGTCTTCCTACTATTGCAGTAGATTTCAAAATGGTTACTATTGGAGAAAATATTTATCCTAAAGCTGCTCAAACTAACTCAGCAACCCCCCAAGAAAAGTCGACAAACTCAACCCAAACGTTATCGTCTCATGAGACATTGATGAATCAACTTAAGATGGCAAATTCTGATAACTTTATCAATAGCGTGACAAATAGTCTTGATATTACTATGGGCGACAATGATCTTATATCAGATATGCCTTTGTTGGTATCTGACAACGAGGTTTCCGACGACGACACATATTCGCTTCTTTCGTTTACAAACCAAAGAATTCTTAAGAGAGAAGCGAACATCACCGAATCAGCAGGCTCAGTCTCAGGCTCAGGCTCGGGCTCGGGCTCAAGCTCAGTTTCAGTTTCCAATTCTACAGAATCTCCTTCCGGTTCTGATGAAACTGACCATGGAGTGTCTATCATCACTAGCAGCTCCAATGCCTTGGTTGAGACCCAAAATACAGCCACCAGATCTTTGAAACCTTCACCATTACAAACCGTAACTTCAAAGACTTCACAATTATCTCCATCACAATTTAGACTTCAACGTAATCAATTGATGGGCATAATTGTCAAGTATATTGCCACAAAGATCCATAACTCGTTCCCACCAGAGTCTCCAAGACTCGTCAAATCTAACGAGATGCCGTTGGATAAATTCCTCCTTATTTTGACCAGCAGACTTCAACTAACAATCCCGATGTTCATGAAAGGGATCATCTATTTGTTTAGATATATGGATATCATCTATTTGTTGAGATATTTGAATCAATCAAATAACTTTGCCAACTACAATTCAATGGATTTTGAATTGAAAAAGTTGCTCGTGGGCTGTTTCAAATTGGCCATATTGAGAGAACAAAAACTCAACGTCAAGAGAACCGAAAACAAGTCGGCCCCAAATAACCCGAATTGGTCTAGTATCACTGGCTTAAGCAGTCATGAGATTAATACTGTAGTCAAGAAAATCATCTCAAGAATGAATGGTAAATTGAATATCAAGAATATTGAGTTAGTAAGATTGAAGTCTGAAATCTTCAGATTTGTGAAGATGGTTTCCAATGAGGTTTAATATTGTAAGTGTATAGTGTATAGTATAGTATTTAATATATTCGTATGATTAGAGCGGGTTAGATATAGGGAGCTGATATGGACTAAAGGAACTATGACTAATTAAGGACTATGAGAGACTGTTGGAACAATGAGATTCGCTAGATGAGACGAATTGTGAGTCATTCAATGATATCTCGATTTAGACTACTCAAGTAGGCCATAAACATGTCAATTCTCGTAAACCGGTCCAGTCCAGTCAATTGGGAGTATTCGGTTACTAATTACCATCCTCTCTAGCTGATACTCGCAAACTAGTTCATTGGGTGCAAAATAATCTTATTTCACATTTTCTCATTCCGAACTACATCTCCACACCAAAGTCTCTACTTATAGTGACTGAGCTACTTCAGTATCAGAATACTTTAAACAGACTCGCCAGAACTCAAGAACTCGCCAGAACTCGCCAGAACTCGCAAATTCTTATTCCTCTTCTGGAAGTAAAATGCAGCATTTTTCTTCGGACCTATTACGTCACGAAATTTCACCAATGATCTTTAATGAATAATCATCAGAATCGTGAATCAGTAAAACAGTCGAAGTATACTACTAATCTACACTAATTGTAATATCTTACTAATATAACCATTTAATAATTTGTACCTCTTCTACAATTATAGTAGTACGGCTAGATCGCTCCATATATTCGAGCAACTCCGTCGGACCCCCAATCTCACCGAATCTATCACGTGACCCAGAAGAATCACAGAAACGATCCAGCCAACCGAAGCCTGCGATTGCGAGATGAGTCATACACCGATTAAACAACCTACAAACAATATTCTAGGTGAGTCAGGAACGTAGTGGGCTCATAGAACCATCTAAAACACATAAAACCAATTTTAACAGATTTTCTAAGGCCAGGATTCACTCAGTCTATATATCAAAATGTAAATTATGAGTCATCGCGATAAGATCGCCGCAATTTCCCCGATTACTCATTTTCGGACCGGAGTCCTGTGACAAAACCAAGTGAAAAATCAGAGCAAAATGAAAAATTTTCAACTATAAGTAAGAAAGAATCTGTTACCCACTTCTCTTCTTCTTAATTAAAGTAATTAACTAAAATGTCTGTTTCCTCTAATCCATATGGACCAAATCCATCTGATTTCTTATCAAATGTTAACAAATTCGAGCTTATCGAGTCCACCTTGAGAGAAGGTGAACAATTTGCCAACTCTTTCTTCAGCACTGAAAAGAAGATCGAAATCGCCAAAGCTTTGGATGATTTCGGTGTTGATTACATCGAATTGACATCTCCTGTTGCTTCTGAACAATCCAGAAAAGATTGTGAAGCTATCTGTAAATTGGGATTGAAGGCCAAGATCTTGACCCATATCAGATGTCATATGGACGATGCCAGAGTTGCTGTCGAAACCGGCGTTGATGGTGTTGATGTTGTTATCGGTACCTCCGCCTTCTTGAGACAATACTCTCACGGTAAAGATATGAACTATATTGCAGAATCTGCCGTCGAAGTGATTGAGTTTGTCAAATCTAAAGGTATTGAAATCAGATTCTCGTCCGAAGATTCTTTCAGATCCGATATCGTTGATTTGTTGAACATCTACAAAACCGTTGACAAAATCGGTGTAAATAGAGTCGGTATTGCTGACACTGTTGGATGTGCTAACCCAAGACAAGTTTATGAGTTGGTCAAGACTTTAAAATCCGTGGTCAAGTGTGATATTGAATGTCATTTCCATAACGATACTGGATGTGCCATTGCAAATGCTTACACTGCCTTGGAGGCCGGTGCCAAATTGATCGATGTCTCGGTGTTGGGAATCGGTGAAAGAAACGGGATCACTCCATTGGGTGCCTTGATGGCTAGAATGATCACTGCTGACAGGGATTACGTATTGTCCAAGTACAAGGTACATAAATTGAGAGACTTGGAAAACTTGGTCGCCGATGCTGTCCAAGTGAATATTCCATTCAACAACCCTATTACTGGTTTCTGTGCATTCACCCACAAGGCCGGTATCCACGCCAAAGCTATCTTGGCCAACCCATCCACGTATGAAATTTTGAACCCGGCCGATTTCGGTTTGACAAGATACATCCATTTTGCCAACAGGTTGACCGGTTGGAATGCTATCAAATCCAGAGTTGATCAGTTGAAAATCCATTTGACTGACGACCAATGTAAAGAAGTCACTGCAAAGATTAAGTTGTTGGGTGATGTGAGACCTTTAAATATCGATGATGTTGACTCCATTATCAAAGATTTTCATGCTGATTTAAGCACTCCTTTGGTTCTTCCTCAAACAAATGGTCTCAAAGATGTCAGTGAAGAACCAGTTGAAAAGAGACAAAAATTAGAGTAAAGAGATGAATTAGAGTAAGCAACCGAAAGTGCTGCCACTCAATATTGTTACACTCTCTTCACACCATCAAAATTAGTAGTTAGCTGCTATCATCCGTCTCTTACGACATACCTTAAAATGCTTCAGACAATGTTGCATCTCAGTCATGACGAAAATTTAGTTCCTTAGAACCAGTTGGTTCACTTAACGTTTATAACATTCGTATTTATTAAAAGTTTATATTAAAGACTTGTAGCTGTTGATTAACAGAGCTGACTTAGGTTCTTATGGATGTATATGTTATATGCAGTATATGAAATTTGGTAGATTCAGCTAGTGAAGTATTGACCAAAATTGATACTGAGCGTAGCGAAGTATTTCAAATTAGTGAGATCTAGGGAATTGAGGAAAGGCTAGTGACATTTAGTGATATTTAGTGACATATAATGACTTTTTGAATACTTCACTTATTGTTCTCGTATCTGTGGGTTCTACTACTGTTTCGTATATATTATATTATATGCAGTATATTAATATCAATAGATTCAGCTACACGAATATTGACCATAATTGCCTCTATCAACAAAATTTACATTTAGAATTGTCTGAAATAGCCACACTATGTCTTATATGAATTTTCAGTAATTTTAAGCGGTAATTACTCACAATATTCAACCTTGTGTGTGGATTATGTAATCTTTCAATACTGAGTGCGGCTAGTGCGATTTATTAATATATGTATCAATAAGATCTAGTATAGATTTAGAGTACCTAAATGAACGTTAGTGACTTATATAAATACTATTGTGATTTAACGGAGTATGTAAGAATTCTTGAATAATATTCACTGAGAAAAATGACAAAGAAGCAATACAGACTATTAAATAGTATATTAACTCCAGAATAGACACTACCAGAGAGAACTAATCGATGAAAGACGATTCAATATAGTAGATCGTTGTGTAGAATTGCTCATGCAGAAATAGTAGTGGATCTCCAACTATTAATACTCCCTTTAGTATATCTTATTACTGTAAAGATCTCCAATAGACCTCTCTAGTCTAAGCTTGTGTCGCGTTTATGGCTCTCTATTGTCGCATATTTGTCGCGACAACCAAGCACCACATATGGACGGTTTCTTCCTATTCTAAATATCCAATTAGGGTAACTTCCGTTTCTTACTATTCTGAATATCTCATTGTGGTAACTTTCATCTAAGGTTGCTGTCGCTATTCTACGAGAATTCCAGGTATAAGATCGGCTAGGAAATTTCTGTGGAGACCCCCGCAAAATATTAGAAGATCGGCCGAATTGCCGATGGTATATAAGGAACAAATACTCATTCAACAATCAAGCAGGATCTTCGAGAAACATCACTATGACGATTCCAACTACACAAACGGCCTTTGGATATATAAAAGGAGAGAAACAAATCCAACGGTTTGACAATGTTCCCGTGCCACAACCAAAGTCCAATGAAGTCTTGTTGAAGATCGAAGCAGCTGGACTCTGTATGAGTGATCCACACATATTAATTGGTGGACCACCACCAAGTTTGAAAGGGGAGGCCACGAAGTTTGTCATGGGCCATGAAGTCGCCGGTCTGATTGTCCAAGTGGGCTCGGAGTTGACTGGAGATTCCACCTACAAAGTCGGCGCAAGGTTTGCGTTGACTATTGCTCAATCGTGTGGATTTTGCAAGAATTGTAGAGCTGGTAAGGACAATGCTTGTACCAAAAGTTTCCAGGCATATGGCTTGAATGAAGATGGTGGTTTTCAACAGTATTTGGTTATCCGGAATTTGAAGAGTTTGTTGCCCATCCCTAAGGCTCTTGATTATGCCACTGCTGCAGTTTCAACAGATTCTGTATTGACTCCGTTTCATTGTATCCAAAAAGTCAGACACTCGTTGCTACCAACTACCAAAGTTGTGGTGTTTGGTCTCGGTGGATTAGGGATGAATGCTGTACAGATTTTGAAGAACTATGGCTGCAAAATCGTTGCCTGTGACGTCAAGTCGGAGCTTGAAAAAGATGCTTTGAACGCCGGTGCAGACGAATTCTATACCGATATCAATAAATCGAAGCATTTTCCAGAATCTTTTGATATTTGCTTTGATTTCGTGGGGATCCAAGTAACTAGTGATGCGTGTCAGAAGTATGTCAAAGCCCAGGGCAAGTATATGATTGTTGGGTTAGGCCGGTCCAAAGCCCTCATCAAGACATATGAATTGGCCAGAAGAGAGGTGGAGATTATCTTCAACTTCGGTGGAACCTCTGCCGAACAGATGGAATGTATGGAATGGATTGCAATGGGTAAAATCAAACCAATACTTACTGAAGTTCCATTCAAAGAACTTCCATTATATTTAAAGAAGTTGGTGAAGGGAGAAATTAAGGGCAGAGTGGTGTTTAGACCTTCTAAATTGTAATCAGTTTAGTGGTGGAATTGTTAAATGGAGTTCACTAGATGTCGCTAAATCTTGTGGTTAGTTAGCTGAAATGTTCATAATCTTTAGCTGAATCTAAGTTGGAAAAGTATTGGCAAACAAAATAGATGTCGCTAAGTGTGGTTTATAATATGCTATAACATTACTACTTCACTGTGAACTATATATATATAAATTTAACAGACTACTAAACACATTTTTCCAATAGAACCAGTTCGAATGATGGTTTCTGAGGCAGTATATTAATTAAATTTATATAGTAATATCTTTAAATTGATACGACGACCTCCCATCGATACTGATCGTAGCGAAGCGTTGATTTTTGTTGGATATACGAGTATTAATTAGTGTACAACTATTAATTAGTAGGACAAGTATTATTTACTGAAAACAAGTATTAATTACTGACGATACAAGAGTTTGATAAGAAAATTACCAAGAGTTTGGTAAGTAAATTATTACAAGAGTCTCTGAGAAGTCTATAAACCTTCGCTAATATAGTTACATCAATATAGTTACATTATCGACATTGCAAAAAGTAGAAAGTGGTGAAGTATTATTGTCTCACCTAGTCATAATCAGTGATTATTAGTAGTCATTAAGTCCCTCTTACAGTTCTCCCAATCTCTCCTTAACATTCTCCCTATTTCTCGCTCTCATACTCACCATGGTGTGGATGTGGCCGATTCGGAGCTCACGCGGTTCGGAGCTTTTCATTTTTCACCAAACCAGCTCCAAGTTTCTCTTCAACAGATCCAAAATGGCTAAGAAAGGATCAGAAAACACCAAGAAAGTAGCAGGAAACGCTAAAAAGGCAGAAGCTGCCAACAAGAAGAAACAAATTCAAGAAGATCTTTCTGCAGCAGCAGAAAGTGAAGAATGGTCTAAAGGAGCTAAGAAAGGAAACAAGAAGAAGGAAGATGAACAGTTTAAAAAGGATGAAGCAGCACGTAAAAAGTCTGAAAGAGATGCTCTCTTACAAGCCGAGGAATCAGCCTTACCAACCAAGCCTTTAAAGGCTAAACAAAGAGGTGCTGATAAGGTTGCAAATAAGAGAACAGGAAAGATCGATGATTTCTTGGATTTCAACAAAGACACTCCGGAATTAAGTGCCAGTGGTATTGACAGTGCTTTGGATGCGTTGGCCTTAACTTCTAGAGAGGGAGGTGTTCAATCCAAGGATATCGATAAGCATCCTGAAAGAAGAGTGAAGGCAGCGTATGCTGCGTTCGAAGAGAAGAGAATTCCAGAATTGAAGGCAGAAAACCCGGGTTTAAGATTGCAACAATTGAAGAACTTGATTCACAAAGAGTTCCAGAAAGCTCCTGAAAACCCAATGAACCAAGACACCAATATTCATTACAATGCCACCAGAGACGATGTGGAACAGAAGAAGGGAGAAGTTAGAGCATCAAGAGAATCCAAATACGCATAATTGTAATAGTGTCGTGGATATAGTGTAGTGGATGGTTTGATGGTGAGGGCACGGCGATAATGAATATCAGAAACGTTCATTGTTAACTTACGAATTGGTTGTATCGACTTGTAACTGAGCATTGTGAGCTTACTGACAACTACAATTGTCACCAATTGAACTCCTATTTCCTTATAATTTGCGATACTTGATCAATATTGATCTCATGAAATTGCTGCTTTTGTTTCGACTACATCAGTGACTAGATCTCATTAGTTACTAGATCTGGTAGCTGTTTGATAGGGTATATAAATAAAGTAACGATGTTGCAGTATTACTTGATACTTTCTTAATCCTTTGACAACCACCAATGTAATATCTATCACGGGACTCTCTATGTTATCGCTATACTCCAAATATTAACCAAGATAACTTATACGTTAAAATAATGAATTTTAGTGATTTTGAAAGTAATGGAATTTTCGTTCCACACATTGAATACCATAAATCAAATAACGTGGCCCTGGTGATTTATATCCTACTTAAGAAACATGTTCCCTTCCTTAATTATAAGACCACAGACTGGTCATCTACACGACCAAAGTTAGTAGTACCTTATAATAGTACTGAGAGGAATAATACGAGATTTACCGGGATGACGTTTTTAGTGACCGGGATCTTGGAAGATCATTTTATAATTACATACCGGATACCAGTAGATCGTACGTATTCTACCAATCATTGACATGCCAGGCTTGTCGCTCAGCACACTTTCAATACTGCTAGGGCCCTTTTATCACTAAATTAATATTAAATTGGGACTTTCCAGTTCTTATAGTTTAGGTGTAGCTCAAAACGTCACTAATTAATTAATATCAACAATTGAGTGGATCGCACGCGCCTACGGCACATCTCTCGGAACTTCATATAGTTAGAACAGCCATTGCTTCATATATAGTAAACACGGCTCTGTTAACTTCGTTCTATCCTCTCACCCCTGGCATTTTTTTTGTACCAACTTTCTAATTACCATTTCGACGCATAGTGTTTGTCCAGTTGCATCGCCATCATCAAAAGTCGTGTCCTTTCGGCCAAAAAAATAGTTGCAAAAGTATAAATACTTCAAAAAATCACCTACAAATTCACCTCAACGTGAGCTAGATCTTGAAATATATTAGACAATTTATTACCATACAAAAAGAAATTGATATAAAGATAAGCTAAGTTGACTTATCACTAAATTCTAATACTACTACGTTTTTTTCGAGGTTTTTCGTCCAGGATCTTGTTTTTTAGTGTTGTTTTGATTAGTTCCTAACTCATTCATATAATCCTTCTTCTAGAGTCACTACATACTTGATAATCTTATAGATCGTCATTTACTCCTTTCATTCATAGTATATCTGCGCTTCAGCTACTCTACTTTCACACCTCCACATCCTTCTATGTTTGCTTGTAATATTAAGTTCGTTGTACATTTACTCATATTCAATTAACTATATTCAATTAACTCATAAAGCAAATCAAACACTTCAACACTTACTTATTCATCTTAGTCATATAAATCAAAATGTCTCGATTGGATCGATTGGTTGTACTATTGGAAACGGGTTCCACCCCATTCATTAGAAATACTGCTGCAGATCAATTATCGGATTTAGCAAAGGGTCATCCGGAAGAGATCATAAGTTTACTTGGAAGAGTATATCCATATTTGAAATCAAACAAATGGGAAACGAGAATATCTGCTGCTCGAGCTTTTGGCGGAATTGTCAATCATGCAGAACTTTGGGACCCAAACTCTCAAGATTTCATAAAAAAAGAGCAGGAAAACGAACAATTTATTAAAAAGGAACAAGAATTCGAAGACAATGTATCTTCATTAAATGAACAAAACGGCGAATCCAAGGAAATAAAGGTCAAAGAAGAAAACGACGACATTAATTTAAAATTCGAACAAGATGAAGAATTGAGAAAATTGGATAATAATTTATCTAATCTCGTAAGTTTTGAGTCATTTAGCCTTGCTGAACTCTTGAAAAGTGGTAAACGTTTTCTCGCTTCCAAATCTGATGATGATAATGCCATAGATTTAAATATCGAAGAAGATTCTCTTATTGGAAAGTTAAAAAGACATAAGGCGTCTTTAATGAAAGAAACTGAAGTAGTTTCTGATATAGATATGGTTAACTCTGAAGCCTCTTCAAATTCAAATTCTCCACGGGCAACTACTCCCGTAAAATTGGAGTCTCCTTTGGAAGCTACTCCCGGCTCAACCCCAAAACCAGATGGACCAGCAAAAGCAATTTCAAGTGCAAGACTCAAAGCCATACAAAAAAGAAGAGCAAAGGCTAATGCCAAATCCAATGCCCATAGAGTCAAACCTGTAGATATATCACAAAGTTCAATTTCCCGACAAATGGTTGAGAATGGTGAGGTTGCAGTTAACGGAAATGACTCACCCCAATTTGATGTCACTTCACAACAAGGAGGTGAAAAGTTGGTCGTTGAAACGAAAATAGCAGAACTCTCTCCATTATTATCATTGCATGCAAAAGTTGCTGGTTTAGTTTGGCAATTTCAAGGTGTTTATGAGTTATTGTTAAGTGACTTATTTGACGATAAATGGGAAATAAGACATGGTGCTGCCCTTGGTTTGCGTGAATTAATCAGGAAGCATGGAAAGGGGGTTGGAAGAGTAATGAAAAAGTCAAATGAAGAAAACGACCACAATAATGCCACCACTCTTGAAGATTTAGCAGTTCGCTTGTGTACTTTGTTCTCATTGGACAGGTTCGGTGATTATGTTTCTGATACAGTAGTAGCTCCTGTTAGAGAATCGGGTGCACAAACTTTAGCAGCATTATTGATCCACTTGGACGACACAGTCGTCATCAAAACATTTGAATGTCTCAACAAGTTAGTTTTGCAACAAGATTTATTAGTGAAATGTTGGGAAGCAAAGCATGGTGGTATGTTGGGTATTCGTTACTTTGTCAGTGTTAGAACAGATGTGCTAATAAAATTTCCTGAGTTGTTGGACGAGGTAGTGAATATGGTTTTCCACGGTTTAGCAGAAAGCGACGATGATGTCCAAGCTGTGGCTGCCTTGACTTTAACTCCTATTGCATCTCAATTCGTCTCTACAAAGAAAAATATGATCCACACCTTATTAACTGTTATCTGGGATTGTTTAATTAATTTGAGAGACGATTTGTCGGCATCCATTGGATCTGTTATGGATCTTTTGGCAAAGTTATGTACTCATCTTGAAGTAATCGAAATCATGCAAAAAGATGCTACAGAAAACTCAGAAAGTTCGTTCGAAAAATTGGTTCCAAGATTATTTCCATTTTTAAGGCATTCTATCACCAATGTTAGAAAGGCTGTACTCAGAACAATCATGGAATTTTTATCTATCGACGATCCAAACACAAAAGGGTGGATTAATTCAAAGACCTTAAGATTGATATTTCAAAACTTACTTGTGGAGCAAAACCTGGACGTTTTGGCATTATCAACAAAAGTGTACGAAAATTTGTTATTACAAATCGACAAACATAAAGATATATTCCCTACAATGGACGTTATATTCGGTGACCATTTCCAACCATTATTCACTTTGTTGATGACTCCTATTGGTATTTCAAGACACAATTACCAAATGAATACTAGTTTGATTGTGCGACCTTCTGGACATAACCTTGGCTCCTTGGAATCTATAGACTCCGACGAAAAGAAAGGCAGAAAGAGAAAACTAACAGAACAACCAAATAACGACATTCCAATGGGAGATGATGAACTTAAAGTTAATATCGATGCACCAATGTTTAAAGGTGATGTGATGCTTGTTGGTTTCGATAAGTTTATTGCTACTAGAAGTGCAGCCGCACACGCTTTTGGATCAACCTTGTCGTTTATTGTTGAGGAATCTACCTTATTCCGTGTTTTTGAATTGCTTTCTTCGTCATTAAACTCGCCACATGCAACACCAAGGTTATTTTCAGCCTTGGTTATTCAAGAATACGCATACGCATTGAAACAAAGAAATTTGGAGCCACCAGCAAAGTCTGTGGAATTATATAGTGAGACATTAATGAGTGTCTTACAAGAACCAGAAAGATTGCCACATTTCCGTGAGTTAGTTCCGACTTTGAAGTCTGTTAGAACATCTTGTTTGCAATTGTTTGATGTGTTCATTAGTACAGCGAAGATTGCACCAACGAAGGTTCCGCAATTGCCAGTTGTTGTACAGGGAGAAGCAGAAGCAGGACCAGGAGCATTTGGACTTGAAAATGCAGAAAAGATCATCAATGAGACCTTCACGAAATTGAAGAAGAGCTTGTCAACCACATATCGTTTATCAGCTAATCAAGCACTTGAAGATGCAAAACATAGAATCTCTATTGCAATTGAAGAAGCGCGTGCTTCGCGTACTCACAGATCTATCGGGATCTTGTCAGCTTATGCAGCATCAATTCTTGCACTTGCAGGAATTCCAAAAAAATTAAATCCTATTATAAGGTCACTTATGGACAGTGTGAAACAAGAGCAAACTGCCGTATTACAACAAAAATCTGCAGTCTCTGTTGCAAACTTGATTGAACAATTGAACAAGGCAGGCAAAAGGGGTGCTTCAGATAAGATTTTGAAGAACTTGTGTGCTTTCTTATGTGTAGATACTTCAGAAGTCCCTGAATTCCATCACAATGTCAACTTCAAGGATCACATTTTGTCTTTGAAGAAAGAAGAAGCGAAAACTGACCCTACTGATATTGCTGCACATGAAAGAGCTGTTTTCGAAGCAAGAATCAAACGTAAAGGTGCAATTCTGTCATTGGAAGCTTTGATAGCTATTTATCAAGAAAACTTATTTGTTGAGGCTCCAAAGATCAAAGATATTATGATTGAGCCTTTGAAGTTGTTGGAAAACGCTTCATCCGATGCAATTATTGGCGATGAATTGAAAGGACAAAGCATTATCGATGCCCTCGGGGTTCTCAGAGCATTATTACCTAAATTGCATAAAACGTTGATTGGTGAAATTACCGACAAGTTGGATTTATTGTTACCAGGTTTGAATTCAGACATGTCAGTATTCCGTTACTCTACGGCCAAATGTCTCGCTACGATATGTTCGGTTGCACCTACCAAAGCCTTTACATTTATGGTTAAATATGTCTTGCCAATGTTAAATAACGCAGGGTCACCCAAAGAAAGACAAGGTGCCATTGAGACTATTTATCATATCTCATCAACCATGGGAGCAGAAATTTTGCCATACATTGTCTTTTTAATTGTTCCAGTATTGGGTAGAATGAGTGATTCCGATCAAGACGTTCGTATTCTTGCAACAACCACGTTTGCAGCCATTATCAAATTAGTTCCGTTAGAAGCTGGTATTCCAGATCCAGAAGATATGCCACAGGAATTATTAGAAGGCAGAGACAGAGAACGTGATTTCATTCAACAAATGATGGACCCCACAAAAATCAAACCTTTTGATCTACCAGTAAGTATCAAAGCAACATTGCGTAAATATCAACAAGAAGGTGTGAATTGGTTGGCATTTTTGAACAAGTATCATCTTCATGGAATTCTATGTGATGATATGGGTCTTGGTAAGACATTACAGACAATTTGTATCGTTTCTTCTGACCATTATATTCGAGAAGAAAAGTATAAAGAAACACAATCACCAGAATTCAGAAAGTTGCCCACGTTAGTTATTTGTCCACCATCGTTAACAGGACATTGGGAACAAGAATTGAATCAATACGCACCATTTATGAAGGTATTAGTCTATGCTGGAGGACCAAGTATTAGAGCACCATTGAGGTCACAAATCCCCCATGCTGACGTTGTTGTAACATCGTATGACGTATCAAGAAACGATGTGGAACATATTACAGCCCATGATTATAATTATTGTGTGTTGGATGAAGGACATATCATAAAGAATGCGGCATCCAAGCTTACCAAGTCAGTAAAAAGAGTCAAGGCCGAGCATAGATTGATCTTATCAGGTACACCTATTCAAAATAATGTGTTGGAACTTTGGTCGTTGTTTGACTTTTTGATGCCCGGATTTTTGGGTACGGAAAAGATTTTCCATGAGAAGTTTGCCAAACCAATTGCGGCAAGTAGAAACAGTAAAACATCATCAAAAGAACAAGAAATCGGAGCATTGGCGTTGGAATCCTTACATAAACAAGTTCTTCCATTCATGTTGCGTAGATTGAAGGAAGACGTATTGTCAGATTTACCACCCAAGATCATTCAAGATTACTACTGTGAATTGAGTGATTTACAGAAACAACTTTACAAGGACTGTGCAAAGAAACAGAAAACATCGGTTGAAGAAGAAATCACAAAGGGCGATGAAGTCACAGAACCAAAGACTCATGTTTTCCAAGTGTTACAGTATATGAGAAAATTATGTAACCATCCAGCGTTGGTATTATCGCCAGATCATCCACAATTCGAAGAAGTAACCAAGACTTTACAAGCCAACAAATCGGAACTTAGAAGTATTGAACACTCGCCAAAATTATTATCGCTCAAGACATTATTGCTAGAGTGTGGAATCGGTGTGAGTGATAGTCTGTATTCATCTTCGAAATACAAACAGAAGCAAAAGCAACAACAAATCATTAGTGAGGGAGTCATCTCTGAACACAGAGCCTTGATCTTCTGTCAGCTTAAAGATATGTTGGATATTGTTGAAAACGAATTGTTGAAGAAACATCTTCCTTCAGTAACTTACATGAGATTAGATGGTAGTACTGATCCTAGGGATAGACAATCTATCGTACGGAAATTCAACGAAGATCCCTCGATCGATTTGTTACTTTTAACCACCAAAGTTGGTGGTTTGGGTCTCAATTTGACTGGTGCTGATACTGTGATTTTCGTCGAACATGACTGGAATCCAATGAACGATTTACAGGCCATGGATAGAGCTCATAGATTAGGTCAAAAGAAGGTTGTCAACGTTTATAGACTCATTACCAAGAACACTTTGGAAGAGAAAATCATGGGTCTTCAAAAGTTCAAGATGAATATCGCCTCGACGATTGTTAACCAACAAAACTCGGGCTTAAAGTCTATGGATACAAACCAATTGCTTGATCTTTTCGATGTGGATGAATCTGCAACCAGATTGGAAGAAAAAGAGAACACGGATGATAAAACAAACGTGGCTGACGATGTGGCAGGTGGTCTTACGGGTAAGGCTGCTGGAGCAGTTGGAGAATTGGCTGATTTATGGGACGAATCGCAATATGACGATGAATATAATCTTGATAATTTCATCAAAACTCTTAAATAGAGAATCTAAAAAGTATTTAATCTTTAATTAACTGCGGCAGCATTGTAGGAATTGGTGTGTTTAGTGATTGTGGGGATTGGTATGTTTAATTACTGTAGTTGGCGACGTCAATTATCAGTACACTCTATTCTCAGTATTTAGCTGCAAATAAGCTACTATATGCAGTACATTAACATCAGTTGATTCAGCTAGTTGAATATTGACCAAAACTGTCTCTTCTAGCTAAGATTTCATCTACACTCGCTTGGTGTTGCTCACAATATATCGTATACGAATTTTTAGTAGATTTAACTAGAAACTACCTATTGTATTCGTCATATAGTTGGATTACGTAATTTTGACCGTACTGAGCGGAACGAAATATTTAACCTTAGTTCAATTTAGTGAGACTGCTGAATACTAATGATTAACAGTTGACTGTTAACGTGGGCGGATATTATGTTTAATACAATAATTTTAAATGATTCTTCTAGGAGCCTGACTCTAGAAATCCATTTTGAACGAATTTTTACTGTAGATCATATAACTTAAGTGATTCGCTTCAGTAAATTCTCGATATTTAGTGATGTCTGTTTTGTTTCGCAGTAAATTTCCATATTTTAGTGATGTATTTGTTCTTTCTCAGTATTTTAGAGGTGGATTATTTGATTTCTCAGTATTTTAGAGATGGATTATTTATTTCTCTGTATTTCCTGAGACAGTGGTTGCAAAACTAAGATGCCCCATCCCTAATAGTCAGCTTTTAATATTGTAGAAAGCCGGAAACTGCTAAATAAGTATATCTAAACTCTTTCTGAGATCCATACCTCAATTCCCTACTTGAATACTCTAACTAACTCCATCTGGACTCTTGTTGCCTTCGCTAACTGTGGAAAAACTGAAAAATTCGAATTTTTATTTAAACCCATCTCAATCACCAGACCACATTAATGCCACAAGACAGAGACTTACGTAAAATGGAACGAGATGCCGAAGCGTCGTTCCCATTTCTAGCTTCGGACGAAAAATCAGCGACTCTACGCAACGTCGAAGGATTAGACGCCAAATCGCAAGGCTCATCGCCCGTGATAACCCAGGCACAACCTAAAAAATGGGTCCATTTCATAGCAGGCGGGATCGGAGGTCTGGTGGGAGCAATAGTGACCTGTCCGCTAGATGTGGTGAAGACCAGATTGCAATCCGACCAATATCACAAGATTTACAACAAAGCACCAAAATCCACCAACCCATTCATCAAAACAGCACAACACTTGAGGGAGACCTTGGGTGTGATCAAAGGGTTGTATGTGACTGAGGGACCACGGGCATTATTCAAGGGGTTGGGTCCGAACCTTGTGGGAGTGATTCCAGCCAGATCCATCAATTTCTTCACCTACGGAGCAACCAAAGAGTTCATCTCCACCAACTTTCATAGCGGACAAGAGGCAACTTGGATCCACTTGGTTTCAGGAATCAGTGCTGGGTTCGTCACGTCTACCGCGACAAATCCTATATGGATGATCAAAACCAGGTTACAATTGAATAGAACCAAGGGCACCCACTACAAGAACTCTTGGGATTGTTTGAAGTATATTCTCAAGAACGAAGGGTTCAAGAGTCTTTACAAGGGGTTGAGTGCGTCATATTTGGGTGGTGTGGAGTCTACGTTGCAGTGGGTGTTATACGAGCAAATGAGATTATTTATTAATAAAAGGTCGTTGGAGTTACATGGCCACAACGAACAAAACAAGACCACCAAGGATTACATTCTTGAATGGTCGGCGAGGTCTGGAGCCGCTGGAGCTGCCAAATTCATTGCTTCTTTAATAACGTATCCTCATGAAGTGGTGAGAACCAGGTTGAGACAGGCTCCTTTGGAAGCCACGGGAAAGCCAAAGTATACTGGGTTGATCCAATGTTTCAAGTTGGTGATTAAGGAGGAGGGGTTAGCTAGTATGTATGGAGGGTTGACTCCACATTTGTTGAGAACCGTTCCAAACTCTATAATAATGTTTGGAACCTGGGAGTTGGTGGTGAGGTCTTTGTCATAATCAATACTGAGCTTAGCGAAGTATTGATCCACCAAATCTTTCTAATAACTGAATATGGAGAGCTAGCTGGAAGTATTGGATGATTCTCTGAGTGAAAAATTGATTGAAGAACTCGGACTGAAGAACTCGGACTGAAGGACTCGGACTGAAGAACTCGGACTGAAGGACTCGGACTGAAGAACTCGGACTGAAGAACTTGGACTCGAACCTCCACTAAAAACTCTGACTCCTGGAGTTCTGGTAATCTGAACATCTGTCTGAGGATAATCTGACCTCCTGCCTGAACTGATCAGTGTAAATATCATTAATCCCTTGTATATAATATAGAATGTCATGTATTTACTCAAACTTACTCAAACTTTTGTCTTTTAGTAACGAAAACATCTTCGTCGTCTCCACTATCTAGATCTGAAGATACCTCATCATCGTCTACTAATTCCGGACCTCCATCATGAGAATTTTGGGAGATTAATGATTCTTTAGTGGTCGTAGTGGTCGTAGTGATCTCACCCTCTTTCTCACCCTTCTTCTCACTCTTTATCTCTCTTGGTTTTTCAGTATTTTGTACAGACTTATAAAACCTTGGGGCTTCACCCTCGGGCATAGCGATATTCATCTCGTCTATTATTGGATCCTTTTCATAATTGAACTTTAGCGAATGTTTTAATGGTGTTGTGGCATTTGGTAGTGGTCTCGTAGGTTTTGGAGTCAACTTCTCTATATCAGGTACTTTTCCTAACGGGTTGAGTTCGGGATTAAAGTACACCGATTTCAGGCCCCATAATTTGGAATTTTCGATTTCTTTCTGACGCTGTTGTTGAGATAACTTTTCTAGAAACGGGACTAGTTTCTCCTGGTGCAACTTGTTCTTCTGTATAAAGTCCCAGTCTTCTTTGAGTCCTTTGAGGTACTTGAGATCGCGCTCCGATTTGTCGGGATCTTCTTCTAGACGCTTGATTCGCCAGTATAATCGTATGGGATCGAGGTCCTTGACCTTCTCAATCTTGGTAGTGTGTTTCTGACGACTTTGGATCTTTTGTTGTTGTTTTCGTTCATTACTACGGATCTCTGAAGACAAACTCCAGTTGCCTTTTATCATGGTAGAGATTGATTAGGGGTGTGGATGATAGATGCGATTTTTTAGATAGATAATGAGGTATAAAGAGGTGGTGAGGTCTCTATAGTTGATAGGTATATGAAATATTAGTTGTGTTTATGTAGATGAAGTAGAAGATGACTCTACGATGATTCTACGATGATTCTACATTTGTGAGTCGCGAGAGTTTTCTAACTAAATTCTGTTTATCCTCGGTAGAACTTACCTAATAATTCACCTAAAGTTTCATTTGTCTCACTAATAATTCATTTGTCTCACTATAATTCTCCTAGAGATTCATTTGTCTCCCTAATATTTCACTTTTCTCACTATTTTTTCAATTTTTGAGTACATCTTATTCCTCACTATATCTTTCAATATTAACTTAGACTCAGAAATAATAGTCGGTTATCCTCGAAACTGGCCCTTATAAACATCCTCAAAAGAATCCTTCACTCCAACAATCCTTACAGATCTAAGTCATAAAACGGCACCATATCCTCTCTCAAATTCTACACAATCTACCTTTCCAATCCTCATATAATGAACGGTGCACCTCTAATAGATACATCGCAAATCCCTAGCGACTCATTGGAATCGATTCGGAATCGCTTGAATCAAGTCCATCTTTCTCTACGGAAATTGGCCGACCAGATCAACCATCACAACCGTCACCCTACCAAAGTCAAACTTCCCAACTATGCCCATTTCCAGAACCAGTTCCAGGTTCTTATAACGCAGCTTCAGTTGATAGCGCAAAACTTGAGTACCAACGACGATCTCTTGAAACACTCGAATGTGTATCCAACGCCGTCGTTCCCCACTACACAGCAGGAAGGATTGGTGACGACGTTGTTGAGAAAGAAACCGTTGCCCGAGGTCGATGAGTGGGTGGAACGAGCACTCAAATCGGACGTGGGTGTGGGATTCCATGACGAGTTTTCCCAGTGGTGTTTTGCAAAGGTCCAGGAGTTACGAGACGAGTTTCAGTTCTATGGTTTCCATACCGTGGAGGAATTGGATTTCATGGAGACTCCCGAGGGAAAGGCTCAGAGTGAAAAGAATAACGAGATAGAAGCAAAGAAGGATCGGGCTGAGAGTACCATCACTGCGGGAGGCAAGAAGGGATTCACCCCTAACCAGGTCCATAAATTCATGTACCAAGGATTATTAGAATAGGGCTATTGGAAAAATTAGAGTGGAGCTATTAGAAAAGCGATATCGGTTAAACGACTATTAAAGTTGATAACAGAGCCAAAAGGCCGATGAGTACTAGAAATCTCGATACAAATATTCACCAACAAAAGCTCACCATCAGGCTCTATTAGATCTATGAATTTTTCGTGTTCGGATCTTACTAAAATCTAATAATTCAGGTCTTAGTGAAATCTCATAAATTCAGGTCTTTGGGGAAGACACTATGAAGAATTCACTAAGGAGCGTAGGCACTCAGTGACTCATCATCATCAACATCTTTCACAAGCGGTTACTTGAATCTCATAGTTCAGGTGTGAGTGAAATTCTTTCTCGAGAATGGTGGTCCCTAAGTTCATGAACCGTCTCGGTGTTCCATAATTCTCATATAAGTCGTGTTTGGAGTCTGTTGGCAGAATAACGGGCATATCGGAGACATATATCAAAAGTTCGCCCATCAAACCCAAAAGAAAGAAGATCAATTAATATGAACGCAGCTTGTAGAGTACAAGGAATTAGACAGAGAGGGGGTTTTAAAAGACAACAGAAGATGTATCTCAGGAGAGGTCTTTTGAAGGAACTTGAAGAGGATGGATCTACTTTGAGCAAGAATTAATTGAATATTTGGAGAACCAACAGAAGAAGAAATGAGATTTGACGGAAAGAGAACAGAAGAATTAGAAGCCTTCCCTCAAGTTTTTCCACTCAATCACTCTGATACAGAGCTGGGATCCGGAAGTGTTGATTATCATATATGTATTATTACACCACCCATCATTATACCATATCCCATCTTCACAAATGACCATTCCAGTTAGGAGATCTAGATATTTTAAGACCCCATTGAATGAACATAGATTGAACTTTTGTTCTTTTAAGTCGTTGAAAGATACTCTCCTGAGATTGATACTCTTGCTATATTCATAATCTAATCATATGATTTTTCCTCGTGAAATTCTTCCTGCTGCATCAATTCTACACTCAAATTTCAATTCTATTCTTCAGGTATATTATCACTATATAAATTAACTTTATCCTGAGCAATGGCTCTGGTTTACACCTTCTATCCAGGGACCAACCATAATTTACCAAGAATAATGATTAGACCATAAAAATACAGAACCATAAGAATTAATGAATCTTGAATATTAGTAGACAATGGACTATGAGTTTGAACGAATGTATTCTATCTTAAGATGAGAAAAGATCAGCAGTTTATCTAGAGATGTATGGTGGATCCTCTCTAGAGAGAAGCTCTCGAATCCTCGAAGAGAGAAGCTCTCGAATCCACCTAGTACTAAGATATACCTTCCTCTGGAGGATTCTCTAGATGTTCTCTAAATCCTCTCTAGATCCTCTCTCGATCTTCTATAACCCTCTCTAACCCTCTCATCATCCTCTCTAACCTCTCATCTACTCGATATCATAATAAGCATTGTAGAAATATAAAATGGAAAAGATCAAGAAGGCAATTGCTCCACCCAAAGTGACGTTTCTCATGGAGATCTTCTTGGCTAACAACTTTCCTCCAAGACAAGCGGCAGCAGTACAGATGAAATGGCCTACAATTGCCCCAAGAATAACAAACCAGTATTTTGAACCAGCAGCCATAGCAATAGTTGCAATCTGAGATCTGTCACCCCATTCACCCAAGAATGTCATGACAAACACCTGGATCCATATTGGAGACAATACAAACGACGCCAAATTCTTGATCTGCTCACCAGCCTCGACGTACCATTCGTTCAGCGAGTTAGTCTTTCCTGATGACCCGTGGCCTGCTTCCATTGAGTCCAATTGTTCTGTGGTTTTGCTGAGTTCGATTTCCTCCTCGACCTCGGCCAATTCGTCTTCAACTCCCATATCTTTGGACATGGCCAACCCTTCGTTCAACAACTTGATTCCAAACACTACAAACAAAAGCGACGCTAAGAACTGTGTCAACCGTCTGGAGATCAACGAAGGAAGCGCGTGGCCCACAACTCCTGACAATACCGTCATAACTGCTAGCGAGGCAAACGCTGATGAAAATACGACCCATCTTGAATGTTTCATGGCCATCAATGCTGCGATTAAGAATGTCTTGTCACCGATTTCTGAGATTATGATCATGGAAATCGACATCACGAACGAGTCGTATGATGGAACAGCCTCGTCATCGTCAGAATCGGAGTCCTTGGACCCTTTGGTTCCATAAGGATCTAAGGGAGCCTTTGCATTTTTGGATGCTGGAAGATTGTCTTCGTCTTGTAACTTAGAAATACCTATTTTGTTGGCTGATTTGGGGGTAGCAGGAACAGGAGCAGAAACGGGAGCAGGAGAATCTGCTCCAGCGACTCCAGCAATATTACCTGTAGTAACACCTACTGGTGCTGGTACTTTTCCAGCTCCAACGTCCTCCTCAAAATCTGCAACTACCCCTGGCAGGGCCACAGCCATGGACGCACTAATAATAGTTGACGCGTATATAAATGTACTCAACTTCATCGATAAGATTCTAATTCAATTACCAAGGACGTCACGGGATCTAATAATCGTTTGCTGCTCAGACTATCAACTCCGAAGCACTCCGTCTATAAAATCAACGTTGTATAAACTTGACCGGAATAAACTAAAGAAAAAATTCTCGTTGTCATTTCGGAGAATTTTGATTTTGCCCTGAACTCCGATGCCGACGGGACCACTGGGTGTTTTCCATGGAAATGTAATCTCTACAGGGCTACGTGTATAGATCTAATACGAATCGTTTTAATGTTTAGTAAATACAGTAAAAAAATATATAAATGATGATGCAGTGGACAAATGTCCTTGGGAGAGTCAGTATCTTGAGATCTGGTCTCGCCATCGTTAGTTGGCTGTATGTAGGAGTTTGAATGGATGAGGAGTTTCAGAGATTGCGAGAACCAAGCAGGGTAAGTGAAAGTGTTCTTTTGCTGATGTAACTCGTGTTAAGATGTTGTGGTTGAAGGGTAAGTTATAAGGTTTTGAGAGTGCGAACCGATTCTAATGGAACCGACTCAGGAGGGAACCGACTCTAACGAATAAGATTGCCGTACTTGAGTTGCTTTCCTCTGTCTAGATGTATCACTAGCTGTGATATTAGGGCTAGCAATCAACTAATGTTGGCTCCAATACCAATTCACCTAATTCCAATAACAATGTTCCTAATGTTGGCTACAATAACAATTCCTCTAATGATGTACAGCAGGCATTGGATTGTCCACAACCTTTCCTTCCTTAACCTTTCCTCCAGCAACCCAACCACCGTAAGAAACAGTTTCGTTTTGTTTCTTGAATTGATTGATTCTGTCAACCATTACAGGTCTGAAAGACTTAATCAACCCTTGGATTGGCCAGGCTGCGGCATCACCCAAAGCACAGATAGTGTGACCTTCAACTTCCTTTGTTAATTCGAAAATCATGTCGATTTCCCTCTCGGTAGCTTGACCCTTGACAAATCTATCCATCATTCTTTGCAACCAAGTCGTACCTTCACGACATGGAGTACATTGACCACAGGATTCATGCTTGTAGAAAGCAGAGAATCTTTGAATGGCTCTGATAATATCGGTGTCCTTGTTCATGACGATAACAGCAGCCGTACCTAAACCAGAACCGGTGTCTCTTAAGGCATCGTAGTCCATCAAAATATTATCACATACATCCTTAGGCATGACTGGAACAGAACATCCACCAGGAATAACTCCCAATAAGTTATCCCAACCACCCTTTACACCTCCACAATGCTTTTCCAACAATTCCTTCAATGGAATGGACATTTCTTCTTCAACAGTACATGGTTCGTTGACGTGACCGGAAATACAGAACAACTTGACACCAGCATTGTTTTTACGTCCGAAAGAAGAAAACCAGTCACCACCTCTTCTCAAGATGGTTGGAGCGACTGCTACGGTTTCGACGTTGGCAACGGTAGTAGGTCTACCGAACAAACCAACACCAGCAGGGAAAGGAGGCTTCAATCTTGGCTTACCGGCCTTACCTTCAATAGATTCGATCAATGCGGTTTCTTCACCACAGATATACGCACCCATACCACGGTGGATGTAGATATCGAAGTCGTAACCCGATCCACACGCATTCTTCCCTAACATACCAGCCTTGTAGGCTTCGTTTATAGCATTCTGTAAAATCACCGTCTCGTTGTAGAATTCACCTCTGATATAAATATAGGCAGCAGTGGCATTCATACCACGTCCGGCTAACAAACATCCTTCGACTAATTTATGAGGATCCTTTCTGATGATTTCACGATCCTTACAGGTACCAGGCTCACCTTCATCGGCATTCACCACCAAGTATCTTGGACCGGCGTTCTTTTCCCATCCTGGAGGGTTCATGAAAGACCATTTAAGTCCAGAGGGGAACCCAGCACCTCCTCTACCTCTTAAACCAGACTTTTTCATTTCGTCGATAATCCATTTATCTCCTTTCAATATGATTTCCTTGGTTTTGTACCAGTCTCCCATTTTCATTGACGACTTCAAATCGTGTCCATACTTTCCATATACATTTTGGAAAATCCGATCTTGATCTTTTAATCCTCCATGGACTCTGTTTGCGTTCGCTGCTGGATCGGCGATAGTGGCCAAACCACGTTTAATTCCAAGCTGAACTTTCAAATTACGAAGCATATTCAATCTCTTGTAAATGTTGATCTTCCTAGCTATCGAAGTTGGTCTGGTTGAGCTTTGACTTGTGTACAAAAAATTTCATTTTTGGTAATTGGTTTTGGAGTGCGTTCATTGGATGGGGTGGGTGTGTGCGAACCGATATTTATAGACCATTTGAGTTAGGAAAGATGGGCCTCTGGGATATGGGAGTATGTGGGTGTGTGAGAAATATAGAGTTATATATCTATTAGGAGGATATAGAATTTGTGATTAGCCAATTTTCCCTGTTTTTGAGCATATATTGTTGGATTCTGATGCTGCTTATTATAGTGATAATTTTATTGGCTGCGAAAACTATACCGATGTAGAATATGGAATAGATCTAGAGATGAATAAATAATGAATTGATTACTGTATAGATCTTGAGAGAGCTGGGTATGTGTTGAAGCTAGGTATTAGTACAGATATAATATAAGTTGATTAAGATGTTCGGTTATAGTATCATTATCATGAGCCATTATGGTAAAGTAAGGAGCACCATTGCAGCTAATACGTTGCTGGGTAACTTTTGGAGATAAAGTATCTATACTAAACATTAAAAGATTCCTGACCATTACTGACTTTTAATATGTATTATATTAATAAACATATAATGAAGAAAATGATGAGAATTCCATGGCCCTTCGTAAGTGTTTCTTTACCATTATTTTCTTCCACGAAACTATATGGTCAATTTACCATAGTTTCCTCTTCTAAGAAGCTAATTCCACTCTAAATCTTTCTTGAAAGTCTAATTATGACCCATTAGTCTCGCGTTCTCTTCCTATATGTTGAATTATTCATATTTGAAGTATACTGAGAAACTGAACCAAAGGAGAACTACGAGTATAGAAATATATAATAAGGGTCAATAAATGATCTATCCGTGATATGAGAATACTACTAGTATTTCATTAGTATATTAAAGATATATAGTAGATAAATTATATTATATTGATTATTTAGGATTATCTATTAGGGTCTCCTCCAAAGAGGGTGGGGGTTATATACTTTAATATTTAATTGTAATATAAGTAGAATCTCCTCATCCTTATAGATAATCCATACATGATTTCTATACTCTATTTTATCCATGGTTTCCATACTTTTATCTATTTTCTATACTTTATTCGATATCGGTGTGGATCTTTGTATTTTTCATTATTTTGCATATTCTCATTAGTATTACAGATTTTTGCAGTAATTGAATAAGAATTAGATATTATATAAAATCATATATAGTAAACGGGTTCCTACTAGAAATACAGGAGATTCATATTAATATAGCCGAGTAAACTCGCTAAATTAGATTTAGCTGCAAAATATGATAACATATAGTATCTCTTATATAAGCCCGAATGGCTAGGAATAATAACGAGTTCTTGTCCAATAATAATGAAACTAGTGTCTAGATATAGTCTGGATCAAGAATATGTCTAGATATATCTACATAATATATCCAACACGTCTATTCATAAATACATCCATACAATTGAGTTTAACGTATATATTTCAACTAAACCTCGTTCAGAATAAGCTACTGCCATACTTAAGTCTTTTGATGGGATTTTTAAAGTATGAAGGATATATCATTTAATATCAGTTAATATTGCCTCATTTCACTAGTCCAGATCATCACTCTAGCCGTTTCTTCTATTTTTATATCTATCCAAATTATCCAGACCATCTCTATATTCCTCGCATTTCTCACCTATCTAAGATCATTAAATCTCAACTCAATTCACCACCATGTTCTTCAAGATACCCATACTAATATCCATAGTATCTGTGTATTACTATATAATATGGTATGGTATTCCTCGGGTTGCTAAACTCGATACCTCATCGTATAACCCCATGAAATATGGCCAGCCCAAACTTTCCTCCAACTCATATTTTGACAACCAGTTTCCACCACGAAATAAACAACAAATAGGCACGGAAAATGCTACCATCGTGATGTTGGTACGAAATACGGAACTAGAAGGAGCATTGGACTCCATCAGATCTCTTGAAGATCGATTCAACCGAAATTACAAATATCCATGGATCTTTATGAACGATCAACCGTTTGATGAGGAGTTTAAAGAACAAACTACATTAATGGCTAGTGGCGAAACATTCTATGAATTGATCCCTGCGCAGGATTGGGAACCTCCATCGTTTATCGATGAAGAAAAGTTACAACAATGCCTACAGAAGGCTGGGGAAGAAGGCGTGATATACGGAGGGATGCGGTCGTACCGAAATATGTGTCACTTCAATTCCGGCTTCTTTTACAAACAAAAACGCTTACTAAACTATGACTGGTACTTTAGAGTCGAACCGGACGTCGAGTATATGTGTGACTTTCAATATGACCCATTCAAGGTGTTGAGAGAGAATAATAAACTCTATGGATTTATAATCGCCATATTGGAGTATGAAAACACGATTCCTGGATTATGGAACACAGTGGAAGGGTTCATGAAAGAATATCCTCATATGCTCCATCCTAACAACTCGTTAGATTTTCTCACAACCCACGAAACTGAACTCAACAAAGGTGCTCCTATGGTAGAATCTTCGACAAACTATAATCTCTGTCATTTCTGGTCAAACTTTGAAATTGCCAACCTCAATTTCTTTAGAAGTTTGGAATACAATACGTATTTCGACTATTTGGACAGAACTGGTGGGTTCTATTACGAGAGATGGGGCGATGCTCCAGTCCATTCCATTGGCCTAAGTCTTTTGATGGACAAGGAAAAGATCCATCACTTTGAGGATATTGGATATTACCATGCTCCATATTTAGCATGTCCTTTATCGAAGGATGTTTTATCGGTGAAAAGATGCAGATGTCGGAAGAAGGATCATGATAATAAAGATATCGAATCTCCAATTGATATCAATTATTATAGTTGTTTGAGTAGATGGTGGAAGTACGGAGGTGGAAAGAAGTTTTTGAATGAAATGGATTATACCTTTAATAACTAGGATTGTGATAATATGATCCCTACTTATAATCCATCATATTCTCAGAGATTTATTAATAAGAGAAGTATTAATATGAAACTATTACCTAGTGCTGGGTAGGAAAGGTCTTTACAGGGTCCTACAATAACCAATTATCCAGAGCAGGTTGGAATTGAAGGTGCTAAAAGCAATATTAAGGTGATGTTGCTCCCAACGCTGAAACAGCCATGACTTAGACTATCTTCCGTGAAGAGGACAAGAACCTCTACCATACAGATCAAGTTGCACCATTATTGGTTTAATTCTCGACTGACGAAGTTCCTGCTACTAGTGAATCGTTCGAAATCGGTGGTGATTGGGTCGGTGTAACTAGATGGCGAAGAGCCAAGGTGCTGTTTCTACAGATGTCGTTTCTACAGATGCCGTTACCACTCCTAATCTCATCCAAACAGATTGGGACGAAGTTATTAACTATGATCTGGTACTGTCAACCCAGCCTCGACCACTGAATCTTCAATGGCTATTTTGAGTGCCGCTGATCCAGATAATGATGTTGATGAAGATCGATTGATAGTGGAATCTCATTATACCTGAAAGTTTGGATTATCTTCACTAGATTATCATCATTTTCTTATATTTCTCTTAATGGTTACTAAAGTTGCATCGTCCATTATTTAAGCTACATTGCGTACTCCTAAACAAACAACAGGTCGGTTAATATTCTCGGTTATTATTCTCGACTCTTGTGGAATTTGCAGCTACAGAAGCTTTCATCTAAAAATGTTCAAATTATACGATCGTCCTCATACACTAAACGAAGTCTCAAATTTTGATCAACCATGGATATCTAGCTACAAGTACAATGATACACCTCACTAGTACCCCCCACCATCTCAACTAAGATACCTACATCATATTCTCAAATGTGAAAAATCGTGTCGGACCCAAAAACTTTTTCAGACCAACCCCATCGCATAAAAATTTCAACTTTATCAACCTATACTTTGTAAACCATATACACGAAATGGCTAAAGGAGGGGTATTAAAGAAACAGTTAAAGAATCAGCAGATACTTGAATCTGTTGACAAAGCTAGATCCAAACCAATTGTAAAAACCACAGAAACTGAGAAAGTTAAAGTCATCGCACCAGTCATCTCATCGGTAAAGTCTAAAAAGGAAAAGAAGATCAATAAAGATGACTACCTTAGTGAAACTTTATCCAAGAAGGAACAAAGAAAGTTGAAGAAGTTACAATCTGAGATTGAAGAAGCTGAACAATTTGACTCTGAGAAGGAAGATGCAGATGAAGAGGATGAAGAAGAGGAAGATGAAGAGTTAGATTTAGAAAAATTGGCAGCTAGTGATAGTGAAAGTGACATAAATGATGACGAGGATGATGAAGAAGAAGATGAAGAAGATGAAGAAGATGACGAGGAAGCTGAAGGAGCTGAAGATGAAGAAGAAGAAGATGTTCCTCTCTCTGATGTTGAAATAGATTCCGACGCTGATATCGTTCCATACACCAAATTGACCATAAACAACACCGCAGCATTGAGAGAATGTCTCGCACGTATTGAATTACCTTGGGCTAAACATGCATTCACCGAACATCAATCCATCATCAGTGCCGACCCAACTGAGACTGAAATCAAAGACATTTACGACGATACTCAAAGAGAATTGGCATTTTATAAGCAAGGTTTGGACGCAGTAAAGCAATCCAGAGCTACATTGACCAAATTGAAGGTTCCATTTTCAAGACCAATGGATTACTTTGCTGAAATGGTCAAGAGTGACGAACACATGGATAAATTAAAGAGCAAATTGTTAGCCGAAGCTGCTGACAAGAAGGCATCGCAAGAGGCCAAGAAACAAAGAAGTTTGAAGAAGTTTGGTAAACAAGTTCAACATGCTACTTTACAAGACAGAGCTAAGCAAAAGAAGGACACCTTAGAAAAGATCAAGTCTTTGAAGAAGAGAGGTGCCAATGAATTGAATAACAACGACGATTTCCAAATCGCTTTGGAAGAAGCTACTCGTGAAGATTCTCATGACAACAAGAGAAGCAAGCCAAACTCAAAGAGATTAGCAAAGGATGCTAAATATGGTTCTGGTGGAATGAAGAGATTCAAGAGGAAAAACGATGCAAAGTCTTCGGCTGATGTTAGCGATTACTCTTCCAACAAAATGAAGGGTAAATCTGCTAGACCAGGTAAGAGTAAGCGTACTAGAAGAAATTAGTACCATAGTTAAAATTAGTATCATAGAGAATAGCATATAGTTCTATTAGTAAGTGGAATAATAAGAGTCCTGTAGGAGTAGTAGAGGTAGAGAGAGAATGATGATATAGAGAAATTACCATTCAAACAGATCGGAGTTATACCGATGATCTGATTGGAATTTTGCAACTAACTTTGTTGGGGCATTGATGTTTTACAGGAACTACTAAGCGCTTAACTATACACTATAGAACATCAATCACCATAGAAAACAGCACTGGTTCGCTCAATTCAAATATACTCAGATATACTCACCAGGTCAGCGTGACACGTCACAAGATACCCACCAAGTCAGCGTTTCACAATCGACTGCAATCAGCGCATGCTAAGCAGTCACCGGGGCCACTCTAATAATTTGCAGCAATTCACCACTCTAAAAGTGGTCCAAAAATATAATAAACGTGTATTTTCCTACTCATAAAACTAGTATGTCTCGAGAGAGGTTGTAGTATCGGGCTATGGGCCTTCACCAGCTCAAAACTAGTGTATAATTATCCTAAGATTCATCGATTCATAGTTACGATCATAGAACTACTCAGATTTTAGAGTAAGATTTTCCTAAAGACATAGTTTAGATTCCAGACGGTCACATGGAGCCCCAAATATCCATTCAACTACTATTAGCACATACTAAGCAATTATTCACTACCACTATCTACTACTCTTTCCCTCGTTTATCCGCCCTATAATCGCATATCGTATAACGATTTGTCGTGTACCCTCAAAACTTCCCATACCACCAGGTAAAAAGTTTCCAATTTACAACAATAAACCCACGTCTTTCTTTATCAAACCGCTACAACCATGAGTAAAGAAGCAGCTAGAACCAGATTCATCAATATCTTTGACGAGTTGGTCATTGAATTGACCGATATCTTGAAATCATATTCCATGCCACAAGAAGCCATTGACTGGTTTGTCAAGAACTTGGACTACAACACTCCAGGTGGTAAATTGAACAGAGGATTATCAGTAGTTGATACTTACTGTATCTTGAATAACACTTCTGCTACTGAAATCTCCGACAAAGAGTACCGTAAGGTTGCGATCTTGGGTTGGTGTATCGAACTCTTGCAAGCATACTTTTTGGTTGCCGACGATATGATGGATAAGTCCAAGACCAGAAGAGGCCAAGCTTGTTGGTACTTATACGAAGGTGTTGGCGCAACTGCTATCAACGATTCTTTCATGTTGGAAGGTGCTATCTATATCATCTTAAAGAAACATTTCCGTCAAGATTCTTATTACGTTGACTTGTTGGATTTGTTCCACGAAGTTACCTTCCAAACCGAATTAGGTCAATTATTAGATTTAGTAACTGCCGATGAAGAAATTGTAGACTTGGACAAGTTCTCCTTGGAAAAACATTCTTTCATTGTTATTTTCAAGACCGCTTACTATTCATTCTATTTACCAGTTGCCTTGGCCATGTTTATGACCGGAATCAGTAACGACCAAGATTTGAAACAAGTTAAAGACATTTTGATTCCTTTGGGTGAATATTTCCAAATTCAAGACGATTTCTTGGATTGTTTTGGTACTTCAGAACAAATCGGAAAGATTGGAACTGATATCAAGGACAACAAGTGTTCTTGGGTTGTGAACCAAGCTTTGTTGAAGGTGAATGCTGAACAAAGAAAGGTTTTGGATGAAAACTATGGTAAAAAGACTGACGAAAGTGAAAAGATCTGTAAGGAATTATTTGCTGATTTGGGAATTGAACAAACCTACCATGAGTATGAAGAAAGTATAGTTGCCAAATTGAGAGAACAAATCGAAAAGGTTGACGAATCAAGAGGTTTAAAGAAGGATGTTTTGACTGCCTTCGTAGGAAAGGTCTACAAGAGATCGAAATAGATATAGAGATTTCCAAGAGATATAAATGATATAAAATGGTATAAAATGGCATAACCATTCTGAATATGGCGATCTGGAGCTTCTTAACCGTCCACTATAGCGATAGCCTTGAAGCACTTTCAGAAGTTCACTTTTGATAGGTTCTTGTATTAACATTCATAGAGCAGATTAGCATAATAGTGTAATTCTTGCTTAGATTCTCTCTTACATAATAAATTCACTAGTATAAATAGAAGACGATGAAGATATGGACATTACTGTAAGAAATGAGCAGTCTAAGAACATTCTTGAGGTGTTCTTCACTCTACAGAACCGATATCTTAAGATAGAGCTTGCTTTACTACGAAATCTCTGACTTCTGAATAAAATTTATATTATCAATTTATATAATGACGATGGCTGATGAATCGCATAATTGCTATTATCATCAACATTGAAGAAGCGGACACGTCTGAGGACTAGTTAAATGACATTCTCATCTTATACAATAAGATATGAACTTATTGAATCAACTTTAGAAACAACTTATAGAGATAACTTATATCAACTTATCTCTCGACTTATCTCTCAGCTCATATCAACTTATAGAACTCAGCTAGATATTTATAAACCTAATCCGGTAGCGTTACAAGTACTTAAGTACTTAAGTTCCTTACGGTTGCTTAAACATTAACTCTTTCCAATTCTTCTCTACCTTCCTTGGTATATAAATATTCGTTGTAGTCTCTGGCCTTGGCCCAGACGTTCCAAACAATCACACCTGGAATAACAAGGAACAATACTTGGTTCTTGGATCTTCTGAATACGTTGAATACCGCGTTGTAGGCATTGTCTTTAAGTGGTTTGGTGGCAAATGGAGAAACAGTGTATGTGGTAACATACTTTTGTTTAGGAGATCCTAACGATCCCCACCATCCTGTGTAAGTTTTTGGTCCTGATCCAGCCATTGTTAGTGAGTTGTAGTATAAGATGAAGAACTGATGATTGAAATTTTTGTTGTGAGGGTAATTTTCGTTGAGGTAATTGGTTGGAATTATATGCAGGTCACTAAGGTCTGTAAGATTAGACACCACGAATAATCTACCAAAATGGTCTCGAAGGAGTGATAATGAGTAGAAGAGGTTACTAAGAGGGTTGAGGGAAAATTTATAACTCTAAGGAGTGATATTTGTTAGAGATGATGTTGTAGAGTGGATGTAATTTGTGAGGATATGTAATATTGCGGCATGGATGTGTTTTGCATTTCGCAGCCAACGAAATGGATTTGCAACAGAATATTTATTGAGTAGTACTTCTAGGGGTCATTTAGACTAGGGTGTAATTTCTGAGGAGATTAAGAGATTCAGAATGTAGTTACTGATTCTAGGGTTGAAATACTGATTCTAGGATTGAATTAGGCTTCAGCAACCTTCAAGAGGTGACTACTACAAACAATCTCTCAAGATGAGACATATCCAACTAATTAATTATCTAGTGAGTTTATCAGAAAGTTGGAGCATTGGGGTATATAATTAAGTCCGGTAAGTATCTAAGTATCTAGGTGAGAGAATCTCTAGCAATGGGCTATATACTTATGGAGTTGGTTCCCTTCTCTTCTCAAACCCTCTCATGGGGAGTAGTTTGGCCTTTGATAATTCTCATACTGACGATTGTGGATTTATATCACAGTATTGATAACATTCCTGGTATTTACAATCAACATATTCTTCGCCTTCTCAATCCTTCTATGATTAGGATTACAAAGTGGAAGGATTTGAGTTTGAAAAACATCACTACCGCAATACATTACTTACAACAATCGAAGACCGCCATCGGTAATACTACTATAATATGACAGAAGAATACGAAAGGGATGAGCCATAGAAATATCAGATTAAACAGACGATGAAGAGAACAACAAGTAGCCCAGTGCAAAACAGAAAAAGTGAAAACAGAAGGAAGTGAAATCTGTAGATGTTCTTAAAAGTGTCCTGATTTGATATATAAAGATACTATAATCGAAATGATGTGGTAACAAGAATAGGACCTTCAGGAATTTACTAAAAGCACTAGTTTAATGTGAGTGTATTACCTACAAGTTCACAGAAAGAAATGATAAGAAATTAGGAAATTACGTAAACAAGAAATTTAGAAACAATACAACCTCCGTGAATAATTCCATGTTTAACAGAATCTACTAACCTAATTATCAGTCGGCTACAGAACTAGAATGACTAGCATGTTCTCAGATTTTTATATATTCAATTATACCACAATATTATACGAAGGATGGATTATAAATATATTTAAGCAGCAGTCAAACGCTTTTGGGAAGCTAATCTACCTTTTTGTCTGGAGTTTAATCTAACCTTCTTGGAATCAGCAGCCTTTTCAACGTTTTCGTCTTCTTCAGTCAAGATCAATTCAATGTGGGATGGAGAGGAAGAGTAGGCGTTAATTCTACCGTGAGCTCTGTAAGTTCTTCTTCTTTGCTTTGGGGCTTGGTTAACTTGGATGTGAGCGATCTTTAATTTAGAAACGTCTAAACCTTTAGCTTCGGCGTTAGATTGAGCATTTCTTAATAAATCTTTAACAAAGTTAACAGACTTGGCAGGCCATCTAGCCTTGGTGACACCGAATTCTTTACCTTGGGCAGTTCTACCGATAGATGAGTTAAATCTTCTGAATGGAATGGCTCTTTGGTGATCCAAGACTTGGTCCAAGTATTTTTGGGCTCTGTCTAATTTCCAACCATTGATGGCTTGGACGGTTTCTCTGGTGTTCTTGTAAGAAACTCTCAAGTATGAACCACGAGCAGAAACAGACTTAGCTGGGTTAGATGAAGTAGCAGCGTAACGAACCATTTTTGTTGAATACCTTTTTCAATTAAATTTGGTGGTGGCCAGAAGAAAGTTTTATAAAGCTACAAGTGAAAAATTTTAGAGATTTTCTCCAGCCGGGTATTGAGATTTTTTCCAATGAGTGGAAGTTTTTTTTTTGTATTGCGGAAAAGATGTTTAGTTTAGGGATGGGACTGTATAAAGGGTGAGGGTATTAGCCCTAGATGTGAACACGTGATATAATTTCATATAGATAAGCTTTCGGTGACAGATCTACGTTCAAGACCTAAGAGCCTGAAAGTCTATCACAAACAAGAGAGATGAATCAAACCTCCTAGCAGTACTCAGGTGGCATAGTTTAATACAATTACAATTATGACAACCTTGGGCCTGGAAGTTGGAGAGTGATTTTAAAGATTACGGAAGATACTTTGAATATTTGAGCGTATTAGGGAACGTATTGGGGAACAACAAGAAATACACAAACCGTACGTTTTTATCTCATAATTTATGGCCCTTGAGCCTGCTAACACTGGCAGATCTCGATATACTCGAGGCACGACTACTAACCAATCAAAACTTAATTTGACTGATCATATTGATAAGAATGCCACGACTATTATAAACTCACGTGATACTTTTTTTAGTGTTGCATTATCCTTCTTCCCAACAGTTGCACGGGACAGCGCTGGATAGTGTCCAGGAAGAAATACGACCTGTATATAAATTTGTATATATTTGGCTGCGAAATAGACCAGCCACAGTCCGGGACGTAGAGACAGGGATGGTGGAGATGGCGACTATAGAAACAGTGTTGCCTTGAAAGAGTGTTAGGAAACATATTAAATTGTAGTCTTCGAAAAGTTTAAACCTTATTGCTGGTCACAACTATAAAATGAGACTACAAAGAGAGACCAGAACAATGAAGCGTAATCATAATTGAAGAATAGTCTAGCGACAGTTGTGGACAAATCTTACTGAACAACGGAGAGTCTCTGTAGAGAATGGTTGAGAATGACAAATAGTATACAACACTTTGTTATACCTTTGCCTACATATATACTGAGTCACCCCAGGGCCAGAGAGGATTCTGTACCAAATCTCCAGAAACCACCGGAAAGTACCCCAGAAAGTACATCATAGAGGTAACTAAATGACTGCCCTCAACTATCTTTGCAAATACTCTTTAGAATATAACTAGTTGTGAAATATTCTGGCTATACGACTAGTTTATGAACTGTACATGGCAGATTTCCTAGTTTATTTCTCATAGACACCATTTGAGAGTATGGTTAGATGTAAGTATAAGTAATACCTCCTAGAACCTATTTCAACACCTTAGGATTCTGTAAGGATGGAGAATAGCGACTCCCAGTAGTCTAAATCTGATTCTATCTTTGTATTACACAATCAACACTAATACCATTACATAATCAAATTACATAATCGGATTCTTGAAGTGAACCGAAAAACAGAAGCCTCGTTCTTTGAAACAACAACATCCTTAGTTCCCAAGAAATCCACTCCAAGTGTTGCTGGATATATAGAAATCAATAATCTATCATCACGAGATTGGTTAGTTTGAGTTAACTGTTTTAATATTCGAGTTCTCGGCACTAAGTTTCATATCAATTGTTGATACTACAACACCACTTTATTGAAGACTCGGACCTAGACGCGTGAAGAGCCACTACAACGAGACACAACGAGGCGTAACTACATAATACACCCTCACGGAACCACGTTGCTCTCTAGCACTACAATTGTCCGTTAAATCCAATATGAGTTTAGATACTCCTGATGGTATATTATCCTCAACGGAAACGCCGTTGTTAGATACTAAGAATACTTCTGAAGGTTCACGGTCCTCGGGCGAAGAATCTGATCAGATGTCTGTTCAAATATCTGATCAAGAACCCGAGGTTGAGGATCAAGACGACGACTTGGCTGCTCTTTTAATGGATGACAATATAGAGACTTTAGAACCAGAAAATACTGGTTCTGAATTGGACCCAAATGAAAGTGGATCTCCTGAGATAGTCCCTGAATTAAATGGATCTGAATTAGAACCTGAATTAGAACCTGAATTAGAACCTGAATTGGAACCTGAAGTAAATGGATCTCCTTTGAAAACTGAATTAAGTGGTACTTCTGATAAAGAATCTCTTGATAAAGAAACTCCCGACAAAGAATCACTCGACAAAGAAACTCTCTCGAGAGAATCTCCTGATTCTGGTGACTTAAAGGACACCTCAGATTTAGATATTGAGTCCAAAGACGAATCAAATCTCGCTTCACCAAAGAACGATATAATCGACACATCATACATCGAGGAAGAAAAGTCTGAAATCGACATTGATAACATAAAAGAAGAAAAACCATCTGAAAGTGGTATCATATCTACGACTTCTTCGGTAGACACTACAAATTTATCCACACCAGTCCCAGGGACTAGGGATGTTAAGAACTCAGTATCAGATGTACTAGAAGAAGAGGATGACGAAGAAGATGAAGATGACGACGAAGACGATGAAGATGACGAAATAGACCCAAATAAACCACAACCAACCAAGCAAACACATATTATCATTGTGCCATCGTATGCTAGTTGGTTTAATATGAAGAAAATCCATCAAATTGAACAGGAATCGTTGCCTGAGTTTTTCGGGTCCAAACATCCATCGAAGTCTCCTAAAATCTACGTGAATTATCGTAATTTTATGATAAATGCGTATAGGTTGAATCCTAACGAGTTTCTCACTTTGACATCTTGTCGTCGTAATTTGGTTGGAGATGTTGGAACATTGATGAGGGTCCATAGATTTTTGAACAAATGGGGGTTAATTAATTATCAAGTAAAACCACAATTCAAGCCAGGTTATGCTGTGGAAAAATTACCAAACGGCCAACTGGTTGGTTTACCGTATACTGGTGATTTCCATGTAAAATATGATACTCCTAGAGGATTATTTCCATTTGAGACGTTCAAAATCAATCCAGATAAGGTTGACGTCCAGAAGTTGAAAGGTTTATTAAATCAAAGTTCTAATGAAACTTCTAACAATGAAGCTTTCACTAACACTAACAACAAAAAACATTCTATATCCGAATCTTCAGAACAACCACCTACAAAAAAAGTAGACGATGGCTGGACCAGTGAAGAAGTCGCAAAGTTGGCAATAGCTATCAAGAATCATAGAAACGATTGGTACAAGATTGCAGAAGAGGTTGGGAACAAAACTCCCCACCAATGTATATTAAAATTCTTGCGGTTACCAATTGAAGATAAATTCAATCTCAGTACCGAAGGAACTAATAGTTCCATACTCAAGCTTTTGCAGTTTGCTCCAAATTATCCTGTGAGTGTTGTGGACAATCCAGTGTTAAGCAACTTAACGTTTATGACACAATTGGTGGACGTAGATGTCGCAAGAGCTGCTAGTGAACGAGCATCGAAGATTATGGATGACAAAATGATGGAAAAGATCACTCAGGTTTATGGAAAAGATGAAAAAGATGAAAAGAGTGAAGAAGAAGGAGAAAAGGAGCAGGAAAAAGCGGATGTAGAGATGGAAATATCAGAACAGAAAGAGACGAAAACTGACGACCAAAAAGCCACAGATGATCTTGACAGTATACTAAAGGAAGAACCTTCCAGTGACGAAGTTGAAGAATCTGGTGAGAAAGAGAAGGAGGAAGAAGAGGAAAATAAAGAAGAGGAAAAGGCTGAGAATGATGAGAACAAAGTTAAGGAAGACAAGGAAGACAGAGACGATTCTGAGGATTCTAACTTACTCAACAAATCTGACGAACTTATTGATGAATTAGAATCTAATGTTGATTCATTAGGCTCTACTGCCCCTAGTGCTCCTTTAACGGACGTCAAAAACGATCTTGATGCTATGGATATTGTTGATCCTGAAGATATCGTCGAAACCACCAATAAAACCGACAATTCTGGCTCTAATCTCGATCTTTCTGAACTCTCAAACTCAACAGTATCCTCCAATGAAGAAATACTCAAAGAAGCTTCTTCCAACACGTTTGGTATAGTAGGAGCAAGAAGTCATTTATTCGCTACATACGAAGAACGAGAAATGAACAAGCTAAGCTCAGTAATTGTGAACCATGAACTCTCGAAAATCAACTTAAAACTCAGTAAAGTTGAAGAATTGGAGAAAATCTATGAACGAGAAAGAAAACATTTGGCTAAACAACAACAAGAAGTATTTATTGATAGAATTGCTCTTGCTAAGTCGACGTTGAATATCACTAAGAAGTTGGACGACGTGATTTCGATGATCCAGAATTCCGACGGAAATTCTAACCCTAATTCTGAAAAGATCTCCAATATATTAGTAGAAGCCAAAAGCCTCTTATACAAACCAACCAGGCATTCGTTGATTCAAATATCGTCAGATTTGGTCAACGGTGAGAAGAATGATCAACCAAAGGTGGAAACGAAGGTCGATGAAGAGTATAAACCGTTGTCTTTACAGACTCCTCAGACTTTCAAGGTATGGGCTCCATAGATGTATATCAATTATAATTTTGTACTAGTAGACAGAGAATGTGTAGAGTAAAATAGCGGGAATAGTGAGGAAAAGAAGATGCTAGTGAGCAATTGGTGAGGAATTAGTGAAGAGAAAGGGTAATTAGCGAGATATTTATAGAAAAATGTGAGAGATTAGCGAGGGTTAGTGAGAAATAGTCAAATACTAACAGTATTTGTCATATATCTAGTGACGAATTCCGAATTAGTGCGATTATTGAGACATATGAAAATAAGTTTCTGGCGAAAATTGAACTTAGCCACCACTGTTCTTACAAGGTATGTATCTAACAAAGAGTTCAGTAAATATTCCAGAGATTTGTACAACCCAGGACGAGTCTAAGCCTGTCAGAAATACTTTTGACTTGGAAATGGAAACTATTAACCACTTACAGAGCGATCTCGAGGACGAGCTAGATGGAACTGGCGAGAGAGCTGGCGAAAGTACTGACAAGAATACAATCAATTATGCTCCAGGCACTGAGGAAGTGATGGAAGAAACATCACCAGAAGTAGTGGAAATAGAGATTCCTGAAGAAACATATCCTGGAGGTGTGGAAGAGATGTCCCCTAAAGAAGAGATGCCTCCCGTAGTAGTGGAAATCCATGAGGTATTGGAAACATCCCCTGAACCAATGGAAACTTCTCCAGCAATGGAATCTCAACAAATGGAAGTAATGGAAATAATGGAAACTTCCCCAGCAATGGAACACCAGATGGAGTCTCAACTAATGGAATCTCCCGGAATAGTTGAAACTGACGCCATTGCAGAATCAGATTTGGTTTCTACTGGTGCAGAATTCGGAGACACCGACCGTCAAGACTTTAAGGGCGGTCAAGATTTAAGACATAGCATAATTGATATTGAAAGTGAAGACGATATAGAGAATTTAGATGAAAATGAGACGTTGTTTGGGGAGGAGAGGGAGATGGACCAGGGAAGCCAGGGATACCTCACAGATCAAGAAGTCCAGCACAGTGAATTTCAGGACGATCTTATGAACGATCTTATGAACGATCTTCTGAACCATCCTACCCAAAGTGAAGATATTTTTGATAATTTTGAGAGAGATAATGAAAGAGAAACAAGAGGTACCGAGAACGGGAATGAGGATGAAGTAACTAAAAATATTCATAATGACACTTATAAAGATACAGAGAATTCTAATGAAAATTCTAATGAAAATTCTAATGAAAATTCTAATGAGAAATCTGATGAGAAATCTAATGAGATAACTAACGAGCCCAAGGCTATCGAGACTACTAACACATCTTCTAACGAGCCTAGTGGAGAATTTACCGAGCCTGAATTGATATTTAAGGAGCCTAATGGAATATCAAACTCGCCTAGTGGGATATCTAACTCGCCTAATGTGATATCTAAACCATATTCTAACTCACCCTCTGGATCTAATTATGTTGCTGAGTCTGTTTTTGCAGAATTCAGCGATTCTGACGAGGAATTACCAGTAGATATGAAACTTCCCATGCCCATAGTTGTTCGAATTTCCGGCACAGAATTTCTTCTAGTTCCCTTCAACGAGTCGTGCTCGCATTTGGTATCGTTATTTGATGATACCGATATCCTCAACCAAACCATTGAAGGCTTTTTCAGCTTGATACGATCCCTTGAAGACTTGAATGAGATCCATCCCTTCTCCATCGAAGACGAATTGGTATTACGAGTGCCTGAGTTGAAAATGACCATCACCGAAGACAACATTTACTCGCGAGAGATCACAATCGAAGACTTTGTCAAAACATACATCAGTTTGACCGAGAATACAAAGAATCACGAGAGTATACCGAAACATTTATCGCTAAACCTCACCTCCCAAACCCGATTCATCACAAACTTCAACAACTTGTCGGAAGTTATACGATCAGGGTTGGGGTTTGAGGTATTGACCCGGGAATTAAAACATAAGATCGACGAAACCGATGGTCGTATGGATAAGAAACGTAGAATATCATTTTCGGATGATATAAATGAGAGTTTATAGTCCGATAATCTACTGAGTATTATAAGAAATTGTAGACACGAGTCAGTAAGTGATTAGTAAAGTGAGTAGTGGGGGTGGAGTACCAGAGTGGGGTGAATTAGCACTCAACTGTTAGAGTTGAGAGTCACATTGTTGTAGAAATAGTGAAGTTTTCACAGGGTAGGGAACCAGACTCTTAAAAATGGTTCGTTTTATATGGATGATATTTGGTTCCTTCAAAATTTAGACCAATATTGATAAGTGAGAGCCTGAGTAACGAGACATTTTAGACCTGAGATATGAGAGAACCTCTCTAATTTCAAGTATTCTCTAAACTCCATTTATCTCCACTAGTATTCACTAAATTCCTCTAGAATGCACACTAAATTCCAATAAGCTCAACTAATCTCACCTAATATTCACCAAACTCAACTAAACTCCACTAATCTTCACTAGAATCCACTAAACTCCAACAAAACCAATAAATTTTACTAGTATTCACACAAAACTCAACTAGTATCCACTAAATTTCCCTATAATTCACTCTAAACTCCATTATACTCTATTAAATACTATTAGACTCCACTAGTATTCGATAAACTCCACTTGTATTCACAATGCAATCCACTAAAATCACCAATATTCACTTATAACAATTTCAAATACTTCGCTACGCTCAGTATTTGTGTGTATTTGTATCTATCTCACAATTCCACTATCTTTCAACTTCTGGTACACCTCAGCCTCAACATATTTCAGCAAGTTCGGCTCTCCCGTCAATCCCTTTCTTCTTCTCGTCTTTAAAACGAAATCTCTCGCTAGCGACTTTGTCGGTACAGGCTTTAAATTTGGTAACTCACACTCTGTATCCAATGGATCGCCAGGAACAACTTCCCAATTATTAAACAGCAAGAAACACATTGCCTGGCCCTGGGTATGGAGTCGGATATCAGTTTCTAAACCCCTAGATTCAATCACAGGCACCATACCTTGTAACTGGTATAACTGAGTCCCTGGAATTGGTTTCTGGTCCGTCAAATATCCTCTTCTTCTCAGTAACAACTTTCCTATCACCGAAATGGCTTTCAGAGTACACGTCATATCGGCAATGTATATCGGTTCCATGAGCCTTGGACTGGCCGTCAAGAATCCTGTATAACAAGCTCTTCTAGTCATTGGAATGATTTGGGTACCACTTCTCTGGATTTCAGAACCACTAATCACAGCGTCCAAGATCTTGAACTTGGTATTTCTGATGGGCTCGTCACACAATGGACCCTCGTTGACGCTCCATCTGAAGCCTAGCGAGATCGAGTCCTTGACAGAGTACAACAACTTCTTTTCGGTTTCGGATTCAAGAGTGTCGTCGAGTAAAATGTTTGGAGATATCAAGTCTTCCGGACCAAAATACCACACGGATCTTGCAGCTAAAGCATCCCATCCAAATTCTGTACGTAAAATTTTAGCAGTGGTTTTAACGGGTTGACTGAGGTTGAGTGCTTTTGATTCTATGGCTTTTCCAAGTCGTTGGTCTTCTATAGGTTCAGCAATGATCGAGATCAGATTGTGTCCTGATTGCGAGTCTGTGGAGATTTTGGTGATGGAAGTATCGCTACACGTTTCACTGAATTTAGTCATTGGATCACTGACCTTGATCTCCAAATCGTCAGTAAAGAACAACCGAAGATCGTGTAGAATGCAGTCCATGTATAATTCACCAGGTGCTAGAATCACATGTTCACCACTTTCCTCGACGTTTATCGAACTGGCAAGATACGATTTGTTCACCTTCCGAAGTCCCTCCAACAACTTGGGCAAATCTGAAGGTTTGGCAGGTTCAATGGCAACCTTAAAGACGGAGTTTTGTGAGTATTTGCGATGCTCAACAGTGATATCTTCGTTGGGAGCGTGTTCGGGGAAAATGAACCCACTTTTGGTGATGATTGAATCGATTCCACTGATAATCACTATAGATCCCTCTGGTGCTATGTTTATTGGAATTTTGTACCTGCCAACAGGAAGAAAGATGTCTTGAATAGTTTCGATTCTGAAGTCGTCACTATCTTCATTGAAGTTCTCACCGATAATTTTGACTTTCGAACCAACAGCAAGAGATCCATGATAAACTCTAACAAGAGAGTAGAAATGTTGAGCATCTGCAGATTCAAGTAGTTTGATGATGTAAGCAGATGGTTGCAGAGTTTCTGTGGTTTCTGTGGAGTTTGTATTCTTCTGTGGCAGCGGTATACTTTTCTCCACTGTATCTACAAAACCTTCGCTTCCCCCAAACACTCTTGCAAAAACATCTTTCAACAAAATTTGGGCATCCTGTTTATATAAATCCTTCTGCAAAGTGATACCAAAATTGTTCCATAGAAGCTTCGGTAACTTTTCATCTGACGTTATGGTGTAGGTGAAGATCTTGTATAAAGGTTCCAAAACGAAGGAAATAAACGATCTGGAGAAGTTTTTGGATATCTTTGTAAACTTATTTCTCTGATCATCATAGTATATATCTCCCCATAATCGTCTAGCAAACTCCGTAGGATCTATGGATATAATTTCGTTCTTCTCAAGATATAACTTTGTGAAGCTTTGGAGAGTGAAATTGAATTGCAAACTCGAAGAAGCAAAGATTACGTTGTTTAATTCTGGCGATATCATTCCATGGTTAGAGTTGAATTCGTTGTGCTGGATATATTCATTGATTTCGTCAAGAATGGACTTGATTTTATGGTAGAAGTCGTCCACTGATAACTTCAATTCGAGTATTAACCGGTCTATTTTGTTCAACAATACAACAATAGGAAGTTTCTTGTGTAAAACATCAGTAATTATTCCTCTATCTCTGAATGTTAAACCTTCCACTGCGTCTATGCATAAAATCACACCATCAACACCATTCAAAGTAGCAGAAGATTCATCACTGAAATTTGTATGCCCCGGAGTATCGATGATATTGAGAATATGAGATCTACTCTTCAAATCTTCAAGTAATAAAGTAATAGGGGACGATTTTATCGTGATACCTCTCTCGATTTCGAGTTTGTGGTTATCCATAAATCGAAGGGGCTTGAAGTTTTTGAGATTCTTCGAGAGAGTGATGGAATGAGTATCCAAAACCAATTTGTCTATGAAGGTGGTTTTACCCGAGTGGAAATTCCCCATTATGGAGACATTTCTTATTCTGTCTGGAGATTCTGTCATAAGTTGGTACATGTAATTTCTAGAGTAATTCACAGAAGGAGAGAATCCGTCGAGGTCGTTTGATCCGTTAGTGACATCTGTACCATTTCTATCTACTTCTAATCCATTTCCATCTAAACCATTTCTACCAAACTCCACCTTCAACTTCTTCTCAACTTTCGGTTTTATCACCGGCTCGTCGAGATCCTCGGTATCGGGCTTTATCACAATAGTTTCAACGTTAGGGGCGTATGTATTGGTGAGTATTGTGAGTTCTTTACCGTCCTTACTGGGTTCCTCTTCATCTCTCTCTAACTCCTCCGCTTCCTCCACGTCCTCGTCAATTTCATAAGAGCTCTCTGACTCAGCGTCACTATCTAAGGGGTCTCCTATGAGATTACCGAACTCATCATAAAGATCTTCGTCGTCCATGCTTAATTCTATAGATGTTTACAAATTTGCAGTGTCGTTTTACACTTTAATCTGAGATGATTTGGAAATCCTGTATATAGTGATTATAGTACATTAGAAGGTTAACATATTTAGATGAGTAGCAACTATGGAAATGGTTACTTTGGCAGTGGTAACTATGACAAGGTAACTGGTCTTATTTCTACCATGGCTTATAAGTACCTCTTATAAATCGTAGTTTAAGTGGAAATAATTCTGTCTGTTTAAGTAGTTCAGAGTCAGGTCAAGTCGTCGACCAACAGAATTTGATAGCAAATATTTCTGCTTACAGTTTGCATGGATGAGATATGTTCTGTGGTCAGAGTCTTGCAAGTTCTACTACCTCTATGTCGGCATTCTTGTTTGATCTCCAGAAACTAGATGACCATCTGTGAGAGAAACCCAGAATTCTGAGAATTTAGACATTCTCTTGATTTTGACATTCTGAAGACCAATAATTCTAAAAGACCAGTAACATTAAATCTTGCATGTATATCCCTGACCCCTTTTTCTCTCTCCCTACGACAATGTCTGGTATTTTCTCAACTCAGTAAGCAAAGATTGTAATTGAACATCCGACACCTTTGTCGACAAACTTGGTATCAACGACTTTGCTTCCTCGGCATCTTCACACTCCAAAGTCCCCAACTGGGCAAGCTCAAATGGATGCAAAGGCAGCGACGCTGAAAGACTAAAATCTGTCAATAATTTTTCTACAGTTTCTGTGGAGGAGGAATTCTTAAACCTGGCAAAATTGGACAAAAAGTTTAAAGTTTTGTGCATGATTTCGTTGGAGTTTGGCCCGGCCAAATCCATGTTGGCGATTTCGTCTTCCTTTTCGTTTTCATCGTCGTCGTCGTACTCTCGATTTTTTTGGTTCTTGTTTTTACGTTCTTTCAAGGCTGCTCTGATTAACAATCTGGCTTCGGACAAATTCAATGCAATCAACTGTTCCTTTTCTCCGGTGTTCGTTATTTGAGTAAGTTGGAACTCTGGTCCTAATTTAAGTGAAGCTGCGTTCTCTTCATCGTCTATGTTCTGAGTGGTGGCTTTTCTTCTTCTCACTCCAAGAGCACTTGTACTGACATTCATCGTTATTTGTGTGTGTGTTGGTGGGTATAATTATTGGTTGGAGTACGCTGAAGCTGACTGTGTTGGCTTCGTTTTGGTCGTGTTACTCTACTCTTGGTTGTTGTAGTCTTTGGTGGTGAAATTGATTTTTCAAAAATACTCAGAGAAATTGGTGAGTGCACGAATAAAGTTAGTTTACTGAAAATGTCTAATATATACGAGGTATGGATCCATGAAAGGAGAGGATCCATGGAAGTGATAGCAGATAGTCATGATGAGAGACCAAGGGAGGTGCTGAGAGAACTAACAGTGCAAATTCAGTAGTAAAGTGACTATTCAGTGTCTCTGGAGTGAAAAATACGTTAGTACTGAAAGACACTAAATATCGTCTAACTTGGTAGTACTTGTGGATCAGAAAACCTGAGAAGTCTGAAAAGCTTGCAGAATACCACATGATACCTCTTGATACCTGATACCTCTTCATATTCTTAATATATCCACATTTCATGGTTCTCTCTAGAGTCACAGAAGTATGAGATCCCTTGTGAATACTGTTGAAAGACATGAATAGTACCCAAATTGTCGCTACTCGGTTGAGAATATCTCCAGAAGTGGCTCAATAGTCTTTCAGTATTCTGCTCATTATCTCAATGCTATAATCATGATTTGTCAGCTTTATTATTATCATTTAAAGTAGAATCAACAGTCCTTACATCGTTTACAAACGGATGTTTCAAAGCTTCTTGTGGAGTCAATCTTTCCAACGGATTCAAATTCAACACTTTTGTCAAGAAGTCAATCAACAACAATCTCTCCTGACACTCCTTCTCAACCATGGTCTTGGTCATCTTCTTTGATGGCAACTTGTAGTTCAAGATGATATCTTTGAGCAAACGGTGTTTGAAGTAATTTTTGTTTTCAACTTCTTCCTTGCGGTCTGATTTCTTCGATGTTTCTAAGAAATGGACGTATTCATCGTGGGTCTTGATATGATATGTTTTTCTGGATTCAGGTGTAGGTTGTGATTTTTTGAAGAAATTAAGAGAATTGCGGCCCACTTCAATCATGTGTCTTGGAGGTGGACCAAGCATATCCACAATCTTCCATATTTGATTGTATTCCGAGGTACCGGGAAACATGGGTAATCCGAGAAAAAGCTCTCCAACAATACATCCAAGAGACCACATATCAATCGATTCTGTATATGGCAAGCCTAGTATAACCTCGGGAGACCTATAGAACCTTGATTGGATGTATGTATAGATTGTCTGGCGTGTGAAACAAGCAGAACCAAAGTCAATAACCTTTATATCGGGTTTGTCAGGTTGGCAAAGCAAAATATTCTCCGGTTTTAGATCACAGTGGATCATCTGAAATCCTTTCAATTGTGCCATTGCTTCTAGAAGTTGTCTGGTCAAAAGCTTTACCAACTTCATGGTCAATCCTTGGAACTGGTTTTGTTTTATAAGCTCGTATAAGTTTGAGGCCAAAAGTTCAAACACCAAACATAAATGTTCTTTGTGCATAAATGTGTCTAGTAGTCGTATGAAGCTCTTTCCGTCACTATTTGTATTGAGATATTCGAGAAGTTTCACTTCGGTTAACGATTGGTTCATGTATGCTGGCTTTGATTTGATAACCTTCACGGCACACACTGATTGGTTGGAAAGGTTCTGACACTTGACTACTTGACCAAACGTTCCAGATCCAAGCAAATCTAAAACAATATACTTTCTTCCTTCTTCTGTGCCTAGAATATCGTTAACATACAAGATGTAGTCACTGTCTTCGTTATCATACCCGTTGTTAAACTTTGGATCCGAAGGTTTGGTTAAAACTCTCTTTGGATTCGTGGACTTTGAATACTGAAACTTTCCTGGTTGACATATCCCATATGATTCTGTAAGATAAACTGATAATGCGTTTACGGGTGAAATATGAATAGAATTGACCGAACAACGACGGTACTTTGGTTGCTGGTGGACCTTGGGTTTCAAATACAACTTGTTGAATACTTTTGTTACCTTTGGAGTAGGATTGCGTTTGTTAGTTGTGCGTTGGTTTTGGACTGCTTGTTGATATTGTTGATACTGCACTATCAGAGGAGACCTGCCTACTTTCCCAGATTGATTGAAATATGCATCTCTATTTTCCAATTGGAAAGCTGGACCTGCTGCTGATGCTCTTCGATTAAAATTCGCCGGCACGTTGGGAGGGTTTTGCAAGTATTGGCCCTGGTAATTGTTGGGTTGAAATGTGTTATACGAGTTATAGTAACTGGAATCCACTGCTGCCGACATTCTTCTGTCTGCACCTAGCGTCACCTCCTGGTTCGTATAGTATTGATTGAATGGATTGTCTGCTCTAGTGGGAGGATATATGTATGGCTGGGGGTTTAAATGTCTTTGGTCGTCATATTCGTAAGTCACGGGAAGTTGGTTCGCAAAAGATAGACGCTTTGATTGTTGCTGCTGTAAGAGAGGGATGCTGGGTTGTTTAGTTGGAGATTGGGATAGATTGGAAGAAAGGCCGCCAGGAGGGGTTTGTCCTGGAGAGTACCACGGGTTACGGAACTGCAGTTGTAACAGCGGCTGAGTCTGGGACGGGTGTTGCAGCATATGTGGCATCTGCTGCTGTTGCTGTTGAAGAGACATTTGTTGCAGTTGGGCTGGTGGCTGTTGAGGATCTTGTCCTTTATCGACCTGGTTAAAGCCTTGCAGTGGCGGTAGATGCCAGTTACCTCCTATAGAATTATGCCTGTTGAAATTGTAATTGTATGACATCGATGGATCTTCTCAGTCTAGACTGTGTTTAGACTGTGTTGATGGTTGACGATGGTACTGACTAGAGATCCCTATCGTCCTTAGCAATTTCACACAACTTTTTGCTTCGGTTTCTCCTTCATTCGCAAGGAGATTCGGTCGAAAAAAGACGTTCCGGTCGAGGAAAAATCCCCAACAGAGATTAATGGGGAACTTTTCCAGCAAAATGTTGGTGAGTTCCGAGCCAAAGGTTGACACAGGCAAATACTACTGTAGTTCCGGTCGCTGACTCAAGGTTTGCAAGACCTCTAAGATGACTCGAGTTCCGGGTACAAGGATAAGGAAGAGTGGGTTCCGATGCCACAAACAAGCAAACAACGTAATCAGAGTACGATAGTAAAGAAACATTACGCTCAGTATATTGGTAAAATCACTAAACTAAGCTAGCGATAATTCCCAGAAAATCACTACATATCTCTATCGATAATTTTAAACATTATTACTATATAAGACGTTAGACCTGGTAACTGGACGTTACTGGTATGAAAAGCCAACTGAATACTAGAAGATCTAGCTTGCTAGAAGAATCTCTAGAAGAATTTAGAGGATATTATGAACATCTAGCTTGTATCTAGCTTATATCTAGACTGGAGAAAATCATAATCTCTTGATTAGAGATCCAGGAGTACTAGTAGCATAACTAGTAGCATAACTTACCATTCACAGTTAACATGGTAAAAAATTAACTTAACAAAGGTTAATGTTGCTAGTAAATTCATAATACTAGCTGAAAGTGAAGCGAAACCGGAAATATGTACAGGCAGATAGCCGAGGCTATGACTAGTCTATGGTGACTAGTATTATGATTATAGTGGTGTCATGAAGAAGAACTGGAAAGAGTCTCAGACAGATTTGATAGTGACCAGAATGCGAGGATTGAAGTATTTGAAGACTCTCTAAGAGATAGTGAACTGAAATCTCATCAAAATTGAACAGACTCTCTTCAGAATTCGACAGACTCTCTAGATCAGAGTTTAGTGGAATCTAGCACGAATTCTGAACCTCTCTAAATGTGATCTGATGATCTTGGATAACAGAACTCTACTGCGAGCCAAAATATCGATCCTTTCAGGGTAATTCTTAATCTAATTCTGGGAATTTCCTTCTCTCTCTGGAAATTAATCCGTCTATTATGCCGCTAATTGTTGTTCCTCAGGATAGGCTGGGGCCATGGTAGGTTGGGCCATCACTCTTTGCATCATCATACCTACACCCTCAAATACACCCAACAAACAGGCACAGGTGATGGCGGAGTTTCTGGTATGTCTCCAGCCACCTCTGATAGCCAAAGCACCACCGGTGAAGAACCCAGCAATAACAGCGTTCCATGCATCTTCTCTCTTTCTGACTGCCTTGACAGAACAATCAAAGGTAGAAAACAAACCACCCCAAACACCAAAGTTTCCTCCAACTACTGGTGCTCTGGCTTTAATGGCAGATAATGCTCCGTATCTTCTTTCTCCATAAGGAGAGTTACGGAACCCTTTGATCCCGTGCCACACACATCCACCGATAACACCCATGGAATAGGCACCACCGAAATCACTTAAAATCACAATTGGACATGGGTCTCTGGTATGATCTGCAGACATTTTGTATAGTTAATTAGAGTATCGTTGAGTGATGTTGCGTAGAGTGATGTCGCTAGATCGTAATGGCAATTTTTCAACAGAACAAAATTTTTCAGTCTGAAAATTACCCTATAGTGGGGTTCCATTAAGTAAATAAAGGAATGTAGAGTCATAGAGACATAGAGAGAAGAGAGAAGGAGAGATGGTAGCAAAGGAGGGAAAGGGTCAAAGTGTATCGTAAAAGTGACATCACGCTGAATTATAATCAATTCTTCCGTATTTATCCATCCTTCCCTAGTTAATTTCGATATTCTCTCTACTCTTCACCAGTCTTCACCAGCAATTCTTCTGGACTAGCGAGTTTTCAAGGAACTTCACCAGATTTCTTCATTATAGATAGCTTTTAATGTGAGTCTATTTCTTAGTGGGATTTTTAATATAGTATGCAGATTTATGACCACTCATTCACAGATTTTTAACCTGGGTCTCTAGCAGCCCGCTACCAATACCTTTCCTGAACCATTCAGTAGTATAATTCATGATTCCATTTATTCAAATAGTCGTTCTAACAATTAACAGGGGATGGTAACTAGAAAATAGACCTGGGCCTTATCACCTGGTCACCTAGTCACTGGCCAATATGAGTTCTTTATTCTTTCTACATCCCCTACTATTTCCCAGTTTCCACATTTACTTATCTCTCTCTCTTAGAAATGAGATTCTGTTGTAGAAAGTCATCAAATATCTTTCTGTCAAACTTGTAATTCATTATCGTTTATAGTTATACTAATCTCTAGCTTTGTTGGTATTTTAGTGGATCTTAATGAACCATAATCTCACTAGAGTTGGTGGAACTCTAGTCTAGACCTAAACTCTGTAAAGTCTCGCTATCTCCCTAGAAACAAATGTGGTCCCTCCTAATATCTCAATGCTCATAAGACTACCTCTAAATTCTCCCTAGAATCATACTTACTCTCCATATCCTCCCCTGTCTCATAATATCTATTTCTCCCTTCTCAAATTTATGATTTCTCATTTACGATTTTTCAAATTTTGCAGCCATTTTTGAATAAATTTATTTCGTAATCTATATAAATCGTAATGTCTATAAAGCCGTCAGTATCAGTAGCGACTGGCATCAAAAAGAATATCTGAATCACTTTCTGTTGAGATTTCGTTTTCGTCTTCACTAGACAGTTTTAAGCGAGTTTGAGAGGGTGAAGGAGAATGAGATAGTGATGGAGAATGAGATGATGAATGAGATGGTGATGGTGAATGAGATGGTGAATGAGATAGAAGTGTTTGGTTATCAGGTTGAGAGTTTGGTGGTGACAGTGATTTATATGAAGTTGATTTATATGACAATGTTTTATCTGTTGCCTCTAGACCATCTTGAGCTTCATATTCAGGTAATTCTGCATATCCAGTTCCTTTGGTTGGCTCATTTCTATTAGCGGTTCCTTCACTTGAAGAACCTTGAAATATATAGTCGGTTTCCCCATCATCAAAATCATCATTGGCTCCATCACTACCATCACCCTTCGCTCCATCACTAACATCATCGTCAACTGTAAATGTATCGTCAGTATTAAAAAGACCCACAGTCTCCAAATTATTGAGTTCAAAGTATTCTGTATCTATTTGAGGGCCGTGAAAGCTCTCAAATCCCCAAATTCTATATCCAACACTTGCAAAACTGACAAATCCCAACACCACAGCTATGGCATAGTTCATATTGCCCCAAGTAAGATTCGTTATCACCGGTGGAAGACACAAGATCACAAACAGGATCATGACCCAGAAAACTGAGAGAGAATTCACAATCCAACCGAACTTGCGGAGTCTGAAGGCTGCACCCTTGATTTTTCTTCTCTTGTTCAACATCAAACACAATATGGGAATCCCATTTGCTAGGGCCAACGAGATAACAGAGGCTCCTAAAAAGGCACTAAAGGCCGACTCCGACACAAACGAAAGCAAACACAACAATCCACACACAGTCATGGAGAAAAAGAGTGCATTTTTTGGGATCCTCGATTCCGCAACTGAGTCGACTTCAATCCAGTACTTCTTGAATGGTAATCCTCCATCACGAGCAAATGCATAAGTACTTCTTGAGGCAGTAGTCAAGGATCCGATTGCCTGAAAGAGAACAGTACCTATAAGAAGAAGAACCAACAAGAACGAAACAATATACGACTCAGTAGCCAATTTGAACACCAAATCAATGGGCATAATTTCAGGATTTGTATCGAGTAATAAGTCCAATTGTGGCAAGATCGTTAAGATGGGAAGGATGAAAATCAACCCCGTAACCGAAGCAAGTAATATAGAACTAATGGCACCTTTTGGCATATTTCTTTCTGGGTTTTTCACCTCGTCTGTAATGGAAAATAACATCCCATAACCAGTCAAAGTATACGACGAACTCTGCAAACCAACCATAAACGCCATAGCATCAGGCCATCCCGAACGAGAGTTATCAAAGTTGGTCAAAATCTCCTTAATGGAGTTGGTACGCTTAGCAAAGAATATCAAGAGAAAATCAATCGCTAGAACGGTATAAATGGACCAATAAATACACATTTTGTTGATTTTCTCCAAATGTTTCGAGAACTTAAAGTTGACTAGCCCACAAAACGTAAGAATCGTATAGTAAACTCCTAGCACCAACAAGATATCTTCTTTGTAATCAGCGTTTTTCAACAGAAACACAGAAACAATGAATTGGGACCCTGCAAACATGATACTTATAGCGTACGTCCAATTTCCGATCAAAAGGAACCACCCCGTCATCCACGAACTGATCAACGAATATTTATTGTTACTGAGGATGGCACTGAAATGATAGACGCCCCCTGCCGTGGGATATTTCGATATAATCTCACTAAGACTCAACACCACACATATAGAAAAAAACGCTACCACCAACCATCCATATAACATTGTGACGTTGCCCCCATCGGTGAGAGAAATCCAGAGCGTGGAGGAGATTCCAAACGGAACCCCCATTAAAGTGAACCCCAAACCAATGACGGAGGTCACGGTCATCTTACGCTGTAAATCTTGTTTATATTTGAAGTGTTCAACACGTTCCTGTTCGTCTTCTTCATGTAAGAAGGAATTGATGAGTCTACCGGGGGTCAGTGACGAGAGGCCATTGATCCCAGAATGGAGTCCTGACTGAATCCCACCTAGACCAGATTGAATACCGCCTAAACCATACCCATGGAGCCCGCTACCAATATTATGAAGTCCACTACCGATCCCGTTGATCCCGTTAGTGAATCCATGTATTCCATTACTGATCTCGTTGATCCCGTTAGTAAAACCATTACCGATTCCCGAGATACCCGAAGTGAATTGTGAAGCTAGCGACTCATACTCCGGCTCAGTAGTATGATTATTGGACCCATCTGTATTTGATCGGCCCACCATACTGTCAGACAGACTTGGGGTCATTATAAATGGTTACAACGCTGCAAATAAGAGTCGTAGGGATATTTTATGAATTCTAGCGCGAAATAAACGTGGTTTAGTGGGTTTTAGCGATAGAATGGTGAATCCTGGGGAAAAAAAGAGTTTTAGCGAGAGAATCGTCGCTATTTTTTGAATACTATGCTAATCTGAGAGGACTAGTCGTTTGAGAGGACTAGTCAATCTTAGAAGACTAGTCAGTATCTTTTACAAACAACTTCGCTTCACTCAGTTTCTCAGTCCAATCTACCAGCGCCTTTTCATCTCCTCGCTCCGAGAAGTCAATTTGTATGCTAATATTCTATAATTATATTGTTATGTTAAATATTACATGTTCTATTTTGGATAGTATCCACGAATATTATACTGGATATCCGCTAAGACGGAGTGAAGTCATCAAAATCTAATGGCTGCAAATCTAAATCCCATTGAATTACCGAGTATGTGTAAGAAGCATTCGAAATACCATAACTGTAGGTGTGAAATTTCTTGGATTGGGCTAATAATTTGAAATATCAATTAATTAGCTCGTCATCGAATTATTACTTATTTCACTACCATAATTGTCTCGTCGTGAAATCTGGTAAACTGGCTAGTAATTTCTAGATCCATTAGATATAAATCATTAATATATTAGATGGATATCAATGATAATTAATAGTACCATTAGTGTCAAAGAAACCCTTAAATCAAGCATTATCAAATGTTAAAGTTTAGGTGGTATCATCGTCATCGTGCTTATCCAAACTCCACTACTGAGCAAGCTCTAGTGAAAATGATTTTAATATACTCATGGATATTTGATGATGTTAGATTGACCTCGATAATATACCAACATGCAACTTCGATTCGCTCAGTTAATATACCAACAAGCAACTTCACTTCGCTCCGTAACTTGCTAAAACTCAAAATCACTATCCTCTCCCTCCTCCACCTTTTCCTCTTCCTTAATCAATATCGGAAGACTTATACTCTCACTAGTCTTTAAATGTACTCCTCCAATATTATTTATACTCCTCAAGACTCCTCCCACAGGCTTGAATTTCTCTTCTACCAAATAGCGTAAAATATCATCAATATTCTTCATGACATCCTTATCCAGCCAGCTTGTATAACCAGCCTTTATCGAAAGACAGTTTCCATTACATGGAGGGATGAAACTGGCATTTCCCGCAATGGACTTCATCTGGCCCTTTACATACTTTGGCTCACATCTGTCGTCCTTCAATTTATGTGACTTCTTTCCTTTTGTCAATTGTGCATCGTAACTTGGTTTGGCCATCTGGACCATGAATGGAACTTTCTTATTCTTGAGGTAAAACTGTGCTCCCAAAGTACCAGGAAGAAACTTGTGCACTCTGTTGTCAGCCACGACTATATCGAATTCTTTAAAGAGCTTGTAAATCTTCTTAGGATCCTTTGCAAGCGACCTAAGCTTGGTGAGTGTGTAGATTTGGTTGAATACATCTTCAGTTGGCGAGTCTTTTTCGGTCAATGCTTGACGGTATGGTGTAGACGGGTCTTTGGTGACCAACAAAACCGATTTGTTCTCTAACTTGTCGAGTTTGTGAGTCAAAGGAATCACTCGTGGCGTGTAGTCCTTAGTTTGTGTGAGTTGGATTTTGATGTTGATTATGAGATAAATCGCTGCATCTTCTACACCCTCTTGTCGACTGTTTGCGGTTAATGATTTTATGGATTTGCGTCCGTTTTTATACGCTTCATCTCCTAATATGAAGGAACTCATGGTGTGGTGGGTGATTTGGGTGTTGGTTGATGGTGTAAAAAAATGAGATGGGGTCGTGTGCAGGCGAGTTTAATGGCGATAACTAGTGTTAGGGGACAAGTAGCTGCTACCATGCGACGAGTATGTAATATTAGTGATGGAGAGTTCTCAGGTTGAGGCTACGGATAGTTGCAGAAGTTTATATAGAGAGAATTTTAGTGGATAAATGTGAGTTGAAGAATAAGAAGAAGTGAAGAAAAGTATATTTTGCAGCCATTCGAGATCAATGAAAGGAGACATTTATTAGATATAGAGCTACACTATTAGTTGATAGACATTTTTAGTATTATTTCAGTACTAGCTCAGTATTAGTTGATAGATATATAATCAGTATAAGTTGGTAGATTTTTTCAGTATTAGTTGATAGGTATTTTTAGTACTAGTTGATAGATATTTTTCAGTATTAGTTGATAGACATTTTTAGTATTAGTTGATAGACATTTTTAGTACTAGTTGATAGACATTTTCGCTATGACATTTTTCACTATTAGTTGAAAGACATTTTACTACGGCAATCTTCAGTATTAGTTCACTTAGTTGATAGACATTTTTCAGGCTGTTTCTCTGTTTTCTGATAGAATAAGAATTCTCGTAGAAGAATTGGTTGTAGAGAATTTCTAGTATTATGGAGGTTTTAGACACGGATTGAAACCATTATTGTCTAGCACATATCACCACCCACAATTACACCTACTTATCAGATTCTATTGACATGACATTCATTAAAGAAATACGAGTCCTAGTAACACTAATACAGATATGGAGCAGATGAATAAATGACCGAGACTCTCTAAAATTCGAAGTAAAACTGGAAAACAAATGAATGGTCTGAATAGTTGCAAGAATCAGTTTGAAGTCCTTAGCTGAGGTTGTGGGAGAAGAAATAATATCCGAATAGTTGAGTTAATAACCATTTAGAAGAGATTATAACGGAATGACAGAGATTATTGCGGACTAGTAGAGACTAACCCCGTATAAATCAGAACCCTTTAGAAATTAGAACCTTCAACACTCTCTACCTCAAAATATAACTCTAGGGAAAAGTAGAAAACTCCAACTTTTGCTTCAACTTGTTGATGGCCCACGACCGTTGTGGATCCTTAATAGGTAGGTGATTTAGTATACAATTTCCACAATTAGATGATGTATAATCTGAAGAATAGCGGTCACAGGGACTGATATAGATAATTGATACAGATCACTCACAAGCAACTTCGCTTCGCTCAGTTACTTTTTGCTCTAATCCCCTCTCAAAGCTCTAATAACCGCAGGCCTCCTCATCATATACTTTGTCCACTTATAAACCTCTGGAAATTCCACCTTCAAATTAATACCGATTCTATCAACAACATTATTCCATGGAACAAAAGACAAATCTGCCACAGTTGCTCTATCACCCACCAACCATACTGGATAATCGAAATATCTTGATTGAGATAACGGAGTAGTACCAGCAGAATAAGCAGCAGCATTCTCCACATCCAAATCCATAATCAACGCTTCTCTTCTTTCTGCCAACGCCATCTCAATCACTCCGTATACTCTTCTAACCTCATCCGTATATCTTTCAACGGCACTTGGAACCGGACAACTATGGAAATATCTGAAATGCAATGCTTGGCCAATCATTGGAGCATGACCCGAAGTTTGGAAAAATAACCACGATGATATCTGGGACTGTTCTACAATATTATCTGACCATAAAGGGCATTCTACGTTTTCCTTCAAGTACTTTGTAACCAAATATAAAATTATGGCACCCGATTCCCAGATGGAGGTGTTTTCGTTGAAATGGTCTATCAAGGCAGGGACTCTTGCGTTTGGATTTATGGTTACAAATTCGGGAGCTCTCTGTTCGCCGTTGTTGAAGTCCAAAAAGATTGTGTTGAAAGGTAAGTTCAATTCCGATAATATTATAGCCACCTTGAAACCGTTGGGGGCAGATCTATGTGAAAAGAGCGTGTATCCTTCTGTTGGTTGGTTTTGGAAGAAATGGGTGATTCGGGATTGTTGTTGTTGGGAGGTGGCTTCGTTTTGTAATTGTTGTTGTAATAAGTTCAAGTTGACTTCATTCTGTTGCTGGTCTCCAAGAGATACGGATTTCAACCCTGCTGATAAATGTGAGATTGTGTGTGGGTTTCCACTCTTATTGTTGGAAGAATCAGCCATGGATCAGGGAAAATGTGTGGATGGTTTTGGGAGGAGGGAAATTTCGATAGCAATTGACGACCTGATTATGTTTCGATGATAACTATCGTAAAATTAACAAATTAACCACTGTGGTTCTTGTCGATGATGAGGTGCTTTTAACTCCTATAAATTTTATTACAAGTCGTTGACCAACCACGGAAAATTGGGGAGTGTACACGACTTATGATCATGTGACTCCGGGACGACACATCCTCAGTCATGTGATTATTTGGGCCTCTCGTTCCATCCATATACAGGAACGCCAGATATCCGCCTGGTCCGCTAGCTTATCTCTAATTATAGATAAAACTGACAGGCTCGGCCATTGTTTATATATCTGTTGATAATTACATCTACCACCATAACTATGACCAAGGACACACCCCATGTAGCGATTTTGGTCCTTGACGCACCGATCCCGGAGTTATCTAAAACGTATGGAGATTTTGGTGACGTTTCCAGCGAGTTGTTAACTCAAGGTGGAACTTGCAAGTATCCCACCACCAAATATCAATTATTCTACAAAGACGACAATCACAAACAAGAACTACTCAATACTTACGAGATTTTAAAGCGTGATATTAATGCTGGCACTATTAAGGGTGTATTTCTCACAGGATCCGTCGCCGATGCGTTTGAAACTGGCGTTTTATGGATAGACTTGTTGAACGAGTTTATCAGCCAGTTTTTGTCCAAGTTGGAGAACTTCCCCATAGTCGGGATATGTTTTGGCCACCAGATCCTCGCAAAGGGTCTTGGAAGCAAAGTGGCACGGAACTTGCCGGAAATCGGCTTGGAGTATGGAACATCAACCATCAAGTTGAACGACGACATTTTCACCATTAAAGACACTCCTTTTGATATTCTACACGACGACGATGGAAATATCATTCTGCATTTGAATTTATCCGAATTCCATCAAGATATTGTATATGGATTGCCTCCACCGGCCAAGGATTTGTCGGTCAAATTCGAATCTATTGGATCCACCGACAAATGTGCCATCCAGGGTTTGATCACAGAACAGGGTCCTATAAAATTACTTACGTTCCAGGGCCATCCCGAGTTTACTAAAGAGTTCTCACTTGCACTTCTAGAACATATGTTTAAGAAGGAGGAATTCCTGCCTTTAGAGTATGAGAAGTTCAAGTCTCATACTGAGATTTTGAACAACCAAGGAGTATTGGTTGGAAAGGTGATAGGTAAGTTTATAAATACATTTGCTGAAAGAGAGTAACTAGTGACAAGGAACTGAGCGAAGCGTTGCTTGTTGGTATGTTATTGAGGCCAATCTAACATCATCAAATATCCATGAGTATATTAAAATTATATTCCATAGTTCTAAATCATGTGATCTAAATTCATAAGATCCAATTCAGACATCTAAATTACATAGACAACTTATTTAGAAACACTTCAATCATATTCCTCAATCATATCCAGATCTAGATTTATGATCCTCTATTAATTCATTATCTATCATTATATTAATACTTGTCATAAAACTTCTTTGTTGGTGAGACAATAGTAAATCCCTGTAATTTCCCGCCGTTTCCATGATTCATATGATTCGATTCTTCAGTGTGGTTTAATCGTTTGCTTAATTTATCATTAATTTTCTTTGTTTCTTGTAACTTTGTTTCCAAGGTTTTGATCTTATCTTGGGCAAGCTTGGTTTCGTATTGATGGTTGGATGTTAAGGTTGAAACGACTTCGCGCAACTCTTCACGTTGACTGCGTAACGTCAGAATTGCTTCTTGAGATTCATCGTAACTCTCATCATAGTCGATATTTACAAGTGATAATTGTCTGGACATTCCCTTTTGTGCCTCCTGTTGTTGGTAGAGTACTCTCTTTTCCAACTCTGGAATGACGTTGAACTTCAAGTTGGCGTTTTCATTTAATAAGTCATTATACTTGTTCAATAAATCTTGGTCTGTAGTGTTATTTTTTCTCTCGTATTCGTCGAGTTTGTCCTCCAATTGGTGTACTAGATCGTTTTTGATGAGCAATTGCTTGTAGATTTCGGTCTTTTCGTAGTTCAACTTGAGTGGACTTGGGTTTTGTCCGTTTTCAAGTAATAATGCATGCTCCTCACTTACAAACCGTAATCTTCTTTCCTTGTTTAGCTTTTCTTGGAGATCCAAGATGATTTTCAGTTTCGCAGTGAGTTCGTAGTTGATATCTACCGGCGAGTCAGAACCAGAAGAAGTTTTTACCCGGTTTTCTAGAGAGTTTTTGACCCGGTTCTCTAACGAGAGTTCTCGTTTGATGGACGACGCCAATTCCGTGGTGACTAGTTCCAACTCATTCAATAAATCGTTGTTACAGTTCATGATACTCAATTCCTGCTTGGTAAACACCAATGGCTCCTTCATCTTCATAGAGACATTGGAGACATTAGATGACATACGACGTTGGACAGGTACTGACGGCGACTGTGGTGTAAATGTGTTGGGAATTGAATTTCTATTCAGCACAAAAGACGCATCATCATCAATATCTTCCTTCTTCTTCGACTTAGAAAGACGTTTAAGAAGATTTCTAGATTTGTTAGTCAACGAAAAACGTCCGGAGGTCCTCTTTTCTGCCTTTGGAGTTGATTTTTGGTCTGAATTGAATGAATTGTCTTCCATCAATGAAGTATTGAACAAATCGGAGGTGTTTGTACTTCTCATTGAATTCTCGATTGGTTCGGTGATGGCGGTATATGGATTTTGATAACTAGAAACATTTGATGTGTTGTCAGTAGTTGGTGTTGTCAATCCAACATCATGGTATGTGGAGCTTTTATCTGACGATTGGTGTGATGTGAACTTGTCTTGGTAAGTAGAGCTCTTATCAGAACCCCGTGAAGGTACCGTATCAAATTGATTTGTAGGCTCATTAACTTGAGTAGTTTTGTATACTTCAGTTTGGGATGGAATTTCATACTGTTCTTTAGTTTGGGGTTCAAATTCATCATCTCCTTTAGTTTGGGGTTCAAATTCCTCATATTCTTTTGTTTGGGGTGGAAATTCATCATACTCTTTAGAATTCAATTGTTCTTGAGATTGTGAATTCTCATAAAGGTCTCTTGAAAAATCTGATGCTTGAGCTGGTGCTTGTGAGGCCACCTCTTCAGAGCTATAAATTGATCCCTTGTCTTCTTCAGGCAATTCATTGAGATCTTCTGATTGTAAAGTATGATTAGCAACTGCAGATCCATTTGAAGCAGATCTGAAATTACTAAATGCAGTATTGGTAACCAAAGATTTGATTGTGCCATGTTTCTTTGATCTCCACGTATCCTGCTTAGGAGATCCCCTTTGTTCGAGACTAGTAATCGTAGTATCATCGTCATCAACTACCTGTTGGGTCGTCATATTATCCCCGCCGCTAGCAGTATCAATCGTTGGCGAAGGCAAATTACTGCTCTTGGTTGGAGAAGGAAGAGTATTCTTCAAGACGTTATTCTTTGGAGGCGACTCAATATTGGAGGTAAAGTCAGATGCAGTTACAAAAACATCTTTGTTTAAAGAAGTTGCATTAGACCCATTATTGGCATTTGCTCCTAACATTCTATAGTTATCAGTGTTTGAGTTTCCAGTTTCACTAGATTCCACCATAGATTCACGATAATCTCTCTGTCTCATGTTGAAGGAAGGAGAGGTATCGAATTCCTCATCAGATCTATCAGAGTTATACGATTGTCCACTTGATGGAGTATGATCTTCCTGTATTTCATTAATTCCCGTACTGTTCTGTAAGTTATGGGGAGTTTCATTACTGAATAGATTAATCTTCCTTAATCTCATAGAATTCGATTTCTTTAAGGTTGATTTTCGAGAAAGTGACGAGTTGTCCTCTTCCCTTTCAAATTGGTAGATCGCTTCCTCATCATCAAAAGTAGAGTTACACAATGGTAGCGAAGTATCAGAGGATTTTTCCACAGTATTTGATTCAAACTGAGCGGGAGATTTTCTTTTTGGAGGGGCAAGTGTGGGTACCCTCTGGGGAGAAGTTTGCTGTTGTTCTTCTTCTTCTTCTACAACATTCATTAAAGAGTCGTTTGAATTCGATGATTGATACATGGTGTTGGTTTGTTGCGGAGGAGGAGGAGGTTGCAAGCCGTGTCCATATGATGGGTTGTTATTTCTATAGGTTGATCCGTTTACGGTAGGCGGCCCACCATTTGGTAGTATACCATTAGGAAGCAGACCATTAGGAAGCAGACCATTTGCTTGACCATTTACGGGGCCACCACCGTTTGAGTTTAATGACATTGTTCTAGGATTGGGGGCATATTGGCCTTGCGGAGGTTGAAATTGTAGGGGTTGACCTTGAGGAGGCTGTCCTTGTAGAACTTGACCTTGTGGAACTTGTCCTGGTGGATAAAATTGGGGTTTTCCGTTTGAATTCAAAGACATGGTTCTTGGACCACCCATAGGACCGGGACCAGCTGATCCAAAGGGTGGATTCATAGGATTACCATTACTTCTAACAGACATCGCACGCGGTCCTGACGGTCCCATTGGCCCCATCTGTCCAGGACCCATAGGAGGACCCATTTGTCCCGGACCCATTTGTCGACCCATAGGAGGACCCATTCCTGGAGGACCTCTATGAGTAAGGGACATTGTGTGCTGAGGATTTGCATTCATGGCGTTTGAGTTCAACGACATTGCTCTATTATAACCTGGTCCATACGCACTTAACGACATCGCCCTAGGATCACTACCTTGAGGGATAAATTGTTGTTGATGTTGATTTTGTTGCATTGGGTTTCCACCTGCCAAAGACATGGCACGGGCCCCCGAAGCAAAAGCCATTTTCTTATTATGATTCATCTGCTTTCTATATTCAATATTATTGCTTCCAGTGAGAGACTTGGAGCCTCCTCCAAGAGTAGGAATTATGGGGGTTGTGTCCAAGGCCTTGCTTGTAGATAATCCATAGGGACCACGGTCTCTGATATGGGTTATATCATCAAAAGACACGTTGGCACCACTCGTGAGGTCTGAGATATCGGCACCGGTCTCCTCATCAAATGCGCCCTGTTTGTGTCTACGAAAGAATTTATTCATGCCTGACTGTGACGTTAAAGACGCTTTACGCGACCCAGTCGCATTAACTGTGGGTAGAGGCGTCATTAAATCATAGTTGTTGTAGGGTTGATTTTGTTGAAAGTGGTGATTCTGCAGATTTTGCAGATTCTGCTGAAACTGCTGTTGCTGAAACTGTTGATTCTGGAACTGTTGTTGAAATTGCTGTTGTTGAAACTGAAGCTGTTGTGCCAGAGGTTGTTGTTGCTGGCCGCTTAAAGCTGCTATGTCTTGTTCGCCGCTCAATATTTGTTGTCTTAGTCTACCTTTTTGGGTAGCACCCGCTATTCCTGCGTCCATTATGAATTAGCTGGTATTTCTATCTATTCCGATCAGTCAACGGTCTAATAATGAGGTATAGAAATGTTTCGGAATTAGGAATTAGCGGTTTCAAAATACCTCCCTCAAAATTTTTTCTTTGATATGTAGCGGCACGGATGTTACGGTGATCTAAGTTAGCCGTTGGTTGATCCTACGAAACGGGGTTACGATAAAAGCTACGGAGTTACAAGTCTTTCCATCCGCTACCGAGAGATCTACCGACAATACTGAGCGAGGATGAATTGATTAGATTACTGAGCCAAGAGATCATCGAAGCATTAAAGATGCATTAAAGAAGCATTGAAGAAGCATTTAAGAAACGCGCATATTGGAGCGAACATTCGGTAGAGATTTTGTGAATGAAACGACAATAACCTCACAAGAATTTCACAGTTAGTGACGTCTAACCAGTACATGATGATGTTGGTGATGATGAGCCAGCACCGAGATGATGGGTTTGTCACTAAATGTTCTTAAATGTCGGTAAATGTTCTTGAATGTTATTAAATGCCAGTAAATGTCATCATATTACTAACACTTATAATTAAATTCAGCCGATACTATGAATAGAACTTGAGCCAGCAGGTCCGGCATCTGAATTTAGATCGGTGTTCCACCAAATTGAGGGCTGAGTTTGCTGTAGCTCAGGCACTGATCGCTAATATTATATACACGCCTTTTGAATCGTGAGTTGGCTAGCTAGAGAGAAATAGCAATTAACGAGTAGTAGTGATGATAGTCGTAATTGTAGAGTATTAGAGATAGTTTAAAATAATGAGAAACAGTGAATTATAGTGATATATAAGAGCTTTAAAGAGGATCTAGTGAGTTATAGGTATAAATGCACTTTAATGGGCACTAGTGAGAATTCTAGAGATTAAAAAACAACTTTAGTGCTTCGAGAGATTGCTATAGCGCTTGTTATAGCGATTGTTATAGCGACTATTTGAGACAATTCTCGGACTCGGGACTATTTTGTGACTCTACCGACTATTCCTGTATTTTTGGTGATGCTAATGACTGCTCATTTGATTTTGCACCCAACCGTTTCATTTCTAGAATTATAAGTACGAAGTAATAACCTTAGCGAACTCACTAGAGATATCAAGTAACTGGGTAAAGCGAAGTTGCTTGCGGGTACTGTGTCATATTAGTCCGAATTACTTTCATTATATATATGTGAGTTTTGGCAGGAATTATCAATTACCAATGTCAGAATATCGAGATATTACAGAGACAGGTGGAGCAGAATAGTATGTTGAAGTGAGAGTGATAGTAATGTGGAGGCATAGGAAATGTAGGAGATAAGGATTGAATATGATAGAGGTCAGAGTATTGACAATATGAGTTTTAGAGTGTAGAACCAGATTTAGATTTAAGAATGAAAGATTATGAATTTTGTAGAAGGATATATATAAATGTTTTGGAACTGAAGGTTAAAGAATGAGTCAGTTTTGGAGATTTTAATGAGTTTTGATGGTTTTAGGTGAATTTGATGATTAGTTTATTGATCCAGCGCACCTCGGACTCATTAGGGGTCTCATCAGATGCATGCTTCTTGTTTGTAGAACCATTATTTGATAATTTTCAATGATTTTTGATGATTTTTAATGGTTTTATTAGTTAATTGTTGACAGTTGGCTTAATGGACAGGTTAAGTCACTCCGCTGAGGGAACCATACTTGTCAGTGAGAATATTAATGAGATGTCAGTGAGAATCGTAGTGAGATGTCACTAATTCGTTACGCTTCTAAAGTAACAAGCCTTAATAATATCGTACCAAACGACATCTCCAATACTAGCACCATTAGGCACTATACCATTTCAACAATGAAATATTCAAATATTGCGTAAAGAGTTCCTGACTAAACTCGTTATAATCGTTCTTCTCCAGTCCTCAGAGTTTCACTTGAAATCAAACTATTCTGGTAGTAATAAAATCTAATGGTAAAGAGATCGATTGATAATCGATAGATATCAGTTCAATTCTTGTCTAATCAGTTTGTCAGTCCCATTGAAGAACCTGTGCCTTCTTCATCAGACTTTCTCGAAAGAACCTGTGCCTTCTTCATCAGACTTTCTCGAAAGAACCTGTGCCTTCATCAAATTACTCTCTCCAACTTCCTTACTGACCACTGAAGTTTACGAACTATGATCAACCACCATCCCCACTATATTATACCTCTTTTTAAAGAACAAAACCCATTTGTCCACTATGGCATTCTGCTTTTCATTCAAATCACCGGTATACCAAGTAGAAACCTCACTATCAGCCAACTTCAACTGGTTCAATCCCAACATCCGAGAAACATCCTTACCAGTGAGTCGGTGGTAACCCTTACCAGGTCCATAACTACTAGAGTTTGCGGTCACATCATATATATATCCTCTTATAGCCACGTAAATATTTGGATCATCCACTCCATTATACTTGGCCAACTGACTGCGAGTATATATGGGAAGAGACATGATATCAATTGCTTGATTATGGATTTCGAATTCGGTGAGTTCCACCGGGGCCTGAGTCAGACCGGCTGTCTCATGACGATCTTGATTAGTGTTATCAGATGTTGCTTCATCCATCGTTGTGTTGAGATTTCACAATCAACTGAAAAATGAATTTTTGTTCTTTTAGTTATACTTTAAACCACAACTGCAATGGTAAGTACGAGTATTTGTGAGACTAGAAGGATCTTGATGTCACTGGTAGTATTAATGAGATTCTAGGTTTATAGAGCTAGTATTAAATTCAAGCCAGAATATGAAGAAGAAGATTAAGGCCGAGGCCAGGAGATCTAAGGAATAAAGACACCAGGAGATTAAAAGGATAAAGAGACCAAGATTGAAATTATATACAGACCAGGAGATTTAAAGGCAAAGACTACAACTATATAAAGAACGGTAATAACCTCCTAGGGCTATTAAATCTTGAATCGACAATAACTTGACTAGTTTCCAAATGTCACCACTTTCTATCATCATACTAACATATAGACGGATTATACTGAAAAGTATCCTCCCAACATTCAACATCTCTTCACACCAAAACCTCCATTACTTTATATCGAACCTACGGACTATCTGCCTAATGAAAGATGTACCAGTAATGTTGCTCCAGTTTTTTCCATAAAACAACTCTACACCGACTACATTGAAAAAGAGTTACCCGAGATCGAACGTTCTCAGAAACAACCAGTACCGACAAAACAACAACTCCACGTCAAACAGTCTCAAGAACGACAGACGAGAATCACTAAATCTAGAGAGAGACAATTACAGGAATGGAACGACCCCGAGTTTCTACAAAAGAACGAGTCTGAGTTCACCAAAGATCCATACAGCACCGTATTTATATCACGTTTGGACTATAAATTAACAGAACTTGATCTTTCCAAGAACTTCAGTAAGTTTGGCGTTATTCAATCTATAAGAATAATACGAGACAAGTCTGGAAAATCTCGTGGGTATGGGTTCATTGTGTTTGAAAAGGTATCAGACGCAAATATGTGTGTCAAAGAGCTTTCTCATAAAGGGATCAAGATTCCAGTCGAGGGAGTGGATCCTACCAAGACACGAACCATTCTTGTGGATATAGAACGTGGAAGATTGGTACGCAATTGGAAACCCAGAAGATTGGCTGGAGGATTAGGTGGAAGACATTATACCAGAGCCGACACGAGGTTTACCAACACCGCATCCGCCGCAGCAAGTGGTAGAAGACTTCATATTGCAAACAATCCTCATGTGTCGAGGACTCACTACTCCAATTCTTCGTCGTACTCTCAAAATGCATCTCAAGGTTCTTATAATTCTTATAATTCATACAATTCATACAATTCGTATGATAATTCGTATGATAATTCGTCCTACAAATCACATGATAATTCTTCGTTCAAATCCTACGACAATTCCTCCAATTCCTCCTACAAACCTTCCTACCCATCCGATGCCCATCCCCAAAGGACAGATAAGTCCCAGGAAAAGCCTCCTCGTGATAAATACGCTTCTTACACTCCAGTTGCATATAAACCTACAGAACCCGATACCGGAAGGTCTATCCGAAGTATCAGACAACGAGAGTGATGTAATTCTACGTCTCTACCGCTTTACCCAGCAGTTATAGTGTCATTATCTCTAAACTATAGTTACTATTCATCACCTCTGTAACCTGTAAAAAATTACATTTTTTCTGCAGTTTAAACCAAATTCCGCTACATTTTATAGCTCTCTAAATAACCACACCTCCAAAGAAACAAGACTGTAGATATGTCTGAAGAAGCAATTACTAAGAGGAAGATCGACGAGACCCAGGGTGCACCCGAGGCATATCCCGAGTCCAAGAAAAGCAAACAAGAAATTGATGACGACGAAGTCAATGTGGATTTGAACTTTTTAAAATCTTCAATTGTCAAGGAAGTCACTACGATATTTCAAGATAAATTCACCAATTTAGAGAAGCAGATCAGTGAATTGAAGCAGTTATTGGCGAGACCAGGAAATTCTGTCCAAACTGAAGGAAATGAAGTCAATGCAACTGAAAAGAAAAAGGTCGAAGAAGAAGCTCCAAAAGTTGAATCCAAAGCAGAAGCCGTCACTCAAAAAGAAACCGTACCCAAAGTAGAAGCCGTGCCCCAAGTAAAGCTCCAGAGGTCCGAAACATCTACAATCGAAAAACCCAAGGCAACTTTCGGATCCAACCTGTTTGTGATCAAAACAAACGCAACAACGCCAACAAACTCTTTTAGTTCTGAACGTTTCGAAACCCCTACAGCTCCAAACACCGCCGAAAACACACCCAAACCCGTTTTTGGAGCCACCTCATCATTTGGAAAGTCACTAGCCGATAGTTGGAAGAACAAGAAGAACGTTTTCGATGGTTTGCCTTCACAAGAACTCAGTCCTTTTGGAGCCAAACCAGCCACAAGCTCGTTTGGATCTAACTCAAAGTTTGGAAATGCATTCCAGGATTCGTTGGGCAAAAAATCGTTCTTGGACGAGTCTTCGACGGAAAACGTCGAAAACAAACCACCAGCATCACAACAATTCAAGCAAGTGGACTTGGAACAAGTCCAAAACGTCCAGACTGGAGAGGAAGACGAGAAATCCCGTTTCACAGCCACAGCAAAGATTTTCGAGCTTGATTTATCAAAGATATCTGAAGGCTGGAAGGAAAGAGGTTTGGGACCCATTCATTTAAACCAATCTTTGAGCAATAAGCACCAGGCAAGATTGGTCATGAGATCACAGGGACTCTTGAGGGTCGTTTTGAACTACAAAATATCCCCAAAAACCCAATTGCTCAAGGGCTTGGAAGCAAGTTTGACTCCTGAGAAGTTTGTTCGGTTAAATTCTGCCGGTGCAGAGGGCCAACCGATCCAGTATTTGATAAAATTCGGCTCAGAATTGTTGAGAGATAAACTAGTGGCCGAGGTAGAGTTGATTAAGAAGGAGATTGAAGATTTGGACTCCAAGATAGACGAAAAACCGACCAAATCTTCTGCAGTCCAATGGTTATAGACGGTCATTCTGAGATAGAATAAAGGAATAGGTTTATGTCCCATAAAGAGATGGAGAGGAGTGCTAATAGTGCAACCAACATGGATTATTGATGTAATTAATGTTTACAGTGCTACAAACAACATGAATTATTGATTTGAGTAATGCTACTAGTGCCACAACCAACATGGATGATTGATTTGATCGCTCTACACATATCAAGAAACATTTATTCAAAGCACTCAGATTGAGCATCACTAGTTGTTGTAAATGTTACTTGACAAGTTTGTATTTGTCTCTGTGGAGAAATGATAGTTCTGAGATATATCTTAATAGTTGTGGCTACGAATTGGAAGCGAATTGTATCTGTGTATAGGTAGGCTAGTAGTGTAATGTTGTAATGATAGTGCAATAAATGAAAACAAGTTAAAAATGTTCAAGAGGCAGCGAAATTGAGTTACAAAGGGTCAAGAGGCAACAAAACTAAGCTAGAGCCAATAGAATGCTCATGGATCAAAGCAGAATTCAGCTAAGGTCAACAATAACCATAAAGAGCATAAATGACTAATTAGATAGATAATTTGACAAGAAAATCAAATATTACCGAGAGCTTTTCACTAGAAGTTGGCACAGGAGTCCCTAGAATTCAATATAAAGTCACTTAGCGTCGATTTTGGTTCATGAAATAACGCAGTAGCTCACTGCAAGTTACTTATAAGGCTCTTATTCGTTGATCTCAGTAGTGGAAGTCACTTGAAAACTCACCACGGTCCCTAAAAGAAGCTCTTATAAAGTATTTAAGTCGCTATGCTCCTTAATGAGTTGCTTGCTCTTTATAAGTAGCTAAGTCGCTTCGCTCCTTAGCTCTAACGTCTAATAAATGCAATACTGCAAATCGTAGATCCTTTCACTCCCCCAAATTGAAAACTAGGATATGCTATCTTTTTCCACACCCCAAGATCCTTATTAGAAGTAATAATCTTCACCAACTCCTCCTCTGTGAAGTTGCACGAAGTAATCAACAAAATAGAGTTGGTGTGCATAAGGTGAGAGACCTGGTCAGCATAAATCTCCATCCCTATTCTTCCCCCAAAAGCGTCCAACGGGTCTTGGTTCAACGCAATTGCATCCAAGGTTCCTTTATCTAAGAGAACGTCGAATTTTCCAGCGTTTTCTTGCAAGAACTGATTCTCTTTTGTCAATAGATCCACTTGTTCGAATTCAAAATCTGACTCTGGATACTTTTCGGTAGCAATATCGCTAGAAAACCTCACGGAGTCGGGAGAGTAATCGATACCTTTGAATTCAAACTTACTAGCACCTTCATATTCCTCGGCCAAATCCTCATGGAGCTGGAACAATAAGTGTCCGTTTCCCGTTCCAAGGTCTATGAATTTGATGAGATCCTGATCAAATGGAAGCAGATCATCGTTTAAATTGTCTATAAGGAACTGAATCATCTTTCCTTCGGCGTCTGAGTCGTCGAACCAACATTCTCCAGTATCATCTTTGTTGGAGGAGAAGTTTTCTATTTCTTTCTGATAGAATTGGTTCCAGCTAGATGTTAGTACTAGTAAATGGATATGATAGAAGATGAGATTCGAAGATGTTAAAACAAGAGAGATAATGTTTCGGAAACCTAGATAGTGTATTGGACACTTATTGTAGTCTCTTCTTCTGGACTTTATATTTAGACTCTTCTTCTAGACTTTATATTAAGTATCCTCTTCTAGTCTCTTCTAGACATTTCTTCTAGACTCCTCTTCTGAACTGTCTTCTTGACTCTTGATCCAGCTTCATCAACTTCCTCTAGCTTCTTGTAGACTATTTTCTAGACCCTTAAATCTTCAAATCTTGGATTTTTATAACAGATTCTCACCAATACTCCTTATCTATACATACTATTCCTTGGTCCCTAATCTTGACGAGTTCAATCGTATATCGTCGGTCATTTGCACTGGTTGTGATATAAAGATCATCGCGAATTTCATAAACCAGTTGGTAAAAGCACGCGTCAAATTTCAACATAAACAACTTAGGCACGTCAAATTTCATCAGATACGACGCTGATGGATTCTAACGAACAATTAGCGACTCCAGGTACTATTGCAGGCGAGAACAGGATGTCAGGAAATCTCGATAGTGATGATTTAGTGAAATCTCACGATATAAGTAATTCCGATAAATCACAGCTTGTGGATGTGTCAGAATCTGAAGCTAATGGTGTGGAGATTATTGATCCAGAGTTCACTAGCGAAGGGGATGGCCCTATAAATGAAGAGACACAGAAAAACTATAGAATATGGAAGAAGAACGCTCCGTTTCTTTATGATTATCTCACGACAACGTCGCTTCTCTGGCCGTCTCTAACGATCCAATTCTTTCCCGATCTCGTTTCCGAAGAAGACATCGACTACCAACGATTGGTTCATGGAACATTCACTCTAGGACAGTCGATCGACACGATCTCGATCCTCCAGCTCCCACGATTCAAGGACTTGAACAAAAACATCAAAATCAACAAGTTGGATTATAACGCAGACAAACAGGAACTCGAGCTTGCCACATCTTCGAACCATAAGTTGAAGGTTCTCCAGAAGATAAACCATCTAGGAGACGTCAATAAAGTCCGCTATATGCCCCAGAAACCGAACGTATTGGCGAGCGGTAACAACTTGGGAGACTTGGTCATCTACGAACGGACCAAACACTCCAACTTCCGCAACACCATCATAGACGACACAAGCATCAACAAACCACAATTGGTGCTCAAGGGACACTCCCACGACTCAGATATATTTGCCATTGACTGGAACAAACAGAAGGAGGGATGTATTCTCTCGGGAAACATGGCTGGAGATATCAATCTCTTTGATATTCGTGATCTGTACATCTCCAAGCAATCAATAGTTAGCCAGGTGCAATATTTTGATAACGGCGGAGTAGGTATTAATGATATCGAGTGGTTTCTGGATCACGATTCGCTATTTTCCACGGTGGACGATGGTGGGGTGCTTAAAATCTTTGATACGAGACAAGGCACCGTTGTGAGTGAACAAACGATCTCAAACAGTTTAAATAGTGTCAGTATTAACCCGGGAAACTCGACATGTTTGGCTGTTGGTGATAGTCAGGGTGTTATAGAGATCTTGGATATCAGATCCTTAAACTCACCGGTTTATAGTATACGGAACCAACATACAGACTCCATAACACAGTTAAAATGGAATCCTAAGCTCCATAATATCCTCGGTTCATCTTCTACTGATAAGCTGGTGAGGATATTTGATATCAGCAAAAGTGAGGTTGATAGTGGTCTCGTATTTGTTCACGCTGGTCATATGTTAGGAGTGAATGATTTCGATTGGTCATATCATGATGAGTGGGTAGTAGCCAGTGTGGCTGATGATAACTCGTTACATGTATGGAAACCAGCCTACAATATGATTAAAAGAAGTGAAGATTAAGATGTGAAGATTGAAGAAGTGAAATTAAAGATGTGAAGATTAGCGAATGATTAGATTTATTAGCGAATCATCAGATTATCAAGAGCATGAACTATTCATTACTGAGGCGAGCTTACCGATTTTCTACTCTACTGACTAAAACCAATGTTCTATAATATGTAATGAACAATTTACGGTATCCGAGATGTACTCAGATAGTTAACTTTCAAAGTTACCAGGAAATAACAAACTGAAGAATTATCAGTATTAGCCACACACCGAGATATTATCAATGCAATGATCATAAATATTCAGCAATTATTAGAATTATCAGTATCATGCTGAGAAAGATCGTTAATTAGTAGAAATATCAATAGAATGATGAGAAACGGTCCGAAATGATCTGAATTATCAGTAGAACGATCAGAAATGATCATAATTATTAGAATTATCAGTAGAATGATCACTAAAATGATCACTAAAATGATCATATATTAATAATGATAGGATTCATTATAATATATCATCTTAGAAATTCATTCTTTCAACTTATTTTCTCTACAGTCTGAAGTCTACATTTCATCTCTTCATGAGAATAGTATATATTTTATTCTAGAGGCTTAGTTCTTAGCAAACAACTTTTCGATGTCAGTAACGGCTTCGGCTAAAACCTTTTCTTGGAACTTAGGGTTTTCGATTTCCTTGTTGACCTTGTCCAAGACGGACTTGACCAATTGTTCTTGTTCCAATTGTCTTTGTTGTTGTTCGAATCTGACCCAGGCATCCAAGGTAGACTTGGCTTCGGTGGCGACGGCAATGACTTGTTTCTTTTCAAAAGATTCGGCTTCTAATTGAGCGGTTTCTTTGGAGATGGCGAATAATTGCTTGGTGGTGGCCACAACATTCTTCAATTGGGAAACAGAGTCGATTCTTTCCTTGACAGCAGAGACGTGTTTGGTTCTGGATTCGTTCAACAAGTCGTTGACTTTCTTGACTTCACCGTCGGCCCATTCGGTATATAATGGAGCAACGAACTTGGCGACCAAGGCAGCAAAGGCTGAGAAGGTGACGACCAAGATGGTTTCATCGTGGATGATGACCAATTCGTTGGAAATACCATAGATGGCAGCAGCAGCAGAAGTGGCTAAGATACCAGTCTTGGATAAGTAGTTGTTACCTGGTAAAGCATCAATGATTGAGTTGGCTTTTTGTTTAGGTTCAACCGGGGTAGAAAGGTAACGTAAAGAGATTCTAGATGTTAGTATGAATAAGGAAGATATGAGAGGATAAAAAGGAGAACGAAGAAACCGATGATGGATAATGGAGAATGCATAATGTTTAATGGACCAGAAAACCACTACTGGTTGTATATTGTTCACTAACCTGATCTGGTGAAACATTATCCTTAAATCACTTAATCCCGGAGCACCACAATTGAATGAATTCTTGATGGTTTTGACTCTCGTTAACATGGTTGGACGGTAATATTGCTACCACAACGATAACTGTTCCAACTCATATATATGTCGATTGAGTTCTCGGCGTGGTCCTCTCTAATGGGGTGGTCCTCCTTCTGGGACAATGTGGAAGATTCCCAATACTTACGGAGCTTGACGAAGAGCCATTCCAGCGGATGGACGAGCAGCCCCCAATGCAATTCTGGTAATCATGGACATTTTCAATATATAACTGTAAGCTGTTGATCACTAACTATGAGTGAAGATTTTAATTTTCAGTTGTTTTGCGAACGAAGTTCGGGCTGAAAACGAAATATGATTGGAGGTTGTTGACTGCCTATTTAGGAAAGATGTGAAAGTGAGAAAAAATGAGAAAAAGCGAGGAAAGTGAGTAAAAAGGCACTTTAAGTCAAGAGAATGTCGTGAGCCGATACTATCACTTGGTTATATTGTGATGGGCAGTGACGCTCTTCTACAAGCAGACTCAATAAGAAATTGCATATCTACTAGAAAGAAATTGATAAATTTAGTCAACTAATCAAAATACGATTAATTACTTCATATTCACTATATTACACTATATTACATTGTAATTTCTGGGGAAAGAAGGTGTGAGTAGACTGGGTTCAGAGTAGGTTCAGAGTGAGTTCAGAGTGAGTGCTAATTCAAAGTGAGTTCTTGTTCTTTTCTCTATGGAGTCACATCTTTTAATCAGATCAGGTAACGGAGATCTTGTAATTATTCAAAAATCTTCTCCTGCATCATTATTCAGCAAATTTTTAACATTCCGTTATTATTCAATGACTCTGAATTATTCCTACCTGTTCGATGCTTCATACTTTACTTGTAAAATCAGATTGATCGCCTTGTCAGTATCAAATCGTGCTCTACTAAAATATCCCTGCAAATCGTCCTCCAAATCTTTGGTATAAGATTTCGGTTTGTTATGTCCAGTAACGGTAAATTTGGTGTCTCTGGAAGCTCTCTGGGCGTTGTTTAATATTTCATTCTGTACTTTTAATGATACCGTTTCAATTGTTTCGTTAGATAATTCTGAGAGTAGGAGTTTTGGTGCTGTCTCTAGAATTGGCGTTGTATCAATGGTTGGCTCTGGCGATAGTATGTCGGGTTGAGACGCAACAGAAGCTGCATCTAATTGCAAGCTTTCAGAAACTGACGAATCCTTCCTCTTTACATCTTCATTGGTATGCTCATCTAGCGATCCATCAGTAACTAATGAGTCCCTCGACGATACTTCACTACCTTGAGTGGGTACATTCGGAATATTTACTCCTTTATTTTGTCTATTCTTCCTGATGGCAGCCAAGCGAGCCTTTCTATCTTCTATAGGAGCATCCATGGTGTGTTGGGTGTCTCAGGACGGTTGTGTCTGGTCTCTGATTTAGACTACATAAATTGAGATACACACGACTTTTGTTCCAGCTCTTTGGATCCAATTTTGCAGCTATTTGACAACATTTCTTGCAGCAGTTACATCTTCAAACAAAGGAGTTTGCGAGCCTTGTATGTTTTAGAGCATGTGTAAATATATATCTAGATGAAGAGAAAGTGACAGTTTACCATTGCTCTTTGAAGTACGAATATTCCTAGTACTGACAGGCATATATTAGAAGGAGGTAATTGTGTGGGACTGGAGATTTGGCTGATCATGATTTGAAACAACGCTGTTTGAATATGATACTTCTAATTGTCAGTGGAGTTTAGAATCTACGTTGAGCCTTTGCTTAAAGGAATGTATTAAGGACAATCTTTCATAAAAGACTGACAAGTCAGGCACGCTTTTTAGTTCTCTAAACTTGATGCAGAATATCAAGTTTACAACCAAAACCTTCCCTAAGAAAAGAAATATATATTTCAAACGTCTTCAAGGTTTATATTGACTCTGAAAGTGAAGAAGACTTGTATAGAAACCATCTTTCTAGGAAGACTCGTTTCCGAATACTAGAAAATCTGGCACTTGATGACTAGTGGAGTCTAATGGGTACTAAAACTAAACATCGCTACCTACATATATTTCGCTACGGAGCGTCAATATATTCAAAAGGGAAGAATCATCAAACATAACTTTTTACATACGAACTATCAACCGCTTTCCGAGATATGTCCTTGCAATATCAACAAGATACGTCTCTGGGATTTCCATGTGTCGTCCTGGAATACTAAGGAAATCAATCTTGTTTTCATTGCTCAAACTTTCAAGCCCGAGGAAATCGTTCAAATACAACGTTGTCTTGTCAAAAGGTATCAACTCACCATTTACTGAGTTTATATCATAGAACCAGGCACTTTCTTTAGGAATTACTGTGGTATCGTCCTCGAACGCTATCAAGACAAGCTTCTCCAACGCTGACACTTTGTTCTTATACGTCGAATTGACTGCCCTTTCATTATTGATGTCTGCCAACAAATGAGAATGCTCCAAGTAACTACTATACTGGTACGGATCACGGAAATATTGGGCTGGGATAACTGTCTTCTGAATATTGTCGTACCATACTTGCTTCCTCAAAAGTTCGTTCTTCTTCCGACACAACCAGTCGTTTGGACTTTCACACTGTGGCAATTCCATCACTCCCATGTGGGGGGACCCAAAGGTGACCAAGGTGCGAACCAAAGCGGAGGGACACCTCTCTGCCAAAGCACGGAGAAACAATCCTCCTTGAGAAAACCCAACCGCATCGAACCCCTGTTGGAGTTCTGGAACTTGAGAAATTTGTTCACATACAAAATCCAATTCTACAATTGAATCGCCAAATAATGATTTCTGCTGGTCCGTGGATGGGTTTGGATCAAGGTATATATTGTAAACGAAGCTTTGTGGATGGATCTGCTGGAATAAGGAGACAGCATTTTGGATCCCTGACGAGTTATAGTTGTCACCGAGGCCATGCCATATCACTATGGGTTTGAACTTGAATCCGTGAGCATCTTGAGTATTGGAAAGAGGAAAATGTTCAACTGGATGGTAATCCTCACCAATCCATGATATATTTGCAAAGATAGAAAATACCAGCTGGATATTTAGCAAACTGGGTATATACATTGTTGTGGAGCTTATTGATAGATTTCTGGGGTGAATTTTTATATGCAGACAAAATTTTAATGCTAAGAGATATAAAATACAGGATTCAATGCTAAGTGAACAATCGAGAACGTTGTAACTTCTCATAAAAAAGAAGCTTACCATAAAGCATGCCCTAACTATATAGAGCTAGCAAAATCAAGTGGTTGACCCTACTGGTTGTAATCTCAATATATCAGTCTGAAATACAAAAAAAGAAGCGACCTCGGTGAGGGTCGAACTCACGATCTCAAGATTAACAGTCTTACGCCTTAACCAGCTTGGCCACGAAGTCTTTTCTTATGAGGGTGCAAAAAGTTTCTATAGCTATTAGATGATGAATCTAAACATCGAAACATCGGATTTATATAAACTTAGTAAATTATCGTAATATCGTAATATCGGATTATTGTAATTTCTCTATTTAAGCATTGAAAACTGGTAAATATTTAGATATTTTATATTTAATATAGTCAGGAGCCTACCAGTGTTTCCTTTATCACCAAATTCTGACGTTTAATTGGAAGTAGCTTCGTCATAAAACATTTCAAGTTTAGTGAGTTTCTAAGATCAGTGAGTTTATCTTGGATATTCTTCCCGGTAAGTGGATAATCTTCTCACAAATAAAGCACCGAGAATAGCAACATGTTTAAGAATTCACAAATACTCCACTGATATTCTCTGATATCCACTTAGTAGATAGTCACAAATACATCGCTAGTTTAGTACTTCGTAATATTCACTTGTTAAATAATCACAAATACTTCGCTACGCTCAGTATTTGTCTCAAACCTCGCTGGTCAAGAAATAGATGTTAAAATCAACACTCAAACCATTGAAAAACTCTCTCCAGCCTCCTAACTCACCCACACCTTCACTAATCAATGCATCAAGCTTGCGACTCAACTTCACTATGGATTTCATCCGTTCCTGATAACTTTCGCTCTCCTGAGAAGAAGCCTTGATGGAAAGTTTTCTGTTTAACTGGAACTTCAAGTTCACAATCACGGCCTTCAACAATTCTCCATCGTTCTCAAATATCACCCGTCTAAACTCGGCACCATGAGCGTTGATCAAGTTGATCAAGTTTATGGTGGACAAGACGATGATATCGTTCTGGTCGTCTACTAAACCAAACTTGATGATGTTGAAGGAAATGTTTTCCACACTGATTCGGTTTTCGTTCAAGATATTTTCGTCGAGAGAGATCAAAGTGTAGATGAATTCGTAGCATAACTTTCTGATTTCCAAGCCTTCGTCTATAATATACTTGTACGGCCCCATGGGGATGATTTTCTTGAACTGGGGCTCTTGTTTGAGTTGGTTGAAGATGTGTGGAAGGATTTTATCGTTAAGAATTGGAAGAATCGTCGACGGTTTGTTGTGCAAACACGTGAGCAAGTTGCCAATCAAGAGCTGCTTGATGTCGATATTCATGATGGTTATCCATTGGATCGAGATGTTGATAAGTGACGTCAATATTTCCAACTCTTGGTCGGAATCTTCGAATTTATTGAGTAAGTTCTTAATAATCACAAACGATGTGTAGGAGATAGATAAATTGTCTTCGTTTAAATGATGTTGTTTGTTTAGTTGATCTTTTTGTTCTTTGGGTTGATCCTGTTGTTCGTTAAATTGAATTTGTTCGTTTAGTTTTTCAATGGATTTGATTATTTCAAAAACATACAGTCTTTTCTTGAGAATTATATCACTGAATAAGTCTCCGCAGTTTCTCAACTCTCCACAGTTGTTATGACAGAATTGGATGGATGAGATATTGGAGCTGATTTGTCTCCAGATAATTTCCAAAACTTCATCATTGGCTTCAGGAATCAAGATTTTGAACGACGTAATGAGGTAGTTTCTTGCGTGGAAAGCTGGGTCCTGATAAAACTTAATCAATTCCATCAAGTTCCTTGCAATATCCCTTTTGACTATACATCCGATAGAGGTTGCAATAGATACTTTGAAAACTTCATCGTTTGAAGTAGCATTTAATTCATTTTCTTGGTTCAAAAGGTTTATAAGAAGTGAAATGTCGATCTTGTTCAAGGGAATACGCTCTCCCACATATCCGAGAAATTGGATCCTGAACAAAGAAGGTGACCTGGCTTGGCTATTTTCAGCAGACCTTCTTGCTTGGATTTCATTTAACAATGCACTCTCACACATGTCAATCTCTGCTTGTAAATTATTTTCAACTGCAATTGTCGCCAAAAGTTTACTTTTAACAAATGAATCGTTCAATACCAACAACTCAGTAAACAATTTATCGTTGTTGATAGAGAGTTTGCCCATAAGTTTGAAAAAAATAGTGTTATTCAACTCGATTTTGTTGGTATTGATCAAGTTGACGATTCTTGGAAACAATTCATTCAACACTTGTAGAGAATCCGATTTGTCGAGAACCGAGTCCAAAATTTCAAACACCAAGAAAATATTATCATCAGGATTGTCCAACACTTTTATGAGGTTTAAGAAATTAATGTCAACCTGATGCTGAACTAACAAATGCAATAAATTGAGTGATAAGTTTCTGATCTGTTCGTCGTTGATTAAAATCAATTCGTTTAATCTTTGAGAGAGGAATGAGTTGAAATCGCTTGGAATCATTAGATCGTTCTCGCTGCTATTTTGATAAATCTGAATCAAGACTTCCAACGACTTTTTGATTGTATGTTCGTAGTTTATGCAATTTCTGAAAGAATCAAAAATCGACTTAAAAGTCAACTCATCATTACACAAATTGTTAACCAACAATTCTCCTATACACACAATTGATAATTGTACTGTGTTGCTGGAGTAAATTTTGAAATTATCGATCTTGTAAATGATTTTTTGAATAATCTGCTGGATTAGAGACTCGTCAATTATATGACTGGATGGATTGTTGAACACCTTGATCAAAAACTTGATAGCCTCGTTCATAGTAGCATTAGATCTGTTATCTAGCGACGTAATCAAATCATTGGCAATGTATGTAATAATCGAAGGAGACAAATCTTGAACATTTTCACAATATTCAAAAATATTATCGTAGAAATTCAAATATTCAATCGAGTTTGTTGAGCTATTCAACTGGGAAAACCGGGCAAATGTCTGATTGATGAGGCCAGGACGATTAAATTTGTTTATGCTCTCGATCAATTTCAAGATAGTTGGAAGTTGATGGACTTTTGATGGAATCAAGAGTTTTTCCACAATCTTATGTTCTAGGAAAGTGAGTTCAATGGGTTTGGTTGTCATGTTCATGATATTTGCGAGTGTTTTGATTGCTTCAATGGAAATCAAGTCATTTTTATCGTCTATAGGTATGAGAGGGACGATTTGTGCATGAACTTCATCTAGAATTTCAGGCAAGGTTTTTATATATGTTGACAAGATTGTGAGCGATTTGATTCTGGATTTCCAGGAACCGTCATCTTCATTTTCGTCCTCACTGAATTCAATGCCGTCCTCTTCTTCACTCATATCTTCATCCTCATTCATTGGATTATAGTTCAAGAAATACTTTATTATGTGGATGATATCCTGATTATATTTGATGCAGAAAGCCTTTGACTTCGTCAATTCATTCAAAACAATCAACGAATGTTCACATACGAGATTATCGTTCAAGTATTTATCAAAATCAAAGTCGTCGTCCAATTCTTCATCTAATTTCAAATATTGATGAATATCAGTATAAATATCGTCCACCAAATTGGTATTCAAATGGGATTTCAATATAATCGCATACAATTGAAACTTAATAATAATGTTCTTCCCCTTATAATCCTTAAGAAACAAGAGTTTATTGTCTAGACTTTCATCGTTCTTAATATACTGAATTATACTTTCAAAGCCAATGACCGACCGCTTGCTTACTATACCCGCTTCTTGGAACGATATATTGATCAAATATACTGACAATTCGTCTAGTTCATCTTTTTTGAAGAAATGGCCAAGGTTCTTGATAATATCGATCAAAATCTCAATAGAATCGATGGTGATATCGTTTGAGACGAGTTGTGGAATAACCAACTCAATGATCGACCTACATAGAGAAGAGGTCGAGTTTGTATCCTTGTTGACGCTGTTAAATATCGATCTAAGCGCCATGTTTGGAACTGACGTGGTGAAGGTCTTGAACTGGTCATGTTTCGACTTTTCGTTTTCATTCAATATCAACACATACAATTGGGAGATAATGCTCAATAATTTGTCGTTGGATAGGAATTTAACCATGGGCTCAAACGACTTGATTGCCTGGGTCTGAACATCGGTATTTTGGTCGTCTAATAATCTGAAGAGAATAGGAATGAATCCCTCTAACCCTTTGTATGCAGATCCATGAATATGAATTGTGTTTTGGTGGGACAAGTACTTTTTGAAGTCCTCCAATGCCATGAAACGAAGATCTGGGTCTACATCGAGCGCCTTGTCTTTTAGGGTACTGAAATTGATTTCTTGCATGTTGTTAGTGATTCAATTAGTCTTGGATTTGATTTTGGTTTTATAGATGGTTTTTGAACGGGACACGAAGTTCATGATACGAGAGAACAAGTTGACATAATAGGGAGAAGGAACAAGAGAAGAGAGTCAATGGGTGAGATATAGTAAGAAATGGATCGTAGGTATTATTTGAGTTTTTCAAGTAACTTTTTTGGGAAGATAGATAAATATTTATCTTAATAAATATCCCTCCTAAATATTAGAGTTTATCATATAGAATACATTTATATACTATCGAATAATACCTCCTAACTCTATTTGGATACAGACGGAGAGAATTTGACGTTCAACAACCTCCAATCTTCTCTTGTCTAACCTCTATTATACTTTTGTTAAATCTCTATTATATTGTAGATATGATATTTCACTAATTCTACTCTTGTTTAACCTTCAATTTACTCTAACTATGATATTTAACTATTATGATGGTCCTTCCAAAATCGTCTTGAATGTTGTCTACCGTCATGATTTCTGTCTTGTTCTATCTTGACAACATTTGTAATCTTGTCACAGGTTACGTGAATTACTGGGAAGTATATGATATTTCATATAGTCGTACCAGCTCTAATTCTGATTCGAGATAAACTACTCGTAATTATAGGTATTCAGTATAATTTCAGTAAGTCAGTGTTATCAAATTCTCGCACGATTCAAGCATAATGTGAATGGATTATGCACTAAGAGCAAAGGGTTTTATCAAAGTACAAATATTGTCACTATGAAGTTTGATCGAAGAAATTCTAACACATTCTCTATCAATTGGCCGCAACAACTCGGTTTTAATCAAGGCGTACGTCCTCAAAGTTTTATCCAGTTACATATCGATCTTCACTTCCTATATTTGCTATATTTGCCATTTGCTCACTTGATCGAACCTCAATTACACGATATTCAACAAGGAATCTCTACCAGAATTGGTCTGAACAGATTTACTGGAGAACAGATTTATTAAAAGAACCTTATTCAATTGAAGAAATAGAAGGACTTTAGAATCAGCCAACGAAGATTGATTTAAAAGTTGTCCTAAGTATTTCTACTATTTTCAAGCAGTGATATTTTAATTATCTCGCTCATAGTTCTCTTGCGTATCAGTTTATTAGTGAGATAACATACCGAATATTCTCTCTCAACTATCTCTAAGGTATTATTAACTATCTCTATCTAATGAACTCTTTACTAACTCTAGGTTCTCTTTACTATCTCTAGTACTCTTTGCTATAATCTCTGAGACTCGATAGTCAACCATGACCTCAACGGGTTCCTTGATTTCAAGTTCTACAATACTCAGTATATTATATGGCACTAGGTTATAATTATCCTATGGCCCTGGGTTACAATATTTGTCTCTAATTGGCAAATTCTCCTTCTTTATTGTACACTTACTCCTCCAACTTGTTTCACTGCATGGTCGGCTTGGTTTACCTTCGAGTGCATGCTACTTCTATTGTTATGAATAGCTCATCTCCATGTACCTGTACGTGTCACTTGAGCTGCGCGGGCTAAAACCAAATAACAATAGGAGACGTCAGCCATCCATGTTGGTTTGTCCGCAGTTAGTAGAAGAGTTCTCGTCTACGTGTCACTAAGATCTTTAGAGCCCACCTATCAGTTTATATTATAAATTGAAATACCAAAACTTTTAGAGATATTAGATGTTGAAATAATTTAAAGTGGCTAAATCGATATATGATGGAGAATACAGACTATAGAAAGTAAGTTTCTATATCGATATGAGATGGATATTAGAGATTATAGATGATAAGTCTCTAAATCTACTTAGATTTCTAGGACTGAAGCGTTGCTTCATTTCAAGTCTATGCGTTATTGTTTAGTGTATATATGCAGTGTAACTATTGTTAAAATTTAATCTTGTGGGCATTATGCAGTATGGTTAGGCAGATCGATTCTTGGATTATGTCTTTGACTTTTTAGACTTCTTCTTTTTGCTCTTGGTCTTGGATTTGGAAGGTTCAAGAGGACTGAATTGGTCTACATCCACCTCTTCGATAATGAGGTTCTCTTTAGGGACATCTGTGATAGTTGATTCATCTACTGGTGGTTCCTGAAGTTGTTCTGGTTGCTCCTGTTCTTCTTGTTGTTCCTCCTGTTGTGTTTCTTTCTCTTCCTCTTTCTCGGTCATATCAATACCTCTTAATTCTACAATCTCATCGGTTAATAACTTTATAAGTATACCACATCTCTTTGCGTAGTCATAGTCGGGTTCTACCACCACAACTTCCTTCTTTTCCCTCTTTTCCTGCTTTTCTTTCTTTTCCTTCGTTTCCTCCTTGTCCTCACTGTTATCAAGCTTTCTTTCCAACTCCTTTTCGATCCTGGCCTCTGCTATTTCGGCCAATTCGTTCCATCTCTTGACTACAGCTTTCAAATCGTCGACGATTCGTGTTCTGCATCCTCCTTGTAATCCATCCAAGTATGCCTTCAACGCAGACTCGTAGTGTTTTGGAATCTCTCTAACATTCTTGAGAATCCAGTTTTGTTTCTGCTTGCTGAACTTCCAGTGTTCACGGTCGTTTTCGTATTGTTTCAAGTATGTTAACTGGTCCTTTTCTGGAGGTGGAGCTCGTTCACTCTTTGGCTTTTTTACTCTCTTTGGTTCCTTTTTGGAGTCTAGGTTATTGGATTCTTGTAATTTTCTCTTTTGTTTATTGATTTTCTTGATGTCTTTGACGGATAAGTTGGCATTTTCAAGATGGGTTGTAAGAGCCAACGGATCTTCTTCAAGCTCCTGCTTGACTTTTAAGCCGATCTTCTTCCACGCTGGTATATGTTCTGACATTTGGTGGTCTTGTAGAGATGGGCTTGGGGCAGTCTCATCTCTTCGCTATATTATCTTTTTTATGTCCGGGTAATTTCGAAACTTTTCACTATAAAGCGAACTTTTGAAATTTATAATATATACTATTTTACACTATAGACTATAGTTAATATACATTACATATACTTCTATTGTAGACTATGCGGGTGTTGATGAAGATTTATCTTCTTGTTGTTAATCCAAGTTATATGGTTAATAGCTCAAAACACCCAGCTATATTGATTGGTACATGGTTTGAGTCTGTTATGATTATTACTTATAATGGATATAGAGATTGTACACATTAGGATTAATTAGAGGATTAATAAGAGGGAAAATAATATAATCAGTGAAGAGGTTGTTTGATCTACGTAGTTACTATTGGATTAACACCTATTAAACTTATTAAACTGACTGTATGCCTTCTAACTGGCCCTTAGATCTAACTTATGGGAAACTGATATCTAACTGTTGCGGATAAATATCATTAGGGACGAATAACTAAAGAAATGCCTGATCTTAGTAACGTGCTTCTTGTTTCTTTACACGATTGACAGTTGTTTCGTCGGATTTTCAGCCGTATCGACTTTTCACTGACGAAGAGTTCATGAGATGATCCTAATTTTGGTGGAATTTTAACTAGTACACAATGTATGTGTATGATTTTCTTAGCTAGTACACAATGTATGTGTATGATTTTCTTAGCTAGTACACAAAGTATGAGCTATATCATCTTATTTGTTCAGTTTACGAGCTAGCTCTGTAAAAATGGGCTAGCTCTGTTAAAATGGACTAGATTCTGATCTTGTCGAACAACCTATATAATATCATCCACGTGAGTTTTTCGTATTCTAATTGATTTCTTCAATCTTTTCCTCTTCCTTTTGCTCTTCCTTTCCCTCCTTGTCACTCTCCCTAGCAGCCACCCAATTCTCAAACTTTGTATTCAAATCATCGGCGATTTCTTTCGCAGCAACATCCTTATCAGTGGCGGTGGCCATCTTATAGAATGCACTCAGAATATAACTAAAGCTGCTTGTGATATATTGGTCAATTCTAGGATCGTCGCCGTTAGGATTAAGAATCGCTCTCGTCAATTGCATGAGCGACTGTTGCTCCAAAGGCGAAGGAACATCCTCAAGTTCTGCAACATCGGCCTGTGAAGTTTGAGATGAGTCTGAATTCGAGCCTTTTGGTTCTGTTTCTGCTTTAACAGCCTCTGCATGGGCTACCTCACTTGGGGCGGTGATTTTGTCGTCAATGGTCATTGTGTTGGAGAGCAGTGTGGTGGTTAGTTAAATTTTCGACGCATTTTAAGAGTGCATTATCACGCGCTAGACAAGAAATGGAGTAGAGGAGAAAGGCCTTTACAATCTCTACTGGTCCAATCTTTGGAGTCCCGCTAGAGTTTCGCTAGAGTCCTACTAGGGTCCCATTAGGGTCCCATTAGGGTCCCACTACTGTCCCTAAATTATCACTTTTGTAGCGTAGATCTGCTATTTTGTTCGGGTTAGATCAGTTAGCTGGCAAGCCTTGCTACGCTCAACTAGCTCCCCGCTACGAACTCTAAATCATCTCTACAGTATCAATTTCTGGCTATCTTCCAACTACCCTCCCTAACCGCATTCCCTTCAACTCTCACTACATCAATCTACAACTCTCACTACATTAATCAATTATGTTCTCATCAATGTCATATTAGGCGTAAACGTGGTTAGAATAGGAGCACAATTCTCCAGAGTTAACTAGAAGAAGAGAGTTCTGTATAGTATAGTATCTCGAGACCCTGTCTAGAGAGTTTTCAAGAGAACTCTTCACCTCTTCTTTATTTCTTGTCAGTCTTTTCCACATCACCCTCAACCTTTCCTAAATTGCCTTCAACTTTTCCTAAATTGCCTTCAACTTTTCCTAAATTGCCTTCAACCTTTCCTAAATCTCCCTCAACCTTTCCTAAGACACCTTTGCCTAATTTGCCCAATTGGTCCTGTTTGTCCTTAGGCAACTTGTTGAAGACTTCTTCGCCCTTCTTGAGCTGTTCGTCAGTAACACCCATTTGCTGAGCGATGTTTCCCAACTCTCCAAATTGTTCGTTTTTCTTGTCAGACATTTTGTTTCTGTTTGATTCTGTGAATTATGTGAATTATCGAGATTATCAAGAATTGGCGGGCATCGGTGCAGTTTTATAGTTTCAATGATTAAAGGGTCAGGGTTACTAACGGGAATGAAATGTGGGTAAAGAGTTTCTTAGGAGAAGACGATTGGCCCACTAAAAAAGAGATGGTATAAGGATGTGGATAGGTAATGTTAGATTACAATTGATGGCTATATTATGCCAGCTACTCTAAGTAACGCTTCTAGTGTTGTATATGTTGCTCTTGATCGGTGTTATATATTTTATATGCAGAAATTTGGTATATGTTGTATGCAGGCCATTGGGGTCCGTGATGCAATAAAGGTATCTGCAATGGTAGAAAGCTGAGAATTGGATGAAATAAATAGTGAGATGGAGGTTACTATATACCTATCTACTCCATTTCATAACACACACTGTTCAATTGATTTTATTAATGGTAATAGAGTTATCAAAGATACGTTTTATGTATATAAACAGGTACTGCATACAGACTTTTGATGGATCTTTATAATTTCTATATACAGGAAGATATTATCTATTCATCTCTATATCTGCTACTTTTGATGTTACGATCAATTCAAAGAATCAGGCCTCGGGTCATAGTGACCGACTGGGACGAGACTGTCACCATCAGCGACACTATTTCACTAGTGGCACAAACAGCCTACAACTCCAAACCCCAGTTCTCTCCCCCGTTTGACCATTTCACGAAGAAATATATGGACGCGTACTCGGAGTATTCTCGCCAGTTCAATGAGGCCAATGGCGAGCGAACTATCACTAACGAGCCCCAATTCCAGCACGGCATGCGTCTGGTCGAGCTAACCTCAATTAATGAAATCGTTCGCCTTGGACTATTCTCTGGCGTACCTCGAGACGACTTCAAATCCCAGGCGAGCAAAATCCAGCTCCGACCTGGATTCACCCAATTTTTGACCCACTGTCGTGAGCTAGCGATCCCCGTAGAGATCCTCAGTATCAACTGGACAAGTTTGCTCATCAAGGAGTGTTTAATACTCCATGGTTTTGACGATGTCAAGGTGGTGGTTAACGAGTTGGAGTTTGAGAACGATATTTGTACTGGCAGGTGGCTACTGGAGCCTGTAGTCCGTACTGCGTTGGATAAGTTGAAGTATATAGAGTCATTGGGAAACGATATAATGTATGTGGGAGATAGTGGCACCGATTTGCTAGCTATTCTCGAGGCTCGGTGGGGTGTTGTGATGGAGGGAACTACGCTTATAGATGGGTTGAATAAGTTGGGGGTTAGCCATGGAAAGGTTGGGGACGACAAGGAGGTGAGTGTTGGAAATTGGAAAGATATAGATGAATATTTAGGGGAGATATAGCTAGAGTTAGAGTTTGTGGACCATTTCCTGGTGATGTTGTACTAGTTACTACTGCTATTGTACCAGTAGCTACTGATATTGTACCTCTATTGCTAGTTTTCACTACTCAAAAACAATCACACTCTTTCTACGCTATCTTCTTCCTCCAATTAGATAATATTAAGTATATATAGACTACAATATAACAGTAGAGCATGTTATGGCTAGCACAATACAGGTAAAGCAACCTGTTTCTAGGCATGTGCAGCAGCAGATACAGAAGAAAGAAAAATGCAAATAAGCAAGCATCTGTAGTCCTTGGGTCTGGCTGGAAGTCTTAAGTAGTGATACTTCGAGCACTATGTGAGAGAGAATATCTTCTCCAATGTTGAAATTTTGATTGGCGTTGCGTATTCTGGTTGCTGTTGCTGTTGTTGGAGACGGTTAAAGAAAGAGTATCTACTCTGATTATTGTTGGAGGATCTTTATGGGATTATCTTCTCCAATTGTTGATTGGTGGTGCATATTGTTGTTGTTGGAGATGGGATCCTACTCCGCCCTGCATGGGAATATACTGACCGTAAGCATAACCTGGTGGTGGTGGTGGAGGAGGGCCCGGGGCTCCCATGGGGTATGGGCCGTTTTGCATCATTTGAGGATGGTTTGAGGGAGAGCGAAGTGGGGCTCCGTTTGGATCTTGTAGTTGATGGCCTGGGTGTCCCTGGTGAGGGCCCGGTGGTGGTCCTTGTTGGAAAAAGTACTGAGGTTGTTGCGAGTGGTCGTTGGGTGACCATCCTGGTGGTGGATGAGGTAAATGTGGAGGGAGTTGTTGACTTGGACTCTTATGTTCTTGTTTAAAATTAGGAGGAACCGAATAAATATGCTGTTGAGGAGTTTGCTGCTGTTGTTGGTAATGTTGAGCAGGTCCTTGTTGAGGAGTGTGTTGGGTCATTGCTCTTGGCGGACTTTGTTGTAGGTTTGGTGTTGGTTGTGGCTGTTGTGGTTGTTGTTCTTGTGGCTGAGGACCTTGAACGAATGATATTCTCTCAGAAGGTAATAATGCAACGAGGTCTCTCAAGACAAAGTTAGGGACATCTGGTGGGTCTCTGAGAGCTGGAGCTGGGCCCTCCTTCTTGGATGCACTTGCAAGTTGCCGAGATCTTTGCTCAAAGAAAGCTGCGTTCTTGATGTCTCCAATAGATTTGAAACATGAGGCAGAACGGGTACATGCGTCTGATGCGTCCATAAGTTGGTCGTCACAACGTTCATAGACACAACTAAGACCATCCCAAGCCGTGGCAGTTCCAGGAGATCCTTCGTCAAACTGAAGCCTGAGTGCTTGCGAATACGCAGCAAGAGCGTCCGACAATTGTTTAAGCTCTAAGTAAAGTTTACCAACAGCTAGCCATGTTATTGGAGAGTTCGAGGCTCTTCTCAAGGCGACTTGATATGAGTCGTACGCCAAACGAGGTTGATCGACAAGGGAGTACGCTTTACCCAAAAGGTACCAGGGTAAAAAGTCCCCATCACCATTAGGATGTTCGACTTCCTTTTCCTTTTCCTTTTCCAAGTCGATGATCTTGCTGAGCAAATGTATGGCCAACCCTGCGCTATATTTTTGGTTTTGAGTGAGAAGAAGGAGAAGGTATGCGTGGGTCATCAAGATTCTTGGAGAGTTTCCCACAGCCGATTCGGCAGATTCACAAGCAGCTATAGCACCGGGAATATCGTTAGCTCTCTCGCGGGCTGTAGACAATGCACACCACAAAGCAATGTGTTCATCAATACGTGATAATGGAGGTGGAGGGAGCGATAAAGTTGCAGTTAGTTCAGCAATTGAAAGTTCAATATTCCCATCTGCTGCGGCAATGGCAGCCAATTCCGCATGAGCAGCTCGTCCGGTCTCTATATCTGTCGAAGAAAATCTTGCGAGAGAGTCCGGAAGGATGGAAAGACAATGAGTTAAAGAGCCAGCTGCATGGCTCCTGGCACCAGCACGGATGAGAGTTTGTGCCGAGAGCAACCAGAGGGCAGGATCGGTGGGTGCTAATTGTATTGCAGTCTGAATTGACTGATGTGCTTGGTCGTTGAGGCCAACTAACAAGTAACATTCTGCCAACTCTTTGAAAATGACCGATTCCTTCAAGAGCGACGGATATAATTCCAAGGACCTGTTGAGTTTTTCAATTGAGCTTTGTGAGCCAACGGTTTCGTTGAGGTTTATGTCATTTAGCCGAAGCGAATAGGATAATCCGGTGAGAGCACGTAAGTTTGAAGGATCATGTTGTACAGCATTTTCAAACGATCGGATAGCAGGAAGAATAAGGCCTAGTGAATTAGCACATGTTCCGCAAGCAATCCAGGTTTCGGTAGCTAAGGATTTGTAAGATATATTTTGATTTTGTTGGATGTGTTGGCGTTTGGGGTATGGTGAATGAGGAGAGCGGGATCTTGAACGGGGAGAGCGTATTGAACGAAGAGAGTTGCTCAGGGAGTGTGCTGGTCGACCAGTTTCGTTCCTTGATCCATTTACACCACTTCCACCCAAACCTCCGTTCCCAGTTCCATCAGCAGTTCCGCGTCCATTGGCCTCTTCGGCCACTAATCCACCTGACCTTGATATGTCTCGTTTGGCCATATTAAATTTTTGTTCTGTAAAAGAAGAACTATACATAAATTAAAATTTCCTTCGTTCAAGTCAGGTTTAGAAAAAAGGAGATTTTGAGTTTTGAGTTTTGAAGGTTGGCACAAAAAGAAATGAAAATCAACAAAGCAAATCTAAATAATAAATGCAACTCTGCATGAGGGCTCATGCATCAGATACCCGGAATTCTGTGGACTTTTTTATCTGACCGTATTTTTCTTGTATACGAGGTTCCCAATATACTTGTGAACTCCCCTTTTCGTTAGATTGTCTAGTTTCACAAACAATCCCTTCTCCAAGTACTTGTGGTTCTAGTTAAGTTCAACAATCTCTGTAAGATTAGCCCCGCTCCATATTTTTTATGTACTATATTGCCTGAAGAAGTACGATTTATGTATGCAGGAGTTTCTGTAAGGAACGTACGTTCCTTGGATGACTGGCTAAAGAGACAGAAGCGACGCTTATTTCAAGCAATGTTGACAAAACGTTGTATCCACGAACGTTATACTTGATGGAAAGCGCATTGCATGCAAATATATCTCCTTTATTTCAAGTATTAACCTTTTAGCCCGGCGTTTTGTAGGTTATGTCTTCGGGACGGGACAAAGCCTGGAATTGTCGCGCGTATTGACTTGCGTCACACAGATGCTACATGAAGCTCTCCCAAGATTTTATTAAGGGGAGTACAACCCGCATATCTAGAAACAGCAAGAGGATACAACAGTAATCTATCTAAAATAGTATTACATACACTCGAAACATGTTTTGAAGCTGTTTAAAGTGGTCTTATAATGTGACGGGATGTTTTGGGAATTCATGCGCTCACGATTAGAAATAACTTAGGAATGTGTAATTGGATATACGTAGTGGCCTGGCTGTGTTAAATAATATATGGTCAAGGGGTTTAAGAAGGTGACGTAACCGCATTCTTCTTCGCTACGTTTAAAATAATTATGCATACTACTCGTAGATTGCTAAATTATTCCTGTGATCCTTAAACTAGAATTATAGTAGTGGGAGGTATTTCTAGTGAAAAGTCGCTAATACAATGTGAAATAGTTAAGGGGAAATATATTCTGATCGGATAATAATGTTGTCACTCCGGTGTGTTGGATTCTGTTGAATTCTCCTCTAGGAACCTCGACCTCGAACATTTCGCGCGCATGATGCAATTGCCAAAAAAAAATGACAGACCTTGAGGAGTGTTTAATGTATGAAGAAATCAAGGTGTTATAAGCCGACTACGTCACTAACTAATTAAAACAACGCGGATTCAGTATACTTATATTGTGATGGGAATTTCATTCCATCGAGCTGAATCTTGGTTGTATTGTTTTCGGGTTTATTTTGAGGTCCCCACCACACGCACTTTCTAGGCATAAATTTCAACATTTCGTTACTCATTTCCGACATGCATATGTATATTTTTGTGCATTGCATGTGTTATATTTTGTATTTTTTAATCTGCATTTGCTGCATACAGAAGTGCTTGTAAGTTGCTTCATATGTACCAAATATTATATACAATAACAAATATATAGATACGCTTATATATATGAACAGTGTTGTAATTTCATCTTGACTAAATCCATGGTAATATTCAGATCAGATCATGTGAGAAAATTACGCTTGCTTAGCTAGCTTTGCCTTCAGCAATGAATATAATACCCTAACCTCGCTTCTTTTCTTGTCGTAAAAGTTCTGCACAAGGGGAAAAATAATTGATTATGTAATACTCGAATCTTAGACATAGTTTACGAATTAAACACAAACCATAATACTCTTTGCTGCGGAAGGGGATCATAAACCGAATACCCGATACCACATTATAGCCAGCCCGGAAGAGTCGGCAGAAATTCATCTCCTAGTCGTATTCAATGTTAAATTTCTAAACTCATCAAGTCTCACCTTAATGGAATTCCAAACATACAAACACCCAATTACGAATATGCACCATCATTGACAACAAAAAGAAACAATTTAGACTAATGCTGCTCTACTTTGTGTGGAAATTCTGGAGATAGGGTGAAATTTTTCGAACTTCGCAATTGTTTTCACCCCACAATCCTGTCCAACGTATTTTGTTGGTAATGCTGATTGCATATTTTTTATATGTTTTGGAACAGCCCAAAAGTTAGGTTCGTGAAGTAGGCAAGGCCAGGGAACGGTTATGCAGGCGAGCAAGACAACAAGACCTCGGAAAAGTAAGGTTTTGAATACTGGGTATCAATTCTTCCCCACTATCAGAATTGTCACTAAACTGCTCGTTCGGAATTATTCACGCTACGCATTAAAATTATTCCGTTTGTGACGTGAACATACTTTGAATCAAAGTCTAATTTAGTGATGCTTGTGGAGGAGTTTTTGTAGAAGCAGTTCGAATGTAATAGAGGTTGTATTTTGGAGAAGTTTTGGTAACTCAATTTTCAACACATTAAGTTTTAGTTTTTTGCTTTCGTATTTGATTTTTGTAATTGAGCAGGCATTAAGGTTTTAGTTTCGGTTGTTCTTAGAAGTTTACGTAGGTATGAGAGGTATTTTTTTTTGGGTACTTTTTTCATATACTAACAAAATGCTAAATATACTTCATTAACTCTAGGTTTCTGTGGAAAGATTTCAACTAGTTCTGGAACTTTAGTTTCCCATAACTAGGGTCCAAACTAGAATCTGACAATCCAGAGGTGTCAAAAAATCTCGTAGATCTGCCTAAATCAACCTAAATTTCTTCAACTTGCCCTGCCTTCCCTGACAAATAGAGCCCACCTTCTGGGACGGTACTTCCACGATATAGTAATTGTTTGAACGTAATCGACCCAGTGTATTTGGTTTCCTCCATATTACTGCCACCCTATAAATCTCCACAATATATTAATATCCTGTATATAAGGTCGGTATAAATTCTACAAAATTTCCATCTCATCTCTAAGTAACTATGCTTCGTTTCACCACCAACCTAGGTATAAGGTTGCAGCGATATACATACCAAGTATATAACTCACACAGACCATACAGTCTCTCACTCAACTCGACACTTCTTTCAAATCTTGTTCTGACATGTAAATCATGTGGTATAAATCTTCAAACTAAAGACTCCACTCAACCAGGCTACTACACCATTGCAGTCCAGGCATCGAAAATTAAAGATACCGACAAAGTTTTTAATAGACATGTGGCAAATCTCTCGCTTGAAGATAAACAACTCTTGATCAACAACTTCGATCTGGCCCTGGACGTGGAATACTTGGACGGTAAGTATAAACGTGAACTTAGCGAGGCCAAGGAACAACGAGTACATTTTGCCAAAGATCATAATCAGGCTGAATGTGTGCGATGCAGAAATTCTCAGTACCGTTCAAACTACGGGGCCTTAGACCAAGAGTTTCCTGTTGAATCGTTGGATACTGTCGTTGGGGCCATTCCTCCTGATGCTAAACTAGTATGTGTTCTAAACGCCCAAGACTTCCCCATGTCATTAAACACAAAGATCTTTCACTATAGACGTCCTGGAGATATCAAGTTTGTAGTGAACAAGTGTGATCTCTTGTTCAAGAACAATCCAACGACTCTTAAATATGGCCAGACGTTTGTTCTGGACTATTTGTACTCTAAACATGGTGTGCCTCGCGAAAATGTCATGGTAGTTAGTGGAACCATCAACTGGAACATTTCTCTGTTGCTCCAGTTTATTGACAATGATAGTTATGTCGTTGGAACTGTCAACAGTGGAAAATCGACCATCATCAAGTCGCTTTTATATGCAGCAAGCAAACCGACACGTCTCTCTAGTAGAGATAGAACTCGCATGGAGAAGGAGCAAGATTCCAGAATCAATAGTTCGTCACAACCGTTATCCAGGTATCAGCAAAAGAAAATATCCAAAGCTCAAGAAGCGTTGTTCAAGAAAAAGGTGGGACCAGGTGTCTCGTATATGCCAGGGTACACTCGTGGTTTCATTCCTGTGGAGCTTGGTGAAAGAGTCATATATGATGTTCCTGGGTTTGCCACTGGTTCCCACGGGATCTATAGCCAAATGGACCGTAAAACCATCAAAGACTTGACTAAGGGAGTACAAGTATATGAGAAAGGATTCTACTTCTCCAAGTATCAAACTTTGAAGCCTGGACAGTGTTTAAGTATGGGCGGACTCTTTTATTTGGAAGCACCAAACTCGACCACCATGTTTCAGATCCGTAACTGTATCAATTTTGACTATCACATCTTCTCCAGCTTCAGAAAGGCCGAGGAAGTTAGCACCAATATCCTGCCAGCCATGGCAGCAAATTTTGTGATTCATCACGACAAAGACACTTTTAGAAATCTCCAACGGTATGTCGTGCCTCCATTCTACGGACCAATTGACCTCGTCATCCAAAACGTCGGACATTTATCTATACAACCTACCGGTTCCAAGACCTCCAACGATCCTTTAGTGATATACTTACCCAAAGGAGTTGACGCGGTTATCCGTCAACCAATCACGAACTATATTGCAAAGACATTCACTGGCAGAGACTCCAAAGGAAACCCGTTAAGAAAAGAGAATATAATAAGCAAGAGTACGTTTGCTCTCAACAGGTATAGTGCAAAGACGCCGTTTGTATCGAAACTCATTCCATCAAAGAGAGTAGAAGAAAATCAACTAGATGCAGACTACACAAGAGTAAGTGAATGGAGTTCCATAGCTGGGGGAGAACGTGTTAAGTATGATGAGGATTACGTGGTTGATGAAAGGAACAGATACGAGTTCTGGAGCGAATAGATAACGAGAAGAAAAGTGGGCCATTAATTAGACGAATTGAGGACATGATCAAGTACATAAATAAGATCAAGCTTCAAGACGTACTGGTTATTAAGAAGCCTGCTTGAGTCAACTTCTCCAATTGTAAATAGAAAAGTATCCTTTAGGGAAAATAAGCATCTATAAATATATTGTATATTAGCATTTCTGCAACGTTTTGGGGCTGCTATAGGAGAGTTTCTTCTAGCCAGTAATTGTAAGGTGTTCATGCACAGGTAGGCTTAGTCACTTTATATTTTTGTTCGGGTTACGTCATCTGTGGAATATGCACTTGTACGCTCCAAAAACATAATAATATTTTATGTGTCGGCTACGTGTTAAATAATAGACGACAATTATTTTTCACTATTTTTTGACGAGTCGTATTTGTGCGCCAGATTCCGACTTAATTGAGGTGAGTGAATGCGCTCGAGAGATAGGCCAGGCATATAGGGCTACCGCTAAGCATTGACAAATTTCACCATGCAGAATCGTTTCAGTCTACCCACATATGATGCACTAAGAGTGATTCTACATTTTCATAATTTGTCTTTCATTAATTTATAGTGTCTCATCCATAATTTATTGGGTCTCATCCATAATTTAGGGTCACAATACATTTTCAGAGTTCAATTGTCCATTTCCGACGTTCAATTCTATTGTCTATAGCCATTTCCATTTCCATTTCCTGAATATTCTTCTATTATTCGCCTGTTATGTCCGGAAAAATCTCATCGCTTGGCCAAAAAAATAGTCCGCCTCCTCTCACTTCCAGATCTCAACCCATGCATTGTCGTTTCTGAGATCCTTACACAAGTCATGCCTGAAACTAACTTGAACAGTTAAAAGCTGCATGGCAATACGACCCTGGTCCCCGTCTCTTAACCCTGGTCCCCGTCTCTTAACCCTGGTCCCCGTCTCTTAACTCTGGTCCCCGTCTCTTAACTCTGGTCCCCGTCTCTTAACCCTGTCTTATCTGAAATGGAATTCTACTCGTTGTTTCAAATCCTGCAATCACTTCGCTTAGATCTCGGAACGTATGCATTGTTGCTCCAGTTCCCTCGATTACAGTACTTTGTATCCTACATAATATTGCGGCTGAGTTTCTAGTTCTATCGTACGTAAGTTAGCCTATAGATACAATAGGCGGGCTAAAAAAAGAGAGAAGTTCCAAAAGTTTCGATGTTGAGAACCTTTCTGAGAGTGCAATTGTTGAATATTCAAGTAACGCAGTTCTATATATATTCTCCCAGTAATTTACGCAGGAATCCACCAATTTCACGATTATGGTTCACCCACTATGATAATTTCCCCATCATATTAATTTCCAACACCAGTTCATCCCTTCAGAGAACGCGCCGAACGTGTCCTGCTCAAAACACCAACAACCCTTTTTGGGCAACTTTTAGGCAGCTCCAAACATTTTAACTTTTCTACAACATACAACAGAGCAACAAGATCCAAACAATGTTGAGAAGTCAAAGTATATCGAATCTCAATGATCAGAGAAAGTCGCGTTCGAGTTTCTTCAGCGGTTTAAGGTCGAAGAAACTTTCTTCTAGCGACCTTCGAGGAGATGTCAAACGAGGGAATGAAGGTACAACAAATCCCATCTCTAGCTCTTGCGCGTCTGGTTACTCCAAAGATATTAGAGATGGCTCTATCACAATTTCTGGCCCAAGGCCTCTCAGTACGTCTCAGTCCATCAACCACTTGAGCTTAAAGTATCAAAACGAAAAGACATCTCATCCAACATATTCTGCAACACTGCGGGAAAACAAGGAGAACATAGAAATCCTCCGTGGAAAGTCTTCTGTCCCCAACTTGAACTTTGCCCGTAACAGATCCCCAACGAAGGCAGAAAAGTCTGAGAAAGCAATCGAGAGACCAATGGGATCCAAAGACTCCAAAACAAAGACTCCAAGAAATAATGAGGCTCTAAGAGTCCTTGCAAACGAATCGTCCATGACCCACTCCCAATCACATCGCTCTTCACTATTTTTGGGCTCCATTCTCTCGAGGACCACCACCTCCCTCTCCATACATGATGACAATAAGGACAATAGAAGACATTCTATGAGACCTTCACCCAGAGAATCTACCTATGATATCTCGCCCGACACTATACACACCACAGACTCGCTCATGGACCAAGCGTCCATTCAAATCTATGATTTTGAAAACAGTATGGACAGCTTGGGAATCGATGTGAGTGATAATATTGATGACACTTCTGGATCGATTGATGAGGACGACAAAACAGAAACTGGAGATATCATACCAGAAGGCAAAATCACAGACAAATCATTGTCTGAGAGCAAAATTACAGACAAAACAGTGTCGGACGGCAAACTTTCGGGAAAAGAAGGTCCTATTGACAAAGATTTCTCTTCACTGCTTGATTATTCCATACGGAAAATACACCGTACCACTAATCTATATAACATCAAAGAGTTTCGGAAATTGATGAACGTGTCTATTGATGAGGACGATATGTTGCCGCTTATAAATCGCAAGTCTCTTCAGTTTGAAAGTCTTGAATGTCAAAAGTTGGAATCGTTACTTAATCATTCTGATCCAATAGTGGATGATAATTTTTCTTCGACCTTGACATTGGTGGAAAACGTTTATTTCTTGACGACGACTAGCGAAACAAAGTCGAACTTTCCTTTTGAAGACGACATCGATTACTGTCAGTTGTTTAAGGAAGAGTCATATGACGTAGAGAGTGATGAGACGATTAATAGTGACTAAGAGCAGGAATGTTTAAGATAATAGACTTAGGGGTTTCCGTATTACTATTGGTTCCTAAGGCTCGTTCAACTAAACAGGTCCGCTGCCTATTCTCTATTCTGAGGTAACGACATTCTTCACATGTACTATACTATTCATTTCAACAACTTATGACCTTATGAAATTCCCAATTTTCAAATATCGACTCCCATAATAATGAAATACTTTGCCTGACTACTTCTGATATATAACCCGCTCAGCTTTCTTATCTGCAAATCCAAATTTCATAGATAGATGAAGTTTAGTGTAGCTGAAATGACATATACAGCTTCTTTTGTGAATTTCTGTTGAGGGTGGCTCCTGGCGTGCTTGAGACAGTAATTTATAATGGCTACGGGTCAAACAAGGGTCAGCAACTACGCACTATCAATAACGCCACTTACAAGATAAAGTCCACAGATATCGTTAACTACAATTTTATTTCTTCTTTGTATTTTATATGCACCTAACTTGATAAAAAATATTTAAATAATACGTTTCATTCGTAAATATAACGATCAAACCTATGCAGCAATATGCATTGGGGCTCATCTTGCATCTGCAGGTTAAGCAGCTTAAGAATTTAATTGCGGGCACCAAATCAAAAAAATAAATTGGTGGATTCAGGCCAGGCGGAATGCCAGTGGAGACGACAACATCGCCGTATCCAGATAACAACTAAAAATTACATTATTCAAAAAAATATGCAGCTTGTGTGGATCGAACACACGACCTTCAGATTAACTGTGACCGAATCTCTTCAGTCTGACGCTCTCCCAACTGAGCTAAAGCTGCAACAGAACCCACGGCGAGAGTCGAACTCGCAATCTTTT